>CEAQ01007407.1_pt1 | contig 484538 bp, 411 predicted proteins | sample 557611 | NCBI WGS metagenome assembly CEAQ01 (sample SAMEA3182097, study PRJEB8094) | gut metagenome | biome: human; feature: gut; material: Stool; isolation source: human stools | place: Canada | collected 2012-05-15
GGGCCTGGCCTGTGGCGAACCTAACCCGCTGGGCTGGGAAATCCTACGTAACTGCGCCACCCAATTCATCTCCTGCCAGGACAGCGTTGCCGCATTAGGTATGCGTGTGCTGGGTAATCCGTACGGCAATGACCCACGCATCATCTCCGGTGAATCCGGCGCTGTCGGTTTGGGCGTTCTCGCAGCGGTTCATTATCACCCGCAACGTCAAAGCCTGATGGAAAAACTGGCGCTGAACAAAGATGCCGTAGTGCTGGTTATCAGCACTGAAGGCGACACAGACGTGAAGCACTACCGCGAAGTTGTCTGGGAAGGCAAACACGCTGTAGCACCTTAATCACCCTATTGGAACTGCTCCCTGCAAAACGGGGAGTAAAAAATCTGGAGAAAAATAATGGCTAAGAATATTCCATTCAAACTGATTCTTGAAAAAGCAAAAGATTACCAGGCGGACATGACTCGCTTCCTGCGCGACATGGTTGCTATTCCCAGTGAAAGCTGCGACGAAAAACGCGTAGTACATCGTATTAAAGAAGAGATGGAAAAAGTCGGCTTCGATAAAGTTGAAATCGACCCGATGGGCAACGTTCTCGGTTATATCGGCCACGGCCCGCGTCTGGTGGCAATGGACGCTCATATCGATACCGTCGGCATTGGCAACATCAAAAACTGGGACTTCGATCCGTACGAAGGCATGGAAACTGATGAGCTGATCGGTGGTCGCGGTACTTCCGACCAGGAAGGCGGCATGGCATCTATGGTTTATGCCGGTAAAATCATTAAAGACCTCGGTCTGGAAGATGAATATACCCTGCTGGTTACCGGTACTGTGCAGGAAGAAGACTGCGACGGCCTGTGCTGGCAGTACATTATTGAACAATCCGGCATTCGCCCGGAATTTGTGGTCAGTACCGAACCAACCGACTGCCAGGTATACCGTGGTCAGCGCGGTCGTATGGAAATTCGTATTGATGTTCAGGGTGTTAGCTGCCACGGTTCTGCACCAGAACGCGGTGACAACGCCATTTTCAAAATGGGTCCGATTCTTGGCGAATTACAAGAACTCTCCCAACGTCTGGGTTATGACGAATTCCTCGGCAAAGGCACCCTCACCGTTTCTGAAATCTTCTTCACATCCCCAAGCCGTTGCGCAGTAGCAGATAGCTGCGCCGTCTCTATTGACCGCCGTCTGACCTGGGGCGAAACCTGGGAAGGCGCGCTGGATGAAATCCGCGCCCTGCCTGCGGTACAGAAAGCTAACGCGGTTGTTTCTATGTACAACTACGACCGTCCGTCCTGGACTGGCCTGGTATACCCAACCGAATGCTACTTCCCGACCTGGAAAGTGGAAGAAGATCACTTCACCGTTAAAGCACTGGTGAATGCCTACGAAGGGCTGTTTGGCAAAGCGCCGGTTGTTGATAAGTGGACCTTCTCAACTAACGGCGTATCTATCATGGGCCGTCACGGCATTCCGGTGATCGGCTTTGGCCCGGGTAAAGAACCTGAAGCACATGCACCTAACGAAAAAACCTGGAAATCTCACCTGGTGACCTGTGCCGCGATGTACGCTGCAATCCCGTTAAGCTGGCTGGCAACCGAATAATTACTCTTCACTTATTCCCCTCCGGTTCGCCGGAGGGTTTTTGGAGTTTGCTATGCGCGTATTGATCAAAAACGGCACTGTCGTTAACGCAGATGGACAAGAAAAACAGGATTTGCTGATTGAAAGCGGGATTGTTCGCCAGTTGGGCAACAATATTTCGCCGCAGCTCCCGTATGAAGAAATTGATGCCACTGGCTGTTACGTTTTCCCTGGCGGCGTGGATGTCCATACGCATTTCAATATTGATGTCGGCATCGCGCGCAGTTGTGATGATTTTTTTACCGGTACCCGCGCAGCTGCGTGTGGCGGTACAACAACCATTATTGACCATATGGGATTTGGCCCGAATGGCTGCCGGTTACGCCATCAACTGGAGGTTTATCGTGGTTATGCCGCCCATAAGGCGGTCATCGACTACAGCTTTCACGGTGTGATCCAGCACATTAATCACGCCATCCTCGACGAAATCCCGATGATGGTCGAGGAAGGGCTGAGCAGTTTTAAACTCTATTTAACCTATCAATACAAACTCAACGATGACGAAGTTTTGCAGGCGTTACGCCGCTTGCATGAGTCCGGCGCGCTGACCACCGTGCACCCGGAAAATGATGCAGCTATCGCCAGCAAGCGGGCGGAGTTTATTGCCGCAGGGTTAACCGCGCCGCGCTATCACGCCTTGAGTCGCCCTCTGGAATGCGAAGCGGAAGCCATCGCCCGCATGATTAACCTGGCACAAATTGCCGGTAACGCCCCGCTCTATATCGTGCACCTGTCTAACGGCTTAGGTCTGGATTATCTGCGTCTTGCCCGTGCGAATCACCAGCCAGTCTGGGTTGAAACCTGCCCACAATATCTCCTGTTGGACGAACGCAGTTACGATACAGAAGATGGCATGAAGTTCATTCTTAGCCCACCGCTGCGTAACGTACGCGAGCAGGACAAACTGTGGTGTGGCATCAGCGATGGTGCGATTGACGTGGTAGCGACCGATCACTGCACGTTCTCGATGGCTCAACGCCTGCAAATTTCTAAAGGCGATTTCAGTCGCTGCCCAAATGGCTTACCCGGTGTGGAAAACCGCATGCAGTTACTGTTTTCCAGTGGCGTAATGACGGGACGTATAACACCGGAACGTTTTGTTGAATTAACCAGCGCGATGCCCGCCAGGCTGTTTGGCCTGTGGCCGCAAAAAGGGATATTAGCGCCCGGTTCCGATGGCGACGTGGTGATTATCGACCCACGTCAGAGCCAACAAATTCAGCATCGCCATCTCCACGACAACGCCGACTACTCGCCCTGGGAGGGGTTTACCTGTCAGGGCGCGATTGTCAGAACATTATCCCGTGGTGAAACGATTTTCTGTGACGGCACCTTTACAGGCAAAGCCGGGCGAGGTCGTTTCCTGCGACGCAAACCGTTTGTCCCTCCTGTGCTCTAACCACTGCCAGGGATCTATACACAATCAAGAATGATGAGTGAGGAAAAATGAGTAAGAAAATTGTTCTCGCCCTGGGCGGGAATGCGCTGGGCGACGACCTGGCCGGACAAATGAAAGCGGTAAAAATTACGTCTCAAGCAATTGTTGATTTAATTGCCCAGGGACATGAGGTCATCGTCACTCACGGTAACGGGCCACAGGTGGGCATGATTAACCAGGCCTTTGAAGCTGCCGCAAAAACTGAAGCGCACTCGCCAATGCTGCCGATGTCTGTCTGTGTTGCCTTAAGCCAGGGTTATATTGGTTACGATCTACAAAACGCCTTAAGAGAAGAACTGCTTTCTCGTGGCATTAATAAACCTGTAGCAACGCTGGTTACCCAGGTCGAAGTCGACGCTAACGATCCGGCATTCCTCAACCCGACCAAGCCGATCGGTTCGTTCTTTACCGAGCAAGAAGCAGAGCAACTGACAAAACACGGTTACACTCTGAAAGAAGATGCTGGTCGCGGCTATCGCCGTGTTGTTGCCTCGCCAAAACCGGTTGATATCATTGAAAAAGAAACGGTTAAAGCTCTGGTAGATGCAGGCCAGGTAGTGATCACCGTTGGCGGTGGTGGTATTCCTGTTATTCGTGAAGGTAACCATCTGCGTGGTGCCAGCGCGGTTATTGATAAAGACTGGGCCAGCGCCCGTTTAGCAGAAATGATTGATGCCGATATGCTGATCATTCTGACTGCGGTAGAAAAAGTGGCCATTAACTTCGGTAAAGAGAATGAACAGTGGCTCGATCGCCTGTCATTAAGTGATGCTGAACGCTTTATCGAAGAAGGTCATTTTGCGAAAGGTTCTATGCTGCCTAAAGTGGAAGCAGCCGCCTCGTTTGCTCGCTCTCGCGCTGGACGCGAAGCACTGATTACCGTATTGAGCAAAGCGAAAGAAGGGATTGAAGGCAAAACCGGAACGGTAATTTGTCAGTAATTTAAAGGCCGGGTGGGTAATACCATCCGGCCAAAGATTGTCAAGTAAGTGCGCTTTGTTGATGCCGGATGCGGCGCGAGCGCCTTATCCGTCCTACAAAACATCGCAAATTCAATAGATTGCAATGCACTTGTAGGCCTGATAAGCGTAGCGCATCAGGCAATTTGGCGTTTGTCATCAGTCTCAGGCCGGGGGGTAATACCATCCGGCCATTTTCATTTAAGCCACTTCCAGCACTTCTTTTGTCGCTTTCACGCCCTGATGCATCAACATCATTAACGCCTCAAGTACGCCGCCGCCAATTGCCCGGGCTTTATCAGAAACGCTGGTGAAATCAGCCGTTTCACCACGTGGATCGATATCACCAATTTTAAAACCACCGACCACCGCCAGTCCGTCGTTCAACAAGCCACGCACCATCCCCGTCAACGGTGCTTTAATTTCATGCTCACCAATCCAGGCAATCACATCACCCTCTTTCACCAGATCGCCTAATTTCACGTTGGATCGCATAATGCCTGCAGCAGGAGCACGGATCACCCGTCGGGTGGTATGCCCCATAATATTGCCGGGAACACCGGTATTCTCCTGCGCACAACCAGAGTAAATCACCTGACCGAGCCAGTGCCCGCGATTTGTTTCAATTACCGCATGGCAATCCTTCCCAGCAGTAAAGCCCGGCCCAAGCGCGATTGTTACTGGTGCCATATCTGCCCGCGTACCCAAATTCTGTTTCGCCAGAATAGCGTCCACCACGCAAAGCGGTTTCAGTTCATCAAGCAATGAACAGGCGGGATCTACCATCACAGGGATGAATCCGCGTTCGGTAAGTTTCATCGCTTCCGCAGAGCTGGTTGCCAGGCGGGCAGTGACGCCTTCGACCATCATTTCGCCATCGAACACGGCCTGGGCAAACGCCACGGTACAACGAATCACTGTCGGTTTTTCCACTTCCAGCATGATCACTTTAAAACCCGCATGATACAGACGTAACGCCACACCACTGGCGATATCCCCCGCACCGCGAATCACCACCAGCTGGTGTCCGGAAGGATGAGAAGGTTTCATCATCAGCCCACCCGGCGCGTTATTTTTCACCTGTAATATTTCTGCCAGCACGCTGATGGCGATCTCCTGCGGCGTTTCCGCACCTATGTTGTAACCAACGGGCGCATGTAAACGGGCAATATGTTCTTCAGCCACGCCTTTCTCACGCAATTGACGTAGGAAAAGCTGAACCTTGCGGCGACTTGCCAGCAACCCCAGCCATGCAATGGGCTGTTCAATGAGTTTGTCGAGGGCTTCACGATCCTGATTATTCGTGGCAATCAGGACAAAATTATCAGGGCGAATATCCAGTGCTTCCACTGCCGCACCAAACGACTCAGCATGGAGAAGCGTGGTTGATGGTGGGAATAGTTCAGGATTGAGGCTTTCGCGATAAATATCAGCAACGGCAATATCAAATCCTAATAGCGCCGCACTCTGGGCTATCGCCCGGTTGACATGCCCCGCGCCAATCAACACCAGACGTGGACGCATACCATGGACGCTGATAAATACTGACATTGCACCTCCACAATCTGACCCGACAGCATCCGCACCGTTACGAGCCATACGTCCATGGAATAATCGCGGCTTACGTTCCTGCAATGCCTGAAGCGACTCTTCAATCACCTTCCGCTCAACCATTCCGCCACCAATTGTACCGACGATAGAACCATCGGCGCGCACTAACATTTGTGCAGAATGGCGGGGAGTAGAGCCTCGGCTATCAACAATTTGCGCCATCGCAAACGGACAATTTTGCTCTTCGAGTTTTGCAGCCTCTGTGAAAATATTCATACCAACCTCAATGGATATCCTTTCAGTAACCCGGAATACCCGGGCCGCTAATTCACAAATCTGCGCGCGATTGCAGGATGTTCTTGTATATCGCCCAGCCAGATTGCCTCTACGTCGTGTTGTTGCAGCGGTTGAAGGAGCTCGCTTTGCGCAATCGCATTCTCACATTGAGAAAAACGGTTAATGAACCAGACTCGCCGACAACCTTGCGGTACGTTTTTAAATGCGCCCTGAGGGTGGCGAACCAGCGCAACGAGATCGCTCAGTTGCAAGGTTGCATCAGGTGTTAACCCGGTAATATCAGCAAACTGCGACCAGCGATGGACATTTTCTGTGCTCACTTTCGCGCCCAAAATATGTCCTCCCATCACAGCAATCACGCAGCAACTGCTTTTGGGTATGCAAGGTTCGTGCTCATCAGGCGCTTTTAACGGCATTCCACGCGAGCCATCTGCTTCAATGAGAATTACGTCACACTCTGGTCGTTGCACCAGTGCATCAATCGCTTCTGGCGTAAATCCCTGCACTTTTCCCTGGTTCGCTTTCCAGCTGTGAAAACAAAATGAAATGGGGGATGTAAGAGACGCATGAGGAAGCATGGCGGGATCACGACAGAAAACCACGGGCCAGTGAGACGTTGGCATAAACATATGTGTCGTCGTAGTGATTAACACACGCCTGCCGCTAGCCTGGAGCAGTTCTGCCAGCCAAAAAAGCAAGCTGGTTTTTCCCCCAGCCCCAACAACAGAAATCACAGTGGGACGTTTCTGCGCGCCTAAATCAATGAATAATGCCGATGGGTCAACTATACTTTTCACGAGTCTTTATGACCTCTCTGGGATAAATTATCCCCAACTTAATCCATCAGGAAGTAACGCAATTATCAGGCGTTATTAGCCCCTATAAATAATGGAACCACTATGTCAGCCATCGACTGTATAATTACCGCTGCCGGATTATCATCAAGAATGGGGCAATGGAAAATGATGTTACCCTGGCAACAGGGAACAATTCTTGATACAAGTATCAAAAATGCGTTGCAGTTTTGTAGCCGAATTATTTTAGTCACCGGCTATCGTGGTAATGAACTGCACGAACGTTACGCGAACCAGAGCAATATCACTATTATCCACAACCCAGATTATGCACAGGGTTTACTAACATCAGTAAAGGCCGCAGTACCTGCGGTACAAACAGAATATTGTTTTCTCACCCACGGTGACATGCCTACCCTCACCATCGATATTTTTAGTAAAATCTGGTCGTTACGAAATGATGGCGCAATACTGCCACTCCATAATGGCATTCCCGGCCATCCGATTTTAGTGTCAAAGCCATGCCTGATGCAGGCAATCCAGCGTCCCAATATCACCAATATGCGTCAGGCACTCCTTATGGGAGAACATTATTCCGTCGAAATAGAAAATGCAGAAATAATTTTAGATATTGATACTCCGGACGACTTTATTACAGCGAAAAAAAGGCATACTGAAATTTAGAAAACGTAGTTAAACGATTGCGTTCAAATATTTAATCCCTCCAGCACTCTTTATCATAATGATAAGGAATCACTGATTTTGAGAAAAGAGAAAAAGTGATAAATGGGCTGGCAATAATAATTTTCAGGAGTGATTTTAATTCTCATTTGGCACCTGTGAGTTCATTCACAAAAAGCTCCTAAGTTTCGAGCCGCCTCACATTTTTTTATATTTCCCGCCAAACCTGGCAAGAGTGGTGCGATTGTTGCTCTATCCCCCTAAACCACCGGATTTCTCAACACCGGTCACTCAATGATATCTGTATAAGCTAAGGAGAGGGTTATGGGGGATATTATGCGTCCCATTCCGTTTGAGGAACTTTTGACGCGCATATTTGATGAATACCAACAACAACGCTCAATCTTTGGTATTCCCGAGCAACAGTTTTACTCACCCGTAAAAGGTAAAACTGTTAGTGTCTTCGGTGAAACCTGTGCCACTCCCGTCGGCCCTGCCGCTGGCCCGCACACGCAGCTCGCGCAAAATATTGTCACTTCCTGGCTAACTGGCGGACGCTTCATCGAACTAAAAACCGTCCAAATTCTTGACCGCCTGGAGCTGGAAAAGCCCTGTATTGATGCCGAAGACGAGTGCTTTAACACCGAATGGTCCACCGAATTTACCCTGCTTAAAGCCTGGGATGAATACCTCAAAGCCTGGTTTGCCCTGCATCTGTTGGAAGCGATGTTCCAGCCATCAGGATCCGGTAAGTCATTTATCTTTAATATGAGCGTCGGTTATAACCTTGAAGGGATTAAACAGCCGCCCATGCAGCAGTTCATCGATAATATGATGGACGCGTCTGACCATCCGAAATTCGCACAGTACCGCGATACGCTTAATAAACTACTCCAGGATGACGCATTTTTAGCCCGCCACGGCTTACAGGAAAAACGCGAATGCTTGCAGGCCTTACCGGCACGCATCCCCACCAGCATGGTACAAGGCGTTACCCTCTCCACGATGCACGGCTGTCCTCCGCATGAAATCGAAGCCATTTGCCGCTACATGCTGGAAGAAAAAGGGCTCAATACCTTTGTGAAACTCAACCCGACCTTACTGGGGTACGCGCGTGTTCGTGAGATCCTCGATGTCTGCGGTTTCGGTTACATAGGCTTAAAAGAAGAGTCATTTGATCACGACCTCAAGCTGACGCAAGCGCTGGAAATGCTGGAACGCCTGATGGTACTGGCAAAAGAAAAATCACTCGGCTTTGGCGTAAAACTGACTAACACTCTCGGCACCATCAACAATAAAGGCGCACTGCCTGGTGAAGAGATGTATATGTCAGGCCGTGCGCTGTTCCCGCTCTCCATCAATGTTGCAGCAGTTCTCTCTCGCGCCTTTGACGGCAAACTGCCCATTTCTTATTCCGGTGGTGCCAGTCAGCTGACTATCCGCGATATTTTTGATACTGGTATTCGCCCTATTACTATGGCAACCGACCTGCTGAAACCTGGCGGCTATCTGCGCTTAAGTGCCTGCATGCGCGAGCTGGAAGGCTCCGACGCCTGGGGGCTTGACCATGTTGACGTCGAACGCCTGAACAAACTGGCAGCAGACGCGTTAACCATGGAATACACCCAGAAACACTGGAAGCCAGAAGAGCGTATTGAAGTGGCAGAAGACCTGCCGCTGACCGACTGCTACGTTGCCCCCTGTGTTACTGCCTGCGCTATCAAGCAAGATATTCCGGAATACATTCGGCTGCTTGGCGAACACCGCTATGCTGACGCGCTGGAACTCATCTACCAACGCAACGCCCTGCCCGCCATTACCGGTCATATTTGCGATCACCAGTGCCAATACAACTGTACCCGCCTGGATTACGACAGTGCGCTGAATATCCGCGAACTGAAAAAAGTCGCGCTGGAAAAAGGTTGGGATGAATATAAGCAACGCTGGCACAAACCCGCCGGTTCTGGTTCACGCCATCCGGTTGCCGTGATTGGTGCAGGTCCGGCGGGTCTGGCAGCAGGTTACTTCCTTGCCAGAGCGGGCCATCCGGTTACGCTGTTTGAACGCGAAGCCAATGCGGGCGGCGTAGTGAAAAATATCATTCCTCAGTTCCGTATTCCTGCAGAGTTAATTCAGCACGATATCGATTTTGTTGCCGATCACGGCGTGAAATTTGAGTATGGCTGCTCACCCGATTTGACCGTTGAACAGTTAAAAAATCAGGGCTTCCACTATGTTCTGATTGCCACCGGCACTGATAAAAATAGCGGTGTGAAACTGGCGGGCGACAACCAAAATGTCTGGAAATCACTCCCCTTCCTGCGTGAATACAACAAGGGCACAGCGCTCAAGCTGGGCAAACATGTGGTCGTTGTCGGGGCGGGTAACACGGCAATGGACTGCGCTCGTGCGGCGTTACGCGTTCCAGGCGTAGAAAAAGCAACGGTCGTTTACCGTCGTTCACTGCAAGAGATGCCAGCATGGCGCGAAGAGTATGAAGAAGCGTTGCACGACGGCGTGGAGTTCCGTTTCCTGAATAATCCGGAACGTTTCGATGCTGATGGCACCTTAACCTTGCGCGTTATGTCGCTTGGCGAACCTGATGAGAAAGGTCGTCGCCGTCCGGTTGAAACCAACGAAACAGTAACACTGCATGTAGACAGCCTGATCACCGCCATTGGTGAACAGCAGGATACTGAAGCCCTGAATGCGATGGGCGTGCCGCTGGACAAAAACGGCTGGCCAGACGTCGACCATAATGGCGAAACTCGTCTGACTGACGTCTTTATGATCGGCGACGTACAGCGCGGACCATCCTCCATTGTCGCTGCTGTCGGAACCGCGCGTCGGGCGACCGATGCCATCCTTAGTCGGGAAAATATCCGTTCCCACCAGAACGATAAATACTGGAACAACGTCAATCCGGCGGAAATCTATCAACGCAAAGGCGATATCTCTATCACCCTGGTGGATAGCGACGATCGTGACGCGTTTGTCGCCCAGGAAGCCGCACGCTGCCTTGAATGTAACTACGTTTGCAGCAAGTGTGTGGATGTCTGCCCGAACCGTGCCAACGTATCCATTGCGGTCCCTGGCTTCCAGAACCGTTTCCAGACGCTGCACCTCGACGCTTACTGTAACGAATGCGGCAACTGCGCTCAGTTCTGCCCGTGGAACGGTAAACCGTACAAAGACAAAATCACCGTCTTCAGCCTGTCGCAAGACTTTGATAACAGCAGCAATCCTGGCTTCCTTGTGGAAGATTGCCGGGTACGCGTACGTCTGAATAACCAAAGCTGGGTGTTAAGCATCGACAGCGAAGGTCAGTTCAACAACGTACCACCGGAGCTGAACGATATGTGCCGCATTATTAGCCATGTCCACCAGCATCATCATTATCTGCTGGGCCGCGTGGAGGTGTAATCATGTTGATTCTGAAGAATGTCACCGCAGTGCAGTTACACCCGGCGAAAGTGCAGGAAGGCGTTGATATCGCCATCGAAAATGATGTGATTGTTGCTATCGGCGATGCCCTGACGCAACGCTACCCCGATGCCAGCTACAAAGAGATGCATGGTCGGATTGTGATGCCGGGAATTGTCTGCTCGCACAACCATTTTTACTCGGGGCTGTCCCGCGGAATTATGGCAAACATCGCCCCCTGCCCGGATTTCATCTCAACGCTGAAAAATCTCTGGTGGCGACTCGATCGCGCCCTTGATGAAGAGTCGCTCTATTACAGCGGACTGATTTGTTCCCTGGAAGCGATTAAGAGCGGATGTACATCGGTTATCGATCACCATGCCTCTCCGGCGTATATCGGCGGGTCGCTCTCCACATTGCGCAACGCATTTTTAAAAGTTGGCCTGCGCGCGATGACCTGTTTTGAAACTACTGACCGTAACAACAGCATCAAAGAGTTGCAGGAAGGTGTAGAAGAAAACATCCGCTTCGCCCGTCAGATTGATGAGGCGAAGAAAGCAGCAACCGAGCCGTATCTGGTGGAAGCACATATCGGCGCTCACGCGCCGTTTACCGTGCCAGATGCCGGTCTGGAGATGCTGCGTGAAGCCGTGAAAACCACAGGTCGTGGTTTGCATATTCACGCTGCGGAAGACCTTTACGACGTTTCCTACAGTCACCACTGGTACGGCAAAGACCTACTGGCACGACTGGCGCAATTCGATCTCATCGACAGCAAAACGCTGGTAGCTCATGGGCTGTACTTGTCGAAAGATGACATCGCCCTACTCAATCAGCGCGATGCGTTCCTGGTGCATAACGCCCGTTCAAACATGAACAACCATGTCGGCTACAACCATCACCTTAGCGACATCCGCAATCTGGCGTTGGGAACGGACGGCATTGGTTCGGACATGTTTGAAGAGATGAAATTTGCCTTCTTTAAACATCGCGATGCGGGTGGTCCGCTGTGGCCTGACAGTTTTGCCAAAGCACTGGCTAACGGCAACGAACTGATGAGCCGCAATTTTGGCGCGAAATTTGGCCTTCTGGAAGCCGGTTACAAAGCCGATTTAACCATTTGCGATTACAACTCGCCGACGCCGCTGCTGGCAGACAATATCGCCGGGCATATCGCTTTCGGTATGGGCTCAGGCAGCGTTCACAGCGTGATGGTCAATGGTGTGATGGTCTATGAAGACCGTCAGTTTAACTTCGATTGCGATTCCATTTATGCGCAAGCCAGAAAAGCCGCTGCCAGTATGTGGCGTCGGATGGATGCGCTGGCATAAATGACAAATACCCTCTTCCCGTAGGGAAGAGGGTTAAATAAGGAAAGAAGATGATTGAACAATTTTTCAGGCCCGACTCTGTCGAACAGGCGCTGGAACTGAAGCGCCGCTACCAGGATGAAGCCGTCTGGTTCGCCGGGGGCAGCAAACTCAACGCTACACCAACCCGTACCGATAAAAAGATTGCCATTTCCTTACAGGATCTGGAACTGGACTGGGTTGACTGGGATAACGGTGCACTGCGGATTGGCGCAATGTCTCGCTTGCAGCCACTGCGTGATGCGCGATTTATTCCTGCAGCACTGCGTGAAGCCCTCGGTTTTGTTTACTCACGCCATGTTCGTAATCAGTCGACCATTGGTGGTGAAATCGCCGCCCGGCAGGAAGAGTCTGTGCTGCTTCCCGTCCTGCTGGCACTGGATGCTGAACTGGTTTTTGGCAACGGCGAAACGCTGTCAATCGAGGACTACCTGGCCTGCCCATGCGATCGCCTGCTAACCGAAATTATCATTAAAGATCCGTATCGCACCTGTGCGACCCGCAAAATTAGCCGTTCTCAGGCAGGTTTAACCGTCGTGACGGCAGCCGTTGCAATGACAGACCACGACGGTATGCGAATTGCGCTGGATGGCGTCGCCAGTAAAGCCCTGCGTCTGCACGATGTTGAAAAACAAAATCTGGAAGGCAATGCACTTGAACAGGCTGTCGCCAACGCCATTTTCCCGCAGGAAGATTTGCGGGGCAGCGTGGCCTATAAACGCTATATCACGGGAGTTCTGGTAGCCGACCTTTATGCCGACTGCCAACAGGCTGGGGAGGAAGCCGTATGATCATCCACTTTACTTTAAATGGCGCGCCTCAGGAGCTAACCGTTAATCCAGGCGAAAACGTGCAAAAGCTGTTGTTTAACATGGGAATGCACTCTGTACGCAACAGCGATGATGGATTCGGGTTTGCCGGTTCAGACGCAATTATCTTTAACGGTAATATCGTTAACGCGTCCTTGCTTATCGCCGCACAGTTAGAGAAGGCAGATATTCGTACCGCAGAGTCTCTGGGCAAATGGAACGAGTTAAGTCTGGTTCAACAGGCAATGGTTGATGTTGGCGTGGTGCAGTCTGGTTATAACGATCCAGCTGCGGCTCTGATTATCACCGATCTTCTCGATCGCATTGCCGCACCGACCCGCGAAGAGATCGACGACGCGCTTTCTGGTTTGTTCAGCCGCGATGCAGGCTGGCAACAATACTATCAGGTCATTGAACTGGCGGTTGCACGTAAAAATAATCCGCAGGCCACCATTGATATCGCTCCGACTTTCCGCGATGACCTTGAAGTCATTGGTAAGCATTATCCTAAAACTGATGCCGCGAAAATGGTGCAGGCGAAACCCTGCTATGTTGAAGACCGCGTAACGGCTGACGCCTGCGTCATTAAAATGTTACGTAGCCCACACGCTCACGCACTGATTACTCATCTGGATGTCAGCAAAGCTGAAGCCTTACCGGGCGTTGTTCACGTTATTACTCACCTGAATTGCCCGGATATCTACTATACCCCGGGCGGTCAGAGCGCACCGGAACCGTCACCGCTTGACCGCCGTATGTTCGGCAAGAAAATGCGTCACGTCGGCGATCGCGTTGCTGCGGTCGTCGCAGAAAGTGAAGAAATTGCGCTCGAAGCACTGAAGCTCATCGACGTTGAATATGAAGTGCTTAAACCTGTAATGTCGATCGACGAAGCAATGGCGGAAGATGCGCCTGTCGTGCACGATGAACCGGAGGTGTATGTTGCTGGTGCGCCAGATACTCTGGAAGACGATAACAGCCATGCAGCCCAGCGCGGCGAGCATATGATCATCAACTTCCCGATCGGTTCTCGCCCCCGTAAAAATATCGCCGCCAGTATTCATGGTCATATCGGCGATATGGACAAAGGCTTTGCCGATGCCGATGTGATCATTGAGCGAACCTATAACTCAACGCAGGCGCAGCAGTGCCCGACTGAAACTCATATCTGCTTTACCCGTATGGACGGCGATCGTCTGGTTATCCACGCCTCCACCCAGGTACCATGGCACTTACGCCGCCAGGTCGCGCGCCTCGTGGGCATGAAACAGCATAAAGTTCATGTCATTAAAGAGCGAGTTGGCGGCGGTTTTGGTTCCAAACAGGACATCCTGCTGGAAGAAGTGTGCGCCTGGGCAACCTGCGTGACCGGGCGTCCGGTACTGTTCCGCTACACCCGTGAAGAAGAGTTTATTGCTAACACCTCTCGTCACGTCGCGAAAGTCACCGTCAAACTGGGAGCGAAAAAAGATGGTCGCCTGACGGCAGTGAAGATGGATTTCCGCGCCAACACTGGCCCTTACGGCAACCACTCACTCACCGTACCGTGTAACGGACCGGCGCTGTCGCTGCCGTTATATCCGTGCGATAACGTCGATTTCCAGGTCACCACCTACTACAGCAACATTTGCCCAAATGGTGCTTATCAGGGTTATGGCGCACCGAAAGGTAACTTCGCTATCACCATGGCATTAGCGGAACTGGCTGAACAGTTACAGATCGACCAACTGGAAATTATCGAACGTAACCGGGTACACGAAGGGCAAGAGCTGAAAATTCTCGGTGCAATCGGTGAAGGTAAAGCGCCGACCTCCGTTCCTTCCGCCGCCAGCTGCGCACTGGAAGAGATCCTGCGTCAGGGTCGCGAGATGATCCAATGGTCTTCACCGAAACCGCAAAATGGTGACTGGCACATCGGTCGCGGCGTCGCCATTATCATGCAGAAATCGGGTATCCCGGATATCGATCAGGCTAACTGTATGATCAAACTGGAATCGGACGGCACCTTTATCGTTCATTCTGGCGGTGCGGATATTGGTACTGGTCTGGATACTGTAGTGACGAAACTGGCAGCAGAAGTGCTGCACTGCCCTCCGCAGGACGTGCATGTTATCTCCGGTGATACCGATCATGCGTTGTTTGATAAAGGCGCATATGCCTCGTCCGGTACTTGCTTCTCGGGTAACGCGGCGCGTTTGGCAGCGGAAAATCTGCGGGAGAAAATTCTGTTCCACGGCGCGCAAATGTTGGGTGAGCCAGTGGCAGATGTTCAACTAGCAACGCCGGGCGTCGTGCGCGGCAAGAAAGGCGAAGTTAGTTTCGGGGATATTGCCCATAAAGGCGAAACCGGCACCGGCTTTGGTTCACTGGTGGGAACTGGCAGTTATATCACGCCTGATTTCGCTTTCCCGTATGGCGCAAACTTCGCTGAAGTTGCCGTCAACACGCGTACGGGTGAAATCCGCCTGGATAAATTCTACGCCTTGCTGGACTGCGGTACACCGGTCAATCCAGAGTTAGCGTTGGGACAAATCTACGGGGCCACCCTGCGTGCTATCGGCCACAGTATGAGCGAAGAGATCATTTATGACGCCGAAGGTCACCCGTTAACGCGTGATTTACGCAGTTACGGTGCACCGAAAATTGGTGACATTCCGCGTGATTTCCGCGCTGTGTTGGTGCCGAGCGACGATAAAGTCGGCCCGTTCGGGGCGAAATCGATCTCGGAAATTGGTGTAAATGGCGCAGCTCCGGCGATTGCTACCGCAATTCACGATGCCTGCGGCATCTGGTTACGCGAATGGCATTTCACACCGGAGAAAATACTCACCGCGCTGGAAAAAATATAAGTAATAAATGGCCGCTTCGGCGGCCTGTTTCTCTGTTTGAACGATGACTAAATAGTGACTGCGAAAATGAGATAAGCCGTTCTCAAGGCGTCCTGCGCCCCAAATTCGTGGGAATTTATTTTACTAATTCAGATGATCAAATTTACTTTAAAAGGAGTGAAGGGATGTCTGATATAAACCATGCAGGTTCTGACCTTATATTTGAACTGGAGGATCGCCCTCCCTTTCATCAGGCTCTCGTTGGTGCCATTACCCATCTGTTGGCAATTTTCGTTCCGATGGTAACCCCCGCGTTAATCGTGGGTGCGGCCTTACAGCTTTCCGCTGAAACAACTGCCTATCTTGTTTCAATGGCGATGATCGCCTCTGGTATTGGTACCTGGTTACAAGTAAACCGCTATGGCATCGTCGGTTCTGGCCTACTCTCAATTCAGTCAGTCAATTTTTCATTTGTTACGGTCATGATTGCGCTGGGCAGCAGCATGAAAAGCGACGGTTTTCACGAAGAGTTAATCATGTCGTCGCTGCTTGGCGTCTCCTTCGTTGGCGCATTTCTGGTTGTCGGCTCTTCATTTATCTTGCCCTACCTACGTCGGGTTATTACGCCTACTGTCAGCGGTATTGTGGTACTGATGATCGGCTTAAGCCTGATTAAAGTCGGCATTATCGATTTTGGCGGTGGATTTGCAGCCAAAAGCAGCGGTACCTTCGGCAATTACGAACATCTCGGCGTTGGTTTGTTGGTTTTGATTGTGGTGATCGGCTTTAACTGCTGTCGCAGTCCGTTGCTACGCATGGGAGGGATCGCCATTGGGCTATGCGTCGGTTATATCGCGTCGTTATGCCTGGGCATGGTGGATTTCAGCAGTATGCGCAATTTGCCGTTAATCACCATCCCGCATCCGTTCAAATACGGGTTTAGTTTCAGCTTCCATCAGTTCCTGGTGGTTGGCACGATTTATTTGCTTAGCGTGCTGGAAGCTGTCGGCGATATCACCGCCACGGCAATGGTTTCCCGCCGCCCCATTCAGGGGGAAGAGTATCAGTCCCGACTGAAAGGCGGCGTGCTGGCAGATGGTCTGGTTTCTGTTATCGCCTCCGCTGTCGGTTCATTACCCTTAACCACGTTTGCGCAAAATAATGGGGTTATTCAGATGACTGGCGTCGCTTCACGTTATGTCGGGCGAACCATCGCGGTAATGCTGGTTATCCTCGGCTTGTTTCCGATGATTGGCGGCTTCTTCACAACCATACCCTCGGCAGTTCTGGGAGGCGCAATGACGTTGATGTTTTCCATGATTGCTATCGCTGGGATTCGCATCATCATCACCAACGGTTTAAAGCGCCGAGAAACACTTATTGTCGCCACTTCTTTAGGTTTAGGACTTGGCGTCTCCTACGATCCCGAAATTTTTAAAATATTGCCAGCCTCTATTTATGTACTAGTTGAAAACCCTATTTGTGCTGGCGGGTTAACTGCGATTTTATTAAATATTATCCTCCCTGGTGGCTACCGACAGGAAAACGTTCTGCCTGGTATTACCTCAGCGGAAGAGATGGATTAACAGTAAAGGAGTCAATGATGTCAGGAGAACACACGTTAAAAGCGGTACGAGGCAGTTTTATTGATGTCACGCGTACGGTCGACAACCCGGAAGAGATTGCCTCTGCGCTGCGGTTTATTGAGGATGGTTTATTACTCATTAAACAGGGAAAAGTGGAATGGTTTGGTGAATGGGAAGACGGAAAGCATCAAATTCCTGACACTATTCGCGTGCGCGACTATCGCGGCAAACTGATAGTACCGGGCTTTGTCGATACACATATCCATTATCCGCAAAGTGAAATGGTGGGGGCCTATGGTGAACAATTGCTGGAGTGGTTGAATAAACACACCTTCCCTACTGAACGTCGTTATGAGGATTTAGAGTACGCCCGCGAAATGTCGGCGTTCTTCATCAAGCAGCTTTTACGTAACGGAACCACCACGGCTCTGGTGTTTGGCACTGTTCATCCGCAATCCGTTGATGCGCTGTTTGAAGCCGCCAGCCATATCAATATGCGTATGATTGCCGGTAAGGTGATGATGGACCGCAACGCACCGGATTATCTGCTCGACACTGCCGAAAGCAGCTATCACCAAAGCAAAGAACTGATCGAGCGCTGGCACAAAAATGGTCGTCTGTTGTATGCGATTACGCCACGCTTCGCCCCTACCTCATCTCCTGAACAGATGACGATGGCGAAACGCCTGAAAGAAGAATATCCGGATACGTGGGTACATACCCATCTCTGTGAAAACAAAGATGAAATTGCCTGGGTGAAAGAACTTTATCCTGAACATGATGGCTATCTGGATGTTTACCATCAGTACGGCCTGACCGGTAAAAACTGTGTCTTTGCTCACTGCGTCCATCTCGAAGAAAAAGAGTGGGATCGTCTTAGCGAAACCAAATCCAGCATTGCTTTCTGTCCGACCTCCAACCTTTACCTCGGCAGCGGCTTATTCAACTTGAAAAAAGCATGGCAGAAGAAAGTCAAAGTGGGCATGGGAACGGATATCGGTGCCGGAACAACTTTCAACATGCTGCAAACGCTAAACGAAGCCTACAAAGTGTTGCAACTACAAGGCTATCGCCTCTCGGCATATGAAGCATTTTACCTGGCCACGCTCGGCGGAGCGAAATCTCTGGGCCTTGACGATTTGATTGGCAACTTTTTACCTGGCAAAGAGGCTGATTTCGTGGTGATGGAACCCACCGCCACTCCGCTACAGCAGCTGCGCTATGACAACTCTGTTTCTTTAGTCGACAAATTGTTCGTGATGATGACGTTGGGCGATGACCGTTCGATCTACCGCACCTACGTTGATGGTCGTCTGGTGTACGAACGCAACTAATAATAAAACTTTAACATCCTCGTGAGGACATCATTATGTCTGGAGACATCCTACAAACACCGGACGCACCAAAGCCACAGGGCGCGCTGGATAATTATTTTAAAATTACCGCTCGTGGCAGTACCGTTCGTCAGGAAGTACTGGCTGGCTTAACGACCTTTCTGGCCATGGTTTATTCCGTTATCGTCGTTCCGGGAATGCTGGGCAAAGCAGGTTTTCCTCCCGCAGCTGTGTTTGTTGCCACCTGTCTGGTCGCGGGCTTCGGCTCGTTGCTGATGGGATTATGGGCCAATTTGCCAATGGCGATTGGTTGCGCGATTTCCTTGACGGCGTTTACCGCATTCAGTCTGGTTCTCGGGCAACAAATTAGCGTTCCTGTCGCACTGGGCGCGGTCTTTCTGATGGGCGTCATCTTCACCGCCATTTCCGTAACCGGTGTGCGTACCTGGATCTTACGTAATTTACCGATGGGGATAGCTCACGGTACAGGTATCGGTATCGGCCTGTTTCTGCTGCTGATTGCTGCTAACGGTGTGGGAATGGTTATCAAAAACCCGATTGAAGGCTTGCCAGTGGCGCTCGGTGCGTTTACCTCCTTCCCGGTGATGATGAGCTTGCTGGGGCTGGCGGTCATCTTCGGTCTGGAAAAGTGCCGCGTACCAGGCGGGATCTTGTTGGTGATTATTGCAATTTCGATCATCGGCTTAATCTTTGATCCAGCGGTGAAATACCACGGTCTGGTGGCGATGCCAAGCCTGACTGGCGAAGATGGTAAGTCTCTGATTTTCAGCCTCGATATTATGGGCGCACTCCAGCCAACTGTACTTCCGAGTGTACTAGCATTGGTGATGACCGCAGTGTTCGACGCCACTGGTACCATCCGTGCCGTCGCCGGTCAGGCGAATTTGTTGGATAAAGACAACCAGATCATCAACGGCGGCAAAGCCCTGACCAGTGACTCAGTAAGTTCAATATTCTCCGGCCTGGTGGGCGCAGCGCCCGCAGCGGTTTATATCGAATCAGCGGCAGGAACCGCCGCCGGGGGTAAAACAGGGTTGACCGCAACCGTAGTGGGGGCGTTATTCCTGCTGATTTTGTTCTTATCACCGTTGTCATTTTTGATCCCTGGTTACGCCACTGCACCCGCTCTGATGTACGTAGGTTTGCTGATGTTAAGTAACGTCTCGAAGCTGGATTTCAATGATTTTATTGACGCAATGGCTGGCCTGGTGTGTGCCGTGTTCATCGTTCTGACTTGTAATATCGTTACCGGTATTATGCTGGGCTTTGTGACACTGGTCGTAGGCCGCGTCTTTGCACGCGAATGGCAAAAGCTGAATATTGGTACGGTGATCATTACTGCCGCACTGGTCGCATTTTACGCGGGCGGTTGGGCAATCTAATAGATTCTCCGCGCCTTTCAGCGCGGAGATTTCTTTCAGAGAGGATTCTTACCGCTGGCAACAATACGCTGCTGGCGGACTCGCCTGAGTTCTCTTTCAGTAAGCAACTGCAGCGCCTGTGTTGGGCAAGATTCAACGCAGGCTGGCCCCTCTTCCCGCTGTTCACAGAGATCGCATTTCACGATTTGTTGCCGGGTATCCCCCGGCAACGACTGAATGGTGATCATTCCAAACGGGCACGCACTGACGCAACTCTGACAGCCAATACAACGGGCAGAATTGGTCTGCACCACCTGCTCGCCCATCGTCAGCGCCCCCACGGGGCAAGCGCTAACACAAGGGGCATTTTCACACTGATGGCACATCACCGGCGCACTGATGCTGTCCAGTCGCTGTACCTTCAGCCGGGGTAAAAAGACATCGGCATTCAACTCCTGTTCTGAAGGGTGAGCGACCACACAGGCCACTTCACAAGTACGGCAGCCAATACAGTCAGCCGGATTAACGATAATTAACGATTTCATCACGATGCCTTCGTATCAAACAGAGTTAACATATCGCGCGCCGCCTGCCTTCCTGCGGCCATTGCAGTGACAACCAGATCCGCGCCATGAACAGCATCACCACCAGCAAAGACTTTTTTCAGATGCGTCTGGGTAGGTAAATACCCGACGTCACCGGTTTGAATCAGGCCCCATTTATCGAGTTTAATTCCGCTGCCCTGCAACCACGGCATGGCATGCGCCTGGAAACCAAAGGCCATAATGAGAACATCGGCGGGCAATTCAAACTCTGAACCCGCTACCGGACGAGGACGACGGCGACCATCCGGCCCCGGCTCACCCATGGCTGTACGAATCAGGCCCACCGCAGTTAAACGCCCATCTTCGTCACAAGCGATATATTGCGGCTGAACATTGAACTGAAACTCGACACCTTCCTCGCGCGCATTGACCACCTCTTTGCGCGAGCCCGGCATACTGACTTCATCACGACGATACGCGCAGGTCACGCTGGCGGCATTGAGGCGGATGGAAGTCCGCAAACAATCCATGGTCGTATCGCCACCGCCCAATACCACGACTCGCTTACCTTCCACATCCGTCAGCGGATACTCTTCAGACTCCGGCAACCCCATGAGCTGGCGGGTATGGGCAGTCAGGAACGGTAGAGCCTGAATGACACCGGGCGCATCTTCATGCGGCAGATCTGCTCGCATCATCCCGTAAGTCCCCACGCCGATGAAAACTGCATCATATTCAGAAGTTAAATCGCTAAAGGTAATATCGCGGCCAATTTCACAGTTAAGATGAAAGTCGATTCCCATTGCGGTGAATATCTCTCGCCGCTGGCTTAATACCGTTTTATCGAGTTTGAAAGGAGGAATGCCAAAAGTCAGCATACCGCCAATTTCTGGATGGCGATCAAAGACATCAACCTGAACTCCTGCGCGCGCCAGAATATCAGCACACCCTAACCCTGCAGGCCCAGCGCCAATCACCGCCACTTTTTCGATACGGGGAACAACTTTGCTGACATCGGGACGCCAGCCCATCGCCAGCGCGGTATCGGTGATGTAGCGTTCCAGATTCCCGATAGAGACTGCGCCAGAGTGATCTTTCAAAGTACATGCGCCTTCACAACGACGGTCCTGTGGACATACCCTGCCGCAGATTTCTGGTAAGGAACTGGTCTGGTGGCAAAGTTCTGCCGCTTCAATAATCTTTCCTTCCTGCACCAGACGGATGTAATCCGGAATAGCGTTATGCAGCGGGCAATGCCAGTTGCAGTTAGCTTTTTCGGCGCAATAAACACAGCGGTCACTCTCATAAGTCGCTTGTTGTGGATCCAGCCCGTAATAGATTTCGCCAAAGTGGGTTTTCCGTTCACTCGCTGAAATTTTATCTGCGCCTTTACGCGAGTTAACGGGGAGCAACGCTGCACTGCGAGATGGCTGAGCGTCTGATGACGCTTTTCCTGCTGCCGTTTTGCGCTGGCGGGCCACCTTTATCTGCTGCAACCCTTTATCGTCCATCAGCCGTAACGCCTGTATTGGGCAGACTTCAATACAGGCTTGCGTGCCGGAACTGCGCTGGTTACAAAGGTCGCATTTCTGCGCAATCGTATCGACCATCTCAACGACGCCAAAGGGGCAAGCGATTGCGCATCTTTTACAACCAATACATTTTTGCTCGTCCAGTTGTACGCTATCGGGCTGGAAAGTCAGAGCATTAACCGGACAAGCCGTAACGCAAGGGGCATTGTTGCAGTGATGGCAGGCCACCGGATTCGCAGCCTGGCCTTTCCCTACAACGTGGATACGCGGTCGAAAGTCACTGTGACTCAGCGGCCAGTTTTCTTGATTATGTGCCATCGCACAGGCAATTTCACAAGCATGACAGCCTATACATTCCGCAGCTTCAGCAGCGATAAACTTATTCATTTGCATCCCTTTCATTTAATGAGTTATGTCTTCTCAAATTTCGCGATGCAATAAACGGGCATATATTAGGTAGCATGACCGTTTTAATTATAATTTTGCGACTGAGTTCAAATTATTGCCCCTCAATCTATGCCGCTTTCATTATCTCAACATTGCCGACTAAAAGAGCGCTATCCAGATAAAAACGATTAAATGCGAGAGTGCGACATGCCAGAATGATTAATGAAATATCAATATGAGAAAATTACAGATAATTCCATTGTCAGGTTCTCTTCTCATAATCGTGGTTTAACCACGATTATGTGATTGCCTCCGCAATTCCTGTCTCTAACTCCCCTTCCTCGCAAAAACTGGCACTCCACGAGCATATGTTTAGACAGTTTCAATAACGTAAACGGTTGCTTTTTACTCTGGCGGGCGAAAGGAGAAACACTGATGAGCGCCATAGATTCCCAACTTCCCTCATCTTCAGGGCAAGATCGCCCAACTGATGAGGTTGACCGCATATTATCACCAGGAAAGCTGATCATACTCGGTCTGCAACACGTCCTTGTCATGTACGCAGGTGCAGTCGCTGTTCCTCTTATGATTGGTGACCGACTGGGCCTCTCAAAAGAAGCTATTGCGATGCTCATTAGCTCGGATCTCTTTTGCTGCGGGATCGTCACATTATTGCAATGTATCGGTATCGGCCGCTTTATGGGGATCCGCCTGCCGGTGATTATGTCGGTGACCTTCGCCGCTGTAACACCAATGATAGCCATTGGCATGAACCCGGATATCGGCCTGCTGGGGATATTTGGTGCCACTATCGCCGCGGGTTTTATCACCACATTATTAGCGCCACTTATCGGTCGCTTGATGCCTTTATTCCCGCCACTGGTTACCGGTGTGGTTATTACTTCTATCGGGCTTAGCATCATTCAGGTGGGTATTGACTGGGCCGCCGGAGGTAAAGGGAATCCGCAATATGGTAATCCCGTTTATTTAGGTATCTCCTTTGCCGTCTTAATTTTTATCTTGCTCATTACTCGCTATGCGAAAGGATTTATGTCCAACGTCGCCGTATTACTGGGGATTGTATTTGGCTTTTTACTTTCGTGGATGATGAATGAAGTCAATTTATCCGGGCTACATGATGCTTCATGGTTTGCGATTGTCACGCCGATGTCATTTGGTATGCCGATTTTCGATCCCGTTTCCATTCTGACCATGACTGCCGTGTTAATCATCGTGTTTATCGAGTCGATGGGGATGTTCCTGGCACTGGGTGAAATAGTCGGTCGTAAACTCTCTTCACACGATATTATTCGCGGGCTGCGTGTCGATGGCGTAGGGACAATGATAGGCGGAACGTTTAACAGCTTCCCCCACACGTCATTTTCACAAAACGTTGGCCTGGTTAGCGTGACGCGCGTTCATAGCCGCTGGGTGTGTATTTCTTCGGGAATTATATTAATCCTGTTTGGCATGGTGCCAAAAATGGCGGTGCTGGTCGCCTCCATTCCGCAATTTGTGCTGGGCGGTGCTGGGCTGGTGATGTTCGGCATGGTACTGGCGACAGGGATTCGAATTCTGTCGCGCTGTAACTACACCACTAACCGTTACAACCTCTATATTGTGGCGATCAGTCTCGGCGTTGGCATGACTCCGACGCTCTCTCACGATTTCTTTTCTAAGTTACCGGCCGTACTGCAACCGTTGCTGCATAGCGGCATTATGCTCGCAACCCTTAGCGCCGTTGTGCTGAACGTCTTCTTTAATGGCTATCAGCATCATGCTGATCTGGTGAAGGAATCCGTCTCTGATAAAGATTTAAAAGTCAGGACAGTACGTATGTGGCTTCTGATGCGCAAGCTGAAGAAAAATGAGCATGGAGAATAATATGAATCTTTTAATGCGCGCTATATTCAGTCTGTTGTTGCTTTTTACTCTCTCTATTCCTGTCATTTCTGACTGTGTTGCAATGGCCATTGAAAGTCGCTTCAAATATATGATGCTACTTTTTTAAATGGTTTTTACCTGTCGGCATCCGCTCAAAACGGGCGGTTGTCGATAAACGCTCACTTGGTTAATCATTTCACTCTTCAATTATCTATAATGATGAGTGATCAGAATTACATGTGAGAAATTATGCAAACGGAACACGTCATTTTATTGAATGCACAGGGAGTTCCCACGGGTACGCTGGAAAAGTATGCCGCACACACGGCAGACACCCTCTTACATCTCGCGTTCTCCAGTTGGCTGTTTAATGCCAAGGGGCAATTATTAGTTACCCGCCGCGCACTGAGCAAAAAAGCATGGCCTGGCGTGTGGACTAACTCGGTTTGTGGGCACCCACAACTGGGAGAAAGCAACGAAGACGCAGTGATCCGCCGTTGCCGTTATGAGCTTGGCGTGGAAATTACGCCTCCTGAATCTATCTATCCTGACTTTCGCTACCGCGCCACCGATCCGAGTGGCATTGTGGAAAATGAAGTGTGTCCGGTATTTGCCGCACGCACGACCAGTGCGTTACAGATCAATGATGATGAAGTGATGGATTATCAATGGTGTGATTTAGCAGATGTATTACACGGTATTGATGCCACGCCGTGGGCGTTCAGTCCGTGGATGGTGATGCAGGCGACAAATCGCGAAGCCAGAAAAAGATTATCTGCATTTACCCAGCTTAAATAAAAAACCCCGACATTTGCCGGGGTTGTGAGCATAACGTAATGCTTATTTCACCGGACGCATCGCCGGGAACAGAATAACGTCGCGGATGGTATGGCTGTTGGTGAACAGCATTACCATACGGTCGATACCAATTCCCAGACCTGCTGTCGGCGGTAAGCCGTGTTCCAGTGCGGTGACATAATCTTCGTCGTAGAACATCGCTTCGTCGTCGCCTGCGTCTTTCGCGGCAACCTGATCCAGGAAGCGCTGCGCCTGATCTTCCGCGTCATTCAGCTCGCTAAAGCCGTTACCGATTTCACGACCACCGATAAAGAACTCAAAGCGGTCTGTGATTTCCGGGTTAACGTCGTTACGACGCGCCAGCGGAGAAACTTCTGCTGGATATTCAGTAATGAAGGTCGGCTGAATCAGATGTGCTTCTGCCACTTCTTCGAAGATCTCGGTAACGATACGGCCCAGACCCCAGCTCTTCTCAACGTGGATGCCGATAGATTCAGCAATCGCTTTCGCAGAGTCGAAGTTGTCCAGATCTGCCATGTCGGTTTCCGGGCGATATTTCTTGATCGCTTCACGCATGGTCAGTTTTTCGAACGGTTTACCGAAGTCCAGCGTTACGTCGCCGTAGGTCACTTCCGTCTTACCGAGAATATCCTGTGCCAGAGTACGGAACAGCGATTCGGTCAGCTCGATAAGATCTTTGTAATCTGCGTAAGCCATATAGAGTTCCATCATGGTGAACTCTGGGTTATGACGTACGGAAATACCTTCGTTACGGAAGTTACGGTTGATTTCGAATACACGCTCGAAGCCACCGACCACCAGACGCTTGAGGTACAGTTCCGGCGCGATACGCAGGTACATGTCGAGATCCAGCGCATTATGGTGGGTGATGAACGGACGCGCAGCGGCACCGCCAGGGATCACCTGCATCATCGGCGTTTCAACTTCCATAAAGCCGCGGTTCACCATGAACTGGCGAATACCAGAGAGGATCTGCGAGCGCACTTTAAAGGTGTTGCGGGATTCATCGTTAGAGATGAGATCCAGATAACGCTGACGATAGCGCGCTTCCTGATCCTGCAAGCCGTGGAATTTGTCCGGCAGCGGACGCAGTGCTTTGGTCAGCAGACGCAGCTCGGTGCAGTGGATAGACAGTTCGCCGGTTTTGGTTTTGAACAGTTTACCTTTCGCGCCGAGGATGTCGCCGAGGTCCCATTTTTTGAACTGCTCGTTGTAAACGCCTTCCGGCAGATCGTCACGGGCAACGTACAGCTGAATGCGGCCACCCACATCCTGCAGGGTAACGAAAGACGCTTTACCCATAATACGGCGGGTCATCATGCGGCCAGCAACGGCGACTTCGATGTTCAGCGCTTCCAGTTCTTCGTTCTCTTTACCGTCGAATTCTGCGTGCAATTGGTCAGAGGTATGATCGCGACGGAAATCGTTCGGGAAGGCAATTCCCTGCTCACGCAGGTTCGCCAGCTTCTCACGACGCGTTTTCAGTTCATTGTTAAGATCGACTACCGCGTCAGCGCCCTGTGCGTGTTGTTCAGACATGTTGGTTCCTCATAACCCTGCTTTCAAACTTGCTTCGATAAATTGATCCAGGCTGCCGTCCAGCACGGCCTGCGTGTTGCGGGTTTCTACCCCGGTACGCAGATCTTTAATGCGGGAGTCATCAAGGACATAAGAACGAATCTGGCTGCCCCAGCCGATATCAGATTTATTATCTTCCATCGCCTGTTTCTCGGCATTTTTCTTCTGCATCTCCAGTTCATAAAGCTTCGCTTTCATCTGCTTCATGGCCTGGTCTTTGTTCTTGTGCTGGGAACGGTCGTTCTGGCACTGAGTCACGATCCCGGTCGGGATGTGAGTAATACGCACCGCAGATTCGGTACGGTTAACGTGCTGACCACCCGCGCCGGACGCGCGATAAACGTCAATGCGCAGATCCGCCGGGTTGATTTCGATATCAATATCATCATCAACTTCCGGGTAAACAAACGCAGAGCTGAACGACGTGTGGCGACGACCGCCGGAGTCAAACGGGCTCTTACGTACCAGGCGGTGAACGCCAGTTTCTGTACGCAGCCAGCCGTAAGCGTAATCGCCGGAGATTTTGATCGTCACGGATTTAATACCCGCCACTTCACCTTCCGACTCTTCGATGATTTCAGTTTTGAAACCACGCGATTCTGCCCAGCGCAGATACATACGCTCAAGCATGCTCGCCCAGTCCTGTGCTTCCGTACCGCCAGAGCCTGCCTGAATATCGAGGTAGCAGTCGGCGCTGTCATATTCGCCAGAGAACATACGGCGGAACTCAAGCTGCGCCAGTTTTTCTTCAAGAGCGTCGAGTTCAGCAACGGCTTCGTTAAAGGTTTCTTCGTCGTCAGCTTCTACAGCCAGTTCCAGCAGACCAGAAACATCTTCCAGCCCCTGTTTCATTTGGTCGAGGGTATCGACAACGGCTTCGAGGGAGGAACGTTCTTTACCCAGCGCCTGTGCGCGTTCGGGTTCGTTCCAGACATCCGGCTGTTCCAGCTCGGCGTTTACTTCTTCCAGACGCTCTTTCTTGGCGTCATAGTCAAAGATACCCCCTAAGAACGTCGGAGCGTTCCGTGAGGTCCTGAATGCGATTATTTACCGGATTAATTTCAAACATGGTCTGATTTCTTTTCTTGAGCTAGTCAAAATGCGGTGATAAGAGCGGGATTGTACCCAATCCACACTCTTTTTTATAGAGAAGATGACGCTAAATTGGCCAGATATTGTCGATGATAATTTGCAGGCTGCGATTGCCGCGAAACTCGTTGATATCAAGCTTATAAGCCAGTTGCACTTCGCGCACGCCGTTATCCGGCCAAAGGGCGGTATCAACGTTAAAGGCAATGCCGTCCAGCAGCGGGCCGCCGCCGACCGGTTCAACCATGACCTTCAAATGGCGTTCGCCTACCAGTCGTTGTTGCAGAAGGCGGAAATGACCGTCAAACAGCGGTTCCGGGAACATCTGCCCCCACGGGCCAGCATCGCGCAGTAGCTGCGCCACTTCCATGGTCATTTCGGCCGGGCTTAACGGACCGTCTGACACCACTTCGCCTTGCAATAGTGAAGGGTCCAGCCACTCAGTCACCAGTTCGCCAAAGCGTTGCTGAAAGAGTTCGAATTTATCCTCTTCCAGTGACAGCCCGGCCGCCATTGCATGGCCGCCAAACTTAAGCATCATACCGGGGTAGAGCGTGTCCAGCCGCTCCAGCGCATCGCGCATATGCAACCCCTGAATGGAACGACCAGAACCTTTCAGCGTACCGTCGCCCGCAGGGGCAAAGGCGATAACCGGACGGTGAAAACGCTCTTTGATACGCGATGCCAGAATGCCAACAACGCCCTGATGCCATTCAGGGTGATACATTGCCAGCCCGCCGGGTAGCGTGTCACGGCTGCGTTCCAGTTTCTCGCACAGGGTCAGGGCTTCAGCCTGCATTCCCTGTTCGATCTCTTTTCGCGTCTGGTTTAGCGCATCGAGTTCATTTGCCAGCACGCGCGCTTCACCGATGTTGTCGCACAGCAACAGCGCCACACCAACGGACATATCATCCAGTCGCCCGGCAGCATTGAGACGTGGCCCCAGCGCAAAACCTAAATCGCTGGCGGCGAGTTTTTGCGCATCACGGTTGGCCACTTCAAGCAGCGCTTTAATCCCTGGACGGCACTTCCCGGCGCGGATGCGGCTCATCCCCTGCCAGGTCAGAATACGGTTATTAGCGTCCAGCGGCACCACGTCTGCCACAGTCCCCAGCGCCACCAGATCCAGCAGTTCTGCCAGGTTAGGAATTGCGATGCAGCGTTCATCAAACCAGCCCCGATCGCGCAAAAAGGTGCGCAGCGCCAGCATCAGATAAAACGCCACCCCCACACCTGCCAGTGATTTCGACGGGAAATTGCAGTCGCGCAAGTTAGGGTTAATGATCGCTTCCGCCGCGGGTAATGTTTCGCCCGGCAAATGGTGATCGGTAACAATAACCGGAATGCCCAACGAACGAGCGTGTTCAACCCCTGTATGGGAGGAAATACCGTTATCCACCGTGACAATTAACTGCGCGCCACGGGCATGGGCCTGATCGACCACTTCCGGACTTAAACCGTAACCGTCTTCGAAACGGTTTGGAACCAGGTAGTCGATATTGCTGCAACCAAGCGAGCGCATCGCCAGCACGCTTAGAGCCGTGCTGGTGGCACCGTCGGCGTCGAAATCACCGACCACAATAATCCGCGTTCCTTCGCGAAAAGCGTTGTAAAGGATCTCAACGGCCTTTTCGACGCCGCTCAGTTGCTGCCAGGGCAGCATACCTTGAACACTGCGTTCCAGTTCTTGCGCACTGCGCACTCCCCGGCTGGCGTATAAACGGTGCAGCAAGGGAGGCAATTCCGCGGGCAAGTCTGCCGTTTCATCGACTTCACGGCGACGAAGTTGTATCTGTTGTTTCACGCGAATTATTTACCGCTGGTCATTTTTTGGTGTTCGTCGAGGAATTCTTTCATGTCTTTCGGCGGCTGGTAACCCGGAACAAGTGTGCCATTGCTCAGCACAACTGCTGGAGTACCGCTAACGCCAAGCTGGACGCCAAGTGCGTAATGGTCGGCAATATCCACGTCGCAGCTGGCTGGTGCGACGCTTTTACCTGCCATTACATCATCAAACGCTTTGTTTTTATCTTTCGCACACCAGATAGCTTTCATTTCTTTCTCTGCATCGCTGTCCAGCCCCTGGCGCGGGAAAGCAAGATAACGCACGGTGATCCCCAGTGCGTTGTAGTCTGCCATTTGCTCATGCAGTTTGTGGCAGTAACCACAGGTAATATCAGTAAACACGGTGATGACGTGTTTTTCCTGTGGCGCTTTATAAACGATCATCTCTTTTTCAAGCGCATTCAACTGCTTTAACAGCATCTTATTGGTGACATTGACCGGAGCTGTGCCACTAACGTCATACATTGGCCCCTGAATGATATGTTTACCATCATCGGTGATGTACAACACACCGCTGTTAGTCAGAACTGTCTTCATGCCAGCTACGGGCGCGGGCTGAATATCGCTGCTTTTGATGCCCATTTTGGCTAACGTTTGTTGAATTGCCGCGTCATCAGCCTGAGCAAAGCCTGAAAACGCCGCTAACAAAGTAAACAACATAAAACCTTTCTTCATAAATCTTCCCGTTCTTTTCAGACATCACGCCCGCGGGTGATGCTGTTGATGAAGTTGCCGCAGACGCTCGGTAGCGACATGCGTATAAATTTGCGTGGTGGAGAGATCGCTGTGGCCCAGTAGCATCTGCACCACGCGTAAATCCGCACCATGATTTAATAAATGAGTGGCAAAAGCGTGACGCAACACATGCGGTGACAGCTTTTCGCTGTCGATACCCGCCAGCACGGCATAATGTTTAATGCGGTGCCAGAAGGTCTGTCGCGTCATCTGCTGCGCACGCTGGCTGGGGAACAACACATCAATAGAGACACCGTTCAACAACCACGGTCGCCCATGCTCGAGATACGTTTCCAGCCAGTAAACCGCCTCTTCACCTAACGGCACCAGGCGCTCTTTGTTGCCTTTACCAATGACCCGCACTACGCCCTGACGCAGGCTGATATCACTCATTGTCAGCCCGACCAGTTCAGAGACACGCAGCCCTGTAGCATACAACACTTCAAGCATGGCTTTATCGCGTAGCTCCAGTGGCTGATCAATTAATGGTGCCTGTAATAAACGTTCGACCTGCGCTTCGCTTAAATCTTTTGGCAAACGCTGTGGCAATTTCGGTGAAGCGAGATGCGCACTGGGATCGTCTTCACGAAACTTTTCGCGATAAAGATACTGGAACAATCGGCGCACTGCACTCAGCAAACGCGCTGAGCTGGTGGCTTTATACCCGCCCTCCAGCCTTTCTGCCAGTAATGCCTGCAAATCGTCACTTTGCGCCGTCGCCAGCGTCAACCCGCGGTGATGCAACCACTCCACCATCATTGACAGATCGCGACGGTAAGCGTTCAACGTATTTTCAGCCAGATTTTTTTCCAGCCACAGAGCATCAAGAAACTGCTCGATGCGTGCCAGATCCTGTTTCACTTGCGCCCCTTATGGTCACTCATTTGATCCATTATGCCTTATTGTGCCGTGACTAAAGCGATTCTGATACACTAGCCACAAAAGCCACAGCAGAATCGAGAAGCTTACGTTATGAATATGGGTCTTTTTTACGGTTCCAGCACCTGTTACACCGAAATGGCGGCAGAAAAAATCCGCGATATTCTCGGTCCAGAACTGGTGACCTTACATAACCTCAAGGACGACTCCCCGAAATTAATGGAGCAGTACGATGTGCTCATTCTGGGTATCCCGACCTGGGATTTTGGTGAAATCCAGGAAGACTGGGAAGCCGTCTGGGATCAGCTCGACGACCTGAACCTCGAAGGTAAAATTGTTGCGCTGTATGGGCTTGGCGATCAACTGGGATACGGCGAGTGGTTCCTCGATGCGCTCGGTATGCTGCATGACAAGCTCTCGACCAAAGGCGTGAAGTTCGTCGGCTACTGGCCAACGGAAGGATATGAGTTTACCAGCCCGAAACCGGTGATTGCTGACGGGCAACTGTTCGTGGGTCTGGCGCTGGACGAAACTAACCAATATGACCTTAGCGACGAGCGTATTCAGAACTGGTGCGAGCAAATCCTCAACGAAATGGCAGAGCATTACGCCTGATGTCACTGACGGCTTAGCGCATATGCTTTGCCGTCATCTTTATCTTTGCGTCTCTTGTTGCAACAATATCCGCCGTAAATCCCGCCATTCGGCTTCGTCCATGCTGTCGGCTGCCAGCCATAAATGTTGCCGTTTACCGCTGTCAGAACGTAAACGCAGCATCATGCCGCTCTTAATCATCCACGGCGCTTTGACGATGCTCCACTCCTGCCCTTGCCAGCGCAAACGCCCGTCCATCAACAGGCGAATTTCCCCCTGGCGAGCATTAATGCGCCGCTGGCTGCGAACGCAATCAAACACCACCAGCGAAAGTAACACCATCCATAACGGGGTGTAACTGAGCGGCCAGGGCATGAGTAAAATAACAGCGGCAACCAGCCCGTGGATCAGCAAGGAAAGCCACTGTGCGCGCCAGGAGACGCGCAGATCAGATTGCCACAGGACCACGTTCCCGGTTCCGTGTCTGGATGAGTCGGACCATCATTTCCAGTTCTGCATCGGCCGGTTTACCGTGGTTCATCAGCCAGTTAAACAGATCGGGATCGTCACACTCCAGCAGACGAATAAAGATGCGTTTTTCGTCATCGCTTAAGCTGTCGTACTCATGTTCGAAAAACGGCATGATTGAAATATCGAGTTCGCGCATACCACGGCGGCATGCCCAATGAATGCGGGCTTTGTTGTTAATGTCCATCTTCTTCCTGTCTCACGAAAATCCAGTACCTGGCTATTGTAACGTGTTTTTCGACTTCTTTTGCGGGAATATCAGTAAACACAATCGCGATCGCGAAATTAATTCACAACAATTCAAGGGCTTCATTTTTTTGGAAGTCGCCTCGCAGAAGGCACAGATCGCGTAGTGAAAGCACTTGCATTGCCTCATAGCTCTTTTACCATTAGTCATTAATACGCCGTTAAGCAACTCAGGACTCTATTATGGCTTTTACACCTTTTCCTCCCCGTCAGCCTACGGCGTCTGCCCGTTTACCGCTGACGCTGATAACGCTTGATGACTGGGCGCTTGCCACCATTACTGGCGCGGACAGCGAAAAATATATGCAGGGTCAGGTGACAGCAGATGTCAGCCAGATGACAGAAAATCAGCATCTGCTCGCCGCCCATTGCGACGCCAAAGGTAAAATGTGGAGCAATTTACGTCTGTTCCGCGACGGCGATGGCTTTGCATGGATTGAACGGCGCAGTGTGCGTGAACCGCAGCTGACTGAACTGAAAAAATATGCGGTGTTCTCTAAAGTGACCATCGCGCCGGACGATGAGCGTGTGCTGCTTGGTGTTGCCGGTTTTCAGGCGCGCGCCGCGCTGGCAAATATCTTTAGTGAACTGCCTTCGAAAGAAAAACAGGTAGTTAAAGAAGGCGCGACCACTTTGCTATGGTTTGAACACCCTGCAGAACGTTTCCTGATCGTAACTGATGAAGCCACTGCCAATATGCTGACCGATAAACTGCGCGGTGAAGCGGAACTGAACAATAGCCAACAGTGGCTGGCATTAAACATTGAAGCGGGTTTCCCGGTGATTGATGCCGCCAACAGCGGGCAGTTTATCCCACAGGCGACCAACCTCCAGGCGCTGGGCGGCATTAGCTTTAAAAAAGGCTGCTATACCGGACAAGAGATGGTGGCGCGAGCTAAATTCCGTGGTGCCAACAAACGCGCGCTCTGGTTGCTGACGGGTAGCGCCAGCCGACTGCCGGAAGCCGGTGAAGACTTAGAGCTGAAAATGGGCGAGAACTGGCGTCGTACCGGAACCGTGCTGGCTGCGGTAAAACTGGAAGATGGTCAGGTCGTGGTACAGGTCGTCATGAATAACGATATGGAACCGGACAGCATCTTCCGCGTGCGTGACGATGCGAATACATTGCATATCGAGCCGCTGCCGTATTCACTCGAAGAGTAAATCTCTGTGTCGCATCATGCATTTATCGCCTGATGCGACAAGGGTGTGTCTTTTCAGGCCTACAAAGGCACACCCATTACGCCTGCCCAATATATAAATAGATCGCCAGAAAGTGGCACACGCTGCCGCCGAGCACAAAGCCGTGCCAGATGGCATGGTTGTAGGGAATGCGTTTGCAGACGTAGAAAATCACCCCGAGCGAGTAAACCACGCCGCCTACAGCCAGTAAGGTAACGCTGCCCGCCGCAAGCTTAATTGCCATTTCATAAATCACCACCAGCGACAGCCAGCCCATCGCCAGATAGGTCACCAGAGATAAAATTTTGAATCGGTGCGCGATGGTCAGTTTGAACAGAATCCCCAGCAATGCCAGGCTCCAGATAACAATCATCAACCCGCGCGCTAACGGAGAATCCAGCCCCACCAGCAAAAACGGCGTGTAGGTTCCGGCAATCAATAGGTAAATAGCGCAATGGTCAAATTTCTTCAGCCACATTTTTGCCCGTTGATGAGGAATGGCGTGATAGAGCGTCGAAGCGAGGAACAGCAGGATCATACTGCCGCCATAGAGGCTGTAACTGGTTATCGCTGTGGCGCTGGCATTGAGATCCACCGCCTGAACCAGTAGCAACACCAGCCCAACGATACCAAACACCAACCCAATGCCGTGACTGACGCTGTTGGCAATTTCCTCTGCCAGCGAATATCCCTGCTTAATGAGGGGCTTCTGAACCATAACTTACTCCGGAGAAACGTACACGCACATGTATACCTCTCCAGCGTAACTGAGAATAGTTCCAGTGAACACCTGTTAGCTAAAATAAATTCTGATTTGGGACTAATCTCCTAAAAATCATGAAATTAAATGCAAAATTTCAACTAACAGGCGTGAGTTCAATTTAAAGGCATTTAAATTCAATCACATAAAACTGTGTCTGGCCGGGATAGATGTCGGCAATGACCTTTTTCAGTTCTAGCAGGGTCATATTCTCCTGCTCTGCATGTTTTTCCGTCAGCGTATCCAGCGTTACGGTTGAGGTTGCGGTGACTTCAATCGTGCAAAAATAACCGTCATCTTCAAAACGCCCGACACGAAGCACATCACCCGTTTTGAAGTGCGATTCAGACTCGTCGCGGATGGTGATGGTTTTACGCCCAGCCAGAATGTCATCCTGGAAACGTTGAAAAAAAGTGATGTCGTTTGGCTGCATGGTACTATTTCCTGTAAGAATTGACTCATCTGGAGCCTATGATAGTGAAAAAACTCACCTTACCGAAAGATTTCTTATGGGGCGGCGCAGTTGCCGCTCATCAGGTCGAAGGCGGCTGGAACAAAGGCGGCAAAGGGCCGAGCATTTGTGACGTTCTGACCGGTGGCGCACACGGCGTGCCGCGCGAAATCACCAAAGAAGTGTTGCCAGGAAAATACTATCCGAACCATGAAGCCGTTGATTTTTATGGTCATTACAAGGAAGACATCAAGCTATTTGCCGAAATGGGCTTCAAATGTTTTCGTACATCCATCGCCTGGACGCGCATTTTTCCAAAAGGCGATGAAGCTCAGCCAAACGAAGAAGGGCTGAAGTTCTACGATGATATGTTCGATGAACTGCTGAAATACAACATCGAACCGGTGATCACCCTCTCCCACTTTGAAATGCCGCTGCATCTGGTGCAGCAATACGGTAGCTGGACCAACCGTAAAGTGGTTGATTTCTTTGTCCGTTTCGCAGAAGTGGTATTTGAACGCTATAAGCATAAAGTCAAATACTGGATGACCTTCAACGAAATTAACAACCAGCGTAACTGGCGTGCACCGCTGTTCGGTTACTGCTGCTCCGGCGTGGTGTATACCGAGCATGAAAACCCGGAAGAGACGATGTACCAGGTGCTGCATCACCAGTTTGTCGCCAGCGCCCTGGCGGTGAAAGCCGCACGTCGCATTAACCCGGAAATGAAAGTCGGCTGTATGCTGGCGATGGTGCCGCTCTACCCTTACTCCTGTAATCCGGACGATGTGATGTTCGCCCAGGAGTCGATGCGCGAACGCTACGTCTTTACCGATGTGCAACTGCGTGGCTATTACCCGTCCTATGTGTTGAACGAGTGGGAGCGTCGCGGATTTAACATCAAAATGGAAGACGGCGATCTCGATGTGCTGCGCGAAGGCACCTGCGATTATCTCGGTTTCAGCTATTACATGACCAACGCGGTGAAGGCCGAAGGCGGCACCGGCGATGCGATCTCTGGTTTTGAAGGCAGCGTACCAAACCCGTATGTTAAAGCGTCTGACTGGGGCTGGCAGATTGATCCTGTGGGTCTGCGTTACGCACTTTGCGAACTGTATGAGCGTTATCAGAAGCCGCTGTTTATTGTCGAAAACGGTTTTGGCGCTTATGACAAAGTGGAAGAAGATGGCAGCATCAACGACGACTACCGCATTGACTACCTGCGCGCCCATATTGAAGAGATGAAAAAAGCGGTGACTTACGATGGCGTGGATCTGATGGGCTACACACCGTGGGGCTGCATCGACTGCGTGTCGTTTACCACCGGGCAGTACAGCAAACGCTACGGCTTTATCTATGTGAATAAACATGACGACGGTACTGGCGATATGTCGCGTTCACGTAAGAAGAGCTTTGACTGGTACAAAGAGGTGATTGCCAGCAACGGCGAGAAGCTTTAATTACCCGATGTGCCTGATGCGCCCCGCTCATCAGGCCTGGCGCTCCTGTCATATATTGAACTCCAGGAGTTTATATTTACGCTTCATCCGACACACAAAGCGCACTTTATTAACAAGCTAAAAAGGCGCCGAAGCGCCTTTAGAAGATAGTCGAATCAGTGAATTACTGGTATTCGCTAATCGGTACGCAGGAGCAGAACAGGTTACGGTCGCCGTAAACATCATCCAGACGTTTCACTGTCGGCCAGTATTTGTCTGCCACGCCTGCCGGGAATACCGCAACTTCACGGCTGTACGGATGCGCCCACTCGGCGACCAGTTCGCTCTGAATGTGCGGCGCGTTCACCAGCGGGTTATCTTCCAGCGGCCAGACACCGGCTTTCACCTGGTCAATTTCTGCGCGGATAGCCAGCATCGCGTCGATAAAGCGATCCAGTTCCACTTTGCTTTCGGATTCGGTCGGTTCAACCATCAGCGTACCCGCCACCGGGAATGACATGGTCGGCGCGTGGAAACCGTAGTCGATCAGACGCTTGGCAATATCCAGTTCGCTGATGCCGGTTTCTTCTTTCAGCGGACGAATATCAAGAATACATTCGTGCGCCACGCGACCGTCGCGACCGGTATACAGCACCGGGAAAGCATCCTGCAGGCGGCTGGCAATATAGTTGGCGTTAAGAATTGCCACCTGGCTTGCTTTTTTCAGCCCTTCTGCGCCCATCATGCGGATGTACATCCAGCTGATTGGCAGGATAGAGGCACTACCGAACGGTGCCGCAGAAACCGCGCCCTGACGGGTTAACATGCCTTCGATTTGCACCACGCTATGACCCGGTACAAACGGTGCCAAATGCGCTTTCACACCGATCGGTCCCATACCTGGGCCGCCGCCACCGTGCGGAATGCAGAAGGTTTTATGCAGGTTGAGATGCGAAACGTCCGCGCCAATAAAGCCCGGTGAGGTAATGCCAACCTGGGCGTTCATGTTCGCGCCATCAAGGTAAACCTGACCGCCGAACTGATGCACGGCTTCACACACTTCACGGATCGTTTCTTCGTACACGCCGTGGGTGGAAGGATAAGTCACCATGATGCAGGAGAGATTATCGCCCGCCTGTTCCGCTTTCGCGCGCAGGTCAGTCAGATCGATGTTGCCATTTTTATCACATGCCACAACCACCACCTGCATTCCTGCCATATGTGCAGAAGCAGGGTTAGTTCCGTGCGCAGAAGCCGGGATCAGGCAGATATCGCGATGCCCCTCGTTGCGGCTTTCATGATAATGACGAATCGCCAGCAGGCCCGCGTATTCGCCCTGTGCGCCAGAGTTCGGCTGCATACAAACGGCGTCGTAACCAGTCAGTTTCACCAGCCAATCAGCCAGCTGCGCAATCATCTGCTGATAACCTTCTGCCTGTTCCGGCGGGCAGAACGGGTGCAGTTCGGCAAATTCCGGCCAGGTGATGGGGATCATCTCGGCGGCGGCGTTCAGTTTCATGGTGCAGGAACCCAGCGGGATCATCGCCTGATTCAGCGCCAGATCTTTACGCTCCAGCGAGTGCATATAGCGCATCATTTCGGTTTCGCTGTGGTAGCGATTAAACACCGGATGGGTGAGGATTTCGTCGTCGCGCAGCATCGCAGGCTGGATAGAGCGGCTGTCGTGAGCCACGTCTTTGTCCAGCGTGTCGATGTCCAGGCCGTGGTTATCCCCCAGCAGTACGCTGAAAAGCTGCATCACGTTTTCGCGCGTGGTGGTTTCATCAAGGGTGATCCCAACCGCGTTCAGGATATCGCTACGCAGGTTGATTTCAGCCGCTTCGGCACGCGCCAGTACGCCCGCCTTGTCGGCCACTTCCACACACAGAGTGTCGAAATAGTGCGCATGGCGCAGCTTCAGACCTTTTTGTTGCAGGCCTGCCGCCAGGATATCGGTCAGACGGTGAATGCGGTTAGCGATACGTTTCAGGCCAACCGGGCCGTGATAAACGGCATACAGGCTGGCGATGTTTGCCAGCAGCACCTGGGAAGTACAAATGTTGGAGTTCGCTTTCTCACGACGAATATGTTGCTCGCGAGTCTGCATCGCCATGCGCAGAGCGGTGTTGCCAGCTGCATCTTTCGATACACCGATAATACGGCCCGGCATTGAGCGTTTGTATTCGTCTTTCGCCGCAAAGAATGCCGCGTGTGGGCCACCGTAACCCATCGGTACGCCAAAGCGTTGCGCCGAACCAAAAACAATATCCGCGCCCTGTTTACCCGGCGCAGTTAACAGCACCAGCGCCATAATATCGGCGGCGACACTGACCACAATTTTGCGTGATTTCAGTTCGCTAATAAGCGCGGTGTAGTCGTGAATTTCACCAGTAGTGCCGACCTGCTGTAACAGCACGCCGAAGACGTCCTGGTGGTCGAGCACTTTTTGCGCATCATCGACAATCACTTCAAAACCAAAGGTTTCAGCACGAGTACGGACCACATCCAGCGTTTGCGGATGCACATCGGAAGCCACGAAGAAGCGGTTGGCATTTTTCAGTTTGCTGACGCGTTTCGCCATCGCCATTGCTTCGGCGGCAGCGGTGGCTTCGTCAAGAAGAGAAGCCGATGCCATATCCAGACCGGTCAAATCCAGCGTTACCTGCTGGAAGTTGAGCAGTGCTTCAAGGCGGCCCTGGGAGACTTCAGGTTGATACGGAGTATACGCGGTATACCAGCCCGGATTTTCCAGCATGTTACGCAGAATAACCGGCGGTAGCTGCACGGCGGTGTAACCCATGCCGATGTAAGACGTGAAGCGTTTATTGCGACTGGCAATAGCCTTGAGTTCCGCCAGCGCGGCGTATTCGGTCGCCGGTGCGCCAACCTGCGGCGGGGTCGCAAGCTGAATATCTTTCGGCACAATCTGGCCGGTCAGCGCGTTTAACGATTGTGCGCCAACGGCATTCAGCATTTCTTGCTGTTGCGCGGCGTCCGGTCCGATATGGCGTTCAATAAAAGCGCCGCTGTTTTCAAGCTGGCTTAACGTCTGTGTCATGAGCGATGGTTCCTGAAACGTGCAGTGAATTGTGAACCTCTCTCCTTGCGAAGAGAGTGAGGGTGAGGCGTAAAAGTTCCTCACCCTGATCCTCTCCCGCAGAAGAGGAATAAAGCCGTTACTCGTCTTCTAACAATGCTTCGTATGCGGTCGCATCCAGCAGTGATTCCAGTTCGCTTTCATCGCTGGCTTTGATTTTAAAGATCCAGCCGCCTGCATACGGTTCGCTGTTCACCAGTTCCGGGGAATCGCTCAGTGCGTCGTTTACCGCCACGATTTCACCGCTTACTGGCGCATAAATGTCTGACGCCGCTTTTACCGATTCGGCAACCGCGCAGTCATCGCCCGCGCTAACCGTCGCGCCCACTTCCGGCAGGTCAACAAACACCATATCGCCTAACAGCTCCTGGGCATGTTCGGTGATACCAACGGTGTAAGTGCCGTCGGCTTCTTTACGCAGCCATTCGTGTTCTTTGCTGTATTTCAGTTCTGCTGGTACGTTGCTCATCAATCAATCTCCAAAAAAGTAAATCACGCGACGGCTTTACCGTTACGCACAAAAACAGGTTTCGTCACTTTAACCGGCATTTCACGGTTGCGAATTTGCACAATCGCTGTTTCACCAATACCTTCCGGCACGCGCGCCAGCGCAATGCTGTAACCCAGCGTCGGGGAGAAAGTCCCGCTGGTGATAATGCCTTCATGCTGGTTGCCCTGCGCATCGGTAAAACGTACCGGCAGTTCATTACGCAGCACGCCTTTTTCGGTCATCACCAGACCAACCAGTTTTTCTGTGCCATGCTCACGCTGCACTTCCAGGGCTTCACGACCGATGAAGTCACGATCTGCCGGTTCCCAGGCGATAGTCCAGCCCATATTGGCGGCTAAAGGAGAGATGGTTTCGTCCATCTCCTGACTATAAAGATTCATACCCGCTTCCAGACGCAGCGTGTCACGCGCGCCCAGGCCGCATGGCTTAACGCCCGCTTCCACCAGCGCACGCCAGAAATCGGCCGCTTTTTCATTGGGCAGCGCAATTTCGTAGCCCGCTTCACCGGTGTAACCGGTGGTGGCAATAAACAGATCGCCCGCCTGCACGCCAAAGAACGGTTTCATCCCTTCCACCGCCTGACGCTGGGTGTCATTAAACAGTGTGGCAGCTTTTGCCTGCGCATTCGGCCCTTGTACGGCGATCATGGAAAGGTCATCACGAACGGTAATTTCGATGCCGAAAGGTTCAGCGTGTTGGGTAATCCAGGAGAGGTCTTTTTCGCGGGTGGCGGAGTTAACAACGAGGCGGAAGAAATCTTCAGTAAAGTAGTAGACGATGAGGTCATCTATCACACCGCCAGAGGCATTCAACATCCCCGAGTAAAGGGCTTTGCCGCTTTTGGTGAGTTTCGCCACATCGTTCGCCAGCAGATAACGCAAAAACTCCCGGGTGCGGCTGCCGCGAAGATCGACGATGGTCATATGTGACACATCAAACATTCCGGCATCGGTACGTACCGCATGATGTTCGTCGATTTGCGAACCGTAATGCAGCGGCATCATCCAGCCGTGGAAATCCACCATGCGAGCGCCGCAAAGCGTGTGTTGTTCGTATAAAGGAGTCTGTTGTGCCATCTTGTCCTCATTGAATAAGCGGGGCTGACAACTTTTCCATGGCGAAATTATCACCACGAAACCCAGCATCGGAGCCACTCCCGGTCCCCAACGCAATCGTTCTCTTTTGCCTGAACTTACCACCGAAACAGACTGTTAACCATAAGGTAAAATTGATCATCACATTAGCTTATGGTTAAAAAACGCCAAAATCGCAACAGAATAAAAAACCAAAAAATGAACAAATCTCTATATAAAGATAAACAAATGAGAAACTTAATTTGAATAAAGCAATATTAAGAACTGAAAAAATGTCAAAAAACACTAAATCAAAAATTCGTGACATTAGAAAATATAATGCGAAAACGGAGGTGAAATTAGTTTATTTCAAATGAGGAAAATCTCCCGGCGAAAAAACCGGGAGATGAAAGTGTGATGGGTATCAAATAAACAACAGAGGAGAAATTTTTAACGCAGCCATTCAGGCAAATCGTTTAATCCCATTGCCTGGCGGATAAGTTGTGGTTTAACGCCAGGAAGCGTGTCGGCCAGTTTCAGACCAATATCACGCAGCAGTTTTTTCGCCGGATTAGCCCCGGAAAACAGATCGCGGAATCCCTGCATACCAGCCAGCATCAGCGCCGCACTGTGCTTACGGCTACGCTCATAGCGACGCAGGTAAATGTACTGCCCGATGTCTTTACCCTGACGATGCAACCGTTTCAGTTCGGCAATCAGCTCTGCGGCATCCATAAAGCCGAGATTAACGCCCTGCCCCGCGAGCGGGTGAATAGTATGCGCGGCGTCGCCCACCAACGCCAGACGGTGTGCGGCAAACTGGCGGGCATAACGCCCCGTCAGCGGGAACACCTGACGCTCGCTCTCAACCTTGCATAAGCCCAGGCGATTATCAAAAGCGATATTTAACGCGCGATTAAATTCGTCTTCACTTGCCTGCTGCATCCGCTGCGCTTCCTCTGGCGACAGTGACCAGACAATCGAGCAAAGATGCGGATCGCTAAGCGGTAAAAAGGCCAGAATGCCTTCGCCATGGAAAACCTGCCGCGCCACCGCATCATGCGGTTCTTCCGTGCGAATGGTCGCTACCAGCGCGTGATGCTGATAATCCCAGAAAGTCAGCGGAATATCGGCTTTGTTGCGCAACCAGGAATTAGCGCCGTCCGCGCCAATCACCAGACGCGCCGTTAACATGCTGCCATCTTTCAGCGTCAGGAAGGTTTCATTTTCTCCCCAGGCGACCTGCTGTAATTCTGCGGGGGCTAACAGAGTGATATCTGACGACTGATGTGCTTTGTTCCACAGCGCGTAGTGAATCACTGAATTTTCAACGATATGCCCAAGATGGCTATAGCCCATGCTTTGATCGTCAAACGAAATGTGACCAAAACTGTCTTTGTCCCACACTTCCATACCGTGATAACAACTGGCCCTACGAGAGAGAATGTCCTGCCAGACGCCAAGACGGGTGAGTAATTTTTCGCTGGCGGCATTGATCGCCGAAACGCGCAGTTGTGGTGGTGCATCCGCCGCCAGAGGTTCCGGTACGCGCTGCTCCAGTACGGCAACGCGTAAGCCGCTCCCCTGTAAGCCGCAGGCAACCGCCAGCCCCACCATGCCGCCGCCAACAATGGCTACATCAACACTTTGCATTGTTTATTCCTTAAAACCGCCTTCAACGCGCCACCCAACCGAGGGTGCGCTGCGCCAGCACATCGCGTGCCGGGGTAAATAATTCCATCGTCATCAGCCCGATGTTGCGCCCGACAACCAGCGGGGTCCAACGGTTGGCAAAAAGATGTACAAGGCTGTCCGTGACGCCGATGGTTGCTTCGCGATCGCTCTGTCGACGCTGCTGATAACGGCACAATACGCCGTAATCACCCATGTCTTCTCCGCGCTCCTGCGCCTGAGTCAGAGTTTCTGCAAGGCTCATCACATCACGCATACCGAGGTTGAACCCTTGCCCGGCGATGGGGTGCAGAGTTTGCGCCGCATTGCCCACCAGCACAGTGCGATGGGTAATCGGTCTGGCGGCGCGGGTTAATGCCAGCGGATAAGCACTGCGTTTACCAGCGTGGGTAATTTTCCCAAGTCGCCAGCCAAAGGCCGACTGGAGTTCACGGCAAAACTTCTCGTCGCTCCACGACAGCACCTCTTCGCGCCGTTCCAGTGGATGACACCAGACCAGCGAACAGCGTCCGTCAGACATCGGCAACATCGCCAGCGGGCCATGTTGCGTAAAGCGTTCAAAAGCGCGCCCTTCATGCGCAACGGAAGTCGCAACGTTGGCAATCACAGCCAGTTGTTCGTAAGGCTCCTGCTGCCAGTCAACGCCGCACACAGTGGCTAACGCTGAATGGGTGCCATCAGCGGCTACCAGCACGCGGCCCGTCAGCGTTTCGCCACACTCCAGCGTCACTTCAACATGACTCTGAGTACGGGCAACGTTAGCCACGCGATCCGGGCAATGCAGCGTTACGCCAGGTGCTTTGCGCAGCAATGCAAACAGCCGTTGCCCGACATTGTGCAATTCGACAACCTGTCCCAGCGCCGCCAGTTGGTAATCTTCTGCGGCGAGGGTGACGAATCCGGCATGACCACGATCGCTGACATGCACGGTAGTGATGGCGGTTGCGCAATCAGCCAGAGATTGCCAGACGCCGATGCGCGCCAGTTGCTGACAGGTACCCGCCGCCAGCGCTATCGCTCGTCCATCAAAGCCCGGATGAGCATGTGACTCTGGCGCAGTCGCTTCAATCAAATGTACCGGCAGCGCCCCGTGACTTAACCGGGAAATAGCCAGCGCCAGCGTCGCGCCCGCCATGCCGCCACCGACGATGATTACGCTCATTGCTTTCTCGCAGCAGCCATCAACGCTTCGATTTCTTCCGGCTTTTTCACCACGCTGGCGGTGAGGTTTTCGTTGCCGGTTTCGGTAATCACAATGTCGTCTTCAATACGAATGCCGATACCGCGATATTGTTCTGGCACATCCGCATCCGGCGCGATATACAGACCAGGCTCTACGGTCAGTACCATCCCCGGTTCCAGAATGCGCGAGCGATCCTGGCCATAAACGCCAACGTCATGGACATCCAGTCCTAACCAGTGGCTAAGGCCATGCATAAAGAAAGGACGATGGGCGTTCTGAGCGATCAGTTCATCAACATCACCTTTCAGGATGCCGAGTTTTACCAGGCCGCTAACCATGATACGCACCACTTCACCAGTGACTTCCTGCATGGAAGTTCCCGGACGATACAGGCGCAGGCTGGTTTCGAGAGACTCCAGCACAATGTCGTAGATTTCACGCTGGGCCTGGGTGAATTTGCCGTTGACCGGGAAGGTGCGGGTAATATCGCCCGCGTAACCTTTGTATTCACAACCCGCGTCAATCAACACCAGGTCACCGTCGCGCAGTTCACTCTCGTTTTCGGTGTAGTGCAGAATGCAGCCGTTTTCACCGCTGCCGACAATGGTGTTATAGGACGGATAGCGCGCACCGTGGCGGTTAAATTCGTGGTGAATTTCGCCTTCCAGATGGTACTCGAACATTCCCGGACGGCATTTTTCCATCGCCCGGGTATGCGCCAGGGCGGTGATTTCTCCCGCGCGGCGAAGTACGGCAATCTCTTCCGGCGATTTGAACAGGCGCATTTCATGAACAATGGGACGCCAGTCGATCATCGTTGCTGGCGCGGTGAGATTTTGTCGCGAGCCTTTACGCAGCTTTTCCAGCGCGCTGTTCACGATTTCATCAGCATATGCATATTCGCCCTGGGCGTGGTAAACCACATCCAGACCATTAAGTAGTTGATAAAGTTGCTGATTAATTTCGCTGAATGCCAGTGCGCGGTGAACGCCCAGTTTCTCTGGCGCGGCATCCTGACCTAAACGACGGCCAAACCAGATCTCCGCCGTCAGGTCGCGAACGCGGTTAAACAGAACGCTGTGGTTATGAGTGTCATCGCTTTTAATCAGCACCAGCACCGCTTCCGGTTCGTTAAAGCCGGTGAAGTACCAGAAGTCACTGTTCTGACGATAGGGGTATTCGCTGTCGGCGCTACGTGTTACTTCTGGTGCAGCAAAAATCAGCGCGGCGCTGCCGGGTTGCATTTGCTCCACCAGGGCCTGACGGCGACGCTGAAACTCTTGCCGGGATATCTCACTCATAACACTCTCCTTACGTTTTTTGTTTTTAGTGTAGAGTCGGTTTTTGTACTTCTGGCGCGGTCGGTTGCGGATGAGTAAAGGTGTCGTGGCATAACAGCGCGGCAACACGAACGTATTCGATGATCTCTTCAAGCGACATTTCAAGCTCTTCCTGATCTTCGTCTTCGTCGTAGCCCAGCTGCGCGATGTTACGCAGATCGTCGATGGCTTCACCGGTTTCGCCGGTCACTTTGTCCAGCTTCGGTTGCGTAACGCCAAGACCAAGCAGGAAGTGATTGACCCAACCTGCCAGCGCATCAGCCCGATCGAAAACGCTGACATCATCGCCATCAGGCAGATAAAGTTGAAAAAGGAAGCCGTCATCCTGCAGGGCATCGCTGGTGGCAGAGTGCATTTTACGCAGTGCCTGTGCCAGCTCATGACCGAAAGCCATGCCTTCGTTCGTCAGGTCGTGAAGTAGCGGCAGCCATGAGCTGTCATCGTTACCGCCACATATCATCCCACTGATTAAACCATGCATCTCAGCAGGGGTCAGACCCGTCCCTTGTTGGTTCAGATACTGGTTCATTTCGTTGTAACCAGGCATTTCGTTCTGTATAGACATAAGCATTCGTCGTCAAAGGGAGGAATATTCATGATATGCTACCACTTTGGGCCCTGGTGGACCAGAAAAGGGCTTGTCTCTTCTCATCAGGGTAGCTATAGTGTCGCCCCTTCGCAGACCATGGGTCTAAAGACGAAGGCAGCGCAGTCAATCAGCAGGAAGGTGGCATGTCTGCACAACCCGTCGATATCCAAATTTTTGGCCGTTCACTGCGTGTGAACTGCCCGCCTGACCAAAGGGATGCGTTGAATCAGGCAGCGGACGATCTGAACCAACGGTTGCAAGATCTGAAAGAACGCACTAGAGTCACAAATACTGAGCAGTTGGTCTTCATTGCCGCATTGAATATCAGCTATGAGTTAGCGCAAGAAAAAGCGAAGACTCGTGACTACGCGGCAAGTATGGAACAGCGTATTCGGATGCTGCAGCAGACCATAGAACAAGCGTTACTTGAACAAGGTCGCATCACCGAAAAAACTAACCAAAACTTTGAATGACACTTTTCGGTTTACTGTGGTAGAGTAACCGTGAAGACAAAATTTCTCTGAGATGTTCGCAAGCGGGCCAGTCCCCTGAGCCGATATTTCATACCACAAGAATGTGGCGCTCCGCGGTTGGTGAGCATGCTCGGTCCGTCCGAGAAGCCTTAAAACTGCGACGACACATTCACCTTGAACCAAGGGTTCAAGGGTTACAGCCTGCGGCGGCATCTCGGAGATTCCCTTCTTATCTGGCACCAGCCATGACGCAACTACCAGAACTCCCACTGACATTATCCCGACAAGAAATCCGCAAAATGATTCGGCAACGTCGTCGTGCGTTAACGCCGGAACAACAGCAGGAAATGGGTCAACAAGCTGCTACCCGGATGATGACTTATCCCCCAGTGGTGATGGCGCATACGGTCACTGTATTCCTCTCTTTTGATGGCGAACTCGACACCCAGCCACTCATAGAACAACTCTGGCGCGCCGGTAAGCGCGTATATCTTCCAGTTTTGCATCCCTTTAGTGCCGGTAATTTGCTGTTCCTGAATTACCATCCGCAAAGCGAACTGGTGATGAACAGGTTGAAGATCCATGAGCCAAAACTGGATGTGCGTGACGTGCTACCCCTTTCCCGATTAGACGTGTTGATCACACCGCTGGTCGCCTTTGATGAGTACGGTCAGCGCCTGGGAATGGGCGGTGGTTTTTATGATCGAACCTTACAAAACTGGCAGCACTATAAAATGCAACCGGTGGGTTATGCGCATGATTGTCAGTTGGTGGAAAAACTCCCCGTTGAAGAGTGGGATATCCCACTTCCTGCGGTGGTTACACCGTCGAAAGTCTGGGAGTGGTGAGGGCGACACACCTGCATCGCCCTGATTGACATCGTTGATTCTTTAACCTAATTTAGTGAGTAAGGGTAAGGGAGGATGACTCCTCCCCTGAGACTGACTGTTAATAAGCTGGGAAACTTATGAGTAACAGTACAATCAGTATGATGACAAGTCGCATCATAACCCTTCTCCTTCAAGCCCTCGCTTCGGTGAGGGCTTTACCGTTACAGCCCCATGCTGCCCTGCCATCGTAAATCCCCATTAAATAAACACAACGCATTGATCTGACTTTGATTTATTTCTTCGAGCAGACTCGCAAAGGCAATTGCAGCGCACTACAAATGGCAGCGACATGCGCGGGAGAAGCGATAAAAAAACGGGCAAGTCAGTGACCTGCCCGTTGATTTTCAGAGAAGGGGAATTAGTACAGCAGGCGGGCGCGAATGGTACCCGGAATAGCTTTCATTGCCTGCAGCGCTTTTTCGGCAACGTCTTCGTCGGCTTCAATATCAATAACCACATAACCCATCTGGGCGGAAGTTTGCAGATATTGCGCGGCGATGTTGACGCCCTGCTCGGCGAAGATTTTGTTCAGCGCAGTTAGCACGCCCGGACGGTTTTCGTGGATGTGCATCAGACGACGCCCACCGTGCAGTGGCAGCGAGACTTCCGGGAAGTTCACCGCAGAGAGCGTTGAGCCATTGTCAGAATACTTGATCAATTTACCCGCAACTTCCAGGCCGATATTCTCCTGCGCTTCCTGAGTCGAACCGCCAATGTGTGGCGTCAGAAGGACGTTGTCGAATTCACACAGCGGAGAGGTAAATGGATCGCTATTGGTTGCCGGTTCCGTCGGGAATACGTCGATTGCCGCCCCCGCCAGATGTTTGCTCGCCAGCGCGTCACACAGCGCCGGAATATCCACCACAGTACCGCGCGAAGCATTAATCAGCAGCGAGCCGGGCTTCATTAGTGAAATCTCTTTCGCACCCATCATATTTTTGGTGGACGGATTCTCTGGTACATGCAGACTCACCACATCGCTCATATTCAGCAGGTCAGAAAGATGCTGTACCTGAGTGGCGTTGCCCAGCGGCAGTTTGTTTTCAATATCATAAAAGTAAACATACATTCCCAGCGATTCAGCCAGAATGCCCAATTGCGTACCAATATGACCGTAGCCGATGATACCCAGCTTTTTGCCGCGCGCTTCAAAAGAACCCGCCGCCAGTTTGTTCCACACGCCACGGTGCGCTTTAGCATTGGCTTCCGGCACGCCGCGCAATAGCAGCAGCAGTTCGCCAATCACCAGCTCCGCAACAGAGCGCGTATTTGAGAACGGTGCGTTAAATACCGGGATCCCGCGTTTTGCCGCCGCATCCAGATCAACCTGGTTTGTTCCGATACAGAAACAGCCAATAGCGACCAGTTTTTCTGCGGCGTTGATCACGTCTTCAGTCAGATGGGTACGGGATCGCAGGCCGATGAAGTGGGCATCGCGGATGGATTCTTTTAATTGTTCATCATCCAGCGCGCCTTTGTGAAATTCGATGTTGGTGTAACCCGCTGCACGAAGGCTTTCAAGCGCCTTTTGGTGCACGCCTTCTACCAGCAGAAACTTAATCTTGTCTTTCTCCAGCGATACCTTTGCCATTTACCCAATCCTGTCTTTTGAAATGTTGTGTGCGGATTTGCATCCGCCTTTCAACATATCAAAAAATAATATTGCGGCAATATGAACGTTTGCGTCGCGATGTTGAGGAAATATCACGCAAAGGTATTTCTTGGATGAATATGCTGGTTTAGAGGGTTTATTTAGAGCAATCGACAATAGCCAGGTAAAAACGTGACACATGTCACCAAATTTAATGAAGAGAATTTTTTTAACGGGGGAGGTTCCCCCGTCAGATCATTTCACAATGGTTTTGACACCGTCAGGTGTGCCAATCAGCGCAACGTCCGCGCCACGGTTAGCAAACAAGCCAACAGTCACCACGCCAGGAATCGCATTTATGGCGTTTTCCATCGCTATCGGGTCAAGGATTTCCATGCCGTGGACGTCGAGGATCACGTTGCCGTTATCGGTCACCACGCCCTGACGGTATTCCGGACGACCGCCCAGTTTCACCAGCTGGCGCGCCACTGCACTACGTGCCATCGGGATAACTTCTACTGGCAGCGGGAATTTGCCCAGAATATCAACCTGCTTGGAAGCGTCGGCAATACAGATAAATTTTTCCGCAACCGAAGCAATGATTTTTTCACGGGTCAGCGCCGCGCCGCCGCCTTTGATCATTTGCATGTGGCCGTTGATTTCATCTGCGCCATCAACGTAGATGCCAAGGCTGTCGACTTCGTTGAGATCAAAAACGTGAATGCCGAGGCTTTTCAGTTTTTCAGTGGAAGCATCCGAACTGGAAACGGCCCCTTCAATCTGGCCTTTCATCGTGCCGAGCGCGTCAATAAAGTGTGCGGCGGTGGAACCTGTACCTACACCAACAATGGTGCCGGGCTGAACATACTGAAGTGCCGCCCATCCTACTGCTTTTTTCAATTCATCCTGCGTCATGATCGTTTCGCCTGTGGTATGAAATTTCACACGCATTATATACAAAAAAAGCGATTCAGACCCCGTTGGCAAGCCGCGTGGTTAACTCATCCGTAAAATATCGCGCAATGGCGGGCATCCCCTTTCGCCCGGCAAATAAAGCATACAACGGTCTGGGTATGCCGCTCCACGGTGCGAACAGAGGCAATAACGCCACGCCATTCAACATAACCAGGGCGCGAAGTCGCTAAGCGAAATGCAATAGCGCAAATCCCTGATCTTTTAAGCTGCGCGTTTAACCATTGATACAAATGTTACCCGCCGACGGCTTCGGTATATGCAACCTGACACAAAATTGTGTCATAGTGCAGGAAAAAGCATTTACCAGGAGCAGACAACAGCAATGAAACGCCCGGACTACAGAACATTACAGGCACTGGATGCGGTGATACGTGAACGAGGATTTGAGCGCGCGGCACAAAAGCTGTGCATTACACAATCAGCCGTCTCACAGCGCATTAAGCAACTGGAAAATATGTTCGGGCAGCCGCTGTTGGTGCGTACCGTACCGCCGCGCCCGACAGAACAAGGGCAAAAACTGCTGGCACTGCTACGCCAGGTGGAGTTGCTGGAAGAAGAGTGGCTGGGCGATGAACAAACCGGTTCGACTCCGCTGCTACTTTCACTGGCGGTCAACGCCGACAGTCTGGCGACGTGGTTGCTTCCGGCGCTGGCTCCTGTGTTGGCTGATTCGCCTATCCGCCTCAACTTGCAGGTAGAAGATGAAACCCGCACTCAGGAACGTCTGCGCCGCGGCGAAGTGGTCGGCGCGGTGAGTATTCAACATCAGGCGCTGCCGAGCTGTCTTGTCGATAAGCTCGGTGCGCTCGACTATCTGTTCGTCAGCTCAAAACCGTTTGCCGAAAAATATTTCCCTAACGGCGTAACGCGTTCGGCATTATTGAAAGCACCTGTGGTCGCCTTTGACCATCTTGACGATATGCACCAGGCCTTTTTGCAGCAAAACTTCGATCTGCCTCCTGGCAGCGTACCCTGCCATATCGTTAATTCTTCAGAAGCGTTCGTGCAACTTGCTCGCCAGGGCACCACCTGCTGTATGATCCCGCACCTGCAAATCGAGAAAGAGCTGGCCAGCGGTGAACTGATTGACTTAACGCCTGGGCTATTTCAACGACGGATGCTCTACTGGCACCGCTTTGCTCCTGAAAGCCGCATGATGCGTAAAGTCACTGATGCGTTACTCGATTATGGTCACAAAGTCCTTCGTCAGGATTAATCCATCAAATAATGCCTGATAGCACATATCAGGCATTATCCGCACGTCTTTTTGTATTCCTTGAATCACATCACAAAATAGACAAATCTCAGGCGGCAAAAAACGACGTCTGAATGCATTTTTTTTGCTGGCGACAAACCCACGTAAAAAGCTCACCGTAAGCGCAAATACCCTCATTTTGATTGCGTTTTACGGAGCAAATAATGTCTAACGTGCAGGAGTGGCAACAGCTTGCCAACAAGGAATTGAGCCGTCGGGAGAAAACTGTCGACTCGCTGGTTCAGCAAACCGCGGAAGGGATCGCCATCAAGCCGCTGTATACCGAAGCCGATCTCGATAATCTGGAGGTGACAGGTACCCTTCCTGGTTTGCCCCCCTACGTTCGTGGCCCGCGTGCCACTATGTATACCGCCCAACCGTGGACCATCCGTCAGTATGCTGGTTTTTCAACAGCAAAAGAGTCCAACGCTTTTTATCGCCGTAACCTGGCCGCCGGGCAAAAAGGTCTTTCCGTTGCGTTTGACCTTGCCACCCACCGAGGCTACGACTCCGATAACCCGCGCGTGGCGGGCGACGTCGGCAAAGCGGGCGTTGCTATCGACACCGTGGAAGATATGAAAGTCCTGTTCGACCAGATCCCGCTGGATAAAATGTCGGTTTCGATGACCATGAATGGCGCAGTACTACCAGTACTGGCGTTTTATATTGTCGCCGCAGAAGAGCAAGGTGTTACACCCGATAAACTGACCGGCACTATTCAAAACGATATCCTCAAAGAGTATCTTTGCCGCAACACCTATATTTACCCGCCAAAACCGTCAATGCGTATTATCGCAGACATCATCGCCTGGTGTTCCGGCAACATGCCGCGATTTAATACCATCAGTATCAGCGGTTACCATATGGGTGAAGCGGGTGCCAACTGCGTGCAGCAGGTAGCATTTACGCTCGCTGATGGGATTGAGTACATCAAAGCAGCAATCTCCGCCGGGCTGAAAATTGATGACTTCGCTCCTCGCCTGTCGTTCTTCTTCGGCATTGGCATGGATCTGTTTATGAACGTCGCCATGTTGCGTGCGGCACGTTATTTATGGAGCGAAGCGGTCAGTGGATTTGGCGCACAGGATCCGAAATCACTGGCGCTGCGTACCCACTGCCAGACCTCAGGCTGGAGCCTGACTGAACAGGATCCGTATAACAACGTTATCCGCACCACCATTGAAGCACTGGCTGCAACGCTGGGCGGTACTCAGTCACTGCATACCAACGCCTTTGACGAAGCGCTTGGTTTGCCTACCGATTTCTCAGCACGCATTGCCCGCAATACCCAGATCATCATTCAGGAAGAATCAGAACTCTGCCGCACCGTCGATCCACTGGCCGGATCCTATTACGTTGAGTCGCTGACCGATCAAATCGTCAAACAAGCCAGAGCTATTATCCAACAGATCGACGAAGCCGGTGGTATGGCGAAAGCGATCGAAGCAGGTCTGCCAAAACGAATGATCGAAGAGGCCTCAGCGCGCGAACAGTCGCTGATCGACCAGGGCAAGCGTGTCATCGTTGGTGTCAACAAGTACAAACTGGATCACGAAGACGAAACCGACGTCCTTGAGATCGACAACGTGATGGTGCGTAACGAGCAAATTGCTTCGCTGGAACGCATTCGCGCCACCCGTGATGATGCCGCCGTAACCGCCGCGTTGAACGCCCTGACTCACGCCGCACAGCATAACGAAAACCTGCTGGCTGCCGCTGTTAATGCCGCTCGCGTTCGCGCCACCCTGGGTGAAATTTCCGATGCGCTGGAAGCCGCTTTCGACCGTTATCTGGTGCCAAGCCAGTGTGTTACCGGCGTGATTGCGCAAAGCTATCATCAGTCTGAGAAATCGGCCTCCGAGTTCGATGCCATTGTTGCGCAAACGGAGCTGTTCCTTGCCGACAATGGTCGTCGCCCGCGCATTCTGATCGCTAAAATGGGTCAGGATGGGCACGATCGCGGCGCGAAAGTGATCGCCAGCGCCTATTCCGACCTCGGTTTCGACGTAGATTTAAGCCCGATGTTCTCTACACCTGAAGAGATCGCCCGCCTGGCAGTAGAAAATGACGTTCACGTAGTGGGCGCATCCTCACTGGCTGCCGGTCATAAAACGCTGATCCCGGAACTGGTCGAAGCGCTGAAAAAATGGGGACGCGAAGATATCTGCGTAGTCGCCGGTGGCGTCATTCCGCCGCAGGATTACGCCTTCCTGCAAGAGCGCGGCGTGGCGGCGATTTATGGTCCAGGTACACCTATGCTCGACAGCGTGCGCGACGTACTGAATCTGATAAGCCAGCATCATGATTAATGAAGCCACGCTGGCAGAAAGTATTCGCCGCTTACGTAAGGGTGAGCGTGCCACGCTTGCCCAGGCCATGACGTTGGTGGAAAGCCGTCACCCGCGTCATCAGGCGCTAAGTACTCAGCTGCTTGACGCCATTATGCCGTTCTGTGGTAACGCCCTGCGACTGGGCGTTACCGGCACACCCGGCGCGGGGAAAAGTACCTTTCTTGAAGCCTTTGGCATGTTGTTGATTCGTGAGGGATTAAAGGTTGCGGTTATTGCGGTCGATCCCAGCAGCCCGGTCACTGGCGGTAGCATTCTCGGGGATAAAACCCGCATGAATGACCTTGCGCGTGCCGAGGCGGCGTTTATTCGCCCGGTACCCTCCTCCGGCCATCTGGGCGGTGCCAGTCAGCGAGCGCGGGAATTAATGCTGTTATGCGAAGCGGCGGGTTATGACGTAGTGATTGTCGAAACGGTTGGCGTCGGGCAGTCAGAAACGGAAGTCGCCCGCATGGTGGACTGTTTTATCTCGTTGCAAATTGCCGGTGGCGGCGATGATCTGCAGGGCATTAAAAAGGGGCTGATGGAAGTGGCAGATCTGATCGTTATCAACAAAGACGATGGCGATAACCATACCAATGTCGCCATTGCCCGGCATATGTACGAGAGTGCTCTGCATATTCTGCGACGTAAATACGACGAATGGCAGCCACGGGTTCTGACTTGTAGCGCACTGGAAAAACGTGGAATCGATGAGATCTGGCACGCCATCATCGACTTCAAAACCGCGCTAACTGCCAGTGGTCGATTACAACAAGTGCGGCAACAACAATCGGTGGAATGGCTGCGTAAACAAACCGAAGAAGAAGTACTGAATCACCTGTTCGCGAATGAAGATTTCGATCGCTATTACCGCCAGACGCTTTTAGCGGTCAAAAACAATACGCTCTCACCGCGCACCGGCCTGCGGCAGCTCAGTGAATTTATCCAGACGCAATATTTTGATTAAAGGAATTTTTATGTCTTATCAGTATGTGAACGTTGTCACTATCAACAAAGTGGCGGTCATTGAGTTTAACTATGGCCGAAAACTTAATGCCTTAAGTAAAGTCTTTATTGATGATCTTATGCAGGCGTTAAGCGATCTCAACCGGCCGGAAATTCGCTGTATCATTTTGCGCGCGCCGAGTGGATCCAAAGTCTTCTCCGCAGGTCACGATATTCACGAACTGCCGTCTGGCGGTCGCGATCCGCTCTCCTATGATGATCCATTGCGTCAAATCACCCGCATGATCCAAAAATTCCCGAAACCGATCATTTCGATGGTGGAAGGTAGTGTTTGGGGTGGCGCATTTGAAATGATCATGAGTTCCGATCTGATTATCGCCGCCAGTACCTCAACCTTCTCAATGACGCCTGTAAACCTCGGCGTCCCGTATAACCTGGTCGGCATTCACAACCTGACCCGCGACGCGGGCTTCCACATTGTCAAAGAGCTGATTTTTACCGCTTCGCCAATCACCGCCCAGCGCGCGCTGGCTGTCGGCATCCTCAACCATGTTGTGGAAGTGGAAGAACTGGAAGATTTCACCTTACAAATGGCGCACCACATCTCTGAGAAAGCGCCGTTAGCCATTGCCGTTATCAAAGAAGAGCTGCGTGTACTGGGCGAAGCGCACACCATGAACTCCGATGAATTTGAACGTATTCAGGGGATGCGCCGCGCGGTTTATGACAGCGAAGACTACCAGGAAGGGATGAACGCTTTCCTCGAAAAACGTAAACCTAATTTCGTTGGTCATTAATCCCTGCGAACGAAGGAGTAAAAATGGAAACTCAGTGGACAAGGATGACCGCCGATGAAGCGGCAGAAATTATCCAGCATAACGACATGGTGGCATTTAGCGGCTTTACCCCGGCGGGTTCGCCGAAAGCCCTTCCCACCGCCATTGCCCGCAGAGCTAACGAACAGCATGAGGCCCAAAAGCCGTATCAAATCCGCCTGCTGACGGGGGCGTCAATCAGCGCCGCCGCTGACGATGTACTTTCTGACGCCGATGCTGTTTCCTGGCGTGCGCCATATCAAACATCGTCCGGTTTACGTAAAAAGATCAATCAGGGCGCGGTGAGTTTCGTTGACCTGCATTTGAGCGAAGTGGCGCAAATGGTCAATTACGGTTTCTTCGGCGAAATTGATGTTGCCGTCATTGAAGCATCGGCACTTGCACCGGATGGTCGAGTCTGGTTAACCAGCGGGATCGGTAATGCGCCGACCTGGCTGCTGCGAGCGAAGAAAGTGATCATTGAACTCAATCGCTATCACGATCCGCGCGTTGCAGAACTGGCGGATATTGTGATTCCTGGCGCGCCTCCGCGGCGCAATAGCGTGTCGATCTTCCATGCAATGGATCGCGTCGGTACCCGCTATGTGCAAATCGATCCGAAAAAGATTGTCGCCGTCGTGGAAACCAACTTGCCCGACGCCGGTAATATGCTGGATAAGCAAAATCCCATGTGCCAGCAGATTGCCGATAACGTGGTCACGTTCTTGTTGCAGGAAATGGCGCATGGGCGTATTCCGCCGGAATTTCTGCCGCTGCAAAGTGGCGTGGGCAATATCAATAATGCAGTCATGGCGCGACTAGGGGAAAACCCGGAAATTCCTCCGTTTATGATGTATTCGGAAGTGCTACAGGAATCGGTGGTGCATTTACTGGAAACCGGCAAAATCAGCGGGGCCAGCGCCTCCAGCCTGACAATCTCGGCCGATTCCCTGCGCAAGATTTACGACAATATGGATTACTTTGCCAGCCGCATTGTGTTGCGTCCGCAGGAGATTTCCAATAACCCGGAAATCATCCGTCGTCTGGGCGTCATCGCTCTGAACGTCGGCCTGGAGTTTGATATTTACGGGCATGCCAACTCAACGCACGTAGCCGGGGTCGATCTGATGAACGGCATCGGTGGCAGCGGTGATTTTGAACGCAACGCGTATCTGTCGATCTTTATGGCCCCGTCGATTGCTAAAGAAGGCAAGATCTCAACCGTCGTGCCAATGTGCAGCCATGTTGATCACAGCGAACACAGCGTCAAAGTGATCATCACCGAACAAGGCATCGCCGATCTGCGTGGTCTTTCCCCGCTTCAACGCGCCCGCACTATCATTGATAATTGTGCACATCCTATGTATCGGGATTATCTGCATCGCTATCTGGAAAATGCGCCCGGCGGACATATTCACCACGATCTTAGCCACGTCTTCGATTTACACCGTAATTTAATTGCAACCGGCTCGATGCTGGGTTAATGACTCGTCCCATCACGATCTTCAGCAATATGCTGAAGCATCGTGGCGGTATAACGATGATTTCTGATTGAATAAAGATATTCCTGCATATACATCGGCCTGTGCGGCGCATCAAAATATTTCAGCGTTGCCGGATTCACCAGTCGCCAGGCAAAATGCGGGATCACCGTCAGAAAATGTCCGCGCTCCACGGCGCTGATTTTGGCCATAAAACTGTAGGGACGATAAATAATGGTTGGATTGATCCCACAAGGTCGCATATTCGCATCAATCATTGCTTCGAAGTTGGCCCGGTTCTGAAAGCGCATTTGCAGCCAGGGCAGCTCCTGAAGCAGCTCTTGCTCTTGTCGCTCTTCATAACGGCGAGAAACGAGAAAGCCCAATCGCAGCGGTGGTAGTTCACTGATAGTCAGGTTTTCCAGTTCCTGAACTCGTGCAGATACATGCTGTGGGGAGATAATAAAATCTAACTGACGGTCAAAAAGATTATCGATAACGCCGTTTTCGCTGAACTCAACTGGCTGGGCGGTCACGCCTTCATACTTATCTCCGAGACTAATCAACTGATCGAAAATAATTGTCGGATAAGTATTATCTATGCCAATCACAATTTCTCGTGAACGACGCCCTGAGTTATGGATTTCATTATCAATCGCAGAAAGTCGTTGATAAACCGGGAACAGTTTTTGATACAGTTCCTGTCCGGCTTTATTGAGGCTGATATTATTATCTTTGCGGGTAAATAGCGTATAGCCAATTTGTTCTTCCAGCGCGGCAATGCTTTTACCAAATGGCGAAGCCGTCATATGGATTTTTTCTGCCGCCCGGGCAATATTATTGGTTTGCGCTAATAAAATGAAATTGCGCATCTTTTTCGAAATAAAAATGTCCATACCCCCTCCCCCGCATCCTTGTCCGCTTAACCGTTTCAGTCAGCCTATCCTTGATGAAACCGCGAGCAAAGATAGGTGATTACGTCATGGTTTTACAGAAAATTACAGAAAAAGGAGGCAATATCGGGTAAAGGCATTAGCCCGACGAATACGTCGGGCTACAAATATTATTGTGCTGCAGGTGTTTTAGCGGGTTGTTGATCCACAGGTTCTAACTGGAAGACCACATCGACCTGATCATCAAACTGAATAGCGGCCTGCTCGTAAGTTTCCTGGGCGGACACCGGCGCGGCATCGGCTTTCATCATCCGCACCATTGGGCTGGGCTGATAGTTGGAAACATGGTAGCGCACGCTATATACCGGCCCCAGTTTACGATGAAAGCCGTTCGCCAGTTCCTGCGCCTGATGAATCGCGTTATCAATCGCTGCCTTACGCGCTTTGTCTTTATAGGCATCCGGCTGCGCCACGCCCAGCGACACAGAACGAATTTCGTTAAGACCCGCCTTCAGCGCGCCATCCAGCAAGGAATTCAGTTTGTCTAACTGACGGAGCGTGACTTCCACCGTTCTCACAGCACGGTAGCCTTTCAGGATACTTTTACCATCCTGATAATCATAATCTGGCTGGGTGCGTAAGTTCGCTGAGCTGATATCTTTTTTCGCGATCTGATTGAGTTCAAGGAAGGAAATGTATTGTGCGACGCGCTCATCCGCCTGTTTCTTGGCAGTAGCGGCATCCTTCGCGGCCACGTTGACTTCAATCGCAAGAGTGGCAATGTCTGGCACCGCATCCACGCTTGCCGTACCGGAGGTGACAATATGCGGTCCATCCGGCAATTCGTTAGCCTGCGCTGCCATCCCGCTAATACCCATTAATGCCGCCAGGGCGATAACTTTGAACTTCACGTTAGTCTCTCCGTGTTAATTGACTTGCCTAAAATTCAGGACCTCTGGAGGCAAGCTTAGCGCCTCTGTTTTATTTTTCCATCAGATAGCGCCTAACTGAACAAGGCTTGTGCATGAGCAATACCGTCTCTCGCCAGCTGCAAGGCAATAAACCACATAACACATCCCACAACCAGATTGATAATGCGTTGTGATTTTGCCGTGCGCAGGCGCGGTGCCAGCCAGGCTGCGAGAATAGCCAGACCAAAGAACCACAGGAAAGAGGCGCTAATTGTCCCGAGCGCAAACCAACGTTTTGGTTCCACATCAAGTTGCCCGCCAAGGCTGCCCAGTACAACAAAAGTATCCAGGTAAACATGCGGATTCAGCCAGGTCACTGCCAGCATGGTGGCGATAATTTTCCATCTGCCTTGCTTCAGGACTTCGGCACTGGCTAACTCAATATTACTGCTCATCGCTGTTTTAAAAGCGCCAAAACCATACCACAGCAAGAAGGCTACGCCGCCCCAGGTGACCAGCGCCAGCAACCACGGCGACTGCATCAATAACGCGCTGCCACCAAAAATCCCCGCGCAAATCAGGACCAAATCGCTGATAGCGCAAAGTAAGGCAATCATAATGTGGTACTGACGACGAATGCCCTGATTCATCACAAAAGCATTTTGTGGGCCGAGCGGCAGAATCATAGCTGCCCCAAGAGCAAGACCTTGAAAGTAATAAGATATCACGTAATTAATTCCGGGCTAATTATCTGATGCGCAGACTATAGCGCAGGAATAACATTAGGGATAATTGATAAAATTAATATAGTATAAGTTGAATTAATAAACTGAAGGAACAGATATGCACTACCGACAATTACTCCCCTTTCTTTTATCAGGATTTCTTCTGTTATCTCCCTCGATTTTTGCTGCTGAAAAAATTCTTCGTTATACAGACCATGAACCCTACGGGGGAATGCGTACACAAATAATTAAAGAGATATTTTTTGCAGAAATTGAAAAAGAGTCGCAGGGGCGTTTGAAAATCGAACCACACTGGAACGGTGAAACCGCCATCAGCTATGACGCTCTGACGACAATAAGCGATGGCAGCAAAGCTGATATGGGTATAGTGGTGCCGGAATACACCGCGAAACAATTGCCGCTTCATCAAATCTTCAAGAGCTTTGCTATTGGCCCGGATCATGGAGCCAGTCAGGTAGAATTCTTTCGTCGCGTATATGCGGAAATTCCCGAATTTAACGCTGAACTTGAGCGTAACAATATCGTGAATTTACAGTTTTTCCTTGGCTACCCGGTAGGCTTTTTCTCTACCAGGCCCATTGATAAATTGACTGCGCTTCAGGGAACCACCTGGCGAACAGCCAGTTTCTGGCATCGGGCTTATTTAACTCATACGGGGGCAAAAACCGTAACTTTACCGTGGAATGATCAAATAACTAAAGCACTCATGGATGGAAAACTGGATGGTTTAATGGTCAATCTCGATAGCGGATATGACATCCATGCTGAACGTGCTGCGCCGAATGTGTTGCTCTCACCTTCTCTCTGGCTTGGTCATGTTTATCTGTTGGTAATGAATAAACAATCGTGGGAAAACCTTGATAACAGAGATCGTGAGGCTATTCAACGAGCTGCCATTACAACCGAGAAAGCACTGGGCAAGGCATTAGATAACAACCTGATCAGCATGGTAAAAACGCTTGAGCAGGAAGGTGCACAGGTTCGCTATCTGAAAAAATCAGGGCTGGACGCCTGGCAGAAAGCGATCGGTTATCAGCAAGAACAAGCACAGTGGGTAGAAAAGCAAAATAAGGAAGGCGTGGAGAAAGCCGGGGAAGTCATGCAAAAAGTTGCCAATATACTCGATGAAACAATGCGTTAAATTGGTAGTGCGCCCATGAACTTCATGGGCGCTTTACATGATTAACGAGTTACCGCTTCGTTTTCTTTATTTTCTTTCACCCGCTTAAAGTTCACATCCATTTGCGGGTACGGGAAGCTGATACCGGCGGCATCAAATTCACGTTTAATACGCTCCAGCACATCCCAGTACACGTTTTGCAGATCGCCGCTGTTGCTCCAGACGCGGACCACGAAATTAATCGACGATGCGCCAAGTTCATTCAGGCGCACAGTCATTTCGCGATCTTTCAAAATGCGATCTTCAGACTGGATAATATTGGTCAGGATCTGCTTAACCTGATCGATATCGGAATCATACGCCACGCCAATAATAAATTCGTTACGGCGAACTGGCTCGCGGGAGAAGTTAATAATATTTCCGGCAATAATTTTACCGTTCGGAATAACGATAATTTTACCGTCTGCAGTACGCATGGTGGTGGAGAAAATCTGCACACTCAGCACAGTACCGGCTACGCCGCCGAGGTCAACATATTCTCCGGCACGGAACGGGCGGAACATGACAAGTAACACGCCAGCGGCCAGGTTAGACAGTGACCCCTGCAAAGCCAGACCAACCGCTAAGCCTGCGGCACCGAGTACAGCAATGACTGACGCTGTTTGTACACCCACGCGGCCCAGTGCAGCGATTAGCGTAAAGGCGATAATTCCGTAACGGACTAACGCAGAAAGAAAATCAGCAACAGTGGCATCGATTTTACGGGAGATCATCAGGCGATTCACCGCGTTGGAAATCATCCGCGCGATAATCAAACCAACGATGATGATCGCGAGTGCCGCCACGATGTTTACTGCATAACTTAGCAGCAGCGCCTGGTTAGCCACCAGCCAGCTTCCCGCGCCGTTTATGCTATCGACAACATTCAAATCTTCCATTCAATATTCCTTTTCAACTGACTCAAAATGGAGAAATACACTCCGCCGCCTTATGACGGGCAGTCTGACAAGGGTAAACAATAAAGCATAATTTTGCCAAATAGATCACAGATTTCTCATCTGCATCACCTTGCTTTTGGCGAAAAAATCCCCGCAGAGCGGGGCTCAGACAGATATCAATGTGCGCTTTGTCATGCCGGATGCGGCGTGAACGCCTTATCCGGCCTACAAAAACCTGCGAATTCAATATATTGCAGGATACGTGTAGGCCTGATAAGCGTAGCGCATCAGGCAATTTTTCTTTTAGCAAAAAAAAGACCCGCAGAGCGGGCCTTGAGATAAGCAGAAAGGAATATCTTACAGAACGTCGATCGCGTTCAGTTCCTGGAATGCTTTTTCCAGACGAGCGATCATCGAAGTCTGACCGGCACGCAGCCATACGCGCGGATCGTAGTATTTCTTGTTCGGCTGATCTTCGCCTTTCGGGTTACCCAGCTGACCCTGCAGATAAGCTTCGTTTGCTTTGTAGTAGTTCAGAACGCCTTCCCAGGTTGCCCATTGGGTATCGGTATCGATGTTCATTTTCACTACGCCGTAGCTTACGGAGTCTTTGATTTCCTGAGCAGTAGAACCGGAACCACCGTGGAATACGAAGTTCAGGCTGTTGTGCGGCAGGTTGTGTTTCTTAGAAACATATTCCTGAGAGTCGCGCAGGATGGTCGGAGTCAGAACAACGTTACCCGGCTTGTAAACACCGTGTACGTTACCGAAGGAGGCAGCGATGGTGAAACGCGGGCTGATTTTGCTCAGCTCGGTATACGCATAATCAACGTCTTCCGGCTGGGTGTACAGTGCAGAAGCGTCCATGTGGCTGTTGTCCACGCCGTCTTCTTCACCACCGGTGCAACCCAGTTCGATTTCCAGAGTCATGCCGATTTTGGACATGCGCTCCAGGTATTTAGAGCAGATTTCGATGTTCTCTTGCAGAGATTCTTCAGACAGGTCGATCATGTGAGAAGAGAACAGCGGCTTACCGGTAGCTGCGAAGTGTTTTTCACCCGCGTCCAGCAGACCGTCGATCCACGGCAGCAGTTTCTTCGCGCAGTGGTCAGTGTGCAGGATTACCGGAACACCATAATGTTCAGCCATCTGGTGAACGTGATGCGCACCAGAGATCGCGCCCAGGATAGCAGCCCCCTGCGGAACGTCAGATTTCACGCCTTTACCAGCGATAAAGGAAGCACCACCGTTGGAGAACTGAACGATAACCGGTGCTTTAACTTTAGCAGCGGTTTCCAGTACGGCGTTGATGGAGTCAGTACCGACGCAGTTTACTGCTGGCAGTGCGAAGTTGTTTTCTTTTGCTACCTGGAAAACTTTCTGTACGTCATCACCAGTGATTACGCCAGGTTTTACGAAATCAAAAATCTTAGACATGTCTCTTGTCCTGTATCGTCGGGCCTTATACTCGTCATACTTCAAGTTGATGTGCTGCGTCTGCGTTCGCTCACCCCAGTCACTTACTTATGTAAGCTCCTGGGGATTCACTCTCTTGTCGCCTTCCTGCAACTCGAATTATTTAGAGTATGAAAAAATGCGTGCTCTAAAAGCGCGCTGAAACAAGGGCAGGTTTCCCTGCCCTGTGATTTTTTACTTCTTAGCGCGCTCTTCGAGCATCGCTACTGCAGGCAGTACTTTACCTTCCACGAATTCGAGGAATGCGCCGCCGCCAGTGGAGATGTAGGAGATTTTGTCAGCAATGCCGAACAGGTCGATTGCTGCCAGAGTGTCGCCGCCGCCAGCGATGGAGAACGCTTCGCTGTCTGCGATAGCGTTAGCCACAATTTCGGTACCTTTGCGGAAGTTCGGGAATTCGAACACGCCAACCGGACCGTTCCACAGAATGGTTTTCGCATTCTTCAGGATTTCAGCCAGTTCCTGAGCGGAAGCATCACCGATATCCAGGATCTGCTCGTCAGCTTTCACGTCGTTAACAGATTTCAGAGTAGCCGGAGCGGTTTCAGAGAACTCAGTCGCTACGCGAACGTCAGACGGAACCGGGATGTTGCAGGTGGTCAGCAGACGTTTAGCTTCGTCAACCAGGTCAGCTTCGTACAGGGATTTACCCACATCGTGGCCTTGTGCCGCGATAAAGGTGTTAGCAATACCACCACCAACAATCAGCTGGTCAGCGATTTTAGACAGGGAGTCCAGAACGGTCAGTTTGGTAGATACTTTAGAACCACCAACGATAGCCACCATCGGGCGAGCTGGTTCTTTCAGTGCTTTACCCAGCGCGTCCAGTTCAGCTGCCAGCAGCGGGCCTGCGCACGCAACATCAGCGAATTTACCGATACCGTGAGTAGAAGCCTGCGCGCGGTGAGCAGTACCGAATGCGTCCATTACGAACACGTCACACAGTGCAGCGTATTTTTTGGACAGGGTTTCGTCGTCTTTCTTCTCGCCTTTGTTGAAGCGAACGTTTTCCAGAACAACCAGTTCACCTTCAGCAACGTCAACGCCGTCGAGGTAATCTTTAACCAGACGAACCGGGTTAGACAGTTTGTCTTTCAGGTAGTTAACAACCGGCAGCAGAGAGAATTCTTCGTTGTACTCGCCTTCGGTAGGACGACCCAGGTGGGAAGTTACCATCACTTTTGCGCCTTGTTTCAGGGCCAGTTCGATGGTCGGCAGAGAAGCACGGATACGCGCATCGCTGGTTACTTTCCCGTCTTTTACTGGTACGTTCAGATCCGCACGGATAAATACACGTTTCCCAGCAAGATCCAGATCGGTCATCTTAATTACAGACATGGTGAATCCTCTCGTTGATTCTAAAAGTTTTGCAGACGCTGCTTGCGTCTTACCTGAAAGCAACAGTAGCCATAGCTAACGTCGTGTCGAGCATTCGGTTAGCAAAGCCCCATTCGTTATCGCACCAGACCAACGTTTTGATCAGGTGTGCGCCACTGACCCGGGTTTGGGTGCCATCGACAATGGCACTGTGCGGATCGTGGTTAAAATCTACAGAGACCAACGGCAATTCCGTATAGTCAACTATACCATGAAATGCACCTTGTGCTGCTTTTTGCAGCAACAGGTTGACTTCATTGGCTTTTACAGGTTTCTTCACCGTCACGCTTAAATCGATTGCCGTCACATTTATGGTTGGCACACGTACCGCAATCGCTTCAAAGCGATCGTTAAATTGCGGAAAAAATCGTGTGATACCGGCGGCCAGTTTAGTATCGACCGGAATGATCGACTGGCTGGCTGCCCGGGTGCGACGCAGGTCAGGATGGTATGCATCAATAACCTGTTGATCGTGCATGGCGGAGTGAATTGTGGTCACAGTGCCGGACTCAATACCGTACGCATCATCTAACAATTTGATGACGGGAATTATGCAATTCGTGGTACAGGAAGCGTTAGAAACGATGCGGTGTTCCGCACGAAGTTGATCCTGATTGACGCCGTAAACAACGGTCGCATCGAGATCGTTACTGCCAGGATGTGAAAAGAGCACTTTTTTAGCCCCGGCGGCAATATGCGCTTCGCCATGCTCGCGGGAGCCATATACGCCGGTGCAGTCGAGGACTACATCAACGCCAAGTTCACGCCAGGGGAGCGATTGCAGTGAACGTTCATGCAATACGCGGATGGCGTCATCACCAACAAAAAGTTGATCGCGTTCCTGTCGTACTTCCCATGCAAAACGGCCATGGCTGGTGTCATATTTCAACAAATGCGCCATGCCCGCAGCATCCGCCAGTTCGTTGATTGCCACCACGGTAATTTCCGCCCGGCGTCCGGATTCATACAAAGCACGAACCACATTACGCCCGATGCGACCGAAGCCATTTATCGCTACGCGTACGGTCATAGATCTCCTGCAAGGTTTTCCCTGAGCAAATTTGCCAGACAGAGTAATCCAGCAAATCGTCCGGGGAAACCTTACCTGTCGCAAACTGCGACTGATTGGTTAATTGTCGAACATTTAATCGACTGAAACGCTTCAGCTAGGATAAGCGAAACGTGGAATAAAAGGAATGATTGTCCAGTCAAAGAAGACAATTATCTGACTTACGTCACGTTTTCAGCCCCGCCACTGTGGAATTTATTCCACTTTGCAGAATCACGAATAAGCGTAGCAAAATCTTTTCGTTGTGCCGTCACAAACCCTGACTTATATCAGAATATGACTGATGCAGCGTCGATATTATCCGCAATACGTCCGAGTTTCGGAGTACTCCAATGATGACATTGCCCTACCCATATTCTTCCTCCGCACGCTTTTACGCGCTGCGCCTGCTCCCCGGGCAGGAAGTTCTCTCCCAATTACGCGCCTTCGCGCAGCAACAACAACTCCACGCTGCGTGGATTGCAGGTTGTACCGGCAGTCTGACTGACGTCGCCTTACGCTATGGCGGGCAAGAAAACACGGCCCTACTAAGCGGTAAGTTCGAAGTCATCGCATTGAACGGCACACTGGAACAGAGTGGTGAACATCTTCATCTCTGCGTTTCCGATCCACACGGCACGATGCTTGGCGGTCATATGATGCCCGGCTGTACCGTGCGGACCACGCTTGAACTGGTGATCGGTAGCCTTGAGGAACTGGCGTTTAGCCGCCAACCTTGCGCGCTTTCTGGTTACGACGAATTGCATATTTCCCCCGTTAAATAACTACTTTCAGAGAGGTTTTCTTATGGCGCGTCGCCACTTTTCCAGTCAGGCGTTGGTGTTGATCGTTATCTCTATCGCCATCAATATGATCGGCGGGCAACTGGCCAGCATGGTCAAATTACCTATATTTCTCGACTCCATCGGCACACTTATTAGCGCGGTACTGCTTGGTCCGGTGATCGGGATGCTGACCGGCTTACTGACCAATTTACTCTGGGGTTTGCTGACCGACCCGATCGCCGCCGCATTTGCGCCCGTCGCGATGGTCATCGGTCTGGTCGCCGGTTGGCTGGCGCGAGCGGGTTGGTTTCGCACCCTGCCAAAAGTCGTTGTCAGCGGCGTGATTATTACGCTAGCAGTAACGGTCGTCGCTGTACCGCTGCGTACTGCGCTGTTCGGCGGCGTCACCGGTAGCGGAGCCGATTTGTTCGTTGCCTGGATGCACTCTATGGGGCAAAACCTGGTGGAGTCGGTGGCGATTACGGTGATAGGCGCAAACCTGGTCGATAAAATTCTTACAGCGGTGATTGTCTGGCTTTTACTGCGCCAGCTGCCGATTCGCACCACGCGCCATTTTCCGGCAATGGCTGCCGTGCGCTAAATGCATCCGTTTACATCCTTAACGCTGTGGGCGCTGGCGGCCTGCACCACGCTTATCCTGCCCACACAGACAATACTGCCAGTCTATAGCGCGGCAACCTTTTTCTGCCTTATTGCGCTAAAGGCCACGCGGCGGCGGGCAAAATATGTTGTCTGGCTGATGTTCTCGCTGGGGGCTGGACTGTGGCTGGTACACGGTGGCTGGCTGACAGAATGGCTAAGCGGCACGCCACGCTCGCCAGAACGGTGGACGCATGCTATTACGCTCTGGTTGCGGATTCTGGCGATTGTTTCAACCTCGCAGTTGTGGATGCAATTCGTCCCAGTGCAACGTTTTATCCGCGCTTTGTTTGCTTCTCGCCTGCCGCCGGGCGTCGCTTATCTGTTCGCCGGGCCTTTGTTGGTCGTTGAGCAGTTAAAACGGCAATTAGCGATTATTCATGAAGCGCAGCGCGCCCGCGGCGTGCCGCTGGATGAGGGCTGGTATCAGCGTTTACGTGCTATGCCCGCGCTAATTATTCCGCTAACACACAATGCGCTAAACGATCTGGCTATCCGTGGTGCGGCGCTGGACATGCGGGCATTTCGGATCCACAACCGGCGCACTACGTTATGGGCACCAGCCGATAGCCCCCTACAACGCGTAGCGCGTTACACCATGATCTTGCTGATGCTGACAGAATTCGGAGCGTGGATATGGTTACGTTAGAACAGTTTAGCTATTGCCCGACACACTCAACGCATCCTCCGTTCTGTTATGACTTTCACTATGTCAAATCGGGGATGGTCGCCATCTTTGGTGACAACGGCAGTGGCAAAAGTACGCTGGCACAGCTGATGGCGGGCTGGTATCCGGACTTTCTGCCAGGAGAGATAACCGGCACGGGGACGCTTCTCGGTACGCCCATTGGGCATCTCCCGCTTAATGAACAATCCGCCACCATCCAGCTCGTTCAGCAATCGCCCTATTTGCAGCTCTCCGGCTGTACCTTTAGCGTGGAAGAAGAAGTTGCCTTTGGGCCAGAAAATCTGTGTCTTGCTGAAGAAGAGATTATGGCGCGGATTGATGCCGCCCTGACTCTGACCGAGTGCCAGCCGTTGCGGCATCGTCACCCGGCAACACTCTCCGGTGGAGAGACACAGCGCGTGGTCATCGCCTGCGCCATCGCGATGCAGCCAAAACTATTAATTCTTGATGAAGCCTTTAGTCGCCTGACGCCGCAGGCCAGCGAAATGCTGTTGCAGCGCTTACAACACTGGGCGTTTGAACGTGGTTCGCTGATTATTCTTTTTGAACGTCATCGCACACCTTTCCTGAACTACTGCCAGCAAGCGTGGCAACTGCAAAACGGAGCGCTCCAGCCACTATGCTAACGTTAAATCAGATATCTTATCGCTGGCCTGGCGCGGCAACGGATTGTCTTTGCGACATTTCTCTGCAACTCAAACAAGGCGAATGGCTGGCGCTGACCGGCGACAATGGCGCGGGAAAATCGACGCTGTTACGAGTAATGGCAGGTCTTCTTCCGCCCACAGCCGGTACGGTTATGCTGCAACAACAGGCGATGAAAAACCTGAAAAACCGCCAACGTGCAGCAAAGATTGGCGTACTGTTTCAGGAAGCGGAAAACCAGCTTTTTCACAGCACCGTCGCCGACGAGATCGCATTTGGTTTGAAACTGCAAAAATGCCCGGCGGATGAAATCACTCAACGTACCCATGCTGCCCTGCAATGCTGTCAGTTAGCAGACACTGCCAGCGCGCATCCGTTAGATCTGCATAGTGCGCAGCGACGGATGGTCGCCGTCGCCTGCCTGGAAGCACTCTCTCCGCCGCTATTGCTGCTGGACGAGCCGAGTCGGGATTTTGACGAAAATTGGATGAGCGTGTTTGAAAGCTGGCTGGAAAAGTGCCGTCAGCGAGGCACGAGCGTCATAGCAATCAGTCATGACGCCGCATTTACCCGGCGTCATTTCTCTCGGGTGGTGCGACTGGAAGATGGTGTAATCAGGAACGTTAATCCACCAGATGATATTCACCCGTAGCGGTCATCATTAAGGTCAAATTTGCAGGCAGACTCTCTTCCAGCACCCGGCGAACATTCGGCCCATCGGTACGGTCATAAAAGGCATCTGCGTCTGCCAGCGATAACCCTCCCGCCAGCTTGCGCCCCACCAGTCGTTCCCGCAACGCAGTAGCTGGCGCGTTGATAAAGATCGAGAAATCACAAAATTGCGCAAGCTGGCACCACTTCTCGTCGTCCAGCAACAACCAGTTTCCTTCGACGATGACGAGTGGTGCGGTAACGTGCAACGCATCTTCAACAGGATCATGCTTTTGTCGATCGTACTGTGGCCACGTACAATCCCCTTCCACGACCTGGCGCAGGTTTTCCGCCAGTTTCGCTACATTGAATGTCTCTGGTGCGCCTTTGAAGGGGCGCAATTGATGCGCATCCAGCCAGCTATTGTAATGGTGAAAACCATCCATCGGCAGCGTCTGTATAGCGGGTAGTTCCGGGTCTTGTTGCGCGAGATATTCCCAGAAGGTGGTTAGGGTAGATTTACCCGTCCCCGGCGGAGCGCAAAGAAAAACCACCGTACGCCGCTGCGGATTTACCGTCTGTAAGGCCGCCAACATGCGCAGCAACGGTTTATGTACATTTTCTATCTCATCAACATGGTACTGTGCTTGTACCTTCAGACCATTCACCGTTAATTCAATTTTCACGGCGTTAATTCCTTTAAGGTGGTCGTTACTGCCAGCGTCAGCGCCGTTTTGACCATCCCGCTAAAACGCGCCTCTGACCAGACGGCGAAATCGGCGAACTTCATCGCTTTCAACGCGTCATAGAGCGTCGCATTGCGGGTTATGCTATTGACGTTGCTGATAAAATCCCAGGTCATATCATCGGCAAATCCGGGCATTTCATTCTGTTCGTTCAGGTAATGCCAGAACTGGGAAAAGTGCGTGATATCGGCGTACAGCCATTTATCCATTTTCCCCAGCGCATAAATCAAACGCAGTGCAACATCAATATCGTCAAGCGGGCCGCTTTGGGCGAGTAACGGCTTCACTGCATATTCGACGATCTCTTCATCGTTATCGACAAACAGCGACGGTAGAAACTGGCGTATCCCCTGGAGCAAAATAGAATGCGCCGTTTTCATAAATGAAAATAAATTGTCCTGTGCCTCCAGTTGCTCAAGCACATCATCTTCTGTCAGCGTCGCCATTGGTCTTCCGATAGATCACCATCAATGCAGGGAGTCTATTATATTACACGTTTGGTCCGCGCCGCCGATCAGTAATGTCTGCGTCCGCACCCCATTCGCCGTCTGTTGGATACCGTTCACCAACTCGCCGCCCGTCACGCCCGTAGCGCTAAAGAGGATATCGTTCCCCCTCACCAGTTCATCGAGCGAGTACACACGGTTAACGTCAACGCCCATTTCCTTGCAACGCTTGCGCTCCTGCTCTGCAATCTGCCGATTTTCCGTGTAATCCCCTTTAGCCTGACAAAAGTCAATCAGCTCGGCCTGCATATCCCCGCCTAATGCTTTAACGGCACAGGCAGAAATCACGCCCTCCGGCGCACCGCCGATGGTGTACATCACATCGTAAGGATTATCCTGCCAGCAGGTCAGCACGCTGGCGGCGACATCGCCATCCGGCAGGGCAAAAACCTTCACGCCCAGCTGTGTTGCTTCCTCAATTGCGGTACTCAGGCGCGGTTTATCCAGCGTAACCATGCGCAGTTTGTCCAGCGGTTTGCCTAACGCTTTCGCCACGTTTCGCAAGTTGTCCGCCAGAGGCAAAGACAGATCAATCGCCCCGGCAGCCTGTCGATTAACAACCAGCTTTTTCATATACATATCGGGCGCATGTAACAGGCTATCCCGAGGTGCGAAAGCCATGACCGCCAGCGCATTGCTCTGCCCCATCGCCACCATCCGCGTACCTTCAATGGGATCAACCGCGATATCGACTTCTGGCCCATCGCCTTTGCCCACCTCTTCGCCAATCCACAGCATCGGCGCATGGTCAATCTCTCCCTCGCCGATAACCACTCGCCCACGAAAAGCGACGTCGTTTAATGCCTGGCGCATCGCGGTGACCGCCAGGCCATCAATTTTATTTTTGTCGCCACATCCGGTTTGCGGCCAGGCAGCCAACGCTGCCTGTTCCGTAACGCGAAATAATGGCCACGCCAGGGACATCATTGCGCGGCCTCCCCAATATCAACGCCAAATTGCGCCAGCAGATATTTCTCGGCCTGTTCATTCCAGATACCGTGCGTTTCCTCAACCAGCCGCGCCAGTTCTTTAAACAGCGGATCGGTTTTGCCTTTTTCGGCAAAATCGGCAATGGCAGTCAGCGGCATGGTCACGCCGTTATAAATGAGTTTTTTACCTCCGGGGATATCCGGCAGATTGAGCACGGTTTCTGGCACTGCATCCAGGCCACCGATATGGGTCACCATAAACGACGGCTGTAACTGCCCCGTGGCGCTAAGCGCAATCGCCTCTTTCATGTCGTCCGTTGAACCGCCGGACGTACCGACGACATGCGTGCTGTTGTAATGGACGTTGTAGAAATTAAACGGCACTTTGAAGTTTTTATCCGTCGGCCCGGCAAAGAAGTTCAGGCAGCCATCTTCCGCCAGTAATTCATCAGCCATCTCGACGACTGAAGGCACCGCTGCATAGACAAATACGTCATCAAATCCGGCATCATCCGTCAGCGCCCGCAGCGTCTGGACCGGATCGCTCATCCCTTTGGTATTCACATACACCAGCTCAATGCCTTTACTGGCCGCCAGTTCCACCGGCAGCAGCTTTTGTACCTGCGCCAGGCGTTTGTCGTCGATATCGACCACCACCACCCGCGACGGTTGTATGCCGCCGTTAATAGCATAATCGATAGCGCCAATGCCCATCGGACCTGCACACGCCAGCAGCGCAATATTGCCGCCAGGTTTAACGCCCATGCGATGCTCATAAACATATTGCGTGGTGTGATAATTGGCATGATAAGCGCCAATAATGCAGCACATAGGCTCTGCCAGCGACGCCGCAGCAAAATAAGAGCCGTGGTACGGTAATACGCAGCCCAGGTTAATGGCGATCTCGGGAATAATCATATAGGTGGCGTTACCGCCAAAATATTCGTAGCTGTAGCCCGCTGAATATCCGCTTGGTAACCCCATCGCCGGTTGCAATACAAAACGCTGGCCTTTTTTATATTTGCCGGTGAGATTTTTACCCACTTCAACAATAACCCCGGCACATTCATGCCCGGTAATGACCGGATGATTTTCTAAATCGTCGGGTACGCGTTTATGTTCACTACCGAGTAACGCCGCTTTCCAGGTCGATAAACAGACGCTGTCAGAAATTACACTCACTAACAGTTCATTATCGGTAATTTCTGGCAGTTCAAATTCGCGCAGACGGACATCCCGCTTGCCATAAATAGCAGCAACTTTGGTTTTCATTTTTACCTCGGCAATCAGTTTTTATGTTCGGCGGTTAATTGATTAAATAAAGTGTCGAGTTTTGGATCGCCAATATAGTTATTAATCAGTATCAGCGGTTTATCCGTCACACGTTTCACGCGCCCTTCCAGACTGGCATGAGTAACAACGATATCCGCATCCGCAGGCACGTTTTCTATCGCGTAATGTTTTACTTCAATTGCCAGCCCCGCTTTTTCCAGACGTTTACGGAAGGTGGTTGCGCCCATCGCGCTGGAGCCCATCCCCGCATCGCAAACAAAGGCGATACGCTTAACCCTGCTTAACGAGAATGCACCCTCTTGTTTCATCGCCTTAACCGCATTGGCTGACTGAGCAAACTCATCTTCGCTCTCCGTTTCCACCGTTTTTTCCATCTTCAGTATCAGCGAAGTGATAGCAAAGGACACCAGGGTACCTACCGTAACACCGGCAATTGTCGCCAGGAACGAGCCTTTCGGCGTCAGTGCCAGGTAAGCAAAAATAGAGCCAGGGCTTGGGCCAGCCACCAAACCGCCATCAAGTAAGTTAAACATCCAGGTGCCAGACATACCGCCCGCAATCATGGCAATAATGGTCAGTGGCTTCATCAGCACATATGGGAAATACAGTTCGTGGATCCCACCGAGGAAGTGAATAATCATCGCGCCAGGCGCAGAACGCTTACTCATCCCTTTACCAAACAAGGTAAACGCCAGCAGCAGCCCCAGGCCAGGACCTGGATTAGAGGCCACCATAAAGAAGATGGATTTGCCGTTAACTGATGCCTGTTGCATTCCCAGCGGATAATAGACGCCCTGATCGATCGCATTATTAAGGAAAAGCACTTTCGCCGGTTCATTGATGACTGACAGCAAAGGCAGATAACCCGCATGTACCAGCGCCTCAATACACTCTTTGACGAAAGTATTGGCAATTAACACCGCCGGGCCGATCACTTCAAAACCCAGCAGACAAAGGAGCATCCCCGCGATACCTAATGAGAAGTTATTGATAACCATCTCAAAACCGGCAGGTATGCGTTTTTCCAGTGCCTTATCAACATATTTTATGACCAGACCACCGAGCGGCCCCATAATCATTGAGCCAAGGAACATCGGGATCTCTGCGCCGACGATCACACCAATAGTACCAATTCCGCCCATGACCGCGCCGCGTTTACCGCCGACCAGATGACCACCGGTAGAACCAATCATCACGGGCAATAAATAGGTAATCATCGGGCCGACAATTTTGGCGAAATGTTCGTTAGGCAGCCAACCGGTGGGAATAAATAACGCAGTAATAAAACCCCAGGCAATAAAAGCACCAATATTGGGGATGACCATTGCCGTCAAAAAGCCCCCAAAAGCCTGGACCTTTGCACGAGCAGACTTGTTTTCCATAATATTATCCTGTAGAGGAGAGAGTAATTATCCGCGGCTGATAATGTCCGCTAATTGTTTTTCTGATGATGCTGTTAAGAGTTGTTCGAGTATTTCTTCTTCGCACAGTAATTCACTTAACGCCTGAATAGCGCCAATGTGCGAATCGGCATCGGCAGCAGAGAGTCCGATGAGTAATTTAATTGGTTCGTCATTCCCCGGAAAATAAACGCCTTGTTTAAGTAACGTTAAAGACATCCCGGTTTTAAGCGCCCCACATTCTGGTCGCGCATGAGGCATTGCCACGCCTGGTGCGAGAATATAGTAAGGGCCATTACTCATGGTGGAATCTTTAATAGCCTGAATGTAATTCTCGCTGATATAGTTTTTATCCAGCAATGATGCCATCGAGAAATCGATAGCTTCCTGCCAGTCTTTTGCTGAATGTATAACTGAAATTGATGATTCTGGAAAATAATTAATAAGCCGCATAAATTATCCTTATTTTATTTTTAGGGTACCGTTCGGCGGTAAAAATAAAATACTCGTGCGGTTTAATGAAAGCAATTGGGCACGCGAGAAGAAAAAACCCATGAGCCAAAATAATAAAACTTTAAATAACAACAACATGAAATCAATAATTACAAAGTCAACTTTGTATTTGTTATGTTTATCACAAAATCAACACTTTGTTTGTTGTTGTATTTGTGATGCATATCGCCATTTATTTATTGAATGTTCGAAAACATACTTTTTTAATGCAATGTTTTTTCGCTATACCCCTTTATAGATTCTGAATTCTCACCTGTCGGCTATTTTATCCTCACCTCATGTGACATATTCCCCACTTTACTCAAGGAAGATTCATATGAAAGCACCTGTTTCAATAACCTCATTTCGCCCACAAAAATCTATTGCTATCGTCATTGGCGTGCTTGCCGTGGTTGTGCTGCCATTTCTCTCGTATTACACCGTTAATGAAGGTGAACGCGGCATTTTGCTGCGCTACGGAAAAATCGTAAAAGTTGCCGAGCCGGGTCTGGGTTTTAAGATCCCTTTTATGGAAAGCGTGGAGAAAATTTCCACGCGTAATCAGGCTGTGGTTTATCAGGGATTACAGGCCTACAGCCGCGACCAGCAACCGGCACAAATGACAGTATCAGTCAGCTTCCACATTAAACCTTCAGAAGCAGGCGCGGTTTATACCACCTACAACACCATTGAAGCATTAAAAGATCGTCTGATTGTCCGTCAGTTGCCAACTCAACTGGAGAACGTTTTCGGCCAATATACCGCCATCAGTGCGGTACAGGATCGTACAAAATTGGTTCAGGATCTGCAAAATGCTATGCGTAAAGCCGTTGTTGGTCCGGTGGTGATTGATGGTGTCCAGATTGAAAATATTGATTTTTCTGACGCTTATGAAAAATCGATTGAAGATCGAATGAAAGCAGAAGTCGCCATTGCCACACGTAAGCAAAATCTGGAAACAGAGAAAATCCAGGCGCAAATAGCGGTAACTCAGGCCCAGGCAGAAGCAGACAGTAAACTGGCGGCAGCCAAAGCAGAAGCTGAGACCATTCGCGTAAGAGGCGCGGCAGAGGCTGAAACTATTCGTTTAAAAAGTGCGGCTGAAGCAGAAGCAATCCGCCTGCGCGGTGAAGCTCTGCGGGATAATCCCGGACTTGTAGCCCTTACCACTGCAGAGCGTTGGGACGGTAAACTGCCCGATACCATGATCCCCGGCAGTACAGTTCCGTTTATCTCTACTAAGTAAAAAAAGGGCCGCTTTCGCGGCCCTTGAAACTGATGGCAAAGGCAAAACTGCCTGATGCGCTACGCTTATCAGGCCTACATACTTCCTGCAATATATTGAATTTTCACGATCTTGTAGGTCGGATAAGGCGTTCACGCCGCATCCGACATGAACAACGCGCACTTTGCCAATAATCTGAAGGGCCGCTTTCGCGGCCCTTGAGACTGATGGCAAAGGCAAAACTGCCTGATGCGCTACGCTTATCAGGCCTACATACTTCCTGCAATATATTGAATTTTCACGATCTTGTAGGTCGGATAAGGCGTTCACGCCGCATCCGACATGAACAACGCGCACTTTGCCAATAATCTGAAGGGCCGCTTTCGCGGCCCTTGAGACTGATGGCAAAGGCAAAACTGCCTGATGCGCTACGCTTATCAGGCCTACATGCTTCCTGCAATATATTGAATTTGCACGATCTTGTAGGTCGGATAAGGCGTTCACGCCGCATCCGACATGAACAACGCGCACTTTGCCAATAATCTGAAGGGCCGCTTTCGCGGCCCTTCTCACAAAGCATCTTACCGATTACAGCAGTTCTTTTGCTTTCGCAACAACGTTGTCAACGGTGAAGCCGAACTCTTCAAACAGCAGCTCTGCCGGAGCAGATTCACCAAAGGTGGTCATGCCGACGATAGCACCGTTCAGGCCAACATACTTGTACCAGTAGTCAGCAATGCCAGCTTCCACCGCAACGCGTGCAGTAACCGCTTTCGGCAGTACAGACTCACGGTAAGCCGCATCCTGCTTGTCGAATGCGTCAGTAGACGGCATGGAAACCACGCGCGCTTTCACGCCTTCGGCAGTCAGTTTTTCGTAGGCAGCAACCGCCAGTTCAACTTCAGAACCGGTAGCGATGAAAATCAGTTCCGGCTGACCGGCACAGTCTTTCAGCACATAACCACCGCGCGCGATGTTTGCCAGCTGCTCTTCAGTACGTTCCTGCTGCGCCAGGTTCTGACGGGAGAGGATAAGCGCAGTTGGGCCGTCCTGACGCTCAACGCCGTATTTCCACGCGACCGCGGATTCAACCTGGTCACATGGACGCCATGTGGACATGTTCGGGGTCACGCGCAGAGAAGCCACCTGCTCTACCGGCTGGTGAGTCGGGCCATCTTCGCCCAGACCGATGGAGTCGTGGGTGTAAACCATCACCTGACGCTGTTTCATCAGCGCAGCCATACGTACGGCGTTACGTGCGTATTCCACGAACATCAGGAAGGTGGAGGTGTACGGCAGGAAACCACCGTGCAGGGAGATACCGTTAGCAATCGCGGTCATACCGAACTCGCGAACACCGTAGTGGATGTAGTTACCCGCAGCATCTTCGTTGATTGCTTTAGAACCAGACCACAGGGTCAGGTTAGACGGTGCCAGGTCAGCAGAGCCGCCGAGGAATTCCGGCAACAGCGGACCGAACGCTTCAATCGCATTCTGAGACGCTTTACGGCTGGCGATTTTCGCCGGATTAGCCTGCAGTTTAGCGATGAATTCTTTCGCTTTGGCGTCGAAGTCAGACGGCATTTCGCCTTTCATACGGCGGGTAAATTCAGCGGCTTCCTGCGGATAAGCTTTGGCGTAAGCAGCGAATTTCTCGTTCCATGCGGATTCTTTCGCCTGGCCTGCTTCTTTCGCATCCCACTGAGCATAGATTTCAGACGGGATTTCGAACGGCGCGTATTTCCAGCCCAGCTGTTCGCGGGTCAGGGCGATTTCAGCGTCGCCCAGCGGCGCACCGTGGGAGTCGTGCGTACCGGCTTTGTTCGGGGAACCGAAACCGATGATGGTTTTGCACATCAGCAGGGACGGTTTGTCAGTCACTGCGCGCGCTTCTTCTACTGCGCGTTTGATGGATGCCGCGTCATGACCGTCGATGTCGCGAATAACGTGCCAGCCGTAGGCTTCGAAACGCATTGCGGTGTCGTCGGTGAACCAGCCTTCAACGTGACCATCGATAGAAATACCGTTGTCATCGTAGAACGCAATCAGTTTACCCAGCTTCAGCGTACCCGCCAGAGAGCAAACTTCGTGAGAGATGCCTTCCATCATGCAGCCGTCGCCCATGAAGGCGTAGGTGTAGTGGTCGACGATGTCGTGGCCCGGACGGTTAAACTGCGCCGCCAGCGTTTTTTCTGCAATCGCCATACCGACTGCGTTGGCAATACCCTGACCCAGCGGGCCAGTGGTGGTTTCCACACCAGCGGTGTAACCTACTTCCGGGTGGCCCGGAGTTTTAGAGTGCAGCTGACGGAAGTTTTTCAGTTCTTCCATCGGCAGATCGTAACCGGTGAGGTGCAGCAGGCTGTAGATCAGCATGGAGCCGTGGCCGTTGGACAGCACGAAGCGGTCACGGTCAGCCCAGGACGGATTCTGCGGGTTGTGCTTCAGGAAATCACGCCACAGGACTTCGGCAATGTCAGCCATACCCATAGGGGCACCCGGGTGACCGGATTTGGCTTTCTGTACTGCGTCCATGCTCAGCGCACGAATAGCATTGGCAAGCTCTTTACGTGAGGACATTTTGACTCCAGATCGGATGATGAAGGGCACGCCCTTAACGACTTGACGACAGCGCGTTTTGGGCTACGCCGGAAAATTTGCCAACAATTTACCGCAAGCCGCGCGTCATGTACATGGAACATCCTTTTGCCGCTTCAGAAATCTCTGGATCATGCTCGCATGTTGCGCAATCTGCTCGCCCGTCCGCTGCGCTTTTCCTTATACTGAGACTGAGCGTCGATTCACCTGCAAACGGCGCATTTTTAGAATAATCCTGACCTTGTGCGGAAGAGAAAACATGAAAATTCGCGCCTTATTGGTAGCAATGAGCGTGGCAACGGTACTGACCGGTTGCCAGAATATGGACTCCAACGGACTGCTCTCATCAGGAGCGGAAGCTTTTCAGGCTTACAGTTTGAGTGATGCGCAGGTGAAAACCCTGAGCGATCAGGCATGTCAGGAGATGGACAGCAAGGCGACGATTGCGCCAGCCAATAGCGAATACGCTAAACGTCTGACAACTATTGCCAATGCGCTAGGCAACAATATCAACGGCCAGCCGGTGAATTACAAAGTGTATATGGCGAAGGATGTGAACGCCTTTGCAATGGCTAACGGCTGTATCCGCGTCTATAGCGGGCTGATGGATATGATGACAGATAACGAAGTCGAAGCGGTGATCGGTCACGAAATGGGGCACGTGGCGTTAGGCCATGTGAAAAAAGGGATGCAAGTGGCGCTTGGTACAAATGCCGTGCGAGTAGCTGCGGCCTCTGCGGGCGGGATTGTCGGCAGTTTATCGCAATCACAGCTTGGTGATCTGGGCGAGAAATTAGTCAATTCGCAATTCACCCAGCGCCAGGAAGCAGAAGCCGATGATTATTCTTACGATCTTCTGCGCCAACACGGCATCAGCCCGGCAGGTCTTGCCACCAGCTTTGAAAAACTGGCGAAACTGGAAGAAGGCCGCCAAAGCTCAATGTTTGACGACCATCCAGCATCCGCCGAACGCGCCCAGCATATTCGCGATCGTATGAGCGCGGATGGAATTAAGTGATTTCATATTTCTCCGACAGGAATGTCGGAGAAATTTTCATTCAGGGCCGGCCACAGTCGTTAAATAAACTCAATCATTTGGGGCATCAATTCGCTTCGTAGATTGCTTTATCCGGTGTATCCGATCGCACCTCTACGACATCGGCAGTGCTTACGCCACAAGCCCAGGCAAATGCAGCCTCTGTCCCTTCAGGTAATGGGGTATCCCAGGGTAAAGTACGCCACGGACTCCCCTGCTCTTTTAATAAAGATGTAATGGCTTTCTTAAAAAGAATATGGGTAATCAGGTGCCGTTTATCCGTTGCTTTCCAGTACCAACGGGCCAGCAAAAAATGCCCGGCCAATTCGCGCCAGCTTCTGTAATGTTGCTGTACGCGTCTGGCTGCCAGCATCGAAAAATCGACCATTTCACGCTGGGTAATGTATCCCACTTGCGCCCCGCTATTACATAGCATGACAAAACGCACCATATCCCAGGCACAAAAATCTATATCGCATATTTTACGTCGATTTTTTCTGACCATCTGTAGCTGCCACAAACGCTCTTTCGCTTCGCTACTTGATTTCGCGTTCTGAGCTAATTGCTGAGCGAACGCGCGATATTCAGCATCCGGCATTTCGCTATCGTTTTTGATCTGTTCTTCATAAACTGAACGATGCCCTGCTACAAACAAAGCTAAGAGTTGCTCAAGTAACGAATCCCGATCAAAGACGCCCCACATGTCAGCAAGTGACTCAACTTCACTTTTGCAATCATTCTCTGCTTCCACGGAATCATCATTAACGACTCGTCGCGCCCAGTGATTGTTACCCGCAATGGCATAAGGCGCGCCGACTGCCATTGCCCAACGTTCGGCAGCAGGAATTTTTTGAATTGAGGGATCTTTACAGGATGCTTTGAAAAGGCGATGTCCGGCGAACACCAGGCCATAACCAATCCACAAAACAGCCACCAAGGCGAGAATAAGTATTATCGCTCCCAGATAAAGGGCATATTTGCCTATTGTCAGTAAGACATCCAGCCAGGAAGAGTCTGGCTCCGTAACTGTTTGCTCCACCGATGTCAAAGGGGACTTACTGACCCGCTCAGGCTCGGTCCTCGTCAACAGAGGGAAATCCCTACGTTGCTTGAATGAGCGTTTTTTAAGCAAATCTATTTTTTTCTGCACCTCATCAGTAACCCGACCGTTTTTTTCAAACTCGTGTAACGATGCAAAATCAATCGCCGCAATCTTCCATTTACCATCCCCTTCACGGATTAATTCCATTGGAATATCAATATCAGATTGGTGACCAAAAAAAGCACCAATCTGCGCCTTGTCGCCTTCGACGAAGGTCGCTAAAGGATCGCTATAACTGGGGAAACGTCGTTTACACGTTTTGGGTGACTCTTGCCAGTATTTCAGTACAGGCTCCATTAAAGCAGGCGTAAATACTTGCTGCATTTCCGCAAGGCGATCGTGCGAATCTGTGCTGATAACAAACTCAGGGCCACATAATGCGCGATAACTCTTTTTGACGACAGAGGAAATGGCCTCTTTGTCTTGTTGCAGCTGTGCGGCAATTTTCTGTTTTTCTGCTCTATCGCAGCCAGTTGATAAAAGAAATAACAAACAAAGGAGGGGCTTCCAGGGAAGAGTGCGTTCCATCTATTTATTCCATTAAAAACGCGATAATAACAATCCATTAAAAAACAGCAGTCAGGGTAAAGATGACTTAATTAACAGGATAGGTTTTAAATGATAAGTCCCTTGTGCCAGACAAGGGACTGTGCAAAAAATTCAATCAGGCAGGTTACTTACTCGCCCTTTTTCGCCGCCTGGATATACAGCATCTCCAGCGCCAGCGTCGCCGCAGCCAGAGCGGTGATTTCCGACTGATCGTATGCCGGAGCCACTTCCACTACATCCATCCCAACGATGTTGAGATCTTTCAGGCCGCGTACCAGTTTAATGGCGCGATCAGAGGTCAGGCCGCCAATTACCGGCGTACCGGTTCCCGGCGCGAAAGCAGGATCCAGGCAGTCGATATCAAAGGTCAGATAAACCGGCATATCACCCACAATCTGTTTCACCTGGGCGATAACGTCATCCACGCTGCGATCGTTCACCTGGCAGGCGTCCAGCACGGTAAAGCCGTTGTCTTTATCGAACTCAGTACGAATACCAATCTGCACGGAATGATTCGGGTCGATCAGACCTTCTTTCGGCGCGGTATAGAACATGGTGCCGTGGTCAAATTCACAACCGTTCGCATAGGTATCGGTGTGGGCGTCAAAGTGTACCAGCGCCATTTTGCCGAAATGCTTCGCATGAGCACGCAGCAGCGGCAGCGTAACAAAGTGGTCACCACCGAAGGAGAGCATACGCTTACCTGCAGCCAGCAGCTTCTCGGCGTGCGCCTGCAGCTTCTCGCTCATCTCACGGGCATCGCCGAAGGCATATACCAGATCGCCGCAGTCCACGACGTTCAGGCGCTCACGCATGTCGAAATTCCACGGGAAGCGATTGTGTTCCCAGGCCAGATTCGTCGAAACCTGACGGATAGCAGCCGGACCGTGGCGTCCACCCGCACGACCAGAAGTGGCCATATCGAACGGCACGCCAGTAATCACCCAGTCAGCATCGCTGTCATACGGCTGGAAGTTCATCGGCAGGCGTAAAAAACCAAAGGCGTTGGAAACCAGTGAGTTATCGTATTGATGACCTAAGGTGCTCATGGATGGACTCCTATTACAAAGTCGATATAAAAAAACCCTTCCGCGTCGTTAGGCCCGACGAGGAAGGGTTGGATTTGCGAAACACAAGTTTGTGCTAATTATCGCCTTAAATGGACGAGGCATCAAGCGAGGTTGCTATTTCCGACACGGTGGCGGCGCATAGCCATTGTTATCTGCCGGAAAGGCTTGTCCAGAGCACGGCGGCAGCGCGTTTTGCGTCGGACCTTGTAATTCAAAGGCGGCAAAGCCGATTACCCCGGTATTACGCACATCGCCTTGCGCCGAATTGGCTGCGTAGGAATCAGCAACGTTGGCGAACTGAAAAGCCGCTTCGGTATGTTTATCTTTGCGGAATCCTTTAATCGCTAATGAATCTCCGGCATTCACAATATAGCCGTTGTTATTCAGCGAACCTTGCTTGCCGTTCAGCACATCCAGGCCATCAACCGTAGCAACGATCTCGTAGTTGGTGTTACGACTGTAATTACGGACATATAATTGATAATTCATTCCGACTCTGGCATGGACAATATAGCGTGGTTCATTATTGGATGAATCATAAAAACGCGTAATAGGTAGAGAATTAAAATTACCATCGCGAATAGCATATTCCAGTTCGTTAATACGAATGCTATAAACGCGGTCATAGCCGGAAGGAACATTAGTCGAATAACTAATAACGATCATCTCTGCCGGATCGCGCCAGGCTCGCTCAGCAGATACGCCCTGAACCGATGAGTGTACATCCCCACCCCAGGCGGTGCCGACATTGCCTGATGCACTGCTATTATACTGCGCATTACTGGAACAACCGGCCAGCAGCACGACTAATGCCACCAACGCGCTACGTACTTTCCCTTTTTTCATAACCGTTCCCTCTGCATTTAATTAATGCAGCGATTGTAGGGAGATTATTTAATAAGAAAAGCAGCTAGATTATTTTTAAGAATATATAAAAAGAAAGCGGGCCGATTTACGTAAATAAACCGACCCGCCAGCGGAATAATCTTAATTATTCATCTTCAAGATAGGTATAACCGTACAAACCTGCCTCGAACTCTTCCAGGAACTGTTGTTGCAGTTCAGCATCAAGATCGGTTTTCTTCACTTGATCACGGAACTGGGTTAACAACGTTTTCGGATCGAGCTGTACATATTGCAGCATATCCGCCACGGTATCGCCTTCGTCAGACAGTTCTACTTCTACGCTGCCGTCAGGGAAGACGAACACGTCAACCGCTTCGGTATCACCGAACAGGTTGTGCATGTTGCCGAGGATCTCCTGATATGCGCCGACCATGAAGAAACCGAGCATCGGCGGATTCTCTGGATCGTACTCCGGCATTGGCATTGTCGTGGCAATACCATCACCATCAATATAGTGATCAATAGCACCGTCAGAGTCACAGGTAATATCCAGCAGCACAGCACGGCGTTCCGGCACTTGATCCAACCCTTCCAGCGGCAGAACCGGGAACAACTGGTCGATCCCCCACGCATCCGGCATCGACTGGAACAGTGAGAAGTTGACGTACATTTTGTCTGCCATACGTTCCTGCAGCTCGTCGATAATCGGACGATGAGCACGGTTTTGCGGATCCAGTTGCTTCTGCACTTCATGGCACATGCTCAGGTAGAGTTGTTCTGCCCATGCTCGTTCTTGCAGGCTAAAAGTGCCGGAAGAGTAGCCGATATGAATATCGTGCAGATCCATCTGGCTATCGTGTAACCATTCACGCAGAGAACGGCGAGTTCCCGGTTCGTGCATCTCCTGCCAGGTTTCCCACATGCTTTGCAGGGCGCGCGGTGCGTCTTCTGCAGGCGCGGTCGGCACCGTGTATTCGTTACGTTCCACGCCGATGATATTCGACACCAGCACGGTGTGATGCGCAGTCACCGCACGACCTGACTCGGTGATTACCGTCGGATGTGGCAGACCATTTTCTTCACACGCATCACCAATCGCCCAGATGATGTTGTTGGCGTATTCATTGAGGCCGTAGTTCACCGAACAGTCGGACTGCGAACGGGTGCCTTCATAGTCCACGCCCAGACCGCCGCCGACGTCGAAGCACTGAATATTGACGCCCAGCTTGTGCAGCTCAACATAGAAACGCGCGGATTCACGAACGCCTGTCGCGATATCGCGAATATTCGCCATCTGCGAACCGAGGTGGAAGTGCAGCAGTTGCAGGCTGTCGAGACGCCCGGCTTCACGCAGCGTTTCAACCAGTTGCAGTACCTGAGTCGCAGCCAGGCCGAACTTCGATTTTTCCCCGCCGGAGGACTGCCATTTACCCGAGCCCTGCGAAGCCAGACGTGCACGCACGCCCAGACGAGGAACGACATTCAGACGTTCTGCTTCATCCAGCACAATGGCAATTTCTGACATCTTCTCAATGACCAGATAGACCTTGTGGCCCATCTTCTCGCCAATTAATGCCAGGCGGATATATTCGCGGTCCTTATAACCGTTGCAGACGATGACGCTACGGGTCATGCCAGCATGTGCCAGCACCGCCATCAACTCCGCTTTGGAACCGGCTTCCAGGCCCAGCGGTTCGCCCGAATGAATCAGGGACTCAATCACGCGGCGGTGCTGGTTAACTTTGATCGGATAAACGAGGAAGTAATCGCCGTTATAGCCGTAGGATTCCCGCGCACGTTTGAACGCGGCGTTAATAGAACGCAAACGATGCTGCAGGATCTGTGGGAAACAGAACAGTGCAGGCAGACGCTGGCCCTGTGCTTCACGAGTTTTCACTAACTGCGCGAGATCGACGCGAGCTTCCGGGACGTCCGGGTCCGGGCACACGCTAATGTGGCCCAGCTCGTTAACGTCATAGTAGTTATTGCCCCACCAGGCAATATTGTAAGTACGCAGCATCTTGCTGGCTTCCTGGGAGCTCATTGCAACCTCCTGCATGGAGCGTAGTACACCGTGTTCGCCCGCTGACGAAGGCAAACCCATAGACATGTCGTCAGACATAGCGAACCTCAAATTATTTTATTAAGTGTAAAACAGTTAACGACTATCGCAGCCTGGAACTGCGATAACAACCCATAAGCACATGGATTTTCCAGCAGTGAATGCTGACGCTCCAACTGCGCAACCGGTTTCTTTTTCATAACATTATTAAGCACATAACCGAACGTAAGTGTGACAGTTCGGCGAAACCACGAGAAAACTCTTGTTTTTACAAGAGCGCCCTTGTTCAGTCCTCAGTAACTGTAACCAGCTCTTGAATCCTGAGAAGCGCCGAGATGGGTATAACATCGGCAGGTATGCAAAGCAGAGATGCAGAGTGCGGGGAACGAATCTTCACCAGAACGGTGAGACAGGTTAAGCAGCAGACAACGGTTCATTATTTCGTATCACCTCCACGGCCGCCTGTTAAGACGAACCCACAAGCCAAAACTCTGATTTCAACCCGGCTGGAAGTGGCAACACGAAAGAAACGTCGTGTGCTTTTTATTTAAGCCGCGCGCCGCGTTTTATACCCCACAATGGCAGAAAATTGCAAAAGATAAATACGCAGAATGCCAGCATTGTCAGGAAAAATTTCCAGCCACGTTTTTAACAGAATGAGACACGATTCAAAAAAAAGTGGAAATCGGGTGAAGAATTGACCTAAAATAGCCATCCAGATGTTAATCCATCCATACCGATTAACACTCAGACTGCCAGTGTTTTTAACCTGCAGAGTCGTGGTAGGATCCGCTACCACAGAAAATCCACACAACAGTTTGAGCTAACCAAATTCTCTTTAGGTGATATTAAATATGGCAAAACACCTTTTTACGTCCGAGTCCGTCTCTGAAGGGCATCCTGACAAAATTGCTGACCAAATTTCTGATGCCGTTTTAGACGCGATCCTCGAACAGGATCCGAAAGCACGCGTTGCTTGCGAAACCTACGTAAAAACCGGCATGGTTTTAGTTGGCGGCGAAATCACCACCAGCGCCTGGGTAGACATCGAAGAGATCACCCGTAACACCGTTCGCGAAATTGGCTATGTGCATTCCGACATGGGCTTTGACGCTAACTCCTGTGCGGTTCTGAGCGCTATCGGCAAACAGTCTCCTGACATCAACCAGGGCGTTGACCGTGCCGATCCGCTGGAACAGGGCGCGGGTGACCAGGGTCTGATGTTTGGCTACGCAACCAATGAAACCGACGTGCTGATGCCAGCGCCTATCACCTATGCACACCGTCTGGTACAGCGTCAGGCTGAAGTGCGTAAAAACGGCACTCTGCCGTGGCTGCGCCCGGACGCGAAAAGCCAGGTGACTTTCCAGTATGACGACGGCAAAATCGTTGGTATCGATGCTGTCGTGCTTTCCACTCAGCACTCTGAAGAAATCGACCAGAAATCGCTGCAAGAAGCGGTAATGGAAGAGATCATCAAGCCGATTCTGCCGGCTGAATGGCTGACTTCTGCCACCAAATTCTTCATCAACCCGACCGGTCGTTTTGTTATCGGTGGCCCGATGGGTGACTGCGGTCTGACTGGTCGTAAAATTATCGTTGATACCTACGGCGGCATGGCGCGTCACGGTGGCGGTGCATTCTCTGGTAAAGATCCATCAAAAGTGGACCGTTCCGCAGCCTACGCAGCACGTTATGTCGCGAAAAACATCGTTGCTGCTGGCCTGGCCGATCGTTGTGAAATTCAGGTTTCCTACGCAATCGGCGTGGCTGAACCGACTTCCATCATGGTGGAAACTTTCGGTACCGAGAAAGTGCCTTCTGAACAGCTGACCCTGCTGGTACGTGAGTTCTTTGACCTGCGTCCATACGGTCTGATTCAGATGCTGGATCTGCTGCACCCGATCTACAAAGAAACCGCAGCATACGGTCACTTTGGTCGCGAACATTTCCCGTGGGAAAAAACCGACAAAGCGCAGCTGCTGCGCGATGCTGCCGGTCTGAAGTAATCTTTCTTCACCTGCTTTCAAAGGCCAGCCTCGCGCTGGCCTTTTTCTTTTACCTCACCGCGGTGGACAGGCATTCACGCCGCATCCGGCAAAAAAACCGCCCGCACAATAACATCATTCTTCCTCAACACGTTTTACCGCAAATTATCATCACTACTGAAACCGATTACACCAACCACGCCAGCCAAATATTTGTAATATTTTCATATTATTATTCAATTTTCACAGTTGTTACATTTCTTTTCAGTAAAGTCTTAATTGCAGGTAACGGCGTTTAATCTATGATGATATAACTCAATTATTTTCATGTACTTAAATCATAACTAAGATAAATGTTAGTGTAAGCGATTACACTGATGTGATTTGCTTCACATCTTTTTACGTCGTACTCACCTATCTTAATTCACAATAAAAAATAACCATATTGGAGGGCATCATGCCTGACGCTAAAAAACAGGGGCGGTCAAACAAGGCAATGACGTTTTTCGTCTGCTTCCTTGCCGCTCTGGCGGGATTACTCTTTGGCCTGGATATCGGTGTAATTGCTGGCGCACTGCCGTTTATTGCAGACGAATTCCAGATTACTTCGCACACGCAAGAATGGGTCGTAAGCTCCATGATGTTCGGTGCGGCAGTCGGTGCGGTGGGCAGCGGCTGGCTCTCCTTTAAACTCGGGCGCAAAAAGAGCCTGATGATCGGCGCAATCCTGTTTGTTGCCGGTTCACTGTTCTCTGCGGCTGCGCCAAACGTTGAAGTACTGATTCTTTCCCGCGTTCTGCTGGGGCTGGCGGTGGGTGTGGCCTCTTATACCGCACCACTGTACCTGTCAGAAATTGCGCCGGAAAAAATTCGCGGCAGTATGATCTCGATGTATCAGTTGATGATCACTATCGGGATCCTCGGTGCTTATCTTTCTGATACCGCCTTCAGCTACACCGGTGCATGGCGCTGGATGCTGGGTGTGATTATCATCCCGGCAATTTTGCTGCTGATTGGTGTCTTCTTCCTGCCAGACAGCCCTCGTTGGTTTGCCGCCAAACGCCGTTTTGTTGATGCCGAACGCGTGCTGCTACGCCTGCGTGACACCAGCGCGGAAGCGAAACGTGAACTGGATGAAATCCGTGAAAGTTTGCAGGTTAAACAGAGTGGCTGGGCGCTGTTTAAAGAGAACAGCAACTTCCGCCGCGCGGTGTTCCTTGGCGTACTGTTGCAGGTAATGCAGCAATTCACCGGGATGAACGTCATCATGTATTACGCGCCGAAAATCTTCGAACTGGCGGGTTATACCAACACTACCGAGCAAATGTGGGGGACAGTGATTGTCGGCCTGACCAACGTACTTGCCACCTTTATCGCAATCGGCCTTGTTGACCGCTGGGGACGTAAACCAACGCTAACGCTGGGCTTCCTGGTGATGGCTGCTGGCATGGGCGTACTCGGTACAATGATGCATATCGGTATCCACTCTCCGTCGGCGCAGTATTTCGCCATCGCCATGCTGCTGATGTTTATTGTTGGCTTTGCCATGAGTGCCGGTCCGCTGATTTGGGTACTGTGCTCCGAAATTCAGCCGCTGAAAGGCCGCGATTTTGGCATCACCTGCTCCACCGCCACCAACTGGATTGCCAACATGATCGTTGGCGCAACGTTCCTGACCATGCTCAACACGCTGGGTAACGCCAACACCTTCTGGGTGTATGCGGCTCTGAACGTACTGTTTATCCTGCTGACATTGTGGCTGGTACCGGAAACCAAACACGTTTCGCTGGAACATATTGAACGTAATCTGATGAAAGGTCGTAAACTGCGCGAAATCGGCGCTCACGATTAATCTCCTCAGGCTTCCTCCCGTCGCGGAGGAAGCCACCTCTTGCAGTCATCTTTTCTTCGCTCTATCCTCTGCCGCTATGAAAACATCCCGTCTCCCTATCGCCATCCAACAGGCCGTTATGCGTCGCCTGCGGGAAAAACTCGCCCAGGCCAACCTGAAGCTGGGGCGTAACTACCCGGAGCCAAAACTCTCTTACACCCAGCGCGGAACCTCCGCCGGAACAGCCTGGCTGGAAAGCTATGAAATCCGCCTCAATCCCGTTTTGCTGTTGGAAAACAGTGAAGCCTTTATTGAAGAAGTGGTGCCGCACGAACTGGCACATTTGCTGGTATGGAAACATTTCGGCCGCGTAGCACCACATGGCAAAGAGTGGAAGTGGATGATGGAAAGCGTGCTGGGCGTTCCCGCCCGCCGTACGCATCAGTTCGAACTGCAATCCGTGCGCCGCAACACCTTCCCCTACCGCTGCAAGTGCCAGGAGCATCAGCTTACCGTACGCCGTCATAATCGCGTAGTTCGTGGCGAAGCCGTCTATCGCTGTGTTCACTGCGGCGAACAACTGGTCGCAAAATAACCATCTGAACTATCAGGAACTTTCCTGATCTGGCTGATTGCATACCAAAACAACTTTCGCTACGTTGCTGGCTCGTTTTAACACGGAGTAAGTGATGTACCGTTATTTGTCTATTGCTGCGGTGGTACTGAGCGCAGCATTTTCCGGCCCGGCGTTGGCCGAAGGTATCAATAGTTTTTCTCAGGCGAAAGCCGCGGCGGTAAAAGTCCACGCTGATGCGCCCGGTACGTTTTATTGCGGATGTAAAATTAACTGGCAGGGCAAAAAAGGCGTTGTTGATCTGCAATCGTGCGGCTATCAGGTGCGCAAAAATGAAAACCGCGCCAGCCGCGTAGAGTGGGAACACGTCGTTCCCGCCTGGCAATTCGGTCACCAGCGCCAGTGCTGGCAGGACGGTGGACGTAAAAACTGCGCTAAAGATCCGGTCTATCGCAAGATGGAAAGCGATATGCATAACCTGCAACCGTCAGTCGGCGAGGTGAATGGCGATCGCGGCAACTTTATGTACAGCCAGTGGAATGGCGGCGAAGGCCAGTACGGTCAATGCGCCATGAAGGTCGATTTCAAAGAAAAAGCTGCCGAACCACCAGCGCGTGCACGCGGTGCCATTGCGCGCACCTACTTCTATATGCGTGACCAATACAACCTGACACTCTCTCGCCAGCAAACGCAGCTGTTCAACGCATGGAACAAGATGTATCCGGTTACCGACTGGGAGTGCGAGCGCGATGAACGCATCGCGAAGGTGCAGGGCAATCATAACCCGTATGTGCAACGCGCTTGCCAGGCGCGAAAGAGCTAACCTACACTAGCGGGATTCTTTTTGTTAACCCCTACCCCACGCGAACAACCGCGTGGGGAGACGACGCGGATTTTTAACTATGCGTATCCCCCGCATTTATCATCCTGAACCACTGACCAGCCATTCTCATATCGCGCTTTGCGAAGATGCTGCCAACCATATCGGGCGCGTACTGCGCATGGGGCCGGGGCAGGCGTTGCAATTGTTTGACGGCAGCAACCAGGTCTTTGACGCCGAAATTACCAGCGCCAGCAAAAAAAGCGTGGAAGTGAAGGTGTTGGAAGGACAGATCGACGATCGCGAATCTCCGCTGCATATTCACCTCGGTCAGGTGATGTCGCGTGGTGAAAAAATGGAATTTACTATCCAGAAATCGATCGAACTCGGTGTAAGCCTCATTACGCCACTTTTTTCTGAGCGCTGCGGCGTTAAACTGGATAGTGAACGTCTGAACAAGAAGCTCCAGCAGTGGCAGAAGATTGCAATTGCTGCCTGTGAGCAGTGTGGTCGTAACCGGGTGCCGGAAATCCGTCCAGCGATGGATCTGGAAGCCTGGTGTGCAGAGCAGGATGAAGGACTGAAACTGAATCTTCACCCGCGCGCCAGTAACAGCATCAATACGTTGCCGTTACCGGTTGAACGCGTCCGCCTGCTGATTGGCCCGGAAGGCGGTTTATCGGCAGATGAAATTGCCATGACTGCCCGCTATCAATTTACTGATATCCTGTTGGGACCTCGCGTTTTGCGTACAGAGACAACTGCGCTCACCGCCATTACCGCGCTACAAGTACGATTTGGCGATTTGGGCTAACGGAGAAGAATAATGATCAAGCTCGGCATCGTGATGGACCCCATCGCAAACATCAACATCAAGAAAGATTCCAGTTTCGCTATGTTGCTGGAAGCACAGCGTCGTGGTTACGAACTTCACTATATGGAGATGGGCGATCTGTATCTGATCAATGGCGAAGCCCGCGCCCATACCCGCACGCTGAACGTGAAGCAGAACTACGAAGAGTGGTTTTCGTTCGTCGGTGAACAGGATCTGCCGCTGGCCGATCTCGATGTGATCCTGATGCGTAAAGACCCGCCGTTTGATACCGAGTTTATCTACGCGACCTATATTCTGGAACGTGCCGAAGAGAAAGGGACGCTGATCGTTAACAAGCCGCAGAGCCTGCGCGACTGTAACGAGAAACTGTTTACTGCCTGGTTCTCTGACTTAACGCCAGAAACGCTGGTTACGCGCAATAAAGCGCAGCTAAAAGCGTTCTGGGAGAAACACAGCGACATCATTCTTAAGCCACTGGACGGTATGGGCGGCGCGTCGATTTTCCGCGTGAAAGAAGGCGATCCAAACCTCGGCGTGATTGCCGAAACCCTGACTGAGCATGGCACTCGCTACTGCATGGCGCAAAATTACCTGCCAGCCATTAAAGATGGCGACAAACGCGTGCTGGTGGTAGATGGCGAGCCGGTACCGTACTGCCTGGCGCGTATTCCGCAGGGGGGCGAAACCCGTGGCAATCTGGCTGCCGGTGGTCGCGGTGAACCTCGTCCGCTGACGGAAAGTGACTGGAAAATCGCCCGTCAGATCGGGCCGACGCTGAAAGAAAAAGGGCTGATTTTTGTTGGTCTGGATATCATCGGCGACCGTCTGACTGAAATTAACGTCACCAGCCCAACCTGTATTCGTGAGATTGAAGCAGAGTTTCCGGTGTCGATCACCGGAATGTTAATGGATGCCATCGAAGCACGTTTACAGCAGCAGTAACCCACCTTAGCGAGAAGGATCTCGTTGAGACTCTGAGTGACAGCGCCCTTCTTTCCACGCATACTGGGCGCTGTTGCTTTTTTGAACCAGGAAACAGAACCTCTGACAATGAATTTACAGCATCACTTTCTTATTGCCATGCCTGCTCTCCAGGATCCGATTTTCCGTCGTTCCGTGGTCTACATTTGCGAACATAATACCAATGGTGCAATGGGGATCATCGTCAACAAGCCGCTGGAAAATCTCAAAATTGAAGGGATTCTGGAAAAGCTGAAGATCACGCCGGAGCCGCGTGATGAATCAATCCGTCTGGATAAACCGGTTATGCTCGGCGGTCCGCTGGCTGAAGATCGCGGGTTTATTTTGCATACTCCGCCCTCTAATTTTGCTTCCAGCATTCGCATTTCAGACAACACGGTGATGACCACTTCCCGCGATGTGCTGGAAACGCTCGGCACCGATAAACAACCGTCTGACGTATTGGTGGCTCTGGGCTATGCCTCCTGGGAGAAAGGTCAACTGGAACAAGAAATTCTCGATAACGCGTGGCTAACCGCCCCGGCGGATCTGAATATTCTGTTCAAAACACCGATTGCCGACCGCTGGCGCGAGGCGGCAAAACTGATTGGTGTGGATATTCTCACCATGCCTGGTGTGGCAGGGCACGCCTGATGAGTGGAACCTTACTCGCCTTCGACTTCGGTACCAAAAGCATTGGTGTAGCGGTCGGCCAACGCATTACCGGCACCGCTCGCCCTTTGCCTGCAATTAAAGCGCAGGACGGTACGCCGGACTGGAACCTCATCGAACGTTTACTGAAAGAGTGGCAGCCTGACGAAATCATCGTCGGTTTGCCGCTGAATATGGACGGTACCGAACAGCCGTTAACCGCCAGAGCGCGCAAATTTGCCAACCGTATTCATGGTCGTTTCGGTGTTGAAGTAAAGCTCCATGACGAGCGTCTTAGCACTGTGGAAGCCCGTTCCGGTCTGTTTGAACAGGGCGGCTATCGGGCGCTCAACAAAGGCAAAGTTGACTCTGCCTCTGCGGTTATCATTCTCGAAAGTTATTTCGAGCAGGGATATTAAGGCGATTTACGTCATCGCTCCTTATTGCCGGATGCGGCGTGAATGACTACGTTTGTAGGCCTGATAAGCGTAGCGCATCAGGCATATTTACTAAACTAATCAATCACTTTAGCCTCACAAACGTCCTTCCCCTACCCGCTGCTGATAACTCTGCTGAAACGTTAACATCCGCACCTGCTGCCCGGTTTGCATAACATGCGGCAACTGGTGGGTTTTCCCTTCGCGAATCAAATTCCCCACCGCGGGAATGTTAATCAGCAATTCAAACAGCGCCACGCGTCCTTCCTGTTTATCCACTTCCAGCTTTTGTGACAACACCGCCCGTAAACTCCCTGCCAGTTGATTACGCACGGGATCTTTTTCCTGCGCCGGAAATGAATCCACCAGTCGCTCAACTGCCTGCGCTGCGCCGCGCGTGTGTAATGTCGCCAGCACCAGATGCCCGGTTTCTGCCGCCGTCAGCGCCAGACGGATTGTCTCGCTGTCACGCAGCTCTCCGAGCAAAATCACATCAGGATCTTCCCGCAACGCAGCCCGCAATCCCGATGCGAACGTCATACAGTGCAAACCAATTTCCCGCTGCTGGATCAAACATCGCTGGCTGGCATAGAGATATTCGACAGGATCTTCCAGCGTCAGAATATGCGCATCGGCATGTTGATTGAGATAGCCAACCATCGCCGCCAGCGTGGTAGATTTGCCGCTCCCCGTCGCCCCCGTCACCAGAATCACGCCATTCTCGCTCTTGAGTAATTCCGGCAATACCGGTGGCGCACCAAGCTGTTCGAGCTGTGGACAGTGCGAAGGTAACAACCGTAATGCCAGAGAAATACCTTGCCGTTGCGCGAACGCACTGCCACGCAACCGCTGGTTTTCCGCCAGCGACACAGCAAAATCCAGCTGACCATTCTCCAGCAATATTGCCCGCTGATCGTCATCCAGCCACTCCCGCAGTAGCTCTTCGACGTCCGGCGCATCAAACGGCGCAGCTTCCATTCGCCCGCGAATACGCCATCGTGCGGGCCAGGCGCTGCACAGGTGTAGATCCGAGACGTTATGCTTTACACTAAGGGCCACAATTTCTTCCATATTCATACTAAGATCCTCGGAAAATGAACGATATTGCGCATAACCTGGCACAGGTCCGGGACAAAATCTCAGCGGCTGCAACGCGTTGCGGCCGTTCTCCAGAAGAAATTACGCTGCTTGCAGTCAGTAAAACAAAACCTGCGAGCGCCATCGCACAAGCCATTGATGCCGGGCAGCGTCAATTTGGTGAAAACTACGTTCAGGAAGGGGTAGATAAAATTCGCCACTTTCAGGAACTGGGCGTAACAGGATTAGAATGGCATTTTATTGGCCCGTTGCAGTCTAATAAAAGCCGCCTGGTGGCAGAGCATTTCGACTGGTGTCATACCATCGACCGTTTGCGCATCGCTACCCGCCTGAACGACCAGCGCCCGGCAGAACTTCCCCCTCTTAACGTACTGATTCAAATTAACATTAGTGATGAAAACAGTAAGTCCGGGATTCAACTGGCTGAACTGGACGAGCTGGCAGCTGCGGTCGCTGAACTACCGCGTTTACGTCTGCGCGGGCTGATGGCAATCCCTGCGCCTGAGTCAGAATATGTAAGGCAGTTTGAAGTTGCACGCCAAATGGCTGTAGCATTTGCCGGACTGAAAACGCGCTACCCGCATATCGACACGCTCTCTCTGGGAATGTCGGACGATATGGAAGCCGCCATTGCGGCAGGTAGCACGATGGTTCGTATCGGCACTGCAATTTTTGGTGCGCGTGATTACTCTAAAAAATAAGGAATTAAAGGAACGCCATGAATACGTTGACTTTCCTGCTTTCAACGGTCATTGAGCTGTATACCATGGTGCTGTTATTACGCATCTGGATGCAGTGGGCTCATTGTGATTTTTACAACCCCTTCTCACAGTTTGTAGTGAAGGTAACGCAGCCGATTATCGGGCCACTGCGCCGCGTTATTCCGGCAATGGGACCCATTGATAGCGCCTCGCTGCTGGTTGCGTACATTCTCAGTTTCATTAAAGCCATCGTGCTGTTTAAAGTGGTGACCTTCCTGCCAATCATCTGGATTGCCGGTTTATTGATTCTGCTGAAAACCATCGGCCTGCTGATTTTCTGGGTCCTGCTGGTGATGGCGATTATGAGCTGGGTAAGCCAGGGTCGTAGCCCGATTGAATACGTGCTGATTCAGCTGGCCGATCCACTGCTGCGCCCGATTCGCCGCCTGCTACCGGCAATGGGTGGGATTGATTTCTCGCCGATGATCCTCGTTCTGCTGCTGTATGTCATCAATATGGGTGTCGCAGAAGTATTACAGGCAACCGGAAACATGCTGCTGCCGGGGCTGTGGATGGCGTTATGAGTGCCGTAACAGTTAATGATGACGGTCTGGTTTTACGGCTCTATATTCAGCCGAAAGCCAGCCGTGATTCTATTGTCGGTTTACATGGCGACGAGGTAAAAGTCGCCATAACCGCGCCGCCGGTTGACGGCCAGGCCAACAGCCATCTGGTGAAGTTTCTCGGTAAGCAATTCCGGGTTGCCAAAAGCCAGGTGGTGATTGAAAAAGGCGAACTTGGCCGCCACAAACAAATTAAAATCATTAATCCGCAACAAATCCCGCCAGAAATCGCGGCGTTAATTAATTAGGTATCCTATGCAAAAAGTTGTCCTCGCAACCGGCAATGCCGGTAAAGTGCGTGAGCTGGCGTCGCTGCTTAGCGACTTCGGTCTTGATATCGTGGCCCAAACAGACCTTGGCGTAGATTCCGCTGAAGAAACCGGCCTGACCTTTATCGAAAACGCGATTCTGAAAGCGCGCCATGCGGCAAAAGTGACCGGTTTACCGGCAATTGCCGACGACTCCGGTCTGGCGGTAGATGTGCTGGGTGGCGCGCCGGGTATTTACTCCGCGCGTTATTCCGGTGAAGACGCGACCGATCAAAAGAACCTGCAAAAACTGCTGGAAACAATGAAAGACGTACCGGACGACCAACGTCAGGCGCGTTTCCACTGCGTGCTGGTATATCTGCGTCACGCGGAAGATCCGACTCCGCTGGTGTGCCACGGTAGCTGGCCGGGCGTGATTACTCGTGAACCAGCGGGTACTGGTGGCTTTGGTTATGATCCAATTTTCTTCGTTCCTTCCGAAGGGAAAACCGCTGCCGAACTGACCCGCGAAGAAAAGAGCGCCATTTCCCACCGTGGTCAGGCATTGAAACTGCTGCTGGACGCTTTACGTAATGGTTAAATTACCGCCGCTGAGTCTCTACATTCACATCCCGTGGTGCGTGCAGAAATGCCCGTACTGCGATTTCAACTCTCACGCGTTGAAAGGAGAAGTGCCGCACGACGATTATGTTCAGCATCTGCTTAACGATCTGGACAACGATGTGGCTTACGCTCAGGGCCGTGAAGTGCAGACAATCTTTATTGGCGGTGGTACGCCGAGCCTGCTTTCCGGCCCGGCGATGCAAATGCTGCTGGACGGCGTACGTGCGCGTTTGCCGCTGGCAGCGGATGCAGAGATTACTATGGAAGCGAACCCTGGTACGGTTGAAGCCGATCGCTTTGTCGATTATCAGCGTGCTGGTGTGAACCGCATCTCTATTGGTGTGCAGAGTTTTAGCGAAGAAAAGCTGAAACGACTTGGGCGCATTCATGGCCCGCAAGAAGCGAAACGAGCTGCGAAGCTGGCGAGCGGTTTAGGGTTACGTAGCTTTAACCTTGATTTGATGCATGGGCTGCCGGATCAATCACTGGAAGAGGCGCTAGGCGATCTGCGCCAGGCTATTGAACTGAATCCGCCGCATCTTTCCTGGTATCAACTGACCATCGAACCTAATACGCTGTTTGGCTCTCGCCCGCCGGTGCTGCCGGACGACGATGCGTTGTGGGATATATTCGAACAGGGGCATCAGTTATTAACCGCAGCGGGCTATCAGCAGTATGAAACATCCGCTTACGCCAAACCAGGTTATCAGTGCCAGCACAATCTCAACTACTGGCGATTTGGCGACTACATCGGTATTGGCTGCGGCGCGCACGGCAAAGTCACCTTCCCGGATGGTCGCATTCTGCGTACCACCAAAACGCGTCATCCGCGTGGTTTTATGCAGGGAAGATATCTGGAAAGCCAGCGTGATGTCGAAGCTGCAGATAAACCGTTTGAGTTCTTTATGAATCGCTTCCGTCTGCTGGAAGCCGCGCCGCGCGTGGAGTTTAGCCAGTATACTGGCCTTTCTGAAGAAGTTATTCGCTCTCAGTTAGACGAGGCCATCGCTCAGGGTTATCTCACAGAATGTGCGGATTACTGGCAGATAACGGAACATGGTAAATTATTCTTAAACTCACTTCTTGAATTATTCCTCGCTGAGTAATCATTAATGCGCCTGCGGGCGCATTAATCACTTCTTTTACCCCCCGTTAATTAACTTCGGCAAAAATATATTTCTTACTGAATAAATATCGACGATATTTATTATATATATTTAGTGAATATTTACTCATCATTTATTGATTATAAACATGTACAACCTGGCGCACAAAATTAATATTTAATTTCTGACTTTATTTCAAGTTGTGATAAACATAGACAAGTTGTCAGACAGGTTAACCAATTTGTCGCACAAAGCACTGATAAGCACAATTAGATATCAACCAATTTCCATCCTTCAACAGGGAGTTTTTTTATGAAAATGAGGTCATTTACCCGCTCATTAGTCTGCGCATCCTTGCTGGCTCTGGTTAGCACTGGCGTAAACGCCGCAGAAAAAGTGACGTTAAAGTTAGCACACAACCTGGAAAGAAGTCATGTTGTACATCAGAGTTTTGAAGAGCTGGCGAAAGAGGTAAAACAGCTGTCAAAAGGTAATATGGTGATCCGTATTTATCCCAGCAGCCAGATGGGTAATGCGCGAGAAACTATGGAGTTGTTGCAAAATGGTGCACTGGATATGACCAAAGGTTCCGCCAGTGATCTGGAGTCTTTTGATAATATTTATGCTATCTATAATTTGCCGTTCTTATTTAAAGATCAGGCGCACTTCAACAAAGTGGTTTTTGGTGAAGTTGGTAAAGAAATTATGGATTCAACAAAAGATAAAGGCTTTTTTGCTTTATCAGCTTATGTAGCGGGTACTCGCAGTTTCTATGCGAAAAAACCGATTACTAAGCCAGAAGATCTTAAAGGGCTGAAAATTCGTGTTCAGCCAAGCCCGACCACCATCAAAATGATTGAACTGATGGGTGGCTCACCCACTCCAATTTCATTTGGCGAAGTTTATACTGCGATGCAGCAAGGTGTAGTAGATGGCGCAGAAAATAACGTGCCTTCCTGGGTGCAGACTCGACATATCGAAATTGCCAAAGTCTTTTCTGAAGATGAACATGCCTCAATTCCTGACTTTTTGGTTATCTCCACCAAAACATGGAATAAATTAACCCCAGAACAGCAACAAATCCTCGAAACAGCGGCGAAGAAATCCGAAGCTTATCAACAAAAATTGTGGGAAAAAATTGACGCTGACACACGTGCTCAGGCGAAAGCTATGGGTGGTGAAATCGTTAAGGTTGATAAAGCCCCATTCCGTGCCGCAGTTCAACCTCTGTTTGACGACTTCAAAAAAGATCCAAAACAAGCTGCTTTGTTAGAGAAATTCGACAACGCTGCTCAATAATATTTCGGGCCAGTCTCTGGCCCTGATTTTCCAGGATGCTTACAATGATATTTAACCGCCTGAAACTTGCGGTAGACCGCGTCATTGCCGCGTTTTCTGTCGCCGTAATGCTTGCTCTGGTTGTATGCGTAGTCTGGCAAGTATTTAGCCGCTACGTACTTAACCAGCCAAGTACATTAACCGATGAGCTGGCACGCTTTTTGATGATCTGGGTAGGATTATTAGGTGCTGCATATACCGTCGGCGCGCAGCGACATCTCTCTATCGATTTATTTGCTCTCGCCCTGAATAAGCGCAAGAAATTACTTCTTAGTATAGTCATTAACGTTCTTATTTTAGGTTTTGCCGGTTCGGTCATTGTGACTGGTGGCCTGAAATTAATTGATAAAACGCTGGCAACATCACAAGTATCTGCCGCTATGCAAATACCGATGGGATACGTATATATCATTCTGCCATTAAGTGGAGTGGTGATGATGTTTTATGCCTTGTGTTTTATTAATCAAAGCATTCAACAACTGAAACAACCTGCGCAGGAGGCCAGTTAATGGATAGTTATATCGCGCTTACACTATTTGGCTGTTTTTTTGTGCTGGTCTTTATTGGTGTGCCCATTTCGTTCTCAATCGGTATTGCGACTGTAGCTTCAATGCTGTTGATGTTTCCCTGGGATATCGCGGCAATCACTGTTTCGCAACGATTGGCTAATGGACTGGATAACTTTGCCCTGTTGGCAATCCCCTTTTTCATCTTTGCCGGAACGCTGATGAACAGCGGCGGTATTGCGATACGTTTGATTAACCTCGCCCAGGTAATGGTTGGCCGCGTTCCTGGTTCGCTTGGTCATGTGAACGTCCTGGCGAATATGATGTTTGGTTCCATTTCTGGTTCAGCCGTTGCGGCAGCTGCTGCCGTTGGTGGCACACTGAATCCCATTCAGACCAAAGAAGGTTATGATCCGGCATTTTCTACCGCTGTAAACGTCTCATCTTGTATTACTGGATTACTGATACCGCCCTCAAACGTGTTAATTGTGTTTTCCCTGACAGCTGGCGGCGTTTCTGTAGCATCGCTATTTATGGCGGGATATTTGCCAGGGATCTTAATGGGTCTCGCGGTAATGATAGTCTGCGGCATTATTGCTAAACGCCGTGGCTACCCACTTTCAGAAAGAGCAACCTTTGCTCAAGCATGTAAAGCGTTTCTGGATGCCTTACCAAGTTTGCTTCTGGTGTTCATTGTAATGGGCGGCATTCTGGGCGGCATTTTTACCGCAACTGAAGCGTCAGCAATTGCCGTTGTCTACACATTTATTCTCTCGGTGCTGATTTACCGGGAAGTAAAATGGCGCGATTTACCCAAACTGATTCTGGAATCGGTTGTTACCACTTCGATTGTATTACTGTTGATCGGTTTTTTCGTGGGCATGTCCTGGGCAATGACTAATGCTGATATTCCTTATATGATCAGCGACGCGTTGATGGGGATTTCTGATAACCCACTGATCATATTGCTGCTGATTAATATCGTCTTATTAATTGTCGGCATCTTTATGGACATGACACCGGCTGTACTAATCTTCACACCAATCTTCTTGCCGATTGCACAAGAGCTGGGAATGGATCCGGTACATTTCGGTATTATGATGGTGGCTAACCTTTGTATTGGGCTGTTAACACCGCCGGTGGGTAGTGCGCTATTTGTTGGTTGTTCTATTTCAGGTGTGAAGATTCAACATTTGATCAAACCATTGCTGCCATTTTATGCCGCATTGTTAATCGCGTTGATGATGATCACTTACATCCCGCAAATATCCTTGTTCATTCCACAGCTACTAGGGCTAATGTAAAAAATAATTTGCCGGATAACTTTTTATATTATCCGGCAAAGGCACTTAACATGAGTTACTTAATCACCCCATTGCGCCGCAGTTGTTCGGTATCTTTTTTCCAGCGTTCATTAGCCTGATTGATATCGTCAATTTTCATCAAAATAGCGACTTTTTTACTGTTTATTTCTGAAACTTTCATCGTTAACGGATATTGCCCTTTTTCGAGCGTTATCCAGTCATCCTGCAATTTACGGCTAAGTTTTTGTGATTGCAGAAAAGTCTGTCGCCGTTGTTCGTTGATATCGAAATCTCGCTTCTGCTGAATCGGCACTTCATAACACTCTTCACTCTGTTTATGACATGCCGCAATCGCCGGTTGATAAACCTCTTTGTCATATTTAACCGCGAACGCCTCGCTATCATTCTGTTTATTAAACTCATCACGCTGTTGGTGAATTTTTTTAAAGGCGTCTTCGCGGGTCATTTGCTTACCGTTTGCATCTTTTCCCCAATATGCATCCGCTGCTTTCTGCGCCGCCACCATTTGCTTATCAAGCGCTTTCACTTCCTTTTTCAGCGCAGGAATCGAGTTCTTCTGGTTATTCAACGCAGACTCAAGCTGACTAAAGCGATAATTGAAATCTTCGCTATTCACGATCAGATATTTATTATTCGTTTTGATATCGTCGACCACCCGCCCACGATCGCTGGCTGCCGCCTGAAAAGAGTAAAAGTTCACCGACCAGCCAGACGCGGGCGTTCCTTTACTGGTTAACATTGCCGAGAATTTTACCGGTTTATCTTTCGTCCAGGTCTGTTCGAGCAGTTCGTAATCTGCCAACTGACCGACCCAGGTATAGAGATCGTCACTGGAAGAGACATCGCCTTCCGCTGACCAGGTGGCCTGATTACCCTTAGCATCAAGATTTTTTAAGGTGATGGCATCAAGCTTGAGAATGCCGTGATACTGCTTTTTGAATTGATCTTTTAAGATATTTTCAGTTGGCGGTTCGCCATCTGCCCAGACATTACCAGTCATCAACATAAGCAGCGCCGTGCCAACAATCCATTGCTTTTTCACCCGAAAACCCTCTAGCGGAATAATTTACTGCGGTGATTATCATTAGGGTAATGAAAATTGGCAATGGACGTAAGTCTGAAGTGAAAAAGCCCCGGCACGTTACCGGGGCGAGGTGATTAGTACTGATTGAAGATCTGCTGGATTTGCTGCGGATCTTTGGTTTGCGTCAGAGCCAGTTGCAGCAGAACGCGCGCTTTTTGCGGGTTCAGCGTGCCAGAGGCGACGAAGCCGTATTTCGCATCATCCACTTCGGCATCCTGAGTGGTAGCGCCCGTCGGTACGCGGGAAGAACGCACTACTGCAGTGCCGTTTTTCGCGGCGGTTGCAAGGGTGTCGAACACGGATTTATACAGGTTACCATTACCCACACCAGCGCTAACGATGCCATCATAGCCCGCATCTACCAGTGCTTTAGCCGGAAGATCGGATGCGTTAGCGTAGTTATAAACGATGCCGACTTTCGGCAGCTCATTCAGCTTAGAGATATCGAACGGCGTATCGCTGGTGTGCTTACGTGCCGGGGTACGTTGGTAGTCAATCTTACCGTTGTGAATGTATCCCAGAGGACCGTAGTTAACAGACTTGAAGGTCGCTACGTCGGTGGTATTGGTTTTGGTGACATCGCGACCGTCCAGTACGGTGTCGTTCATTACCACCAGCACGCCACGATTAGCGGAGGCTTTATCAGCTGCGGTCACTACCGCGTTATACAGGTTGAATGGACCGTCTGCGCTCATGGACGTGGACGGGCGCATTGCGCCGACCATCACCACCGGTTTGTCGCATTTCACCGTCAGGTCGAGGAAGTAAGCGGTTTCTTCCATCGTGTCGGTACCGTGGGTAATGACGAAGCCGTCGGTTTTATCGCAGTCGGTGTTAATTTTTTTCGCCAGTGTCAGCCAGACATTATCGTTCATGTCCTGGGAGCCGATATTCACTACCTGCTCGCCTTTAACGTTCGCAATGTCCTTCAGTTGCGGCACCGCATTAACCAGATTTTCTACGCCAACTTTACCCGCTGTGTAGTTAGATTTGGTTGCGGAGTCACCACCACCGGCAATGGTCCCGCCGGTTGCTAAAATGGTGATATTGGGTAATGCCAATGCTGCACCACTAAAACCCATAACCAGTGCGGCAAGTGCCGTCTTTTTGAAAAACTCCATTTCATTCCTCCAGTTACGTGAACGCTACGCATTATCCCTTAGCTTTGTATGGGAAATTTGACGTTAAACAATTTACAACGTGAATATATTTTGGAGATCTACAAAGTTAGAGGCAGGTAACAAAACGAAGAATTAAACGGCATAAAAAAGTATTATGCCGTCTTAAAATAGAGGATTATTTTAAATTCCCGACCAGGGCTTTGCGACTATCTTCCAGAGTCACAACGCGGCTACAAACATCTTTGCCAAACTGTTGGAAATCTTTTTCCTGCTTTTTCCATTCGGTTTGGATTGAGGATTGCAGACCGCCCAGGCTTCCCAGCACATTCTGTAATGGATTACCGCCGCTTTTCAGCACCGCTTTCGCGCCCATTTCATTAATGCTGTCCTGTAAAATTCCGCCCATTGCCTGATTCACTAATTGCTGGCCTTCGGCGCGAACCTGATCAATGGCTTTATAGTGGAACGTCAGGCCATCGCTGCGCGTTTCGATAATGCGGTTCATCTGCTCTTTCAGCTGCGCATCAAGTTTGGTCAGACGGCTGCGCATTTTGCTGCTTTCGCCCATCTCCTGAACGATAATTTTATCCAGCGCAATACGGGCTTTTTCGACGCGGCTTTTCGCGCCTTCATCAATCCACGGCAGGGTGCTACGCAGTTCAGCCTGATAATCCTTCGCCTGCTCGCGCTGGGCGGCATTCAGGGAATATTGCTTACCGTTATACATCACGTTGCCGTCTGGCGTGATCACCAGATTGCCGTTTTCGCCCTTCACCTGCACGGTTTGCGGGCTGACAATCACATCGTCACGCGGCGTGACGCTGCACTGGTAGTCGGCGTGAGCGGTCATTGCCGTCACTGAAAGTGCTGCCGCCAGCAGCATTTTGCGCATCATAGTCTTCCCTCAAGAACAAATCAGGCCAGCATTTGCTGGCCCCAGATTGATAACAAAGTACATGTCATCCATGCCGGATGCGGCGTAAACGCCTTATCCGGCCTACTCGATTGTGCATCTTTCCAGGCCTGATAAGCGTAGCGCATCAGGCAGTTTTGCATTTGTCATCGCCCGTATGCTTTCTTAGTCCCACCAAACGTCGAAAAGTTCGCTGGTGCGTACCTCGCCCAGTTTGCGCTCTTCCAGCCACTTACGCACAATCGCCTGATGTTCTTCGGTGCATTTGCCGATTTCCTGCATGCAGATCAGACCTTCCCAGGCCAGATAACCGCTGCCGTCAAAGGCCAGTTTGTTCGGTTCGATAACCTCGTTAATAAAGTCATCAACGGTTTTATCAATCTGTTCTTCCGATGTACCTTCCGGGAATCGCCATGCCACCGAAAATCCTAATTCCTGGAATTCGTCGATGTGCATTTTTTTACGCAGACGACGGCTACGGTTCTTTGCCATTATTTCACCCTCTCGAACATTAAGTCCCATACTCCGTGACCAAGACGATGACCACGTTGTTCAAATTTCGTCACCGGACGTGATGCCGGACGCGGTACGTAATCATTGCTCTCTGACAGGTTTTTATAACCGTCAATAGAAGACATCACTTCAAGCATATGTTCCGCATAAGGTTCCCAGTCGGTCGCCATATGGAATACGCCCCCCAGTTGCAGTTTGCTTTTTACCAGTTCGGCAAACGGCACCTGAACGATACGGCGTTTATTATGGCGCGCTTTGTGCCACGGGTCAGGGAAAAAGAGCTGCACCATGCGCAATGAATTGTCAGGAATCATTTTATGCAGCACTTCAACCGCATCGTGACACATCACGCGCAGGTTGCTTAAGCCCTCTTCATGCGCAGAAGCCAGGCACGCACCAACGCCCGGTGAATGCACTTCAATGCCGAGGAAGTCCTGCTCGGGGCGATCTTTAGCCATTGCCACCAGCGACGCCCCCATGCCGAAACCAATCTCAAGCGTCACCGGCGCTTCACGGCCAAAAAGCGCAGGGAAATCCAGCATATCTTCGCTGAACTCAACGCCCATCACCGGCCAGTAGTTTTCCAGCGCATGTTCCTGGCCTTTGGTCAGTCGCCCCTGGCGGCGCACAAAACTACGGATACGGCGCAGTGGGCGGCCGTTTTCATCAAATTCCGGTGAGATGACGTCGTTTTTCATAAAGATTTAGTCGCTTGTGAAAGTGTTCTGAAAACGGGCATTATCCAAAGTTAGTTGCCGGATGCAAGCATGATAAGGCCGTGGCTGCGGAAAGTTCCGGTTTACACCCTGCCGTCGCTGTGCTGCAATCTTGCCCCCAACAACAGTGAATTCGGTGACCATGCAAGCGTCGCAATTTTCAGCCCAGGTTCTGGACTGGTACGATAAATACGGGCGGAAAACGCTGCCCTGGCAAATTGACAAGACGCCCTACAAAGTATGGCTCTCAGAAGTGATGTTGCAACAAACTCAGGTTGCGACCGTTATCCCCTATTTTGAACGCTTTATGGTGCGCTTCCCAACGGTGACCGATCTCGCCAATGCGCCGCTGGACGAAGTTCTCCACTTGTGGACCGGGCTTGGCTATTACGCCCGCGCGCGCAATCTGCATAAAGCGGCACAACAAGTGGCCACCTTACACAGCGGTAAATTCCCGGAAACCTTTGAAGAAGTCGCGGCGTTACCGGGCGTCGGGCGTTCCACCGCAGGCGCGATTCTCTCGCTTTCTCTGGGTAAGCACTTTCCGATTCTCGACGGTAACGTCAAACGGGTGCTGGCGCGCTGCTATGCTGTAAGCGGCTGGCCTGGGAAAAAAGAGGTCGAGAATAAACTGTGGAGTTTAAGCGAGCAGGTGACGCCCGCGGTCGGCGTGGATCGGTTTAATCAGGCGATGATGGATTTGGGCGCGATGATTTGCACGCGCTCGAAGCCGAAATGTTCGCTCTGTCCGCTACAAAACGGGTGTATTGCCGCCGCCAACAATAGCTGGTCGCTTTATCCGGGCAAAAAACCAAAGCAGACGCTACCGGAGCGCACGGGTTACTTTTTACTGTTACAGCATGATGATGAGGTATTGCTGGCGCAGCGCCCGCCGAGTGGATTGTGGGGCGGTTTATACTGTTTCCCGCAGTTTGCCGATGAAGAAAGTTTGCGACTATGGCTGGCGCAACGGCAGATTGCTGCCGATAACCTGACGCAGCTGACCGCGTTTCGGCATACCTTCAGCCATTTCCACTTAGATATTGTGCCTATGTGGCTTCCCGTGTCGTCATTCACCGGCTGCATGGATGAAGACAATGCGCTCTGGTATAACTTAGCGCAACCGCCGTCAGTTGGCCTGGCGGCTCCCGTGGAGCGTTTGTTACAGCAGTTACGCACTGGCGCGCCGGTTTAGCGCGTGAGTCGATAAAGAGGATGATTTATGAGCAGAACGATTTTTTGTACTTTCCTGCAACGTGAAGCAGAAGGTCAGGATTTTCAGCTGTACCCCGGCGAGCTGGGAAAACGCATCTATAACGAGATCTCCAAAGAAGCCTGGGCGCAGTGGCAGCACAAACAGACCATGCTGATTAATGAAAAGAAACTCAACATGATGAATGCCGAGCACCGCAAGCTGCTGGAACAGGAGATGGTCAACTTCCTGTTCGAGGGTAAAGAGGTGCATATCGAGGGCTATACGCCAGAAGATAAAAAATAAAAACAGTGCCGGAGCACGCCTCCGGCAACTTGCATAAAAACAAACACAACACGCACACGGAATGATGAAAAAATATCTCGCGCTGGCTTTGATTGCGCCGTTGCTCATCTCCTGTTCGACGACCAAAAAAGGCGATACCTATAACGAAGCCTGGGTCAAAGATACCAACGGTTTTGATATTCTGATGGGGCAATTTGCCCACAATATTGAGAACATCTGGGGATTCAAAGAGGTGGTGATCGCCGGTCCTAAGGACTACGTGAAATACACCGATCAATATCAGACCCGCAGCCACATCAACTTCGATGACGGTACGATTACTATCGAAACCATCGCCGGGACAGAACCTGCCGCGCATCTGCGTCGGGCAATTATTAAAACGTTGCTGATGGGTGACGATCCGGGTTCGGTCGATCTCTATTCCGACGTTGATGATATTACGATTTCGAAAGAACCTTTCCTTTACGGTCAGGTGGTGGACAACACCGGGCAGCCGATTCGCTGGGAAGGTCGCGCAAGCAACTTCGCGGATTATCTGCTGAAAAACCGTCTGCAAAGCCGCAGCAACGGGCTGCGTATCATTTACAGCGTCACCATTAACATGGTGCCGAACCACCTTGATAAACGTGCGCACAAATATCTCGGCATGGTCCGCCAAGCGTCACGGAAATATGGCATTGATGAGTCGCTGATTCTGGCAATTATGCAGACTGAATCTTCCTTTAACCCGTATGCGGTCAGCCGTTCCGATGCGCTGGGGTTAATGCAGGTGGTACAACATACTGCCGGGAAAGATGTGTTCCGTTCGCAGGGGAAATCCGGCACGCCGAGCCGCAGTTTCTTGTTTGATCCTGCCAGCAATATTGATACCGGCACCGCGTATCTCGCGATGCTGAACAACGTTTATCTCGGCGGAATTGATAACCCTACATCCCGGCGTTATGCCGTCATCACCGCCTATAACGGCGGCGCAGGCAGCGTGCTGCGAGTCTTTTCGAATGACAAGATTCAGGCGGCCAATATTATTAACACCATGACGCCTGGCGATGTTTATCAAACGCTGACGACCCGCCATCCCTCTGCGGAATCTCGCCGTTATCTTTATAAAGTGAATACCGCGCAAAAATCCTACCGCCGCCGATAATTCCACTAACCGCCCCTGACGATGCTCAGGGGTAAAAATGTTATCCACATCACAATTTCGTTTTGCAAATTGGGAATGTTTGCAATTATTTGCCACAGGTAACAAAAAACCAGTCCGGGAAGTTGATAGAATCGCATCATCTCGCACGGTCAAATGTGCTTTTTCAAACACTCATCCGCATCACGATGTGAGGAAATTAACATGAATCTTAAGCTGCAGCTGAAAATCCTCTCTTTTCTGCAGTTCTGTCTGTGGGGAAGTTGGCTGACGACCCTCGGCTCCTATATGTTTGTTACCCTGAAGTTTGACGGTGCTTCTATTGGCGCAGTTTATAGTTCACTGGGTATCGCCGCGGTCTTTATGCCTGCGCTGCTGGGGATTGTGGCCGACAAATGGTTAAGTGCGAAATGGGTATATGCCATTTGCCACACCATTGGCGCTATCACGCTGTTCATGGCGGCACAGGTCACGACGCCGGAGGCGATGTTCCTTGTGATATTGATTAACTCGTTTGCTTATATGCCAACGCTTGGGTTAATCAACACCATCTCTTACTATCGCCTGCAAAATGCCGGGATGGATATCGTTACTGACTTCCCGCCAATCCGTATCTGGGGCACCATCGGCTTTATCATGGCAATGTGGGTGGTGAGCCTGTCTGGCTTCGAATTAAGCCACATGCAGCTGTATATTGGCGCAGCACTTTCCGCCATTCTGGTTCTGTTTACCTTGACTCTGCCGCATATTCCGGTTGCTAAACAGCAAGCGAATCAGAGCTGGACAACCCTGCTGGGCCTCGATGCATTCGCGCTGTTTAAAAACAAGCGTATGGCAATCTTCTTCATCTTCTCAATGCTGCTGGGCGCGGAACTGCAGATTACCAACATGTTCGGTAATACCTTCCTGCACAGCTTCGACAAAGATCCGATGTTTGCCAGCAGCTTTATTGTGCAGCATGCGTCAATCATCATGTCGATTTCGCAGATTTCTGAAACCCTGTTCATTCTGACTATCCCGTTCTTCTTAAGCCGCTACGGTATTAAGAACGTAATGATGATCAGTATTGTGGCGTGGATCCTGCGTTTTGCGCTGTTTGCTTACGGCGACCCGACTCCGTTCGGTACCGTGCTGCTGGTACTGTCGATGATCGTTTACGGTTGCGCATTCGACTTCTTCAACATCTCTGGTTCGGTGTTTGTCGAAAAAGAAGTTAGCCCGGCAATTCGCGCCAGTGCGCAGGGGATGTTCCTGATGATGACTAACGGCTTCGGCTGTATCCTTGGCGGCATCGTGAGCGGTAAAGTTGTTGAGATGTACACCCAAAACGGCATTACCGACTGGCAGACCGTATGGTTGATTTTCGCTGGTTACTCCGTGGTTCTGGCCTTCGCGTTCATGGCGATGTTCAAATATAAACACGTTCGTGTCCCGACAGGTACACAGACGGTGAGCCACTAATTACGCAAAGAAAAACGGGTCGCCAGAAGGTGACCCGTTTTTTTCTTACTTCAACACATAACCGTACAATCGTTTCATGCCATCCGCATCGGTTTCGCTATAGACACCTTGCAGCTCCGGCGAAAATCCCGGCAACAAATTCACCCCTTCTTCCAGTGCAAGGAAATAACGTTGAACCGCCCCACCCCAGACTTCCCCGGGTACCACGCAAAGCACGCCAGGTGGATAAGGCAACGCCCCTTCTGCCGCAATTCGCCCTTCGGCATCACGAATCCGCACCAACTCCACTTCACCGCGAATATAAGCGCTATGCGCATCCTGGGGGTTCATCACCACTGACGGGAAACTCTGCTGGCGGAACATCGCTTTTTGTAGGTCTTTGACGTCGAAACTGACATACAGATCGTGCATCTCCTGACACAACTGGCGCAGGGTGTAGTCGCGATAGCGCACCGGATATTTGTTATAAACGCTCGGCAACACCTCAGCCAGCGGCGAGTCATCCTCAATATGCTGTTCAAACTGCGCCAGCATCGCCACCAGTTGCGCCAGCTTCTCGTGGCTTTCCGCCGGAGTTAATAAGAACAGAATGGAGTTGAGATCGCACTTCTCCGGCACAATGCCGTTCTCACGCAGATAGTGCGCCAGAATCGTCGCCGGAACGCCAAAGTCGCTATATTCGCCAGTTTCGGCATTAATACCTGGTGTAGTGAGTAACAGCTTGCATGGATCAACAAAATACTGATCCGCGGCATATCCTTCAAAGCCGTGCCACTTCGCCCCCGGCTCAAAACTGAAAAAACGACGGTCACTGGCTAACACTGATGTCGGATAATCCTGCCACAATTTGCCATCAACAACGGGCGGGATAAACGGGCGGAACAGCTTACAGTGCGCAAGAATAGCCTTGCGCGCTTCAATCCCTATCTCAACACACTCAGCCCACAGCCGACGCCCACTCTCTCCTTCATGAATTTTGGCGTTAACGTCCAGCGCGGCAAACAGCGGATAGAACGGGCTGGTAGAAGCATGGAGCATAAAGGCATTATTCAACCGCTTATGCGGGCAAAAACGCGCCTGTCCGCGGATATGGTTATCTTTTTTATGGATCTGCGACGTCTGTGAGAATCCCGCCTGCTGTTTGTGCACTGACTGGGTCACAAAGATCCCCGGATCGTTTTCGTTAAGTTCTAACAGCAGCGGCGAGCTATCCGCCATCATCGGGATAAACTGTTCGTAACCGACCCACGCGGAATCAAACAGAATGTAATCACACAGATGCCCAACGGTATCGATCACCTGGCGGGCGTTATAGACAGTGCCGTCATAGGTTCCCAGCTGAATAATCGCCAGGCGAAACGGGCGCGGCAACTCAGCTTTTTCTGGCGCAACGTCGCGAATTTGCTGGCGCAGATACTCTTCATTAAAACAGTGCGCATCAATACCGCCAATGAAACCAAACGGGTTACGTGAAGCTTCCAGATAGACCGGCGTCGCCCCCGCCTGAATCAACGCGCCGTGATGATTCGACTTATGGTTGTTACGGTCGAAGAGCACCAGATCGCCACGCGTTAACAGCGCATTCGTCACCACTTTATTCGCTGCCGATGTGCCGTTCAGCACAAAATAGGTTTTATCGGCATGAAAGACTTTGGCTGCAAATTTCTGCGCATCTTTCGCCGATCCTTCATGAATAAGCAGATCGCCCAATTTTACGTCAGCGTTACACATATCGGCGCGAAAGATGTTCTCGCCAAAGAAATCGTAAAAATGGCGTCCGGCAGGATGCTTTTTAAAGAACGCACCATGTTGATGTCCAGGGCAAGCAAAGGTGCTATTACCCATCTCAACGTACTGCGTCAGCGTGTCATAAAACGGTGGCAGCAAATTCTCTTCATACTGACAGGCTGCGGATTCCAGCTCCAGCCACTGCTGCTCGTTGCCGTTGATTACCGCCGTAACGCCCGCAGGTAATTCAACAGCATGTTCGGAATACAAAAACACCGGTAGATGAAAACCGGTGCGCTTAAGCAACGCAAGAATGCCACTGCGACTATCCGCAGCGGTAATGACGACTGCCGCGACGTCCGTAAAATCAGTATCTCCCAACGCCACCACGCGGCGATGAGTAGAAAGTCGGGATACCAGTTCACTACTGGCGGCAATATTCATTGATTTCATAAGCGCAAAACCCGTTTCGGGGAAGTAAGAATACCGGACAAGGTGGAAAACCCTGCCCCATGAGATATGGGTCAAACTGGTCACCAGCTCCGACCGCCAGACATCAGTAAAAGCAGAAACGCTCTGATTTTACTGTTGTCCTGCAGTGAGCGTGCGTTAACTTCACCGCATGAGCAGTAGCATAAAAAGAGAAGAGTTTCGCGCGAAACGGCGATAAGCAAGAGAATGTAAGGAGGTGGCGTGCATCGGGCAAACTCCGTACAGAGAGGAGAAAATTCGCGCAATCATGGCACCTTTCGCTAAAGCGTGCAAGCCAGGACTTTGCGAACAAACAAGCCATCGACGGCGCCAAAAGTTCATAATAAGAAAATCAAACAATACAGCTAACAGGAACTCTTGTGGTCATCGGCCCTTTTATCAACGCAAGTGCAGTCTTACTGGGTGGCGTTTTCGGCGCACTCCTTAGCCAACGCTTACCGGAACGTATCCGCGTCTCCATGACATCAATTTTTGGTCTGGCATCGCTGGGGATTGGTATTTTACTGGTGGTGAAATGCGCCAACCTTCCGGCGATGGTTTTAGCAACCTTACTCGGTGCATTAATCGGCGAAATTTGTCTGCTGGAAAAAGGCGTCAATACCGCGGTCACCAAAGCACAAAATCTGTTTCGCCACTCACGTAAGAAGCCAGCGCATGAATCTTTTATTCAGAATTATGTCGCGATTATTGTCCTGTTTTGCGCCAGCGGCACCGGGATCTTCGGGGCGATGAACGAAGGGATGACCGGCGATCCGAGTATTTTAATCGCCAAGTCATTTCTCGATTTCTTTACGGCGATGATCTTCGCCTGCTCGTTGGGTATTGCGGTGTCGGTAATTAGTATCCCATTACTGATCATCCAGTTAACGCTGGCGTGGGCTGCCGCGCTGATATTACCGCTGACCACACCGTCGATGATGGCAGACTTCAGCGCCGTAGGCGGTTTATTGCTGCTGGCAACCGGATTACGCATCTGTGGCATTAAAATGTTCCCGGTGGTCAACATGCTTCCAGCACTCCTTCTGGCAATGCCGCTTTCCGCCGCCTGGACCGCCTGGTTTGCCTGACAATGCGTGCATTAGCGGCAAAGTGATGATAGATTGTGCAGTCTGCAGTAAATTGAAGAAATTTGATTGACGAGACGAGGCGAATCAGGTTTAATGCGCCCCGTTGCCCGGATAGCTCAGTCGGTAGAGCAGGGGATTGAAAATCCCCGTGTCCTTGGTTCGATTCCGAGTCCGGGCACCACTTATTCATACACGGACGTCCATTGACGTCCGTTTTTCTTTTTAAAGTCAACAAACTATCTACTTTATCCCCCTCACTGACGTTCACTAACATTCATCAACATCCACATTGCCTTGATGGTATATCTGTTGGTATTGTTAGTTCGATACGTTTTGTACCATCACAGGGAGGGGTAAACGATGGCTCTCACTGATGTCAAGGTAAGAAATGCCAAGCCCGCCGACAAGCCTGTAAAGCTCACTGACGGCAACGGCATGCATCTTCTTATTCATCCCAATGGCTCCAAATACTGGCGTCTACAATACCGCTTTGCAGGAAAACAAAAGCTACTGGCTCTTGGGGTCTACCCTGCAGTCTCTCTTGCTGATGCCCGTAACCGTAGAGATGATGCCAGAAGATTAATTGCTGCTGGTATCGACCCCTCCGAAAAGAAAAAAGCAGAAAAGGTAGAGCAAAGCGGCGCTCTTGCTTTTGAGTCCGTTGCCAGAGACTGGCATGCAAGCAACATCAAATGGTCAGAAACACATGCTGAAAGGGTAATGAACAGCCTGACCAATCATGTGTTCCCTGTTATTGGTAAACGAAACATTACCGACCTCAAAACCCGTGACCTACTCCAACCAATTAAGGCGGCTGAAAAGTCCGGGCATCTTGAGATTGCTGCTCGTCTCCAGCAACGTATCACCGCTATCATGCGATATGCTGTCCATAACAGTATTATCGATAGTAATCCTGCACAGGACTTAGCAGGTGCCATTGCAACAGCAAAACGAGTCCATCGCCCGGCTCTTCCATTTGAACGCATTACAGAGCTTCTCAGCCGTATTGAGAGCTATAGAGGAAGACAGCTAACCCGCCTCGCTGTGCGACTCACTTTACTAACTTTTGTTCGTTCAAGTGAGATGCGTTTTGCCCGTTGGTCTGAAATTGATTTCAAAAATGCGCTCTGGACGATACCTGCAGAACGTGAAGAACTACAAGGAGTGAAACACTCCAGCCGTGGCTCTAAGATGAAAACCCCTTACCTTGTCCCATTAAGCAAGCAGGCAATAGCAACCCTGAGAGAAATTCAGAAGCTCAGTGGAGATCAGGAAATCATCTTCATTGGTGATCACTATGCTTATAAACCAATGAGTGAAAACACCATCAACAACGCGCTTCGTAAAATGGGCTATGACACCAAAACAGAAGTTTGTGGGCATGGTTTCCGCTCTATGGCCTGTAGTGCCTTAATCGAATCCGGCTTATGGTCAAGGGATGCTGTTGAGCGACAAATGAGCCATCAGGAGCGTAACAACGTCCGCGCTGCTTACATCCATCTTGCTGAGCATCTTGATGAGCGGAGGCTAATGCTTCAGTGGTGGGCTGATTTCTTAGAGCAAAACATCATTAAAAGCATCAAACCATTTGAATATAAAAATGGGCAGTGAAGTTGAATGCCTCCTAACAGACCATCGATTTCACATCTTCTAAATGATACCGATACTGTTTTTATATACAGTTTGTAGCTACGCAATCGTAACGATGGTATCATCTAAAACATTTGACTAGTTTAAAGTAGGCATCAGTAAGCAATGGCACTGAAAATGAAAGGTAAAAACAAAAAGTTTACAATGAACTCCTTCTTTGCAGGGATTGGAGGATTTGATTTAGCGTTTGAAAATGCCGGTTTTACTACCAATTTTCAGTGTGAGTTGAATAAATTCTGTGTGCGCATACTCGAAGAGCATTGGCCAGATGTTCCTCGCTACGGTGATATCCAGTCACTTGATGCAAAGGATATACCAGATGCCTCAGTTTGGTGTGGTGGTTTTCCATGCCAAGATGTATCCGTCGCAAGAGGCTCAAAGGGGCGATTGGGTCTCAAGGGGAAAAACTCTGGACTGTTTTTCCCATTTATCAATCTGATTGAAGCTAAAAGGCCACAAGTTGTTCTGCTAGAAAATGTTACGGGGTTGTTGTCGTCGCATAATGGGCAAGATTTTCGTGTTATTTTGGAGCGACTAACATCATTAGGCTATGTAGTCAGTTGGCGGGTGATGAATAGTCGATTTTTTGGTGCACCACAATCTCGTCCAAGGGTTTTTATTTGTGCGGCCTTGAACAATAGTTCAGTCGCGATTAGTTCTTTATATGAAAAAGATAAAGGCAAACACTTAAAAAATATTAGAGAAGGTTTCCTGAATATAAGTGCCTGTGAAGTAAGCGGTGCCAGAGTCGCTGATGTAGCATATTGCCTTGCTGCTACATCTGGTAGACATACAGGAACTGACTGGAGTAGAACTTATATATCCTATGAATCCTCTGTGAGAAGGATGACTCCAAAGGAGTGTGAAGGCGTCCAAGGTTTCCCTATCAACTGGACTCTACCTTTATATTCTACAAGCAAGTCTGAAGATATTGATAGCGAAAGATATCACGCATTAGGTAATGCAGTAGCAGTTCCCGTTGTTGAGTGGATAGCTAAAAGGCTATTCACTGCATTGAAGAATAACGATATTGTCGAAAATGAAGTGGCTAGATCCGAAAGCATTGAAAATGTAATGAATAATCATCCTGATATAAAAGTAGAGAATGGAAGAAAGCAAGCGCTATCAGAATTACATTTTGACACTTTGGACAAAAACAAAAAACTTCGCTGGCTTTCAGGTGGAATTGCTTTCGGAAATATTTGTTATGATTTCAAAGTGCCTGATGCACCCTCTAAGCCTAAGCTGGAAAAATTGATTTCAGTAATTGAGAAGGTGAGCGTGGATGATAAATATTTTATTAGCGCAAACGCCGCTGAGGGTATATTGCGTAGAGTAGACAGTCAGAATCGTAAGTTATTCCCTCCATTACATGAAGCTCTTTTGAAACTAAGTAAAAAGAAAAGTGTTGCTTAAGAGTGGATCAAATATTAACTGGAGTTAGAGATGGAATTTTTAGTTATCAGACTTGGAAAAGATAGTGTTTCTGATATAAAAAAATTGGATAGCATAAAAAATGGGTTAGAACAACCATTTTCTTTTTTCTTCAAATGCAAACAAGTTGAAGAGAAGATCTTTACCTCATTCAAGAATAATATCAGTTTATATTGTTTTATTTATCTTGGCTCTGATAACAACAAAGGAATTGCGACAACTTGGGTTAAGGGAATTAGGGCAATCGCAAAACTTGAAGCGCTGGATGGCTGGTATGATTTTCAGTCGGAATGTATCTTAACGCTCAGGGTTTTATCTGTATTTCCGGAGAGCTATGATAAATTTAAATTTTTAGAAGATAGCCCGGAACAATATAAAAAATTTAGTAATTATCCAGTTATTGGACTTAATAGCTCAAGAAATAACTCAGTCCAACTTGTTCATGAAGGGTACAGGGAAAATACAGGTGCCTTAATTACTGCGATTTTAGAGTTATATCCCAATTTTAGGCTAGATGTAGTCAGAAATGCTCCTGAATTGCTTTATCTCTTTGATCAGGAATCACATGATGTTGTGGAGGGATATGACGATGAAAGCAGAGATAACTCTAAAAGCGTTGGCTGGGGTGAAGACTACCCTTTAAATACAGTTTTGGTTAGGAACGAAATAAGAACAATTGCAGAAGTCATTAAACGTATTGAAAATAATAGATATAAATTGGATCCTGATTTTCAAAGGGATTTTATATGGTCAGAGGAAAAACAGTCCAAACTGATTGAGTCATGCTTGATGCGGATTCCTCTGCCTGTTTTTTATGTTGCTGAGGATAAAGATGGGAAAATCATCGTCGTTGATGGTTTGCAGAGGCTCACAACTTTCAAAAACTATTTAAGTGATAAGTTTTCTTTAAGCTATTCAAACTCAAATGGGCTTAATGAACATGCAACATTTTTAGGTAAAAAATTCAGTGAATTACCTATTAAATTGCAAGAGCGAATTGAAGATACTCAGCTAATTTTTTATATCCTAGATGAGAAAGCCCCTGAACGGGCAAAACTAGATATTTTTGAACGGGTTAATGGCGGCGAGCCTATAAGTCGTCAGCAAATGAGAAATTGTCTTTTTAGTGGGCCCGGAACAATTCTGCTGAAAAAAATTGCTGCTAGTGAGGATTTTATCCGAGTAACAGGGAAGGGTCTAGATTCGAAAACAATGCGTGATCGAGAAGTTATTAACAGATTTTATGCTTTTTATCTTCTGGGATATGAGTCGTATAATGGTGATATGGATGATTTCCTAGCTAAAGCATTATTAATAATGAATAAAATGGATGTTGTTGAATTAAATGAACTGAAAGAAGTGTTTTTTAAAACATTAAAAAATAACTATACATTGTTCCAACAACACGCCTTTAGAAAATCGTTAGCAAATAAAGGCCTAGCGGTAAACCGATCGGTAATTAATATATCTTTATTTGACGTTTTTTCTGTGATTTTGGCAGGCTTAGATGAGCAATTTGTCGTTGAAAATAAAAATATTTTGGTAAATAAATTTACAGAGTTATTATCTGATTCTTCCTTTGATGATGCCGTTACTATTGGTACGAATAGTAGAAGTAAAGTTAATACGCGCTTTCAGTTAGCGAATGAAATATTATGGGGGTTGGAAAAATGAATTATATAAAAATAAATGGCTTCAAATGTTTTGATGAAGTATTTTTGTCCCTATCCAACTTAACGTTATTGACGGGGTTTAATGCTGCAGGTAAGTCATCTCTTATCCAATCTATTTTATTAATGGCGCAGGCAATAAAATATGGAAATAATGCTCCTGAAATATTATTGAATGGTCCTCTTGTTAATTTAGGATTGCCATCTGATGTATTTCATCAATCAAAAAATGACAAAGAAGAAGATGCTAAAATATCTTTTTCTTTTGAGTTTGATGATTTTAAAGTTGCATGGGATTTCAAATATCCAAAAAAAAAGAATTATCCGGTTCTGGTATTATCTGAAATATCATATAATGATATAGAAAATAAAATAATAAATATTAGTGATGCAAAAAAACTACTTCCGGAAGAGATAAAAGAGAAAGTAAAAGAGTTTGATAGTCTTGTCTACATTAGTGCTTGCCGATTAGGTGCAGTTGAAATTTATCCAATACCTTCAGACTTCAAATATTCTGATACTAACGTAGGAGTACAAGGTGAATATGCTGCATGGTTAATGGAGCAGAATAAGGACGAAGATATTTTAGTATCTCGATGCCATGATTCTGATTCTGCATTAACACTAAGACGACAAGTAAATGCATGGTTAAAATATATCTTACCTAATGCAGAAGCAGATACTAGAAATATAGATAAAGCTTCATTAGTGCAGTTATTTTTTAGGAATGACGGCATCAGCGAGTGGAGAAGACCTGCAAATATTGGTTATGGGCTTACTTATGTATTTCCTATAATAATAGCGGGACTATTGGCTAAAGAAGGTCAAATATTAGTCATCGATAGCCCAGAAGCTCATTTGCATCCATTGGGACAGTCAAGGATTGGTGAGTTTTTATCTAAAATGGCAAACTCGGGAGTGAAAGTAATCATTGAAACTCACAGTGATCATATATTAAATGGTGTTAGGTTATCTGTAAATAATCGCGTGATTAGCTCTGACAAAGTAGGGATACATTTCTTCGAAAAGAATAACAGTGATAATAAAACAAGAATTGTTTCACCGCAAATTGACAGCCACGGTAATTTAAGTGAATGGCCTGACGGATTTTTTGACCAATCCGATAAAGATTTAGGTAAGTTAATTGGATGGTAATATGATGAAATGTTATTTGAATGAATTATCACTATCAGGACAATTCAATTCACCTGAGCTATTCATTGAGCATTTAAAAAAAATACTTTCAATCAAAGATAAATATTCAAATTTCTTTAAGAATTTCTATTGTCCAAGAGGGCTTCCTGAAGCAAAAGTATCTGGTGAATCATCATTCCGAGATGCAGTTGTAGCTACTCGGGATAAAAATTTTGTTCGTAAAGTGATTCTTTGGCTCGATCGCCATGGGCCATTTGTCGATTCGGAAAATATAGATCCCGAACATCCATTTATTCATGAAATGAATGGTATGGACATAACTGGAACTTCATTAGCTACGGTCACTGAGTTAACACATTTCAGAGATACTGTTAGTGTGTATAGTTTTGATGCTTCAGAACCAGATTTCTCATATTCACCACTTATAATGCAATATTATTATAATGACATAATAAATAGTGTGGAAGTCGAAAATATCTGGGATGTAAATGATTTAGAAAAAATAGCAGAAAAGTATGAGCAGGAATCATTTGTTTATCCAGATTCTTGGGATGGTTTCCTGAAATATGTCACAGAGAAATTTCCATTCGTTAGATTTTCAACTAATGCAATAGAGATTTTGAATAAACAGCAATTTAATAATGTCGCTTGTGAAAGAGGGATATTTTTGACATCTATACTTAACGAATTTGTAGAAAGTAGAAATGCTGATGGAACATACTCGGAAAGGACAAATGTTATATTAAAGAATTACTTTTCTGGGAGTAGGGCATTGTTCACTGATGAATCATCAACAAATAAAGATGTTTTCAAAAGTGATATGACGTTTACTATCGATGGAACTAAGGTTCTATGTTCATGGCATGGTAAAATTAGTTTTAGAGTATTTAGAATGCATTTTAATTACCCGATAAAAAATAGTGATAAAGTTATCGATGTTGTTTATTTTGGTCCTAAATTAACAAAGCATTAAAATGCCACAGGGCTTTAATTAAAGCCCTGTGTTTGTTGATGATTGGCTCTTTTTTTATTTGGTCTTTTATTTCTTTCGTTAATGCATTCATTTTTATAATTAGTAATTAAAGTGACGTGATATAGGGACTATTGTTGCCTACCCACTATATCAGCCAGAAACCTTTTGCCACGAAGTTTAAGTCTTGCTTTATCATTCGCATTAATATTTGAAGATTGTAATACCAGTCCTAATATAAATTCTTTATCAACATCTTCTACTCTACAGCCAATTGCTTTAGCCACTTCTGCCCCAAGAATAATCTTCAGGCGTGTTTCAGCCCTTTTGGATAAATATTTCTCTTTGGTCTTGAGACTATTCAAACGCATCTGTGCCGAAGCTATTTTTTGCTTAATTGTTTTTTCTGTTCGTGGTTTTCTACTGTTATCAGTATCGCTCATAATTACACCTCCTTTTAGTTCTTAAAAACATGAAATACAATTAAAAAAGGAAAAAGTCAAATCATAGGCAGAAGGTTGATCAGCGCTAGATGATTGTTCCAGACAATCATTTGCTGAAGAGGTTTGCCCTGTTAATGATGGGATTTATCCCGAAAAAATGGCATTTTGGTTTTAAAAATGAAATGTCAGTAAGCTAAAAATAAAATCATGCAACACAAATGAGTGCAACCACTAACATAAAATACCTAATACTCTCCCCGTTACTTATTTTATTAAATCAATGAAAACAATTTCATTTGTTATCTTTTGATTCTGTTTTTTTATCTTAACCTGTGAAATGTGCAACACATAAAAGCATCTGTTATTTTCACTGTTTTATCTAAATTTCACTTTCCCGCCTTACGGCGGGAGACTAATTTAACTACTTTTGCCCTTACAGGCGCTATCTAAAACCCAAATATTCAATATTATTACTCTACCTCAACCGTTTATCCGATTCTAGCCCAGTTAATTTCACAGACATTGAAACTAGCGTTATTATTTAAGAGTAAGAAAACTTTTTACATTGTCGTTATTTTTAGCTCCTTTAGGAGATATAAAAATAAAGCAATGCCCACCCACACACTGCTACGCAGTGTGTGGGGTCTACCGACGGTTGCCTGCCGCAGGCTAACACCGTTTCCTTCGGAAACAAGGTCAACGTCAACATCAAAGTTTTTCTTGCGAAAAACTAAAACCAGCATAGTCGCATTGGAGATTTATATTTTGGTTTGTTATTTAAAATTATATTGAGGTTCTTTTTATTGTATGGCTATTTTTCATCTTGATTTTAAAATTGTGAAACGAAGTGAGGGCAAATCTTCCGTTGCGAAAGCTGCTTATCATGCTCGTACAAGGATAACAGATGAAAGAACAGGCGATACGTATGATTATAGCCGCCGTACCGATTTATACGGACATTTCATATTAGCACCTGTTAATGCTCCAGAACATATCGTAAAAGACTCTACAGCATTGTGGAATGAAGTTGAAAGAGTTGAGCGCCAGAGCAATGGTCAAACATCCCGTTATTTCGATGTTGCCATACCTGCCGAGTTAAACAATGACGACAAGAAAAGACTTGTCCTTGAGTATTGTCAGAAAAATTTCGTTGATAAAGGCATGATTGCCGATATCGCTTTCCACGATCTTGATAGCGATAATCCTCATGCTCACGTTATGTTGACATTAAAAACCATAGGCCCTGAAGGTTTTGGTAAAAAAGAAAGAAGCTGGAACGACAGAAAAATGTCTGTTATATGGCGTGAATCATGGGCATCTATGGCTAACAGCTACCTTGCTACCGCTGGCTCGTCAGAACGTATTGACCATCGTTCTCTTCAGGCCCAGCATGAAGAGGCATTAGAAAAAGCGGCGGTAGCTTTAGATAATGAAGAAAAAGCGCTATGGCTTGCTAAAGCCGCTGAAACAAACCGTCCTCCAATGAAGCGTATCCATAGTGCCAAATGGCGTAGTAAAGCAGCACAAGAGCAAAGAGCCGCAGAACAGGCTGTTCGTGATGCTACCAAGCAAGAAGCCGTTGAAGTCTACAAAACATTCAGCGAACTTGATCTTGAAATCGTCGTTGATGTCAGAAGCTTCACCGTGGCTGCTCTTGCTGAACCAGAACAAATCGTATTACCTGAAACACACTCCGGCTCTTCTACTGATGAGAATCAAAGAGCTGTTTTGGTTGCACCAGCTCCTCATACTCGTATGCGTGGCGTTAAATCTTACCGTGATAAAACAAAAGTCAGTAAGGTCGTTGCAGGTAAGAAACCATCAGTCAGTATTTCTGGTTCTGGAACAAATACTATCCTGAAAACATCCTCCTCTCAAGCCCTAAACAGGGCATCCAGAAGCGCCCCTGAACGTGTTAAGAGAAAACAGGCTATTCCACGTCAGGATAATATTTTTAAACGCTTCAAGACTCTTGTAATTGATTTTTTCAAGCAGAAGTTTGTATGGGCTAAAGCAAACAAATCCCAAATTGATCTTATCAGTGAAGAACATGATAAACGTATTGCTGAAAACTATGTCTTTGATGAGGTATTAGGCCGTTCTATTCCTCGCGCTGAATATGAGAAAAAAGCCAAGTTTAACCAAGATAACTATAAACCAACACCGGATGAGATCAACCGTTTTCCAAGCTGCTTAACTAAAGCCGAAAAAGCGGATAACGCTCTGGACAATATGCCTATGATTTCGAATGACAGAAATACGCATGCAACAAAGTTAAAACCATCAAGATATCGTGATAGAACATGAACACATTAGTTAATTGTCTCATGTTTGTATTACCCCAAATACCTTCTTACATTTATCTTTCACTCAGGGCCGTGTAAGTATAGTATTATAGAGGAACTCCTTCAGCATTCTGGCAATATAATTCAAAGCTATTTAGGCATGAAGTTATTGCTTATATTTTAAGGTAGTGAATTACCTCTGATATAAGTGAAACCATCTTTATAACTTAATTTCACTGACCAAAGCACATCATCTTTACTAAGATAACCTCATTAACTTTTAAATTTATAATTTTTTTTGTGATAAATCGTCATCTAATTTTTTAGCAAAGGTTCTAATTTAGGCGGTTATACAAATTAAAGCATGAATATTTTTTCATCGTTATAGTACTTGTCAATTTTTTCGTGTTGAATTATTATAACCACCAATATGATTTTTTTATTTTATCACAAGTGGAAGGGATACAATGCAAAATCATCTTAACATCCGTGGCGAACCTATACAGAGCGTATATTCCGAATACCGAAAAGGAAAATATATTGTTAATAGGAGATATCAACGTAAATTAGTATGGTCTTTACCAGAGAAACAAAGATTTATAGACTCATTGATTAAACAATATCCCGTTCCTTTATTTTTGGGTGTAGTGTTTCAGCACAAAGAAAAAGGTTCATGTTTTGAAATACTTGACGGCATGCAACGGTTAGAAGCAATTACTTCTTTTATTGATGGGAAATTTAGTGTCGATGGGAAGTTTTTTGATCTATCAGTTGTTGCAGAAACTAACCAACTATTAATTAACAAAGAATTAATTCAAAACGAACCTAAACTCGAGTTTGACTCCTGTAAAGCATTGCTTAATTATTTATTACCAATATCGACATCTTCATATACATCAAATGAGCATGTAGATGAAACATTCAGAAGAATAAATACTGGCGGCGTAAGATTATCAACACAGGAAGTAAGACAAGCAGGCAAAACTTGTGACTTCTCCCAGTTAGTCCGGAAATGCTCTATATATATAAGAGGTGATGTATCACATACAGATATTGTTGAATTGGGGAAAATGAGAGCAATCAGTTTAACAAAAAACGAATCTGATTACGGTATAAAAATCAGCGATACTTTTTGGAATAAAAATCATATTGTCACTACAGCCAATGTTTTAGCGTCACGTGATGAAGAATTGGTTGCGCACATTCTACTGTCTATTTTACTAGGAGGTAAAAGTCAAACCGCATCAAATTTCCTGAATGATGCATATCTTGAAGGTGCCCCTACCAATGTAAAAGCTAATGATTCAATAGCTAAGCACGGAATAGATAACCTATATAAACAGTTTTGCTTTGTATATGATGAGATAAAGAAAACAATAAACGAATTCCCTTGCATTTACTCCAAGCATCTATATAAGAGCAAGCCTGTAGGTGTTTCAGATTCTTTTCAGGTAGTTTTCCTTGCTTTTTATGAACAGATGTTTAAGCAGAATAAAAAAATACAGAACTATAAATCACTATCCAAATTAATGAAAGGCTTAGCCAGTGAGTGTATGTCAGGATTAAGCAATAATAGAAAATGGACATCTGCTGACAGGACAAGAATGATAAGGGCTGTATCAGGTGTGCTCTCACCACAGTTTATTGCTAGAGAGGGAATGGATCCACTATCACAATCTTGGGTAGAGAACCTTGAAAATATTTTAAATCAATCCCGAACAGAAAATGTTTGCTATGATTTTAAGATTGGTTTTTACCCGCTCAACGAATCCAATGATTTTAATTCCGCTTTACTTTCTAAAGTCGTAAAAACATTAACCGCCATGGCAAATTCTCATGCGGGAGAAAATTATATAGTTGTAGGTGTTGCTGATAATCATCGTGATGCAGAAAAATATTGCGAGAAGTATAAATCCAAAGCTAGAAAATGTGGTGAGTTTTATATAACAGGAATAAACCACGAAGCTGATGCGAATATAACGAACATTGACAGGTATCAACAAAAAATAAAGCAACTAATTGAAAGGGAACCAATAAATGACACAACAAAAAGATTAATATTACGAAATATCCTACTTTGCAAATATTATGACAAAGATGTTTTAATCTTAAAGATAATCCGTGGTAAAGATCCAATTAAATATGATGGGAGTATTTATATTCGTAAAATGGCTAATACAGACCCTACCCCAATCGCTCAGGACGATGAGTTCGAATTTTATAAAGAATTTATCGAGCAATCTTCACGTTATCCATATTTATAGCATCATTATTTGATAATTTACTCCCAGCCTCGTAGGTTGGGAGTAAATTTGGCTTTTGAGTAATTTTTCTAATTACATTCTCCGCCTGAACATAACATTATCAGCGAAGATCGCCTTACCAGCTATAAAAGCTACAGCAAAAATTATTGGCAGACTGATAGTAGCTCCCGCCATACCTGTAGACATTCCGATCAGTATAGACAGGCCGAAGGTCAATAATATAACCACGAAAGCATACCAGCCGGGGAAGGTTCCATACAGAACCGTCGCCATGCAGCCGGTGCAGACATGGACGCCTCTCTGACTTTCTTTTAGGCAAAAAGGACACTGAATAGTTTTGTTTTCCATGATAGCCCCTTAGATCGCTTTCCAGCCATTGCTGGTTTTAACAAGATTAATCATGCCGTCTTCAGGTTCATTCATACCCTTGACGCTGGAGAACGCTTTTTTGTCCACCCAAGAAGGAACATCCGCCAACTTCCATGTATATGACACGCGAACAACTTTCTGATTACCGTTGCCCGGCTCGGTCCATTCCTTCACTTCATCAACAACGCGGCGACCAATGCAAACACCTTCTTTGGCATCCCAGATTTTGGCTTGTTTACCTTCATCTGTTATCCCAAGCGTGTTGTTATCCCAGCCTTTAACAAAGGCCATTAAGCCCTGCTCTACGAGGCCGTCAAGGATTACAGAACCTGTTCCAGCCCCTGTTTCATCAAATCGCGGTTTGGAGAGCTGGACAGGGAATGTGACATTGTTGTTTCTCAGTGAGAAACAGGTTTTCGATTGACCAATCTTCGCGTTGATCGCTTTCTCAAAGTCACCTTTTTCGCCACATCCCGTCAGATACAGTGCGGCACCCGCCATAAGAAGGATCTTCTTCATTTTCATATCCCATCAGTGATAACGAATAAAAAGCCACTTGTACTGGTCCAAGTAATGACACTTATGAACGGTTCAGCCGTCAGTCACTGATGGCATCAGACACTATTCAAATTTGCGGTATCGATAGACCAATACATCATCATCGGCAGATACTACGTTAAACGTAGTATCGAAAACAAGGAAAAACTACGATTCTCGTAGCTCTTAATGATGAGAGTGCTTATGACCCAGCGAGAATCCCATAGAGACATCTTTTGTAAGCGTTTAAAAGAAGCGCGGCTTGCAGCTGGTTTATCTCAAAAAAAGCTCGGTATCGCTGCCGGGATCGATGAATTTGTAGCAAGTACTCGCATCAACCGATACGAAAAAGGTGTACATGAAGCGGATATCCATACTGCACAGAAGTTGGCAGAAACGCTAAATGTACCATTGGCATATTTCTATGTCGAAAACGATCAACTTGCCTCAGTAGTGATTAACTTTGATATATTAGCTGAAGAAGATAAAGAAGAAATTAAAAACATAATAAACAAATATAACAAAAATGCATCACTTTAAATGTATTTTTATATTTATCAGTGATTGCACAGAATGTCTGGTTACTTTTGATATGAACTTCTGAGAAATTTAAGAATGAAGCAGTAAAAAAATTTACTATGCTGCTTTAGGTCAGTTTATTCGTACATTGACGATCCATTTCTTTATCCTTGTCATCTAAATGGTTTAGTTAGTGTAATACCAACTGATTTGTTATTTAGATTTAAAGGGAAAGTTTATAAACGGGACATTAATTTCAGGGAATTATTGAATTTACTATCACTTCACTTACCCCACTTACTTCAAAAAACAATCTTCTGTAGCTGTTTATCATTCGTTATCTGTCCAAATCGGCGTCAGCCTCTGATAGGAAGTAATAATCGTAATCTTTAATATAGATTCTTTGACCACTTTCCAGTATGCGTTTTATTCCACCTCTATTTAATTCCATATCGTTTGCGATACATGTGATGAAGGGTATTTTTTCGTTTGTTTAAAAGATGCTTATTTGTTTATGTTTTCCATTATTTACATTTTAAATTTCTTTGTCATATATTCAAATACCACTTCCTATTAATGGAAATCAAATTTATTTGATTCTGAATAATAGGATTACTACCTGTTTACCATTCTCTTTTGAAAAAATATTTATCTTATGAGCTAACGCTCATGTGCTACCGCACGGCTACGCCCTGACGCTAATTTAAAATGGGATTTAATGGTTAACTCTTTTTTCCACTACTTTAATATTAACACGCACAGAACCTGTATATGAACATAAGATCCTATTTTGGTATATGCACTTTCTCTTAAATATATAGGAAACTATATTTTCAGAAGCAGCACTTCGTGATTGTGCAAAACAATCACATTGCTGAACAGGGTTCATCCCTGTTAATGATGGATTTATCCATAAAGAATTGCGGCGTAGCCGCTATAACGTAGAGGAAAAACAATTGTATATTTACTAAAAAATCAGCAGCGCTTCGTGATTGTATAAAACAATCACTTGCTGTCCATAACATCAAGTAAAAACAAAGTAGAAAAATAGACGGTGCCATTTAACCGGCACACTCCCCGTTAAGGTTATTAAACATATTATAGTATTAAGGAGGTGCAAGCCATTATATTTAAAAGAGATTTCACGGAAAAAGTTTCCTGTACGGAAATTTAAGTTTCTTCTGTGGAAACCGAAGTTTCCTGTACGGAAACCAAAATTTCTTCTGTGGAAACTTTTTTATAGTTAAAACACCCGGAAAGAAGTGAACACTATTTCGCAAAAGTGTATTATTTTTCCTTTTTTCATATTTATTTTTGACAAAAGTATATCCTGCATTATATAGAATAAACATAATAACAATAAAAGGATAACCGATGAGCATTGATTACAATACAATAATGACCTCCAGCAGTGAAGAAGTGGAAGAATATATAAACAGAAATCATTTTACAGACAAGCAGAAACTGGAGATTTACAGTTTTTACAACAGAAACAGAAAAGATAAAATAACCGTAAATGTAAAAAAAGAGCGAAGTTCTGATATACAACCGGGAATAGCCTATGTTCATGCTTTCCTTGATAATCTGGAAAAACTAGGAAAAAATATGTCTGGTGCAGAATACACAATAATGATCCGCTTATGTAAACTCATGCAGCATGGAAACCTGATTGCCAGTATATCTCAGTCGGCACTCGCAGAAGAGCTTAATATGAGCAAATCTAACGTGTGTAAATGCTGGAACAAGCTAATAAATAAAGGCATTCTGGTCAAAGAAGGGAAGCATACCATGATAAACGCAAATCTCTTCCTAAAAGGCCAGTACAGAACATTAAATGCCACAAGGAAAGAATATGTTAAGAAGTCGCTGAGAACGACCAGTGAAGGCATAGAAGACGTATTCGTCACCGTTTATAAAGATACGGTACTTACAAACAGCGCAGAAAAACCCATCGATAAAGGAGATGATAAACCTTTACTTTCTACTCCCGACGAAGATATTGACTGGGACTCTGTTTCAGAAGATGACATTTTTGTTGATTATCCTGAAGATGTTGATCAAGAAGAAAGAATATAGTTTTCATCTGAATATTATCATTCTTATTTCCCGGTTATATTTGACACTTACACTATATCTCGTAATATAAATATATCCACTATTTTATTTACGAGGTATATATGAGGAAAGTAAAGTTAAATAACGACGATTTAATTCAGTATCTGAACACCATTAATACATTAAAACAATATCCAACGATGTCTGAATACAAAGAGGAATATCGCAGGCTAAGAACCGATGGTTCACCGTTGAGTGAAGCCAAGAAATTTAAATCGGCGCATACCGAACTTCTGAGATTAGACAGGAAGAGAAAATCACTACTCGAAAAATTTATTGAAGAACTCAACCCTGTCAGTCACGCATCAGCCCTTGCATCCAAGAGCCTTGAGAAGGTTCAGGAATCCATACTCTACAGAAAAACTTTATTGGGAAAAACACCTGATGAACTCTTCGCTCTCGTCATAAAACAGCGTACAGAAGCTGCTCTTGAGTTCCAACGTTCTGTTGAACAGAGTCTTGAGCAACTTTCTAACATATCGTCAGAGTTCGAACCATCAAGTCAACTACGACGAAAAATGGCCCTATAAATCAGTCCTCCGCTTTTCGTTTGAAATGGTTCTAATAGATTGCTCTAATGCTAATATTTACTATATTATTAATATGTTGGTGTGTTTTAAATCGATCATCAGACAATACTGGACACCCTTCGATCCCCCATTTCAAACACAGGATGGCATAGTATGAGTGAAGCATTAAAGGTACTGAACAATATTCGTATACTTCGCGCACAGGCTCGTGAAACTGATCTGGAAACGCTGGAAGAGATGCTGGAAAAACTCTCTGTTATCGTGGATGAGCGCCGTGAGGAAGAACATGCAGTACTTAAGGAACAAGAACAACGTCAGGCTAAGCTTGAAGCCTTCCGCCGGAAACTGTTAGAAGATGGTATCGATCCTGCGGAGCTACTTTCAGCGGTAGGTTCCACTAAGCCTAAAACCAAATCGACACGCACTCCACGCCCTGCTAAATATAAATATACAGATGATAACGGTAATGAGCAGACTTGGACTGGTCAGGGCCGTACTCCGAAAGCAATAGTGGCTGCTATTGAGGCAGGTAAAACACTGGAAGATTTCCAGATTTAATCTCATTACATTTTTTATTAAAAGCCGCCAATGTAATATTGTCGGCTATGCTTTTCACTTTAATTCTTACGATACGAATATGAGAAAGATATGACTGACCTATTCGATATAATCTATTCAGATCACCCAAAACCTGCAATTTTTTCTGTTTTTCATAGTAGTAAATTTAATCCTATGGGGTTGGAACAAAAAGCACCCAAACAGAAAAGGTGAAAATGATGCTCTCAAAAAACCACTAGTTTTCTTTCTTATTGTTGCTGGAGTCATTTACTTTATTCTGGTTGGTATTTCTGTAGTAGATTATTCCAAGAGTAAAAACCCAGTCAGTGATGTTCAGTATAACACTATTAAATAATAGTCTACCTCCCTCAAGGGAGGTTTTAAGCATAAAAGTAGATGTTCCATACAATGACAAATATGACACTAATGCATGTAATAACGTTAAAATGTTCATCAAAGTATCGATATAATTTATTATCTTTGAGTGATGACAAGAATCTTACTGTTCTTTTTTTCATTGAAACCTCCTTTCTTATATAGTTACTAATTGAAAACCTCTCATAAGCGCCCTTCAGTCTTCTACTAAAAAGAGTAAGTCTTTTTTATATGAACCTCATTTATTTTTTATCAGACTTTATTATTTACATATAACATTGTTCATTAATATGTCAATTAAGTTAAAAATCGAAAATAGCTTTCAAAAATTTCGATGCAAGTGGTTTTTAATATTAAAAAATTTATCAACTGGCTATTAACTTTTAAGTGTGTTCCGAAAATTCACTTGCTTATTCGCTAATAGGTCACTTCATCAGAAACTAGTTTCACCTCACATAGTCAGAGTACGTATTACCGGAATCCATCCCGGCAACACATTTTAGATATACTCATGTATCCCTCTGAATAACATTAATGATATTATCTATTTATGTCCATATCCCAGTCCAACACACTATAGTCATCAAAAGATCGTCCTGACTCTATATTTCTTGTCAACATATCCTTGATATATAAATCATGAAAAAACATCACCCTCTTTAATAGCTCTGTTATATTTATATATTCATATTTTTCCTTTCCTGTACCAAAAGCAGCCTTGTAATACTCAAACTCAGTTAATACTTCCTTCATGTGGATTCGTAGTGCAAACTCAACAACATCTTCATCATTTACATAAATCATTGCATCATCTTTGTTTACGCTTGCCATGCTGTATATCCTGTCCACATACAACATTAGCGTTGCTGAAATGGCGAATATCATTGTTTCATCTTTTTTACTCAGATTATCTTTCTTCATCTATATCCTCTTTTTTGATTTTTAGTATTCAATAAAAAAACAGTTAGTATTAACAAAACACCCAAGCATTACGCACAAGCCGTTCTGCAACCTCTTCAAAGTTGACCTCTGTAAGGTTTCCTTGATTTCCTTCTTGTGTAGTAAACTTCTCAAAGTTATGACAAATATGATTAATAGTGAGTCGTATAAATGCGCTCATAAAATCAGCGTCATCAACAAGGTGCGAAATGCTGTCACTACACATATTTTGCATTGTTTTCCAGCTTGCTTCGAAAGAACGCTTTGCCAGATCATAGAACAGCTCAGTAGATGTATTTTTAATTTCAATATTTTTAGACATAATGATTCCTCATTTTAAAATGATATTTATTGATTTATTATTTCCAGCCCCATATGTGGGGCTAAACAGGACTATATTTTTGAAACTTATATGCTCATCTTCTTTTATGATTAACACGCAGTGTTATCAATACCACCTCCTTATCAACCATTTTTACTGAATGCCCTTGCTCATAATACTCAGCTCTGGCTGCTTTTTTAAAAGTAGCACTTGCATTTTTAATGCACTCTTTATAAATACCTTCCATGAAGGCATCATCTACCATTAACATCTCTGCTTCATTAGGCCGTGTTTCCTTCAGCGTATTTATTCTCATTTCATAAAATAACTCAGCAAGGTGCAGGAATACTTTTCTTGATTCTTTTATCAGTTTTTCACTCATCTCATTACCTCTTATATCACATCACAGACTGTTTATTTGCGCTGATTTCTACTTTTTTGTAATAACGAACATAACCATCACCATTAAAGCATTTAATCAAAAACTCATGATAGCTACTTAGTATTGTTTTAACCTCTGGGACTGATATGTATTTAATCTTTATCTCTTCAGAACTTTCAAGCCATTCATGTAGCTTGAGATTAATAATATCCATTATGAATATCTCCCTGTAAAACCCATCCATCAATTTCTTCAGAAATACATCTTCACTTAGATTAAAGTATAAGTAATGTATTAACTCGTTATAGGTATTTATAACATCAGTAGTAAAGTTTGCTGTCTCAGGATTACTCGCGGTTATTTTTACTGGTATTTCATTCCAGCCTAAACATTTTTCGTTCATATTCACCTCTCTCATTAATAGTTAGTACGATACGCAGAATAAATAACTCTCAGATTCCTTCTCACCTCATCCAAGAACAGATAATATTCTTCTCCTTTATTATCTTTCATTGATTCAGCAAACTCTTGTTTTGTTCGCTCAATCACTTTAGCAATCACTTCTTCAATATAACGTCTGTTTTTAAAATGGCGCTCATAATCATTCCCCATACAATCAATCATGACCTGAAGATGTTTTCTAAAGTTATTTATTGCCATTTCCATAAATACTTCTGTCTCATCATTCGTAACAGTCACCACACAAGGCAGTACGTTTTTACTTTTCATATATTCCCCTTTTGTTTAAAATGTTTGCATTCAGATACGCAGCGAGATTTCGCAATCATTTTTTCAATCCACTCATCAATCTCACTTTCAATAAAAGCAATAGACCTTTCACTTATCTTTACTTGCTTTGGAAATCTTCCAGCCTTTATAAGCTCATAAATCCATGTCCTGCCAAATCCAGTTTTTCTTATTACTTCCGGCAACCGGATAAGTTTCGGGTGTTTTTCTTTATTGGTTTGAATCATATTTACCTCCATTATTTTTCCCGTAATACCTATGTTTTTTTGTTTTATGGTGTGTTGTTCGATGAGATAATTGTATGGATTTTTCTTGTGATTTAGGAGGGACGTTCAGGGATAAGCTTTTTACGCAGATTTTTGGAGTGGGAAAAATAGGGTATGTTCAGCCTTAGTGAATATAGGCGATATTTACATTGCGCAAAACACCGCCTTTTGGAAGATCAGTCCTGATCGGATTGCTCATCCTTACCAAGTTCCGCTCTGATTAGATCCTGAATATTCCAGTGTCTTCTGTCGTCGTATCTATATGTAAAATCGACAAAAGAGCGATAGTGAGCAAGGTTTGTCAGATACTTAACTGCCAGAGGATGATCTGTTGACTTCACCTTATCTACATCACGGATACCGTCTTTAAACTCATCAGGGTATAAAAAGCTGGTCAGTTGTGGCATACCAATCCTGACCTCTTCATCCTGCGCCCAGTACAGCAGGTCCATGATGGGGATAATGTTGTAATCGAGTATTTTTTTAAGGTTGCTGACCCCAAAGCGAAAATCTCTCGCTGGAGGCTCAGGAGCCTGTAGCTGCTGTTTCCACTCAGGAACCATGACTTTCAGGTGATTGATGATTTCTTCGGGTGATGTTTCTGCCAGATTAATTTGAACCAGCATCAGCCCTTCGTTGTTTACCTCGGCTTCCTTCAGATAGTGCGAGACTTCCATATGAGGCAGGGGTTTTCCCTCCGGGTTTACGTATTTATCGAAAGCAGCAACATAACCCGCCACCTCCCATAGCCCTTGGTGTGTTACAGGCTTGATGGCATAGCTGGAAGATAGTCTTTTCTCTGGTCCACCGAAAACATCACCAAAGACGACTTTACCTTCAATCAACTCTTCGTAATATTTCTGATGCCTACTAAGGTTTTCGGGAGACAACTCAGCCCGGTTTTGTTCCATACGATACGCGACAATCCTGTTCTCTATCTCTTGGAAAAGCTGTTCCACTGTCAAATTTTGCAGGACGCTGTAATTTTCAATGTTGAACCACTCATTAACAGCGCTGGCGATCTCCGCTTTGGTCATGAGGTATCTATCCTTCTGGCTTTACTTATCGCTTTGATATGTTATGAGTAAACATATCCGATTTGGTGACGGTAATCTATTGAATAGAGCAGGGAAAAGCAGCGGAACAATCAGTCCAGACTTGAAGATTGTTCAGTGAGGTTTGGCAGGGCATGTTGTCATAACCAATTGAATATAATTGACTTTATTTGCATTCACGCTTATAAATTGATGGTACATTTGTTGGTACAGTTAAGGTTATTATGGTTATTATACCTTTATTTCATATAGTTAACACAAACTACGATTCCGAGTCCGGCACCACTAATTCTTAAGAACCCGCCCACAAGGCGGGTTTTTGCTTTTGGATCTTTATATAAAATAAACTTGGGAGCATAACGCCATCAGGTCTTAAACACTCCCGAATCATCAATAAACATCCCCCGCTAACAAAACACAGTTCAGTTCACATAACATCCCTGTTATCCCACACATATCTGCTGGCCGAACGACGCCAGTGCGCATACGGAGGCAAGAGCAGCCCTGCACATGGCAGCGCTTGTGGTAACCTGGTTTAATCCGGTGATAGAGGCGTTTTACATGCATCTGCCAGCAGCCGGAAAAACCAAAAAAGTGGCGCTGGTTGACTGTATGCGTAAATTGCTGACCATCCTGAACGCAATGCTCAGAAAGAACGAAGAGTGAAATGAATCGTAGCATCATGTTGCTCCATAATTTTTACGTTCAAGACAGTTGATTATCGGCGCATATGACTCAAAAAGAGCCTGATGATTGCCTCTTTTCCATAGGCTCTTTCTCTGAAGTGAAGGAAGGCCCGGAAGAAAGCACTCGCTGGCATACGTGACTCCAGCTCAACCGGAGATAATCACCATTGTTATTTTTCTATTTAATAATAATCTCCTGAAAAATAGATATAGCAAAAATACAATCCGGCCAGATTTAATTCCGCATTCATTACCAGAAATAATCAACACCACAACTATCATATCATTCAATAGTCACCGCTAAAATTTTATTATTTTCCTCTTCTTTACATAGAAATTGTCAACCTGTTTATTATGCCGCACTTAAATAGTTAATCACAAAACAACATCACCATTATTTGCGTGTTTTATTTATTAATAACATAGTCATACGTTCTTTTTTTACAAGGAAATAATCAATTGATAAATTGTTTTTGTTCTTAATAGTCAAGTAGGAAACATTTTAATAAATGATAAAAATCCTAAATTCCTTGTTCATAATGTAGGGGTGTGTTAAATAGGTGGGCAAAATTTGGTTCCCCTTCTCGCCTGTAATATTGCAGCATCTTCGCACCTCCATGAGACATTGCGACTTAATAAGAAGGTGATAAGTCCTGCATATAAGCATGGACTGACCATGGTTTTATATTCATTAAAAATTTTGTTACAACCCATTGATTTAGCATAAATAAATTATAGTGGGTTCGGGTTTGTTGTGACTGTGGCATTATTTCCGTGCAAAGGAGCTGATATGTCTGAAAGACATTTACCTGATGACCAGGGCAGTACTATCGATCCATATCTAATTACCTCTGTTCGCCAGACTCTGGCAGAACAAGGCGCAGCATTACAAAACTTGTCTAAACAACTGGATTCCGGGCAGTACCAGCGTGTCCTTAATTTGATAATGAACTGTAAAGGGCACGTTATTCTTTCGGGAATGGGTAAATCAGGGCATGTCGGTCGTAAAATGTCAGCGACGCTGGCCTCTACGGGTACGCCTAGTTTCTTTATTCATCCTGCAGAAGCTTTCCATGGCGATCTGGGCATGATTACGCCTTACGATCTTCTGATCCTTATTTCTGCCAGCGGTGAAACGGATGAAATCCTCAAGCTAGTTCCTTCACTGAAAAATTTCGGCAACCGAATTATCGCCATTACCAATAATGGAAATTCCACGCTGGCGAAAAATGCTGATGCCGTGCTGGAACTCCACATGGCGAATGAAACCTGCCCGAATAATCTTGCACCAACAACGTCTACCACGCTGACGATGGCGATCGGCGATGCGCTGGCGATTGCCATGATCCACCAACGCAAATTTATGCCGAATGATTTTGCGCGCTATCACCCGGGCGGTTCATTAGGTCGTCGCCTGCTGACCCGCGTTGCTGATGTCATGCAGCATGATGTTCCTGCGGTACAGCTGGATGCGTCATTTAAAACCGTGATTCAACGTATCACCAGCGGATGCCAGGGAATGGTGATGGTAGAAGACGCAGAAGGTGGGCTAGCGGGCATTATCACCGACGGTGACCTGCGTCGCTTTATGGAAAAAGAGGATTCTCTGACATCCGCCACGGCTGCGCAGATGATGACACGTGAACCGCTGACGCTACCGGAAGACACCATGATCATTGAAGCGGAAGAAAAAATGCAAAAGCACCGCGTCTCAACGTTATTGGTGACCAACAAGGCAAATAAAGTCACTGGCCTTGTGCGCATTTTCGACTAATTAAGCAACGGGGTGCGAGAGGTTAGTCTCTCATTGAGTTTGCGCCCCACTGAAACTTTGATAATCGTTACATGTTGATAAAAGTGAAGTCTGCCGTATCCTGGATGCGTGCTCGTCTGTCTGCCATCTCACTGGCAGATATCCAAAAACACCTGGCGAAAATCATCATTCTGGCACCGATGGCGGTGCTGCTGATCTATCTGGCTATCTTCAGCCAGCCTCGCTATATGAGCGAGTCGAAAGTCGCCATTAAACGCTCGGATGATTTAAACAGCGGCAGCCTGAATTTTGGTCTGCTTCTGGGTGCCTCTAACCCCAGTTCCGCAGAAGATGCGTTGTATCTGAAAGAGTACATCAACTCGCCGGATATGCTGGCGGCGCTGGATAAGCAACTAAATTTTCGTGAAGCGTTTAGCCACAGCGGGCTCGATTTTCTTAATCATCTTAGCAAGGATGAAACCGCAGAAGGCTTCCTGAAGTACTACAAGGACCGTATCAACGTCTCGTATGACGATAAAACCGGATTACTGAATATTCAGACGCAGGGCTTTAGCCCGGAGTTTGCGCTTAAGTTTAACCAGACCGTGCTGAAAGAGTCAGAGCGCTTTATCAATGAGATGTCACATCGCATCGCGCGTGACCAGCTTGCCTTTGCAGAAACGGAGATGGAAAAGGCACGCCAGCGTCTGGACGCCAGCAAAGCGGAATTGCTCTCTTATCAGGACAACAACAACGTTCTGGATCCACAGGCACAGGCACAGGCGGCGAGCACGTTAGTGAATACGCTGATGGGCCAGAAGATCCAGATGGAAGCGGACCTGCGGAACTTGCTGACGTATCTGCGTGAGGACGCCCCGCAAGTTGTGAGTGCGCGTAATGCGATTCAGTCATTGCAGGCACAAATTGACGAAGAAAAAAGCAAAATCACAGCGCCGCAGGGTGACAAGCTAAACCGTATGGCGGTGGATTTTGAAGAAATCAAATCAAAAGTAGAGTTCAACACCGAGCTGTACAAACTGACCCTGACCTCCATTGAAAAGACCCGTGTAGAAGCGGCTCGTAAGCTCAAGGTGCTGTCAGTGATCAGTTCGCCACAGTTGCCGCAGGAATCGTCTTTTCCAAATATCCCTTATTTGATCGCCTGCTGGTTACTGGTGTGCTGCCTGCTGTTCGGCACCCTGAAACTGTTGCTGGCTGTTATTGAAGATCACCGAGACTAACGCTGTCGCTGAATGAGTTTGTGATGAAATTATTTAAATCAATTTTACTGATTGCCGCCTGTCACGCGGCGCAGGCCAGCGCGGCCATTGATATTAACGCTGACCCAAACCTTACAGGAGCCGCGCCGCTTACCGGTATTCTGAACGGGCAACAGTCGGATACGCAAAACATGAGCGGCTTCGACAATACCCCGCCGCCCGCACCGCCGGTGGTAATGAGCCGTATGTTTGGTGCTCAACTTTTCAACGGCACCAGCGCGGATAGCGGTGCGACGGTAGGATTCAACCCTGACTATATTCTGAATCCGGGTGATAGCATTCAGGTTCGCTTGTGGGGTGCGTTCACCTTTGATGGTGCATTACAGATTGATCCCAAAGGTAATATTTTTCTGCCAAACGTTGGTCCGGTGAAAGTTGCCGGGGTTAGCAATAGTCAGTTGAACACTCTGGTTACATCAAAAGTGAAGGAAGTGTACCAGTCCAACGTCAACGTCTACGCCTCCTTATTACAGGCGCAGCCAGTAAAAGTGTACGTGACCGGATTTGTGCGTAATCCTGGTCTGTATGGCGGTGTGACGTCTGATTCGTTACTCAATTATCTGATCAAGGCTGGCGGCGTTGATCCAGAGCGCGGAAGTTACGTTGATATTGTGGTCAAGCGCGGTAACCGCGTGCGCTCCAACGTCAACCTGTACGACTTCCTGCTGAACGGTAAACTGGGGCTTTCGCAGTTCGCCGATGGTGACACCATCATCGTCGGGCCGCGTCAGCATACTTTCAGCGTTCAGGGCGATGTCTTTAACAGCTACGACTTTGAGTTCCGCGAAAGCAGCATTCCCGTAACGGAAGCGTTGAGCTGGGCGCGCCCTAAGCCTGGCGCGACTCACATTACGATTATGCGTAAACAGGGACTGCAAAAACGTAGCGAATACTATCCGATCAGTTCTGCGCCAGGCCGTATGTTGCAAAATGGCGATACCTTAATCGTCAGCACTGACCGCTATGCAGGCACCATTCAGGTGCGGGTTGAAGGCGCGCACTCCGGTGAACACGCCATGGTGCTGCCTTATGGCTCTACCATGCGTGCGGTTCTGGAAAAAGTCCGTCCGAACAGCATGTCGCAGATGAACGCGGTTCAGCTTTATCGCCCATCAGTGGCCCAGCGTCAGAAAGAGATGCTGAATCTCTCGCTGCAAAAGCTGGAGGAAGCATCTCTTTCCGCCCAGTCCTCCACCAAAGAAGAAGCCAGCCTGCGAATGCAGGAAGCGCAACTGATCAGCCGCTTTGTGGCGAAAGCGCGCACCGTGGTTCCGAAAGGTGAAGTGATCCTCAACGAGTCCAATATTGATTCTGTTCTGCTGGAAGATGGCGACGTCATCAATATTCCGGAGAAAACGTCGCTGGTTATGGTTCACGGCGAGGTGCTGTTCCCGAACGCGGTGAGCTGGCAGAAGGGAATGACCACCGAGGATTACATCGAGAAATGTGGTGGCCTGACGCAAAAATCGGGTAACGCCAGAATTATCGTCATTCGTCAGAACGGTGCTGCGGTCAACGCGGAAGATGTGGATTCACTCAAGCCGGGCGATGAGATTATGGTTCTGCCGAAATATGAATCGAAAAATATTGAAGTTACCCGTGGTATTTCCACCATCCTCTATCAGCTGGCGGTGGGTGCAAAAGTGATTCTGTCTTTGTAAGGAGTTGAAATGAGCAAAGCTGTTATTGTCATCCCGGCTCGTTATGGCTCATCGCGTCTGCCGGGTAAGCCGCTACTCGATATTGTCGGCAAACCGATGATCCAGCATGTTTACGAGCGTGCGTTACAGGTGGCGGGCGTTGCGGAAGTTTGGGTGGCAACAGACGATCCGCGTGTTGAACAGGCCGTGCAGGCATTTGGCGGGAAAGCCATCATGACGCGCAACGATCATGAATCCGGCACCGATCGGCTGGTCGAGGTGATGCATAAAGTCGAGGCAGATATCTACATTAACCTGCAGGGCGACGAACCAATGATTCGCCCGCGGGATGTAGAAACGCTGTTACAAGGAATGCGTGATGACCCCGCGTTGCCAGTGGCAACGCTATGCCACGCGATTTCTGCCGAAGAAGCGACCGAGCCAAGCACGGTAAAAGTGGTGGTAAATACCCGCCAGGATGCGCTTTATTTCAGCCGTTCGCCTATTCCGTATCCGCGTAATGCTGAAAAAGCGCGCTACCTGAAACACGTTGGTATTTACGCTTATCGTCGCGATGTGCTGCAAAACTACAGCCAGTTACCGGAGTCCATGCAGGAGCAGGCAGAATCACTGGAGCAGCTGCGGTTGATGAGCGCGGGGATCAACATCCGCACATTTGAGGTTGCCGCAACCGGTCCGGGCGTCGACACCCCAGCATGCCTGGAAAAAGTGCGCGCCCTGATGGCACAGGAACTGGCTGAAAACGCATGATTGGCATTTACTCGCCTGGCATCTGGCGTATTCCGCATCTGGAGAAATTTCTGGCGCAACCGTGCCAGAAACTTTCTCTGCTGCGCCCTGTTCCGCAAGAAGTTGATGCTATCGCCGTGTGGGGACATCGTCCCAGCGCGGCGAAACCAGTCGCCATCGCCAAAGCAGCGGGAAAACCCGTCATTCGTCTGGAAGATGGATTTGTGCGTTCGCTGGATCTTGGCGTCAATGGCGAGCCGCCGCTTTCTCTGGTGGTGGATGATTGTGGCATTTACTACGATGCCAGCAAGCCTTCAGCACTGGAGAAACTGGTACAGGATAAAGCCGGAAATACAGCTCTGATAAGCCTGGCCAGAGAAGCGATGCACACCATCGTGACCGGGGATTTGTCGAAATATAACCTAGCACCTGCGTTTGTGGCTGATGAGTCAGAACGTTCAGACATCGTTCTGGTTGTCGATCAGACATTTAATGATATGTCAGTGACGTATGGCAATGCTGGCCCGCATGAGTTTGCTGCCATGCTGGAAGCCGCGATGGCGGAAAATCCTCAAGCCGAAATTTGGGTGAAGGTGCATCCGGATGTCCTGGAAGGAAAGAAAACAGGTTATTTCGCTGATCTGCGCGCCACGCAACGAGTACGTTTGATTGCCGAGAATGTCAGCCCGCAGTCGCTGTTGCGACACGTTTCCCGGGTTTACGTCGTGACATCCCAATACGGCTTTGAAGCCTTGCTGGCAGGAAAACCAGTAACATGTTTCGGCCAGCCCTGGTATGCAGGCTGGGGCTTAACCGACGATCGCCATCCGCAGTCCGCTTTGTTATCTGCCCGACGCGGTTCTGCCACGCTGGAAGAACTTTTTGCCGCTGCATACCTGCGTTACTGTCGCTATATCGACCCGCTCACGGGGGCCGCAAGCGATCTGTTTACCGTACTGCAATGGCTGCAATTACAGCGCAACCATCAGCAACAGCGTAATGGCTATTTATGGTCGCCAGGCTTAACGCTGTGGAAGTCGGCAATCCTGAAACCTTTCTTGCGTACCGCAACAAACAGACTGAGTTATTCACGCCGTTGTACTGCGGCGACGGCTTGCGTGGTATGGGGTGTAAAGGGAGAACAGCAATGGCTAGCCGAAGCGCAACAAAAATCACTGCCGTTATGGCGAATGGAAGATGGTTTTCTGCGTTCATCCGGACTTGGCTCTGACCTGCTGCCGCCGCTATCGTTGGTACTGGATAAACGCGGGATCTACTATGACGCCACGCGCCCCAGCGACCTGGAAGTCCTGCTTAATCACAGCCAGTTAACGCTGGCGCAGCAGATGCGAGCTGAAAAATTACGCCAGCGACTGGTTGAAAGCAAACTGAGTAAGTACAACCTGGGAGCCGATTTCTCTCTACCAGCCGAAGCCAAAGATAAAAAAGTTATCCTGGTGCCGGGTCAGGTAGAGGACGATGCCTCTATTAAAACAGGCACTGTCTCGATTAAGAGCAACCTTGAGTTATTACGCACAGTACGCGAGCGCAATCCGCACGCCTACATTGTTTATAAACCGCACCCGGATGTACTGGTGGGGAATCGCAAGGGCGATATTCCGGCAGAACTGACTGCTGAACTCGCTGATTATCAGGCACTGGACGCCGATATTATTCAATGCATTCAGCGCGCAGATGAAGTGCACACCATGACATCATTGTCCGGGTTTGAAGCGTTATTACATGGCAAGCACGTACATTGTTACGGCCTGCCCTTCTATGCCGGTTGGGGTTTAACCGTTGATGAACATCACTGCCCGCGCCGCGAGCAAAAATTAACGTTAGCAGATTTGATCTATCAGGCGTTGATTGTTTATCCAACCTATATCCACCCAACACGGCTACAACCTATTACGGTAGAAGAAGCTGCGGAATATTTAATCAAGACGCCGCGCAAGCCGATGTTTATTACCCGAAAAAAAGCGGGGCGAGTCATACGCTATTACCGCAAATTAATTATGTTCTGCAAGGTCAGATTTGGCTAAACAATTTCATAGTTGACTATTACGTAAATTATTTATGCAAGGTAATGCACTAACCGTTTTATTATCCGGTAAAAAATATCTGCTATTGCAGGGGCCGATGGGACCTTTTTTCAATGACGTCGCCGAATGGTTAGAGTCATTAGGACGTAACGCTGTGAATGTTGTATTCAACGGTGGGGATCGTTTTTACTGCCGCCATCGACAATACCTGGCTTACTACCAAACGCCGAAAGAGTTCCCCGGATGGTTACGGGATCTCCACCGGCAATATGACTTTGATACCATCCTCTGCTTTGGTGACTGCCGCCCATTGCACAAAGAAGCAAAACGCTGGGCAAAGTCGAAAGGGATCCGCTTTCTGGCATTTGAGGAAGGATATTTACGCCCGCAATTTATTACCGTTGAAGAAGGCGGAGTGAACGCATATTCATCGCTACCGCGCGATCCGGATTTTTATCGTAAGTTACCAGATATGCCTACGCCGCACGTTGAGAACTTAAAACCTTCAACGATGAAACGTATAGGTCATGCGATGTGGTATTACCTGATGGGCTGGCATTACCGCCATGAGTTCCCTCGCTACCGCCACCATAAATCGTTTTCCCCCTGGTATGAAGCACGTTGCTGGGTTCGTGCATACTGGCGCAAGCAACTTTACAAGGTAACACAGCGTAAGGTATTACCGAGGTTAATGAACGAGTTGGACCAGCGTTATTATCTTGCCGTTTTGCAGGTATATAACGATAGCCAGATTCGTAACCACAGCAATTATAACGATGTGCGTGACTATATTAATGAAGTCATGTACTCATTTTCACGTAAAGCGCCGAAAGAAAGTTATTTGGTGATCAAACATCATCCGATGGATCGTGGTCACAGACTCTATCGACCATTAATTAAGCGGTTGAGTAAGGAATATGGCTTAGGTGAGCGCGTCATTTATGTGCACGATCTCCCGATGCCGGAACTATTACGCCATGCTAAAGCGGTGGTGACGATTAACAGTACGGCGGGGATCTCTGCACTGATTCATAACAAACCACTCAAAGTGATGGGCAATGCCCTGTACGACATCAAGGGCTTGACGTATCAAGGGCATTTGCACCAGTTCTGGCAGGCCGATTTTAAACCGAATATGAAACTGTTTAAGAAGTTTCGTGGGTATTTATTGGTGAAGACACAGGTTAATTGGGTTTTTTATGGGTGTTTTAAATATAATATTAATAATGGTAATAATCTTTTCATTACACAAACAATGCACACTACTCAAATTAAAAACCATTAATATAATAATTTTATTCAGTATAACTGAAACATTCAATAACTATTAGTTAAATCATTACCGCCACATACCTACACTGAGACACAGATTATTTTACTTTGTAATTCTTCGTACTATATCCAAGGCCATTTTATTACCTTCAGAATACGCTAAAACCTTATATGAACAATCCAAAGCCAGTTCATACTCCTTTACTTTTTCATATAACAATGATAATGAAATCAATGCTCGAATATGACGTTCATCAGACCTAATACACTCTTTGTAATGATACTCAGCCTTTTTAATATCGCCATTCATCTCTGATAGCATGGCAATATGAAAATGTGCATGAGCCAGATCAGGATTTAGATTTATAGCTAATTCTTGGTGTAAAAGTGCTTCTTTTTCTTTTTTCAGCATGAGTAATGCAAGTCCAAGTTTATGCTGCGTCAGAGCATGGTCTGGTATGATAGTTATTGCTTTTTCTAATTTTTTAATTGCCTCTTTAGCATTATTATCAAGCATCATTAAATGACCAAAATATAATAGAGCGCCATGCTCTTTAAATTGACTGACATTAGATGCAGATTCAACCTCAAACTTTCCATAGGATTCATAATTTTTAATTGCTTTTGTTAAATCAATTTTCTTTCCTAAATACGTCGAAACCGCATGCGGGGAATTTCTTACAGAAATTAGATCAATATTTTTAATTCCATGAACAAGATGGGCTTGATAAATATCATTGATATCATCGTCACCATAAACCTGAACTATATCCAATTCAGATGAGGATACTAAACATCTTATATCAGCATAATATGGATTACGTGGTTTTTTAGATAGCTTGCCACTTCTTGCTTCCTTTATGTACAGATGAAACTCACCACCAAAAGAAAGGCATCGAAATTGTATCCATGGCATCTTCATTTTAAGAATAGCACCATATAACATGGCACCATACCCCCCCATTGAGGGGCCTATCAATATTACCTCTTCTGCTTTAAGCATATTTAAAATATTGAATAAAAAATCAATGCTTTTGTTAACATCACCTACACCAGGAATTCCATGAACATACCCCCCATTATGTTCATCATTAATAAAAATCTTGGAGGCATCCATTCTATTGATTATTTTCCAAAACATAAATGCCCCTCTCGGTATATCTACCGATGAAAAAGCAATATAAACCATTTTTGACTTGTGATTGGGAATTATTTCTAAATATGGGTTTTTATTTAATTCAGAGCAAATAAACTCAATCATTCCGATGCACCATACAAATATATATTAACCCAATAAAATATACTTATTTTTGACAATAAACAATTCATATTATCTAAAGTTTATTATATAAAAAAGAATAACAGCATCCATGCTAAGAATTTATTTCTAACAACTAAAAAAAATAATCATGATATATATAATTCGGATACATATGCGCCCCCTTAATATTCATGATAAATATAATTTACCAATACTCTTGACTATCGTCTTTTTGGAATCATAAAAAAAAAGCTCAGGATTTTTGATGAATTTTTCTCTTTTCCTTTTGGCTAATGTTTTTACTAATAAAGAATATATTATTTTTTGCTTTGTTGTTTTAGTATTACTTTCATATTTATCAGCCTTTTGGCCATTTTTTTGATTTTCCTGTTCATTAACTAGATTATTTCTTAAGACTTTTCTACCTGTTTCCCAGACGCAAGTAGAATTGATGTTTTTGATGTCAGGTAAAATTGTTTTATGCTGAGTTCCACCATAAGCATCTTCAAAAACCACCCCTGAAAATATCTTTGCATCTCTTGGGTGAGGATTGGAAAAAAATATATTTAATGCACGAAGTGTTTTATTTGGTTCTATATCAAGGTGTTTAAAATGCTCACCTAATATGGTTACCACTTCTGAAATATAATTTACCGCACCTTTTTGTATATGTTCAACAATTGTTTTTCGTGTATTTTCTACCGGAGTACTCTCCATAAACACAGGAACGAGCGTACCACTTAAGTCCTTTGTCATACGGATAAATGTTGTATCAGAACAACTAAATAATGTTTCATAAAGGGGTACATATCGGCAGAAAGGATGATATGTATCATGCCTGTCAATAAATTCAGCGAGATATGATTTTATAGCTAATAAATTATTCACAACTCGATCAATCGCAGGCCTGAAAGTTATTAAGTAGTAACCACCGATTTTTTTGCTATTGGAAGATAATTGATATAATGATTGTTGCATTGTTCCCGCATAGCCAATATCAACGATAGAAATTTCTCCCTTATCGAACACCTTCATTTCATTAAGATATTCTAAATAACAACACCTTTCTTTCTCTGCAATAGATAACACTTCATCCTTCACATCTAATAACAGTTCTTGTAGTTTATCAACATCATTCGACGTTAATTTTGACTGTTTATCAAACCCATGTTTTTCTAATACTTCATCTGCGATAGTATCAATTTGTAAACCGAACCTGTTGAAAAGTAAATGTGAGAGACTAACATTATTCGCATAATCAACATTTGCCAAATCAATTATATCGTTATAAGTTTTTACCTTTGCAAGATTTATAGCTCTTCTTGAACATAGGAGATAATAAGATTCTGGAGCATTATGATAAAGCTTAGCTACAATATCATAAGCTTGTTTCATTATCTTTCCATCTCTTGATAGGAAATATAGCCTTTCGACTTTATCCTTTATTGCTGATTCTACCAACCATTTTGCATAACCTAATAAAAGTGGTCCCAGGCCATAATAGCCCAGCTTTAATGGAGATCCACCAAAGATAGTTCCTTTTCGGAATGGGAGATAAGGGTTGTCATGCAGATTATTGCCTGCTATTGACAATAGTATTTTCCAATCCAAGGAGTGTTTATTCTCATCTCTGCTCCAGAGCATTTGATAGTCTGAACATGTTGTAAACTCTTCATATGCTTTCTTTAAATGAAACGGTTTAATATTCCTTGATTTTGCTTTTTTCACATCAGCTTCGACATTATCACCAATGTGTAATATAGTTTGCGGCTCTATGCCTAAATCATTAATTACATAGTCAAAAAGTTCACCACTATGTTTTTTTACTCGATGTTCAGAGGATACATATAAATTATCATATTCTTCATAGCCATTTTTATGCAGAATTTTGGATAAGAAACTTTTCCCAAGATACATATCAGAAATAAAAATTATCTTCTTTCCTGCTTGTTTAGCCTCAAGATATGCTCTATATCCACTTTTTCTTGGATAAAGTAGATCATATTCAGTTTGCATTTCAAGTTGCATTATATTTTCCTGAACTTGAGCACTTATATTTAAAGCACCTCCTAAAACCTTATAAATTTCCTCAATCGTTATTTCACCAACCCCTGCCTTAATTGCATTTTCAAATGCAATTTTCTCAGCATTTTTTCGCTCTTTTTTGAAATTTAAATGAGGAATTTTTGTAAGTAACCTAACTTGAGGTTCTATAAAATCATATAAATCAGTAGGATGCCTAAAGGGCCTCATAAGCAGGGTATCAAAAATATCAAAAGATATTATTGAGTAACGCTGTATTTGTGCTGAAAGCTCTTTACAAAAATAATCATCTTGGGGATGATATTTTTTTATGTATGGGACAAGAGAGTCAAGGCATGCTTTTTCTCGCTTTCTTTTGGCAAGCTCATTAGAAATATTATCGCACCATGAATGCGTATATTTACTTGTGATTGCATTTATTAGCCATTGTGGATATTCGTCACTAGATAAAAAGTCCTGAGGTACATTCTTATATTTCATTTCACCAATTAAATTACTATCATTAAAGTAAGCAATCGATGTGTAGATTTGCTCTATAAACTCATCAAAATTATCTGTGGTGGCGAAGTTTTGAATATGGCTAGTGCCTAAAGTTAATAGCGGTTTGCCCCAATATCTGGCCTGATATCCCAAGGAAGATGATATAGAAATTACACCATCTACTTCACGAACTAAATATTGAGAAACACAAGGAATCAGGTCAAACTCCTCAATATACTTAAAGTTAGGAAATCTATTACGTAAATACTTAATATTCTCATGGCTCAAAACGGCGCTTTTTATATCCCTAGAAATATAGTTGGTTACAATTAATGCTATATCACCAGGTAAAAGTTTCAAACAAGATATCAATGCATCAAACTGAGTTTTCCCATCGCCCAGAACCGATGAAACCATGAAATAATTATCAATTTGCAATGGAAATAATACTATTTTAGAATATTTTTTCCTTATATCCTCTATCTTCTTTTTAGTTGGGCTTATGGAGGAAAAAAAAGAATTCTCTTTTTCTCTTAATTTTTCAAAATCTGATAACTCACCATCATCAATAATATAATCTACCGGTTTTGTTTTTCTTTCCAGCAATCTATCATCAAATGATACCAAATTTGCAAATGGAGGTCTTGAGAATACCCCAGGCATTTGATAGATACATTTTGCCTCTGGAAATAACTCTTCTAAGTAATAGGCTGGAGTTTCCCAAACTATAATTACATCTGGTTTATAAGAAAGGTCCCCAATAGAATTCAACAATATTTTTTTTATATTCAATAGTTCCCCATCGAAATAATTCCTAGATTGATGGCGCAGCGATCGAGGAAAATACCCTTCTCCATTCATCCATTCGATAGAATCAATTACGGCAATTGTTCCAATTTGTTCTACTTTATTATCTACAATACATTTTTGTGCAACCGAGTCACTCAATAATGTAACTACATCATGCCCCATTCTTCTTAATGTTTTAATTTGAGGAAGAAGAGAGTTTCTTAAAGTAGCATATCTGAAGAGAGGATTATTCAACTCTATAGAAGGCTCTAAAAAGAATAAAAAATTCATTTATATTTTCCTATTGAGATAAATTGGAAAGTTAGATTTTATATCTTTCTTGATAAATACTTTCTTGAAAAGTAATTTTTTCATACGGTTGATAGTGTAATGAAATCTAATATTCAGCACACAAACCAAGAAATTTAAAAAATATTATCGCTATGATTTTTAATCATGTAACATGAATCATTTAGTGTTAACATTCACAGGCTGGATTATTATTCAAACAGGCTATTCAGGCATATATCCTATAATACTCTTCTATTCCCTCCTGAACATCCTCATAAAAACCAACCGCATTATCGTCTTTAAACACAATCGCCACATCACAAAACTCTTTCAATGAATTCAAACTATGTGAAACCATTAAAAAACTAGATTCTTTATGCCTTTCTTTAAACAATTGAGCGCATTTTTCTTTAAACCTGGCATCACCGACTGCGGTTACTTCATCGACGATATAATAATCAAACTTAAATGCCATGCTTAAACCAAAGCCTAAACGCGATCGCATACCAGATGAGTAAGTTTTAATCGGCATATCGAAGTACTTACCGAGTTCGGCAAATTCTTCGACAAACTCAATTTTCTCTTTCAGCTCTTCTTGCTTCGCGTATAACCGCGCAACAAATTTTACGTTTTCGCGTCCGGTTAAACTTCCCTGAAATCCACCTGCAAGGCCGACTGGCCATGATATCGTTTTATTGGTGATGATCTTTCCACTGTCGGGGCGGTCAATGCCGCCAATCATTCTCAGTAACGTTGATTTACCCGCACCATTACGACCAATAAAGGCAACACTTTTTCCTGAAGGAATTTCGAGGTTTAAATCCTTAAACACATAGTGTCGCCCCGTTGGCGTGCGATATGACTTCGTCAAATTCTCAATCTTAATCATGATGTCAGCATTGCCTCTTCACGCGTTCGGTATAACGCCAGACCGATGAACAGGGTGACCAGAGTGAACATTGCCAGGTAGTTCAGACTCACGCCTTCGCTGATATAGCCAGGCATAACTGCCTCGCGGCTTAACTCCACGACATGCACTAATGGGTTCCAGAGTAGATATGACCAGTATTGCTTTGGAATCGAGTGTAGAGGGAACATGATGCAGGAGATGAAATACAGCGGCTTAAGCAGTATCGGCAGAACCTTTTGCATTTCGGGGAAAGTTTTACCAACGACCATGAATATTAAGCCGACGCCACATGAAAGAATGATCAGCAGGCTCCAGGTAGCCACAAGTTGTAAAAAATTTGTTATCTCGAAATATTCGCCTGCCATCCAGACAATGAGCATAAGCAGAATATAAACAGCAACGTAAATCAGTGTCTCAAGCAGTGCGCGTGCAATGATCGTATCGATGGGTTTTACTGGTCGATAATTAAACAGCCCCTGATTCGCTTCAATAGCACCTACAGAACGATTGCTGATACTGCTAAAGATAAAAAAGGGAATCAGGCCATTAAGTAAAAACACCGGGAATGAGATGTCTGGCATCGTGCGGTGCATAATGTAACCCAAAATGCCCAACAGTATCAGCAAATGCGCAGAGGGTTCGAGAATCGCCCACAGATATCCCAGACGGAACTTACCAAAGCGTGTTCGTATTTCTCGTAGAAATAATGCCTCTACGGTGACTTTCTGGACTTCAAATCCACTTCTTGCCATTTGGTGATGTGATCCTATTCTCTTCAGGTATGCTACCGCCCCTGGCTTAACAGCTACCAATACACTGGAGGTAATACTTGTTTGTAACTGGATAAAATTCACTCAGCCGGTTTGACCTTTTTAATAGCCGAAAACAATTTCATCAGAAATTATTTCCGCAGGGATAAATAGATCTATTTCCGTCTCGTTTCTTCTAATCCATTCTTCAGGCATGAATGTATTCGGTCTTCTGGTAATTTCAGAAAACTGGCCATTTCAGAATGTTGAGTTAATTTCTCAGGAAATTATTTCTACCTCTTTTTGCTTAACCAACATGGCTTGAAAAAGACGTAAAGCAGCATGCGCTCTGGATTACTCCGGAACACACTTATTCAAAATGGGCTGCTAATTTCGCAAGAAATTATTTTTTACTATTACTGTTAACTACTTGATTATAATACCACCTATGAATTTTATGCGTAACAACACCTGCAATCTGCCTCAAACCAGAACGCATGTGATTGATTACCAACAAATTGTTTAGCGAGAAACTATTCCCCTATTTAAAATTCACTCATGTACTTCTTATTTATATCTACAGCACCCTCTTCACAGCCATATTTGTGATTTATATCACATTTAAATGGTGTTATTTAAGTCGCATCAATAATCCCGGAAGTAATTATTTTCGTCGATTAAAATATACATCTTGATTATTTTGTGTATCTATTTTAACCAGCGTTACAGCCAGCATTATCCCTCGGTAGATATACCTGAGCAGACTTTTCCTAAAATCGACGAATAGTTTCTTGGGAAATTATTATACTATTTGAAATTCCCTCTCTGATTATCTCCAGGAATTTTACTAATTTCCAGGCTACACAAAATACAGATCACACAAGAATTATCCTATATGTTTTGACCTATCAATTGCTACCTAATGATTCATTGCATCTATTAATAATCATGATGTATTGCCACACGTAAGCATATTTATAGGACGCAGGGCTGTTTCAGGAGAGAACTCGTATCTGTCGTTTTGCAGAACATTCAGTGATGGCGGAAGTGGGATATTTCTTATTGCAAAAATATTTAACTCGGTGAGTGGATAAGAAGATTATACACTCACCTTTCGGACTGAATTTCACAGGTAAGGAATTTACTGGAACACTTATCCTCTTATCAACTCCAGCCGCTGCACATTCACCATCCCAGTCTTCTCAGCAGCACTGACATCAATTTGTGTCACCCGCAGCGCATATTTTTCATCCAGTGCGTTTAACCATTTCAGCAGGTCATTAAACACCACCGGATCTATCCAGACCTGAATATTCTCCCCACGCTCGGCTATCCGCTTGATGACCACCGAGTGCGCGGAAGCACTGTCACTGATGACCCGCGATACCTGCGCAGGCGTTGTTGTGGCAGATTTTCGCGCTGCAATAATATCCGGCGCGGCGTTCTTCAGTCGGGTGTTCATCGCCACCAGCTGCTGCAACATCGTCTCCTGTTGTTCTATCCGTTCGCTCAACGGCTGCCAGATGAGGACGTAATATCCGGCGCTAAACAGGAACACCGCCGCTGCCAGTAACATGCCTTTTTCACGCGGAGAACGCCCCGCCAGGTGTTGTGTCAGCCAGTGTTCGCCACGGCTTAACTGGCGTTCACGCCATTGCTGAAAATAGTGAATAAATTTATCGCGTAACATGTTATTTCCTCCGCAACGTTACGCCGCCGGAAACCGCATCACCCTCTTTCTGTAACGCGTCCTGTTGCACAACATAATCTGCCGCCAGTGCGCTACGCAGTTTGTCGAAGCTGGCAAAGTTTGCAGCCCGTAGCTGAAGGTGAAGCGTCTGGCGTTTTTGATCAAAGGTGAAACCACGCATTTCGATGTCGGTAAGTGACGCTGATTTCAGGGTACTGGCGATCGCTGACAATTCTGCGAGCAGCCGGGTATCGTCGGCCTGTGGGCGATATTTTTTCAGCGCCATCGTCACCTGAGAGCGTAAATTCACAATCCGCTTCTGCTCCGGGAACAACGTTAAGAACTGTTTCTCCGCCTGGGTGCGGCTTTGCGCCACCTGTTCGCTGACGCTCCATAACGTCACGCCCCGTTCCACTGCCAGCGCAACCAGAATCAGCAATATCGGCAGAATCATCACCCGCCAGCGCGCCCACTGTTTTCGGTAACTGACACGAGGCTGCCACGGCCCTGTAAGCAGGTTCCCTTCCGGTTCGCCATAAGTGGTAATGGCTGGCAGAGCCGTAACGGTCAGGCGTTCAGCGTCTGCGCCAGCCCATGCTGATAGCTCTTCCGGTGCAATGCCGACCACGGTTAGTGAAATCGGTAAATCCTGCTCATTGAGCTGGGCGCGGAACATGACCGGGGCCAGCGTCCGCCCGGCGCTCCATCCCCGGCATTCATCGATGCGGCAGATAACCCGTTGCGCATCGCCAGCCATAAACCCACAAGGAATGGACATCCAGTCCGGCGCGACGGTAGCCCGAGTGATGCCGTTTGCCTGCAACCACTGCGCAATGTTGCGCATATGCTGTTGGTGAATCACTGCTACGGTTGCCAGTTGCTGGTCGATTTTCAACGGGGCGAAATGCAGTTCATCGATATCCTGGTTCAGCTCTTCTTCCAGTAAGGCGGGCAGAATAGTCGGTATCTGCTTGCGGGCGACATCAGGCAGTTCAACCTGCCAGACGCTGATCCATTCGCCGGGAATGTAGAGTCGAATCGCATCAGTTTGCAGCCATTGCTGGAGCTGTTCGTTGTCAACGTCAGACCAGATGCCGTGCTCCACGTCGGTGGTACGGTGCTGCCAACGGATGGGATCGGAGGCGCAAAGCGGGATAAAAATCTCAAGCATGGAACTCACTCACTTTCTCCTGTCTGATGCCAGAGAACCGAAAAGTGTTGTGGGCCCATGCGGACAATTAACGAGTTCATCGTCAGTTCAATCTCATTCACGGTGATATCTGAACGCAGCCAGAAGTAATTGCTGTCCACGCTCAGGACGGTTTTTAGCTGTTTTTTAGTACGCTCATCGACGTCAGCAAGTAGCGGCTGCGCAAGAAACTGATCGACATCTTCCCAGCCCTTCGCCGGACGTTGTTGTAATAACGCCCGCGCCTGAACAGGGCTTAACCACGGGTCAAACAGCGCCTCAAGAATCACACTTTGCGCGACGTCCAGGGTATTGATGTTGATTTGCTGGCGGGTCATCGGCAGCGCACAGACCAGCGGTTTCAGTTTTTGATAAAGCCCGGCGTCCATTCCCTGTACCACGCGCATCTCACTGATATCGGCCAGCGGTTGATTGGCGGCGTAGAACGGCACCGAGCGGGCGAGATACTCGCTGTCTTCACGCCCCAGACGCGTCTGCACGCTGCGGTCCTCGTCAATAAACTCCCACAGGCTTTCGGCTATCAGTTCGGCCCGATAAGCAGGCACATCCAGGCGCGAGATCAGGGCAATCAGTTGTTGTACCGCGATAGGACGCGACGCCGTAGTCGGCTGAGCGAGGGCATTCAGGTTAAAGCAGGCCTGTGCGTCACGCAGAGTGACGGCAATTTGCCCCTGCGGCAGTGGGAAAAAACGAGGGCCAGAAGCCCACGGTTGTGCCAGATGCACGCGCTTTTCATTTTTCAGGCTCAGACTGAGCGCGCTCAGCGCCAGGCTTTCTGCACTGGCGCTGTACCACAGCGCCTGCTGGTACTCCTGCTGGCTGCGCGTTCTTCCCAGTTGCTGCTGCATCCGCCCGGAAAGCGTGATGGTTACCAGCATCATGACCGCCAGCAATACCAGCACCACGACCAGTGCCATTCCGCGTTTTGGTGGTGAGGTGATCATGATAATTGCGGCCCGCGTAACAACCAGATGCGTTCAATTTCACCCCATTGCGGCGAATGCAGGGTTATGCGTACCGCCACGGGGATCGCCTGTACTGACGACCAGCTCTCCTGCCAGCGCGTGCCGTCGTAGAACTGCAAACGGAGCGAATCCGCCGGAATCAACTTCTGCATTGTCGGCTTCACGCTGCCTGCGGCATCGGTCAGCGGCCAGGCTAACCGTTCGAGATAACCATCATGAATGCGGTAACCGACGGTGAGCAGATTACTGCGTGGCAGACGCATCAACGGGTTAACCACGCCGCCACGCACAAAGCGCATCCCTTCACTCTCAGACGCCAGCACGCCAGGGCCAGCCAGTAACGCTGGTTCACGCTGGCCCTGATCGCCTCTTACCGGACGCGGCATCATTTGTGTCAGATCGTGGGTCAGAAAACTCATCGTTTGCTGCATGAGGTTTAGTTTTTGATCGTGATCGGCGACGGTACTATTCACGCGTGTGACGCCGTTTGTCACCTGCTGCGCCATCAGTGCCAGTGAGGCAAAAATGGCGATTGCCACCAGCATTTCCAGTAACGTGAAACCAGCGCGAGCCCTTCTCACTGTTGGCCTCCCACGGCGCTAAACCAGGCGCGTCGTGACTGAATCACCGGCGAAAAATCTTCGTGACGGCTGACTTCAATATCCACCGCCTGGAGCAGCGCGTTACCTGTATTCAGCGGTATGGTGCGCCAGTACCAGCGGTTTCCAGCCATATCGCTCTCGCCCTGATGCCTGACCGCCCGCTGCTCGCGGGTCATCAGGTAGAGCAGCGCAGTCTGGTTTTCAGCCACCCAGCCTGCTACCGTTTTCTCCTCAAGAACGTGCTGATTACTCAGCGCACCGCTGGCAATCTGTAACACCGCCGTGGCAGCCAGCGCAAAAATCGCCAGTGCGAGCATCACTTCCAGCAAGGCAAATCCGCGCTTCATGGCATCCTCTCATCACATTGATTGAGGGATAACGCGCCATCGTGTGCCAGTTTTACCGCCCAACATGCGTTTTGCACCGCTGAGTAGAAGCGCAGCGTAAACGGCGTGGCGGGTTCAAAAGGCGAAAAACGGATCTGCGGCGTCTTCTTTTTCGCCTCTTTTTGCAGCTCCAGTTCAATATCGTGCAGCGTCAGGCGACGACGCTGCAGCTCCAGCGCATATTCCTTCTGCCAGATATCACTGCCGGGTTGTAACAGCATCTGCACCTGTTTCGGCACCGTAACCTGTGCCGATAACCGGGTCGCAGAAACAGGCAACCACTGCCCGTGACGACGCTGCATAAACTGATAGCCTGGCGGGTCGATTAACACACCGAGTGTCTGCCCTTCGATCACTGCCCTGTCCTTAAACTGCGCAAAGCGAGTCAGAAAATCCTGCGCTGCTTTTTTCGCAGGCGGTTCAGAATCGGTCGCAAAAGTCTGCACCACGCCCGCACTGGCAAGGCCGATAAGGAAAATCACCAGCATGATTTCCAGAAGAGTGAATCCGCGTTCAGGCACTGATTACTGAAACTCCTGCAAATTCCAATTACCGATATCTGCGCCAGCGCCTTCCCCATTTTCCTGACCATCCGCCCCCAGGGTGTAAACATCAAACAGTCCTTTTTCACCCGGGCTGAGATACTGATAATCATTGCCCCACGGATCTTTTGGCAGTCGTTTAATGTACCCACCGGTACGGTAGTTACGGGAATCTGCCATATTGGCCGGTTGCTGGATCAGCGCCTCAAGCCCCTGTTCTGTGGTCGGATAACGCCCGTTATCCAGTCGGTACATATCCAGCGCATTCTCCAGCGCCACGATATCGCTGATGGCTTTTTGCCGATCCGCTTTCTCTTTATTGCCCAACAGGTTAGGCACCACCAGACTTGCCAGGACGCCAAGAATAACAATCACCACCATCACTTCCAGCAGGGTAAAACCTGCCCGTGGTTTTTGTGTGCGGGATAACGAATTCATGTGATAACTCCGTAAATTACATTCCAACCATATTGTTCAGTTGCAGCATCGGTTCGAGGATGGCGATGACGATAAACAGCACCACGCCCGCCATCATCACCACCAGCGCCGGCTCAAACAGCCCTAACGCCAGCCCCACCTGGGTATCAAATTCCCGTTCCTGGTTGACTGCGGCCTGCTCAAGCATGGTTTCCAGCTCGCCGCTCTGTTCGCCGGAGGCGATCATGTACAGCATCATCGGCGGGAACAGGCGCAACTCCGCCAGCGCGGCGCGCAAGCTGCTTCCTTCGCGGACGCGATCTGCCGCCAGCAGCAGTTGTTGCTCGACATAACGATTTGCCGACACGGCGGCGGCGGTCTGAATGCCTTCCAGCAGCGGAACACTGCTGGCGGTGAGGATGCTTAATGTGCGGGAAAAACGCGCCGTATTCAGCCCGCGCGCAACACGCCCCGTCACGGGCAAACGCAGCAAGGTTTTATCCCAGCGCAGGCGCATCGCAGGATTTTTGAGTAGCCGTTGCCCCAGCACCAGAAGCCCCAGCAAACCCGCCAGCCAGTACACGCCGCTGGCCTGTAACGCGTCGCTCATGGCGATGAGCATTCGGGTAGAGGCGGGCAGCGCGTGTCCGAGATGATCAAACTGTTCGATAATTTTCGGCACTACTGCCGTCAGCAAAATAGTGACTACGCCCGTTGCCACCACCAGCAGAACCAGCGGATAGAGCATGGCCTGCAATAGACGTGATTTCAGGCGCTGTCGCTGTTCGGTGTAATCCGCAAGGCGATTAAGCACCACGTCGAGATGCCCGGATTTTTCTCCGGCAGCGACCATCGAACAAAACAGGGAGTCAAAGACGCGGGGATGTTCGCGCAGGCTGTCCGACAGGGTATAGCCTTCCTGAATCCGACTGCGCAGCGCCATTCCGAGGCTTTTCACATGCAGTTTTTCACTTTGCTCACTGACCGCCTGTAAGCAGGTTTCCAACGGCATTGCTGCCTGCACCAGCGTTGCCAGTTGGCGCGTGAACAGCGCCAAATCTGCCGCCGCCACGCGACGATGTGCGTGCCGCCGACGCTGCAACATCCCCCCTGACGAAGTATTCATCCGGGCTTCAATATGCACGGGGATAAGCTCTTTACCGCGCAACAACTGGCGGGCATGACGCGCGGAATCCGCCTCAATCATACCTTTGGTTTTGCGACCATTACGCTCCAGCGCCTGATAGTAAAACAGTGCCATTACGCCTCCATGGTTACCCGCAGAACTTCATCGAGAGAGGTTTCTCCGGCGAGCACTTTCTCAATGCCGTTACTGCGGATACCCGCAGAGTGTTGCCGGACATAACGTTCCAGCTCCAGTTCCCCGGCCTGACGGTGGATCAAATCACGCAATGTGGCGTCCACCACAATCAGTTCATGGATGGCAGTACGTCCGCGAAAACCTTTGTGATTACAGGCGGGGCAGCCCTGCGGATGGTACAGAGTGACGGTTCGCGCATCGGTAATCCCCAGCAGGCGTTTTTCTTCGTCAGTGGCAGGCGCGGGCTGGCGGCAGTCGGGGCACAGCGTGCGAACCAGCCGCTGCGCCATCACGCCCGCCAGACTGGAAGAGAGCAGGAAAGGCTCGACGCCCATATCCTGCAAACGCGTGATCGCCCCCACCGCCGTGTTGGTATGCAGCGTGGAAAGTACCAGGTGCCCTGTAAGCGATGCCTGGACGGCAATTTCTGCGGTTTCGGTATCGCGGATTTCACCGACCATCACCACATCCGGGTCCTGACGCAAAATCGCGCGCAGGCCACGGGCGAAGGTCATGCCGACGCGGGTGTTAACCTGCGTCTGACCGATCCCTTCAATCATGTATTCGATGGGGTCTTCAACCGTGAGAATGTTGCGCGAATGGTTGTTCAGCTCCTGCAATCCGGCGTACAGCGTGGTGCTTTTGCCGGAACCCGTCGGCCCCGTCACCAGAAAGATACCGTGCGGTTTGTGCAGTAGCTGGCGCAACTGCGCGGTCAGTTCATGACTCAGCCCCAGACGCTCCAGCGTCAGGCGGGCCTGGTTTTTGTCCAGCAGTCGCAGCACCACGCGCTCGCCCCAGGCAGAAGGCATGGTGGAGACACGCACGTCAATCGCCCGACCGCCCAGCAGCAGCGCAATACGTCCATCCTGCGGCACGCGCTTTTCGGCAATGTCCAGCCGCGCCATCACCTTGATACGCGACACCAGCAGCGAGGCTAGTTTGCGCCCGGGACGCAGCATTTCATGTAGCGTTCCGTCTACACGAAAACGGATCACCAGACTCTTTTCAAACGTCTCAATGTGGATATCCGAAGCGCCTTCTTTAATTGCCTCTGCCAGCATGGCGTTGATCAGTTTGATGATCGGCGCATCGTCGTCACTTTCCAGCAAATCTTCCGTTTCTGGCAGCTCTTCTGCGAGGGTAAAGAAGTCCTCGGCGGAACCGAGATCTTCCATCAACTGGCGAGCTTCGGAAGAGTCCCGCTGCCAGACCGCATTCAGCCGCTGTTCAAATTCGGCCTCGTCGATTTGCCGCAGCGTAAAGGGCGCGTTCAGCCCCCGTTGCAGCTCCTGCAAAACAGAGAGCGACAACGGATGAACATGGAGGATCTCCAGCGACGCTTCGCACCATGCCACCAGGCTAAACCGGCGGCTGAAACTGTAGGGCAGACGCACGGTGTTAGCGGAGGTTTCCTGTGCTACAGGCACCATTAACGCGTTCTCCCGGCATTGAGGAACGCGCGAACTTCCGGCGGTAAGGCCTGGTTTTGCGCTGGTAGTACCGGCTGCGCAGTGTTCGGCATCAGGCTTAAGCCTTGCTCATCGCGATAGATCTGCTCGGCGCGCATATAGTTATATTTGCGCTGCGAAACGCCGTCTGCCGCCATACCGTCACGCAGAATGGTCGGGCGGATAAACACCATCAGATTACGTTTTTCTTTTTTATCTGCCGTGGACTTAAACAGGTTGCCAATCAACGGGATATCGCCCAACAACGGCACTTTCGCCACGCTTTCTCCCGCCTGGTCGTCCATCAGACCGCCAAGCACAATCAACTCACCATCGTTAGCCAGCACGGTAGTCTTCAGTTTGCGCTCGCCAAACACCACATCGAGGCTGGTCTGTCCTTCCACCTTCGACACTTCCTGCTCAATCACCATCTGTACCGCGTTACCTTCGTTAATCTGCGGCGTGACCTTCAGCATGATGCCGACTTTTTTCCTTTCTACTGTATTGAAAGGATTGCTGTTATTGGAGCCAACGGTAGAGCCGGTTAATACCGGAACGTCCTGGCCCACCATGAAGAAGGCTTCCTGGTTGTCCAGCGTGGTGATGCTCGGCGTGGAGAGCACGTTCGAGCTGGAGTCGTTTTTGACCGCCTGTACCAGTGCCATCCAGTCGCCTTTCACCACGCCAACCGCCGTACCGCTAAAGCCAGAAAGAAGCTGAGCAAGCGTGGAGAGATCGCCGTTAGTATCCGGATTTATGGTGGTAGCGCCGTTTTCACTGATCACCGTCGAGCCTTTCTGCGGTTTTGCCTGAGAAATCGCTGCGCCCAGCGTACCGATAGGGATCTGCGTACCGTTAGCAAACTGCATTAATCCGGCATCTTTCGACGCCCACTGCACGCCGAAGTTGATATTGCTGCCTTCAGCAACTTCCACGATCAACGCCTCGACATGCACCTGAGCACGGCGAATATCCAGTTGTTCAATCACGCTTTGCAGCGACTGCATGATGTCCTGCGGCGCGGTAACAATCAGGGCATTACTGTGTTTGCTGGCGGCGATGGAGACAACCTCACGCCCGCTACCGACGGTGCCTTCCGCCTCTTCTTTAGCCGCCGTGAGCGTGCCGCTGACCTGCTTCAGCACATCGACCAGATCTTCCGCTTTGCTGTATTTGAGATAGAAAACCTGGCTGTTGCCGCTGCGCTCCATTTCTGAGTCCAGCCGACGGATCAGGCGGCGCATTTTGTCCCGCGTGGCCGGGTCACCACTGACAATCACACTGTTGGTGCGTTCGTCGGCGACAATCTGTGATTTCAGCGTCGCAGGCTGGTTCTCGCCGCTGTTTTTCGTCAGGCTTTCCAGCACGCGGGCGATTTCCGAAGCCGAGGCGTTATCCAGCGGGATCACCTCTTCAGTGCGATTACCCGCGTGATCCACGCGCTGGATCACTTCTGTCAACCGCTCCACGACGGAGGCGCGTCCGGTGAGCATAATTACGTTGGAGGGATCGTAATTAACAACGTTGCCTGAGCCTGCGCTGTCGATCATCTGGCGCAAAATCGGTGCCAGTTCGCGGACCGACACATTACGTACCGGCACTACTTTGGTGACCATTTCATCGCCCGCGTAGTTGTCGCTGCCTTCACCGACCAACGGCAGTGGCTCGACTTTCGCGGCGCTGGATTTCACCACCTTCAGCACGTCGTTTTCCATCGGTACGACGGCATACCCCTGTGCTTCCAGCAGGTTAAGGAATAGCTGGTAATACTGGCGTTCATTGAGCGGAGTCATGGTACGAATACTCACTTTCCCCTGTACGCCCGGCCCCATAATGATGGTTTTATTAAGGTTAGCGCCGACGGTTTCGATGAACGATTTCAGGTCGGTATCTTTAAAATTAGCGGTGAAAGTGGCTTCTTCCGCCCAGACCGGTGAACTGCATAATGCCGCTGCCAACACCAGCGGCAGTAAACGCTTTTTTGTTTTGAGGCCAGTTGTCTTCTTACGCCAGACCGACAACGTAATATCACGCCAAAACACGATGAATGATTCTCCTGGATTAAATGCGGTTAGCGCAGCGCGATGGAAATGTCGTAGCGCGCACCCTTGCGTAAAACCGTAAGTTGAATGGAATCCATTGAAGGTAACTGCCGCATCAGAGCAATCATTGCTCGTGGATCAGTGAAATCCTGCTGATTTAGCGCAATGGCGATATCGCCTTCCTTAAAACCGCTGGCATCGAACAGAGAACGATCTGCCCCCGGCTTCACTGCATAACCGACAATCCCCTCCTTACGCACAGGCGTAAGCTGGATATAGTTAAAAATTTTCTGCGGATCTTTCGCCAGTGCCTGACGCACAGCAGTCGGGATCTCAACTGGCGCACTGGCAGCAGGCTCAGCAACAGCTTGCTTTGCTTCGTCACTGATGGCTTTTTTGTTGGTCACGGCTACGGTGGAACGCTCCTCTTCTGCCAGGCTCAGGCGCTCTATTTTTCCCTGATAGCGCAGCATCACATGGTCGCGATTGATTTCCTCAATCACTGCGTTGTGCGAGCCAAGCGTTTCACCCTGCAAATAGACCTGCTGTTTACCGCCTTCTTCAATAACCGCGCCGGGTCTGGCACCAAAGGCGATCCCGCGCAGCACCACATTAAGACGTGTTTCTGCCACAGGCGCAGGTTCAGGTTGTTTTACCGGCACGGCGACAGGCTGATATTTGCCAAACCAGTTTTGCTGGCTGATTAATTGCACGTCATTTTTATCGAACGTTTTTGCATCTGCACGGGGCGGTTTATTCGCCGATGGGGAAACCGCCGTATATTCCGCAGAAAAGGAGAAATAGCGCCAGAGTGAATGCGCCACTTTTGCAGAAATAATAAGCAGCATCAGCCAGAACATCGCGCGTACAATTTTTCGCAGATGCTCTTTGTCTGTATTAAGAGATTGTCTCTGGTTAAGAGTGTGACGAATTTTTGTCAGCCATTGAATGAGATAAATTCGTGCGTCACGAAAAACAACCCGCGCCAATTTATATCTACCCGACGTTATGCTTTGACTATTCCACAGGTGGTACGATCCAGTTTCCGCTGATACTGGTTACCTGTACGTGTATCATTAATCGTTATGCTGTAATTAATTCCCTCGGTAATCATTAATTTCACCGTCGGGTCAGCGCACATTTGTCGTTGATAGCTGGTTAAAAAGGCATCAGGCGTCTGCGTGGTCTGAGCACCCGCTTCGCTGATAATGGTCATTTTTACCGTCGTGCCGCTACTTTGCGCCAGCACTAAGGTATATCCCGCAGATTTAATCGGCAGGTTTTGGCTGATATTTTGCGCCTGTTTTTTCGCCAGTAAACTGGCATTTTCATTATGGCTGGCACAGCCACTTAATAATCCTGTAACGCTCAACAATAGCGATATTAATACCCTCCCTGGCATTTGTTTTATCGACATGGTAAATAATCTCTAAGGTTATTAATAAGAGTAAAAATGTCACTTCGATAATGACGTGGTTATCATTAAAACAATGCCTGTAGATAAAGTGTTGCTATACCGCCCAGACTTAAACACGGTCCAAAAGGCAGCGGGGTTGATCCTCTTTTTGTAATAACGGCATATATCAGGCCGCAGCATGAGGCGATTAAAGCAACATTGGGCAGTGATAACGCCCCCACCCAGCCACCTAAAGCGGCGAAGAGTAATACATCGCCCATGCCTAATGCTTCTTTACGCAGAACTATTCCGGCTATCCAGCGCAGGGAGTAAAAAGTGATAAATCCCACCAGTACGCCGGTAACTGCGTCTTGTAGCGTTAACGGACTCTGCTGCGCCCATGCCGCAATCAGCCCGGTCCACAATACGCCCTGAGTAAAAACATCGGGCAGCCATTGGTTATCGAGGTCAATGATGCTCGCGGCAATCAGCCAGGCGGATAATATCATCACCGCCAGCCCCCATCCACTTTCTGGCCACACCAGACTCGCCAGCAAAAAAGCGAGTGCCGTCAATAACTCCACCAGCGGATAACGCTTGCTGATTTTCGCCTGACAGTCGCGGCAGCGCCCTTTGAGCATCAGCCAGGAGAGCAGCGGAATATTGTCACGAACGCGGATAGTCTGCTGGCAATGCGGACAGTGCGAGCGTGGCAGCGCCAGGCTTATTTTTGACTGCGTACTCGGCATTTCACCGTGAAACTCCGCCATTTGTTGGCGCAGCATGATGGGGTAACGCCAAATCACCACATTCAAAAAACTGCCGATAATCAATCCTCCGACGGTAGCCAGGACGGGCATCGCCGCGGGGTATTGCTGAAAAACATCAAAAAGCATGGTTAAAGGTTATTTGTTGTAACTTGCCGGATGCGGGCCTGCAGGTGTATGCCATACGGCTTTCCTCCAGGCCCGATGCGCCTTATTTCATGCCGGATGCGGCGCGAGCGCCTTTTCCGGCATACAGGCTTACTCAGCTGACATCTTATGCTCGGTAACCTGATTAATGGTTTCCGGCCCTTGCTGCGGTTTCGGCAGATTAAGCGCCGCCAGCGTCTCGTAAGCCGACTGGCTCACACCGCCCTCGAAGTTCATCTCGCTCGCTCCCGGCAACTGGTAAGCATTCGCGCCCGGATTCCATTTCTTAAAGAACTCCGAAAGATCCGTCTGGGCGACCCAGGATGCACACAGCATCAGCGTGTCGGCAGCGTTACCGTTGGATTCGGCACAGTAATTTCTTTCGCCAAACTTGGTTTTGCCAACCTCATCGCCGCGTGCTTTACGATGCATCAACTGGAACAGGTTCCAGCCTTTCATCCCTTCACGCTCGCTGTAGAACGCTGGCAGATTGCCATCTGGATACCACGTCTTGATATCAAAGTTTTTCTCTGCCCACTCTTTCAGCTGTGCGTACATCAGCAGACGGTCACCCGCACCGCCGCGCGCCCATGCCTGACCGTTGCTCTCCTCCAGATATTCCGGCGCGACGGTAATGTCGTCAGCGACACGGTTCATCTTGCCGAGATAGCGATCCTGCATGTACAGCGCCAGCACGTTGTTCGCTACTTCAGTTGCGCCAGGAACAGTCAGCGGCGTTTCGGCGGCGTTGTGACCAACTTCGTGCCAGATCAGCCAGTCGTTCAGCGGCGTCGTCGGCAGCGTGGTGCTGTTCGTCGAGAAGCTGCTGTTCATTACCGGATAACCAGAGTGCGCATCACCGATGGAGATCTGCACATCGTTGGTGAAACGATGCTTGTGCCCCGTCAAGTTTTTATAGGTAAACATCCGGTGCTTACCGTCTTCATCATTACGACCGTAGAAGTCATTCATCGAGCTGGCAAAGGTATCCAGATCTTTAGCGAATTCTGCTACACCACCAGTGAAATTGCTGGCCTCAAGGTTCTTCTTCGGCGTGGTATAAACGAAAGCGTCTGATTCCAGCTCGCCCAGCGGCGCAGGGGAGTTCAGAGCGTTTTTCCATTCGCCGTCTTTATAGAACGGCGCTTTTACCACACCAGTAAAGGTGAATTCGGCTGACTCATTCTTTGGGCTGTTGCCCTTGATATAAATCAGACCACCGTAAGGCACCTTGAAGGTCACCTTATCATTGGCTTTCAGATCATAGGTTTTCGTCACTTTTGGCGGACGGTTCAGCGCGACTTCATGCTTCTCGCGTCCGGTCAGATCGTCGGCCAGCGCCACGGTGACAGTCACAGGAACTGATGCAGAAGACTCAATGGTGACCTCTTTCTGAGCCGGAGCCCATAGGCCAGTAGACTGCATGTTACCCGCAAACCATTTGGTCGGATTCGAGTACAGGCTGATGGTTTCAGTAACCTTCTCACCTTCTGCCGATACCGCTCCCGGATACTTCTCGACATCAACTTTGATGTTCAGATCCCACCAGGAACGACCCAGCATCAGGCGCGTCAGCGGTTTTTCCATATAGTTGAGCGGATAGCTGGGGTTCATCATGCCCGCTTTATTAACGCTCTTCTCGCCGTAGATCATGTTGTTATCGACCAGCGATTTTTTCAGCTCATCAGAACACTGCGTGCCGCCAGTATAGGCATCGTTGGCGTAGCAGTTCAGGAACTCGGTGAACGTTTTAAAGCCCAGCTCGTCTTCCTTGCTGCTGTCATAGCTGTATTCAATTTCATTCCACAGCCAGACCGACATGTTCTGGTACAGACGTTCCAGATCGACGCTGCTCAGACGCTCACCTTTGCGACCATTGGTCCGGAAGTAGAGCTCATGCTGATACAGACGCTGAATGTTGGTGCCTAAATCCGCCGCCTGCACCATCGCTTTTGCAGTGTCGGCGCTGAGATTCAGTTGCGTATAGCGCGGAACATACATGCCACCAGTAACCGGAACGTTCGTGCCAGGACGGTATTCCAGGCAGTTGATTTCGTAGTGATATGTCGAGTCCTTACACTCCTCTAATCCCTTGAATTTTTCCAGAATTTTCTTCTTCGCAGCATCCAGAGATTCAGTCGTTTTGTGGTCGGCTTCATCGATAAAGGCGAATTGAGTTACCTGTTTACCATCAACCTCTTCTTGCCAGCTGGCTACTTCCAGTTTCGGTTTCTTATCAGGCTTGTTATCAATCTGATATTTCCAGGTAACTTTTCCTGTTTTGGAATCAATGGTGTACGGCAGCTCACCCTCCACAACCGGATAACGTTCATAAACCCAAATGCCAGTCGCTCGACGCTGGCGCACGCGGTCTGGATAACCCTGCGGATCGTTATTCACCACCGACTTGTTCAGTGCCATTGACAGGCCTGCGGCATCCAGCAGACGCACAAAGCCAGACGCGCTCTCTTCCTTAAGATTGCTCATCACGTTTTCCATGATCAGCACCGAGCCACCTTTGTTCATATAGGCGATCAAATCGGTCACATCCTGCTGGGTCAGCTTCGGTTTGCTGGTATCTGCACGCAGAGGCACTGCATAGGGATCGCCCCCCACCTGAGTCACATACTCAAAGCCGTTAAGGATCAGCAGCGGCATTTTCTGCGGATCGAGATCGCCATAGCTACTTAAATGCTCAACGGAGATACCCGCAAAATCCGGATGGAAGCCGAACTCAGCACTGTTTCCTGTAACCTGACCATGACGTTTGAAATAGACAGTATCCAGGTTGGTGCCTACGGTCATGCTGGCTTTCGCGTCCGGCGTCCATTTATCGTTGGACAGATAGCGCAACACGTTCTGCATAAAGTGCTTCATATCATTAGAATCACTGTTACGCGTACACTGACCGTTTTTATCAACACCGCCTTCCCAGCTGTAACCGTTCGGACAGCGCAGAATGCTGTTGTAGTGCGGGTTACCGATAACCATCAGCTTACCTTTGCCGACTTGCCCCAGCGAGATAAACGGCAGGTTGAAGGTGGCAGTTTCGCGAGTCACGTTTTCCGGGCGCACAATGGAAGGCGCTTCCGTAATGTACGCCAGCTCATTTTTATCCCAGGCGCGTTTTTCGCCGAAGGCCAGCCAGTAGTTTTTATCATTACGCGCCATCAGAATCGGGAATGCCGCGTTGGAGATATTCACCACCGCCTGACCGCGCGCATTACCGGTGCTGCCATAGAAGTTGGTAGAGTCATGGAATACATGGAACTTGCTGACAGATTTGTAACTTGTATCCACACCCCACAGCTTGTTAATAACGCCCTGAATCTGGCCGTCATTAACATTGCGCGTCGTCAGCGAGAACCAGCGAGCCTCGTTACAACCGTCGGTTTTCGCACAAATCGCGGTATCGATCTCTTTGGCTTGACCCGTCTTAAACTGCTCAATAAATTCGTTTGGCAGATTAACAACTTGCTCACCTTCATCCAGCGTCGCACCGTTGGATAACGAGAGATTGATAATCTCGTTGATCACGTTGGGATATTCGGCAAAGACCTTGCGTACATCGTCCGGAACAACACGGGTATTATTTTGCCCGGTCGTCGAATAGCGATGAATAAGCTGATCAATATTCGCCCCGCGAACTTCATCACCCAGTTCAGTCAGCGCAATGGTCGACTTATTGCCGCGCACTGAACCCAGTTCAAAGGTATCGATACCAAAGGAGATGGTTTCGCCCCAGCTAAAGGAAAATTCACCATTTTCCCCTGTCACGCCACGGCCTGAATTGGTGTAGTAGTTGACGCCAGCAACACCATATCCCTGGCTATCTACCAGTCGGCCTTCGGAGAGAATGATTTCCGTAGGTTGATACTGATAAAACTGTTCCGCGTTAGCCGACACGAAGGAGGCGTTCAGATCCGGTTTTGTTCCCGGCGTGGTGACAGGCACGACCGGTGAAGTATGAGTGGATGGCGCTTTATCGGTCGCGGCATTGTTTTCCACCTCTTCATTGACCAGCTTTTTGAACTCTTCCGGTGCCAGATCGATTTGCTTATACAGCGAGTCGAAACGTTTACTCTCGATCACAGAGGAGAACGTCAGGCAAACCTGTTCTGTATCCGCCGGACAGCTGTTACTGGACGTTACCAGCGAAACCGCATTGCTTTTCTTATTGTCGGAAGCCGCCAGTTCTTGCGCGTCCTCAAGACTAAACGACACTTTTTCAACCGCACGCAGGCTACGCGCAGCTTCTGACTGAGTGTTGAAGGTGGCAATTGTCGTGTTACCCGCCACGCAAGTAACGTCCTCACCAGGTGTAAATGTAAAGCCATCGCTGGATTCACCATTACAGGTAGCACCAGTTACCCGCTGGCTTCCGCCCAGGGTCAGATAACCCGTTTTCGTAGGAACAGGTTCTGGCTCCGGTTCTGGTGTTGGCTCAGGATCAGGTATCGGTTCCGGCGTAGGTTCTGGGTCCGGCGTTGGCTCAGGCGTCGGCTCCGGGTTTGGTGTTGGATCAGGTTTCACTTCCGGCAAAGACCCTGTTCCAGAATCTACAGGCGGCGTATCGGAGGAAGATCCGGAACCACCGCCATCACAACCGGCTAACAGGGTTGCGCTCAAAATAGCCGCTAAAAGCGATTTCTTATATTTAAATTTCTTATTCATTAATAACGCAAGTGACAAAACAATGTTAAAAAATTCGTAACTGGGAGAAATAGTTTTATGCTTTATCTTCTCTAATAACTTCCTCCATTCTTAAAAAACTGCATTATTGATAACGAAACAGGTGAAATTTATAAGAATATCCCCTATTCGATGTCAGACGGGGTATTTATAAAAAGATTCAACAAACAAAAAAGTAACAATTATTCACAATGTAACTATCCCAAGTTGTTGATAGTTTTAACGATTGCGATTGCAAAAGCAACAGATAGCACGGTGTTTGCTCATCAAGCGAACATAATTAGTACAAACTTGTTTTGCGTGATAAAAAAAATAGATATTCTCACGTTCTTAATTATTTAGCAGGTTATCTGAACGCAAAACATTATTGCTGCATGGATAATAAAGAGGGAAATAATTTTCAATTAATAAGACAGAATAATGTAAATGTAGCCGGATGATATTAACGATCATCCGGCATTATTGACTTACGAAACTAACATCCCGGTAAACACATACGCCTGCAACAGCGTGATAATGCCGATAACGCTGGCAAAAATCAGACTGTGCTTCACGGTGTAGCGGAACAGTTCAGATTCTCGGCCCACCATGCCCGTCGCGGCGCAGGCCACGGCGATAGATTGCGGGGAGATCATCTTGCCAGTTACGCCGCCGCTGGTATTTGCTGCCACCAGCAGGGTGTCGGAGACGTTGATTTGCTGCGCCGTGGTCGATTGCAGTGAACCAAACAGGGCGTTAGAGGAAGTGTCCGAGCCGGTAAGGAATACCCCCAGCCAGCCGAGGAATGGCGAAAAGAACGGGAACATCACGCCTGTACCTGCCAGTACCAGCGCCAGCGTGGTGGACATACCGGAATAGTTGGTGACGAAGGCGAACGCCAGCACCATGCCAATCGACAGTATCGGCCACTTCAGGCTAATTAGCGTTTCGGCAAAGACGCCAATACCTTTCTTGATCCCCACGCCGAGGATGAAGATAGAGATAATCGCTGCAATAAAAATAGCGGTGCCGCCAGCAGAGAGAGGGTCGAATTTAAATACCGCATCCATTGGCGTTGGCTGGGCGACAATGGGTGCCGCTTTCAACACTTGTTGATGCAAATGAGGGATCTGGAAATTAATCACCAGCGAATAAAACGCGCCGCCCGGAGCAAATAACGCTTTAAATGGCTTCATCGTCCAGATGGTGACCAGCACCGTTAAGATTAAAAACGGTGACCACGCACGAATGATTTGCCCCAGACTATATTCTGAAGGCACGGGACCGCCAGAAGATGGTTTATTCACCACCATCGCACCTGCGGATTGTCCCATGCTGATTGCCGTTTCGGTATTTTTCGGCCGCCAGACTTTAAGGAATAAAGCGAGTGAGACGATACTCACCAGCGCCGAAGTAATATCCGGCAGTTCCGGACCAATATAGTTAGAGGTAAAGAACTGCGTGACAGCGAAGCTTCCCCCAGCAACCAGCGCCGCTGGCCACGTCTCTTTCACCCCTTTCCAGCCGTCCATCATTGCTACCAGCCAGAACGGCACAAGAACCGACAGGAACGGTAACTGACGTCCCGCCATTGCGCCAATGTGGAACGGATCGATTCCCGTTACCTGACCGGCGACCAGAATCGGCACGCCCAACGCACCAAACGCCACCGGCGCAGTATTGGCAATCAGACACAGCCCCGCCGCGTATAACGGTTTGAAGCCCAGGCCCACCAGCAGCGCACCGGTAATCGCCACCGGCGCACCAAAGCCAGCCGCCCCTTCCAGCAGCGCGCCAAAGGAGAAACCAATCAGTAACACCTGCAAACGCTGATCGTCAGTGATGGAGATAACCGAGCTGCGGATAATATCGAACTGACCGCTGGCAACGGTTAATTTATAGAGGAACACCGCCGCAACAATAATCCACGCAATAGGCCATAATCCATAAATAAAGCCATAGCCCGCAGCAGCAAATGCCATATCAATCGGCATTTTAAAGGCGAATATTGCAATCAGGATAGATAATATAAGGGTTATTGCTCCGGCGACATGTCCTTTCAGACGTAATACCGCGAGTGCAACGAAGAAGAATATTATCGGGATCAGGGCGACCAGAGCGGATAGCCCCAGTCCTCCCATCGGCATATACATTTGGGTCCAGGTAACCATATTGTTCAGTCTCTTATTATCTTTATATGCTTGATATACTTAAGGTTGTAATAAGCAAAAGAGGACTGAACTGTAAAATATAGGCGTTATACTTTACAGCAACAGTACGCTGCTAACGCAATTGCTACCTCTGGCATAACAAGTATATCGGGTAAGTGTTTCTGTTCCGCACACGCAGGCGCAGAATATCGTTAAGATGTCCATATTGTTGTTTTAGGCCCGCTAGTAATGCGCTACGGGTATTTAATATTGTTAAACCCTGATAATCGCTCCGGTTATTTCCGGGATAAATGTACTACCGCAGTTACTATCATAGCCCCGACAATAAAACTTGCCGGGGCTTTTTTGACGCTATTAATGACTTTCTTTTTCGCGTAAACGCCAGGCGTGTAATAACGGTTCGGTATAGCCGTTTGGCTGTTTCACGCCGAGGAAGATTAAATCGCTGGCAGCTTTAAAAGCACACGAGTTAGCGAAATTCCCCGCCATCGGACGATAAGCCGGATCGCCAGCGTTTTGCTGATCAACCACTTTCGCCATATTCTCCAGCGACGCCTGCACCTGTTCTTTGGTCAGAATACCGTGACGTAACCAGTTGGCGATATGCTGGCTGGAGATACGCAGCGTTGCGCGGTCTTCCATCAGCGCCACGTTGTGAATATCCGGCACTTTTGAACAACCAATCCCCTGCTCCACCCAACGCACCACGTACCCCAGAATCCCCTGCACGTTGTTATCCAGCTCTTGTTGGATCTCTTCCACCGACCAGTTAGCGTTTTCAGCCACCGGAATAGTCAGCAGATCGTCCAGCAACGGTTCAAATTCAGCATTGAACTCGCTCTGGGCAATGTTGGCCTGCACGCTCTGTACGTTGGTTTGGTGGTAGTGCAGCGCATGGAGCGTAGCAGCGGTTGGTGACGGAACCCAGGCTGTGTTTGCCCCGGCACGCAGTTGGTCGCCCTTCTGGCTGTACATGTCTGCCATCAGGTCCGGCATTGCCCACATGCCTTTACCAATTTGCGCTTTACCGCGCAGCCCACAGAACAGACCGGAAAGCACGTTATTACGCTCGTAGGCTTTGATCCACGGCGTCGATTTCATCTGGTTTTTACGCAGCATCGGGCCAGCTTCCATCACCGAATGCATTTCATCGCCGGTACGGTCGAGGAAACCGGTATTGATGAACGCCACGCGGTTGCGCGCCTGAGCGATACAGCTACGCAAGTTCAGCGAGGTCCGACGTTCTTCATCCATAATGCCCATTTTCAGGGTATTCGGTGCCATACCGAGCATTGTCTCAATGCGGGTAAACAGTTTGTTGGCGAACGCCACTTCCTGCGGACCGTGCATTTTCGGTTTCACAATATAGACGCTGCCAGTGCGCGAGTTTTTCTGCACTTTTAAATCATAGAGGGCAATCGCGCTAGTCATGACGCCATCAAGAATGCCTTCCGGGATTTCATTGCCTTCGCTGTCCCAAATCACAGGAATGGTCATCAAATGCCCCACGTTGCGGATAAACAGCAACGAGCGTCCGTGCAGAGAAATTTCAGAGCCATCGGCGGCGGTGTACTGACGATCGTCATTCAGTTTACGCACGATTTGCCGACCGTTTTTCTCCATTTTCTCTTGCAGAGTCCCCTGCATCAGGCCCAGCAGGTTGCGGTACAGCAGGATTTTATCTTCCGCATCAACCGCCGCGACCGAATCTTCGCAGTCGAGAATGGTACTGATGGCCGCTTCGACGATAACATCGTTGATATGCGCCGGATCGTCTTTGCCAATCCGCCCGTTGGCATCGATTTGCAGCTCAATATGCAGGCCGTTATTTTTCAGCAAAATGCAGGACGGCGCAGCGGCATTGCCACGGTAACCGATAAACTGCGCCGGGGTGCGTAACGTGGTTTCTTTACCATTTTTCAACTGGATGCGTAATTGTTTATCAACCACCTTAAACGCCACCACATCCTGATAGCTGCCGTTTTCCAGCGGTAGAGATTCATCGAGGAAACGCCGAACCCAGGCGATAACCTGCTCACCGCGCTGCGGATCGTAGCCGCTGACCATCGCCCCTTCCTGCGGGATGATGTCGCTGCCGTATAACGCATCGTACAGTGAGCCCCAGCGCGCGTTCGCCGCGTTCAGCGCGTAGCGGGCATTCATTGCCGGAACCACCAGCTGTGGCCCCGCCTGGCTGGTGATTTCGCTGTCAATGCCCGTGGTTTCCACCGTCACGCGCTCCGGTTGCGGCACCAGGTAGCCCAGTTCACACAGGAAAGATTTATAGGCCGCTTTATCTTTTACCGGCCCCGGATTGCTGCGATGCCACTCATCAAGCGCTGCCTGAATGCGATCGCGTTCTGCCAGCAACTGACGATTTTCTGGTGCCAGATCGTGAACAATCTCATCAACATTGCGCCAGAACGCGGCAGCATCCAGTTCTACGCCCGGCAAAACTTCTTCATCCACAAAACGTTTAAAGTCGGCGTCAATGCGTAAAAGGCCTTGGGTTATGGTTTCACTCATTATTTATCTCCTCGTTTTCGCTTATTTCGCCAACACCGCTGCTGCCGCTTTCGCGACCTGCGCATCCTGTGCTCCGGTTAAACCAGAAACGCCCACGGCACCAATAATTTGCCCATCCACAACAACCGGTACGCCGCCTTCCAGCGACGTCAGTAACGGCGCAGTCACGAACGCGGTACGTCCGTTGTTCACCATCTCTTCATAGCCCTTAGTTTCACGACGTCCCAGCGCGGCGGTACGCGCTTTCTCCTGGGAGATGTAAGCCGCAATTGGCGCGCAATCATCCATGCGACTTAACGCCAGCAGATGACCGCCGTCATCGGCAACAGCAATGGAAACAGACCAGTTATTTTTCTGCGCCTCTTCCTGACCTGCGGCAATAATTGCACTCGCCATTTGCTGGCTAAGAATGACTTTAGTTTTCATTTTGTTATTCCTTATCAAGGGCTTGTTCTACAATTTCAATCCAGTGACGCACAGAGGTACGACCGGCGCTCGCCAGATGCGTCTGGCAACCAATGTTGGCGGTGACGATCATTTCCGGTTTGCCGCTTTCCAGCGCATTCATTTTGTTATCCCGCAGCTGGCGTGCCAGATCGGGATGCGTTAACGCATATGTTCCCGCTGAACCGCAGCACAGATGGCTGTCGGGAACGTCCGTTAAGGTAAATCCAAGACGAAGTAACACTTTTTCCACTTCGCCGTTCAGCTTTTGCGCATGTTGCAGGGTACACGGGCAGTGGAAGGCCAGTTTTTTATCGCCGCGAATTGCCAGTTTTTCCAGCGGTTCCTTGCGCAGAAGTTCGACTAAATCGACCGCCAGTTCACTGACCTGACGCGCTTTATCGGCATACAACGCATCGTTTTTCAGCATCTGCCCATACTCTTTAACGAACGCGCCGCAACCGCTGGCGGTTTGCAAAATTGCCTCGGCACCTGCTTCAATCGCGGGCCACCAGGCATCAATATTATTGCGCGCCCGCGCTAACCCTTTCTCTTGCGCATTAAGATGATAGTCCACCGCGCCACAACAGCCTGCTTCGTTAGCTGGCATGACGCTGATCCCCAGACGATCCAGCACTCGCGCAGTTGCCGCGTTGGTGTTGGGCGAAAGCGTAGGCTGGGCGCAGCCTTCCAGCATTAAAACCCGACGCTTATGGCGCAGCGGTGGACGCGGTTTAGCTTTCACGGTTTCAGCAGGCAGTTTTGCTCTGACCTGTTCCGGTAAAAACGGTCGCAGCACCAGCCCTACCTGCGTCAGCGCACGGAAGACCGCCGGACGCGGCACTACCTGGCGCAATCCTTCGCGCAGCATTCGCTCCGGCAGTGGGCGTTTCACTTTCTGCTCGACAATATCACGCCCGATATCCAGCAAATTGTGATAGCGCACACCAGAAGGACAGGTCGTTTCACAATTGCGGCAAGTGAGACAGCGATCGAGATGCTCCTGTGTTTTAAGCGTGACTTCGTTACCTTCCAGCACCTGTTTAATCAGATAGATGCGCCCGCGCGGCCCGTCCAGTTCATCGCCCAGGAGCTGATAGGTTGGGCAGGTTGCGGTACAAAATCCGCAGTGAACACAGGCACGCAGGATGCTGTCGGCTTCCAGCGCCCGCGCGTTCTGCCGCATATCTTCGGTTAATCGGGTTTGCATAGCCTGCTCCTCAAAGTTCCGCGTACATGCGACCGGGGTTAAACACGCCGCAAGGGTCGAGCTGCTGTTTAAGCTGCTGGTGATAGCGGAATAAAGGAGCCGGTAGCGGGGCAAAACCACCATCTCCGGCACTAAAGCGGGTCGCATGACCGCCAGCGTTGCGGGCGATGCGATGGATTTGATTGTCCTCGGCTGTCGATTTCAGCCAGCGTAACGCCCCGCCCCAGTCGATCAGTTGCTCGCCGGGTAAATCCATCATCGGCGCATCGCAGGGTAAGGAAATGCGCCATAAGGTACCTGGTAACGAGAAGAACGGCAGTTGTTGTTCACGCAATTTCTGCCAGAACTGACCCGCAACCTCTTCGCCACCCAGCAGTTCACGCGCTGCTTTTACCGATCCTTCGCCGCCCTCAAGGCGGATCCACAACGCATTGTCGAAGTAACATAAGCCACTAATGGGTAATGGCTGGAGTTGCCACTGGGCGATTTCATTCATGGCTTCTTGCAGGCTGATTTCCCGACGCAGACTCAGGGTGGCGCGTGGTCGCGGTAACACTTTCATCGAGATTTCAGTGAGCACACCCAGACAACCGTAGCTTCCGGCCATTAACCGTGAGAGATCGTATCCGGCAACGTTTTTCATCACTTCGCCACCAAAACGCAGATGTTTTCCAGTGCCGGTAATGATGCGCGTGCCGAGGACAAAATCGCGGACCGAACCGCTCCACGGGCGACGCGGCCCCGCCAGCCCGCAGGCGATCATCCCGCCCCAGGTAGCTTCTTCACCATAATGTGGTGGCTCGCAGGGGAGCATTTGCCCGGCGCTCTCCAGCGCCGCTTCAATCGCCACCAGCGGCGTTCCGGCACGAGCGGTTATCACCAGCTCGGTCGGGTCGTAATTAACAATGCCGCGATGACAACGCACATCCAGCGTTTGCCCGGTGACAGGACGACCTAAAAAGGCTTTGCTATTGCTGCCCTGAATCACCAGCGGCGTTTTATCGCTAATCGCCTGATTCACCTGCTCCAGCAGCGCCTGGCTGTAATCACACTCGCGTAGCATCAGAAACGCTCCAGTTCAGGGAAAGGTAAATGACCGTGATGCACATGCATGGCACCAAATTCAGCACAGCGGTGTAGCGTGGGAATGTTTTTCCCAGGGTTCAACAAACCATCGGGATCAAACGCCGCCTTGACCGCATGGAAGGTCGTGATTTCATCGCTGTTGAACTGGGCGCACATTTGATTGATTTTTTCGCGCCCGATGCCATGTTCCCCACTGATGCTGCCGCCAACTTCAACGCAGAGTTCGAGGATCTTCCCGCCCAGCTCTTCCGCGCGGGCAAATTCACCGGTTTCGTTGGCATCGAAAAGGATTAACGGGTGCATGTTGCCGTCTCCGGCATGAAAGACGTTGGCAACGCGTAAATCATATTGCTGCGATAAACGGGCAATGCCTTCCAGTACGCCAGGCAGGGCGCGGCGCGGGATGGTGCCATCCATGCAGTAGTAATCCGGGGAGATTCGTCCTACCGCAGGGAACGCATTTTTGCGACCGGCCCAGAAACGTACGCGCTCTGCTTCGTCCTGTGCCAGACGGACGTCAGTCGCGCCCGCTTTCAACAAGATGTCGTTAACCCGCTCGCAGTCTTCCTGTACGTCAGACTCCACGCCGTCCAGCTCGCATAACAAAATCGCTTCGGCGTCGACGGGATAACCGGCATGAATAAAATCTTCCGCTGCGCGGATCGACAGGTTATCCATCATCTCCAGCCCGCCGGGGATAATGCCATTGGCGATGATGTCACCAACCGCAAGTCCGGCTTTTTCTACCGAGTCAAAGCTGGCTAACAGAACCCGCGCCACGGGCGGCTTCGGCAACAGCTTCACCGTTACTTCGGTGGTCACGCCGAGCATACCTTCCGATCCGGTGAACAGCGCCAGCAGGTCAAAACCAGGCGAATCCAGCGCGTCCGATCCCAGCGTCAGCGCCTCGCCGTCCAGCGTTTGCACTTCAATTTTCAGCAGGTTATGTACGGTCAGACCATATTTCAGGCAGTGGACGCCACCGGCATTTTCCGCCACATTGCCGCCAATTGAACAGGCGATTTGTGAGGAAGGATCCGGCGCGTAATAGAGATTATGCGGCGCAACGGCCTGGGAGATCGCCAGGTTACGCACGCCCGGCTGCGCGCGCGCGCGGCGACCAACGGGGTTAATGTCGAGGATCTCTTTAAAGCGCGCCATCACCAACAACACACCTTTTTCCAGCGGCAGCGCGCCACCAGAAAGCCCGGTGCCTGCACCACGGGTCACCACCGGTACACGCAGGCGGTGACAAACAGCCAGAATCGCTGTCACCTGTTCCATTTGCTTAGGCAGAACAACCAGTAATGGACGCGTGCGATACGCGCTCAACCCGTCACACTCGTAAGGAATGATCTCCTCATCGGTATGCAGGATCTCCAGTCCAGGGACATGCTCACGCAGTGCCATCAGTACCGATGTGCGGTCGACATCGGGTAAAGCGCCATCAAGACGCTCTTCGTACAAGATGCTCATGAGTAGGCTTCGCTTTGTTGTGTTGTGTGGCAGCTGATTTTTGCGCGCTGCTTCTGTGAACAGTTATTAAGCGGGCTTTTCGTTTTCGTCTATCTCTTTAGCTACCGGTCAGACCATTTTTTTTCCAGCTCTGTGACCTTGTCTTGGTTAATTTAATGTTAAATTGATGTAACATAATCACTTACGTGATGTGCGTGTTTTGCGAGTCAAGAACAGAAAAATTGGTCCTACCTGTGCACGAGGTCCGGGAATGAAAGATGAACGTCGCCCTATTTGCGAAGTGGTTGCAGAGAGTATCGAACGGTTAATTATCGACGGCGTACTGAAGGTCGGTCAGCCGCTTCCCTCGGAACGTCGACTGTGTGAAAAGCTCGGCTTCTCACGCTCCGCACTGCGTGAAGGGCTGACCGTGCTGCGCGGGCGCGGGATTATTGAAACGGCGCAGGGTCGCGATTCTCGTGTCGCACGGCTTAATCGGGTGCAGGACACCAGCCCGCTAATTCATCTGTTCAGCACGCAGCCGCGAACGCTGTATGATCTGCTCGACGTTCGCGCATTGCTGGAGGGCGAATCGGCAAGGCTGGCGGCAACGCTGGGAACGCAGGCTGATTTTGTTGTGATAACCCGCTGTTATGAAAAAATGCTCGCCGCCAGTGAGAACAACAAAGAGATTTCGCTGATCGAACATGCGCAGTTGGATCACGCTTTCCATCTCGCCATTTGTCAGGCTTCTCACAATCAGGTGTTGGTGTTTACACTGCAATCATTGACCGACCTGATGTTTAATTCAGTGTTTGCCAGCGTAAATAATCTCTACCATCGACCACAGCAAAAAAAGCAGATCGATCGCCAGCATGCGCGGATCTACAACGCGGTGTTGCAGCGGCTGCCGCACGTCGCCCAGCGCGCAGCACGCGATCATGTGCGGACCGTGAAAAAGAATCTCCACGATATCGAGCTGGAAGGCCACCATTTGATTCGCTCGGCGGTGCCGCTGGAGATGAACCAGAGTTAGCTGGTATTAAATCTGCTTTTCATACAATCGGTAACGCTTGTACGGCTCCGCCCCAATGCGTTCCAGCATGTTATTCATGCCTGTATTGGTTTCGAGGATCCATGACATTTCCAGCGCATCGATCTTCCGGCGGGCAAACGGATCGCGTAAGGCTTCAATCAATAACAGCGCAATCACCGGGCCGATGCGGCTAAACTGATACTCGTCCCGCACGCCCATCAGCGGTACTCGCGCAGTTCGCACACCGCTGACTTTTAAACGCCACAGCAATTTTGCCCAGCCGAAGGGAAAGAGCGATCCGTTCAGATCGGCAATCGCCTCGTTGATGTTTGGCAAGCCGACAATAAACGCGCAGGGTGCAGAATCAATCTCAGCGATGTAGATCATATCGTCCGGCACCAGATATTTAAGTTGATCGCCCATGGTCGCGAATTCATGTTCGGTAAACGGCACAAATCCCCAGTTTTGCTGCCAGCCAGAGTTGAAAATCTCACGCAGGATCTGCATCTCTTCGGCAAACCGCTGGCGATTGATGCAGCGAATGGTCACCTTCTTACGCACCTGATCCATCAGTTTTTTTAGCGCCGGAGAGAAAGTGAGATCGGTTCGCTGCATCCACCACGCCAGTAAATCAATGCCTTTGTGATAACCCAATTGTTCAATATGCGCGGCATACCACGGTTTACCGTGCGGCATCATCGCACAGGGTGGTGTATCGAAACCTTCAATCAGTAATCCGCTTTCCTGATTGATATTCAGGCTGAAAGGCCCGCTGATCTTACTTGCTCCTTGTGACTTCAACCACGCTTCCGCTGCGCCAAACAACGCGGCAAAAACCTGCGGATCATCAATGGCGTCAATCATGCCGAAATGACCGGTATCTTCACCGTAACGCTCGCGGTGCAAGGTATCTATTTGCGCGGTAATACGCCCAACTATCTGCCCCGCTTTTTTTGCCACCCACGCCTGCCAGATGATATGGTCCGTCCCCGGATTTTTCGCAGACAAATGCTCGTTGCGTTCAATGAATAAAGGGGGTATCCAGTTTGGATCGTCGGGATAAAGTGATGACGGAAAAGCGATAAATGCCTTAAGGTCATTTTTATTAATTACTTTTTCAATTTTAATCATCAGCAGATCGCATTCCATAGTTCTGTGGGTAACAAATAATTAACGGTGACAAACAGGTTGCAACAGCAACGAACGGCACCTTAATAATCAACCCAATGAATACAAACAAAGAATAAATAGTATTTATTAATAATTAAGATAAGATCAGAGACTACACAGAAGCACCTCAATGCCTTTTGTCGATTTAAGGCGACCGGACAAGGCTTCTTCTTAATATATTCATAAATTAAATATCATTCACAATAAAAACAAAAAAACTCAAACTCATTATTTAAATCAATGTTCATTTTCACACTGATGAAAATACTATCTCATTTATCTTTTATGCCTATATAATCCACCGCATTATTGTCATTTTATTTTTGATATCCAATTTTTTCGTGGTGTATATGTCTAATAAAATCTTTACGCATTCCCTACCTATGCGCTATGCCGATTTTCCAACGCTGGTTGATGCTTTGGACTACGCCGCTCTGAGTAGCGCCGGAATGAATTTTTATGACAGACGTTGCCAACTTGAAGATCAACTGGAATATCAGACGTTAAAAGCGCGTGCCGAAGCTGGTGCGAAGCGGTTGTTATCGCTGAACCTGAAAAAAGGCGATCGCGTGGCGCTGATTGCCGAAACGAGTAGCGGGTTTGTAGAGGCTTTTTTTTCCTGCCAGTATGCCGGCTTAGTCGCCGTCCCGTTGGCGATTCCAATGGGCGTCGGTCAGCGGGATTCCTGGAGCGCCAAACTGCAGGGTTTACTGGCAAGTTGCCAGCCCGCAGCCATTATCACTGGTGATGAGTGGTTACCGCTGGTCAATGCCGCGACGCATAACAACAACCCCGAATTACATGTTTTAAGCCACGCCTGGTTTAAGGCATTACCGGAAGCCGATGTTGCGCTCCAGCGTCCAGTTCCGAACGATATCGCCTACCTCCAGTACACCTCCGGCAGCACCCGTTTTCCCCGTGGCGTCATTATCACCCATCGCGAAGTGATGGCTAATCTACGTGCTATAAGCCACGATGGCATTAAATTACGCCCTGGCGACCGCTGCGTCTCCTGGCTGCCTTTCTACCATGATATGGGACTGGTCGGCTTTCTCCTGACCCCCGTCGCCACGCAGCTTTCAGTAGATTATTTGCGCACTCAGGATTTTGCCATGCGTCCTCTGCAATGGCTTAAATTGATCAGTAAAAATCGCGGCACCGTTTCCGTTGCGCCGCCGTTTGGCTATGAATTGTGCCAGCGCCGCGTGAATGAAAAAGATCTCGCTGAACTGGATCTTTCCTGCTGGCGCGTCGCTGGTATTGGCGCAGAACCCATCTCCGCAGAACAACTCCATCAATTCGCTGAATGTTTCCGTCAGGTCAACTTTGACGATAAAACTTTCATGCCGTGCTACGGACTGGCAGAAAATGCGCTGGCTGTCAGCTTCTCTGATGAAGCTTCCGGGGTTGTGGTTAACGAAGTGGATCGCGACATCCTTGAATATCAGGGCAAAGCCGTCGCGCCGGATGCTGAAACACGCGCCGTATCGACTTTCGTCAACTGCGGTAAAGCGTTGCCGGAACATGGCATTGAAATCCGCAATGAAGCAGGTATACCTGTCGCGGAACGTGTGGTAGGCCATATTTGCATCTCCGGCCCTAGCCTGATGAGCGGTTACTTTGGCGACCAGATTTCACAAGACGAGATTGCCGCGACGGGCTGGTTAGACACCGGCGACCTCGGTTATCTGCTGGACGGTTATCTGTATGTCACCGGACGCATTAAAGATCTGATTATTATTCGTGGCCGTAATATCTGGCCGCAGGATATTGAATACATTGCGGAACAGGAACCGGAAATTCATTCTGGCGATGCGATTGCTTTTGTTACCGCCCAGGAAAAAATCATTTTGCAGATCCAGTGTCGGATCAGCGATGAAGAACGTCGCGGGCAGCTTATCCACGCGCTGGCAGCACGGATCCAAAGCGAATTTGGCGTGACCGCGGCTATCGATCTGTTGCCGCCCCACAGTATTCCCCGAACGTCCTCCGGCAAGCCTGCCCGTGCGGAAGCGAAAAAACGTTATCAGAAGGCTTATGCTGCAAGCCTTCATGTGCAGGAATCCCTGGCATGAATCAAACTGTCGCGGTGACGGGCGCTACCGGGTTTATCGGTAAATATATTATCGATAACCTGCTCGCCCGCGGCTTTCACGTTCGCGCATTGACGCGTACTGCCCGCGCTCACGTCAATGATAATCTCATCTGGGTGCGCGGTTCGCTGGAAGATACTCATTCACTTAGCGAACTGGTTGCCGGAGCCAGCGCGGTGGTCCATTGCGCCGGGCAAGTGCGCGGGCACAAAGAAGAGATTTTTACCCGCTGTAACGTTGACGGCAGCCTGCGACTGATGCAAGCGGCAAAAGAGAGCGGCTTTTGCCAACGTTTTCTGTTTATCTCTTCGCTGGCGGCGCGCCATCCCGAACTCTCCTGGTACGCAAATTCCAAACACGTCGCCGAACAACGGCTGACTGCAATGGCTGATGAAATTACGCTGGGCGTTTTTCGCCCGACAGCCGTGTATGGTCCCGGCGATAAAGAGTTAAAACCGCTGTTTGACTGGATGCTGCGCGGCCTGCTGCCACGACTTGGCACGCCAGAGACACAGCTCTCTTTTCTTCACGTCACCGATTTCGCGCAAGCCGTGGGGCAGTGGTTAAGCGCCGAAACTGTACAGACGCAAACCTATGAATTATGCGATGGCGTCGCCGGCGGCTATGACTGGCAACGCGTAAGACAGCTTGCCGCCGACGCCCGTTGCGGTTCCGTTCGAATGGTTGGTATTCCTCTGTCGGTACTCACCTGCCTTGCGGATATCAGTACCGCGTTGAGTCGCCTGGCAGGTAAAGAACCTATGCTGACCCGCTCGAAAATCCGTGAATTAACCCACGCCGACTGGTCGGCAAATAATAACCGTATTTCTGAAGATATTAATTGGTTTCCCGGGATTAGCCTGGAACACGCATTACGCAACGGGCTATTTTGATTGTCTTGTTTAAAGGTGTGTTAACGTTTCTATGGTAAATCGTGAAATAGTAATGGATTACATCCTTTCCTGTTTACAGGATTTGGTCGAAAACGGTGTGGAAATTAAGCCCGACAGCGATCTCGTCAACGATCTTGGCCTGGAGTCGATCAAAGTGATGGATCTCTTAATGATGCTGGAAGACAGATTCGATATTTCCATTCCTATTAATATTCTGCTGGATGTCAAAACCCCTGCGCAATTAATGGAAACACTACTTCCATGGCTGGAGAATAAATAATGGGGCTATACGATAAATTTGCGCGCCTTGCTGGCGAGCGACTGCAATTTAGTGACAACGGGTTAACACCGTTTGGCACCTGTATTGATGAAGTGTATTCCGCCACCGAAGGTCGGATCGGCAATAAAAAAGTGATTCTGGCCGGGACCAATAATTATCTCGGTTTAACCTTTAATCATGATGCCATCGCCGAAGGTCAGGCAGCATTAGCGGCCCAAGGCACCGGCACCACCGGTTCTCGTATGGCAAACGGCAGTTATGCGCCGCATCTGGCGTTAGAGAAAGAGATCGCCGAGTTTTTTAATCGCCCTACCGCTATCGTTTTTTCAACCGGTTATACCGCTAATTTAGGCGTCATCAGCGCACTTGCCGACCATAACGCCGTGGTGTTACTGGATGCCGACAGCCACGCCAGTATTTATGACGCCTGTTCTCTCGGTGGCGCGGAAATTATTCGTTTCCGCCATAACGATGCTAAAGATCTGGAACGGCGCATGGTTCGCCTCGGTGAACGGGCGAAAGAGGCGATTATCATCGTTGAGGGCATCTACAGCATGCTCGGTGACGTTGCGCCGCTGGCGGAAATTGTTGATATCAAACGTCGTCTCGGTGGTTATTTGATTGTCGATGAAGCGCATTCGTTTGGCGTGTTAGGTGCAACGGGGCGTGGACTGGCTGAAGCTGTCGGCGTTGAAGATGATGTGGATATTATCGTTGGTACCTTCAGTAAAAGTCTGGCCTCGATTGGCGGTTTTGCTGTCGGTTCGGAAGCGATGGAAGTGCTGCGCTACGGCAGCCGCCCGTATATTTTTACCGCCTCTCCTTCTCCGTCCTGCATTGCGACCGTGCGCTCGTCGTTAAGAACCATTGCCTCACAACCAGAGCTGCGGCAAAAGCTGATGGATAACGCCAACCATCTGTATGACGGTCTGCAAAAACTGGGTTATGAGTTAAGTTCACATATTAGCCCGGTAGTGCCAGTAATAATCGGTTCGAAAGAGGAAGGTTTACGCATCTGGCGCGAGCTTATTTCGCTGGGCGTTTATGTGAATCTTATCCTGCCACCTGCCGCGCCTGCAGGCATCACGCTGCTGCGCTGTAGCGTAAACGCTGCCCACAGTCGTGAGCAAATCGATGCCATCATTCAGGCATTTGCTACTCTGAAGCAGTAATGTGAGCCCGCTGTGGTGCTGCGCCACGGCGGGTTTAATGTTGACTGTCATACCAATACACCAGGCTCAACGCCACCAGCACAAACACTATCGGTAAACCGAGCGCGGTAACAGGTGCGCTCAACGCAAATAGCAATCCCAGATTGACCATGATTTGATAGCTGATCCAGGTAAGTAAGCCCACGATGACGCCTACAGCGAGACGGCTACCCATCCCAGGCGAACGCGGGGCACTAAAGGTAAACGGCACAGCCAGCAAAATCATCGCCAGGGTCAGGATGGGTTGCCCCAGTTTTTCCCACAGTGCAAGGCGGTATTCGCTGCTGGGTTGCCCGGTTTCCTGCAAATAATGGATGTAATGATTAAGCTGACGGACAGAAAAAGTATTGCCCGGCATTGATAACTCTTCAAGATTCATACTGGTGAAGGCCGATTGCCAGGCAAGATTATCTAATGTTTCCAGCGTTTCTTTGCCATTCAGCCATTTTTTATGATTCACACCATGCAGGATCCACGTTTTGTCGTCTTCAATGGTGGCACTGCGTGCATAAATGTAGGATTCGAGCGAGAGATCGTCGCGGTAATGAAATATCTCCACGCCCACCGGCTGGCCCTGCTCGTTCAGCGATTTCACCGTCACAAATTCATTACCACGCCTGGCCCACAGCATATTGCCGGTAATGTCATCGTCCTCCCCCAACGCAGTGGCAGTCGATTTGATTTGCAGCGCCTGTTGCTGCAATGGCGACGCCACCCACTCATCTATCGCGCCTAACGAAACAGTCCACAATATCCCGGCAACCAGCGCCACCAGTGCAATACGGAAGATAGAAAACCCCGTGCTGCGAATGGCGGTAAGCTCACTGTTTTTCGATAGTTGCCCCAGGCCGACAATCCCTCCCAATAAGGCGATAAACGGCGAAAGTTCGACCAGTGTGCGCGGTAAGGTCATCAGCACCACCAGCACCGCCTGAGTCCAGCGATAACCGCCCGGGCTGACATCATCCAGTTCGTTAATCAGGTTGAAGGTGGTAAAAAGCGGCAGCAATAGCCCTGCGGCGGCGGCAAAACCGAGAAAGAGATGACGGATTAAATAGCGGCTGAAAACATTCATCGGGAAAATTTCTGCAGCAAAGAGAAGTCGCGTGCGACCAGCATCAGCAGGCCCATTAGCATGAGTCCGGGTACTAACCACAAACCAGGAATGAGGGGAATCGCGCCGTTAGCCACCAGCGTACGGCAGACGTCGCCGCCATAAAAAATGGCAACAAACAGCAACGTCAGTGGCAATAACGTTGAAAATCGCCCTTGCCGCGGTTTTACCCGACTTAATGAAATGGCCAGCAGCGCCATCAACAACGCTGTCAGGCCACGGCTTTGTCGCCATTGCAGTTCGGCATGATCGGCAGGAAAGGCGGAGCGCGCCAGCTCCGTGACCGATTTTGCTTTGCGTTTGACGTTAGGGCTTTGATCCAGCGGATTCAGATGTAATTGCAGATTACGGTAGATCTGTTCGTTGTCGTCACGCCCCTGATGATCGAGAAGATAGGCGGTCCCGTTATGCAACATAACGGTCGGTTTCTCAGGTGATGGGTCAACCACATCAACCGAACGGGCGCGGAAAATGCGGGTTCGATTGGCAGTAGAAGTATAAATCAGCGCGTCAGTCAGGCGATTATTATCCTGATCAACCGTCTGCGAAAGGATCATTCGTCCGTTATCGTTAGTGTTAAATTTCTTTGCCCGCAACTGGCGAACATCCAGCTCCGACTGTGACTGTTGCTCCAGTTGATAAATCTGCGCATAAGCCCACGGACGACCATACATCGACAGAAGGGTGACAAAAATACTTAGCGGTATCGCCAGATAAAGAACGGCTTTGTACAAGCGTCCCGGACTGCCCCCCGCCGCAGAAATAGCGGTAATTTCCGAATCGGTATACATCTGCCCTAGCGTCACGCCAACTGACACATACAGTCCAACAGGTAACAACATCTCCAGTGCAATCAGCACTTTGTAGAAAACGATATCCAGCACAACATCAAGAGCTAATGTCCCATTTGCCGCTTCGGTCAGATAACGCTGTGCGGAGTAGCTGGCGAAAATAAAGATCAGAAAACCGACGATAATCAACACCAGACGGCGCGTACCACGCATGATGTAGTGTTCAACCAGCTTCATCTCGCTAACGCCCTCAATCCTTTGAATTTTTTATTCATTGATCAGTTTCTGCGCCAGCGCAATGACATGATCTACCTCTTCCGGCGTCAGGCTGCCGTCCTTTGCCCACTGAATTTGCCCGTATTTATTCAGCACCAGAATGGTTGAACTCTGCTCCTGCAAGTGCCAGGCAACACGTCCCTGTCCATTGCCGTCAATAACGAATTGCGCCCATGGATAGCGGCGTTTATTTTTTTCGATTTTGCCAACGACAAAATAGCCGGTACCAAAGATGGCATCATCGGTGTTCACAATGGTGGTGGGCTGAAAACGATCCTGCGGAAAGTTTGCCGCTTCAACCGCTTTAATTAACAGTGAGTTCTTTTTCTTCGCCGACTTACGCCCGGCGATATACTGAATAATGCGGACTTTTCCCGCCAACTGTGTGCTGTTCCACTTTTGGTAGTGAATTTCGTCGTCGCTATTCAGAAGCAGCTCGCCGCCTTCCTGGATATAAACAGGGGTAACTGTTTTACCAGTGACGAAATTGTGCGCCTGCACACCCGGGGCTAAGAGCATGATAATCAGCGCAATAATCAAACGAGATGACATCATTGCTCCGGTTATAGCGGAAAACGCGAAATCAGCAGTTCTAAGCGCTGACGAATATCGCTATCCAGCGCCATCGGTGCATCATACGACTGGCGGTTTTCCATATCATCCGCCACCATGTCGTCGTGTTTATCCCCCATCAGGCCATTAATGGCGGCGAGGAAGCGGGAAATCTGTAACGCCTCTTTATTTTCAGGATCAAGCGATCTTAGGGTGTCGTAATAAGAAACCTGCTGGCTGATGATTTTTCGCACATCATGAAATTCCCTGCCAGTTAGTCGCGGTTTGGCAATTATCTCTTTCAGGGTATGCATTTGCTTTTGCCGATAGGCAATAAAACCGCTTACGCTTTCTAACTGGCTATGGCGTAATGAATAGTTCACCAACGACCAGACCGGAGAGCTTAAATAAACCCGTAACAGGTTGCCGTAATACGACACAATATTTTTCTTACCGTTACGAAAGCCGTCCTGAAAACGCCCCAAAAAAACGGTCGTTTTGCCGAATAAAAATCCGGCCTGATGCTTCTTTAAATACAGCCGTTGCGCAAAGCGCAGATGCTTGTAGCGCGCTCGCATGTATTTATACTTTTTGCGCTCGTCTGTCGTCAGCTCATCGCCTTTCGCCTGTTTGCGGATTAAACGCAGTAGCTCCTGACGATTAACACCATCCAGCCAGAATTTCAGGCATAACGCGTAATTATCATGGATGATTTCGGTGGTACAACTTAGTGCGATAGTCGGCGGCAAACTGACCTGTGCATCAACGACATCATCTTCTTCAATCGCAACAAATAGACGCTCGCTCGCCTCAAGCGGGAAATATTTTCTCATCATCAGGATTTCTCTCCGGCTGCGTTATAAAGCAAGGAATGGCGCTGAAAAAATGCCTTTAAGGTCGGAATTAGCGAGAACACCACATCCAGACATTGCCCACCGAAGTAAGCAAATGCAGCCCCCAGCACGCCAAATAGATGACAGAACATGAACAGCAATACGATGTAGCCGATTGAGGCGATGGTTTGCGCCACGAGAAAAGCGCGCTGTTTTCCCGCCATCAATAGCAATGACTCCTGTGGGAAGCCCAGCATCGAAATCACAATTGCGCCCAGCATCACCTGAATCAGGTCATACGCTTCGAGATACTTAACGCCAAACACCAGCGAAATGAGCGGCTTGCCGACGATCAACACCGCGAGCGACACCAGAATACCGATTCCGCCCGCCAGTAAACCGGACTTCACGCCTAACAACCACGGTCTGGTGGTGCGCGGATCTAAACGCATCACCTCTGGGTAAAAACTTTTACCCAGTAAACCCGCTGGCGTTCCGGCGGCGTCGAAGAATGTCATGGCGATTTTAAATAACCCGGCGGCAGCGGGTCCTAACACGATCCCCACCAACACTGTGCTGCACGAATTACGCGCCGACCAGATGGAATGGGCAATGTTGGTTGACCAGACAAAACTCCACGCGCCTTTGATGTGTCGGGCAGACTCAAACAGATTCAATTTGAAGGCGTTATGGATATTTCTGCGGCGTAATTCGCGCGCGGCAAACCACCAGTACATGGTGCCGCCAACCAGATTCGACACGTACCAGGCAATAACAAAACCCGCAAAACCAAAGTCAAAATACCAGGCTACGACGCTCCCCGCTGCGCGCAGAAAAGGTTTCGTCGCCTGCTGTACAGCAATCAAATCAAAGCGATCTACCGCACGCAGAATGCCGGTCGGCGTGGAGGAAGCCATTGAAGGAATGAGCGTGCAATAGAGCGCCGCCAGCCAAAAGCTTTGGTCATCCAGACCTAATGAATGGGAAAGGAATGGCAGTAAGGCAATGCCGCCGACAATCGCCACCGCGCCGCTGACGATATCCAGCGAGAAGGAAAATGAGACAACATTGCGAAATTGCTGCGGATTATTGTTGGTCAAGGCTGGCGTTCCGTACTGCACCACCAACTGCCATGTCTGAAACTTAATAAAATCGCTGATCGACTTGGCGTACGATTGCACAATCACCAGTACGCCAAACATGGCGGGCGTCATCCCTTTACCGGCACACGAGAGCGCCAACAGACCCAGCAAAGCGCTCACGACATTACTGGAGCCTAACCAGGCGCTATTGCGAATAATGGTGCGAAACGCGCCATCTGCAAACCAATGTTTGATGTTAAAACCCGCCAATTCAGCCTGACCTTATCGTTGATAGTAAAAAGTATCCCGCCAGCCTTAAGTTAAACTTCGGCGGTCAGAAACGATGGCAACCAGAGAAACCGCCTTCTGTGCCTGTTCCAGCACTTCGCTGTAGGGCGCTCTGGAATCAATCTCAAGAATTTTTGTGCCGTTATAGCCAATCGTCGACATGACGCCGATTTTGTCCTGCAGCTCGGCATAGTCATGGTCAGGCTTGCGGGAGATGGCAGTATCAATATCAATCCCCAAACGAATGATTAATTCAGGACGGTATTGCGCCATTTGTTGGTATAAACGCCGTTCGCGCTGCGCCAGAAACATGCTGATTTTCCCGGTCGCACGTTCGACGCCGATCCCCGGTCCGTCATAATAAAAGCCCGAAATTTCAGCCTGCGGGAAGCGATCGCTGACCACCAGAACGCCACTTTGCGCCAGTCGCTGAACCTTGCGTAGATTCGCCATTCTTCGCAGCGAGAAGCAGTACATAATCACCGCCGCCCATAGCGCTGGAGATTTGGTTTTCATGCTTTGGGTTTTCGAGGATTTGGCCGCCAGTCGCCGTTCGAGCCAGACGCCAACCAACGGCAATCGTTTGATTTTGTCGCCGTCTTCGCCGGAGAGCAGCCCCAAATAGCGGCGCTCGGTTTGCCAGTGTTGTTGCAGCGATTTCACCAGGTCGGTGGTCAGCGTGGATTTACCGGTGCCATCACACCCGACCACCGCAATCAGCCCCGGAATGTAGTTGGGCTGCGGCGCGGTTGTACTATTAACAGTTTGTGTTTGTAGTGCATCCATTCGTTAAATCATCCCCTATCCATTTTGGTGATCAGGAAAGCGCGGCGTGAATTGCGCGTAGTGACGCTTGCATAATTTCATCGGCTGGTTGCCGACCATCCAGTTCAAGGATCTTTGCGCCATTGAATGTCAGTTGCGGCGTAACGGCGATTTTTTCCTGTAACGCTGCCAGTTGGTGGTCAGGTTTACGCGCAAACGCGGTTTGTTCATCAATGCCAAGACGAATCAACAATACGGGCAAATAAGACGCCATCCATTGGTACAGCTTCAGCTCGCGCTGCCTTAACATTTTTATCCAACCGTTACCGCCCGTGGTTTTTGCCAATTGCGGGCCATCAAAGCGAAAACCCGGCACTTCAACCTGCGGGTAGCGGTCGGTGATGAGCAGATAGCCTTGCTGGCTTTTACACAACATTTTGCGAAACTTATACGCCCGCCAGCAGGAAAGCAGATAGATAACCAGCGCAGTAATATTGCCAGGCGGTGTTGAGGGCTTTTCGTGCACATGTGCCGCTTTACTTCGCAGATAACGCCCAAAAGGTGCGCCAATAACAGGGAGCTGTGAAATCCATTCGCCAATTCGCCCGGACGATTGCCCGAGATAAATGTGTTCTGTTGGCATTCTTGCTGCCAGTTCATTTACCAGGCTTGCCGTGAGGGTCGATTTACCTGAACCATCACATCCTACAATGGCAATAACACGCACTGGCGTGGAATTAATTATTGACATATTACGTTGATTCACGAAAAACCCGGCAGCAAATAATGTATTGAATATTACGTGGTCCGTGCTCAGAATATCCGTTCAACCTTATTGTGACAATGGTTAATTGTGACATTGACCTGAATTACGCTTTCATAAAAACATATTAACCAAATAAATATTTTTAATGGATATTTAAATTAAAGGATATATTCATGCAGTCAATAACACCTCCATTAATTGCCGTTATTGGTAGCGATGGTTCAGGCAAGTCAACGGTGTGTGAACATCTCATTACCGTTGTCGAAAAATATGGTGCTGCCGAAAGAGTTCATTTAGGAAAACAGGCCGGAAATGTCGGTCGTGCAGTGACAAAATTACCGTTGATGGGAAAATCCTTACATAAAACAATTGAACGAAATCAGGTGAAAACAGCAAAAAAATTGCCTGGCCCTGTTCCGGCGCTGGTAATTACAGCGTTTGTCGCCCGTCGCTTACTGCGCTTTCGTCATATGCTTGCCTGTCGTCGTCGCGGGTTAATTGTTCTAACCGACCGTTATCCTCAGGACCAAATTCCTGGTGCTTACGATGGTACGGTGTTCCCACCTAACGTTGAAGGTGGTCGTTTTGTCTCATGGCTGGCAAGCCAGGAACGTAAAGCGTTTCACTGGATGGCGAGCCATAAGCCCGATCTGGTCATCAAACTCAATGTCGATCTGGACGTGGCCTGCGCGCGTAAGCCTGACCACAAAAGAGAATCGCTGGAAAGGAAGATAGCCATAACGCCACAGTTAACCTTTGGAGGCGCGCAACTGGTTGATATCGATGCCAATCAACCGCTGGAACAAGTGCTGGTTGATGCGGAAAAAGCGATTACGGATTTTATGACCGCGCGTGGTTATCACTAGTCAAAAATGGAAATGCCCGATCGCCAGGACCGGGCATTTTCAGGAAGGTTAAATCAACTGCAATGCTATCCAGTACAACCCACCAGAAAGAAAAATCGCCGCCGGTAAAGTAAACACCCACGCCATCAGGATGCTGGTTACCGTTTTACGCTGTAACCCACCGCCGTCCACCACCATCGTCCCTGCTACCGCAGACGAGAGGACGTGTGTTGTGGAGACGGGCATCCCAATATAACTGGCAAGGCCGATAGACACTGCCGCCGTCATTTGTGCCGCCATGCCTTGCGCATACGTCATGCCGCGCTTACCAATCTTCTCACCGATGGTCATCGCTACACGACGCCAGCCAATCATGGTGCCAATGCCGAGCGCCAGAGCTACTGCCATGATGATCCACACCGGAGCGTACTCAATGGTGCTTAACATATCGCTGCGCAGTTTTTTCAGCAGGTTCTGGTCTTCTTTACTGACGCCTGGCAGTTTCGCCAGCTTCGCGGAGGTATCAGAGATGCACAGCATAATGCGGCGCAGCTGGCTGCGCTGACTCACGCTTAACGGCTCGTAACTTTCCATATTGCCTGGCAGCATCGTTTTAACGCGCGCAATCGCATCAAAGGTATTTGCCGGATGACAGTGAAACTCCGTTACTTGCGTGCCATCAGTCGATGCCGCAGGCAATGGAGGTTCCATCGCAATCAACTTCTGCGGCAGTTCAGGATGCTGTTGCAGGTAGTGTTCGAAGTTGGTGACGGCATCGCGGGTACGGGTAATTTCATAGCCGGACGCGTTCATATTGACGACGAAGCCAGCAGGGGCAATCCCCACAAGTACCAGCATCACCAGGCCGATCCCTTTCTGCCCGTCGTTAGCACCGTGCGAAAACGCCACGCCCGCAGCGGAAACAATCAGCGCAATACGCGTCCAGAATGGTGGCTTACGTTTGCCTTTTTTCTTTTTGCGATCTTCCGGAATGCGGTGAATACGGTCACGCTTTTTCGTCCCGCTCCAGTAGCGGCGCAGCAGGAATATCAGGCCTCCCGCAATGACCAGGCCGACGATAGGGGAAACAATCAGCGAGGAGAAAATTTTGGTCACTTCACGCAGGTTTAACGCATCCATCACCGATGAGCCGGTTAACAGCGCGTTGGTTAAACCGATGCCGATAATCGCACCAATCAAGGTATGCGAACTGGAGGCCGGTAAACCAAAGAACCACGTTCCCAGGTTCCAGATCATCGCCGCCAGCAGCATGGAAAAGACCATCGCCAGGCCGTGAGTTGACCCCATATTCAGCAACAAATCGGTTGGCAACATATGGACAATGGCATAGGCAACGCTAAGTCCGCCTAGCAATACGCCAAAAAAGTTAAAAAATGCCGCCATCACCACAGCAAGTTGTGGTTGCATGGCACGAGTATAAATAACGGTTGCCACCGCATTCGCCGTATCATGAAAACCATTGATTGCTTCGTAGAACAACACAAATGCCAGAGCAAGTAATAACAAAAGCCCCGTGTATATATCAAGGCCAACAAATAAATTTAGCATATATTAGATTACGCCATTTTGAATTTACGAACGGACGCATTATCAGTGACTTTAACGGCGTGGGCAAAGTGAAATATCATTTTTTAACGATAAAAAGAGTGTTATTTCTTGTGTATCAGATAATAAGCATTCATTCAAAACCTTTAGAAATAATCAAAACACAGGCATTCCACTGGTTAATACATTCACACATGAAATGAATAAATATTTGAATATATAAATATTGAATATTTTGATTAATCCCCGCACTGATTATTCTTCATAATCAGTGCGGGGTTGCTACAACATGTATTACTCTTTCACCACAATTAACGGTTCAATATCACTCTCTTTTTTAATGACCAGTGATTCATCACCGCGCAAACACGTCCCACCGTAGTTGCCGCCAACGGTGAAGGTACATACCTGAATGTATTTACCGTCCACTTTCGGCAAACACCACAGTTGCTGATAGATGTTTTTCTGCTCAGCAAATTTACCGCTGGTTTTGTCCAGCACCTCTTCATGATGGCTGACCAGGTCGATATTGCTACCACAGCGACCAGCGATCGGTTTCACTGCATAACCGGTTTTCACCAGTTCATCATTCACGGAGAAATCGGTATCCAGCAGGTAGCGATGGTGCGGGAACAGCGACCAGAGGATCGGCAGAATCGCTTTGTTGCCGGGGATCACCGTCCACAGCGGCTCAAAGACCAGCACTTCCGGGCGCAGCAATACGTCGATAAGACGCACTTCATTTTGCGGATGACCGGTACGGATCGGCACCGCAGCAAACTCACGGTCGCTAACTTCACGAATCTGATCAAACGCGGTTTCCCACGCCCAGGTTTTCCACACGCAGTTAACCAGTCGCCCTTCCCCATCAATCAGTTGCCCGGCAGCATCCCAGCCCAGTTCATCCAGCCCGCGCAAGATACGCGTTTCAAAGCCCGCCTGGTGCAGCGCCTGCTCCATAAACTGCGCGTGATAGTTTTCCTCGATATCTTTGTCCTGCATGATATGGACAAACGGACGTGCACGACTGTGTTTCCAGGCACCAGCCAGTTCGTTAATCAGCCCTTCCGCCGGATTGAAGCCGTTGCCTTTATAGCCCTGCTCCGCCCAACGTTCGAGGATCAAGCCCGCTTCGGTATGACAGGAGGCGGAATCGGCGTTGTATTCGTAGACCTTCAGGCCACGTTCGTCCATACAGAAATCCATACGACCGGTGATCATATGGTGACGGCGACGCTGCCAGGAGAGACGCAAACGTGGCCAAAGGATTTTCGGAATGTCGAACAGCGCCAGCAGGTTGTCATCTTTCAGCACCTTGTCGGTGGCGTGAAGATACATCAGGTGCAGTTCGTTGGTGGCTTTAATCAGCTCCTGCTCGGCACTCTCGGTAATGGTGTAGTAATGATACGGATCCTGATTGATCACCTGACCGTTGGCCTGCACATAGGCGTTTTGTAGCGGATCTTTTTCATCCAGCCATTTACCGTCAAACTGACCTTTGTTTTCCAGGCGCGCTCCGCTGATTTTCAGCAGCTCGCCTGCAATTTCCGGCTGCGGTAAGCTGTATTCAGTATCTTCCGTCTGGATCATCCAGCCCAGAATGGTGGTGTCATCAAACGTGTCTTTAAGGGTATAGCAGCCGTTTTCGACCACCATCTCCAGCTCGCGTGTCCACTGTTGCCCTTGCGGTAACGGGGAATGAATCACGTTCTGTTCCGCAATACGGACTTTGTTGCCATGCAATTGGGTAATGATGGCGACATGGCCAGTGTCTTTAAATTCACCGCCTTTATCCCAGATAAGAAGCGCGCCCGCGACCGGTGCACGCGGCGAGCCATTAGGAAATGCCTGCAATGGCAGGATGTTGTCATTAACCACTTCACGCAGGAAGCGCAGCGAGAAAATCTCCCACGCCATACCCACGTCAGTGAAGACCACACCGTAATTCAGAAAGAGAAAACGGCGAGCAAATTCAACGCATTGCCATTTGTGGCCCATATATTCGTCGTCGATATAGCTACGGAATACGGCGTCATCTTCGTATTCCTGCGGATCGAGAGAACTGTAATCTGAAGAGTAGATTGCTACCCCACCTGGGGCGTAGCCCAATAATGTCCCGAACGGGGCATCCTGGCTGGTCGTTCCTTTGCTCATCACTTTACCTTTAACAATACAACCTAAGCAGTTGGCGTAATTGTTGTGCTCTGATTACCTGCTCAGCGACATTAACCGGACAGAGGTCAGACTAATCATACACCTCATCGCAGCGGCTGGCGCAAAGGGTTAAAAAATTCACATTCTGTACAGCAAGTGACCTGCTACACTGCTTCGACACTACCACTCAGAAGGCAACTCACTATGACAGACAATACTTATCAGCCCGCGAAAGTCTGGACGTGGGACAAATCCGCCGGCGGCGCGTTCGCCAATATCAACCGCCCGGTTTCTGGTCCGACGCATGAAAAAACGCTGCCCGTTGGCAAACACCCCTTACAACTCTATTCGCTGGGAACGCCGAACGGCCAGAAAGTAACGATTATGCTTGAGGAGCTGCTGGCGCTGGGCGTTACTGGCGCAGAGTACGATGCCTGGCTGATACGCATAGGCGATGGCGATCAATTCTCCAGCGGTTTTGTCGAAGTAAACCCAAACTCGAAGATCCCGGCGCTGCGCGATCATACGCATAATCCGCCGCTCCGCGTGTTTGAGTCTGGATCGATTCTGCTTTATCTGGCGGAGAAATTTGGCTACTTCCTGCCGCAGGATCTGGCAAAGCGTACTGAAGCAATGAACTGGTTGTTCTGGTTACAGGGTGCTGCGCCGTTTCTCGGCGGTGGTTTTGGTCACTTTTACCATTACGCGCCGGTGAAAATTGAGTACGCCATCAATCGCTTTACCATGGAAGCCAAGCGCCTGCTCGACGTGCTGGATAAGCAACTGGCGCAGCATAAGTTTGTTGCGGGCGATGAGTACACCATTGCGGATATGGCGATTTGGCCGTGGTTTGGCAACGTGGTGTTAGGTGGTGTGTATGATGCCGCTGAGTTTCTTGATGCGGGCAGTTATAAACATGTGCAACGCTGGGCGAAAGAAGTGGGCGAACGTCCGGCGGTGAAGCGTGGGCGTATTGTTAACCGCACCAACGGGCCGCTGAACGAGCAGTTGCATGAGCGCCATGACGCCAGTGATTTTGAGACGAATACGGAAGATAAGCGTCAGGGGTAAGGGTTGGTGTTCGTCGCAGCAAGCCATCCAGGCCGAGGTAGGCCGGAAAAGGCGTTCACGCCGCATCCGGCAATCGTGCATAATGCCTGATGCGACGCTGCCGCGTCTTATCAGGCCTACAATCGGCACCCGAACGGTAGGCCGGATAAGGCGTTCACGCCGCATCCGGCAATCGTGCACAAGGCCTGATGCGACGCTGTCGCGTCTTATCTGGCCTACGAAAGCTAATCATCACGCGCTGGTAATGTCGTAATCCATTTGGCGCAGCGCGTCTAATGTGGCTTTGGCTTCATCTTCGTCGATGATGCTCATGGCAAATCCGACGTGTACCAGCACCCACTGGCCCAGCAGATCGGCAGGGTTACCTTCACAAATCAGGGCGATATTCACGTCGCGCTTGATACCACATACTTCAACCTGCGCAAGCTGGTGAATATCCTCACCGACAGCCAGCACCTGGCCTGGAACGCCAATACACATTGTTAACTCCGGTTATTCAACTTCAATACTTTTGACGATCAGCGAATCGCCGGTATCGACACGCAACCGCTCGCCATGACAGAGCGGACACTGCGCATCGTGCTGATGAATCTCCACCACCTGGCTGCAATCCCAGCACCAGGCCTGGGCGGGTTTATAGACGATATGTAAATCGCACCCTTGCGCCACCGTTCCGTGGCAGACAATTTCAAAACTAAAACGGACGGCGCTCTCCTCAACGCAGGAGAGCGCGCCAATTTCCAGCCACACGGCGGTGACGCGCTTAACATCGTGCTGCTCCGCCTGCCGTTGGATAATTTCAACGGCGCTCTGGCAAAGCGACAACTCATGCATTTTCGCCACTCCTGCGGCCAAACAGCAGGGCGCGACGCCCTGCGTGTGGTACATCCGGATTCGTGACTGGCAGCGAAAGGATCATTCGTGCGCAGTCATCCGTCAGGCGTTGGCCCTCTTCAATCGACATGCTATGCGAAAGCGGCGACATCAGCGAGCAGGAGAGGTATTGCGAAACACCGTCCAGTTCGCCAACGGTAAAGGTCATGGTGCCATACGGCAGTTGCAGACCAATTTTTTCACTCACTTTGCGCAGCGGCCAGAGTTGATCCGGGCCGGGGAAGATAACTGCACTCAGCATCCACGGGGTGATCACACACCCCGTCCACTGACCTTCGAACAGCGTAAAGTCAGAAACATACACCGGCATTGAAGGATGCAGAAAAGAGAGATCATGCATCGAACGCCGGGCAATTTCTTCAAAAGCTGCCTGTACTTGCGCCTTCGGGGAGGTCTGGAAACCTGCTATCTCTTCAGTCATGAGTCGCCTCCCGTGGGATGGCTTCCACGCCTGATTCGCGCAGCGCAGCCAGAACCTGCTCAAGCGCAGGTTCAATCATTGCTTCAACCGTCGGCGTTAAGCCGATGTGTGGCTCCAGCGATTCCGGGATCACGCCGACCAGGGTCAGCTTTTTCGGAAACTCACCGGTGAAGCGCAGGGCCGACAATACGTCGGCCAGGCCAAGCTGATGCGGAGAGATTTTGTTGGTAAACAACGCCGGAACTTCTTCATCCCGCAGGATCATCATCGTTCCCGGCGCGCTCTTCTTCGACACAATGGCATCCGCAATAATCAGATGATCGCGATTTGCCATGTCGCCAAGAAGCTCCATTCCCGCCGTGCCGCCATCGAGGATCTCAACATAATCCGGCAGAATGTATCGTTGCTCTAACGCTTCGACAATCCGCACACCGATGGCTTCATCGGTCAGCAAAATATTGCCAACCCCTAAGACTAAAATACGCATTACAGAACCTTCACTGAAACCACTTCGTTGCCGTCGGCATCCACTACGTGTACCGCACAGGCCATGCACGGGTCGAAGGAGTGAATGGTACGCACCACTTCCAGCGGTTTATTCGGATCGGCAACCGGTGTACCCACCAGCGACTGCTCGTAAGGACCGACGTCATCATTGAAGTTACGTGGGCCAGAGTTCCAGGTTGATGGAACAACTGCCTGGTAGTTGCTGATGATACCGTCTTTGATCACCATCCAGTGAGAGAGCATACCGCGCGGCGCTTCGAGGAAGCCAACACCTTTGAACTCACCCGTTGCCGGAATGTTCGGTTTCACGAAGGTGGTGTGATCGCCTTTGCCGATATTGGTGATCAGTGCACTGTATTGATTTTGCAGGATATCCTGCAATTCGCAGCAGTGAACGGTACGACCAATAATACGGCCCAGCGTGGAGTGCAGTTGCGCCACTTCCAGCGTGTTGCCAGTCAGTTTCTGATAAATCGCAACGATTTCATTCAGTTTGTTCTGGGTAGACTCGCGTCCTGCCGCCAGTTTCACCAGCATGTTAGCCAGCGGACCCACTTCTACCGTTTTGCCGTAGAAAGTCGGTGATTTCACCCAGGAATATTTCCCGTCGTCAGACCAACCATCATAAGCCGGAATGGTGGTACCTTCCCACGGTGCCTGCGGCGCTTCGTCTTTATACCAGGAGTGTTTCGCGCTTTCCTGAATGCCTTTAATCAGGTATTCATCGGAGTGGGAAGTGATCGGGCGATACGAGGACAGATCCGCATTCTCAATGTAGCCGCCCGGGAACAGGAAGCTGCCGTTTTTGCTGTCGGTCGGGAATTCCGGCACGCTCAGGTAGTTCACCGCACCTTTACCGCGCGTCAGCCATTCCGGGTAGAACGCGGCGATAACCGCGGTATCAACCTTATAAACCTGCTCAACAAAGTCGCTCAGCTTGTCGATGAAGGACTTGATGTACATCAGACGCTCAAGATTCAGCACGCCCAGACCGTCGAGGTTGATCGGGTTAGCGACCCCACCTACTGCCAGGTTCTGAATGTGCGGCGTTTTACCGCCCAGCAGCGCCACGACGCGGTTAGCGTCACGCTGGCACTCCAGCGCCTGCAGGTAGTGCGCTACCGCAATCAGGTTCACTTCCGGCGGCAGTTTCATCGCCGGGTGACCCCAGTAGCCATTGGCGAAAATACCCAACTGACCGCTGGCAACCAGATCTTTGATCTTGTTCTGAACTTTAGTGAACTCTTCCGGACTGTTCAGATGCCAGGTCGAAACGCCTTTCAGCATTTCGGAGGCTTTGGTTGGGTCAGCTTGCAGTGCAGAAGTGATGTCCACCCAGTCCAGCGCCGAAAGCTGATAGAAATGAACGATATGGTCATGCGTGGTGTGCGCAGCCAGAATGATGTTACGGATGTATTGCGCGTTAACCGGAACGTCGATATTCAGTGCACTTTCTGCCGCACGAACGGAAGACAGCGCGTGAGTAGTCGTACATACGCCACAGATACGTTGCACAATCATCCATGCATCGCGCGGATCGCGGTTTTTCACGATCTCTTCCATGCCGCGCCACATGGTACCGGAAGCCCATGCTTTCGAAACGACGCCATTTTCGATTTCGCAATCGATGCGTAAATGCCCCTCAATACGGGTTACCGGATCAATAGTAATTCTCTGGCTCATGCTTTGCTCGCCTCATGACGATTATGATCGTTTTGTTTTAAAGGAGGAAGTATCGGCAGTAGACGAATGAGTACGATGTAAGCGCAAATCTCAATAGCCACAAAACCAATAGAAATCAACAGTTCTTCCCAGGTCGGGAAGTAGGCGTAACCGCCGCCCGGGTTGAATGCCACCAGCGAATAGGTCAGACGCCAGGTTGCACAACCTAACAGCGCGCTCAGTGCTGACAGGAACAGCATGCGGGAATCATTACGCAGCTTCGCCACACGCAGAACGACCAGCGGGAAGAGCATCAGCAGGACTTCAATCCAGAACATCACGGAGTAGAAGTCACCGGCAAACGCTAACGACAGCTTGTCGCGATAGATAAGCTCGCCAAAGCGCAGCACGATGAAAATCGCCAGCAACACACTGATGGTGTTGGTCAGCTTGACGAACAGGCTCTTTTCATCTGGACCATTGCCACGCAGACCCGCCTGCACCAACGAACCTTCAAAGATGACAATCGAGAAGCCCATGATGAACGCCGTCAGCAGCGAGAACAGCGGCAACATTTCATAGCTCTGCCACAACGGATGCACTTTGTAGCCCGCCGAGATCATCAGCGACCCCATTGAAGACTGGTGCATAGTTGGCAGTAGCGCACCGAGCGCGATGATGAAGAACATCACCTTGTTCAGACGCTGCAGCGACACCTTCCAGCCCAATCGTTCAAACAATGCCGGAGCAAACTCCAGTGCCATCACGCCGATGTAGATGGTCATACAGACCGCCGTCTCGAACAGTACCGAGTTCACGTTGAAGTGACCCGGAATGTAGAAGTACGGCAGGTTCCAGTAGCGACCAACGTCGATGGTGATCGACAAGCCACCCAGTGAGTAACCGAACAGACTCGCCAACAGCGCCGGACGCACCAGCGGATGGTATTGCCCACGGTTAAAGACGTACACCGCCCACGCCAGCGCCCAGCCGCCACAGGCAAAGCCGGTGCCGATCAGCAGGTCAAACGCGATCCACACACCCCACGGGAAGCCGCCGTTCAGGTCAGAGACAGAGCCCAGACCGAACACCAGACGCTTCACAATCAGGAGCATACAGATGACGATTAACGGTCCAAAAATCATGACCGGTTTACTGATGATTTTGCCGCCCAGCGGTTGTGGATCATGACTCATGATCGTCTCCTCCGTCGTGATGGTCGTTTTTGGTGTTGCGACGAACCAGCACGGTTAAGCCCGCCAGCACAGCCAGTGGTAGCATCATGCCTTTATACAGGGTGTGTTGAATATTTTCGGAACGCGCACCGGTAGAAAGATCGTCCAGTTTCGGCAGGTCGAGATTTTCATAAGGCACACCCGTCAGTACCAGAACCTGAGTACCGCCGCCCTCTTTCTCGCCGTACAGATGCGGATAATATTTCGGCACCGTATGCAGGTAAGTGTCGCCAGATTTCAGCGTCTGACGCGGATAGTGGTATTCGCTGCCCGGCTTCAGCGCCAGACGTTTTTTCGCCTCCGCCATCAGCTCTTCACGCGTACCAAAAATCACCGCGCCCGCCGGGCACACTTCTACGCAGCCAGGCAGACCGCCTTTATCGAGACGTTCCACACCTTTCTGGTTGCACAATTCGCACTTATGCAGCGCACCAAACGGGTTGTTGTAGTCGTACTTCGGCACGTTGTATGGGCAGGCGACCATGCAGTAACGGCAGCCGGTGCACACATCTTTGTCGTAATGGACAATACCGGTTTTCGGATCTTTTTTCAGTGCAGAGACCGGACACACAGAGACACAGTTCGGATCGACGCAGTGCATACACTGTTTCTTAATGTACGCGTAGCCATTCTCCTCCTGGTCTTTGTTGACCCCTGTGCCGCTGGTCCACACCTGAATGATGTTATTGGTATACGGCGACAGTTTGTCGTTGTTCGACCAGGTCTGTTCCCCTTGCGGGTTACGTTCAGGGAAGTTGATATCCTGACACTTGGTGACGCAAGCCTGGCAGCCTACGCACAAGGTCGAGTCGTACAACATCCCCAGCGATCCCGGAATTGGCGGGCGGTTTTCAGCAGCCGCATGACTGACAGACGGCAACGCGCCCGTCAGCAATGCCCCGCAGGAGGCTGCTTTGATAAAATTACGTCTGTTCACGGTTATTCTCCCCGTGAGTCAGCGTTATCTTTCTTTTGCTGACGACCCAGTTCACGCACCGCCATCACGCTGACACCGGCAACCAGCCCAACCACACCGCCGAGCAAACCAATAGCGCCTGCAGAGACGTTGCCGCCTTCTTTAGCGTTAACGTCCGGTTTCTGTGAACGCGGAGTCTGGTTTTCGACGTTGGCAAGCTGATGGATGCCTTTATGGAAGCCGATACCTTCTTCGTTACAGCCATAGCACGGGTGACCAATCGCCACCGGCCACACGCCGCCAACGTCGCAGAATTGCAGCGTTGAGCAGTTGCCGTAAGTTTCTGGCCCTTTACAGCCGAGGTGGTACAGGCACCAGCCTTCACGGTGGCCTTCGTCGCCGAACTCTTTCGCAAAGCGACCAGCATCGAAGTGCGGGCGACGTTCACAGTGTTCGTGAATCAGACGACCATAGGCGAAGGTCGGACGGTTTTTGTCATCCAGTTTCGGCGGCTTGCCGTAAGTGATGATGTGCGCAACGGTCGCGAGGAAGTTGTGCGGGTTCGGCGGGCAGCCAGGAATGTTGATTACAGTTTTGCCTGGCAGAACTTCTTGCAGGCTGACAGCGCCAGTTGGGTTAACTCCAGCTGCGGCAACACCGCCCCACGCAGAGCAGGAACCGATAGCGATAATGGCTGCTGCGCCTTCCGCCGCTTTGCGGATGTGATCCACAATCGGCTCACCGGCAACCATGCAATAAATACCATTATCTTTTAATGGGATGGAACCATCCACCACTAACACATACTGCCCTTTGTACTTCTCGAGCGCGTTATGTTTGTTCTCTTCGACCTGATGACCGAAGGCGGCGGAAAGCACTTCGTGATACTCCAGAGAGATAGTCTCCAGCACGAGGTTTTCTACCGTTGGATGCGTTGCACGAAGCAGAGATTCCGTACAACCGGTACACTCCTGCGCGCCAATCCAGATAACTGGCGGACGCTGCGGGTTAGTAACCGATTCGGCCATCTCTGCAGCGGCTTTGCTACTTAACCCCATGGTGGCGGCTAATGCTGCACAAAGCTTCATGAAATCACGACGGTTAATGCCGTGAGAATGGATGAGGGTGTTATCTCCAGTCATTTATAGTTATTCCGTTGCGAAGACCTGGCATATATTTTGCCTCAATCGCAAAATCAATAATGCGATCGATGCGCCATTTACCACACATTTATTATGGTTATCGATATCATGATACTGCGGCGGGGCGCTAAAACGAAGGGAAGAAGCATTAGTGTAATTAATTAAAGCAAGATAATACGTATGTTTGATCAATTTTCGAGGCGATAACCGGCCATAAAAAAGCGCAACGTAGAACAGGAATTATTCTCACGAAAGAAATCCATTACCATCTCTTTATCCAGTCCATAGCGGCGCGTCAGAATACCCGCTTCCCAGGCGCTAAGCTGGCGATCTCCGGTCTTTTCGTACATCCGGTGTGAGTAGCCTAATACAAAACCGCGTTTATAATCGGCACAGTATTTTGTCACATTAACCGCACTGTCGGCATGCGTTGCTTTTAATCCCGCCATTAAGCCTTTACCAAAATGGTTATTCATCGTTCGCCTCATTCGCTATATATTGTCATATATAGCGATATTTTAGGCAAAGAACGACTTTTGCGCACGCTATTTTTTCATGCTTGTTTAAGACGTAATCCCGTAAGAGATAAACCTATCAGGAGAGATATTTATCGAACCATTTCAGCGTCCTTTGCCAGGCAAGATCGGCGGCAGATTTGTCATAACGGGGCGTGGAATCATTATGGAATCCGTGATTAACCCCCGGATAGATATACGCCTCATAGACCTTATTATTGGCTTTCAACGCCGCCTCGTAAGCGGGCCAGCCCTCGTTGATTCGGGTATCCAGTTCCGCGTAGTGCAGCAGTAAAGGCGCTTCAATCTTCGCCACATCGGCGGTGGGTGCCTGTCGACCATAAAACGGCACCGCGCAGGCCAGTTCCGGATACGCGACAGCCGCCGCGTTCGATACGCCACCGCCATAGCAAAATCCGGTAATACCCACTTTGCCTGTCGCTTGCGGATAGCGTTGCATAAACTCAATTGCGGCAAAGAAATCATTCATCAGTTTGGTTGGATCAACCTGCTGTTGCAGCTCACGACCTTTATCATCATTACCCGGATAACCTCCAACGGAACTTAAGCCGTCAGGTGCCAGGGCGATATACCCCGCCTTCGCCACTCGCCGTGCCACATCTTCGATATACGGATTCAGTCCACGATTCTCATGCACCACCACTACGGCTGGCGTTTTGCCGCTCATCTTTGCGGGCTTCACCAGATAACCCCGCACCTCGCCGTGACCATTTGGTGAAGAATACGTGATGTACTCAGCAACAATTTCCGGGTCGGTAAACTCTACCTGAGTCGCCAGCGCATAATTTGGCTTGAGCAAATCAAACAACGCTAATGCCGTCATCCCGCCTACCGCATACTTCGCCGCAAGGTTGAGGAACTCACGTTTCGAAATTTTCCCGTGAGCGTAATAGTCGTAGTAATCCAGCAACTCTTGTGGGAAATCTTTAGCGGTTAAACGCGGCATCGTTGCACTCCTCAGTTGGTGTTTTTTTAAGCAAAGCATAAGCACGTGTTTTTGCCCAGTTTTTCGTCACTCTGTGAGCCAGACTACGGGATACGCGCTGATGAATCGCTAAACTAGAAACATTGTTTCGAAATTGAATGGTGGAAAGGAGAGGTAATGGTCTGGTTAGCGAATCCCGAGCGTTACGGGCAGATGCAGTACCGTTATTGCGGAAAAAGCGGTTTACGCCTGCCCGCGTTATCGCTCGGTTTATGGCACAATTTCGGTCACGTTAACGCGCTGGAATCACAGCGTGCGATCCTGCGTAAAGCGTTTGATTTAGGCATTACGCACTTTGATTTAGCCAACAATTACGGGCCGCCTCCAGGAAGCGCAGAAGAGAACTTTGGTCGCCTGCTGCGGGAGGATTTTGCCGCTTATCGCGATGAACTGATTATCTCTACCAAGGCTGGCTACGATATGTGGCCCGGCCCTTACGGCTCTGGCGGTTCACGTAAATACCTGCTCGCCAGCCTCGACCAAAGCCTGAAGCGTATGGGGCTTGAGTATGTCGATATCTTTTACTCTCATCGCGTCGATGAAAATACGCCGATGGAAGAAACCGCCTCTGCGCTGGCCCATGCGGTACAAAGCGGTAAGGCGCTGTATGTCGGGATCTCCTCTTACTCGCCAGAGCGGACGCAAAAAATGGTCGAGTTACTGCGCGAGTGGAAAATTCCGCTGTTAATTCATCAACCTTCGTACAATTTACTGAACCGCTGGGTGGATAAAAGCGGCCTGCTGGATACCCTGCAAAATAACGGCGTGGGCTGCATTGCCTTTACTCCTCTGGCTCAGGGATTGCTGACCGGGAAATATCTCAACGGCATTCCGCAAGATTCACGGATGCATCGTGAAGGGAATAAAGTTCGTGGTCTGACGCCGAAAATGCTCACCGAAGCCAACCTCAACAGCCTGCGGTTATTGAATGAAATGGCACAGCAACGTGGACAATCAATGGCGCAAATGGCGTTAAGCTGGTTGCTGAAAGATGATCGCGTGACGTCGGTATTGATTGGTGCCAGCCGCGCGGAGCAACTTGAGGAGAACGTGCAGGCGCTGAATAATCTGACATTTAGCACCGAGGAGCTGGCGCAGATTGATCAGCATATCGCCGATGGCGAGCTGAATCTGTGGCAGGCGTCTTCCGATAAATGATCTGTTAATAACGGGCGCGAGAACCGCGCCCGAATCAGATCAGTGATTATGACGAGTCAGTCGGTCAAGATAGCCCATCACAAATGCAGAGAGCACAAACGTCAGATGGATAATGACGTACCACATCAGTTTGTTATCAGGGACATTTTTCGCATCCATAAAGACGCGCAGTAAGTGAATGGAAGAAATTGCCACAATCGACGCTGCTACTTTGTTTTTCAGCGACGTTGCGTCCATTTTCCCCAGCCAGTTCAGCTTCTCTTTGTTCTCGGAGATATCCAACTGCGAGACGAAATTCTCATAACCGGAAAACATCACCATCACCAGCAAACCGCCAACCAGCGTCATATCCACCAGCGACAGCAACACGAGGATCAAATCTGATTCCGCCATCGAGAAGATATTCGGCAGTACGTGAATAATCTCCTGGAAGAACTTCAGCGCCAGGGCAACTAACGCCAGCGAAAGGCCAAAGTACACGGGGGCAAGCAGCCAGCGAGAAGCATACATTGCATTTTCAAGAAAACGTTCCATACATTCCTGTCGTGTAGTTAAAACGGGCAACAGTATATCGCAATTGAGTAAACAGCGCGCAACAGCAAATCAACATATCCGTTAAACCTTTGTCGCATAAATCCGAGGTTTAGGGATCTTCCTGGTTCCCTTATCAACGCATCGAGAGCGTCTACCCTTAAAGGACGTTGAACCTGAAGGGAGAAAAACGATGTCTCATTTAAAAGACCCGACCACGCAGTATTACACTGGTGAATATCCCAAACAGAAACAACCGACGCCAGGCATCCAGGCGAAGATGACACCGGTACCGGATTGCGGCGAGAAAACCTATGTTGGTAGCGGTCGCCTGAAAGATCGTAAAGCACTGGTGACAGGGGGCGATTCCGGAATCGGTCGCGCTGCCGCCATCGCTTACGCGCGTGAAGGGGCCGACGTGGCGATCAGTTATCTTCCCGTGGAAGAAGAAGACGCTCAGGATGTGAAAAAGATCATTGAAGAATGCGGACGCAAAGCCGTCCTGCTGCCAGGCGATTTAAGCGATGAGAAATTTGCCCGTTCGCTGGTTCACGAAGCGCATAAGGCGTTAGGCGGGCTGGATATTATGGCGCTGGTCGCCGGGAAACAGGTTGCCATTCCTGATATTGCAGACCTCACCAGCGAACAGTTTCAAAAGACCTTTGCCATTAACGTTTTCGCACTGTTCTGGCTAACCCAGGAAGCGATCCCCCTGCTACCGAAAGGTGCCAGTATCATCACCACTTCGTCAATCCAAGCATACCAGCCAAGCCCGCATTTACTGGACTATGCGGCTACGAAGGCGGCGATTCTGAACTACAGCCGAGGCCTGGCAAAACAGGTCGCGGAGAAAGGTATTCGTGTGAATATTGTTGCACCTGGCCCGATCTGGACAGCACTGCAAATTTCCGGCGGACAGACGCAGGATAAGATCCCGCAGTTTGGTCAGAAAACGCCGATGAAGCGTGCGGGGCAACCGGCGGAACTGGCCCCTGTATATGTTTATCTGGCAAGTCAGGAGTCGAGCTACGTCACCGCAGAAGTGCATGGCGTGTGCGGCGGCGAGCATTTAGGCTAAAAAAATGCCCGGTTGTGAAAAGCAACCGGGCATCATTTTTATTTCGCTTTGGCAGTTTCTTCGCCGACCAGACCTATCTTCAGATAACCCGCCTGATGCAGCGTATCCATTACCTTCATCAACGTCTCGTAATCGACGGTTTTGTCCGCTCGGAAGAAGATGGTGGTGTCTTTCTTGCCTTCGGTTAACGCATTCAACGCCGTAATCATTGTTTCATCGGTGACCGGATCGTTACCGATAAACATCGAGTTGTCTGCCTTCACCGACAGATAAACCGGTTTTTCCGGGCGCGGCTGCGGCGTGCTGGTAGAAGCAGGCAAGTTCACCTTCACATCTACCGTCGCTAACGGTGCCGCCACCATAAAGATAATCAGCAGAACCAACATCACGTCGATAAACGGCGTCACGTTGATATCATGCATTTCGCCGTTATCGTCGAGGTTTTCGTTAAGATGCATTGCCATCGGACATTATCCTGCGCGTAATTTTTGTGCGACACGAACCGGATGCGCAGCGGCGCTGGCTTCCAGATCCAGGTCACGGCTTTGCAGCAACAATACCTGCGCTGCGACATCACCCAGCATCGCTTTAAAGCCGCCAATCTGGCGTGCAAATACGTTATAGATAACGACCGCCGGAATCGCTGCCACGAGGCCGATTGCCGTTGCTAACAGAGCTTCTGCAATACCCGGCGCAACGACTGCCAGGTTAGTGGTCTGCGTTTGCGCGATACCAATAAAGCTGTTCATGATGCCCCAGACCGTACCAAACAGACCCACAAACGGCGAAATCGCGCCGATGGTTGCCAGATAGCCGTTACCACGGCCCATTTGACGACCTACTGCGGCGACCCGACGCTCCAGACGGAAGCTGGTACGTTCTTTAATACCTTCGTTATCGTCGCTGCCTTCTGACAGTTCCAGCTCATTCTGCGCTTCATTGAGCAAATGCAGGCTCAAGCTTTTGCTACCAAAATCAGCAGCGATATCGTTGGCCTGGTTTAAGGAACGCGCTTCAGCCAGCAGTTGCTGCTCGCGCTTAAGGCGACGCTTCTGATTGAAGAACTCTACGCTCTTACTGAAGAAGATTGCCCAGGTGACTACGGAGGCCAAAATAAGCCCAATCATCACGCACTTAACGACAATATCGGCGTGCTGATACATACCCCAGACGGAAAGGTCCGTCTGCATTAAATTATTACCCACTGTGTATCTCCAGGACGCAAGTCACAAAATCTGCGCATAATAATATCAAAACGACGTCGAATTGATAGTCGTTCTCATTACTATTTGCATACTGCCGTACCTTTGCTTTCTTTTCCTTGCGTTTACGCAGTAAAAAAGTCACCAGCACGCCATTTGCGAAAATTTTCTGCTTTATGCCAATTCTTCAGGATGCGCCCGCGAATATTCATGCTAGTTTAGACATCCAGACGTATAAAAACAGGAATCACGAGATGGCGGACAAAAAGCTTGATACTCAACTGGTGAATGCAGGACGCAGCAAAAAATACACTCTCGGCGCGGTAAATAGCGTGATTCAGCGCGCTTCTTCGCTGGTCTTTGACAGTGTGGAAGCCAAAAAGCACGCGACGCGCAATCGCGCCAATGGCGAGTTGTTCTATGGACGGCGCGGAACGTTAACCCATTTCTCCTTACAACAAGCGATGTGTGAACTGGAAGGTGGCGCAGGCTGCGTGCTATTTCCCTGCGGGGCGGCAGCGGTTGCTAATTCCATTCTTGCTTTTGTCGAACAGGGCGATCATGTGTTGATGACCAACACCGCCTATGAACCGAGTCAGGATTTCTGTAGCAAAATCCTCAGCAAACTGGGCGTAACGACATCGTGGTTTGATCCGCTGATTGGTGCCGATATCGTTAAGCATCTGCAGCCAAACACTAAAATCGTGTTTCTGGAATCGCCAGGCTCCATCACCATGGAAGTCCACGACGTTCCGGCGATTGTTGCCGCCGTACGCAGTGTGGTGCCGGATGCCATCATTATGATCGACAACACCTGGGCAGCCGGTGTGCTGTTTAAGGCGCTGGATTTTGGCATCGATGTTTCTATTCAAGCCGCCACCAAATATCTGGTTGGGCATTCAGATGCGATGATTGGCACTGCCGTGTGCAATGCCCGTTGCTGGGAGCAGCTGCGGGAGAATGCCTATCTGATGGGCCAAATGGTCGATGCTGATACCGCCTATATAACCAGCCGTGGCCTGCGCACTTTGGGTGTTCGCCTGCGTCAACATCATGAAAGCAGTCTGAAAGTGGCTGAATGGCTGGCAGAACATCCGCAAGTAGCGCGAGTTAACCACCCTGCTCTGCCTGGCAGTAAAGGACACGAATTCTGGAAACGAGACTTTACAGGTAGCAGCGGGCTATTTTCCTTTGTGCTTAAGAAAAAGCTCAATGATGAAGAGCTGGCGAACTATCTGGATAACTTCAGTTTATTCAGCATGGCCTACTCGTGGGGCGGTTATGAGTCGTTGATCCTGGCAAATCAACCAGAACATATCGCCGCCATTCGCCCGCAAGGCGAGATCGATTTTAGCGGGACCTTGATTCGCCTGCATATTGGTCTGGAAGATGTCGACGATCTGATTGCCGATCTGGACGCCGGTTTTGCGCGAATTGTATAACATTGCCACTTTTGGACAATTTTGCAGACATTTTATTGTGAAAAGTCTTAAATTGTTGCGTCCGGGATCAAGGCGTCCCGGACGATTCAGGAGTACAATAGGCAGATAAAGGCTTAAACGCTGTTCCACAGGAAAGTCCATGGCTGTTATTCAAGATATCATCGCTGCGCTCTGGCAACACGACTTTGCCGCGCTGGCGGATCCTCATATTGTTAGCGTTGTTTACTTTGTCATGTTTGCCACGCTGTTTTTAGAAAACGGCCTGCTGCCCGCCTCATTTTTGCCAGGCGACAGCTTGTTGATATTGGCTGGCGCATTGATTGCCCAGGGGGTTATGGATTTTCTGCCTACGATTGCGATTCTGACCGCCGCAGCAAGTCTGGGCTGCTGGTTAAGTTATATTCAGGGGCGCTGGTTAGGGAATACCAAAACGGTGAAAGGCTGGCTGGCACAGCTTCCTGCTAAATATCACCAGCGCGCCACCTGCATGTTTGACCGCCACGGTCTGCTGGCGCTGCTGGCTGGACGTTTTCTTGCATTTGTCCGTACGCTGCTGCCAACCATGGCAGGAATTTCCGGTTTGCCAAACCGCCGTTTCCAGTTTTTCAACTGGTTAAGCGGATTGCTGTGGGTCAGCGTGGTAACCAGTTTCGGCTATGCCTTAAGTATGATTCCGTTCGTTAAACGCCATGAAGATCAGGTAATGACGATCCTGATGATCCTGCCAATTGCCTTGTTAACCGCTGGCTTGTTAGGCACGCTGTTTGTGGTGATTAAAAAAAAATACTGTAACGCCTGACGATTTTCCCCGTTCCCGGTTGCTGTACCGGGAACGTATTTAATTCCCCTGCATCGCCCGCATTCTTGCCGCATCTTCCCCCGGCGTCACACCGAAGTAACGTTTAAACTCACGGCTAAATTGCGATGCGCTTTCATAGCCGACGCGCATCGCCGCCGCGCTGGCTTTCATGCCGTCGTGGATGATCATCATCCGCGCCTTATGCAGACGGTAATTCTTCAAATACTGCAACGGCGAGGTGCTAGTGACAGACTTAAAATTATGGTGGAACGCCGATACGCTCATGTTGGCTTCTGCCGCCAGTTGCTCGACGCTCAGGTTTTCGGTGTATTTATTCTCAATCCGTTTCAGCACGCGGCTAATCAGGCTGAAGTGAGTCTGGCGACTGACCAGCGCCAGTAACGCGCCGCCGCAAGGTCCGGTCAGCACGTAGTACAGAATTTCGCGGATGATCTGTTTGCCGAGAATACGCGCATCCAGTGGTCGCTCCATCACGTCGAGTAACCGCTCCGCCGCGCATAAAATCTCTTCTGATAACGTGGCGGAGTTAATCCCGCTGGCTGCCATCGACGGCTGGAAATGCTCATCTTCGCCAATGTCCATCAACAGTTCCTGTAACTGCAAAATATCGACATTGAGACGCAACCCTGCCAGCGGCACCTCTGACGTGGCATAGGTTTCGCACTCAAACGGCAACGGCACCGTCAGCAGCAGGTATTCATTGGCATCATAACGAAACACGCGTTCATTGATATAACCGATTTTATGCCCGGAAAAGAGAATTATGATGCCAGGCTCGTACATTACCGGTGTACGTGCGAAAGGCGTCTCGCCATACAACAAACGCACATCGGGCAACAGCTCTGACAAACCATTTTCTTTATTTTTCAGTTTATTAACTTTATCCGCCAGCAAGCGGCAAATCTCTTCACGTTTCATATCGCGTAATTTCTTAGGAATAATGCGGCAATTTGATTGTGCGCAATTTTGTAGCATTTCTCCAGCACTCTGGAGAAATAGGCAAGACATTGGCAGAAATGAGCATTGAGAGCCAGGGCGCTGGCGATCACAATGAAAAACATCAGGCAGATCGTTCTCTGCCCTCATATTGGCCCAGCAAAGGGAGCAAGTAATGAACAACTTTAATCTGCACACCCCAACCCGCATTCTGTTTGGTAAAGGCGCAATCGCTGGTTTACGCGAACAAATTCCTCACGATGCTCGCGTATTGATTACCTACGGCGGCGGCAGCGTGAAAAAAACCGGCGTTCTCGATCAAGTTCTGGATGCCCTGAAAGGCATGGACGTGCTGGAATTTGGCGGTATTGAGCCAAACCCGGCTTATGAAACGCTGATGAACGCCGTGAAACTGGTTCGCGAACAAAAAGTGACTTTCCTGCTGGCGGTTGGCGGCGGTTCTGTACTGGACGGCACCAAATTTATCGCCGCAGCGGCTAACTATCCGGAAAATATCGATCCGTGGCACATTCTGCAAACGGGCGGTAAAGAAATTAAAAGCGCCATCCCGATGGGCTGTGTGCTGACGCTGCCAGCAACCGGTTCAGAATCCAACGCAGGCGCGGTGATCTCCCGTAAAACCACAGGCGACAAGCAGGCGTTCCATTCTGCCCATGTTCAACCCGTATTTGCCGTGCTCGATCCGGTTTATACCTACACTCTGCCGCCGCGTCAGGTGGCTAACGGTGTAGTGGATGCCTTTGTGCACACCGTGGAACAGTATGTTACCAAACCGGTTGATGCCAAAATTCAGGACCGTTTCGCAGAAGGCATTTTGTTGACGCTGATCGAAGATGGTCCGAAAGCCCTGAAAGAGCCAGAAAACTACGATGTGCGCGCCAACGTTATGTGGGCGGCGACTCAGGCGCTGAACGGTTTGATCGGCGCTGGCGTACCGCAGGACTGGGCAACGCATATGCTGGGCCACGAACTGACTGCGATGCACGGTCTGGATCACGCGCAAACACTGGCTATCGTCCTGCCTGCACTGTGGAATGAAAAACGCGATACCAAGCGCGCTAAGCTGCTGCAATATGCTGAACGCGTCTGGAACATCACAGAAGGTTCCGACGATGAGCGTATTGACGCCGCGATTGCCGCAACCCGCAATTTCTTTGAGCAATTAGGCGTGCCGACCCACCTCTCCGACTACGGTCTGGACGGCAGCTCCATCCCGGCTTTGTTGAAAAAACTGGAAGAGCACGGTATGACCCAACTGGGCGAAAATCATGACATTACGCTGGATGTCAGCCGCCGCATATACGAAGCCGCCCGCTAAGCTTTTTACGCCTCAAACTTTCGTTTTCGGGCATTTCGTCCAGACTTAAGTTCACAACACCTCACCGGAGCCTGCTCCGGTGAGTTCATATAAAGGAGGAACGTATGGCTAATCCAACCGTTATTAAGCTACAGGATGGCAATGTCATGCCCCAGCTGGGACTGGGCGTCTGGCAAGCAAGTAATGAGGAAGTAATCACCGCCATTCAAAAAGCGTTAGACGTGGGTTATCGCTCGATTGATACCGCCGCGGCCTATAAGAACGAAGAAGGTGTCGGCAAAGCCCTGAAAAATGCCTCAGTCAACAGAGAAGAACTGTTCATCACCACTAAGCTGTGGAACGACGACCACAAGCGCCCCCGCGAAGCCCTGCTCGACAGCCTGAAAAAACTCCAGCTTGATTATATCGACCTCTACTTAATGCACTGGCCCGTTCCCGCTATCGACCATTATGTCGAAGCATGGAAAGGCATGATCGAATTGCAAAAAGAGGGATTAATCAAAAGCATCGGCGTGTGCAACTTCCAGATCCATCACCTGCAACGCCTGATTGATGAAACTGGCGTGACGCCTGTTATTAATCAGATCGAACTTCACCCGCTGATGCAACAACGCCAGCTACATGCCTGGAACGCGACACACAAAATCCAGACCGAATCCTGGAGCCCATTAGCGCAAGGAGGGAAAGGCGTTTTCGATCAGAAAGTCATTCGCGATCTGGCAGATAAATACGGCAAAACCCCGGCGCAGATTGTTATCCGCTGGCATCTGGATAGCGGCCTGGTGGTGATCCCGAAATCGGTCACATCTTCACGCATTGTCGAAAACTTTGATGTCTGGGATTTCCGTCTCGACAAAGACGAACTCGGCGAAATTGCAAAACTCGATCAGGGCAAGCGTCTCGGTCCCGATCCTGACCAGTTTGGCGGCTAACGTGCAAATTCTCCCGGTGGCGGTAATGTTCCGCTACCGGACTTTTCAGAAATCATTTATTCCCCTCGCGTCCTGCCCATTGTTACTCTTCCTTGTTCAGGAATGCCAAATATAAGGACATCATCATGCAGAGCCGGAAGCTCTTAAAGGAACAACTCATCTACACCCGGGATAAACGCAACGGAGAGGTGAAAAACAGATGAAAATAATACTTCTGTTTTTAGCAGCCCTGGCAAGTTTTACCGTACACGCGCAGCCTCCTTCACAGACCGTAGAACAAACAGTCCGGCAGATTTATCAGAACTATAAATCAGATGCCAGTACGCCTTATTTCGGTGAAACCGGAGAGCAGGCGATAACTTCAGCGCGTATTCAACAGGCGCTTACCCTGAACGACAATCTTACGCTGCCGGGCAATATTGGCTGGCTGGATTATGATCCGGTTTGTGATTGTCAGGATTTTGGCGATCTGGTGTTAGAAAGCGTAGCGATAACCCAACCTGACGCCGATCATGCCGATGCCGTTGTGCGCTTTCGTATCTTTAAAGACGATAAAGAAAAGACCATGCAGACACTGAAAATGGTGGCGGAAAATGGTCGTTGGGTCATTGACGATATTGTCAGCAATCATGGCAGCGTCTTACAAGCAGTTAATAGCGAGAATGAAAAAACGCTGGCCGCTATAGCTTCGTTGCAAAAAGAACAGCCGGAAGCCTTTGTTGCCGAACTCTTTGAACATATTGCTGATTATAGCTGGCCGTGGACGTGGGTGGTTTCCGACTCTTACCGCCAGGCGGTCAATGCCTTCTATAAAACCACCTTCAAGACTGCCAACAATCCCGATGAAGATATGCAAATAGAACGGCAATTTATTTACGACAATCCGATCTGTTTTGGCGAAGAGTCGCTATTTTCACGCGTTGATGAAATCCGTGTCCTGGAGAAAACCGCCGATTCCGCCCGCATTCATGTTCGTTTTACGCTGACCAATGGCAACAACGAAGAGCAAGAACTGGTTTTACAGCGGCGCGAAGGTAAGTGGAAAATCGCTGATTTTATCCGCCCGAACAGCGGCAGCCTACTTAAGCAGATTGAGGTAAAAACCGCCGCCAGATTAAAGCAATGAGCTGAATTAAATAACAATTAGCCGGAACAATAAATAAAAGGGAACACTATATGAAAACGATTTTCACCGTGGGAGCTGTTGTTCTGGCAACCTGCTTGCTCAGTGGCTGCGTCAATGAGCAAAAGGTCAATCAGCTGGCGAGCAATGTGCAAACATTAAATGCCAAAATCGCCCGGCTTGAGCAGGATATGAAAGCATTACGCCCACAAATCTATGCTGCCAAATCCGACGCTAACAGAGCCAATACGCGTCTTGATGCTCAGGACTATTTTGATTGCCTGCGCTGCTTGCGTATGTACGCAGAATGATAAAAAAATCCCCGGCAGCATTCTGTTACCGGGGATATTTTTTAACGTCCAACCGCCGCTTTAGGGCGTTTCTTCGCACCAGCATTCACCGGACGAGATTGCGTAGACGACGCTTTTTTTGCCGTAGCAGGCGTCTGACGCTGGGTCGCCATCGGCGTATGTTTAGTCAACGCCGGACGGGTATTGCGGTTCTGGCGACGAGCCTCACGCATCTCTTCAATGGTTGGCGCAGGCACTAAGCAATCGCGACGGCTGCCAATCAGATGCTTTTTGCCCATCGCTTCCAGCGCCTGGCGGATTAACGGCCAGTTTGCCGGATCGTGGTAACGCAACAACGCTTTATGCAGGCGACGCTGCTTGTCGCCCTTCGGTACAAAGACGTCTTCACTCTTATAACCAATCTTCGCCAGCGGGTTTTTGCCGGTGTAATACATAGTGGTCGAGTTAGCCAGCGGCGACGGGTAGAAGTTCTGTACCTGGTCGAGGCGGAAGCGGTGCTTTTTCAGCCACAGCGCCAGATTCACCATATCTTCATCGCGCGTACCGGGGTGCGCGGAGATGAAATACGGGATCAAATACTGCTCTTTACCTGCCTGTTTCGAGTAGGTATCGAACAGCTCTTTAAAGCGGTCATAGCTGCCCATGCCCGGCTTCATCATCTTCGACAACGGCCCTTCTTCGGTATGTTCCGGGGCAATCTTCAGATAACCGCCGACGTGATGGGTCGCCAGCTCTTTGATATAGCGCGGATCTTCCACGGCGATGTCATAACGCACGCCTGAGGCGATGAGGATTTTTTTAATGCCTTTCAGATCACGCGCACGGCGATAGAGGTTGATCGTCGGTTCGTGGTTAGTGTCCATGTGCGGACAAATATCCGGATAAACGCACGACAAACGACGGCAGGTTTGCTCAGCGCGTGGCGATTTGCAGCGCAACATATACATGTTGGCAGTTGGCCCACCGAGATCGGAAATTACGCCCGTAAAACCTGGAACGGTGTCGCGGATTGCTTCGATCTCATTAATGATCGAATCTTCCGAACGGCTCTGAATAATGCGCCCTTCATGCTCGGTAATAGAACAGAAAGAACAGCCACCAAAGCAGCCACGCATAATGTTGACCGAGAAACGGATCATTTCGTAAGCCGGAATACGAGCATTGCCATAGGCCGGATGCGGCACGCGCTTGTACGGCAGCGCAAAAACGCTGTCCATCTCTTCGGTAGAGAGCGGAATAGCAGGCGGGTTGATCCACACATAGCGGTCGCCATGTTTTTGCATCAATGCGCGGGCGCAGCCTGGGTTAGTTTCGTGGTGCAGAATACGCGAAGCATGGGCGTACAGCACTTTATCGCCCTTCACTTTCTCGAAAGAAGGCAGCAATACGTAGGTTTTTTCCCACGGTTTCGGGCGCGGCGGCTGCACGGTTACGGCTTTGGCTTCCTGCTTTTTCGGGGCCACCGGTTTGTTATCCGCACAGGGCAAATCTTCGCCATACGGATGCGGGATTGGGTCGATTTTCCCTGGGGTATCAAGACGGGTGGAATCCACACCGCTCCAGCCTGGCAACGCCTCTTTTACGATAATCGCGGTATTACGCACATCGCGGATTTCACTAATCGGCTCGCCCATCGCCAGACGATGCGCCACTTCCACCAGCGGACGCTCACCGTTACCGAACATCAGCATGTCGGCTTTCGAATCCACCAGCACGGAACGGCGCACGGTATCGGACCAGTAATCATAATGCGCGGTACGGCGCAGACTAGCCTCAATACCGCCTAGGATCACCGGCACATCTTTCCACGCCTCTTTACAACGCTGGGTATAAACCAGTGTGGCGCGATCCGGTCGCTTACCCGCGACGTTATCCGGCGTGTAGGCATCGTCATGACGTAAACGGCGATCGGCGGTATAGCGGTTGATCATCGAATCCATGTTGCCAGCAGTAACACCAAAAAACAGATTCGGTTTACCCAGACGCATAAAGTCGTCTTTGCTGCTCCAGTCCGGCTGGGCGATGATCCCGACGCGAAAGCCCTGCGCTTCCAGCATACGACCGCAAATCGCCATCCCGAAGCTTGGGTGATCGACATACGCGTCGCCAGTAACCAAAATGATGTCGCAGCTATCCCAGCCAAGTTGATCCATCTCTTCACGAGACATCGGCAAAAACGGTGCCGGTCCAAAACAGGCGGCCCAGTACTGCGGCCAGGAGAACAGGTCGCGATCCGGTTGGATCAGGGAGATAGAGCTCATTTTGCTTCCAGAAATGATAAAAAAATAATCAAAGGCCGGGGATTATAAGCCGGAACGAAAGAGAAATCGAAAAGTATTCCATACTCGCCCTCCTCGGGCGAGTATGAAGATTACGGTACCGGATTGACCAACAGTTGCCCTATCGAGCCACGGTCCGCCATTTCCAGCGTCTGACTGTTGAAGTAGAACGGGAAGTGCGCCCAGGAAGGCTGACCGAAATAAACCAGCAGCTCCACTTGTCCGTCAACCCAAACGGTATCTTTCCAGCCTCTGTCTTCCGGGAACGGCATCGCGCCATTCACGTTACGGATCTGGAACATCACGCCTTCAATATGGAACGCTTGCGGCTCGTCCGCGCGTACCGTCCAGCGTTCCCACGTTCCTTGCTGCGCGGTGACATCAATACGGTTGACGTCCCACAGTTGTCCATTAATACCCGGGTCATCACCCAGACTGATATCGCGACTACGAATCGGCGAACCGGCCATGATTTCAGTTGGCAGCAAGCGCATCGGAAGACTGTCTGTGACCAGCGGCAGAAGGCCGGTTGGGCGCAGCGTTAGCACCAGGGTAGAAACCAGAATGCTGGATGGCTCAAAGAAGCCACGAATACGATCAACAATGCTCGCCGCTTCGCCACAGGTGATCGACACTTCATCGCCGTTGCTCATATCCACCAGAATCTCGCGGCGCTCGCCCGGTGCCAGCGAAAGTTGCTTCACCGATACAGGAGCAGGCAGGAATCCCTGATCGCCAGAAATCACATGTAACGGGCGACCATCGCTCATCTGCAGTTGATAGCGACGAGAGTTCGACGCGTTCAGCAGTCGCAAGCGCACCCAGCCTCGCGAAACTTCAACGTACGGGCTTTGTACACCGTTAACCAGCAGTGTGTCACCAACAAAGCCGCCGCTTCCCGGTTCGTTGTATTCTGGCGTACCAAAGTTATCCAGCCGTTTATCCTGAATAATGACCGGAAAATCATCCACACCATAATGGTTGGGGATAGGCAGCGACTTGCTGACTTCATCTTCCACCAGCCACATTCCGGCAAGGCCGTTATAGACCTGCTGAGCCGTGCGGTTGGGAGTATTGGCGTGATACCACAGAGTAGCTGCGTTCTGGCGAATAGGCAGTACGGGTGCCCAGTCAGCGTTTGGCGACATCATCCGTGCCGGACCGCCCATCAGCGGGCCTGGTACCTGTAGCCCGGCCACCGTCATTGAGACATTTTCTGTCAGGCGGTTGCTGTAAATAAGCTTAACATCGTCGCCCTTCCAGACGCGGATAGTCGGCCCCAGGTAACGACCATTGATTCCCCAAACCGACGCGCGTGTCCCTGGCGTAAATGACCAGTGCGCACGTTGTACAGTCATAAACAGCGGTTGCCCACGGCGAGATTCAAGCAGCGGCGGAACGGGTAGCGGTTGCTGTTGCCCGGCTGCGCTGGCCTTCAGGGGAACAGCGCCTGCACAAAGTGCAATCCCCGATGCCTGAATGAACTGACGCCGACTGAGTGACATATTTGCTCCATGTAAAACTGGCTAAAGTAATACCGTGCAGGAAAGTGTTCCCCGCAAAAATACAGATTGCCGACTTAAACTTTTCCGGCGGCTTCGCGCTCTGCGACTTCTTTATCGAGCTCAGCGATTTTTTGTTCCATTATCGAACGACAATGGGCAGCCAGCTCACGAACCTGATCTTTGCCATACTGACTGACGTCAATTGGCGGCAGCATTTCGACAATCACCAGACCGTTGTGCAGTCGATTAAGATTAATCTTATTCGAAGTTGTAGAGACGCACACGGGAATAATCGGGACGCCTGCCGCAATTGCCGCGTGAAATGCCCCGGTCTTGAACGGTAGCAGGCCGCGACCACGGCTGCGGGTACCTTCCGGGAACATCCAGATGGAAATACGGCGTTTTTTGAAGTGATTCACGACTTCCGCAATAGTGCCGTGAGCTTTAGTGCGATTGTTTCTGTCGATCAATAAGTTGCCGGTTAACCAGTACAACTGCCCGAAGAAGGGGATCCACAGCAAGCTCTTTTTACCTACCGTCACCGTCGGCGGTTGCACAATGTTCGATGCTGTCACCATGTCATAGTTGTTCTGGTGGTTAGCGATATAAATAGCATTGCCGTAGCTTTCAGCATCCGCAGGTTTGCGGCACTCAACTTTCAGGCCGAACAGCGGCGCAAGACGACCAAACATATGCCCAAAGGTGGCCACATGTTTCGGGTTACGCGGGCTGAAAAGGCAGTAAATGGAGCCGAATACACAGACTAAGATGCTGTAAATCACGGTAATAATAAGACGAAAGATATATAGCATAACACCCTCTGAAGGTCTGAGAGACTGGCATTGTACGTCACCTGAAATCAGGTTAGGGCATTGTTAAAAGCCGCTCTCTGGAAAAGCGTATTGTTAATCGCAACGCATGAATAAACAACGGTTTCAAGGGAATTTTTATCGTTTCCGGGGGTTGAATACGCTGCCGGATGACGACTTAACGTTTCATCCGGCGTTCCTTGCAAGCGGGAGGAAACAGCGCCCTCCCCGGCATATTACTCTTCGCTATCACCGCTGCTGGCACGGCGAGGAGAGTCGATCTCAACACGATCGATACGCTGCAAACCGCGCATCAACGTACCGCGGCGTCCACGTTCGCCAGTGACTTTCTGTAGCTCTTCCGGACGCAGTTTAATTTTGCGTTTCCCAACATGAATGGTCAGCGTGCTTTGCGGCGGCAGAACGTACAGTTGCGCCAGACCATCTTCTCCACGCGCGGCTTCTGCCGATGGAATGTTGATAATCTTGTTGCCTTTGCCCTTCGACAGCTGCGGCAGATCGCTTACCGGGAACATCAACATACGGCCTGCCTGAGTGATTGCCAGCAGCATATCGGAAGCATCCTCAATCACCACCGGCGGCATAACATGGGCATTTTCCGGTAAGGTGATCAAAGCTTTACCTGCACGGTTACGCGCCACCAGATCGTTAAAGGTGCAGACGAAACCGTAACCCGCATCGGAAGCCATCAGCAGTTTCTGATCGTCGCTTTCCATCAGCATATGGTCAACGGTCGCCCCAGGCGGCAACGTTAATTTGCCGGTGAGCGGTTCGCCCTGACCACGCGCCGACGGCAGCGTAATCGGGTCAATGGCATAGCTACGACCGGTGGAATCAACAAACACTACCGGTTGGTTGCTCTTACCTTTCACCGCCGCTTTGAAGCTATCGCCCGCTTTATAATTCAGGCCCGGCGCGTCGATATCATGGCCTTTAGCGCTGCGTACCCAGCCCATCTGCGACAGCACAATGGTGACAGGTTCAGACGGCAGCATGTCGTGCTCGCTCATCGCTTTCGCTTCTTCGCGTTCCTGCAACGGCGAACGACGTTCGTCACCGTAGGCTTGCGCGTCTGCCTGCAGTTCTTTCTTCAGCAGGTTATTCATTTTACGCTCGGAAGCCAAAATGCCCTGCAACTGGTCGCGCTCTTTTTCCAGCTCACTCTGCTCACCGCGAATCTTCATCTCTTCCAGTTTGGCAAGATGACGCAGTTTCAGTTCGAGGATCGCTTCCGCCTGGGTTTCCGTAAGGCCAAACCGCGACATCAGCGCCGGTTTCGGTTCATCTTCATTACGAATGATCTCAATCACTTCGTCGATATTGAGAAACGCCACCAGCAAACCTTCGAGGATATGCAGGCGCTTGAGGACCTTCTCCAGGCGATAGTTCAGACGGCGGCGTACGGTATCACGACGGAACACCAGCCATTCAGAGAGGATTTCCCGCAGATTTTTCACCGCCGGACGCCCATCCAGACCGATCATATTGAGGTTAATACGATAGCTCTTTTCCAGATCGGTGGTGGCGAAGAGGTGATTCATCACCTGCTCCATATCCACGCGATTGGAACGCGGCACGATCACCAGACGGGTCGGGTTCTCGTGGTCAGATTCATCGCGCAGATCGTCAACCATCGGCAGCTTCTTGTTGCGCATTTGCGCAGCAATCTGCTCCAGCACGCGCGCGCCAGAAACCTGATGCGGTAGTGCGCTGATAACCACCGCGCCATCTTCTTTCTTCCACACCGCGCGCATACGCACAGAACCGCGACCGTTCTCGTAGATTTTGCGGATCTCCGCTCGGGAGGTAATGATTTCCGCTTCGGTCGGGTAGTCTGGCCCCTGCACGATATCCAGTAACTGGTCGAGCGTGGTATTGGGCTGCTCAATTAAGGCGATTGCCGCCTGCGCGACTTCACGCAGGTTGTGCGGCGGAATATCCGTCGCCATGCCGACGGCAATGCCGGTGGTGCCGTTAAGTAAAATATTCGGCAAGCGAGCGGGGAGCATCTTCGGCTCTTGCAACGTGCCGTCGAAGTTTGGCACCCAATCTGCCGTTCCTTGCCCCAGTTCACTTAATAAAAGCTCGGAATATTTCGACAGGCGGGATTCGGTGTAACGCATTGCCGCGAACGATTTCGGATCGTCCGGTGCGCCCCAGTTCCCCTGCCCGTCCACCAGCGGATAACGATAAGAGAATGGCTGCGCCATCAGCACCATCGCTTCATAGCAGGCGCTGTCGCCATGCGGATGGTATTTACCCAGTACGTCACCGACAGTACGAGCCGACTTTTTAAATTTGGCGGTAGCATTCAGGCCCAGTTCTGACATCGCATACACAATGCGGCGTTGAACGGGTTTCAGACCATCACCAATAAACGGCAACGCACGGTCCATGATCACGTACATGGAGTAGTTTAAGTAGGCGTTCTCCGTAAACTCATGCAGCGCAAGGCGCTCTGCCATATCGCTCATTAATTCTGATTCCTCAACTTATTCGCCAGCCTTCAAAGGGGCAATATTGCTGGAGATACTACATTATCTGCCGCGTCGAGTCACAGGAGATCAGCGTCATTAGCGCCGCCGGACGTGCTCCGGCGGCGATAAAGGCATCAATGTGCCTTGATATACAACTCTTTGCTGTAGACTTGATCGGCATAGGGGGCAACACAAGGTTGCGCCCATGCCACACCACTCGGCATGCGGGTCCGCACCGGGCGATTCGAGAAGTTGAGGTTATGCGAGTCCAGGGAAGCCTAAAGCATCAAAGTAGTCGTCTGTAAGTATACGGTTCAGCCCAGCTTAGCAGTGTCTCCACCTGTGCCCCGCGCCTCCTGCCATAAGTGCGGCCTGCTCATGGGTACCCTCGAGACGGCTTACGGCGCACCGGATAATAAATTTCGCGTATACATGGCATTCCTTACCGGAGAACTTATAAGCCCGACAACAATACGCCTGTGGCATTGTTCGCTCAAACTTATCGCGAGTGATTTGGCTCACACTCCGGTAAAGATTCTTCATCACGCCAACGGCACATAAACATCCGTTTCCAGTCTCTGCTCTGTCATCCCCTCGGCAAGATTGGTGTAGTGAAACAGAATCGGTGCTTTACGCATTTTCTCGCCGCTTGCAGGCAGCCAGTGGCGAATGATGCCCCATACCGTGTGTGAAATATCGTCCAGCTCGCCAACATGGCGGGCCACAGCATAACGTCCACCGGTAAGTTCACCATTACTCACGCCATAACGATTATCGGGAATCGGTTCGCTAACGCTGCCGCAGATATCAAAGCGAAACGCTTCCGGTGCGGTGGTGGCAGGGTCATCCCAGGCGACGCCAAAAGTCTGGCTTTGGTTAACAGGAGAAAGCCCCGTCTCTTTACGCCACATGATAAATTTCGCCACGCTGTAGTTGAGCAACTCAGGGCTACAGCGGTGCGGCAACATCGCCACAGGGATTGATGGGAAATCGATAATGTTTACATCCAGTGTCAGGTTTGTCATTTTGCCTCCCTGCGAAATTATTCCCGGGAACGCGTCCCGGGAGCGGTAACAATTACGGATTTACTTTGCGGATCTGTTTGACGTCAATTTCAACAGAGTTCCAGTCTTTATCGACTTCCCCCTGGATCTCAACCGTATCTTTCGGCGTCACCGTCACGCCGTTCCAGCGTTTGTGGTCGATATCAACATTGATAGTACCGCTGGCATCTTTGAACACGTAGAGATCGTCAGAGATGCGTTCAACGATATTGCCGCGCAGGGTTACCCAGGTGTCGTCACGCAGGGATTTTGCGCTTTCTACGGTCGTTACGCTGCCGTTCGGCCCCTGGAATCCTCCGGCCTGACTTTGCGTTGCCGATGGGCCAGAAAAACCGCCCTGCTCTGCTGCCATCACCGGTGCGCTGCACAGGGCCATTACTGCGATTACTGCTGCGAATTTTTTCATGTTTATTACTCCCTTTAATGTCTGTTTCCGAGCATTTAACAAGATAGTCCTTAACAACTTCTTAAGGGAAAAAAATAAAATTTAATGCTGTACAGAGCGCGTTACAACACGGTTTACTGGCAGCAAATACGGTTATCGCAGGGATGAAAAAATGCGAATTTTACTGATAGAAGATGACATGCTGATTGGCGACGGCATCAAAACGGGCCTTAGTAAAATGGGTTTTAGCGTCGACTGGTTTACACAAGGTCGTCAGGGAAAAGAGGCGCTATATAGTGCGCCTTATGATGCGGTGATCCTGGATTTAACCTTACCAGGCATGGATGGTCGCGATATTTTGCGCGAATGGCGAGAAAAAGGTCAGCGTGAGCCGGTACTGATCCTGACCGCGCGCGATGCGTTAGCGGAACGTGTAGAGGGGCTGCGTCTGGGAGCTGACGATTATCTGTGTAAACCTTTTGCGTTGATAGAAGTCGCCGCCAGGCTGGAAGCTCTGATGCGCCGAACCAACGGCCAGGCCAGCAACGAACTGCGCCACGGTAACGTCATGCTCGACCCCGGCAAACGTATCGCCACGCTGGCTGGCGAACCCTTAACTCTGAAACCAAAAGAATTTGCCCTGCTGGAATTACTGATGCGTAACGCTGGTCGGGTACTGCCGCGCAAACTGATTGAAGAGAAACTGTATACCTGGGACGAAGAGGTCACCAGTAATGCCGTTGAAGTGCATGTGCATCATCTGCGACGCAAACTCGGCAGTGATTTTATTCGTACCGTTCATGGTATTGGCTACACATTAGGTGAGAAATGAAATTTACCCAACGTCTTAGTCTGCGAGTCAGGCTGACGCTAATCTTTTTAATTCTGGCCTCAGTGACCTGGCTGCTTTCCAGCTTTGTCGCCTGGAAACAAACAACGGATAACGTCGATGAGTTGTTCGACACCCAACTGATGCTGTTTGCCAAGCGGTTAAGTACGCTCGATCTCAACGAAATCAACGCGGCAGATCGCATGGCACAGACGCCAAATAAATTAAAACACGGTCATGTTGATGACGATGCGCTGACCTTTGCCATCTTTACCCACGACGGCAGAATGGTCCTTAACGATGGCGATAACGGAGAAGATATTCCCTATAGCTATCAACGGGAAGGTTTTGCTGACGGGCAACTGGTCGGTGAAGACGATCCCTGGCGTTTTGTCTGGATGACCTCACCTGATGGCAAATATCGCATCGTTGTTGGTCAGGAATGGGAATACCGCGAAGACATGGCGCTGGCGATTGTTGCCGGGCAATTGATCCCGTGGCTTGTCGCACTGCCGATTATGTTAATCATCATGATGGTACTACTGGGTCGTGAACTCGCGCCGCTGAACAAACTGGCGCTGGCACTACGTATGCGTGACCCTGACTCGGAAAAACCACTAAACGCGACGGGCGTACCCAGCGAAGTGCGTCCACTGGTTGAGTCGTTGAATCAACTGTTCGCCCGTACACATGCGATGATGGTTCGTGAACGACGCTTTACCTCCGACGCAGCTCACGAACTTCGTAGCCCGTTAACGGCGCTGAAAGTGCAAACCGAAGTTGCGCAGCTCTCTGACGATGATCCGCAGGCGCGGAAAAAAGCGCTGCTTCAATTACATTCCGGAATCGATCGCGCTACTCGTCTGGTTGATCAACTGCTCACGCTATCGCGGCTGGACTCACTGGATAACCTTCAGGACGTCGCGGAGATCCCGCTTGAAGATCTCCTGCAATCGTCGGTGATGGATATTTACCACACGGCGCAGCAGGCGAAAATTGACGTGCGACTGACACTCAATGCCCACGGCATCAAACGCACCGGACAACCGCTGTTGCTAAGTTTGTTGGTACGAAACCTTCTGGATAACGCCGTGCGTTACAGTCCACAGGGCAGCGTGGTGGACATCACGCTGAATGCCGATAGTTTCATCGTGAGGGATAACGGCCCCGGTGTGACGCCAGAGGCACTGGCGCGAATTGGCGAACGCTTCTATCGCCCACCCGGACAAACCGCTACCGGCAGTGGACTTGGGCTATCGATTGTCCAGCGAATCGCCAAGCTGCATGGCATGAATGTTGAGTTTGGGAATGTGGAACAAGGTGGATTTGAGACGAAGGTAAGCTGGTAAGGGTAAGATTTTTGCTAAATTCGCAAAAGACTTTGCACATTTTGCTAATTTCACCGTACCGCTCTGTGACGTACTATAGTCGACAAACGTCTCACCTTGAGGTTAAAAAATGAGCAACACCCTGATTATCAACGGCGCGAAAAAATTCGCCCACTCCAATGGTCAACTGAACGACACCCTGACCGAAGTCGCGGATGGCACACTGCGCGACCTCGGGCATGATGTTCGCATCGTTCGCGCCGACAGCGACTACGATGTCAAAGCGGAAGTACAAAACTTTCTCTGGGCTGATGTGGTGATCTGGCAGATGCCAGGCTGGTGGATGGGCGCGCCGTGGACAGTGAAAAAATACATTGATGATGTATTCACCGAAGGTCACGGGACTCTGTATGCCAGCGATGGTCGTACCCGCAAAGATCCGTCGAAAAAATACGGTTCCGGCGGCCTGGTACAGGGCAAAAAATATATGCTTTCTCTGACCTGGAACGCACCAATGGAAGCCTTCACCGAAAAAGATCAGTTCTTCCACGGCGTTGGCGTTGACGGTGTGTATCTGCCGTTCCATAAAGCAAACCAATTCCTTGGCATGGAACCGCTGCCGACATTTATCGCTAATGACGTGATAAAAATGCCTGATGTTCCCCGCTATACTGAAGAATATCGCAAGCATCTTGTGGAAATTTTTGGTTAACTAGAGCTCAGGCTTTAGAAGGAGTTAACCATGCTTACCGTAATCGCAGAAATCCGTACTCGTCCTGGTCAACATCACCGTCAGGCGGTATTGGATCAGTTTGCTAAAATCGTTCCAACCGTACTGAAAGAAGAAGGTTGCCACGGCTATGCGCCAATGGTGGATTGCGCTGCTGGCGTGAGTTTCCAGTCTATGGCACCGGATTCTATCGTGATGATTGAGCAGTGGGAAAGCATCGCGCATCTTGAAGCGCACTTGCAGACCCCGCACATGAAAGCGTACAGCGAGGCCGTAAAAGGCGATGTGCTGGAGATGAATATCCGCATCCTGCAACCGGGGATTTAACATTCCTGAAAAGAGGCCGGTGTTGCTACCGGCCTCAGGTCAGATTAGCCATTCTTTCTTCCCGTTTTCAGTCCTCGATGGAAATCGTTAATTCGCTTAATGGTTTTAACCGCACGCTGCGGCACTGCGGAAGCTACCGACCAGACAATCATTTCCAGACACAACAATACCGTACCATGTAGCGGCGTTTTTCCTTTTTCATCCCCGCGCGGAACATGAATCACGATACTGGCGTCTTTGCTAAAACGTGAATCCAGCGCGTTTGTCAGCAAAATAACAGGGATCCCCAGCCGTCTCGCTTCACGCAGCGTTGTCAGTCCTTCCCGGTGCGCAGATTTTTGCGCCATCATGATCAGAACATCGCCACGTTGAAGCGCGATCAGTTGCTCGGCAAGGCCAATACCCGTACGGTTTAGTGCCGTGGCAGGCAAACCTATGCGGTTGAATAGTCGTGCGGTATAGTCCGCCAGGATACCCGAAGCGCCAATGCCAAAAATAGCGACTTGCCGTGCCTGCACCAACAACGCTACAGCTTGCGCAAGCGCGTGGCGGTTTTCAGGCTCTGACAGGACATTACAAGTATACAAATGCCCTTCAAGAACAAAGTCGATTGCGGTGTTAACATCGCTCGTCAAGTTACTCACCGTCGTAGACATCTTTTCGCTGGAACTAAGGGCTGGACCAAGCCACTGTTCCAGAGTGCGTTTCAGATCACGCAGCCCGGCAAACCCCAGAGCCTGTATAGCCCTGATAACTGTGGCATCGGAAGTGTTCAACGTGGCCGCAATTTCCATCGCCGTTTGCTCGAGTACCACTTCACGATGCTCATTAATGTAGCTTGCGACAGTTCTTAACCCAGGCGTTAACTGACTCGCGCGAGTGCGAAAACGCTCACCATAAATATCAACCCGCGTTTTGTCTTTCTGGATCATTTAGCCTCCGGTAGAGGTCGTCCCGCAATTTGTGATTGTATCTGCGCAGCCATCAGCCCCAGAGATGCAAAGGAGTTAGAAATCGCCTCTTCACGAGAAATCAGCACATAGCGCCCGGAACGACAGGCCGTCAGAAACTGACACCATCCCGGCATGACTTTTTCCATTGCTGCCAGCTCATCCTGAGGTTTAGCACCGGTGTCACCGCGCCAGGTTGCAAAAACAAAATCGGCATCCAGTTCAGGTAAACGCTCTGCGCTCACATCCATTCGCCCACCTTCAGGAATGCTCTCAATCAGCGGCGGAAAGCGAAAACCAGCATCGCGTAATACCCGCCCCAGCGAATGATAGCTATGCATCACATTAATTTTTCCCTGATTTGCCTGAATCACCGATACCGTTATTTTTTGGCTGTCCAGCGTCGCCTTCAGCGCATTGATTTGTGCCTGATAGCGGCGTTCAAGTATCGCCAGCTGCGACTGCGTTCCTGTAAGTTCTGCCAGCTTGCGGTAGATTTCTGGCGCGCCTCCTTTGAGATGATCAATGCTCACCGTGGGCGCAATTTTTTCCAGTTGTTCAATGGGCGTATTACGGGTCGGTTCTGTGATGATCAGGTCAGGCTTTGCCGCCACAATCGCTTCAATATCAATATCAGCGGTGCCAATAAAAGCGATCGATGAATTATCAAAGTCGACACCTGTCAATAACGCGCCTGATCGAATGAAATGGCTACCGTCAGGCCGGGTTCGCCCGTGGCTGGCGACAGGAGGTACACCGAGCTCAATCAGAGGAATAGTGATATCAAGATCGTGTAAAGAGACAATTCTCTTTGGATGAGCAGGAACAGTGACTTTGCGCCCTAAATCATCAGTAAAGACCTGAACAGGTTCTGTCGCGCGGGCAAAGAATGACAACAGTATCAGCAGAGAAAAAAATAAACGCATATAACTCCCATTAAAAACTGTTCCTGCGCTGCCAGAGCAGTAGCAAAAAGAATGGTCCACCAATCAATGAAATAATGATTCCGGCAGGCAGTTGCAAAGGCAAAAAAGCCAAACGACCAATGCTATCCGCCAGGATGACTAACAACGCCCCCGATACGGCGCTCCCCAGCAGTAATGTCGTCTGCCCGCCACGTAGAATAAAACGTGATATATGGGGTGCTATCAATCCGACAAAACCGATGTTACCAACACACGAAACGCAGACGGCTGTCAGGATTATTGGTGCGGCGACACGTAACAACGCCAGACGAGAACTATTCACCCCTAACCCGGTTGCAACCTGATGACCAAGCAGAGCGATATCCGCCGTCCTGGCGGTGAACAGCAATAAAAGAGCGGCTGGCAACATCCAACAGGCTGAAATACCGACTAACATCCAGTTAGCTGCATGCAGGCTTCCCGATAACCACATCAATGCAGTTTGTACATCTCGAACATCTGCAGTGGTCATAAATACACCGATACCGGCGGCGAAAAACCAGGAAACACCAATACCAATCAGAACAAATCGCGGGCGGGAAATATCGCGCGCACAAAAAATCACGATTAAAGCCACCAACAAGCCACCAGCAAGACCAGCCACTGGACGCCAGAACATTCCCAGCATTGGAAACTGGAAAATCAGCCACAGCACCGCCACGCTACATCCTTCTTTGACGCCGATTAAACCAGGATCGGCAAGGCCGTTACGCGCAATGGATTGCATCGCGGCCCCCGCCATACCTAACATGGCTCCGCATAGCAATGCCATGATGACTCTCGGCAAGCGAATATCCTGCACAATATAACGTGCGTCTGTGCTTACGTTTTCTGGAGCAAACAACGCTCGTCCTATTTCCGATGCCGGGACAGAAAAAGAACCATGCATCAGACCGAATATCAGTATTCCAACCGCAAACAGAAACAGCCCACCAAGCAACACCTGATTTTTAGGGCGTACCAGTGTCGAAAACTTACCAACACGTAGTGGACGTAGCCCGACGTTCATTATCCGACTCATTTGAACATCCTCGTCGCCATAATGACAAAAACAGGCGCACCAACTAACGCCGTCATGACACCGGTCGCTAACTCATGGGGCGTGAAAAGCGTCCGAGCAATAATATCTGCCAGTAATAACAAAAGCGCGCCGACACAAGCTGAAAGAGGGAGCAGAACGCGCAGATCCGCTGATACCAGACGCCTGACAATCTGCGGTACTAGCAGACCGACAAAACCAATGGGGCCAGCAATCGATACGGCTGCGCCACAGAGCAACGCGATCGCAAGCAGAGTGAATGTTCGCGTGCGGAGTACCGAGACGCCCAGCCCCTGCGCCATGCGATCACCCAGTGCCAACATGTTAAGAGAGGGCGCAAGGTAAATGGCTAACACAACCCCCCCCAGAGAAAACCAGGCGGACGTACCCAGCGTCGCCCAATCCTGCCCCGCTAAATCACCTGCTAGCCATGTCCGCATCGCCAGCAGTGTTTGTTCGTCAAGAATCAGGATTGCAGCCGTTATTGAGGACACGAACGCCGATAGCGCCACGCCGCATAAAGTAACTTTCATTGGCGTTAACCCTGAACGCCCTGCGGAGGAAAGCAGCAATATCAACAGGAACAATAACGCGCCGCCCGTAGATGCCAGCAGTGGGCGTCCAACCGGAAAGGCCAGCCCAAGCGCACTGGCAGCAACGACAGCAAGAGCGGCTCCGGCATTTAAGCCTAAAATATGTGGCTCCCCCAATGGGTTACGAATGACAGCCTGCAACAAAGCACCAGCAACTCCAAGAGAAGCACCGGTAAGCAATGCTGCCGCTAAACGCGGCAAACGGAGTCTTACAATTACGTTGTGATCGAAGTTTTGCGGTTCAAAATGAAGAAATGCCTGCAACACCGTTTGTGGTGCAATAAATCGGGCACCAATCCCTGGATATACCACGCATCCCACCAGCAGTAAGGCGAGGAAAATTACAGTAACCAGCCCTGTGCGCATCATACTTTTTCTACACCACGAAACGGCATGAAGAACGGCTTTCCCGTCAGAGGATTTATTGATGCGTGAACATCAACGTCAAAGACAGCTTTTACCAGCTCAGGCGTGCAATGTTCCCCCTCATTCAACACACGCACCACTTTCCCCTGGCGTAAAAATATCAACGTATCACCATAATTGACGGCAAAATTCAGATCATGCAACACCACGACGACTGTACGCCCGTGATGACGCGTTAAATCATGTAATAACTCAAGAATTTCAACCTGATAACGTAAATCAAGCCAGGTTGTGGGTTCATCCAGCAGGATATAAGGCGTCTTTTGCGCCAACACCATCGCAATCCAGCAACGCTGGCGCTGCCCACCAGAAAGTTTTTCAACAGGTAAATGTGCAAACTCCTGCGTACCGGTTAATTTCAGGGCCTCTTCTACCGCCTGCTCGTCGGCGTCGCTCCATTGACGAATGAAATTCTGCCAGGGAAAACGCCCACGCGACACCAGTTCATAAACGGTTAAGCCCTCCGGCAATAATGGCGACTGCGGCAAGATCCCAAGTCTACGGGATAACGCTTTCGTTGGTTGCTCGTGAATCGCTTTACCATCCAGCAATATCGAGCCGCCCATAGGTTGCAAGATACGTGCAATGGTGCTGAGCAACGTCGACTTTCCACAGCCGTTTGCCCCAACCAGAACGGTCATTTTTTCTGTGGGAACGGAGAAAGAAACACCATCAACAATGATTTTCGTGTGATACCCGGCAGAAACATTGTCGAGGATCAGCCCCTGCCCTTTTGCGTTATGTGCCACGTGTACGCCAACTTAATCAAAGACAAACAAAAATAAAACTCATTCTCCTTTGAGAGTTTGACGCCACAAAATGTAGTAGTCAAGAAGTTAAAAGCCATACAAAAACAAGGTAAATAACAGGTGAAATATTTTTAAAGATAAAAATAAAACCATTAAATATTAATAAATTATCATCAATTGAATTGCATTAACCTCTCATAAAAACACATGTAGCAATTTTTTGTTATTTCTCATTTACTACTACATCACCGCATGGTTGAATGATTCTCAATTACATATCCGATGGCGAAATAACAAACGGATAGTGCTTAGTGAGCAACAAGAAACAATTTTCACTCACGACAATCCGTGAGTTTTTGGGATAACAGACTAAATGGCTAAGTTCACACCTTCATTCTCAGGAATCAAAGGTCGGGCGCTCTTTTCACTGCTCTTTGCAGCACCAATGATTCATGCAACCGACACTGCAACGACCAAAGATGGCGAAACAATCACTGTTACAGCGGATGCAAATACCGCAACTGAGGCGACCGATGGTTATCAACCTCTGAGCACTTCCACGGCGACATTAACCGATATGCCGATGCTGGATATCCCGCAGGTGGTCAATACGGTTAGCGATCAGGTTCTGGAAAATCAGAATGCGACGACGCTGGATGAAGCGCTTTATAACGTCAGTAACGTGGTACAGACCAATACATTAGGCGGAACTCAGGACGCCTTTGTACGTCGTGGGTTTGGTGCTAACCGGGATGGCTCCATCATGACCAACGGCCTGCGAACTGTACTTCCTCGCAGTTTCAACGCCGCCACAGAACGTGTGGAAGTGCTAAAAGGTCCGGCCTCCACGCTGTATGGCATTCTCGATCCTGGTGGATTGATTAACGTCGTGACCAAGCGCCCGGAAAAAACATTCCATGGTTCTGTCTCAGCCACGTCCTCCAGTTTTGGCGGAGGCACTGGGCAACTTGATATCACAGGTCCCATTGAAGGCACTCAGCTGGCATACCGCCTGACGGGGGAAGTGCAGGATGAAGATTACTGGCGAAACTTCGGTAAAGAGCGCAGTACATTTATTGCCCCGTCACTCACCTGGTTTGGTGATAATGCAACAGTAACCATGCTCTATTCCCATCGGGACTATAAAACTCCGTTCGATCGTGGAACGATTTTCGACCTTACGACGAAACAGCCCGTAAACGTTGATCGAAAAATACGTTTTGACGAACCGTTTAATATTACAGATGGTCAGTCCGATCTGGCGCAACTCAACGCAGAATATCATCTCAATAGCCAGTGGACAGCGCGCTTTGATTACAGCTACAGCCAGGATAAATACAGCGACAATCAGGCTCGCGTTACCGCGTATGATGCAACGACAGGAACGCTGACACGGCGTGTTGATGCAACTCAGGGATCTACCCAGCGTATGCATTCTACTCGTGCGGATCTGCAAGGGAATGTTGATATTGCTGGGTTCTATAATGAGATTCTGGGTGGGGTGTCATATGAATATTATGATCTTCTGCGCACAGATATGATTCGCTGTAAAAACGCTAAAGATTTCAATATCTACAACCCTGTTTACGGCAATACCAGCAAATGCACAACTGTCTCGGCGTCGGACAGCGATCAGACGATCAAACAGGAGAGCTACTCAGCTTATGCACAGGACGCGCTCTATCTGACCGATAACTGGATTGCCGTCGCCGGGATCCGCTATCAGTATTACACGCAGTATGCGGGTAAAGGCCGTCCTTTTAATGTCAATACTGACAGCCGCGATGAACAATGGACGCCCAAACTGGGGTTAGTCTACAAACTGACGCCATCGGTATCCTTATTTGCTAATTATTCGCAAACATTTATGCCGCAATCGTCAATTGCCAGCTACATCGGAGATCTTCCACCGGAATCATCTAATGCTTACGAAGTCGGGGCAAAATTCGAGCTGTTCGATGGTATAACCGCAGATATTGCGCTGTTTGATATCCATAAACGTAACGTGTTGTATACCGAAAGTATTGGTGATGAAACCATCGCCAAAACGGCAGGCCGCGTTCGTTCAAGAGGGGTAGAAGTCGACCTTGCGGGAGCATTAACTGAAAACATTAATATCATTGCCAGCTACGGCTATACCGATGCTAAGGTTCTGGAGGATCCTGATTATGCAGGGAAACCATTGCCGAATGTTCCTCGTCATACCGGTTCGCTATTCCTGACCTATGACATTCATAACATGCCAGGCAATAACACACTGACGTTTGGCGGTGGTGGACATGGCGTAAGCCGTCGTTCGGCAACCAATGGGGCTGACTATTATCTGCCAGGCTATTTCGTTGCCGATGCCTTCGCCGCATACAAAATGAAATTGCAGTATCCGGTCACACTGCAATTAAACGTCAAAAACCTGTTTGATAAAACGTATTACACCTCTTCCATCGCCACAAATAATCTGGGGAATCAGATTGGCGATCCGCGTGAAGTGCAATTCACGGTGAAAATGGAATTTTGATCAAAAAAGCCCGGTATACACTTGTATACCGGGCTATGTTTTATTCTTCTGGCGGGAGGATTATCAGACCTCAATCTCCGCCATGTCGCCTTTCTCTTGCAACCAGTTGCGGCGATCTTCCGAGCGTTTCTTCGCCAGCAGCATATCCATCATCGCGTCAGTACGCTGATCGTCTTCATCATCGATAGTCAGCTGCACCAGACGGCGAGTGTTCGGATCAAGCGTGGTTTCGCGCAATTGCATCGGGTTCATTTCCCCCAGACCTTTAAAACGCTGAACGTTCGGCTTGCCTTTCTTGCGTTTTAATTGCTCAAGTACGCCCTCTTTCTCTTCTTCCGTCAGCGCGTAATAAACCTCTTTCCCGAGATCAATACGGTAGAGCGGTGGCAGTGCGACGTAAACGTGACCGTGTTTCACCAATGCGCGGAAGTGTTTTACAAACAAAGCGCAGAGCAGCGTGGCAATGTGCAGACCATCAGAGTCCGCATCCGCGAGGATACAGATTTTGCCGTAACGAAGCTGGCTCAGATCGTCGCTGTCAGGATCGATACCGATCGCTACCGAAATATCGTGCACTTCCTGCGAAGCCAGCACTTCGTCGGAGGAGACTTCCCAGGTGTTAAGGATCTTACCTTTCAGTGGCATGATAGCCTGATATTCGCGATCGCGCGCCTGCTTGGCAGATCCGCCTGCGGAGTCACCTTCCACAAGGAACAGCTCGGTACGGTTAAGGTCCTGCGCGGTACAATCAGCCAGTTTGCCAGGCAACGCCGGGCCGCTGGTTAGCTTTTTACGCACCACTTTTTTAGCCGCACGCATACGACGCTGGGCGCTGGAAATCGCCATCTCTGCCAACAGCTCCGCCGCCTGAACGTTCTGGTTCAGCCACAGGATGAAGGCATCTTTCACCACGCCCGAAACGAATGCCGCGCACTGACGCGAAGAGAGACGTTCTTTGGTCTGCCCGGCAAACTGCGGATCCTGCATTTTTACTGACAGCACATAGGCGCAGCGATCCCAGATATCTTCCGCCGACAGCTTTACACCGCGCGGCAGAATGTTGCGGTATTCACAGAACTCACGCATCGCGTCCAGCAGGCCCTGACGCAGGCCATTAACGTGCGTACCGCCCTGCATCGTTGGGATCAGGTTGACGTAGCTTTCGGTCAGCAGTTCACCGCCTTCCGGCAGCCACAGTAGCGCCCAGTCCACCGCTTCAGTATCGCCAGCGAAATTACCGATAAACGGTTTTTCTGGCAGCGTCGGTAAACCGTTTACCGCTTCCGCCAGGTAATCATTCAGACCGTCCTGATAGCACCAGCGCTGTTCGGTGTTGTTGATCTCATCTTTAAAGGTGATCTCAACACCAGGGCACAGTACCGCTTTGGCTTTCAGCACATGTGTCAGGCGTGAAACAGAAAAACGCGGGCTGTCAAAGAAGGTTTCATCCGGCCAGAAGTGCACGCTGGTACCGGTATTGCGCTTACCGCAAGTGCCGACAACCTGTAAATCCTGCACCTTTTCGCCATTTTCAAAGGCGATGTTATAAACCTGACCATCGCGGCGTACGTTAACTTCTACGCGCTTCGACAGGGCGTTAACTACCGAAATCCCCACGCCATGCAGGCCGCCAGAGAACTGGTAGTTTTTGTTAGAGAATTTACCGCCTGCATGCAGACGGCAAAGAATCAGTTCAACCGCCGGTACACCCTCTTCCGGGTGAATATCCACCGGCATCCCTCGCCCATCGTCAATCACTTCTAACGACTGGTCAGCATGTAAGATTACATCCACGCGTTTTGCGTGACCCGCCAGTGCTTCATCGACACTGTTATCAATAACTTCTTGCCCCAAATGGTTAGGGCGAGTGGTATCGGTATACATCCCCGGACGGCGGCGAACCGGCTCAAGCCCGGTGAGTACCTCAATGGCATCAGCGTTATAAGTTTGCGTCATGGTTTAAGTTAGCAATTCGAGTTGATCGTCAGAGATGGTGCAGACCAAGAAAATCGACGATCGGGTTGAAATAATCTTCGAAGCCCGTGAATGCGTGGTTGCCGCCTTCTATGACAGTCTGGCGGCAGGAAGCGTAGTACGCCACCGCCTGGCGGTAATCCAGCACTTCATCTCCCGTCTGTTGCAGCAGCCAGATCAAATCCGGCGCTTCCAGCGGGTCAATCTGCATGACTTTGAGATCGTAAATATGGCGTGACTCTAGCACATATTGCTGCCCGGTGTAGGGGTTCTCGTTCTGACCGAGATAGTCCGTCAGCAGTTCAAACGGGCGCACCGCCGGGTTGACCACCACTGCGGGCAGCATAAAACATTGCGACAACCAGGTGGCGTAATATCCCCCCAGTGACGAACCGACAATACCCAGCGAATCGCCGCCATGTTCCAGGACAATGGATTCCAGCAGTTCTGCCGCATCGGAAGGATACGGCGGCAACTGCGGAATGATCATCTCTACGTCAGGGTGATGTTCCGCCAACCAGTTTTTTAACAAGCTCGCTTTTGCAGAGCGCGGCGAGCTGTTGAAACCGTGTAAATAAAGAAGCGTAGACATCAGTAGCCTTCTGAAGCGGTATCAGGTTGGAAACGTGTGTCCGCCAGGCGATGCACCTCGGTGGTCAGCGTGCCATCAGCATGTAACTCGAGAGTACGCCAGCCGGGCGCGATGGTGTCCAGCGTAAAGTTGGAACAGTGCGGCTTAAACTGCACACAGGTCGACGGCGTTGCCAGCAGGCGGCGACCGTTCCAGTCGAGATCCAGCTCCTGATGAATATGACCGCACAGCAAGTATTTGACATGCGGAAACTTCGCCAGCACGGTATCCAGTTCGCCCGCGTTACGCAGGCTGTGTTGATCAAGCCAACTACAACCCGCAGGTAACGGATGATGATGCAGCAGCAGCAACGTATGGCGTTCTGGCGCATCGGCCAGTTTACGTTCCAGCCACTCAAGCTGAAACTCGCTCAGCTCACCGTGCGGCACGCCAAACACCTGGCTATCCAGCAACAGGATTTGCCATTGCTCACCAATAAACACGCGCTTCGCCGGGGAGATACCCGCATCCTGTAACGCGCTGTACATCGCGGGCTGGAAATCGTGGTTGCCCGGCAGCCAGACGCAGGGCGCACGAAAACTTGCGATGCCTTCAGCGAAATGCTGATAGGCCGCAGAGGATTGATCCTGCGCTAAATCACCTGTCGCGACAATCAGGTCGAATTCGTGCTGGTGTGGCCGAATCGCCTCCAGCACCGCCTGGTAGCTTTCCCAGGTGTTTACCCCTAACAGGGCTTCGTGCTTTTGCGCAAACAGGTGAGTGTCGGTAATTTGTAAAATCCTGACTCTGGCCTCACCAGCCAGAGGAAGGGTTAACAGGCTTTCCAAATGGTGTCCTTAGGTTTCACGACGCTAGTAAACCGGAATCGCCATCGCTCCATGTGCTAAACAGTATCGCAACCAGTCCGCTAAAAACTGGTTAATTTGATGCTTTTCGTCGCGTTGATGCAACTTTTTATTAGGATAATCATACCGCGCTTTGAAGCGAAAAATCTGCTGGCTTGAACACACTTCAGCCACCATCGCGTCATGATACAGACGCACCGTCATTGACGGAAGGCTCCAGTAACTGATCGCGGGCGCAGTCTGTTCTATTGTCACCAGGGTAGTGTATCGGGTCGATTCCACAATCGTCAGCCGATATTGTGCGTTTGCCACCTGATAGCTTACAGTTTCGCCGGGTGCGTCATTGCGCGGTAACAAACGGCGCAATTGTGAAAAGTTCATCTCGCACAGGCGCATCATTTCAGGAAAGTCAGGTGTGTAACGCTTCATTTATGCCCACTCATTTTTTAACGCTTGATGATGCAGCTGCAGCCATTGCAAAGCGATGACCGACGCTGCGTTGTCGATTTTCCCCTCTTCTACCCACTGGTATGCCTGTTCCCGGCTTACCACATGAACGCGAATATCTTCGTTTTCATCAGCCAGACCGTGAATACCGCTTGCGGTCGTGGCGTCCACTTCGCCCACCATAATTGACGAACGCTCACTGGTGCCCCCCGGGCTTGCCAGGAAACTTAACACCGGTTTGGTCCGTTTGACTATCAGTCCCGCCTCTTCAATCGCTTCGCGACGGGCAACATCTTCCACACTTTCACCCTCTTCAATCATCCCGGCAACCATCTCCAGTAGCCAGGGGGTTTTGCTGGTGTCGTACGCGGCAATTCGAATCTGCTCAATCAGCACAACTTCATCACGCACTGGGTCAAAGGGTAGCAAGACTGCGGCGTGACCGCGCTCAAAAATTTCCCGCCGTACCTCATGACTCATTTGCCCGTTGAATAGACGATGACGAAATCTATAAAGATCTAATGAAAAAAAGCCGCGATAAAGTGTTTCTCGTGCAATAATTTCTACATCGTTTTTGCCAAATGTAACGGGCAGGTTGTCTGGCTTAAGCATTGTTAATGTCCTGGCACTAATAGTGAATTAAATGTGAATTTCAGCGACGTTTGACTGCCGTTTGAGCAGTCATGTGTTAAATTGAGGCACATTAACGCCCTATGGCACGTAACGCCAACCTTTTGCGGTAGCGGCTTCTGCTAGAATCCGCAATAATTTTACAGTTTGATCGCGCTAAATACTGCTTCACCACAAGGAATGCAAATGAAGAAATTGCTCCCCATTCTTATCGGCCTGAGCCTCTCTGGGTTCAGTTCGTTGAGCCAGGCCGAGAACCTGATGCAAGTTTATCAGCAAGCACGCCTTAGTAACCCGGAATTGCGTAAGTCTGCCGCCGATCGTGATGCTGCCTTTGAAAAAATTAATGAAGCGCGCAGTCCATTACTGCCACAGCTAGGTTTAGGTGCAGATTACACCTATAGCAACGGCTACCGCGACGCGAACGGCATCAACTCTAACGCGACCAGTGCGTCCCTGCAGTTAACTCAATCCATTTTTGATATGTCGAAATGGCGTGCGTTAACGCTGCAGGAAAAAGCAGCTGGGATTCAGGACGTCACGTATCAGACCGATCAACAAACCTTGATCCTCAACACCGCGACCGCTTATTTCAACGTGTTGAATGCTATTGACGTTCTTTCCTATACACAGGCGCAAAAAGAAGCGATCTACCGTCAATTAGATCAAACCACCCAACGTTTTAACGTGGGCCTGGTAGCGATCACTGACGTGCAGAACGCCCGCGCACAGTACGATACCGTGCTGGCGAACGAAGTGACCGCACGTAATAACCTTGATAACGCGGTAGAGCAGCTGCGCCAGATCACCGGTAACTACTATCCGGAACTGGCGGCGCTGAATGTCGAAAACTTTAAAACCGACAAACCACAGCCGGTTAACACGCTGCTGAAAGAAGCCGAAAAACGCAACCTGTCGTTGTTACAGGCGCGCTTGAGCCAGGACCTGGCACGCGAGCAAATTCGCCAGGCGCAGGATGGTCACTTACCGACTCTGGATTTAACGGCTTCTACCGGGATTTCTGACACCTCTTATAGCGGTTCGAAAACCCGTGGTGCCGCTGGTACCCAGTATGACGATAGCAATATGGGCCAGAACAAAGTTGGCCTGAGCTTCTCGCTGCCGATTTATCAGGGCGGAATGGTTAACTCGCAGGTGAAACAGGCCCAGTACAACTTTGTTGGTGCCAGCGAGCAACTGGAAAGCGCGCATCGTAGCGTCGTACAAACCGTACGTTCCTCCTTCAACAACATTAATGCTTCTATCAGTAGCATTAACGCCTACAAACAAGCCGTAGTTTCCGCTCAAAGCTCATTAGACGCGATGGAGGCGGGTTACTCGGTCGGTACGCGTACCATTGTTGATGTGTTGGATGCGACCACCACGCTGTACAACGCTAAGCAAGAGCTGGCAAATGCGCGTTATAACTACCTGATTAACCAGTTGAATATTAAGTCAGCTCTGGGTACGTTGAACGAGCAGGATCTGCTGGCACTGAACAATGCGCTGAGCAAACCGGTTTCCACTAATCCGGAAAACGTTGCCCCGCAAACGCCGGAACAGAATGCTATTGCTGATGGTTATGCGCCTGATAGCCCGGCACCCGTCGTTCAGCAAACATCCGCACGCACTACCACCAGTAACGGTCATAACCCTTTCCGTAACTGATGACTACGACGGGGCTTCGGCCCCGTCTAAACGTAAGGCAACGTAAAGATACGGGTTATCTGCCGCATTCTTCCCCCTTCTCGCTTCAATTTCGACCAGCCATCCTCTATTCTGATGGGTATTTACCACTGGTCCCGGAAGACAAAAATGAAACGGACAAAATCCATACGCCACGCATCGTTCCGCAAAAACTGGAGCGCACGCCATCTGACACCAGTCGCTCTCGCGGTTGCCACTGTTTTTATGCTGGCTGGCTGTGAAAAGAGTGATGAAACAGTGTCTCTCTATCAAAATGCTGACGACTGTTCAGCTGCAAACCCAGGCAAAAGCGCCGAATGTACCACCGCGTACAACAATGCGCTGAAAGAAGCCGAACGTACTGCGCCGAAATACGCCACCCGTGAAGACTGTGTTGCTGAATTTGGTGAAGGTCAGTGCCAGCAGGCACCAGCCCAGGCTGGCATGGCACCAGAAAACCAGGCGCAGGCCCAGCAATCCAGCGGGAGTTTCTGGATGCCGCTGATGGCCGGTTACATGATGGGTCGTCTGATGGGCGGCGGCGCGGGATTTGCACAGCAGCCGCTGTTCTCCTCGAAAAACCCGGCCAGCCCGGCTTACGGTAAATATACCGACGCGACCGGTAAAAACTATGGCGCAGCCCAGCCAGGCCGCACCATGACCGTACCGAAGACGGCAATGGCACCAAAACCGGCAACCACCACCACCGTTACTCGTGGCGGTTTTGGTGAATCTGTTGCCAAACAAAGCACTATGCAGCGTAGCGCAACCGGCACCTCTTCTCGTTCAATGGGTGGCTGATACCGATGGAAAGAGTCAGTATTACCGAGCGCCCGGACTGGCGCGAAAAAGCCCACGAATACGGTTTCAATTTTCACACCATGTACGGCGAACCGTACTGGTGTGAAGATGCTTACTACAAGTTGACCCTCGCCCAGGTTGAAAAGCTGGAAGAAGTCACCGCCGAACTGCACCAGATGTGCCTGAAAGTGGTTGAAAAAGTGATCGCCAGCGATGAGCTGATGACCAAATTCCGCATTCCAAAACACACCTGGAGTTTTGTGCGCCAGTCATGGCTGACTCACCAGCCATCGCTTTATTCGCGTCTTGATCTGGCGTGGGATGGTACTGGCGAACCTAAACTTCTGGAAAATAACGCCGATACGCCAACGTCACTGTATGAAGCCGCATTCTTTCAGTGGATCTGGCTGGAAGATCAGCTTAACGCCGGTAACCTGCCGGAAGGCAGCGACCAGTTTAACAGTCTGCAAGAAAAGCTAATCGATCGCTTTGTCGAGTTGCGTGAACAGTATGGCTTCCAGTTGCTGCATCTCACCTGCTGTCGCGACACGGTGGAAGATCGCGGAACCATCCAGTATTTGCAGGACTGCGCGACAGAAGCTGAAATCGCTACTGAATTCCTCTACATCGACGATATCGGTTTAGGCGAAAAAGGTCAGTTCACGGATTTACAAGATCAGGTGATTTCTAACCTGTTCAAGCTGTATCCGTGGGAATTTATGCTGCGTGAGATGTTCTCCACCAAGCTGGAGGATGCAGGCGTACGCTGGCTGGAACCGGCGTGGAAGAGCATTATCTCCAACAAAGCGCTTCTACCGCTGTTGTGGGAGATGTTCCCGAATCACCCGAACCTGCTGCCCGCTTATTTTGCGGAAGATGATCATCCGCAAATGGAAAAATATGTGGTTAAACCGCTCTTCTCCCGTGAAGGCGCAAACGTGTCGATCATTGAGAACGGCAAAACCATTGAAGCAGCGGAAGGTCCGTATGGCGAAGAAGGGATGATTGTTCAGCAATTCCACCCGTTACCGAAATTCGGCGACAGCTATATGCTGATTGGTAGCTGGCTGGTGAACGATCAACCTGCCGGAATTGGCATTCGTGAAGACCGTGCGTTGATCACCCAGGATATGTCTCGGTTTTATCCGCATATTTTTGTTGAGTAATACTGTTCAATATTGCCCCGTTTACCGGGGCAATTTATTATACTTCGCAAATCATCACCCCCATCTATATATAATCAATCACATCCATCACTTTTATTTAACATTAATTCCCAATTTAATATTAAATCGTCATATGTAAGCGATACTGTAATTAAATTAATCAATAAAATCACTTTGTAACCTATTGTTTTATAAGTTTATTTATATCCAACACCGCATCAAAAATAGATTTAATAATTAAAAAACAATGTCGCTGGGATCACACTACACAATATTGAATATTGTTATTGATATATTGCCCACCTAGTATCGACCAAAAGAAAATATTTGTTACAGAGAAATACAAAAAATCTAAAACCAGTAAAAAATATTCATAACGATTATTATTAATACATTTTAATTCACAAAACAAATTTATTAGCACCACCTCAACAGTCGATATTCATCATTATTATATATTTGCGTTATATAAGGAGATATATCCATGTTTGATAAATATAGAAAAACTCTGGTAGCCGGAGCTGTGGCGATAACTCTGGGTTTGTCAGCACCGGGGGTGATGGCAGCAGGTTTTAAACCCGCACCACCTGCCGGGCAACTGGGTGCGGTCATTGTCGATCCCTACGGCAATGCACCACTGACCGCTTTGGTTGACTTAGATAGCCATGTCATTTCTGATGTCAAAGTTACCGTCCATGGGAAGGGCGAAAAAGGCGTAGAAATCAGCTATCCCGTGGGTCAGGAATCACTAAAAACTTATGATGGTGTACCGATTTTTGGTCTTTATCAGAAATTTGCTAACAAAGTGACCGTTGAGTGGAAAGAAAACGGCAAGGTCATGAAAGATGATTATGTGGTGCACACTTCGGCCATCGTCAATAATTACATGGATAACCGCTCTATCTCCGATTTACAACAGACCAAAGTTATTAAAGTCGCACCGGGTTTTGAAGATCGCCTCTATCTGGTTAATACCCACACCTTTACCGCCCAAGGTTCCGATCTCCACTGGCATGGTGAGAAAGATAAAAATGCCGGTATCCTTGATGCGGGTCCGGCAACTGGCGCACTCCCTTTTGATATCGCGCCATTCACCTTTATCGTCGATACGGAAGGCGAATACCGCTGGTGGTTGGATCAAAACACCTTCTACGATGGTCGTGACCGCGATATCAACAAGCGTGGTTATCTGATGGGTATCCGCGAAACACCACGCGGCACCTTTACCGCTGTACAAGGTCAGCACTGGTACGAGTTCGACATGATGGGGCAGGTGCTCGAAGATCACAAACTACCGCGCGGATTTGCTGACGCCACTCATGAGTCCATTGAGACGCCTAATGGCACAGTATTGTTGCGCGTAGGTAAGAGCAATTACCGTCGCGATGACGGCGTACACGTCACCACCATTCGTGACCATATCCTCGAAGTCGATAAATCTGGTCGCGTTGTCGATGTATGGGATCTGACCAAGATCCTCGATCCGAAACGCGATGCACTGCTCGGCGCGCTGGATGCAGGTGCAGTTTGCGTTAACGTTGACCTTGCCCATGCAGGACAACAGGCAAAACTGGAACCAGATACACCGTTCGGCGACGCGCTGGGTGTAGGGCCAGGTCGTAACTGGGCGCACGTTAACTCAATCGCCTATGACGCAAAAGATGACTCAATCATCCTCTCCTCTCGCCACCAGGGTGTTGTGAAAATTGGTCGTGATAAGCAAGTGAAATGGATCCTTGCGCCCTCTAAAGGTTGGGAAAAACCGCTGGCCAGCAAGCTGCTGAAACCGGTTGATGCTAAAGGTAAGCCAATTACCTGTAACGAAAATGGCCTGTGCGAAAACTCAGACTTCGACTTTACCTACACCCAGCATACCGCCTGGATTTCCAGCAAAGGAACGCTCACCATTTTTGATAATGGCGATGGGCGTCATCTGGAACAACCTGCCTTACCAACCATGAAATACTCCCGCTTTGTGGAATATAAGATTGATGAGAAGAAAGGCACCGTTCAGCAAGTGTGGGAATACGGTAAAGAACGTGGCTACGATTTCTATAGCCCGATTACCTCCATCATTGAATATCAAGCCGACCGTAACACCATGTTTGGCTTCGGTGGTTCTATTCATTTGTTCGATGTCGGGCAGCCAACCGTCGGTAAGTTGAACGAAATCGATTACAAAACCAAAGAAGTGAAAGTGGAAATCGACGTGCTGTCAGATAAACCCAATCAGACTCACTATCGTGCACTGTTAGTCCGTCCACAACAGATGTTCAAATAATTAAGAAGGGAATAAAAATGTCGAAATTAGGGATCTCATCACTATTTAAAACCATACTGCTTACCGCAGCTTTGGCTGTTTCATTTACCGCTTCTGCATTTACCGAAGGCACGGATTACATGGTTCTGGAAAAACCTATTCCGAATGCCGACAAAACGCTGATTAAGGTATTTAGCTACGCCTGCCCGTTCTGTTACAAGTACGACAAAGCGGTTACCGGTCCGGTATCGGAAAAAGTGAAAGATATCGTTGCTTTTACTCCATTCCATCTGGAAACAAAAGGTGAATACGGCAAACAAGCAAGCGAAGTCTTTGCGGTCTTGATCAATAAAGATAAAGCAGCAGGTATTTCATTATTTGATGCTAACTCTCAGTTTAAGAAAGCCAAGTTTGCTTATTACGCGGCTTATCATGACAAAAAAGAACGCTGGTCTGATGGTAAAGATCCGGCTGCCTTTATCAAAACCGGACTGGACGCCGCAGGTATGAGTCAGGCCGATTTTGAAGCCGCGCTGAAAGAGCCTGCAGTTCAGGAAACGCTGGAAAAATGGAAAGCCTCTTATGAAGTTGCAAAAATCCAGGGCGTTCCGGCGTATGTCGTCAATGGTAAATACCTGATCTACACCAAGAGTATTAAATCTATTGACTCAATGGCAGACCTTATCCGCGAGTTAGCAAGCAAATAACAGGGAAACAGGCTATGGGTATTAAGGGAATGTGGAAAGACCTTCGCACTTCACCGGTGGACACGCTGGTAAGATGGCAAGAACAACGTTTTTTGTGGTTGTTAATGGCCATTGCGATGGGCGCGTTAATTATCCTGGCGCACTCTTTCTTCCAGATCTATCTCTACATGGCACCCTGTGAGCAATGTGTATACATTCGCTACGCCATGTTTGTGATGGTTATTGGAGGATTGGTTGCAGCGATCAACCCAAAGAACATCATCCTAAAGCTAATTGGCTGCGTGATGGCATTTTACGGCAGCATTTTGGGACTGAAGTTTTCGCTCAAACTGAACGATATCCACCATGCAGTACATAATCCGGATCCCGATTCACTGTTTGGCGTACAGGGTTGCTCTACCGATCCAACTTTTCCCTTTAACCTGCCGCTGGCACAGTGGGCACCAAATTGGTTCAAGCCTACCGGGGATTGTGGCTATGACGCACCAATCGTTCCTGATGGCGTCACACTGAGCAGCACGCAACAGTGGTTTGTGGAAATGTATCAGCAATCTGAAGGCTGGTATCTGCTACCACCATGGCATTTTATGAATATGGCTCAGGCTTGTATGCTGGCTTTTGGTATGTGTCTGGTGCTGCTGGTCATTATGAGTGGCGCATGGGCGCTTAAAATCATCAGAGGCTAACTCAGCAACACCCGAAGCCAGTCGTTCTGGCTTCGGGTTCTTTTATTAACCTATCTGCACCGACAGCATACTTAAACTGCCCATTTCTATACCATCGACCGGAATGGTAATTGGCTCCTGCCCATCCCACGCCCCTAAGACATACAACAACGGCAGATAGTGCTCTGGCGTTGGGTTCGATAACGCGCCACCTTCATGGTCGAGATAATTCACCAGAGGATGTTGTTCCACTGGCCCTTGCCACGTCAGATTCGCTTTCACATACTCATTAAACGACGTCGCCCACGGATACGGTGAACTATCACCGTGCCACTTCACTGTACGCAGGTTATGCACCACGTTGCCACTGGCGACCAACATTATCCCTTCATCACGCAGCGCCGCGAGTTTGCGCCCCATTTCGAAATGCCAGGCGGCAGGTTTGCTACTGTCGATACTCAACTGCACCATCGGGATATCGGCGTCAGGGTACATCTTAATCAGCACTCCCCAGGAACCGTGGTCAAAGCCCCAGGCTTCTTTATCCAGCTCCACCGGGACCGGCGCTAACAGCTCAACCAGATGCTGTGCCAGCGCAGGCGAACCCGGAGCAGGATAATGCGTGTCGTACAGCGCCTGCGGGAAGCCACCAAAGTCATGAATCGTGGGCGGCGTCTCCATCGCGGTCACTCCTGTTCCACGGGTAAACCAGTGAGCCGAAACCACCACAATCGCTTGCGGGCGTGGCAATGTCATCCCCAACTTCTGCCAGCTGCGGGTATACAAATTATCTTCCAGCACGTTCATCGGACTACCGTGACCTAAAAACAATGCTGGCATACGTGTTGAAGACATGATGATATCCTTAATTAAAGGTGTCATTTTGATATCCTCACAATACGCTTGTTCGGCGGAGTAAGAACCCGGATAACAATGATGATGATCATCAGTTATTTTGACGATCTGCCTGAAGGTGAAGATTTATAAGGAGTTGTCGATGTCAGTACCTCTCATTCTGACCATACTGGCGGGGGCAGCCACGTTTATTGGCGCGTTTCTCGGCGTTCTCGGGCAAAAACCCTCGAACCGCTTACTGGCGTTTTCGCTAGGATTTGCGGCGGGGATCATGTTGCTCATCTCATTAATGGAAATGCTTCCTGCCGCACTAGCCGCCGAAGGAATGTCGCCTGTGTTGGGTTATGGAATGTTTATCTTCGGTCTGCTTGGCTATTTTGGCCTGGACCGCATGTTGCCACATGCGCATCCGCAGGATTTAATGCAAAAATCGGTGCAGCCGTTGCCAAAATCGATCAAGCGCACAGCCATTCTGCTCACTCTCGGTATCAGTCTGCATAACTTCCCGGAAGGGATTGCCACCTTTGTCACGGCGAGCAGCAACCTGGAGCTGGGATTTGGTATCGCCCTGGCCGTAGCGTTGCACAATATTCCTGAAGGTCTGGCCGTTGCAGGGCCGGTTTACGCTGCAACAGGATCGAAACGTACCGCGATTCTGTGGGCGGGGATTTCTGGACTGGCAGAAATTCTTGGTGGTGTGCTGGCGTGGTTAATCCTCGGTAGCATGATTTCCCCGGTGGTCATGGCGGCAATCATGGCGGCGGTTGCAGGAATTATGGTGGCGCTCTCGGTTGATGAATTAATGCCGCTCGCCAAAGAGATTGACCCTAATAATAACCCCAGCTATGGCGTACTATGTGGAATGTCAGTGATGGGATTCAGTTTAGTGCTGCTACAAACGGCGGGAATTGGTTAAAGACGATAATGACAGATGTTGCCCATTGCTAAAGGCAACATCTGTATCGTTATTAAAGGTATTATTGATGCTTTTCAAACACTTCTTTATCGGAGCGTTTATCTAATTTACTTCGGGCAGCTAACAGCGCATCTCTGTCATGGCGAAAAGCTTTACAGTAACGTTTAAGATGAAGAAAATAGCCACCAGCCAGTAGAACAATTAATACAATCCAGTACCAGGCAATAAACATCCTTTTCACCTTCAAAATTTAACATTACTAAACATTTAGCGTTAAAATTTCACATATCCATCGTTGAATACATTCATATACTCGCATAATTCTGGATCAAGTATATGATTTCGATCATAGTAAGTGTTGTATTATATACCATATCTGGTTAAAAAAAGAACAACCAAGACTATTAATATATATTATCCCCCGATAAAACATTACTAATTAATGATAAAACTTAATAAGCACCACTAGATATATATTATATCTTCACGATTCTTGCGTCCCTACTCGTTTTAATAAACATACTTTACCACCTTACAATATCATACGTAAACTTTTGTCAATGGATGTTCATTTTTTCACCACAACTCATACAAAAAAATTATTATTCACAACGATATACAACAAATATCCAGGTATACGCATCTTAATATATAATGAAAGTGTATGATTTAAGTTTTACTTAATCAGTATTTAATATTAATAACAAGCTAAGTCATCTCTAACTATGGTAATCTCCATAGCGGAATTAATATCAGATTCAAACCTATATTTTCCTCATTAATAACCTTTCTAATTTATAAAGGATTATAGTCATGTTTAAAAAAACATTGTTATCTATGTTCGCAACCGCATTGTTATCAGGCGTTGCTTTTAACGCTCTTGCTGACGATGCTAATCAGGGGTCCGGTAAAATTACTTTTAAAGGTGAAGTTATCGATGCACCTTGTTCTATTGCTCCTGGTGATGAAGATCAGACAATAAACCTCGGTGAAGTTGCTGATACCGTATTAAAAAGCGGTCAGAAATCTCTGCCTGTAGATGTCACCATTCACTTGCAGGATTGTATTTTATCTGACGGCACTAATACTGTTGATAAAGTCAAAATCACCTTTAGTTCTGCCAGTGTTGACGCTACCGATTCCAACCTGCTTAAAAACACTCTGGAAGGTAACATCGGCGGCGCAACTGATGTAGGCGTACGTCTGGTGAAATCAGACAACACCAACGTGACTCTTGGCACTCCAATCACTATCAACTTCCCGACGACTAACTCCTACCAGGAGTTGAACTTTAAAGCCCGTATGGAATCTCTGGGACGCACCGCGACCCCAGGTAACGTGCAGGCACAAGCTAATTACGTACTCGACTACAAGTAAGCGGCAATTAGTAACTACACAACGTCAGGCGATAAAGCCGATGAAATTTCATCGGCAACTTTGGGCCTTTTTAGAAATGGATTTTTATGAACAATAAAAACACGTTTACCGGGGATAAGTTATCCCATGCAATTAAAATTGCCCTGTCTGGCGTTGTGTGTTCGCTACTCTTCGTTTTACCTGTCCACGCCGTGGAATTCAACGTCGATATGATTGACGTTGAAGACCGTGAAAACATCGATATCTCGCGTTTTGAGAAAAAAGGCTATATTACTCCTGGTAAATATCTCGTTCGTGTGCAGATAAATAAAAATATGTTGCCACAAACGTTAATACTGGAATGGGTAAAAGCCGATAATGAAAGTGGTTCGTTACTCTGCTTAACCAAAGAAAATCTGACTAGTTTCGGTCTTAATACGGAATTTATTGAATCATTGCAAACCATAGCTGGCAGCGAATGTCTCAATTTAAGCCAACGTCAGGAATTAACGACACGGCTTGATAAAGCTACGATGATATTATCGCTAAGTGTTCCCCAAGCGTGGTTAAAATACCAAGCAACAAACTGGACGCCACCAGAGTTTTGGGATGCCGGTATCGCCGGGTTTATTCTTGATTACAACATGTATGCCAGCCAGTATGCCCCACATCACGGAGACAGCACCCAAAACGTCAGCTCCTATGGTACGTTAGGCTTTAACCTCGGCGCATGGCGCTTACGTAGCGATTACCAATATAATCAGAATTTTGCTGATGGACGCTCGGTAAACCACGACAGCGAATTTGCGCGAACTTATCTGTTTCGCCCTATCCCCTCCTGGTCGTCAAAATTCACTATGGGCCAGTACGACCTGAGCTCCAATCTTTACGATACCTTCCACTTTACTGGCGCATCGCTGGAAAGTGATGAAAGCATGCTGCCGCCAGATTTACAGGGTTATGCGCCACAAATTACCGGTATCGCGCAGACCAACGCTAAAGTGACTGTGGCACAAAATGGTCGCGTACTTTATCAAACCACTGTCGCGCCAGGCCCTTTTACTATTTCTGATTTGGGGCAATCGTTTCAGGGGCAGTTGGATGTCACAGTGGAAGAAGAAGATGGCCGCACCAGCACCTTCCAGGTTGGCTCCGCATCCATTCCCTATTTAACCCGTAAAGGGCAAGTGCGCTATAAGACGTCGCTGGGAAAACCAACATCCGTCGGGCATAACGATATCAATAATCCCTTTTTCTGGACGGCGGAAGCCTCCTGGGGCTGGCTGAACAATGTGTCGCTGTATGGTGGCGGCATGTCCACCGCTGATGATTATCAGGCTATCACTACCGGTATTGGCTTTAACCTTAACCAATTCGGTTCGCTTTCTTTTGATGTCACCGGAGCAGACGCCTCTCTGCAGCAACAAAATAGCGACAATCTGCGTGGTTACAGCTATCGCTTCAACTATGCAAAGCATTTCGAATCGACAGGTAGTCAGATTACCTTCGCGGGTTATCGCTTCTCAGATAAAGATTACGTGTCGATGAGTGAGTACCTAAGCTCGCGTAATGGCGATGAGTCAATTGATAATGAAAAAGAGAGTTATGTCATTTCCTTGAACCAGTACTTTGAAACGCTGGAATTAAACTCTTATCTCAACGTTACACGCAATACTTATTGGGACAGCGCCAGCAATACCAACTACTCCGTATCTGTAAGCAAAAACTTTGATATTGGCGATTTCAAAGGTATCTCTGCATCGCTGGCAGTAAGTCGAATCCGCTGGGATGACGACGAAGAGAATCAATATTACTTCTCTTTCTCTCTACCTTTACAACAAAACCGCAACATCTCCTACAGTATGCAGCGTACGGGAAGCAGTAATACTTCGCAGATGATTTCCTGGTACGATTCATCAGATCGCAACAATATCTGGAATATTTCTGCGTCGGCAACTGACGACAATATACGTGATGGCGAACCCACACTGCGCGGCAGCTACCAGCACTATTCGCCGTGGGGACGTCTGAACATTAATGGCAGTGTACAGCCGAATCAGTACAATTCTGTTACCGCAGGCTGGTACGGTTCACTTACCGCTACACGTCATGGTGTCGCCCTTCACGATTATAGCTATGGCGATAACGCCCGCATGATGGTCGATACCGATGGCATCTCCGGCGTTGAAATCAACTCTAACCGAACTGTTACCAACGGGCTGGGCATCGCCGTGATACCTTCGTTATCGAACTACACCACCTCCATGTTGCGGGTGAACAATAACGATCTGCCTGAAGGTGTCGATGTCGAAAACTCGGTTATTCGTACTACGCTCACCCAGGGTGCCATCGGCTACGCAAAACTGAATGCCACCACCGGATACCAAATCGTCGGCGTTATTCGTCAGGAAAATGGCCGCTTCCCTCCACTAGGTGTGAATGTCACGGATCAAGCGACAGGTAAAGATGTGGGCCTGGTAGCGGAAGATGGCTTCGTTTATCTCAGCGGTATTCAGGAAAACAGTATTCTGCATTTAACCTGGGGTGATAATACCTGTGAAGTCACGCCGCCAAACCAAAGTAACATTAGTGAAAGCGCGATAATTTTACCTTGTAAAACAGTCAAATAATTCAGGATGAATATAATGAAATTACCATTAATCACAACAGGAATGATTTGTTTTCTGGGGATCTGCAACTTTGCCCAGGCTACTGTCTCCCCCGACAGGACACGCATCATTTTTAATGCTTCGAATAAAAGCGCAACGGTTCGCCTGACCAACCAAAGTAAAATCGATCCTTATCTTGCTCAATCGTGGATTGAAGATGCCAGCGGTAAAAAAACGCGTGATTACATTTCAACACTGCCGCCGATGGAACGTATTGAGCCTGATGAACAGGTACAAATTCGCCTGATGGCGCTGGCCTCGTTAAATAACTTACCACAGGACAGAGAAACGCTATTCTACTATAACGTGCGGGAAATTCCGCCGCGTGCCAAAGAACAGAATGTCATGCAAATCGCCATGCAAAGCCGTCTGAAACTATTCTGGCGACCGAAAGCGATTGAGTTAAAAGAAGGAGAGATGGTTCCTCTGCAAAAAGTGACGATTACCCGCACCGCCGCCGGGCTGACCCTGAATAACCCGACGCCTTATCATATTACCGTCGGCTATATCGGCACTAATGGCAAGACACTGATGCCTGGTGCGGACAGTATTATGGTGGCACCATTTGCTTCTGCGACTCAACACTTAAACAACCTGCCCTCTACGTTCCAGTTAGGCTTTGTGGCGGACTACGGCGGGCTGGAGATGTTTAAAGTAGTATGTAATTCCGTCCAGTCCCTCTGCCAAAGTACTCCTGCGAAGAAGGGGAAAATATGATTACACTTTTTCGACTACTGGCGATTCTTTGCCTTTTTTTTAACGTTTCAGCTTTTGCTGTTGATTGCTATCAGGATGGGTACAGAGGAACAACCCTCATAAATGGAGATTTACCAACGTTCAAAATTCCAGAGAATGCGCAACCTGGGCAAAAAATTTGGGAGAGCGGAGATATTAATATCACAGTTTATTGTGACAATGCACCAGGATGGTCAAGTAATAACCCATCAGAAAATGTCTATGCCTGGATCAAATTGCCCCAAATAAATAGTGCCGATATGTTGAATAATCCGTATTTAACATTTGGCGTGACTTATAATGGTGTAGATTATGAAGGGACAAATGAAAAAATTGATACTCATGCGTGCCTGGATAAATATGAACAATACTATAATGGGTATTATCATGACCCTGTATGCAATGGCAGCACTCTTCAAAAAAATGTAACATTTAACGCCCATTTTCGCGTCTATGTAAAATTCAAAAGCCGCCCGGCAGGAGATCAGACGGTAAACTTTGGCACAGTCAACGTGCTGCAATTCGACGGTGAAGGCGGGGCGAACATGGCCCCCAACGCGAAAAATTTACGCTATGCGATTACGGGGTTAGATAATATTTCATTCCTTGACTGTAGTGTCGACGTCCGCATTTCCCCGGAAAGTCAGATAGTCAATTTTGGGCAGATCGCTGCGAATTCCATTGCAACTTTCCCACCGAAGGCAGCATTCAGCGTTTCTACCATAAAAGACATTGCGTCTGATTGTACCGAACAGTTTGATGTTGCAACCAGTTTCTTTACTTCAGATACATTATATGACAATACGCATCTGGAAATAGGTAACGGCTTGCTCATGCGAATTACTGATCAAAAAACGCAAGAAGATATTGAATTTAACCAGTTCAAATTATTTAGTACTTATATTCCCGGTCAGAGTGCGGCAATGGCAACCCGCGATTACCAGGCCGAATTAACCCAAAAACCTGGTGAACCACTCGTCTATGGCCCATTTCAGAAAGACCTGATAGTTAAAATCAACTACCACTAAACAGCAAAATGCCGGGAACACCCCGGCATTTTCATATTTAGTATTTCATCTCATTAGCTGGCTTTACGCTCATGTGCCTGACGGTATGCCACCAGGTCTTCAATAGTCACGAGCGCCATATTGTGTTTATTGGCAAACTCAATGCACTCTGGTGCACGCGCCATCGTGCCATCGTCATTAGTCAGCTCACACAGCACACCAGCCGGTTTAAAGCCTGCCAGCGTCATCAGATCAATAGTTGCTTCAGTATGACCGCCACGCGTCAGTACTCCACCTGCCTGCGCGCGAAGTGGGAAAACGTGGCCCGGGCGATTCAGATCAGAAGGTTTTGCGCCATCGGCAATCGCTGCGCGAACGGTCGTAATACGGTCAGCGGCAGAAACACCGGTAGTCACACCTTCAGCCGCTTCAATGGTCACGGTAAAACCGGTGCCATAGGCGCTGGTGTTATTTTCTACCATCATTGGCAGATCGAGTTGTTTACGGCGATCTTCAGTAATGCACAGGCAAACAATACCGCTACCGTGGCGAATGGTCAGCGCCATCTGCTCAACGGTCATGGTTTCTGCCGGGAAGATCATATCGCCTTCGTTTTCACGGTCTTCATCATCAAGCACCATTACACCGCGTCCTTCACGCAGCGCAGCCAGTGCATTTTCAACACGTTCGAAAGGCGTACCAAAAGAGGAAAGTAGCGTCTGATTCATGGTAAAAAAACCTCACTAAAATTATGGTTACCAGAATCAGGGCAGTCTTAGGAGTGGCGGCATATAGCCAAAATAACGTGAGCGGGTCCATGCCCGACAGAATCGTTACTCTCTCCCATCCGGACTCTAACCGTCGGCCCCGGAATTACACCGGATCTGCTGTCCTTTGAGTTCGCACCCAAAGCGCTCGCGGGCTTTCAACTGAGTTGATTTACCGCCGGTGGGGAATTTCGCCCCGCCCTGAGAATAAGCGGATTCACTATAACGCTAATGATTAGCGGCAGCAACGCATAGCTTCACATAATTCTGGTTTATGACTTACCCTTATCGCACTACAATGGCACTCAACACCTATCAGTACAGGGAAACTACAATGATTGACCCGAAAAAAATTGAGCAAATCGCTCGCCAGGTTCACGAATCAATGCCTAAAGGAATCAGGGAGTTCGGGGAAGATGTGGAGAAAAAAATCCGCCAAACCCTACAAGCGCAGCTGACGCGTCTCGATCTGGTGAGCCGCGAAGAATTCGACGTACAGACGCAAGTCCTGTTACGGACTCGTGAGAAACTGGCATTACTGGAGCAGCGCATCAGTGAACTGGAAGCGCGCAATAATTCGGTAGCAGACCTTCAATCTCCTCCGGCTATCCCGCCTATTGATAAAGCAGAATAAAGCAACACAAAAACGGGCCAGACGGCCCGTAATATCAGTGTTCTAATTCAAGTTCTCTGGTTTGCATCATCTGTTGGCAATACCAGGCATAACGTGCGCAAAACCAGGTTCTATGTTCTTCATCCATGTTACCAGTAACGGCCAGAATATCGACCGGGCGACCTTCTGCGTGCATTCTGGCAAAACTACGCGCCAGGAAATCGAAATTATTTAAAGAATTAAGACTATGATCCATAAGCACATCCTCCGGTTATCGCATACCTTTTAAGGCCATATGCTTTTTCTGATTTCAGTATTCCCCAATCAGTGTAGTGCCTTTAAACATAACGTGCGTAAATATATTGTCCCCGATCACACTTTTTAGTGAAAAATAAAAAACCATATTAAAAGACTTTCTCTTCCAGAACTTCTCTAACATGTGTTATTATTAACAAAGATAAATGTAAGCAAGGAAACTATCCTAAAGTAAATATTGCGTCACTAAATGGACATTGGAGTGACATATGATTTTATTCGCCGACTATAACACCCCTTATCTTTTCGCTATTTCCTTTGTACTGTTGATCGGCCTTTTAGAAATTTTTGCGCTTATCTGCGGTCACATGCTCTCCGGTGCACTTGATGCACATCTTGACCATTATGATTCCATAACCACAGGTCATATTAGCCAGGCACTTCATTATCTCAATATCGGAAGATTGCCAGCTCTCGTCGTTCTCTGCTTGCTGGCTGGTTTTTTTGGTCTTATTGGCATCCTGTTGCAGCATGCCTGCATCATGGTCTGGCAATCACCACTGTCGAACCTGTTCGTGGTTCCTGTCAGTTTACTGTTTACGATTATTACGGTGCATTATACCGGTAAAATAGTTGCGCCCTGGATTCCACGCGACCATAGTTCAGCTATTACAGAAGAAGAATATATTGGTAGCATGGCATTAATTACCGGTCATCAGGCCACTTCAGGTAATCCCTGCGAAGGAAAACTCACCGATCAATTTGGCCAAATACATTATTTACTACTGGAGCCTGAAGAAGGAAAAATTTTCACTAAAGGAGACAAAGTGTTAATTATTTGCCGACTTTCTGCAACGCGATATTTGGCGGAAAACAATCCCTGGCCCCAAATATTGTAATTTATTAATCAAAAGGAAATTTAATAATGGATGATATTGTTAATTCTGTGCCCTCCTGGATGTTTACCGCAATTATTGCCGTATGCATTCTGTTTATTATTGGAATTATTTTCGCCAGGCTCTATCGTCGCGCTTCGGCAGAGCAAGCTTTTGTTCGTACTGGTTTAGGTGGGCAAAAAGTGGTAATGAGCGGTGGCGCAATCGTGATGCCGATCTTTCATGAAATAATCCCCATCAATATGAATACTCTGAAGCTGGAAGTCAGCCGCTCAACCATTGATAGCCTGATTACGAAAGATCGTATGCGCGTCGATGTCGTTGTCGCTTTCTTTGTGCGGGTAAAACCGTCAGTGGAAGGTATTGCCACCGCCGCCCAGACGCTGGGGCAACGCACCCTGTCGCCTGAAGACTTACGTATGTTGGTTGAAGATAAATTTGTCGATGCCCTCCGTGCAACAGCTGCACAAATGACCATGCATGAGTTACAGGATACCCGCGAGAACTTCGTGCAGGGCGTACAAAATACCGTAGCTGAAGATCTGTCGAAAAATGGCCTGGAACTGGAAAGCGTTTCACTTACCAACTTTAACCAGACGTCGAAAGAACATTTCAATCCTAACAACGCCTTTGACGCCGAAGGTTTAACCAAGCTGACGCAGGAGACGGAGCGCCGTCGTCGCGAACGTAACGAAGTTGAACAGGATGTAGAAGTTGCGGTGCGTGAGAAAAACCGTGATGCGCTTTCGCGGAAGCTAGAGATTGAACAACAAGAAGCGTTTATGACGCTTGAGCAGGAGCAGCAGGTTAAAACCCGTACCGCTGAGCAGAATGCGAAAATTGCGGCTTTTGAGGCCGAGCGTCGTCGGGAAGCAGAGCAGACGCGAATTCTGGCTGAACGACAGATTCAGGAAACGGAAATCGACCGCGAACAGGCCGTCCGTTCCAGAAAAGTTGAAGCTGAACGCGAAGTTCGCATTAAAGAGATCGAACAGCAGCAGGTCACCGAAATCGCTAACCAGACGAAATCGATCGCTATTGCCGCCAAATCGGAACAGCAGTCACAAGCGGAAGCGCGTGCCAACCTTGCACTTGCAGAAGCGGTAAGCGCCCAGCAAAACGTAGAAACAACTCGCCAGACCGCAGAAGCCGATCGTGCTAAACAAGTTGCCCTAATCGCTGCCGCGCAGGATGCAGAAACCAAAGCGGTTGAACTGACCGTGCGGGCGAAAGCAGAGAAAGAAGCCGCAGAGATGCAGGCGGCGGCAATCGTTGAGTTAGCCGAAGCTACGCGTAAAAAGGGTCTGGCGGAAGCAGAAGCGCAACGTGCGCTGAACGACGCTATCAACGTACTTTCTGATGAACAAACCAGCCTTAAATTCAAACTGGCGCTATTACAGTCGTTACCTGCAGTAATAGAGAAATCCGTTGAGCCGATGAAGTCTATCGACGGCATCAAGATTATTCAGGTCGATGGATTAAACCGAGGTGGTGCTGCGGGGAATGCGGCATCAGGCAGCGTTAGTGGCGGAAACCTGGCAGAACAGGCATTATCAGCCGCACTCTCTTACCGCACACAGGCACCACTGATTGACGCCTTGCTCAATGAAATTGGCGTTTCAGGCGGCTCACTGGCTGCATTGACTTCACCCTTAACCTCAACAACTCCCGTCGCAGAAAACGTAGAATAAATTTTCAACTATGAACATCCCTGGCCCAAAAAGCCGGGGATTCTTTATATCTGCGTTCCGATAAAAAGTGCAAATGATCGGGCTGTTGCAGCATTTTGCGTGACCGCTCGGGGAAGGCAAAACTGCCTCTGGGTAAGCATTGCGCGGGGTCCGGCGTTCATCAACAATCGGGAAGTCAGCAAGGGGCTGAAACGGGAAAGCCCCTCCCGAAGAAGGGGCCTTGTATAAGGAAAGGGTTATGATGAAGCTCATCATCATACTGATTGTGTTGTTACTGATAAGTTTCCACGCTTACTAACAGCCAATCAGAGGGGGGAGAAATCCTCCCTCACCCTTGTTCCTTTACTTTAGGTTGAAAAAAAATCAGCGTCAAGAAGGTTTCATTAACACATATTCCTGGCCCAAAAAACCGGGGATTTTTTATATCTGCGTTCCGCAAAAAACTGCAAATGCTCAGGTCGTTGCAGCCTTTTGCGTGACCACTCGGGGAAGGCAAAACTGCCTCTGGGAAAGCGTTGCGCGGGGTCTGGCGCTCATCAACAATCGGGGAGTCAGCAAGGGGCTGAAACGGGAAAGCCCCTCCCGAAGAAGGGGCCTTATAGAAGGAAAGGGTTATGATGAAGTTCGTCATCATACTGATTGTGTTGTTACTAGTAAGTTTCCAGGCTTATTAACAACCAATTCAGAGGGGGGAGAAATCCTCCCTTACCCTTGTTCCTTTACTCTAGGTTGAAAAAACAACAGCGTCAATAGGCCTGCCAGGTTCGAGGCGAGATCTGTGAACCGCTTTCCGGTTAGCCTTTTTTATCCTGTTGGATCTTCTTGATGATGTTGGTCGTCGAGCAACCGTCTTCAAAGTTGAGCACCAGCACTTCGCCGCCGTTGGCCCAGACTTCTTTACTCCCGGCAATCTCTTCTGGTTTATAGTCGCCACCTTTCACCAGCAGGTCTGGCAGGATCCCGGCAATTAAGCGCTGCGGCGTGTCTTCTTCAAACGACACCACCCAGTCGACCGCTTCCAGTGCGCCCAGCACAATCATACGCTGTTCGAGCGGGTTAACGGGGCGGGAATCCCCTTTCAGCCGTTTGGTGGAGGCATCGCTGTTCACAGCGACAATCAGGCGGTCACCCAGTTTGCGGGCATTTGCCAGATAGGAGACGTGCCCGGCGTGCAGGATGTCGAAGACGCCGTTGGTCATCACCACTTTTTCACCGCGTTTACGCGCCGCCGCTACAGCAAGCTTCAGTTCCTCTTCGGTCATCACACCAAAGCCGGTATCTGCACGTCCACGTACTGCATTTTCCAGCTCGATCGGCGAAACCGTGGATGTCCCCAGTTTGCCGACCACCACGCCTGCCGCCGCATTGGCAAAGAAGCAGGCTTCTTCCAGCGAATTACCCGCAGCCAGCGTTGCCGCCAGGACGCCAATCACCGTGTCGCCCGCACCGGTAACGTCATATACTTCCTGCGCCTGAGTTGGCATATGCAGCGGTGCTTTACCCGGTTGCAGCAGCGACATACCCTGTTCGGAACGGGTCACTAACAGAGCCGAGAGTTCGTAATCGGCAATCAGTTTCATGCCGCGCTCAACAATCTCTTCTTCGGTCTTACATTTACCGACAACAGCTTCAAATTCCGAGAGATTCGGCGTTAACAGCGTAGCGCCGCGGTAGCGCTCAAAATCGGTACCTTTTGGATCAATCAGCACCGGAACACCCGCTTTACGCGCCAGTTGGATCATCTGCTGTACGCTTGCCAGCGCACCTTTGGCGTAGTCAGAAAGCACCAGCGCGCCAATCGAACTCAGTGCCTGATTAATCCGCTCGTGCAGCGGCTGCGGATCAACCCCTTCGAAACCTTCTTCGAAATCCAGACGGATCAGCTGTTGGTTGCGGGAAAGTACCCGTAATTTGGTGATAGTCGGATGCGTCGGTACAGAAACAAAGTCGCATTTGACGTTGACGTCGGCCAGAGATTTACTCAGCGCGCGCGCCGCATCGTCAATGCCCGTCAACCCGACCAGGCGTGCATTAGCACCGAGAGAAGCGATATTCATCGCCACGTTAGCCGCGCCGCCCGGACGTTCTTCGATGGTATTTACTTTAACCACGGGCACCGGCGCTTCCGGCGAGATACGGCTGGTGGGACCGTACCAGTAACGATCCAGCATCACATCACCAACCACCATCACTCCTGCACGTTCAAACTCTGGCAGCGTTACTTTCATTCCTGTCTCCTGAGAGATTCAAAATTTGCGCGCGATAATACCATACTTCATTCTTCCACCAGCCACTTCTGCCAGCTTGCCCGCACCAGTTCACGCTCTGCGGTGAAGCAATCCTCCGACACATGGCCCGGCAATTCCTGTAATGCCAGATGATGAAGTTCATCGCGCAGCGTCGTGTAAGCACGGGTCAGCGCCATCGCTTCCTGCTCTTCCATAATGTCGTTTTGCGCCAGTAGTTCCAGAATGCGCACGTTGTCTGACCAGCGCGTTAACTTCGGTTTTTCATGAGCGTAGCGCAACACCAGATATTGAGTAATAAATTCGATATCGGTAATTCCGCCCTCATCGGCTTTGATATCAAAGCGATCGCGATGTTTATTGCCGAGATGAGCACGCATTTTCTCGCGCATTTCCCGCACTTCTGTTTGCAGGGTTTTGCCTTCGCGCGGCAGCGTCATAATCTCCCGGCGTAATGCGTCAAAGTGCGCGGTGAGCTGCGGATCGCCGTACACTACACGCGCACGCACCAGCGCCTGATGTTCCCACGTCCAGGCCTCGTTTTTCTGATAATCGGCAAACGCTTCTGCGGATGTCACCAGCATTCCCGCCGCCCCGGACGGACGCAACCGTGCATCCACTTCATACAAAATGCCGGAAGAGGTTCGCGTACTGAACAGATGCATAATGCGTTGCGCCAGACGCAGATAAAACTGTCGCCCGTCGATTTCCCGCTCGCCGTCAGTCATCGCATCCATTGGGCAATCATGGAGGAAGATCAGGTCAAGATCGGAACTGTAGCCTAACTCCCAGCCGCCCAGCTTGCCGTAGCCGACCACCGCAAAACCACGCCCTTCTCGTTCGTTCAGGTGATTTGGCTTACCGTAGCGGGCAACCATTTGAACCCACGCCTGCTGAACAACGGCGTCAATCATGGCTTCCGCCAACCAGGTTAAGTGATCGCTCACTTTCATTACCGGCAGCGTACCGGCGATATCCGCTGCCGCAATGCGTAACAGTTGCGCCTGTTTGAACTGACGCAGCGCCTCAAGCTGTTGTTCTTCGTCATCTTCCGGCACGCGCAGCAAATACTGGCGCAACTCATCACGGTAAGCATCGGTCGCCGTCGGCTGGTAGAGAGTGTTTGGATCGAGCAGTTCATCCAGCAATAACGGATAGCGCGCCAGCTGGCTGGCAATCATCGGCGATGCGGCACACAGAGAAATCAAATGCTTAAGCGCCGCGGGGAATTCACTGAGCAATTCTAAATAGGTGGTGCGGGTAACAATCCCCACCAGCAAGGCGGTAATGCGCGACAGCGTGACAACAGCGTCTTCACGCGCACAGACATCACTTAGCAGATGCGGCATCAGATGGTCGAGCACCTGACGCCCGCGCGGCCCGATGGTACGCTTATCCAGCTCTTTGCGAAAATCGGCAATCAGCGTCAGCACCTGTTTGCGATCGTCCTCGCTAAGATGCGCCAGCACTGGTGTAGTGTCATCTTCCTGCAACGCGTCCTGCCACAGCTCACGCCACTGTTCCGACAGCGACTCTTCCTGAGTTTCGCTTTCGTCGTCGCCAATCAATTCATTAAACACCCGGCGCACATTGGTCATATGTACGGTCAGCGCCCCGGTCAATTGCGACCAGTCAGCAAAGTCCATCGCCCACGCCAGCCGCGCACGGTTAAGCTCATCAGAAGGAAGCGTCTGGGTTTGTTCGTCGTTAATGCTTTGCAGCAGGTTTTCCAGACGCCGCAGGAACAGATACGCCACTCGCAATTGTTCAGCATCGTTTTCAGAAAGCAGATGCAGCGCGGAAATGGCGCTGAGCGTTGGCAGTAAAGAGCGCGATTGCAGCGACGGTTCACGCCCGCCGCGAATGAGCTGGAACACCTGGACGATAAATTCAATTTCGCGAATGCCGCCTGCGCCAAGTTTGATGTTGTCGGTCAAACCGCGCCGACGCACTTCACGGGCAATCATCCCTTTCATGTTGCGCAGCGACTGAATCACGCTGAAATCGATGTAACGACGGAAAACAAACGGGCGCAGCATCGCACGCAACTCGTTAGCATAGACGCCTTCGCTATCGCCCATAATCCGCGCCTTGACCATCGCGTAACGCTCCCAGTCGCGCCCCTGCTCCTGGTAATAATCTTCCAGTGCCGCAAAGCTCAGCACCAGCGGGCCACTTTCGCCAAACGGACGCAGTCGCATATCCACGCGATAGACGAAGCCATCCTGCGTTGGTTGATCCAGCACTTTAATCAGCCGCTGCCCCATGCGGGTAAAAAACTGGGCGTTATCCAGTTCCCGGCGTCCACCCTGCGTACAACCATGTTCCGGCCAGGCAAAAATCAGATCGATATCTGATGAGAAATTCAGTTCCCCACCGCCCAGCTTACCCATGCCTAAAATCAGCAGCGGTTGCGCTTCGCCCTGCGCATTGCACGGCGTTCCCCATTCGCGGCAGCAGGCGTCATACAGCCAGTCACGCGCCGCAACAATCAGCGTCTCCGCCAGATGGCTGAGCTGCTGCAAAATGCTCTCTTCAGTAACCAATGCCAGCGTTTGCGCCCAGGCGATGCGCACCATAATGCGCCGCCGGAATAGCCGCAGCTCGCGCATTAACCCGGCTTCGTCACTCACATTACTGAGCGCCTCCTGCAACCATGCTGCGTAATGCTGCCATTCGTCGGCCTGCGGCGGCTGGCTTTCCAGTTCCGTCAGCCACTCAGGATGCGCAATCACGCTGTCCTGCACAAAATCACTAAAAGTAAGTACTGACTTCGCCTGTGCGCTAAGTGATTCCTCGGCTAAAGGCTCTGGCAGCCGCTCAACAACGGTCTGCCAGTACTGCTGTAACGGTGAAGAGAGCGGCTTCATAAGCGATTTTATCCTTGCCTGATTAACGTTTTCCGCTGTGCAACCAGAACGGTTCCTGATTGTTTGCCTCATTACGGAAATGTTCAATTTCGATGCGTTGCCCGGTCGCAATAGCGTGACGCAGCCCCTGCCAGTTCTCCAGCCAGGCTTGCGCGACGACAGGATCGTAGTAACCCGCCAGCAACAGGATTGAGTCAATATCACGCGTCAGGCGTGGCAACTGGTCACGGTAGCGATCGCCCAACGGCTGGCAGAAAACGCTTTTCAGTTCAGCGGCATGGCGGGAAAGATGGATATCGGCAAAGCGTTTGAAGGAATCGCTCATTTTACTCTGCGCTTTGGCATCTAAAAATGGCTGCCATGCTTTGCTTACCAACCATTCGGTCAACGCCAGCTTCGCCATTGCCGTTTCGGTAGAGTAGACCGCCGTCACGGCAGAAACCGCAGAAGCAATGGTCGCTTCGCATTGGGTCAGCAAATCACGTAAGTGAGTGCTCGCTTTACGCGGCACAATACCACCGAACAGCATCAGCGTATGACGGACCAGGCTAATGGCTGCCAGCACCTGTTCTTTCGCCGCATCGTTGCCGCGTACCCACAGTTCTTCATGATACTGCCATTGCGCTAACGCCAGCTCGAACGCCGCTTCCAGCCCCTGTTCCACATCGGCTTTTGCCGCAACATGCAAAATGGTGGTCGGTTTGATTTCACGCGCCGGATTGCCCTGCGCCAGATGATAGCCACGCGCCGCTTTGCTCAGGCTGCCCTGGCGTAATCCGGTTTGCGATACCAGTTGGTTCGCCAGTTTCAGCACCGCGCGCGTGTCGCCGCTAAGCAGTTCCAGTTCCAGCTCGCAGATAGGTTCAGCAAATTCACCCGCTTTCACTTCCCCCTGGTCGAGGGCGATTTCAATTTGGCTACCATCAACCTCTACCAGCCACTTTTCGCGATAAAAATCGGTGCTGAACAGCGGTTGTACGCGGGAAGCGAGATCGGCAGGCAATTCGCCGTTCGGCCAGACTTCCGTCGGTAACTGCGCCAGGTCGAGCGTCGGTTCGCTCAACGCCACGTTATATTCCGGGCGCTGGTGTAAGCCGCCTGTCACTCTTCCTGCAACTTTCATGGTCATCTCATAGCGACCGTTTTCGCCACGAATACGCAAGCCCATGTCGTGCCCACGCAGCCAGTTATCCGGCGTTTCGTAGTAAATATTCAACAACTGCACGGGGTCATGGTGCTCGCCGCCCAGCGTATTGAGATGGTCACGCAACGCCTCAACGGCACTGTGATTAACAATAAACTTTAATTCGATTTCCTGAGCCATGGCCTTTACTTATCGGTTATGTCACATAAGTGACGATGAACGGCGAACTTAATGCGATCTTTTTTGTCAGTAGATAGTATTTTGCGCCAAATTGCCATGCAACGGGCAATTTGACGGGCGTAAAAGTTTGAAGCAGTGGCAAGACCTGACACAGAGGATTCCGATTGATGTCGAATGCTTTGCGTAGCGACACTGATGCCACTACTATCGTTCCACTTTCCATGACAATAACGACAGCCTGATGCCAAAATTACGCCTGATCGGATTAACTTTACTCGCACTTAGCGCCACTGCCGTCTCACACGCTGAAGAAACGCGCTATGTTTCCGACGAACTGAATACCTGGGTCCGTAGCGGTCCGGGAGATCATTATCGCCTCGTGGGCACGGTTAATGCCGGCGAGGAAGTGACCTTATTACAAACTGACGCCAACACCAATTATGCCCAGGTGAAAGACAGCTCTGGCCGTACCGCCTGGATCCCGTTGAAACAACTTAGCACTGAGCCAAGCCTGCGCTCCCGTGTGCCAGATCTGGAAAATCAGGTCAAAACCCTGACCGATAAACTCACCAATATCGATAACACCTGGAATCAGCGCACCGCAGAAATGCAGCAAAAAGTGGCGCAGAGCGACAGCGTGATCAACGGGTTAAAAGAAGAAAATCAGAAACTGAAAAACGAGCTGATTGTCGCGCAGAAAAAGGTCGATGCCGCCAGCGTACAGCTGGATGACAAACAGCGCACCATCATCATGCAATGGTTTATGTATGGCGGCGGCGTGCTGGGGCTTGGCTTGCTGCTCGGTCTGGTACTGCCGCACCTGATCCCAAGCCGCAAACGCAAAGATCGCTGGATGAACTAAATCGCCTTCTTCGTTGCACTGTCTTATTATTAGGAATTGTGTATTTGACGAAGGGATGATGGCGTGAAGATTTATCTGGTCGGTGGTGCTGTTCGGGATGCATTGTTAGGGCTACCGGTCAAAGACAGAGATTGGGTGGTGGTCGGCAGTACGCCACAGGAGATGCTCGACGCGGGCTACCAGCAGGTAGGCCGCGATTTTCCTGTTTTTCTGCATCCGCAAACGCATGAAGAGTATGCGCTGGCACGTACTGAACGGAAATCCGGTTCCGGTTACACCGGTTTTACCTGCTATGCCGCACCGGATGTCACGCTGGAAGATGATCTTAAGCGTCGCGATCTGACCATTAATGCGCTGGCCCAGGACGATAACGGCGAGATTATCGACCCGTACAACGGTCTGGGCGATCTGCAAAATCGTCTGTTGCGCCATGTTTCCCCCGCTTTTGGCGAAGATCCGTTACGCGTATTGCGCGTGGCGCGTTTTGCTGCGCGTTATGCCCACCTCGGTTTTCGTATTGCCGATGAAACTCTGGCACTGATGCGCGAGATGACCCATGCGGGTGAACTGGAACACCTGACGCCTGAACGGGTATGGAAAGAGACGGAAAGCGCCCTCACCACCCGCAATCCCCAGGTGTTCTTCCAGGTACTGCGCGATTGTGGTGCACTACGCGTTTTATTCCCGGAAATTGACGCCCTGTTTGGCGTTCCGGCCCCTGCCAGGTGGCATCCGGAAATCGACACCGGTATTCACACCTTAATGACGCTCTCAATGGCGGCGATGCTAAGTCCGCAGGTCGATGTCCGTTTCGCAACTTTATGCCACGATCTCGGTAAAGGACTGACGCCACCAGAACTTTGGCCGCGTCATCATGGTCATGGCCCGGCGGGTGTTAAGTTAGTGGAACAACTCTGTCAGCGTCTGCGCGTGCCAAATGAAATTCGCGATTTAGCCAGACTGGTGGCTGAGTTTCACGATCTCATCCACACCTTCCCAATGCTGAACCCAAAAACCATCGTCAAATTGTTTGATTCCATCGACGCCTGGCGTAAACCGCAGCGTGTCGAGCAACTGGCGCTGACCAGCGAGGCTGATGTGCGCGGCAGAACCGGTTTTGAATCAGCGGACTACCCGCAAGGCCGCTGGTTGCGCGAAGCCTGGGAAGTGGCACAGTCAGTGCCGACAAAAGCCGTCGTTGAAGCGGGATTTAAAGGTGCGGAGATTCGCGAGGAGCTGACCCGACGGCGGATTGCGGCGGTAGCCAGCTGGAAGGAACAACGTTGTCCAAAGCCTGATTAAGCACTTGAATTTCAATTTATTGCAAACACCGGCCAGGTCGGATAAGACGCACAAGCGTCATATCCGACACTATTCCTCAATCAAAAGAACACGACATACACCGCAGCCGCCACAATAAAGCGATAAATGGCGAACGGGATAAACGAAATGCGCTTAATCAATTGCAGGAAGGTTTTAATCGCTATCAGCGCCACCACAAAAGCGGTGATAAACCCAACGGCAAACATCGGGATATCGCCGGTTGTCAGGAAGCCCCAGCTTTTGTAGAGATCGAGCGCCGTTGCGCCCATCATCATCGGCACCGCCAGCAGGAACGAAAACTCGGAAGCAGCGTAACGGCTCACCCCCATCAGCATCCCACCTGAAATGGTCGCCCCGGAACGGGAGAAACCCGGCCACAGCGCCAGACACTGGAAACAGCCAATCATAAACGCCTGACGATAGGTCATATCATCAAGACCCGGCGCACGCGGCTCTTTCGGCTTCAGGCATTCAGCGGCAATCAGCAACAGACCGCCAACGACCAGTGCATACATCACATTTATCGGGTTAAACAATGATTTAATCGTGTCGTGGAACAATAGCCCCAGTACTACCGCTGGGATCATGCCAAGCAGAATGTGGATCAGCGTTAAACGGCCTTTGCTTTCTCCTTCGTGCTGCAACGGGCGACCAAAGTGAATACCAATAAGGCCAAACAGACGTCGCCAGAACATGACAACCACTGCCAGAATTGATCCTAACTGGATCACGACTTCAAAGGTTTTCGCCGTGTCGCCCTCAAACCCCAACAAGTGACCGACAATAATCATATGGCCCGTGCTGGATACCGGCAGAAATTCTGTCAATCCTTCGACCACACCCAATATTGCCGCTATCAGCAGCGAGTGCATATCGCTCATCAATAAACCCCTAAATTATAAAAATGTAACGCTTGTCCGAACTACTGCAGTATGACCAGGTTATAACCGTTTGGTTTAACAGCTGTAAAATTAATTATTTTCTTTCAGATTATTGCCACGCTCAATGATGACGCCAACATTCGCCGCCCGCGCCACTGCGCCTGGCTTGCTGAGTTTGATACGCACCCACGGCGAGTTGAAGCGTGCTAACAGCAGCTCCGCCACCTCTTCCGCCACACGTTCCACCAGCGCAAAACGCGCCCCCTCGACGTGGCTGACTACCGTTTCTGCAATGTCAGCGTAACTGAGGCAATCCGCCACATTATCACTTTTCGCCGCTTTACGGTTATCCCACGCCATTTCGATATCGAACACTAACTTCTGTTCGATGGTCTGTTCCCAGTCGTAAACACCAATGGTGGTGATTACCGAAAGTTGCTCTATAAATACAATATCCATCACGTCCTGCCTGCTTTTTGGCTAACCGGATACCACTTCCGGCGAAATGTGCGTATTATCCACAGATTCATCGTTGAACACGAATTTTCAAAACGGAACAGCTTATGAGTGCAATCGCGCCTGGAATGATCCTCATCGCGTACCTCTGCGGCTCCATTTCCAGTGCCATTCTGGTTTGCCGCTTGTGTGGGCTGCCCGATCCGCGAACCAGCGGCTCCGGCAATCCAGGCGCAACCAATGTGTTACGTATCGGTGGCAAGGGAGCAGCCGTAGCAGTACTGATTTTCGACGTTCTGAAAGGAATGTTGCCCGTCTGGGGTGCGTATGAATTAGGTGTCAGCCCCTTCTGGCTAGGCTTAATTGCCATCGCCGCCTGCCTTGGACACATCTGGCCCGTTTTCTTCGGTTTTAAAGGAGGAAAAGGCGTTGCTACCGCTTTTGGTGCCATCGCACCAATTGGCTGGGATCTCACCGGAGTAATGGCGGGAACCTGGTTACTGACCGTGCTATTGAGCGGATACTCGTCGCTGGGAGCGATTGTCAGTGCACTGATTGCTCCGTTTTATGTCTGGTGGTTTAAGCCACAATTCACCTTCCCGGTTTCGATGCTCTCATGCCTGATCCTGCTGCGTCATCATGACAACATCCAGCGTCTGTGGCGTCGTCAAGAGACAAAAATCTGGACGAAATTCAAAAGAAAGCGCGAAAAGGATCCCGAGTGATTTCTGGTGGATCTACATAACCTGATAGCCTTCGTCGGGCTTGCCCAGCCGTTGCTGGCACCATGCCGCCAGAAATTCCACGCAGACACGTAATTTCATGCTGCGATAGAGCGGCTCCCGGTAAACAGCCCAGATATTGGCGCTTTGTGCATACTCCGGCAATACTCGCACCAGTTTGCCACTCTCCAGAAACGGCAACACATCCCACTCGGAACGCAACATAATCCCTTTGCCCTCCAGCGCCCATTGCAACACTATCTCGCCGCTATTGGAGGAAAGATGCCCGCTTACCTTCACCGATTTTTTCTCCTGACCGTTCCCCAACTCCCATATTCCGTGGGTCATATCGCGCTCTTTGGTCACCAGACAATCATGACGACTTAATTCCTGTAAGGATTGTGGCTGCGGATATTTTTGCAGATACTCAGGTGCTGCGCATAATATTCGTTTATTTTTCGTTAACAGATGCGCAATATAATAATCAGGAATTTCGTCATTAATACGAATATCCAGATCAATATTATCCTGCACTAAATCAATTTGCCGATCGAACAATTCAAAATGCACCTGTAACTCAGGATAATTGCGCATCAGTTCGGTAATGGCTGGCGCAATATGGCTGCGCCCAAAACCAAAACTGCAACCAATACGAATCATCCCCTCCGGGCGCGTTTTGATTTGCGTGACGTCATCGACCAGTCGCTGATATTGGGTGAGGATTTCCAACGCATGTTCGTAACAACGTTGGCCACTTTCAGTCAGCGCCACGCCGCGAGCGGAGCGGTTCAGCAGCGTTGTTGCCAGCGTATTTTCAAGGATTTGGATCCGCTTGGTGACAAATGCAGGCGTTTGCCCAAGCGTCGCCGCTGCAGCACTAAAACTCCCGCTGTGGACGATTTCTACCAGTACCTGCAAGTCTTTGGCTAAAGGCCAGCTATTCAGCATCGTTAATTATCCGCAGTTGTGATAAGCGCAGTGTATTTCGCAAAACATTGCCATTCCCTGCTCTGGCGCAATATTCATTCTTATTTTCGCGTTGATTCACGAACTGTTAATTACATATTCACGGTGGCAAAAAATATAAAACCACATTTTTAGTGGTAGTTTGTTGCGGTGAATTTTTCCAGACAAATAAAGAAACTGGAGTTGCCATGATGAGCGAAAGTAATAAGCAACAGGCAGTGAATAAGTTGACGGAGATTGTCGCTAACTTTACCGCCATGATTTCTACCCGAATGCCTGATGACGTGGTGGATAAACTAAAACAGCTAAAGGATGCCGAAACGTCGTCGATGGGGAAAATTATCTACCATACGATGTTCGACAACATGCAAAAAGCGATTGACCTGAATCGTCCTGCCTGTCAGGACACCGGGGAGATTATGTTCTTCGTTAAAGTCGGTTCCCGCTTCCCACTGCTTGGCGAGCTGCAAAGCATACTCAAACAAGCCGTGGAAGAAGCAACCGTCAAAGCGCCACTGCGCCACAACGCGGTGGAAATTTTTGACGAAGTGAACACCGGCAAAAATACCGGCAGCGGCGTACCGTGGGTCACCTGGGATATCGTCCCCGACGGTGACGATGCGGAAATCGAAGTTTACATGGCAGGCGGCGGCTGCACGTTGCCTGGTCGTTCGAAAGTGTTAATGCCGTCGGAAGGCTACGAAGGCGTAGTGAAATTCGTCTTCGAAAATATCTCCACCCTCGCCGTAAACGCCTGTCCACCGGTACTGGTAGGCGTGGGCATCGCCACCTCGGTGGAAACCGCCGCTGTGCTCTCACGTAAAGCCATTTTGCGCCCAATTGGCAGCCGCCACCCCAATCCGAAAGCGGCAGAGCTGGAGCTACGCCTGGAAGAAGGACTCAACCGTCTGGGGATTGGTCCACAAGGGCTGACTGGCAACAGTTCAGTGATGGGCGTACATATCGAATCTGCCGCCCGCCATCCGTCAACCATCGGCGTTGCTGTTTCTACAGGCTGCTGGGCGCATCGTCGCGGCACGCTGCTGGTTCATGCCGATCTCACCTTTGAAAATCTGTCTCACACCCGGAGCGCGTTATGAAAAAGATCCTGACAACCCCGATCAAAGCTGAAGATCTGCAAGATATTCGCGTCGGCGATGTGATCTACCTGACCGGTACGCTGGTGACCTGCCGTGACGTTTGTCACCGTCGCTTGATCGAACTGAAACGTCCGATCCCTTACGATCTCAACGGCAAAGCGATTTTCCACGCTGGCCCCATCGTGCGCAAAAACGGCGACAAATGGGAGATGGTATCCGTCGGCCCGACAACCAGTATGCGTATGGAAAGTTTTGAACGTGAATTTATCGAACAGACCGGCGTGAAACTGGTGGTCGGCAAAGGCGGAATGGGGCCGCTGACCGAAGAAGGCTGTCAGAAATTCAAGGCGCTACATGTGATTTTCCCGGCAGGCTGCGCAGTACTGGCGGCAACCCAGGTGGAAGAGATTGAAGAAGTGCACTGGACAGAACTCGGGATGCCGGAGTCGCTGTGGGTCTGCCGGGTCAAAGAGTTCGGTCCGCTGATTGTCTCTATTGATACCCACGGCAACAACCTGATAGCCGAAAACAAAAAGCTGTTCGCCGAACGCCGCGATCCCATCGTGGAAGAGATTTGCGAGCACGTCCACTACATCAAATAACCCTCCCGGAGAGGCTCACCCCCTCTCCTTTTTCGCAGGCATAACACGATGAAACCTTCCACTGAATGGTGGCGATACCTTGCGCCGCTGGCGGTCATCGCCATTATTGCTCTAATTCCGGTTCCCGCAGGGCTGGAGAGTCATACCTGGCTCTACTTTGCCGTTTTTACTGGCGTGATCGTTGGACTGATCCTCGAACCCGTGCCGGGGGCCGTGGTGGCGATGGTGGGTATCTCCATTATCGCCATTCTCTCGCCGTGGCTGCTGTTTAGCCCGGAGCAGCTCGCTCAGCCAGGCTTTAAATTCACTGCAAAATCCCTCTCGTGGGCCGTTTCCGGTTTTTCTAATTCGGTTATCTGGCTGATTTTCGCCGCCTTTATGTTTGGCACAGGCTATGAAAAAACCGGGCTTGGACGCCGCATTGCGCTGATTCTGGTGAAAAAGATGGGACATCGCACGCTGTTTCTCGGCTATGCGGTGATGTTCTCCGAGCTGATCCTCGCACCTGTAACACCGTCCAACTCGGCGCGTGGTGCGGGGATTATCTATCCCATCATCCGTAACCTGCCACCGCTCTATCAATCACAACCAAACGACAGCAGTTCGCGCAGCATTGGCTCGTACATCATGTGGATGGGGATTGTTGCCGACTGCGTGACCAGCGCCATTTTCTTGACGGCGATGGCACCAAACTTGCTGTTAATTGGACTGATGAAAAGCGCATCTCACGCCACGCTGAGTTGGGGCGACTGGTTCCTCGGGATGTTGCCGCTCAGTATTTTGCTGGTGCTGCTGGTTCCCTGGCTGGCTTATGTGCTGTACCCGCCGGTACTGAAGTCTGGCGATCAGGTGCCGCGCTGGGCAGAGACGGAACTGCAGGCAATGGGCCCGCTCTGTTCGCGTGAAAAACGGATGCTGGGGCTGATGGTAGGCGCGCTGGTGCTGTGGATTTTCGGCGGTGATTATATCGATGCCGCGATGGTCGGTTACAGCGTGGTGGCACTGATGCTGCTTCTGCGCATTATCAGTTGGGACGACATTGTCAGTAATAAAGCGGCGTGGAACGTTTTCTTCTGGCTGGCCTCGCTTATCACCCTCGCTACCGGACTCAACAACACTGGTTTTATTAGCTGGTTTGGCAAACTGTTAGCAGGCAGCTTAAGCGGTTATTCGCCAACGATGGTGATGGTGGCGTTGATTGTGGTGTTTTATCTGCTGCGCTACTTTTTCGCCAGCGCCACGGCGTATACCTCCGCTCTCGCGCCGATGATGATTGCCGCCGCGCTGGCGATGCCGGAAATCCCGCTGCCGGTGTTCTGCCTGATGGTTGGTGCGGCAATTGGTCTGGGGAGCATTCTTACGCCATACGCCACCGGACCCAGTCCGATTTACTACGGTAGTGGTTATCTGCCAACGGTGGATTACTGGCGACTGGGGGCAATTTTTGGGCTGATATTCCTCGTGTTGCTGGTGATTACCGGCTTACTGTGGATGCCCATGGTGTTGCTTTAAGTGAGGACGGTGCCGGAAGTGACTCTCCGGCACCCAATAGTTTTACGCAGCCGGTAACTCCGCCAGCGGCCAGCGCGGACGCACGCTAACGCCGAGATCCGCCGTCGCGCCTGCTTTAAACCGCACCATTCCGGCATAGGCGATCATCGCGCCGTTATCAGTACAAAATTCCGGACGCGCGTAGAACACTTCGCCACGGCGTTTTTTCATCATTTCAGCCAGCTTCGCCCGTAACGTGCGGTTAGCACTCACGCCGCCTGCCATTACCAGTCGCTTAAAGCCCGTCTGATCCAGCGCTCGCTTACACTTAATCATCAACGTATCGACCACCGCATCTTCAAAGGCGCGGGCGATATCAGCACGCGTCTGGTCGTCGGTGCCGTTATCACGAATGGTATTTGCCGCGAAGGTTTTCAGACCAGAAAAGCTGAAATCCAGCCCTGGACGGTCGGTCATCGGGCGCGGGAAGACAAAGCGCCCGGCTGTACCCTGAGCCGCCATTTTCGACAATAACGGCCCGCCAGGATAATCCAGCCCCAGCAGCTTCGCGGTTTTATCAAACGCTTCACCAGCCGCATCATCGATAGACTCTCCGAGCAGCTCGTACTGACCAATGCCAGTCACGCTGATTAACTGCGTATGACCGCCGGAAACCAGCAGCGCGACAAACGGAAATTCCGGCGGGTTATCTTCCAGCATCGGCGCTAACAGATGTCCTTCCATATGGTGTACCGGGATCGCAGGAACGTCCCAGGCAAACGCCAGAGAACGCCCCACGGTCGCGCCAACCAGCAGCGCGCCGACTAATCCAGGGCCTGCGGTATAGGCCACAGCATCAATGTCTTTTGCCGTTAAACCGGACTCTTTCAGCGCCGCCTGAATCAACGGTACGGTTTTACGCACGTGATCGCGGGAGGCCAGTTCAGGCACGACGCCGCCGTAGTCAGCGTGCAATTTCACCTGACTATACAATTGGTTGGCTAACAAACCTTTTTCATCGTCGTAAATGGCGATGCCGGTTTCATCGCAGGAAGTTTCAATACCCAGTACACGCATGACTTGTTTTACCTCGCTTTATTACCGCGCAGTGTAGGACCAATGCGGGTTGATGTAAAACTTTGTTCGCCCCTGGAGAAAGCCTCGTGTATACTCCTCACCCTTATAAAAGTCCCTTTCAAAAAAGGCCGCGGTGCTTTACAAAGCAGCAGCAATTGCAGTAAAATTCCGCACCATTTTGAAATAAGCTGGCGTTGATGCCAGCGGCAAACCGAATTAATCAAAGGTGAGAGGCACATGCCGGTAATTAAAGTACGTGAAAACGAGCCGTTCGACGTAGCTCTGCGTCGCTTCAAGCGTTCCTGCGAAAAAGCAGGTGTTCTGGCGGAAGTTCGTCGTCGTGAGTTCTATGAAAAACCGACTACCGAACGTAAGCGCGCTAAAGCTTCTGCAGTGAAACGTCACGCGAAGAAACTGGCTCGCGAAAACGCACGCCGCACTCGTCTGTACTAATTCCCCGAGAGCGTTGCTCTCCGATCAGACCGAGTTGTAGTTGTAAGGCCGTGCTTCCGAAAGGAATGCGCGGCTTATTTTCGTTTATGAATTGCTAAAAATCGGGGCCTATGGCTGGACGAATCCCACGCGTATTCATTAATGATCTGCTGGCACGCACTGACATCGTCGATCTGATCGATGCCCGTGTGAAGCTGAAAAAGCAGGGCAAGAATTTCCACGCGTGTTGTCCATTCCACAACGAGAAAACCCCATCATTCACCGTTAACGGTGAGAAACAGTTTTACCACTGCTTTGGATGTGGCGCGCACGGCAACGCGATCGACTTCTTGATGAACTACGACAAGCTTGAGTTCGTCGAAACGGTCGAAGAGCTGGCAGCAATGCACAATCTTGAAGTGCCATTTGAAGCAGGTAGCGGCCCCAGCCAGATCGAGCGCCATCAACGACAAACGCTTTATCAGTTGATGGACGGTCTGAATACGTTTTACCAACAATCTTTACAGCAACCTGTTGCCACGTCTGCGCGCCAGTATCTGGAAAAACGCGGATTAAGCCACGAGGTTATCGCCCGCTTTGCGATTGGTTTTGCGCCCCCCGGCTGGGACAACGTCCTGAAGCGGTTTGGCGGCAATCCAGAAAATCGCCAGTCATTGATTGATGCGGGGATGTTGGTCACTAACGATCAGGATCGCAGTTACGATCGTTTCCGCGAGCGGGTAATGTTCCCCATTCGTGATAAACGCGGTCGGGTGATTGGTTTTGGCGGACGCGTGCTGGGCAACGATACCCCCAAATACCTGAACTCGCCGGAAACAGACATTTTCCATAAAGGCCGCCAGCTTTACGGTCTTTATGAAGCGCAGCAGGATAACGCTGAACCCAATCGTCTGCTTGTGGTCGAAGGCTATATGGACGTGGTGGCGCTGGCGCAATACGGTATTAATTACGCCGTTGCGTCGTTAGGTACGTCAACCACCGCCGATCACATACAACTGTTGTTCCGCGCGACCAACAATGTCATTTGCTGTTATGACGGCGACCGTGCAGGCCGCGATGCCGCCTGGCGAGCGCTGGAAACGGCGCTGCCTTACATGACAGACGGTCGTCAGCTACGCTTTATGTTTTTGCCGGATGGCGAAGACCCTGACACGCTGGTACGAAAAGAAGGTAAAGAAGCGTTTGAAGCGCGGATGGAGCAGGCGATGCCGCTCTCCGCATTTCTGTTTAACAGCCTGATGCCGCAAGTTGATCTGAGTACCCCTGACGGGCGCGCACGTTTGAGTACGCTGGCACTGCCATTGATATCGCAAGTGCCGGGCGAAACGCTGCGAATATATCTTCGTCAGGAATTAGGCAACAAATTAGGCATACTTGATGACAGCCAGCTTGAACGATTAATGCCAAAAGCGGCAGAGAGCGGCGTTTCTCGCCCTGTTCCGCAGCTAAAACGCACGACCATGCGTATACTTATAGGGTTGCTGGTGCAAAATCCAGAATTAGCGACGTTGGTCCCGCCGCTTGAGAATCTGGATGAAAATAAGCTCCCTGGACTTGGCTTATTCAGAGAACTGGTCAACACTTGTCTCTCTCAGCCAGGTCTGACCACCGGGCAACTTTTAGAGCACTATCGTGGTACAAATAATGCTGCCACCCTTGAAAAACTGTCGATGTGGGACGATATAGCAGATAAGAATATTGCTGAGCAAACCTTCACCGACTCACTCAACCATATGTTTGATTCGCTGCTTGAACTGCGCCAGGAAGAGTTAATCGCTCGTGAGCGCACGCATGGTTTAAGCAACGAAGAACGCCTGGAGCTCTGGACATTAAACCAGGAGCTGGCGAAAAAGTGATTTAACGGCTTAAGTGCCGAAGAGCGATCGGGAAGCCCCCGACAGCCGCACTGAGAGGCAGCGGCAAATATATAAGTACGCCCTCGTAATTATCGTTGGCGGTAAACAACCGTTGGATTTCAGCGTTAACGGCTGAAGGACATCGGGTCAATCGCCCAACACCAACCTCATGAAATAAGTGTGGATACCGTCTTATGGAGCAAAACCCGCAGTCACAGCTGAAACTTCTTGTCACCCGTGGTAAGGAGCAAGGCTATCTGACCTATGCCGAGGTCAATGACCATCTGCCGGAAGATATCGTCGATTCAGATCAGATCGAAGACATCATCCAAATGATCAACGACATGGGCATTCAGGTGATGGAAGAAGCACCGGATGCCGATGATCTGATGCTGGCTGAAAACACCGCGGACGAAGATGCTGCCGAAGCCGCCGCGCAGGTGCTTTCCAGCGTGGAATCTGAAATCGGGCGCACGACTGACCCGGTACGCATGTACATGCGTGAAATGGGCACCGTTGAACTGTTGACCCGCGAAGGCGAAATTGACATCGCTAAGCGTATTGAAGACGGGATCAACCAGGTTCAATGCTCCGTTGCTGAATATCCGGAAGCGATCACCTATCTGCTGGAACAGTACGATCGTGTTGAAGCAGAAGAAGCGCGTCTGTCCGATCTGATCACCGGCTTTGTTGACCCGAACGCAGAAGAAGATCTGGCACCTACCGCCACTCACGTCGGTTCTGAGCTTTCCCAGGAAGATCTGGACGATGACGAAGATGAAGACGAAGAAGATGGCGATGACGACAGCGCCGATGATGACAACAGCATCGACCCGGAACTGGCTCGTGAAAAATTTGCGGAACTGCGCGCTCAGTACGTTGTAACGCGTGACACCATCAAAGCGAAAGGTCGCAGTCACGCTGCCGCTCAGGAAGAGATCCTGAAACTGTCTGAAGTATTCAAACAGTTCCGCCTGGTGCCAAAGCAGTTTGACTACCTGGTCAACAGCATGCGCGTCATGATGGACCGCGTTCGTACGCAAGAACGTCTGATCATGAAGCTCTGCGTTGAGCAGTGCAAAATGCCGAAGAAAAACTTCATTACCCTATTTACCGGCAACGAAACCAGCGATACCTGGTTCAACGCGGCAATTGCAATGAACAAGCCGTGGTCGGAAAAACTGCACGATGTCTCTGAAGAAGTGCATCGCGCCCTGCAGAAACTGCAGCAGATTGAAGAAGAAACCGGCCTGACCATCGAGCAGGTTAAAGATATCAACCGTCGTATGTCCATCGGTGAAGCAAAAGCCCGCCGTGCGAAGAAAGAGATGGTTGAAGCGAACTTACGTCTGGTTATTTCTATCGCCAAGAAATACACCAACCGTGGCTTGCAGTTCCTTGACCTGATTCAGGAAGGTAACATCGGCCTGATGAAAGCGGTTGATAAATTCGAATACCGCCGTGGTTACAAGTTCTCCACCTACGCAACCTGGTGGATCCGTCAGGCGATCACCCGTTCTATCGCGGATCAGGCGCGCACCATCCGTATTCCGGTGCATATGATTGAGACTATCAACAAACTCAACCGTATTTCTCGCCAGATGCTGCAAGAGATGGGCCGTGAACCGACGCCGGAAGAACTGGCTGAACGTATGCTGATGCCGGAAGACAAGATCCGCAAAGTGCTGAAGATCGCCAAAGAGCCAATCTCCATGGAAACGCCGATCGGTGATGATGAAGATTCGCATCTGGGGGATTTCATCGAGGATACCACCCTCGAGCTGCCGCTGGATTCTGCGACCACCGAAAGCCTGCGTGCGGCAACGCACGACGTGCTGGCTGGCCTGACCGCGCGTGAAGCGAAAGTTCTGCGTATGCGCTTCGGTATCGATATGAACACCGACCACACGCTGGAAGAAGTGGGTAAACAGTTCGACGTTACCCGCGAACGTATCCGTCAGATCGAAGCGAAGGCGCTGCGCAAACTGCGTCACCCGAGCCGTTCTGAAGTGCTGCGTAGCTTCCTGGACGATTAATCGGTAGAGGCGTTACGCCGCACCCGGCACTAGTCCCTCTGCACAAACGCCACCTTTTCGGTGGCGTTTTTTATCGCCCACGCACTACCAGCGCCTGGTCCAGCTCGCGATACGCTTCAACCAGTTTCTCCAGTGAAACGCGACTTAAACCGCTGGGATTTGGCAGCACCCAAATCTGCGTCGAACCAATGGTGAGCGTTTGTTTCCCCCACTGTGCACCGCGCTGGCTGAATCCCTGTTCATATGCTTGTTTGCCCAGAATCGCCAACGCCTGAGGCTGATAATCTTCAATTTTTTCAATCAGCTTACGCCCGCCTGCGTGTAGTTCTTGCTTTGAAACTTCATTGGCTTGCACCGTTGGACGGTCTACCAGTTTGGTGACGCCACAACGATAATCCAGCAGATGCTGTGCCTCCTGCGGCTTCAACTGACGGTCGGTAAACCCGGCCTGATATATCACCTTCCAGAAGCGATTTGCCGGATGAGCAAAGGGAAAACCAGTCCCGGCGGATGAAAGCCCAGGGTTGATACCGCAAAACACGACCCGTAACCCTGGAGCCAAAATATCCTCAACCATATTTACTCCTTTCTAACATCACCAGGAAAAGTATAACGGATTGAAAATACATTGTTTATAAAAACAGCAGGCGCGCGGTAATGGCTGGATTGCGACACGGAGTTACTTTATAATCCGCTACCATGGCCCCTTAGCTCAGTGGTTAGAGCAGGCGACTCATAATCGCTTGGTCGCTGGTTCAAGTCCAGCAGGGGCCACCAGACATAGCAAAGGCTGACGAGAAATCGTCAGCCTTTTTCTTTTTATATATCAGTTACTTTGCGTGCCAGTAAGCCGCTGCACGTACCCGCTGTGGATCATACTGTTCCGCTTCAAAGCGGCGGCTTAAATTCTTAACGACTTTGCCTTCGCCGGTTATCCAGATGAAGTAATCATCGGCAGGGATTTGCATCTGCGCCAGACGCGCATCTACCGCCTGCTCATCATGCGCCAGCCATTCGATATTAAAACCATCAAGGTGCGCGAGATAATCCTGGCAGGCGTGATCCCGCACGCTAACCAGTGCGCTAACTTGCGGTTTAACGGCAAGTTTGCTCAACGTTTCCAGGCGGCGGCGCAGTGCGGGCATTCCGGATTCATCGCAGACATACAGCTGATACGCGTAATCCTCTGGCACCACCAGCGAACCGCGCGGACCTGCCACCGTGAGTTTATCGCCCGGTTGCGCCTGCATTGCCCAGCTGCTGGCGACGCCACCTTCGTGAATAAAGAAATCAATCGCCAGTTCATGGCGTAGTTCGTCATACAGCGGCGTATAGTCACGCGACGGTGGGCGTGGTCCTTCCGGCCAGACGATGCCCTCTTCCGTTACCGTTGGCGGCACAAAGTGAGCATCAGATTGAGGAAAGAAGAGTTTGCTGTGATCGTCAAAGCCGCGCGATGTAAAACCGTCCAGCGCCTCGCCGCCAAGGACAATGCGCTGAAAACCGGCGCTAATACGCTCAACGCGTAGCACAGTCAGTTCACGGAAGCGCAGATCATTGCGAACGCGCTGCGGGTAGCGGGGGGAGTTATTCATTGTTATCGCCTTCGTGATAGCAATCAGATATATCTAAATAAATTTCGTAAATGATAATGATTGTTAATCATGATAAATGCAAGCGATTTGTAGAACTGATATATCTGAGGTATGAGAAGACATTCAACGTCGTAGAAAGGCTGGCGGATGCGGCGTGAACGCCTTATCCGGCCTACGTGTGAGATGAGTCCACGTTTAAAAATCATTTTTGTACTTGCAGTAATGCTCATATCAGATATAAATTAGATATATCTAATTAAGCAAAAGGAGGCTGATATGAGCCATCATCACGAAGGGTGTTGTAAACATGAAGGCCAGCCACGCCATGAGGGCTGCTGCAAAGGTGAGAAGTCAGAACACGAGCACTGCGGACACGGTCACCAGCATGAACACGGTCAATGCTGCGGTGGTCGCCACGGTCGCGGCGGCGGTCGTCGGCAACGTTTCTTTGGTCACGGTGAATTGCGTCTGGTGATTCTGGATATTCTCTCGCGCGATGACAGCCACGGTTACGAATTGATTAAAGCGATTGAGAATCTAACCCAGGGGAATTACACCCCAAGCCCGGGTGTCATCTACCCGACGCTGGATTTTCTGCAGGAGCAGTCGCTGATTACCATCCGCGAAGAGGAAGGTGGTAAGAAGCAGATTGCGTTGACCGAACAGGGCGCGCAGTGGCTGGAAGAAAACCGCGAACAGGTGGAGATGATCGAAGAACGCATCAAAGCGCGTTGCGTTGGCGCAGCGCTGCGCCAGAACCCGCAAATGAAGCGGGCGCTGGATAATTTTAAAGCGGTGCTGGATTTACGCGTCAACCAGAGCGATATCACTGATGCGCAGATAAAAAAGATCATTGCGGTGATCGACCGCGCCGCTTTTGATATTACGCAACTGGATTAATCACCGATTGCCGGATGCGGCGTACCCTACACACCCCGTAGGCCTGATAAGATGCGCCAGCATCGCATCAGGCATCGTGTATCAAACACCGGATCCGGCATATCGATTAATGCAGCACCGTCACCGCGTCTTCCAGTCGGCTGGCGCGGTGTTTCACCATCGCCGACACCTGCGCACTCTCTTCCACCAGCTCGGCATTTTTCTGGGTGATGAGGTTAAGCTCATCCACTGCACGGGTCAGGCTGGAAAGCCCATCGGCCTGTTCCAGCGTTGAATGGCTAATCTGGGCGATCAATTGGGTGACGTTTTTCACCTGTGCCACAATATCTTCCATCGTCCGTCCGGCTGCATGTACCTGCTGCGAACCGGATTGCACCTTATCAGCACTGGCATCAATCAGCTTGCGAATATCGTTGGCAGCATTGGCGCTGCGGCTGGCTAAATGACGCACTTCCCCTGCCACCACTGCAAAACCTTTGCCTTGTTCGCCGGCTCGTGCCGCTTCCACCGCCGCATTCAGGGCCAGAATATTGGTCTGAAACGCAATATCGTTAATCAGCGAAGTAATGGTGCCAATGCGCTGGGTACTGTCGGCGATATCGTCCATTGTCTTGATCACCGTGGTCATCGCCTCCCCGCCCTGCACTGCCGCATTACTGGCAGTGATAGAAAGTTTATCGGCAGCCGACGCCGTGGCAGAGTTCTGTTTCACCGACGCCGCCATTTGGTTCATGGTCGCCACCGTTTGCTGAACGTTATCAACTGTCTGCTGGGTATGTTCGTTCAGTTCATCGGTGCCTTTCGCCAGCGTCTCACTGCCGTTTCTGACACTGGACACCTGGCTTGAGACATCGTTAATTAGCCAACGGCACATCAGGCCAAGCTGCCCTACCGCGCGTAATGTCAGCCCCAGCTCATCGCTGCGATTCAGATGCTCAACACTATTACGCTCTCCGGTCGCCACCTTCAGTGCCTGACGGGCGACATTTTCTATCGGGCGGACAATCTGCCATTCAAAACAGGCGCTTGCCAACAATACCACTAACGCACAGAGGATATACGTCACCACCGGGGCAGCAACAAACCAAAGCATGACCGCCAGCAAGATAAACATCAGGGTCATCACGCCACGCGCCCGCCAGCGAAGCGGTAATGAAGGCAGTTTACCCAGCCAGCCTTTACGCACCACCAGGCCTTTATGAATACGCTTACTGGTACGTCCGGCGTTCAACGCTTTGTACAGCGGCTCCACCGCCGCGATCTCTTCATCCGTCGCCCGGGTACGAATCGACATATAGCCACTGATTTTTCCCTCGCGCACCATCGGTACCGCATTGGCCCGCACCCAATAATGGTCGCCATTTTTGCGGCGATTTTTCACGATGCCACTCCAGGGCTCCCCTTTTTTCAGGGTGAACCACATATCCGCAAATGCCGCTTTTGGCATATCCGGGTGACGCACCATGTTGTGCGGCTGCCCTTGTAACTCCTGCAAGGTATAGCCGCTCACCTGCACAAAAGTGTCATTAGCATGAGTGATATAGCTTTTCAGATCGGTAGTGGACATCAGAGTGGTATCGTCCGCCAGCGGGGTATTTTGCTGGGTGACATACGGATGAGAAGACATGTTCGCGTCCTGTGCAGGTTATATGGTTGTTAACTTCTTGTCAGAGTTTATGTCGGCCCCGCTGCGGTTATCTTTAACTGATTAATTTGATTTAGATCGCAATTTGCGATTAAAGCATAAATCTAATCCCTTGATTTAAAATACTTTCACTCTGTTACTATACGAAAACGTTAATTATCTTGCCCAAAAATCAGGCAGTTGTTGCCCTGAAAGTGTGCATTTGCGCAGCAATCGCCAAATCCATACCCGACAAAAACCGTGCAAAATAACAACAGATGTTAACAAATAGCATTAAATATTGCGCAAATGATAACCACATTTGTGTTTATCCCGATTTTCGCGATCGCAGCCGGAGTGGCGCAATCCCTGCAATACTTAAATCGGTATCATGTGATACGCGAGCCTCCGGAGCATATTTTGAACAGGTTACCTTCGAGCGCATCGGCTTTAGCGTGCAGCGCCCACGCCCTGAATCTCATTGAGAAGCGAACGCTGGATCATGAGGAGATGAAAGCACTTAACCGGGAGGTGATTGAATACTTCAAAGAGCATGTCAATCCGGGGTTTTTAGAGTATCGCAAATCTGTTACCGCCGGCGGGGATTACGGAGCCGTAGAGTGGCAAGCGGGAGGTTTAAATACGCTTGTCGACACCCAGGGACAGGAGTTTATCGACTGCCTTGGAGGTTTTGGAATTTTCAACGTGGGGCACCGTAATCCAGTTGTGGTTTCCGCCGTACAGAATCAACTTGCGAAACAACCGCTGCACAGCCAGGAGCTGCTCGATCCGTTACGGGCGATGCTGGCAAAAACACTTGCTGCACTGACGCCCGGTAAACTGAAATACAGCTTCTTTTGTAATAGCGGCACCGAGTCCGTTGAAGCAGCGCTGAAGCTGGCGAAGGCTTATCAGTCACCGCGCGGCAAGTTTACTTTTATTGCCACCAGCGGCGCGTTCCACGGTAAATCACTTGGCGCGCTGTCGGCCACGGCGAAATCGACCTTCCGCAAACCGTTTATGCCGCTGCTGCCAGGGTTCCGTCATGTGCCGTTTGGCAATATCGAAGCCATGCGCACGGCCCTTAGCGAGTGCAAAAAAACCGGTGATGATGTTGCTGCAGTGATCCTTGAGCCGATTCAAGGTGAAGGTGGCGTCATTCTGCCGCCGCCGGGCTATCTCACCGCCGTGCGTAAGCTGTGCGATGAGTTCGGCGCACTGATGATCCTCGATGAAGTGCAAACCGGTATGGGGCGCACGGGCAAGATGTTCGCCTGCGAGCATGAGAACGTACAGCCGGACATCCTGTGTCTGGCAAAAGCCCTCGGCGGCGGCGTGATGCCGATTGGCGCAACCATCGCCACTGAAGAGGTGTTCTCCGTGCTGTTCGACAACCCGTTCCTGCATACCACCACCTTTGGCGGCAACCCGCTGGCCTGTGCGGCGGCGCTGGCGACCATCAATGTGTTGCTGGAGCAGAACTTACCGGCTCAGGCTGAACAAAAAGGCGATATGTTGCTGGACGGTTTCCGTCAACTGGCGCGGGAATATCCCGATCTGGTGCAAGAGGCGCGTGGTAAAGGGATGTTAATGGCGATTGAGTTTGTTGATAACGAAATCGGCTATAACTTTGCCAGCGAGATGTTCCGTCAGCGCGTCCTGGTGGCCGGAACGCTCAATAACGCCAAAACGATCCGCATTGAACCGCCACTGACACTGACCATTGAACAGTGTGAACTGGTGATCAAAGCGGCGCGTAAAGCGCTGGCGGCCATGCGAGTAAGTGTCGAAGAAGCGTAATATCAAATCGGATGGCGATTCGACGTCGCCATCCGATTGTTTTATACGATACGAACGCCCGCAGGCATCATCCGCTCCGGCGTTAACAACACGCTTTCACTGCCGTCATCGGTTTCCGCACACAGCAGCATGCATTCCGACGTTTCACCGCGCATTTTCGCTTTTTGCAGATTGCATAAGACCACCACCGTTTTCCCCATCAGCTCTTCTTCGCTGTAGTACGGCACCAGGCTGGTCACGGTTTGCAGCGTTTTTTCACCCACATCAACCTGTACGATGTACAGCTTGTCGGCGTTTTCATGACGTTTCACTTCCACAATCTTTCCGACGCGCATTTCCAGACGTGCAAAATCAGCGTAAGCCACGGTTTCCATTGTTTCCTCCCTTTGAGTAAAATTTTACTAAACTATAGCAAAAGTTTTTCTCAATCCTGTAGGCTAAAAATGGAGAATGCAGGCGTGATCACATTCGTGAGCCGCTGTGTTACCGTTACAGCGTCAAAGAAACGCGCTTTATTTACTGAAAACAGGTGACCCGATAAGCACTTCCTCTACAATGGGGGCGCACATCAGGGAAAGTAAAAAAGGTAAACATGGCAACACTAAAAGACATCGCAATCGAAGCTGGCGTATCCCTGGCGACAGTATCCAGGGTCTTAAATGACGATCCAACATTGAATGTGAAAGAAGAGACGAAACATCGCATTCTGGAGATCGCCGAAAAGCTGGAGTACAAGACCAGTAGTGCCCGTAAACTCCAGACAGGCGCAGTCAACCAACACCATATTCTGGCTATCTACAGCTACCAACAGGAGCTGGAGATCAACGATCCTTACTATCTGGCGATCCGCCACGGCATTGAAACTCAGTGCGAAAAGCTGGCGATCGAACTGACCAACTGTTATGAACACAGCGGATTACCAGACATTAAAAACGTCACCGGTATTTTAATTGTCGGCAAACCCACGCCCGCCCTGCGCGCCGCCGCCTGTGCGTTGACCGACAATATCTGTTTTATCGACTTTCACGAACCCGGCAGCGGTTACGATGCGGTGGATATCGATCTGGCACGCATCAGTAAAGAAATCATCGACTTCTATATCAACCAGGGCGTTAATCGTATTGGTTTTATTGGCGGTGAAGATGAGCCAGGCAAGGCGGATATTCGTGAGGTCGCCTTTGCGGAATATGGCCGACTGAAACAAGTGGTACGCGAAGAGGATATCTGGCGCGGCGGTTTTTCCAGTTCGTCGGGCTATGAACTGGCAAAACAGATGCTGGCGCAGGAAGACTATCCGAAGGCACTGTTTGTTGCTTCCGATTCCATTGCTATTGGCGTACTGCGGGCAATTCATGAACGTGGCCTGAACATCCCACAGGATATTTCGCTTATCAGCGTGAACGACATCCCCACCGCGCGATTTACCTTTCCGCCGCTCTCCACCGTGCGCATCCATTCCGAAATGATGGGAAGTCAGGGCGTTAATCTGGTGTATGAAAAAGCCCGCGATGGTCGTGCGCTGCCGCTGTTAGTCTTCGTTCCCAGCAAATTAAAACTGCGCGGTACAACCCGCTAAATCCCCTTACACACTGTCCGGCAATCGTTTTTGCCGGACAGTGCTGCCGTTTATTTTCGTGATCCAGTTAAAGTAAATGCATTTACCCGCTACTTTTTAGTAAAAATTTTACTAAACTCCCCAGCAATTACACAAACTACCATCACCATGAATGGTTCCGATATCTCTCTACCGGGAGGCCCTATGAATCGCTGGGAAAACATTCAGCTCACCCACGAAAACCGACTTGCGCCGCGAGCGTACTTTTTTTCATATGATTCTGTTGCGCAGGCGCGTACCTTCGCCCGTGAAACCAGCAGCCTGTTTCTGCCCTTAAGCGGTCAGTGGAATTTCCACTTTTTTGACCATCCGCTGCAAGTGCCAGAAGCCTTCACCTCTGAGTTAATGGCTGACTGGGGGCATATTACCGTCCCCGCCATGTGGCAAATGGAAGGTCACGGCAAATTGCAATATACCGACGAAGGTTTTCCGTTCCCCATCGATGTGCCGTTTGTCCCCAGCGATAACCCAACCGGTGCCTATCAACGTATTTTCACCCTCAGCGACGGCTGGCAGGGTAAACAGACGCTGATCAAATTTGACGGTGTCGAAACCTATTTTGAAGTCTACGTTAACGGTCAGTATGTGGGGTTCAGCAAGGGCAGTCGCCTGACCGCAGAGTTTGACATCAGCACGATGGTTAAAACCGGCGACAACCTGTTGTGTGTGCGCGTGATGCAGTGGGCGGATTCCACCTACGTGGAAGACCAGGATATGTGGTGGTCGGCGGGGATCTTCCGCGATGTTTATCTGGTCGGAAAACAACTAACACATATTAACGATTTCACCGTTCGTACCGACTTTGACGAAGCCTATTGCGATGCCACGCTTTCCTGCGAAGTGGTGCTGGAAAATCTCGCCGCCTCCCCTGTCGCAACGACGCTGGAATATAGCCTGTTCGACGGCGAGCGTGTGGTGCACAGCAGCTCCATTGATCATCTGGCAATTGAAAAACTGACCAGCGCCAGCTTTGCGTTTACTGTCGAACAGCCGCAGCAATGGTCGGCAGAGTCTCCTTATCTTTACCATCTGGTCATGACGCTGAAAGACGCCGACGGCAACATTCTGGAAGTGGTGCCGCAACGCGTTGGCTTTCGTGATATCAAAGTGCGCGACGGTCTGTTCTGGATCAATAACCGTTATGTGATGCTGCACGGCGTCAACCGCCACGACAACGATCATCGCAAAGGCCGCGCCGTTGGGATGGATCGCGTCGAGAAAGATCTCCAGTTGATGAAACAGCACAACATCAACTCCGTGCGTACCGCTCACTACCCCAACGATCCGCGTTTTTACGAACTGTGTGATATCTACGGCCTGTTTGTAATGGCGGAAACCGACGTCGAATCGCACGGCTTTGCTAACGTCGGCGATATCAGCCGTATTACCGACGATCCGCAGTGGGAAAACGTCTACGTCGAGCGCATTGTTCGCCATATTCACGCGCAGAAAAACCATCCGTCGATCATCATCTGGTCGCTGGGCAATGAATCCGGCTATGGCTGTAACATCCGCGCGATGTACCATGCGGCGAAGGCGCTGGATGACACGCGACTGGTGCATTACGAAGAAGATCGCGATGCTGAAGTGGTCGATATTATTTCCACCATGTACACCCGCGTGCCGCTGATGAATGAGTTTGGTGAATACCCGCATCCGAAGCCGCGCATCATCTGTGAATATGCTCATGCGATGGGGAACGGACCGGGCGGGCTGACGGAGTACCAGAACGTCTTTTATAAGCACGATTGCATTCAGGGACATTATGTCTGGGAATGGTGCGACCACGGGATCCAGGCGCAGGATGACAACGGCAATGTCTGGTATAAATTCGGCGGCGACTACGGCGACTATCCCAACAACTATAACTTCTGTCTTGATGGTTTGATCTATTCCGATCAGACGCCGGGACCGGGCCTGAAAGAGTACAAACAGGTTATCGCGCCAGTAAAAATCCACGCGTTGGATCTGACTCGCGGCGAGTTGAAAGTCGAAAATAAACTGTGGTTTACCACGCTGGATGACTACACCCTGCACGCAGAGGTGCGCGCCGAAGGTGAAACGCTCGCGACGCAGCAGATTAAACTGTGCGACGTTGCACCGAACAGCGAAGCCCCCTTGCAGATCACGCTGCCGCAGCTGGACGCCCGCGAAGCGTTCCTCAACATTACGGTGACCAAAGATTCCCGCACCCGCTACAGCGAAGCCGGGCATTCTATCGCCACTTATCAGTTCCCGCTGAAGGAAAACACCGCGCAGCCAGTGCCTTTCGCACCAAATAATGCGCGTCCGCTGACGCTGGAAGACGATCGTTTGAGCTGCACCGTTCGCGGCTACAACTTCGCGATCACCTTCTCAAAAATGAGTGGCAAACCGACATCCTGGCAGGTAAATGGCGAGTCGCTGCTGACCCGCGAGCCAAAGATCAACTTCTTCAAGCCGATGATCGACAACCACAAGCAGGAGTACGAAGGGCTGTGGCAACCGAATCATTTGCAGATCATGCAGGAACATCTGCGCGACTTTGCCGTAGAACAGAGCGATGGTGAAGTGTTGATCATCAGCCGCACGGTTATTGCCCCGCCGGTGTTTGATTTCGGGATGCGCTGCACCTACATCTGGCGCATCGCTGCCGATGGCCAGGTTAACGTGGCGCTTTCCGGCGAGCGTTACGGCGACTATCCGCACATCATTCCGTGCATCGGTTTCACTATGGGGATTAACGGCGAATACGATCAGGTGGCGTATTACGGTCGTGGACCGGGCGAAAACTACGCCGACAGCCAGCAGGCTAACATCATCGATATCTGGCGCAGCACCGTCGATGCCATGTTCGAGAACTATCCCTTCCCGCAGAACAACGGCAACCGTCAGCATGTCCGCTGGACGGCACTGACTAACCGCCACGGCAACGGTCTGCTGGTGGTTCCGCAGCGCCCAATTAACTTCAGTGCCTGGCACTACACCCAGGAAAACATCCACGCTGCCCAGCACTGTAACGAGTTGCAGCGCAGTGATGACATCACCCTGAATCTCGACCACCAGCTGCTTGGCCTCGGCTCCAACTCCTGGGGCAGCGAGGTGCTGGACTCCTGGCGCGTCTGGTTCCGTGACTTCAGCTACGGCTTTACGTTGCTGCCGGTTTCTGGCGGAGAAGCTACCGCGCAAAGCCTGGCGTCGTATGAGTTCGGCGCAGGGTTCTTTTCCACGAATTTGCACAGCGAGAATAAGCAATGAGGATCATCGATAACTTAGAACAGTTCCGCCAGATTTACGCCTCTGGCAAGAAGTGGCAACGCTGCGTTGAAGCGATTGAAAATATCGACAACATTCAGCCTGGCGTCGCCCACTCCATCGGTGATTCATTGACCTACCGTGTGGAAAATGACTCCGCGACCGATGCGCTATTTACCGGGCATCGACGCTATTTTGAAGTGCATTACTACCTGCAAGGGCAGCAAAAAATTGAATATGCGCCGAAAGAGACATTACAGGTAGTGGAATATTATCGTGATGAAACTGACCGTGAATATTTAAAAGGCTGCGGAGAAACCGTTGAGGTCCACGAAGGGCAAATCGTTATTTGCGATATCCATGAAGCGTATCGGTTTATCTGCAATAACGCGGTCAAAAAAGTGGTTCTCAAAGTCACCATCGAAGATGGTTATTTCCATAACAAATAACAACTACGGCGGCAAAAGGAGTTTGCCGCCACCGCTACCCTACACATTTTCGGAGATGTGTTATGTCTGATACCAAACGTAATACAATCGGCAAATTCGGCTTACTCTCGCTGACTTTTGCCGCAGTTTACAGCTTTAACAACGTTATCAATAATAATATTGAGCTTGGACTGGCCTCGGCACCGATGTTTTTCCTCGCGACGATTTTTTATTTTATTCCCTTCTGTCTGATCATCGCAGAATTTGTTTCGTTAAATAAAAACTCAGAAGCTGGTGTCTACGCGTGGGTAAAAAGTTCGCTGGGCGGACGTTGGGCATTTATTACTGCCTATACCTATTGGTTCGTAAACCTGTTCTTTTTCACCTCGCTGTTGCCGCGCGTTATTGCTTATGCTTCGTATGCCTTCCTCGGCTACGAATATATTATGACACCGGTTGCCACCACCATTATCAGTATGGTGCTGTTCGCCTTCTCCACATGGGTTTCCACCAACGGGGCGAAAATGTTGGGGCCAATTACCTCCGTCACTTCAACGCTGATGCTGCTGTTAACGCTCTCCTACATTTTACTGGCAGGTACGGCACTGGTTGGCGGCGTACAGCCTGCCGATCCGATCACCGTTGACGCGATGATCCCGAACTTCAACTGGGCGTTTCTCGGCGTTACCACCTGGATCTTTATGGCCGCAGGTGGCGCGGAGTCCGTCGCGGTGTACGTTAACGACGTCAAAGGCGGTTCGAAATCGTTCGTTAAAGTGATCATCCTCGCCGGGATTTTTATCGGCGTACTGTATTCCGTTTCCTCGGTGCTGATTAACGTCTTCGTCAGCAGCAAAGAGTTGAAATTTACTGGCGGATCGGTGCAGGTATTCCACGGCATGGCGGCGTATTTTGGTCTGCCGGAAGCGTTGATGAATCGCTTTGTCGGTCTGGTGTCCTTTACCGCGATGTTCGGTTCCCTGCTGATGTGGACCGCAACGCCGGTGAAAATTTTCTTCTCCGAAATCCCGGAAGGCATCTTTGGTAAGAAAACCGTCGAACTGAACGAAAACGGCGTTCCGGCGCGCGCAGCGTGGATCCAGTTCCTGATCGTCATCCCGCTGATGATTATCCCGATGCTCGGTTCCAATACTGTGCAGGATCTGATGAATACTATTATTAATATGACCGCCGCAGCGTCCATGCTTCCGCCGTTATTCATCATGCTGGCTTACCTGAATTTACGCGCCAAATTAGATCACCTGCCACGTGATTTCCGTATGGGCTCCCGCCGCACCGGTATTATCGTTGTTTCAATGCTGATTGCGATATTTGCCGTAGGGTTTGTCGCTTCGACATTCCCGACTGGCGCGAATATTCTGACCATCATTTTTTATAACGTCGGCGGTATTGTTATCTTCCTCGGCTTTGCGTGGTGGAAATACAGTAAATATATAAAGGGATTAACGGCTGAAGAGCGCCATATTGAAGCGACGCCAGCCAGCAATGTTGATTAAGCAGACTAATAAAAAATGAGCAGGCATTTTCCCTCTTCCTGGATGAGGAGAGGGAAAATAGTTTCTGCCTTTATATTTTTATAATTACAACGATAAAAGGCTGTATTTTTTCTTTAGCTCATGGATTAACACAATGAAATTAATCACTGCACCATGCAGAGCATTACTTGCTCTGCCGTTTTGCTACGCCTTTTCTGCGGCCGCTGAAGAAGCACGTCCGGCAGAACATGACGACACAAAAACACCCGCCATTACCTCGACATCTTCTCCTTCATTTCGTTTTTACGGCGAATTAGGGGTTGGTGGATATATGGATTTAGAGGGTGAGAATAAACATAAATACAGCGACGGCACCTATATTGAAGGTGGCCTGGAGATGAAGTACGGCTCCTGGTTCGGCCTGATTTACGGCGAAGGCTGGACCGTGCAGGCCGACCACGACGGTAATGCCTGGGTGCCTGACCATAGCTGGGGCGGTTTCGAGGGCGGGATTAACCGTTTCTATGGCGGTTATCGTACCAATGATGGCACCGAAATCATGCTCAGTCTGCGTCAGGATTCCTCGCTGGATGACCTGCAATGGTGGGGCGATTTCACGCCCGATCTGGGCTACGTCATTCCCAATACCCGCGACATTATGACTGCGCTGAAGGTGCAGAACTTAAGCGGCAACTTTCGTTATAGCGTCACCGCCACACCTGCCGGACATCATGACGAAAGCAAAGCCTGGCTACATTTTGGCAAGTACGATCGCTACGACGACAAATACACCTACCCGGCAATGATGAACGGTTACATCCAGTATGACCTTGCCGAAGGCATCACCTGGATGAACGGTCTGGAAATCACCGATGGCACAGGGCAACTCTATCTGACGGGCCTGCTTACCCCTAACTTTGCCGCTCGCGCCTGGCACCATACCGGACGCGCCGACGGGCTGGACGTACCGGGAAGTGAAAGCGGGATGATGGTGAGCGCCATGTATGAAGCATTAAAGGGCGTTTATCTCTCCACCGCTTACACCTACGCCAAACATCGCCCTGACCACGCTGACGATGAAACCACCTCTTTCATGCAGTTTGGTATCTGGTACGAATACGGCGGCGGACGTTTCGCAACGGCTTTTGATAGCCGCTTCTACATGAAAAATGCCTCTCACGATCCCAGCGACCAACTCTTCCTGATGCAATATTTCTACTGGTAATAAGGACTGTAATTTCATGAAAATCAAAACTATTTTAACGCCAGTAACCTGCGCTCTGCTGATAAGTTTTTCCGCCCATGCCGCTAACGCCGACAATTATAAAAACGTGATTAACCGTACTGGCGCGCCGCAGTACATGAAGGATTACGATTACGACGATCACCAGCGTTTTAATCCGTTTTTCGATCTCGGAGCCTGGCATGGTCATCTGTTGCCAGACGGCCCGAATACCATGGGCGGTTTTCCAGGCGTTGCGCTGCTGACGGAAGAATACATCAACTTTATGGCGAGCAATTTCGACCGCCTGACCGTCTGGCAGGACGGTAAGAAAGTCGACTTCACGCTGGAGGCATACAGTATTCCCGGCGCGCTGGTGCAAAAACTGACAGCAAAAGATGTACAGGTCGAAATGACTCTTCGCTTCGCCACGCCGCGCACGTCACTACTGGAAACCAAAATCACCAGCAATAAACCGCTGGATCTGGTGTGGGACGGCGAACTGCTGGAAAAACTGGAAGCGAAAGAAGGGAAACCGCTTTCCGATAAAACCATTGCTGGCGAGTACCCTGACTATCAGCGCAAAATCAGCGCCACCCGTGATGGCCTGAAAGTCACCTTTGGCAAAGTGCGCGCCACCTGGGATCTGCTGACCTCCGGTGAATCAGAATATCAGGTGCATAAATCCCTGCCGGTGCAGACTGAAATCAACGGTAATCGCTTTACCAGTAAGGCGCATATCAACGGTTCGACGACGCTCTACACCACCTATTCCCATCTGCTGACCGCTCAGGAAGTTAGCAAAGAGCAAATGCAGATCCGCGATATTCTGGCGCGTCCGGCGTTTTATCTCACCGCCTCGCAGCAACGCTGGGAAGAGTATCTGAAGAAAGGGTTAACCAATCCGGATGCGACGCCGGAACAGACGCGCGTCGCGGTGAAAGCGATCGAAACGCTCAACGGTAACTGGCGCTCACCGGGCGGTGCGGTGAAATATAACACCGTCACGCCGTCGGTGACCGGACGCTGGTTCTCCGGCAACCAGACCTGGCCGTGGGATACCTGGAAGCAGGCGTTTGCGATGGCGCATTTCAATCCGGACATCGCCAAAGAGAATATCCGCGCGGTCTTCTCCTGGCAGATCCAGCCTGGCGACAGCGTGCGTCCGCAGGATGTGGGCTTTGTCCCCGACCTGATAGCGTGGAACCTTAGCCCCGAGCGTGGCGGCGATGGCGGCAACTGGAACGAACGTAATACCAAACCCAGCCTTGCCGCCTGGTCAGTAATGGAAGTGTATAACGTCACCCAGGATAAAGCCTGGTTGGCAGAGATGTACCCGAAGCTGGTGGCCTATCACGACTGGTGGTTACGTAATCGCGATCACAACGGCAACGGCGTGCCGGAATATGGTGCGACCCGCGACAAAGCCCACAACACCGAGAGCGGCGAGATGCTGTTTACGGTGAAAAAAGGCGACAAAGAAGAGACGCAGTCTGGGCTGAACAACTACGCCCGTGTGGTGGAGAAAGGCCAGTACGACAGTCTGGAAATTCCGGCACAGGTTGCTGCGTCGTGGGAATCAGGTCGTGATGACGCCGCCGTCTTTGGGTTTATCGACAAAGAACAGCTGGATAAATATGTCGCTAATGGCGGCAAACGTAGCGACTGGACGGTGAAATTCGCCGAAAACCGCAGTCAGGACGGAACGTTGCTGGGGTACTCGCTATTGCAGGAGTCGGTGGATCAGGCCAGCTATATGTACAGCGATAACCATTATCTGGCGGAGATGGCAACCATACTCGGTAAGCCGGAAGAGGCCAAACGCTATCGCCAGTTGGCACAGCAGCTCGCGGACTACATCAACACCTGTATGTTCGACCCGACTACCCAGTTCTACTATGACGTGCGCATTGAAGATAAACCGCTGCCGAACGGCTGCGCGGGCAAACCGATTGTCGAGCGCGGTAAAGGGCCAGAAGGCTGGTCACCGCTGTTTAACGGTGCGGCAACGCAGGCCAACGCCGACGCGGTGGTGAAGGTGATGCTCGATCCTAAAGAGTTCAACACCTTTGTTCCGCTGGGAACGGCGGCGTTAACCAATCCGGCTTTTGGCGCTGATATCTACTGGCGCGGGCGCGTATGGGTGGATCAGTTCTGGTTTGGTCTGAAAGGGATGGAGCGTTACGGTTATCGTGATGATGCCCTGAAACTGGCGGATACGTTCTTCCGGCACGCCAAAGGGTTAACCGCCGACGGCCCGATTCAGGAAAATTACAACCCGCTCACTGGCGCGCAGCAAGGCGCACCAAATTTCTCCTGGAGCGCCGCGCATTTGTATATGTTGTATAACGATTTTTTCCGTAAGCAGTAATTTTTCCCGATGCCGGACGACTGTATTACCGCCGTCCGGCATGACGAACAGGCGTATTCTTTTTGAATCCCATCACAAACCCCACACTCCCCTTTTCCCTTTTCTCCGGCGACGGCTAAATTAGAACTCATCCGACCACATAACAATTATTTTACATACTGGACAATTTTATGAGCTACCCGTCGCTGTTCGCCCCGCTGGATTTAGGCTTCACCACGTTAAAAAACCGAGTACTGATGGGTTCAATGCACACGGGACTGGAGGAATACCCGGACGGCGCTGAACGGCTGGCAGCGTTTTATGCTGAACGCGCCCGTCACGGCGTGGCGTTGATTGTCAGCGGCGGTATTGCACCAGATTTAACAGGCGTTGGCATGGAAGGCGGCGCAATGCTCAATGACGCAAGCCAGATCCCGCACCATCGCACCATAACCGAAGCCGTACATCAGGAAGGCGGCAAAATCGCCCTGCAAATTTTGCATACCGGGCGCTACAGCTACCAACCGCATCTGGTCGCTCCTTCCGCATTGCAGGCTCCCATCAACCGTTTCGTTCCCCATGAGTTAAGCCATGAAGAGATCCTGCAACTGATCGACAATTTCGCCCGCTGCGCGCAACTGGCGCGGGAGGCCGGATACGACGGCGTAGAAGTGATGGGTTCCGAAGGGTATTTGATCAACGAGTTTCTGACCCTGCGCACCAACCAGCGTAGCGACCAGTGGGGCGGCGATTACCGCAACCGGATGCGCTTTGCAGTTGAAGTGGTGCGAGCAGTGCGCGAACGCGTCGGCAATGACTTCATTATTATCTACCGTCTGTCGATGCTCGACCTGGTAGAAGGCGGCGGTACTTTTGCAGAAACGGTAGGGCTGGCGCAGGCCATTGAAGCGGCGGGCGCGACCATTATCAACACCGGCATTGGCTGGCATGAAGCACGTATTCCGACCATTGCCACGCCCGTGCCGCGCGGTGCCTTTAGCTGGGTCACGCGCAAACTGAAAAGCCACGTCTCGCTGCCGCTGGTGACCACCAACCGGATTAACGATCCGCAGGTTGCCGACGACATTCTCTCGCGCGGTGATGCCGATATGGTATCGATGGCGCGACCGTTTCTTGCTGATGCGGAACTGCTGTCAAAAGCGCAATCGGGGCGAGCCGATGAGATCAACACCTGTATTGGCTGCAATCAAGCCTGCCTCGATCAGATCTTCGTTGGCAAAGTCACCTCGTGCCTGGTGAATCCTCGCGCCTGCCACGAAACCAAAATGCCGATCCTTCCCGCCGTGCAGAAAAAAAATCTGGCGGTGGTCGGCGCTGGTCCGGCTGGGCTGGCGTTTGCCATTAACGCGGCGGCACGTGGTCATCAGGTAACGTTGTTTGATGCTCACAGTGAGATCGGCGGTCAGTTTAATATCGCCAAACAGATCCCTGGCAAAGAGGAGTTTTACGAAACGCTGCGCTATTACCGCCGGATGATCGAAGTAACAGGCGTGACGCTGAAACTCAATCACACCGTGACGGCGGATCAGTTACAGTCGTTCGATGAAACGATCCTCGCTAGCGGGATCGTACCGCGCATTCCACCTATCGACGGAATCGATCATCCGAAGGTGTTGAGTTATCTCGACGTACTGCGCGACAAAGCGCCTGTGGGCAAAAAGGTAGCAATCATCGGTTGTGGCGGGATTGGTTTTGATACGGCGATGTTTTTAAGTCAGCCGGGTGAGTCCACCAGCCAGAACATTGCCGAGTTCTGTAATGAGTGGGGGATCGACAGCAGCCTGCAACAGGCTGGTGGCTTAAGCCCGCAGGGAATGCAGATCCCGCGTAGCCCACGGCAGATTGTGATGCTCCAGCGCAAAGCCAGCAAACCGGGACAGGGGTTAGGCAAAACCACCGGCTGGATCCATCGCACCACCCTGCTCTCGCGGGGTGTGAAAATGATCCCAGGCGTAAGTTATCAGAAGATTGACGATGACGGGCTGCATGTGGTGATCAACGGCGAACCGCAGGTATTAGCAGTGGACAATGTGGTGATCTGCGCAGGGCAAGAGCCAAACCGCGCGCTGGCGCAACCGCTGATTGATGGCGGGAAAACTGTGCATTTAATTGGCGGCTGCGATGTAGCTATGGAGCTGGACGCACGACGGGCAATTGCCCAGGGAACACGGCTGGCGCTGGAGATTTAAATCGTTATTTGAAGCGCCGGATGCGACGCATCCGGCACGTCGCGTTAATCAATAAACAAGGCGGGAGAAATGCCGAATCGCGTTGCCAGTTTTTTAGCGTGTTCCAGCGTTAATTTCCTCTTCCCGCTCAAAACGCGTGACACCATGGATTTACTGCCAATTTCCGGAAGATCGGAAAGGGTTAAACCATATTGATCCATAAGGGTACGAATCACGGCTATACCGCCAGGCATGGCTTGAGCCATGGCATTAAATTCAGCAAATTCGGGCGCTGATTCTTCCCACGCGGTTATTTTGGCACACACCAGATCCAGCAAGGGATTTTCAGGATCGTTGAGCAGCAGATGATCGACCAGTTCCAGCGCCTGGGCGTATTGTTCCTCGTTCTGAATACCCGCCAGAAAAGGTGCCACAGCAGTTAGCTTTTCTCCTGCTTGCAAGATGTCGGCAATCGCAATCATTTTTTCCCCTTAGTACGATGAACGGCGGTAAAGAAATCGTATTCTTTATGCGTCATAACTTCACGTATGTAGCACTTTTGCGATTCAAAAAAGACCATTGCTACAACACGTAATTCATTGCCCCCGACATTGAAAACATAATGCTTATCCAGATATTTGAAGTTATCCAGAGATGGGAATACTGCTTTTAATGATTCAGGTTTTTTGAAATATCCCTTAGCAATCGTGTTCCCCAGAGCCACCAACTCCGTTTTATGTTGCGGGTATTTTTCCGCAGCATCTTTCAATGCTTTTTGAGTTATCAGGTGCATTCTTCATCACGTCCGTTGACAAATTGGCAATATGATAACATCCGTTGACAGATTGGCAACGAATGAATTTATCTGTGTGACGGAAGAATAAACGTAGAAAAATGCTAAACAAGAGAATGTAGAGGATGGTGACAGGGATTTTTTGTTTTATGGAAACGCGATTCCAGAACTGGGCAGACATTGCCGGATGCGACGCTTGCCGCGTCTTATCCGACCTGGGGGTAATGTGCTGAACGTATGCCAGATAAGGCGTTTACGCCTTATCTGGCAGGTAGCTGCCAATCTTACCGACGACGCCCCAGCTTCACTGCTTTCAGCACCACAAATTTATTATTCGTGGCGATGGTGGTGCAGTTGCCGAAAATCTTCTTCAGTTTATGGAAGTAATCCAGGTGACGGTTGGCAACGATATACAGCTCGCCGTTGATTTTCAGACAGCGGCGGGCGTGGTGGAACATCTCCCAGGCGACGTTATCGGTCAGCGCATGTTGCTGATGAAACGGCGGGTTGCAGAGCACAGCATTAAAGCGGAAAGGCTCCACGCCGGAGAGCGCGTTGTTGATCATAAACTCGCAGCGATCCAACGCCTCTGGCATGTTGGTTTCAACGTTCAAACGGCTGGAAGCAACCGCCATCGGCGATTCATCGACAAACACCACTTTCGCCTGCGGGTTTTTATCAAGCAGCGTCAGACCAATAACGCCATTACCACAACCGAGATCGACAATCTCACCTTCGAGATTCTCTGGCAGATGCTGCATAAAGAAGCGCGCGCCAATATCCAGCCCGGTGCGGGAGAAGACATTCGCATGGTTGTGGATAGTCCAGTCAGTACCTTCCAGTTTCCAGCTAACGGTCTGCGGCGCATCGGCCAGCGGCGGCTCGTTGAAAGTACAGTTAATTAAGCGTGCCTTCTTCCATGCCAGCGTGGTGGTGGTCGGGCCGAGCACTTTTTCGAACAGTTCCAGGGTGGAAGTGTGAATGTCACGGGCTTTGGTACCGGCAATAATGCGCGTATCTGGCGTGACCACTTTGCGCAGCGCGCGCAGTTGCTGTTCCAACAATGCCAGTGTTTTCGGTACTTTGATCAGCACCACTCCCGGCTGTTGCGGGTAGTCAGCGGTGCTGTCGAGAAACTTCACGCTCGACTCATCAATCCCGTTGAGGCGTAAATTCTCGCGCGTCGCCAGTTCGCTGATGTATGAGTCGCCAATGCTGTATGGCTTATGTTCCGCCAGCGCACAACTTAACGCACCAAAGGCATCATTCAGGATCAACACCGGGCCGCGGATTTCTGTGTCGTCCAACTGTTGCAGCAAATATTCATCCGCCGCTTCCCACGCCTGTAGTGGGTTAACGTCATCCGTCGCCGGAAAACGTTGTAGTGTCAGTGAACGGAAACCGTTGTCTAAGTGGCTCATCGGCCCTCCTGAATGATAAAATTTCGACGTTGCCCCTGAAAAGGGTGCGTGAGTATACCCTTTTTCTCTTTTTCGTGGGCGGTTATGAGCAATCTTACTTATCTTCAGGGTTATCCCGAGCACCTACTTTCCCAGGTGCGAACGCTGATTAACGAACAGCGTCTGGGCGATGTGCTGGCAAAACGCTATCCGGGAACACACGACTACTCCACCGATAAAGCCCTCTGGCAATATACTCAGGATCTTAAAAATCAGTTTCTGCGCAATGCCCCGCCGATCACTAAAGTGATGTATGACAACAAGATCCATGTGCTGAAAAACGCGCTCGGGTTACATACCGCTGTTTCGCGTGTGCAGGGCGGCAAGCTGAAAGCAAAGGCGGAGATCCGCGTCGCTACCGTGTTTCGCAACGCGCCGGAACCGTTTTTGCGCATGATCGTGGTGCACGAGTTGGCGCACCTGAAGGAGAAAGAGCATAACAAAGCGTTCTATCAATTGTGCTGCCATATGGAGCCGCAGTACCACCAGCTTGAGTTCGACACCCGGCTGTGGCTAACGCAGTTGTCGCTTGGGCAGGACAAAATCTGAAAATGATGTCAGGCGTTATCTTTTCTTCCTATAGCGCCTAAAATCGACCTCCCCCCTTTCGTTAAGGATAACGACCATGCAGCCCCGCCTTCTTCTCCGTATTTGTTTTTCTCGCCGGACTCTTAAGATTGGCTGTTTATTGTTGCTTATAGCAGGAGCGACCATTTTTATTGCCGATCGCGTTATGGTCAACACCAGCAAGCAGCTGACCTGGAGCGATGTCAACGCAGTTCCGGCGCGTAACGTGGGTTTATTGCTGGGGGCGAGGCCGGGTAATCGCTACTTTACCCGACGTATTGATACCGCAGCAGCGTTGTACCACGCCGGAAAAGTGAAATGGCTACTGGTAAGTGGCGATAACGGACGTAAAAATTACGATGAAGCCTCAGGTATGCAGCAGGCTTTGATCGCTAAAGGCGTACCGGCGAAAGTGATCTTCTGCGACTATGCCGGATTCTCAACGCTTGATTCCGTGGTGCGTGCCAAAAAGGTGTTTGGTGAAAACCATATCACCATTATTTCGCAAGAATTTCATAACCAACGCGCCATCTGGCTGGCAAAACAGTACGGCATCGACGCTATCGGCTTTAACGCGCCAGACCTCAATATGAAGCACGGTTTTTATACTCAGTTACGGGAGAAACTCGCCAGAGTCAGCGCGGTGATTGACGCCAAAATCCTCCATCGCCAGCCGAAATATCTCGGGCCATCGGTCATGATTGGGCCGTTTAGTGAGCATGGCTGTCCGGCGCAGAAATAATGCGTATCTGCGCACGTCGAAGATGAAAAAGGCGTGCTACATTGACGGCAGAATCCCTTTATGGAGTATCCACGCGTTATGATACGTTTCGCTGTGATTGGTACGAACTGGATCACTCGCCAGTTCGTCGAGGCCGCCCATGAGAGCGGTAAATACAAGTTAACCGCCGTATATTCCCGCAGCCTTGAACAGGCCCAGCACTTTGCCAATGATTTTTCTGTCGAGCATCTGTTTACGTCGCTGGAAGCGATGGCAGAAAGCGATGCCATTGACGCGGTGTATATTGCCAGCCCGAATGCCCTGCACTTTTCCCAGACACAACTTTTCCTTAGCCACAAAATTCATGTGATTTGCGAGAAGCCGCTGACATCGAATCTGGCGGAAGTGGATGCCGCCATTGCCTGTGCGCGGGAAAATCAGGTGGTGCTGTTTGAGGCATTTAAAACCGCCAGCCTGCCGAACTTTCATCTGTTACGCCAGGCACTGCCGAAAGTCGGCAAACTGCGTAAAGTCTTTTTCAACTATTGCCAGTATTCCTCGCGGTATCAACGTTACCTGGATGGTGAGAATCCCAACACCTTTAATCCGGCATTCTCTAACGGTTCAATTATGGATATCGGCTTTTACTGCCTGGCGTCGGCGGTGGCATTATTCGGTGAACCGAAAAGCGTGCAGGCAACCGCCAGTTTGCTGGCAAGCGGTGTGGATGCCCACGGCGTGGTGGTGATGGATTACGGTGATTTCAGCGTTACGTTGCAGCACTCAAAAGTGAGCGATTCTGTCCTGGCAAGCGAGATTCAGGGCGAAGCAGGATCGCTGGTGATTGAAAAACTGTCTGAATGCCAGAAAGTTTGCTTTGTTCCGCGTGGCAGCCAGATGCAGGATCTCACCCAACCGCAGCATATTAATACCATGCTCTACGAAGCAGAGCTGTTTGCTGAACTGGTGGATGAACATCTGGTGGATCATCCAGGGCTGGCGGTCAGTCGCATCACCGCCAAACTGCTGACCGAGATCCGCCGCCAGACTGGGGTGATTTTTCCGGCAGATAGCGTAAAACTATAATTGCCAAAGTAAAGCAGTGTAAAAGGCATGTAACAGACCATTGACTGACTGAATGGTCTGTCATACTTTGTTACCTGCAAAGGGGAGTAACTTCATTGCCGGTCGATCGTCATTACGATGTGTGAAAAACCACATCCGGTCACCGGGCAACCCGAAAGGAATACGCAGACGTATTCCTTTTTTGTTGTAAGTGAGACCTTGCCGGAAGGCGAGGTCTATGCATAAAAAGCAGCGGCTGACGTCTTCCGACGTTGGCCGTTTTTTTATGTGTAAGGAACTTCTATGAATACTGTCGGCACGCCGTTGCTATGGGGCGGATTCGCTGTTGTTGTCGCCATTATGCTGGCTATCGACCTGTTGTTGCAGGGGCGTCGTGGGGCACATGGCATGACCATGAAACAGGCTGCGGCCTGGTCGCTGGTCTGGGTGACGCTGTCGTTACTGTTTAACGCCGCTTTCTGGTGGTATCTGGTGCAAACCGAAGGTCGCGCCGTTGCCGATCCACAAGCACTGGCCTTTCTCACGGGTTATCTGATTGAGAAATCGCTGGCGGTCGATAACGTCTTTGTCTGGCTGATGTTGTTCAGCTATTTCTCTGTTCCGGCGGCGTTACAACGGCGCGTGCTGGTGTATGGCGTGCTCGGGGCGATTGTTCTGCGTACCATCATGATCTTCACTGGCAGCTGGCTGATTTCGCAGTTCGACTGGATCCTGTATATCTTCGGTGCCTTCCTGCTGTTTACCGGCGTGAAGATGGCGCTGGCCCATGAAGATGAATCAGGCATTGGCGACAAGCCGCTGGTGCGCTGGCTACGCGGTCATTTGCGCATGACCGACACCATCGACAACGAGCATTTCTTTGTGCGTAAGAATGGCTTGCTGTATGCCACGCCGCTGATGCTGGTGCTGATTCTGGTGGAATTGAGCGACGTGATTTTCGCCGTGGATAGCATCCCGGCTATCTTCGCCGTGACCACCGATCCGTTTATTGTGCTGACCTCAAACCTGTTTGCGATCCTCGGCCTGCGTGCGATGTATTTCCTGCTGGCGGGCGTAGCAGAACGTTTCTCGATGCTCAAATATGGCCTGGCGGTGATTCTGGTGTTTATCGGTATCAAGATGCTGATTGTCGACTTCTACCATATTCCAATCGCCGTCTCGCTGGGCGTGGTGTTTGGCATTCTGGTGATGACATTTATTATCAACGCCTGGGTGAATTATCGGCATGATAAGCAGCGGGGAGAATGATTCGCTGTATATTAAGCCATTACTAGAGATAACTCATTCCAGACAAAGGTGAGCTATTAATTATGTAATCGGCTTATAGCTCTTTACAAAAAGACCGCACGGGTGTTGGTGGCGTCAAAATCGCCGAAGCGTTCCCTGGAGGCCGGGGCGACGCGCATGGATGCGCGGCGAGGGCGCATCTTACAGGGACGTTCCCTTGCGCCCGACCCGGTAGCCGCAAGGGATAAGCTGAGGGAACCGCGCAGCGGCGATTTTGTTCGCCAGAGCCTGGGGGTGCAGGGGGCGGCGGCGATTGGCCGCCCCCTGCGCGCTCCCTGCGCCAGTGACTTTATATGGCATAGCACATTAAAGGAGCGCAACCGTTCTCATATTCCAAATAGTTTTGCCCATATGTTATCTAATCAGCCTTAGTAGCCAGTCCTTCCCTCTGTTTATGTCAAATAAATGTAACCATTAAGTTGCAAAATATGACCTCTCTTTAAAATCCAGCATTTTTCGCTTCCCGAAGCTGTAACTTTCCTTATACTCGACCTTGCAAACACTTTGTTACATCCTGAAAGATGCGTCGACAGAACGCACCAGGGATGTGCGACAACACAATGAAAGGATCGAAAAATGACTACGCAACGTTCACCGGGGCTATTCCGGCGTCTGGCTCATGGCAGCCTGGTAAAACAAATCCTGGTCGGCCTTGTTCTGGGGATTCTTCTGGCATGGATCTCAAAACCCGCGGCGGAAGCTGTTGGTCTGTTAGGTACTTTGTTCGTCGGCGCACTGAAAGCCGTTGCCCCCATCCTGGTGTTGATGCTGGTAATGGCGTCTATTGCTAACCACCAGCACGGGCAGAAAACCAATATCCGTCCTATTTTGTTCCTCTATCTACTGGGCACCTTCTCTGCTGCTCTGGCCGCAGTAGTCTTCAGCTTTGCCTTCCCTTCTACCCTGCACTTGTCCAGTAGCGCGGGTGATATTTCGCCGCCGTCAGGCATTGTCGAAGTGATGCGCGGGCTGGTAATGAGCATGGTTTCCAACCCCATCGACGCGCTGCTGAAAGGTAACTACATCGGGATTCTGGTGTGGGCAATTGGCCTCGGTTTCGCACTGCGTCACGGTAACGAGACCACCAAAAACCTGGTCAACGATATGTCGAATGCCGTCACCTTTATGGTGAAACTGGTCATTCGCTTCGCACCGATCGGTATTTTTGGTCTGGTTTCTTCTACCCTGGCAACCACCGGTTTCTCCACACTGTGGGGCTACGCGCAACTGCTGGTCGTGCTGGTTGGCTGTATGTTACTGGTGGCGCTGGTGGTTAACCCATTGCTGGTGTGGTGGAAAATTCGTCGTAACCCGTTCCCGCTGGTGCTGCTGTGCCTGCGTGAAAGCGGTGTGTATGCCTTCTTCACCCGCAGCTCTGCAGCGAACATTCCGGTGAATATGGCGCTGTGTGAAAAGCTGAATCTGGATCGCGATACCTATTCCGTTTCTATTCCGCTGGGAGCCACCATCAATATGGCGGGCGCAGCAATCACCATTACCGTGTTGACGCTGGCTGCGGTTAATACGCTGGGTATTCCGGTCGATCTGCCCACAGCGCTGCTGTTGAGCGTAGTGGCTTCTCTGTGTGCCTGTGGCGCATCCGGCGTGGCGGGGGGGTCTCTGCTGCTGATCCCACTGGCCTGTAATATGTTCGGTATTTCGAACGATATCGCCATGCAGGTGGTTGCCGTCGGCTTTATCATCGGCGTATTGCAGGACTCTTGCGAAACCGCGCTGAACTCTTCAACTGACGTGCTGTTCACTGCGGCAGCTTGCCAGGCAGAAGACGATCGTCTGGCAAATAGCGCCCTGCGTAATTAATGTTTACCCCCTTTCGTCTACGGCGGAAGGGGTTTTCTCTACTTTAAACGGATCAATCCCCCTTTTCTGCATCCGCCAGAAACGAATGATATTCAGGCCATTCATAAGCAGAAAACTCCCCTCAATCATCGTGCCGCCTATCGACCCCGCCCAGAAGTTGTGAATCACCCAGCAACACGTTGAAAACCACATCACGCAGCGCATGGTCAGCCCTTTACAGCGGAACAGCGCCCAGGTACTGACAATCGTGCCGATAACCGGCAATAGTTCGACAGGATGATGGAACTTCGCGAGGCCAATTCCGCCAGTCAGCACAATAAAAATCGCCATTACCCATAAGCTGCGCGTGCGTAAAGTAATCAGTGTACGAATGGCATTAAGAATGGCACTGGCACCGGCGGGATAGGTACCCAGAAGAAAAAAATGTACGCCAATAACGGCGCTATAGACCGAAAGCTGCTTTTTGAAGCGACGTTCGTCACGATTGAAAAATGTTGTGATACCAATCAGAAAGGCGATGACACCCACGCCCTGGGCCAGCCAATACGCGGTCATGATAAATCCTTAGCAGGTATGGAAAAGCAAACGGCGCTTCACATTATGAAACGCCGTTTTTTATTAACAACTCATTTCGACTTTATAGCGTTACGCCGCTTTTGAAGATCGCCAGTTCGCGGAAGTCGTTACGCTCGTTGCAGGTTTGTTTACCATTGGCAAACTCAACGATGGTGTCGATAAATTCTTCCAACAACTGCGGCATCGCTTTACCGTGGATCAGCTGACCCGCGTCAAAGTCGATCCAGTGTTTTTTCTTCGCCGCCAGTTCACTGTTGGTGGCGATTTTCACCGTCGGCACAAATCCACCATACGGCGTGCCACGACCAGTACTAAACAGCACCATATGGCAGCCCGCACCCGCCAGGGCGCTGGTCGCTACGGCATCGTTACCCGGCGCACTTAACAAGTTCAGCCCCGGCGTTTTCAGACGCTCGCCGTAACGCAGCACGTCAACCACGACACTGGAACCCGCTTTCTGGGTACAGCCAAGCGATTTATCTTCCAGCGTGGTGATACCGCCTGCTTTGTTCCCCGGTGATGGGTTTTCGTAGATCGGCTGGTCATGGGCAATAAAGTACTGCTTGAAGTCATTGACCATGGTGACCAGTTTTTCAAACGTTGCTTCGTCGCGGCAATGGTCCATCAGCAACTGCTCTGCGCCAAACATCTCCGGCACTTCGGTCAGTACGGTAGTACCGCCGTTAGCAATCACGTAGTCAGAGAAACGCCCCAGCATCGGGTTAGCAGTAATACCAGAAAGACCGTCAGAACCACCGCACTCCAGACCAAACTTCAGTTCGCTGAGTTTGCCTGGCTCGCGTTTATCGTTGCGCATCACGTTATACAGCTGATGCAAATGCTCGATCCCGGCCTCGATCTCATCATCCTGCTGTTGGCAGTTCATGAAATGAACGCGTTCAGGATCGATATCGCCCAGCGTTTCACGGAATGCGGCAACCTGGTTGTTTTCACAGCCCAGACCAATCACCAGCACTGCGCCTGCGTTCGGGTGGCGCACCATGTTTTGCAGCATGGTGCGGGTATTAATGTGATCGTCGCCCAGCTGTGAGCAGCCGTAGGTGTGGCTGAAGAGGAACACGCCGTCGGTACCTTCAGCGTTGTTGGTCTCTTTCAGAAAACGGTTCTGGATCTGCCGCGCGATGCCGTTGACACAGCCCACGGTTGGCAGGATCCACAGCTCATTGCGCACCCCGACATCGCCGTTAGCGCGACGATAGATCTGCACTTCACGATCTGCCGCTTGCGCAGGCAGATCCTGAAAATCAGGTTGATAGCGATACTGATCCAGATCGCTCAGATTCGTGCGCGTATTGTGGGCGTGAACGTGTTCCCCCGCCGCAATATCCGCCAATGCATAACCAATCGGCAGGCCATATTTGATGACGTTGGCCCCTTTTGCGATATCCGTTAACGCAAATTTATGTCCACGAGCAACATCCTGGCGCAGCGTAACAGTCTGGTTGTCGACACTGACTTCTGTGCCTTCCGCCAAATCTGCTAAAGCGACCGCGACGTTATCCAGCGCATGGATCTTGATGTATTGCATATCAACCCCAGACCTTAGTTCAGTTCAATGGCGAAGTAGTCACGCGCATTGTTAAAGCAAATATTTTTCACCATCTCGCCCAGCAGGTTGATATCCGCCGGCGCTTCGCCCGCTTCCACCCAGCGACCAATCATCTGGCACAGAATGCGGCGGAAGTATTCGTGACGGGTGTATGACAGGAAGCTACGGCTGTCAGTCAGCATACCGACAAAGCGGCTCAGCAGACCGAGCTGCGCCAGTTGGGTCATCTGACGTTCCATACCGTCTTTCTGATCGTTAAACCACCAGCCGGAACCGAACTGCATTTTGCCCGGCATACCTTCGCCCTGGAAGTTACCGATCATGGTGCCCAGCACTTCGTTATCGCGCGGGTTCAGGCAGTAGAGAATGGTTTTCGGCAGCAGGTTTTCTTCGTTCTGCTTGCTCAGCAACTTAGACAGCTCTTCTGCCATCGGACGGTCGTTGATGGAATCAAAACCTACATCCGGCCCCAGCAGTTTGAACTGACGCAGGTTGTTATTACGCAGTGCGCCAATGTGGTACTGCTGTACCCAGCCGCGACGTGCGTATTCGGCACCAAGGAACACCAGCACCGCAGTTTTGAACTGTGCCACTTCGTGCTCGCTCAGGGTTTCGCCTGCCAGACGGCGCGCCAGAATGCGGTCCAGTTCCGCTTCGTTCGCTTCAGCAAACATCACCACATCCAGCGCGTGGTCAGACACTTTACAGCCGTGAGCGGCGAAGTGATCCAGACGTTTGGTCAGGGCAGTTTGCAGATCAGCAAAGCGGCGGATGTCGGTATCAGAGACTTCACCCAGCTTCGCCATGTAGTCGTTAAAGGTCGCCTGTTCGATGTTAAAGGCTTTGTCCGGACGCCAGCTCGGCAGCACTTTGATGGTGAAAGAGCCGTCTTTGGCGATCTCTGCGTGATGCTCCAGAGAATCGATCGGGTCATCAGTGGTGCCGACCATTTTCACGTTCATCTGCTGCATGATGCCGCGCGCGGAGAAGTTATCCTGCGCCAGCAGTTCGTTACATTCGTTCCAGATTTCATCGGCAGTTGACGGAGAAAGCAATTTGCCAGTGATACCGAACGGACGACGCAGTTCGAGGTGCGTCCAGTGGTATAACGGGTTGCCGATAGTGTGCGGAACAGTCGCCGCCCAGGCGTCAAATTTTTCACGGTCAGACGCATCACCAGTACACAGACGCTCAGCCACACCGTTGGTACGCATAGCGCGCCATTTGTAGTGATCGCCCTTCAACCAGATGTCATACAGATTTTTAAAACGATAGTCTTCCGCAATCTGCTGCGGCGGCAAATGGCAATGGTAATCGAAAATCGGCTGGTCTTTTGCGTAGTCGTGATACAGACGGCGGGCAAATTCGGTATCTAACAGGAAATCTTCAGTCATAAACGGAGTCATTTTCGTCTTCCTCTCAACGAGTGAGCTAGCTTGCTTATGGTGCGATGCTGACAAAGTTATCACACCAATTTCCAGAGTCCGAAGATATTTTCGTGAGATAGATCAATAAACGTAGTTAAAAAAATTACTCTCAAAGTGGTAAATCTCGCTGCAGGCCGCGCCAGTACTGGCCTCGCTGTCGTCAGGTAATGTCCCTACAAATATTCCCACATTTGTGATGGCTCTCACCTTTTAAAGTTGTATGACAAGTTATCTTTCTGCCGTCGCAAATCATAAGTCGACGGAATGCAAATTGCCGATTCATTCATTTGTTAGATGAATCGGGTTAACCGGTACGGAAGCCGAATTAGCACGAAACTTTCATGGCAACGTTCGGGGCGTGCCGGTTTTTTTTCGGTTACCCGGTCGTAACTAACATCTTCAGCCTCTGGCGGGATGATGGCCGCGCTTCCTGCGGATATAACAAAACGATGAGGTTTTACATGCGTAAAATTAAAGGGTTACGTTGGTATATGATCGCACTGGTGACGCTCGGCACCGTGCTTGGTTACCTGACGCGTAACACTGTGGCGGCAGCTGCGCCAACTCTGATGGAAGAGTTAAACATCTCCACCCAACAGTATTCCTATATCATCGCAGCCTATTCTGCTGCTTATACGGTCATGCAACCGGTAGCAGGTTATGTACTGGATGTGCTGGGTACGAAAATCGGTTATGCAATGTTTGCTGTGCTGTGGGCCGTGTTCTGTGGTGCAACCGCGCTGGCAGGTAGCTGGGGCGGCCTGGCTGTTGCTCGTGGTGCGGTCGGTGCCGCGGAAGCAGCGATGATCCCGGCGGGTCTGAAAGCCAGCTCCGAATGGTTCCCGGCGAAAGAGCGTTCCATCGCGGTAGGTTACTTTAACGTAGGTTCTTCTATTGGTGCGATGATTGCACCGCCGCTGGTGGTATGGGCAATCGTAATGCACAGCTGGCAGATGGCATTTATCATCTCCGGTGCGTTGAGCTTTATCTGGGCAATGGCATGGCTGATTTTCTATAAACATCCGCGCGACCAGAAGCATCTGACCGATGAAGAACGCGACTACATTATTAATGGTCAGGAAGCCCAGCACCAGGTTGACACAGCGAAGAAAATGTCCGTTGGTCAGATCCTGCGTAACCGTCAGTTCTGGGGTATCGCGCTGCCGCGCTTCCTGGCAGAACCGGCATGGGGTACTTTTAACGCGTGGATCCCGCTGTTCATGTTTAAAGTTTACGGCTTTAACCTGAAAGAGATCGCGATGTTTGCCTGGATGCCGATGCTGTTTGCTGACCTCGGTTGTATCCTCGGTGGTTACCTGCCGCCGCTGTTCCAGCGTTGGTTTGGTGTGAACCTGATCGTTTCCCGTAAGATGGTCGTAACGCTGGGTGCTGTGCTGATGATTGGCCCGGGTATGATCGGTCTGTTCACCAACCCGTATGTCGCGATTATGCTGCTGTGTATCGGTGGTTTTGCTCACCAGGCACTGTCTGGCGCGCTGATTACGCTCTCTTCTGACGTGTTTGGTCGTAACGAAGTGGCAACGGCAAACGGTTTAACCGGGATGTCCGCATGGCTGGCAAGTACGCTGTTTGCGCTGGTTGTCGGTGCACTGGCTGACACCATCGGCTTCAGCCCGCTGTTCGCAGTTCTGGCAGTATTCGACCTGCTGGGTGCACTGGTTATCTGGACGGTGTTGCAGAACAAACCGGCGATTGAGGTGGCGCAGGAAACACATAACGATCCTGCACCGCAACATTAAGGCTTCGTGTAAGTTTTAGTTTCCCTTCAAAGCCGCCTTCTCAGGCGGCTTTTTCATCACTGTGAGTAGAGCTAAACTCGCAAAAGTGGTATAACAAATATAGTCTGCCGTATCATGCCTGGAGCGCATATGGAAATCACTGAACCACGCCGTTTGTATCAACAACTTGCCGCTGATCTGAAAGAGCGCATCGAACAGGGCGTCTATCTGGTGGGTGATAAACTGCCTGCCGAACGCTTTATTGCCGATGAAAAAAACGTCAGCCGCACCGTGGTTCGTGAAGCCATCATCATGCTGGAAGTTGAAGGCTATGTCGAAGTGCGTAAAGGTTCAGGTATTCATGTGGTTTCCAACCAGCCGCGCCATCAGCAGGCGGCTGACAATAATATGGAATTCGCCAATTACGGTCCGTTTGAGTTGCTTCAGGCTCGCCAGCTCATCGAAAGTAATATTGCCGAATTCGCGGCAACTCAGGTAACGAAACAGGACATCATGAAACTGATGGCCATCCAGGAGCAGGCGCGCGGCGAACAATGCTTCCGTGATTCCGAGTGGGATTTGCAGTTCCACATTCAGGTAGCCCTGGCGACGCAGAACTCCGCCCTGGCGGCTATCGTGGAAAAAATGTGGACCCAGCGTAGTCATAACCCGTACTGGAAAAAACTGCACGAACACATTGATGCCCGTACCGTCGATAACTGGTGTGATGACCACGATCAAATCCTCAAGGCGTTAATTCGCAAAGATCCTCATGCTGCTAAGCTGGCAATGTGGCAGCATCTGGAAAACACCAAAATCATGTTATTTAACGAAACCAGCGACGATTTCGAGTTCAATGCCGACCGCTATCTGTTCGCAGAAAACCCGGTAGTGCATCTCGATACGGCCACCAGCGGCAGCAAATGAAATTTCCATCCGACAGGCGCTGCAATGCGCCTGTTTGCTTCGTCGGTAAGCGAAAAGTATAAAGTGTCAGCCTGTGTAAATCCTCTCGCCACCCTCCCCTGCAATCAGCAAAATCAGACTCTACGGACATGTAATTTTGATAACGAACAACGTTGACCTTTGTTACAATTAGATTCAATTTGAATTTATGCTTTTGAATGCTTTCTTATCTCACGATTTAACAGGGAATAGTTCAGGCTGTGTTGATGTATCAAACCCGCAAAACATACCAAAACAGCAATAACATTGCGGTAGTGCATCTTTTAAAACCAGCGTGGCGTTAACCGATTCACCAGGAATAATGAATGGAACTTTTGACCCAATTGCTGCAAGCCCTGTGGGCGCAGGATTTTGAAACCCTGGCCAATCCGTCGATGATTGGCATGTTGTATTTTGTCTTGTTTGTAATTTTGTTCCTTGAAAACGGCTTGCTTCCGGCGGCCTTTTTACCGGGCGACAGTTTACTGGTGTTGGTCGGCGTATTGATTGCGAAAGGCGCGATGGGCTATCCGCAAACGATTCTGCTGCTGACCGTTGCCGCCAGCCTCGGTTGCTGGGTCAGCTATATTCAGGGGCGATGGTTGGGCAATACCCGCACTGTACAAAACTGGCTATCTCATTTACCCGCGCATTATCATCAACGCGCACACCATCTTTTTCATAAACACGGTTTATCGGCGCTGTTAATTGGTCGCTTTATTGCATTTGTCAGAACACTGCTGCCGACGATTGCCGGATTATCAGGGCTGAATAACGCGCGCTTTCAGTTCTTCAACTGGATGAGCGGTCTGCTGTGGGTATTGATCCTGACAACTCTGGGTTACATGCTCGGCAAAACGCCGGTATTTTTAAAGTACGAGGACCAGCTGATGTCATGCCTGATGCTGCTCCCGGTGGTGCTGCTGGTGTTTGGCCTGGCAGGTTCTCTGGTCGTGTTATGGAAAAAGAAATATGGAAATCGGGGGTAAGGGATGCAAATACCTCGCATGTCGCTTCGCCAGCTAGCCTGGTCCGGCGCTGTTTTACTTCTGGTCGGCACACTGTTGCTGGCCTGGTCCGCGGTTCGCCAGCAAGAGTCTACGCTGGCGATTCGTGCCGTTCATCAAGGGACAACGATGCCAGACGGTTTTTCAATCTGGCATCACCTTGACGCTCACGGCATTCCTTTCAAAAGTATCACCCCCAAAAATGACACTCTGTTAATTACCTTTGACTCCAGCGACCAGAGTGCCGCCGCAAAAGCGGTCCTCGACAGAACATTGCCCCATGGCTACATCATCGCGCAGCAGGACAATAATAGTCAGGCTATGCAGTGGCTGACCCGGTTGCGGGATAACTCTCATCGCTTCGGATAACTTCCTGTTATCCGAAACATATCACTGACTTTGGTGATTTCACCGTAACTGTCTATGATTAATGAGGCGGTGGTTAACACTACCGCTTCGTTGTCTGGACAATCGTTCCTTTGTAATAGGTCCGAATCACAATGGAAGGTTCAAGAATGAAATACCGCATCGCTTTAGCTGTTTCTCTCTTTGCTCTTAGTGCCGGTAGTTATGCCACTACCCTGTGTCAGGAAAAGGAGCAAAATATCCTTAAGGAGATCAGCTATGCCGAAAAACACCAAAACCAGAATCGTATTGACGGTCTGAATAAAGCCCTGAGTGAAGTCCGGGCCAACTGTTCAGATAGCCAGCTGCGTGCCGATCATCAGAAGAAAATCGCAAAGCAGAAAGATGAGGTGGCGGAACGCCAGCAAGATTTAACCGAGGCGAAGCAAAAAGGCGATGCCGATAAGATTGCCAAACGCGAACGGAAACTGGCAGAAGCGCAGGAAGAGCTGAAAAAGCTGGAAGCGCGCGACTACTAACTCACAATAGTCACTACTTACTCACCTGGAGAAAACTATGTCGAAAGAACACACTACGGAACATCTGCGTGCTGAGTTGAAATCCCTTTCCGATACGCTGGAAGAGGTGCTTAGCTCATCTGGCGAGAAGTCGAAAGAAGAGTTGAGTAAGATTCGTAGCAAAGCGGAGCAGGCACTGAAACAGAGCCGTTATCGCCTGGGTGAAACCGGTGATGCCATCGCCAAACAAACCCGTGTCGCGGCGGCGCGTGCCGATGAGTATGTGCGTGAAAATCCATGGACGGGCGTGGGCATTGGCGCTGCAATCGGTGTAGTGCTCGGCGTTCTGCTGTCGCGTCGTTAATTATGGCGGACACTCATCACGCGCAAGGGCCCGGTAAAAGCGTTCTGGGCATCGGGCAGCGAATTGTTTCCATCATGGTTGAAATGGTGGAAACACGTCTGCGGCTGGCGGTGGTGGAGCTGGAAGAGGAAAAAGCGAATCTCTTTCAACTTTTACTGATGCTGGGCCTGACGATGCTTTTCGCTGCATTTGGTCTTATGAGCCTGATGGTGCTGATTATTTGGGCGGTTGATCCGCAATATCGCCTGAATGCGATGATTGCCACCACCGTGGTGTTGCTGCTACTGGCACTGATTGGCGGTATCTGGACGTTACGTAAATCGCGTAAATCCACCTTGCTGCGCCATACACGCCATGAGCTGGCAAACGATCGGCAGCTGCTCGAGGAGGAGTCCCGTGAGCAGTAAAGTCGAACGTGAACGACGTAAGGCGCAACTGCTTAGCCAGATCCAGCAACAACGGCTGGATCTTTCTGCCAGTCGTCGTGAATGGCTGGAGGCAACAGGCGCTTACGATCGTCGCTGGAATATGCTGCTAAGTCTGCGCTCCTGGGCGCTGGTTGGCAGTAGCGTGATGGCGATCTGGACGATTCGCCATCCTAATATGCTGGTCCGCTGGGCCAGACGCAGTTTTGGCGTATGGAGCGCCTGGCGTCTGGTTAAAACGACCCTCAAGCAGCAACAGCTTCGCGGTTAATAACCTCTCTGGCCGGAGCCATTCCGGCCTTATCCCTCAAATTTTTTGAAGATTTTTGACAGTTTTCCTTGCTAACAATCATCATTCACCACGTTTATGATTCTCTCCATCGACAGCAACGACGCTAATACCGCGCCCTTGCACAAAAAAACAATCAGCAGCCTGAGTGGCGCAGTGGAGAGTATGATGAAAAAATTAGAAGATGTTGGTGTACTGGTAGCGCGCATTTTAATGCCGATTCTGTTTATTACCGCAGGCTGGGGAAAAATTACTGGCTACGCGGGTACCCAACAATATATGGAAGCGATGGGTGTCCCAGGCTTTATGCTGCCGCTGGTGATTCTGCTTGAGTTTGGTGGCGGTCTGGCAATCCTGTTTGGTTTCCTGACTCGCACCACAGCCCTGTTTACTGCGGGCTTTACGCTGCTGACGGCATTTTTATTTCACAGCAACTTTGCTGAAGGCGTCAACTCGCTGATGTTCATGAAAAACCTGACAATTTCTGGCGGATTCCTGCTGCTGGCAATTACCGGTCCGGGCGCGTATAGCATCGACCGCCTGCTGAATAAAAAGTGGTAAGCACGAGCTATACTTAACGATAAAAAACGAGGAGGAAACTCCTCGTTTTTGCTATTGGAGGAGAGAAATATGGGTCAACTGATTGACGGCGTCTGGCATGACACCTGGTACGATACCAAATCTACCGGCGGTAAATTTCAACGTTCAGCTTCCGCATTTCGTAACTGGCTCACTGCCGATGGCGCGCCAGGCCCCACTGGCACAGGCGGTTTTATCGCAGAGAAAGATCGTTATCATCTCTATGTTTCACTCGCCTGCCCGTGGGCGCACCGCACGCTGATCATGCGTAAACTCAAAGGACTGGAACCGTTTATTTCCGTTTCCGTAGTGAACCCGCTGATGCTGGAAAACGGCTGGACCTTTGATGACAGTTTTCCGGGTGCAACCGGCGATACACTCTATCAACATGAATTTTTGTATCAGCTTTATCTCCACGCCGATCCACACTACAGCGGACGAGTTACTGTTCCCGTGCTGTGGGACAAAAAGAACCACACCATCGTCAGCAACGAATCAGCAGAAATCATCCGCATGTTCAATACCGCGTTTGATGCGCTGGGCGCGAAAGCTGGTGATTACTACCCATCAGCCCTGCAAACGAAAATTGACGAACTTAACGGCTGGATTTATGACACCGTTAACAATGGCGTGTATAAAGCCGGTTTTGCCACCAGCCAGCAAGCCTACGACGAGGCGGTAGTGAAAGTGTTTGAATCGCTGGCGCGACTGGAGCAGATTTTAGGCCAGCATCGTTACCTGACCGGCAACCAGCTAACCGAAGCCGATATTCGCCTGTGGACCACGCTGGTGCGTTTTGATCCGGTGTATGTCACCCACTTCAAGTGTGATAAGCACCGCATCAGCGATTACCTGAATCTGTATGGTTTCCTGCGCGATATCTACCAGATGCCGGGGATTGCCGAAACTGTCAATTTCGATCACATCCGTAATCACTACTTCCGCAGCCATAAGACCATCAACCCTACGGGGATTATTTCAATTGGTCCGTGGCAGGATCTCGATGAACCGCATGGACGAGATGTTCGCTTCGGTTAAAAAAAGGCACCTTACGAGGTGCCTCTGATTATTAGCTAAGTGCGTGTTATTTATGTCGGATGCGGCGTGAACGTTTTCTCCAACCTACAAAACGTTTATATTCAATATGTTACAATGCCGCGTAGGCCAGATAAGCGTAGCGCATCTGGCGATTTTGCGCTTGTCATCAGTCTTAGCGCGCCTTCACGGCACTTTATTAATTCCTTGAACGAATATTTACTGCCATTTCATTCACGTCTATTCTTAATTTGCTGCTTTAAAAACAAGTGATTGAGCAAAATTGAGGCAAAAATGGACTGGTATCTGAAAGTACTAAAAAATTATGTCGGTTTCCGGGGTCGTGCGCGGCGCAAAGAGTACTGGATGTTTATTCTGGTCAACATCATCTTTACGTTCGTGCTGGGGCTGCTGGATAAAATGTTAGGCTGGCAACGCGCTGGTGGCGAAGGCATCCTGACAACAATCTACGGTATTCTGGTGTTTTTACCGTGGTGGGCGGTTCAGTTCCGCCGCCTGCACGACACCGACCGCTCGGCGTGGTGGGCACTGCTGTTCTTAATCCCGTTTATCGGCTGGCTTATTATCATCGTCTTTAACTGCCAGGCGGGTACGCCAGGCGAAAACCGCTTTGGACCTGATCCAAAACTGGAACCTTAAAACAAATCTGCTCGCCGGATGTCTGACTCATCCGGCTTTTATCATCATGTTGATGAATGAATAATTTACTAATGTTTAGTTAAAATATTTCAATGTCGTTATATAAATTACATATAAAAAACAACCATATATTTATCTTAAATATTAAAACCTTTATAACATCCGAAAAAGAAAGATACGAATAGCATTTACACAATACCCGGAATAGACTTTCGTCACTTTTAATTAAAGGGATGTTTTTATGCAGTGGTATTTATCCGTATTAAAAAATTATGTTGGTTTCTCTGGTCGCGCACGTCGTAAAGAGTACTGGATGTTTACTCTGATTAACGCCATCGTCGGCGCTATTATCAATGTCATTCAATTGATTTTAGGTTTAGAGTTTCCGTTCCTTTCTCTCATTTACCTGGCAGCAACAATCATTCCGGTCATTGCTCTGTGCGTTCGTCGTCTGCATGATACTGACCGTTCAGGTGCGTGGGCGCTTCTCTATCTGGTACCGATCATTGGCTGGTTAGTTCTGTTTGTATTTGCCTGTTTAGAGGGCAATTCTGGCAGCAATCGTTACGGAAACGATCCGAAATTTGGTTCAAATTAATATTAAAATTGGGGCGATATTTCGCCCCTTGTTATTAACAATAACAAATATTATTTTCCGCTAAAAAGTTTGGGAATTTCCCGCAGACACCAGGATTTCGCTTCCCCCATACTGTCACGACGCCAGGCCATAATAATATCGATCTCGCTGGTCGATTCCGGGCTGACGACACGCAACCGCCCTTCCGCAATATCTTTTTCGACCATCGGATACGGCATCGTCGCCACGCCAAGCCCCGCCAGTAATGCCTGACGTTTATCTTCAATCGTGCTCACCGTTAAGCGCGGCTGTTTGTCCAGCAGCTGTACGGTCAACACCGGGCGCTCACGAGCGGTATCCGCCACCGCAATTCCACGATATTTCACGCGCGTCACTTCAGATAACGGTTCCGGCTCCTGATGAATCGGGTGATCAGGCGCGGCAACGTAGACGTTCATTAACGTATAGAGCTTGCGCGAGTTGATCTCCGACGAGGAACGAAAATGCATATCCGGCGCGATAACAATATCCGCCCGCCCCTGCTCCAGCCGTTCCCACGCCCCCGCCAGCACTTCGGTGATAATTGCCAGTTGGGTATTGGCTTTTGCCGCCAGTTTGTCGATTAACGGGAAAAAGGCAGGTGTCGGTACCAGCGCCTCGGTCACAATGGTGAGATGCGTTTCCCAACCGCGCGCGAGAGCTTCCGCATCGGTAGTCAGTTTATCTGCGGCTTCCAGCAAAACGCGCCCTCGCTCCAGCAACATCCTCCCGACATTGGTGAATTTGGTGCGATGGCCCGAGCGGTCAAACAGCACCACATCCAGCTCTTCTTCCAGTTTTTGCATGGTGTAGCTAAGTGCGGAAGGCACGCGTCCCAGCTCATCCGCCGCCGCCGCAAAACTGCCCCGGCGATCGATCGCATCCATAACCCGTAGTGCTTCCAGCGTTAATGCCCTTTCTTTGGCCATTTCGTTCTCATTCAGGAAATTTGAACATACCGGGCAGAATATCTGGCTAACAATGTAGCGTCCAGCCCCTTAACATAAAAGGAAGTAAAGAGAGGTCAAGAATTATGATTACTACCCGAACTGCCAGGCAGTGTGGACAAGCAGACTACGGATGGTTGCAGGCCCGGTATACTTTTTCCTTTGGACACTACTTCGACCCGAAATTGTTAGGCTATGCCTCCCTGCGCGTGCTTAACCAGGAAGTGCTGGCCCCAGGTGCCGCCTTTCAGCCGCGAACCTATCCCAAAGTCGATATTTTAAATGTGATTCTGGATGGAGAAGCAGAGTATCGCGACAGCGAAGGCAATCATGTTCAGGCCAGCTCCGGTGAGGCGTTGCTGCTCTCTACCCAGCCGGGTGTCAGCTATAGCGAACACAATCTCAGCAAAGACAAACCGTTAACGCGAATGCAGCTTTGGCTGGATGCCTGCCCGCAGCGAGAGAATCCGCTGATTCAAAAGCTGGCGCTTAATATGGACAAGCAGCAATTAATCGCCTCGCCAGAGGGTGCGATGGGAAGCCTGCAATTACGCCAACAAGTGTGGCTGCACCATATCGTGCTCGACAAAGGCGAAAGTGCGAATTTCCAGTTGCATGGGCCACGCGCGTATTTGCAATCGATTCACGGGAAATTTCATGCGCTTACGCATCATGAAGAGAAAGCGGCGCTAACCTGCGGTGATGGGGCGTTTATTCGTGACGAGGCTAACATTACGCTGGTTGCCGATTCCCCACTGCGCGCTTTGCTGATAGATTTGCCTGTCTAGTTGTTTTAACAGGGAGATGATGATGAGTAAAAAATCGGCCAAAAAGCGTCAGCCAGTGAAGCCCGTGGTGGCGAAAGAACCTGCTCGCACCGCCAATAATTTTGGCTATGAAGAGATGTTGAGCGAGCTGGAAGCCATCGTCGCGGATGCTGAAACGCGTTTAGCCGAGGATGAAGCTACCGCGTAAAGACAGGTGCCGGATGCGGCGTAAACGCCTTATCCGGCCTACAAAACCCAACAACATCAACAAATTGTGCAATTCGTAGGCCGGATAAGATGCGCCAGCATCGCATCCGGCACGATACCCAAAACCTGGCGATTATCTGGCCTTGCTCGCCATAATCTCGATAATCTGCCGATCCGTTTGCTGCATCGAATGGCTTGCTAACGCACACAGGTTGGCAATCGACTGCTCAACATCATGCGCCACAATCCCTTCATTGCCGGTCACTGCGGTATCATCCAGCGCCATTAACACCGCTTTCCACGCAGCCGAAGCACTGGTCGAAACCTTCATCGCGCAGCTGTTCGACGCACCATCGCAAATCATGCCGCTGACATCGCCGATCATACTGCTGATCGCCATCGAAATGGTTTCATAACGCCCATCCACCAGCCATGCCATCCCGGCGGCGGCCCCCATTGCTGCGGTCGTTGCGGCACAAAGCGCAGACAAACGCGGTAACTGGTTATGGATGTAAATCGCGCTCAAATGCGAAAGCATCAGCGCACGCGCCAGCCGTTCATCATCGGCCCCGAAGTGTTCTGCTACCACCACCACTGGCATTGTTGCAGTGATCCCCTGGTTACCCGAGCCGGAGTTACTCATTGCCGGAAGCGTAGCGCCGCCCATACGCGCATCGGATGCCGCGCTGGTACGAATCACAATGGATGAAGAGAGATCTTTCGCCAGCAAACCGCGTGCACACTGTTTTTCCAGCGTCGCGCCAATATGCAGCCCCCACTTACCGCTCAAACCTTCCTGCGATAACGCACAATTTAGCTTCGCGGAATCGAGAATAAAGCGGATCGCCGCAAACGGGACTTCATTGACGAACTTCAGGATCTCAGCCAGCGTCGTTCTTGAAAGCACCGTCAGCGGCGACTCTTGCTCGCCCTCTGTCACACACGCCTGCTGGGTAAACACCACACCATTGTGCGTCTCAATATGCACAATGTTGGTATGCCCGCCGACGATGGTGACACACGCCCACTTCTCACCGTTCCAGACTTTGGCGCGTGAGAAGAGGATTTCATCGCAAGGTTCCTGGATCTTAACTGAGACTTTCCCCGCCGCCAGCAGTGCTTTGGCATCGGCAATTGCCTGCGCTGTTGCGTCTTTCAGCACTTCCAGCCCGGCGTTAGCATTTCCACCTAACGCTCCCAGCGCCGCCGCAATTGGCAGCCCCACCATTCCTGTACCGGGAACGGTGACACCCAGACCGTTCTTCATCAGATTTGGCGAAACCCAGGCTTCTACACGTTCAACCGGACCTTCCAGTTCAGCCGCAGCAACCGCCGCCGCCAGCGCCAGTGAAATCGGTTCAGTACACCCCAGCGCCGGTTTTACCTCCTCCTGAACGGCGAGGATGTAACGCTGCCATAACGGATTTAAAGTCGAATCAAACATATTAAAAACCTTAAAATTTCAGGTAAATCAAGAAAATGCCAGGAACGGAGAAACACAAAGCAACAAACCAGTGACGATAATCAGGTACAGAGACATCCCTTTGTATTTGTGCAATGCCGGTACTTTGTAAACCAGCCACGCCGGGATCAGGCACCCTACCATGCCGAAAATCGGGCTACAGATAGAGGTGAAGCTCAACACCGGGGCGTTCAGTACGATGGCGCTCCAGGCCAGCAAAATGGCGAAAATCATGATGCCGCGCTGAACGAGATTTTCGTTAATCTTCTCGGCAGGTATCTTGCGACGCAGGATGTTCATTACGATCCCTTGCGTTGCTTCGCGAAAGCCTAAATAGACGCCAAAGAATGCAGTCATTACAGCAAAGATATTGAGAATGACGCTGACCACTTTCACCCACGCTGCGCCGTCACCGCTAATAAACTGTGCGGCAATCGCCAACGCGGAAATATTCTGCTCGTAGGCTTTTACCGCTTCGTCATGTCCCATCGCCAGCGTGAACGACACGGCGTAGAAAAAGACGGTGACAAACAAAATGCCAAACGCGATATTCATTGCCCGCAATGCTTTATGCCGCGCCACTTCAATTGATTTTTCCCGCGAGCGATAAGAGATCACCATCGGGCTTAACGTCTGGATAAACAGAATCGACGTCAGGGTAAACGGCAGCGTAATAATGGCGTTTTTCACCAGTAGCCCCAGCGGCGGTAGAGAACCGACGTTATACAGATGCCACATTCCCACCATCGACACGCCCAGCGCCGCGACCACCAGCAGCTTGGTCAGCACCATGCCCGTCGAAATTTTGAATAACAATTTCTCGCCGCGTGAGGAGATCGCCACCAGAATGCAAATCAGTACCAGACCATAAAAGGGACTGTCTGACAGCAACCCTTCCGTCACGCCGAAGGTATGCAGGTAGGAAGCACTATCGTTGGTGATGGCGGTGGAATAGACGAACATCCAAATCACCAGCATTACGAAATAGAGCGCACCTAACAGGATGCCCCAGTTTTTACCTAAATAACCGCTAATGACACTCGGGTAATCTTTACATTCTGGTGATTCTGCCAGCGTATTAATAAACAATCGCTGAAACAGATACATTGCCGGGTAACCAATCACCGATGAGAGCAAAAATACCCACAATCCCATCAAACCGACCTGCACCGGGAGAAAAACAATCCCCGCGCCAATCGCCATCCCGATACTCATAATCACCCAGCCGGTGTCAGTACTGTCGAATTTGATCGCTTCTCGCCACTCGCTCTCACTCATTCCAGCACGACCCGCCGGGGTCGAAGCGTCTGCAATGACGCCTTTATTCGATGCAATTTCCATAATTTCTCGCTCAATATTTTGTAGGGCTTATTATTTTTTTCCGAGCCGCATCAAGGCGATATGCGGTCTACGTTTTTGCAGGCGAGTTATTAGAATAAAGAAATGATACGCGCGAGGTCAGAGAAAATCTTCACAATCAAGACTTTGAAATAACGGAGATGGATAAGAATTTTCTACTAAATTAATCACAAGAGAATATTCATTCTCTATTTGCGGCAGATCACAAAAAAAAGGTGCACATTTGTGCACCCAAGGATGAAAGCTGACAGTAATGTCAGCCGCAGACCACTTTAATGGCCAGTCCTCCGCGTGATGTTTCGCGGTATTTATCGTTCATATCTTTGCCGGTTTCATACATCGTCTCGATCACTTTATCGAGTGAAACACGTGGTGCCGAGGTGCGGCGCATCGCCATCCGTGCGGCATTTACTGCTTTCACGGCATTAATGGCATTACGTTCAATGCACGGGATTTGTACCTGTCCGGCAACCGGATCGCAGGTCAGCCCAAGGTTATGCTCCATCGCGATTTCCGCCGCATTGCATACCTGCGCCGGACTGCCGCCCAGGAGTTCAGTTAACCCTGCCGCCGCCATTGAACAGGCCACGCCAATCTCCCCCTGACAGCCGACTTCCGCGCCAGAGATGGAGGCGTTCATTTTATACAGCGCGCCAATAGCTCCCGCGGCCAGAAAATAGCGGGCAATTGACCGCTCGTTTACCGGACGACGGAACTTATCGTAATAAGCCAGCACTGCCGGAATAATGCCGCACGCACCGTTAGTCGGTGCCGTTACCACACGCCCGCCAGCTGCGTTTTCTTCACTAACCGCCAGCGCATACATGTTGATCCAGTCGATGACATTCATCGGATCGTTAGAGATGTTATCGCTGGAAACCAGCTGACGACGCAGCGCTACGGCACGACGCGGCACATTGAGCGGACCAGGCAGCACGCCTTCAGTGTTCATCCCGCGTTCAATACCGTCATGCATCACTTGCCAGATACGGGCAAACCCTGCGTCAATTTCCGCTTTGCTGCGCAGCGCCAGCTCGTTGTGCATCATCAGACCAGATATAGACAGGCCGTTGTAATCACACATTTTCAGCAGTTCACCTGCTGAGTGGAAATCGTAAGGTACGGACGTTTCGACATCGTGCGACAGGCCGAAGTGTTCTTCTTCGACAATAAACCCGCCGCCGACAGAGTAATAGGTTTTACTTAATAGCGCTTCCTGTCCCTTCCAGGCAGTGATCCGCATTCCGTTCTCATGGCGAGGCAACATTTCGGGATGGAAGATAATGTTCTTTGCTACAGGAAAATCAACAATATGCGCACCAGATGCCACTGGCAGCCGCCCGCTGCGCGTTACTAACTCTATAAATGCAGGGATCTCATCAATGACAACATCCTGCGGACTGTTTCCTGCCAGTCCCATGATGATGGCGACATCCGTGGCATGGCCTTTGCCCGTCAGTGACAACGACCCGTACAGATCGACCACAATATGGCTCGTCGCGGTTAATAAGCCGCTACTTTCCAGCCGATCAATAAAACTTTTTCCGGCATTCATTGGCCCCACGGTATGCGAACTGGAGGGACCAATCCCAATTTTGAAAATATCGAATGCACTAATCATATCCACACCCTCGGATTGCCGTTCAGTGAAGTGGAGCGGAACGACCTTGCGACCGTCCCGCTCACGAGGCTTTACGCACTACGTACTGCGATGGCTTCAATTTCCAGCTTCACATCTTTCGGCAAACGCGCGACCTGTACACAGCTCCGGGTCGGGTAGGTCGCCTGATGCTCATCGAAGAACTGCTTATAGACTTCGTTGATGGTGGCAAAATCATTCAGATCGGTGATGAACACGGTCATCTTGATGATATCGCCCACGCTCAGCCCGGCAGCAACCACGATCGCTTTGACGTTTTCGAGGCTTAAACGCGCCTGATCTTGCACATCAGCCGGGATCTCACCGGTTTGTGGGCAAACCGGAATTTGCCCGGAGGTGAAGACCATGCTGCCTAAATCAACGCCCTGAACATAAGGGCCGATTGCGCCTGGGGCACGTTGCGTTTCGATAATCTTTTTCATACATCCTCCGGCGTCAGAGCGCCTGGGTAAAAGTACGTGAAATAACATCCTGTTGCTGTTCACGGGTCAGTGCGTTGAAGCGCACGGCGTAGCCAGAGACACGGATTGTCAGGTTAGGATATTTTTCCGGGTGCTCGATGGCATCCAGCAGCATTTCCCTATTCATTACGTTGACGTTGAGGTGTTGACCGCCTTCGACATCCGCTTCGTGGTGGAAATACCCATCCAGCAGGCCGACAAGGTTGGTTTTACGTACTGGATCTTCTTTGCCCAGCGCCGCAGGCACGATCGAGAAGGTGTACGAGATCCCGTCTTTGGCGTAGGTGAACGGCAGTTTCGCCACCGACGTCAGCGAGGCTACCGCACCTTTGCGGTCACGACCGTGCATCGGGTTAGCGCCCGGTGCGAACGGTGTACCCGCACGACGACCGTCTGGCGTGTTACCGGTTTTCTGGCCGTACACCACGTTAGAAGTGATAGTCAGAATCGACTGGGTAGGGACGGCGTTGCGATAGGTTGGCAGCGCTTTAATTTTCTTCATAAAGCGTTCAACCAGATCGCAGGCAATGCTGTCTACGCGCTCGTCGTTGTTGCCATACTGCGGATATTCGCCGTCGATTTCGAAATCCACCGCCAGGCCGTTTTCGTCACGGATCGGTTTCACGCGGGCATATTTGATGGCAGACAGGGAGTCCGTCGCCACCGACAGACCCGCGATGCCGCAAGCCATCGTGCGATAAACATCACGATCGTGCAGCGCCATCAGCGAGGCTTCATAGCTGTACTTGTCGTGCATGTAGTGGATGATATTCAGCGCGCTGATGTACTGCACTGCCAGCCAGTCCATGAAATGATCGAGGCTGTCCATCACTTTGTCGTAGTCCAGCACGTCGTCCATCAATGGTGCTGTTTTCGGCCCGACCTGAATCTTCAGCTTCTCATCCACCCCGCCGTTAATTGCGTACAGCAGTGTTTTCGCCAGGTTAGCGCGCGCACCAAAGAACTGCATCTGCTTACCAATCACCATTGGGCTGACGCAGCAGGCAATCGCGTAATCGTCGCTGTTGAAGTCAGTACGCATCAGATCGTCGTTTTCATACTGCAAGGAAGAGGTGACGATCGACACCTGCGCGGCATATTTTTTGAAGGCAATCGGTAATTCTTCCGACCAAAGAATGGTCAGGTTAGGTTCCGGTGCAGGCCCCATAGTGTGCAGGGTGTGCAAATAGCGGAAGGAGTTTTTGGTCACCAGCGTACGACCGTCCAGCCCCATCCCGCCGATCACTTCCGTCGCCCAGATTGGGTCGCCGGAGAACAGCGAATCAAATTCCGGTGTACGCAGGAAGCGTACCATACGGATCTTCATGATGAAGTGATCGATCAGTTCCTGTGCCTGCTGCTCATTGAGTACGCCAGCTTTAAAGTCGCGCTCAATGTAGATATCGAGGAACGATGCCGTGCGACCCAGCGACATCGCGCCGCCGTTCTGTGATTTCACTGCCGCCAGGTAAGCGAAGTAGAGCCACTGCACCGCTTCCTGCGCATTCTGCGCCGGGCGAGAGACATCAAAGCCATATTTCGCCGCCATTTCCTGAATCTGCAACAGCGCATGACGATGCTCTGCCAGCTCCTCACGCAGACGGATAGTGGCTTCCAGATCCTCGCCTTTTTCCAGACGGGACTGGAGATCGGCAAATTGCAGTTCGCGTTCACGCACCAGATAACTGATGCCATACAGCGCCACGCGGCGGTAGTCACCGATAATGCGCCCACGGCCATAACCATCTGGCAAACCAGTCAGTACACCCGATTTACGGCAGCGCAGCATATCCGGTGAGTAAACATCAAATACGCCCTGATTATGGGTTTTACGCAGATCGGTAAACAGATATTCAAATTCACTGTCCATTTCACGGCCATAGGCGTGGAATGAACTTTTAATCATATTAATGCCACCGAACGGATGCAGCGCACGCTTTAATGGCGCATCCGTTTGCAGGCCCACTATTTTTTCCAGCGGCTGGTTAATATATCCCGCATCATGAGCGGTAATGGTGGTGGCAATATTGGTATCGAAATCAACCGGCGCGTGGGTTGCGTTTTCAATACGAATGCCTTCCATCACCTTTTCCCACAATTCCGTGGTGGCTGGCGTCGCTTCAGCGAGGAAAGATTCATCGCCTTCATACGGTGTATAGTTATGTTGAATAAAATCGCGGACATTAATTTCGTTTTTCCAGTCCGTACCTTTAAAGCCAAGCCATGCGTCGGCGTACAGCTTATCGCTGGTATCAATATCTACCTTCATGAAAAATAATCTCTCTACAATACTTCAACTAAATTATGCAAATTCTGCGGACGCGTTCACTTTGCCTAAATGAATGGCATCCAAAGCAATCATTTTTTCTTCGTTGGTTGGGATAACGGCGCAAATGACACGGGCATTTTCACTGGAAACAATTCGCTCTCCACAGGAGTTAGAGCGATTATTCATTTCTGTATCAATCTCTACGCCTAATACAGCCAAATGTTCCATGACCAGACGACGAATTAAACTTGAATTTTCTCCTATTCCGCCGGTGAATATAATTCCATCCAGGCGACGTAATGAGGCTGCGTGTCCGGCAATATGACGGGCAATTCGGTGAACAAAGGTTTTAATTGCCAGTTGCGCGCGTTCGTGACCTTCATGCCAGGCTTTTTCCAGAACACGTAAATCCGAAGAAAGACCGGAAATACCTAATAATCCCGACTCTTTATTCACTACGCGTTCCAGGTCACCCAGGCTCTGGTTGGTTTGGCTGGCGACCCAGGACATCGCACCAAAGTCGACATCACCACTGCGGGTACCCATCATCAAGCCTTCCAGCGGCGTCATTCCCATTGAAGTGTCAACACTCTGACCGTTGCGAACTGCGCAGATTGACGCGCCATTGCCAAGATGCGCCACAACCAGGCCGGAGTCATCTTCCGCCAGATTCAGCAAAGAATGTGCGCGCTGGGAAACATAGCGGTGCGACGTGCCGTGGAAACCATAACGGCGTACACCTAACTCTTCATAATATTTCCACGGCAGGCCGTATAAATAAGCTTCCGGAGCCATCGTCTGGTGGAAACTGGTATCAAATACCGCCACCTGAGTTACGCCAGGAAATAATTGCTGCGCCGATTCAATACCACTTAAATTGGCGTAATTATGCAGGGGTGCCAGTGGAGAAACGCGACGGATATTATCAATGACTTCATCGGTAATAATGGCGGACTCGGTAAAAATACTGCCGCCGTGAGCGATGCGGTGGCCAATTAAGGCCACGCTGTCATTTAAATTCCGTTTTTCCAGTTCAAATGCAATTGCCTTCAATGCACCTTCGTAGCTGTGGTGAGCCAGCGGTGCTGGCTCTCCCCCATTTACGGATAAGAATGCATTTTCCGAGTTAATACCGTCGGCAATACCTGACATTAATACTTCACAGTCGCTGGCATCGAGCACGGAAAACTTAATCGAAGACGAACCACAGTTAATAACCAAAACAACCGGAAATTCATTCATCTCTTTTCTCATCCTGAGTTACGGATTAAAACAGTTTGTATACGATGTTCAGGATGGTCAGCAGACCAATCACGGTAACAAACACGTTATCCAGACGACCACGGTATTTCGCCAGAGACGGCGCTTTACGGATGGCATACATCGGCAACAGGCACAGCAGGGATGCGATAATCGGTGCGCCCATGGCTTCAATCAGGTCGAGGATGTTCGGGTTGGCGTAGGCAACAACCCAGGTGGAGCCCATGATGAAGATCATGCTGAGAGTATTCAGTTTACCCAGCGACACTTTGGTTTTGTCACCTTTATAACCGAACTTCAGAATCAGGCCATTCAAGCCTTCCAGCGTCCCCAGATAGTGACCGAAGAAAGATTTGAAGATAGCCACGAGTGCGATGATGGAAGCCGCATATTCCAGTGTAATCGCGAACGTTGTTTTGGTACCGGTCATGGACGCAAAGTGGTTAGCCAGATAAGAAAGCACTGGAATATTCTGCGCTTTGGCTTCCGCCATGTTGGCCGGAGACAGCGTAAACAGGCAGCTAAAGGCAAAGAACATCACCACTGCAACCATCAGCATGCTGGCACGAGAAATGATTTGGGAACATTTACGTTCGGTGAAGTCGCGACCGAAGTCTTTCTCATACTCTTCACGTTTAGAAACCACGAAGGAAGAGACGATTGGCGAGAAGTTAAAGGAGAAAACCATGATGGAAATCCCCAGCCAGACAGTGATCAGGATACCGTCATGACCGGTTAACGACAGCGAACCGAGGTCAACCTGGTCGATAACTGCAGAGTTCCAGTAAGGGATCAGCGACAGAGAAATCAGCACCAGGCTGGCGATAAACGGCCATACCAGGTAGCTCATCACTTTAACCATCAGATCCTTACCAAACCAGATGACGAAAGCCATCAGCAGCAACAGGAACAGCGCCACAAAGCCGCGATTCAGCGGTGCAAAGCCGAGCTGGTTTTCCCAGAAGGTCATAAAGGTGTTGGTAATAGTAACGCCATAAATCCACAGCAGTGGGCAAATCGCGAAGAAGTACAGGAACGTGATAACCACGCCGCCAGTTTTACCAAAATGCTCTTCCACCGTTTCCGTAATGTTGCCGGAAGGGTTAGAGCCAGAAAGACACAGACGCGCCAGCGCCCGGTGGCAATAAAATGCGATGGGGTATGCTAATACCAACATCAGAAGAATCGGGATCAGTCCGCCAAAACCTGCGCGGATAGGGAAGAACAGCACCCCGGCGCCGATTGCCGTACCAAACAAGCCTAACGTCCATGTGGTATCTGATTTACGCCAGGACGATTGTTTTGTCTGGCTGGATACAATGCTATCTGAAGTACTCATATCCTATCCTCAACGAATTAATTAAGCGTCAACGAAACCGGTGATTTGAGAGACGCGAGAAAGATCGATATTGCCGCCGGAAATAATACTGACGGTTTTTCTGTTTTGAATATATTGGTCTAATTTACCGCTTAATAATGCAGCACATGCCAGAGCGCCTGCGCCTTCGGTGACGACTTTATTGCGCTGAATTAAGGCAATCATACTGTTTCTGATTTCATCTTCGCTGACCAGCACGATGTCATCGACTAATTCACGAACGATTTCGTAAGTTAAATTACCCGGGCGGGAGACATCACAACCATCCGCCAGGGTGCCGGTAGTTCGGTGCGTGGTTATTTCTCCGGAGTGGAAAGAAGCCGCCATGCCGTGAACGTTTTCTGACTGTACGCCAATAACACGAATGGTCGGGTTAATAGATTTTATTGCCACCGCAATACCAGCAATTAAACCGCCACCACCAATTGGCACAATCACGTTATCGACATCATAGAGATCTTCCATAATTTCCAGACCAATCGTTCCCTGGCCAGCAATCACTTTCGGATCATCGTAAGGTGGGATAAAAATACGGCCTTCCATTTCGACAATTTCGCTCACTTTAGCGATAGTGTCGTTGAAGTTATCACCATGCAGAACGACTTCTGCGGAGTAGTCGCACGTTGCCGCTACTTTGGATTTCGGCGCGCCTTTTGGCATCACCACTTTACCGTCGATACCCAGCATCGCGCAGGAGAGCGAAACCCCTTGCGCATGGTTGCCCGCAGAGCAGGCCACTACACCTTTACGTTTTTCCGCATCGGTCAGTGAACTTAATTTATTAAATGCGCCACGAATTTTAAATGAACCGGTACGCTGCATGTTTTCGAATTTGAGGAATATTTCACCTTTGCAACGTTCACTAAAATAGTTGGAGCGAGGCATGCCTGTTTTATAAATTCGCCCAGCCAGTCGTTGTTTAGCTTCAATGATGTCATCAATAGCAACCGGGAGATCGTATGTAATATGCATTATAAAACCTCTTAGCCTGAATTAAATATGTAGGTAACCGTAACCGACACCTGCAAAACAGACAGGTGGATTATTTATGTTTAAATAAAAACAAATAACTAACCAACTTCAATTAATTGCCTTCGTCTACACCCATTATAAGATGAATACTCTTTGGCTAATTCCACCAAAACCGATGCTGCTTTTTTAATACGATAATTTTTCGACCATACCGCGGCATATTGTGCCACAGGTAATGTTTCTTCAACCGGAATAGTAATAAATTGATTTGAACCAAAAGGTGATGTCATATCACAAGGAATTACAGTTAAGAAATCAGCATTGAGAACAAGATTATAAATTGTCACGACTGAGTCGGTTTTAACGATGTTTTCAATACTGATGCCATTCCTTTGTAACGTAGTAAGTAGCTCGCTGTAGTACCCCATATTGGTTTGTGGCAACACCCACTGTTCGTTCTTCAACGACTCCAGCGTGGTGGTGCCGGTGCATGTTCGGGACTTACTGGCTACCAGCACAAACTCGGACTCGAACAGCGGCTCAACATGTAAATCCTGAAGCTTCATTTCTGCGCTTAACGTACCAATCGCAAAATCCAGTCGACCGTCGCGGATTGCCGGTAAGAACGAAGACAGTTGCGCTTCATACATAGAAACCTGCGCTTTCGGGAACACCTCTTTGAACTTGTTGATCATCCCTGACATAAAAGTAAAACCAATCAATGAAGGAAAACCAAATGAGACTTCCACCACCGCCTCAGAAGACATACCGCTTATCTCATTAACCATATTTTTCATTTCACGGGTAATGGATTCGGAACGGGAGAGTAACAATTGACCGGCAGGTGTTAATGTTACACCGGTATTTTTCCGCACCACTAATTCCACGCCAAAATAATCTTCAATATCGTTAATGATTTTACTGACAGCCGGTTGAGTTAACCCTAATTCTTTTGCAGCCGAGCCGATAGAACCACTTCTAATGACTTCCTGAAAGACTACCAGGTGTTGCGTTTTCGGAAGAAGAATAGTGCTCATAACGACCTACGTTAATTACCTCATTGACGGCATGAAGTGTATCAAAATGAAATGAACAGGATATGTGCGACCACTCACAAATTAACTTTCAATACTTTCCATGGTATCGTTATTCCAATTAAATATCTTTATATATCAATAAGTTAAAGTATAAAAATCAGCATAAACCCTGATTTTTGTCAAAAAAAATGACGGGGATAACCATATTTTATGGCGATAACATCATTCGTTATGTGGTTAATACAAAAAAGGGGCTGAGACCATATTTCAAGCAATTACCGGATAATTACCAGGCAAATTTTGAGTTAAATTTAATGAGCAAGTTCTCAAATTTTATTATAAATAAATCATTTTCAGCGATAAATAATGCGGCACGTCACATTTTTTCACGCTATTTGTTGGAGAACAAACATTTATTTTATCAATATGTTAAAATTTCGAATACAGGTATTGATCATCTCGAACAATTGATTAACGTCAACTTTTTCTCTTCTGACAGGACGTCATTTTGTGAATGCAATCGTTTTCCATAAATTCTTCTCCCCTCATAGGTGACGAATAGCATTTTGTGTTGAGGATCACAAAACGAATAATTGCTGGTCGCCGCGATAAGGTCAGCCAAAGACAACAAGGGGAATTTTCACAGAGCTTTTGATCGGCGTAGGCCACAGAATGTTGCTTCGTTTACTGTAATGCCGGGTAAATGAGCGTTTTTTGATAGTGCGAAAGTGCCGTGCGAGGAAAATAAGCATCTATTATTGTTTGTCATGATGACAAGGCAGGCATCAATGAAAGGCTTCCCAATTGCACATATTTTTCACCCTTCAATCCCGCCAATGCACGCAGTGGTTAACAATCACAACAGAAATATTGATTATTGGACGGTAAAAAGAAAGTTTGCAGAAATTGTCTCCACCAATGACGTTAATAAAATATACAGTATAAGTAATGAACTGCGGAGAGTATTATCTGCAATTACTGCATTGAACTTCTATCAAGGCGATGTTCCTTCTGTCATGATTCGAATCCAACCGGAAAATATGAGTCCATTCATCATAGATATTTCTACAGGAGAACATGACGATTATATCATACAAACATTAGATGTAGGCACTTTTGCACCTTTTGGCGAACAATGTACTTGCTCAGCCGTCAATAAAAAAGAGCTGGAGTGTATTAAGGAGACGATTTCTAAGTATTGTGCAAAATTCACCCGAAAAGAAGCCATCTTAACCCCCCCTACGTACTTTAATAAAACCTCCATTCCTTCAGATTGTTGGCAAATTCTCTTTTTTTCACCCGATCATTTTAATAATGATTTTTATTGATTATTTATGAAGGATAAAATAATGTCCCCTGTTTCATCAATTGGTAATGATATTAGTAGTGATTTAGCCCGTCGAAAAATGAATGACCTTCCTGAAAGCCCCATAGGAAATAACCTCGAAGCACTAGCACCAGGCATAGAAAAACTAAAACAGACCTCTATTGAAATGGTCACTTTACTTAACGCGTTACAACCAGGTGGGAAATGCATTATCACTGGTGATTTTCAAAAAGAATTAGCGTACTTACAAAATGTAATTCTTTATAATGACTCCTCTCTTCGTATGGATTTTTTTGGTTATAACGCCCGAATTATTCAACGATCAGACAATACCTGTGAACTTACAATTAATGAACCGTTAAAAAACCAGGAAATATCCACAGGCAATATCAATGTTAATTGCCCATTGAAAGACATTTACAATGAAATCAGGAGGTTGAACGTAATCTTTAGTTGTGGGACTGGAGGTATAGTTGATCTATCCTCTCTGGACTTACGGAATGTCGATTTAGAACTTTATGATTTTACAGATAAACATATGGCCAATACAATTTTAAATCCTTTTAAATTGGATGACACAGATTTTACTAATGCCAACATGTTTCAGGTAAATTTCGTTAGTTCAAAACAAAACGCCACAATCTCATGGGATTATTTACTAAAAATAACGCCTGTTATAACAAGCATTAACGATATGTATTCTGAAGAAAAAATTAAGCTTGTCGAAAGTTGTTTAAATGCGCTTGGAGATATTACCGAAGAACAATTAAAAATTATGAGACTTGCAATTATAGAATCTATACCAAGAGCAACTCTAACAGATGAATTAGAAAATGAATTAACAAAAGAAATATATAAAAGCTCATCGAAAATTAACAATTACTTGAACAGAATTAAATTACCAGAGATGAAAGTATTCTCATTAGAAAAAATAGATTATTACATCGATATAATCATTAAAGATTATGAAAGCGTCAAAGAAAATGCTTATCTTATCGATCCAAAAAATAATTACAATACAGATTTAAACATAGAGGATTCTAGCTCAGAGGAATTCCTTTCAGATAATACACTCGAGAAAGACGAAAATTCTCCTGACAATTGCTTTGAGGTTGTAAAATATAACACATATGAAGCATATAACTCAGAGAAGCAATATTTTACCAGAGAGGACTATACGTATGATTACGACCTTTTAAATGCAATATAGACTTAATAATTTCTTACAAAGTCTATTATTTATACCGTAGATATTTATTCATCTTACACTATGCTCCAAAAAGCAAAAACCCGCCAGTTTACGCTGCCGGGTTTTCGTTAAAAGAGGTGAAACTGACCGATAAGCCGCTTTCTTTTGAGTATAGTGTCGTGGACAGTCATTCATCTTTCTGCCCCTCCAAAAGCAAAAACCCGCCGAAGCGGGTTTTTACGTAAAACAGGTGAAACTGACCGATAAGCCGGGTTCTGTCGTGGACAGTCATTCATCTAGGCCAGCAATCGCTCACTGGCTCAAGCAGCCTACCCGGGTTCAGTACGGGCCGTACCTTATGAACCCCTATTTGGCCTTGCTCCGGGTGGAGTTTACCGTGCCACGGACTGTTACCAGCCGCGCGGTGCGCTCTTACCGCACCCTTTCACCCTTACCTGATCCCGCTTGCGCGGGCCATCGGCGGTTTGCTCTCTGTTGCACTGGTCGTGGGTTTCCCCCCCAGGCGTTACCTGGCACCCTGCCCTATGGAGCCCGGACTTTCCTCCCCTCCGCCCGTCTCCCCCGAAGAGGACGACGACGAAGCGGCGACTGTCTGGTCAGCTTCGGCGCGCAGTATAGAGGGTTTGCGCGCCCTTGTCACCCCACGTTGCGCATTCCAATCGCCAGTGTCGCGGCGATATTACGTGAAGCACGGTAAATATTGTCATAAGCCCCGCGGAATGCTTCGTCCAACGTACCAATACTGGTCAATACGCTGAAGACCGCATCAATGCCATGCTGATGTACAACGCCAACATCATTGGTCAGGCTACCCGCAATGCCAATAACCGGTTTATGGTACTTTTTCGCCACGTTTGCGACGCCAATCGGAACCTTGCCGTGTATACTCTGGCTGTCAATACGCCCTTCACCGGTGATCACCAGCGTACAATCGTGAATATGTTCCTCCAGATTCAGCGCCGTAGTGACTATTTCAATACCACTTTTCAGTTCTGCACCAAGAAACGCCATCAGCGCCGCGCCCATACCACCCGCAGCTCCTGCGCCGGGGACATCTTTCACATCAACATGCAGCGCTTTTTTAATGACATCGGCATAGTGAGAGAGGTTATTGTCCAGCTCGACAATCATCGCTTCACTGGCTCCCTTTTGTGGGCCAAAGATGCGCGATGCGCCGTTATCACCCACCAGCGGATTGGTGACATCACAAGCGACGCGAATGACGCAATCTTTTAAGCGCGGATCGAGGCCGGAAATATCAATATCATTCAGAGTATTAAGACTACCGCCGCCAAAACCAATTTCATTGCCGTTGGCGTCGCATAATTTCGCCCCCAGCGCCTGTACCATGCCTGCGCCGCCATCATTTGTAGCGCTACCGCCAATGCCGATAATAATGTTTGTCGCGCCGCTCTCCAGCGCCTGCAGAATTAACTCGCCTGTGCCGCGTGAAGTGGTCACGAGTGGATCACGTTTTTCCGCAGGTACCAGCTCCAGCCCACTGGCCGCCGCCATTTCAATAAACGCGGTTTTGCCATCGCCGGAGATCCCCCAACTGGCATCCACTTTCTCGCCCAGCGGCCCTGTAACCCAGGCGTGACGTTCAGAACCCTGGGTAGCTGCAATCATCGCTTCCACCGTTCCTTCGCCACCATCGGCAACCGGAACAGAAACGTACTGTGCATCAGGAAAAATTTCCCGAAATCCTTTTTCTATCGCCTGCGCAACCTCGCTGGCAGATAAACTTTCTTTATAAGAGTCTGGGGCGATTACGATTTTCATACCTATGCCTGTTACCACATGACGCCGGAGGGCGTTTCTCTTATTCGGCCTGGATTCCAGGCCCGGATTGCAATACGCCATCCGGGCACGACGTCATTAGCGAGTAACTTCGACTTTCGCCAGTTTTTCGTAGTAGCACGCCAGGGCGCTATGATCCGCCGTTCCTAAACCATCTGCACGCAGTGCCTGCATCATCTCCATAACCGCAGCTGTGAGCGGCAGTTGCGCGCCGACGCCGTGAGAAGTATCCAGCGCATTCGCCAGGTCCTTAATATGCAGATCAATGCGGAAGCCCGGCTTGAAGTTGCGGTCCATCACCATCGGCGCTTTGGCATCCAGCACGGTACTGCCCGCCAGCCCACCGCGAATTGCCTGATAAACCAGGTCCGGGTTAACGCCCGCTTTAGTTGCCAGCGTTAACGCTTCTGACATCGCGGCAATATTCAGCGCCACAATGACCTGATTTGCCAGTTTGGTGACGTTACCTGCACCGATTTCCCCGGTATGCACCACGGAACCCGCCATCGCTTTCATCAAATCATAGTATTTGTCGAAAATAGCCTTGTCGCCGCCCACCATCACTGACAGCGTACCGTCGATAGCTTTCGGTTCACCGCCGCTCACCGGAGCATCCAGCATATCAATGCCTTTCGCTTTCAGCGCTTCGCTGATTTCACGGCTTGCCAGCGGTGCGATAGAACTCATATCGATCAATACCGTACCAGGCTTCGCGCCTTCAATAATGCCATTCTCACCCAGCGCCACCTCTTTCACATGAGGGGAGTTTGGCAGCATGGTTATGATGACGTCGCACTGTTCAGCGATCGCTTTAGCCGTAGAGGCTGTTTCTGCACCTGCAGCAATCACGTCAGCAATAGCTTCTGGGTTACGGTCAGCAACCACCAGCGAGTAACCTGCTTTCAGAAGGTTTTTACTCATTGGTTTACCCATAATCCCCAGGCCAATAAAACCAACTTTCATAGTCATATCAATCATCTCTCTTGTTGCGGTGGTGGTTATTTTTTAAAGGTATCAGCCAGTTTCTGAGTGGCAGAGCGGAAGACGCCGAGATCGCTGCCGACAGCCACAAACGTCGCACCCCATTCCAGATAACGACGCGCATCGGCTTCGACCGGTGCGAGGATACCGCTGGGTTTGCCGTGCGCACTGGCACGGTTAAAAATATGCTGAATTGCTTTTTGTACATCCGGGTGCGAGGCATTGCCGAGATGGCCTAATGCCGCAGCCAGATCGCTGGGGCCGACGAAGATACCGTCTACACCTTCGGTAGCGGCAATGGCATCGACGTTATCTACGCCCTGCTGACTTTCTATCTGGACCAGAATGGTGATGTTCTTGTTCGACTGAGCGAAATAATCCGCCACGGTGCCAAACATATTGGCGCGGTGAGAAACGGAGACGCCGCGAATGCCTTCCGGTGGGTAACGGGTTGATGCCACCGCCTGCTCTGCTTCCTCTTTTGTTTCTACAAAAGGAATCAGGAAGTTATAGAAACCGATATCCAGAAGACGCTTAATAATTACCGGCTCGTTGGTCGGCACTCGCACTACTGGCGCGCTGGCGCTGCCTTTCAGGGCCATTAACTGCGGAATAAACGTGGAGATATCGTTTGGCGCATGTTCGCCATCCAGCACCAGCCAGTCAAACCCAGCCAAACCAAGGACTTCAGTGCTAATCGGGTTAGAGAGTGCTGACCAGCAACCAATTTGTACCTGTTTCGCAGCCAGTGCGGCTTTGAATTTATTCGGGAAAACATCGTTATTCATCGCTTATACCTTTGCTTATTTCTGCAATTCCATACGTTTAATGTCGCCAACTACGAAGAGGTAGCAGACCATCGCCATCAGCGCTGAACATCCCACGAAAACCAGTGCTGCATTGAAGGAGTGCAGTTCACTTACCAGGTAGCCAATCACCAGTGGAGTGACAATGGAGGCAACATTGCCAAAGACGTTAAAGACGCCGCCGCAGAGACCAACAATCTCTTTCGGCGCGGTGTCAGAAATCACTGGCCAGCCCAGCGCACCAAATCCTTTGCCAAAGAAAGCCAGCGCCATCAGCATGACCACCAGCGTGGTGTTGTTGGTGTAGTTACATAAGATGATGGTGGAAGCCAGCAACATTCCCAGCACAATCGGTAGCTTACGTGCCAGGGTCAGGGACAAACCGCGTTTGATCAGATAATCCGAGAAGACACCTCCCAGCACGCCGCCCGCAAAGCCACACAGTGCCGGAATCGAGGCGACCAGACCCACTTTCAGAATCGACATGCCTTTTTCCTGCACCAGATAAATTGGGAACCAGGTGAGGAAGAACCAGGTGATGGTGTTGATAAAATATTGTCCGAAAAATACGCCCAGCATCATGCGGTTAGAGAGCAATTGCTTGATGTAATGCAGTTTGGGACCGCTTGCTGCCGCACTGCCCGGCTTTTTGTGGTCCATATCGACCACCGCGCCATTTTCTGAGATAAACTTCAGCTCTTCCGCAGACATACGTGGGTGATCTGTCGGGTTATGAATCAACTTGATCCACAGCGCCGTCAGCACAAAACCAATTACCCCCATAACGGTAAAGACGTGCTCCCAGCCCCAGGCGAAAGTCAGCCAGCCAAGCAGCGGCGAAAAGAGCGCCAGCGAGAAATATTGCGCCGAGTTAAAGATGGCGGAGGCAGTACCACGTTCTTTCGTTGGGAACCAGGCGGCGACAATACGGGCGTTCGCCGGGAATGATGGCGCTTCCGAGAATCCCAGCATAAAGCGCATAAAGAACATGGAGATCCCTGCCCAGGCCAGCGGGAACATATCAACAAAGCCTTGCAGGAAGGTGAACAGCGACCAGAAAAAGAGGCTGTAGGTGTAAACTTTTTTCGAGCCAAACTTATCAAGCAACCAGCCGCCGGGAATTTGCATCAGCAGGTAGGCCCAGCCAAAAGCGGAGAAGATGTAACCCATCGAAACCGCACTTAACTGCAACTCTTTTGCCACTTCGGTACCAGCAATAGACAGCGTTGCACGATCGGCGTAGTTAACGGCGGTAACAATAAAAATAATCAGTAATATTAAATAGCGGGTATGCACGCCTTTCTTTTTTACGTCAACGGTGTCCAGAATCATTTTATTTACCTCGGGTACTTATGCTGATTTTTATTATTATGGGGAAGGTGTTATTTATGAGTTTTATTTATGCCGTTACGACAATGAACTCGGGAATTAGTATAAGCAGCGGGAGAATAATAATCATTGTGCAAATGCTAATTTAATCAGTACTATTTAAATATTATTTTGAGCATATGCACATAAGGTTGCGCGCTAAAGCACAGATTTGCGCTTTACCTTACCTGGCGGCACTGCAATCCCTGAAATGATTGACATTGATCACATTTCTGCGTTTAAACTCCTGACATTCTTATTTCACCCAATGAAGTCATTTATTTTTAAATGAGACCAGGTCCTCATTTTAATAACCCCTGGCTGGAGAATATTGCACAATGGCCAACATCGAAATCAGACAAGAAACGCCAACTGCGTTTTATATAAAAGTTCACGACACAGATAATGTGGCAATTATTGTTAATGATAATGGCCTGAAAGCAGGAACGCGTTTTCCGGATGGCCTGGAATTAATTGAACATATTCCCCAGGGGCATAAAGTCGCATTGCTGGACATTCCGGCTAATGGTGAAATTATTCGTTATGGCGAAGTGATTGGTTACGCCGTGCGCGCAATCCCACGCGGAAGCTGGATCGACGAATCAATGGTTGTACTACCGGAAGCGCCGCCGTTACACACGCTGCCACTGGCAACCAAAGTGCCGGAACCCTTACCGCCGCTGGAAGGATACACCTTTGAAGGCTATCGCAATGCCGATGGCAGCGTGGGCACCAAAAACCTGCTCGGCATCACCACCAGCGTCCACTGTGTGGCAGGCGTGGTGGACTACGTAGTAAAAATCATTGAACGCGATCTGCTGCCGAAATACCCGAACGTCGATGGCGTGGTGGGGCTGAATCATCTGTACGGTTGTGGCGTGGCGATTAACGCTCCGGCGGCGGTGGTGCCCATTCGGACCATTCACAACATTTCGCTTAACCCAAACTTTGGCGGCGAGGTGATGGTGATTGGCCTGGGTTGCGAGAAATTACAGCCAGAACGCCTGCTGGTCGGCACGGATGATGTACAAGGTATTCCGCTGGAGAACGCCAGTATTGTCAGCTTGCAGGATGAAAAGCATGTCGGTTTTCAGTCCATGGTCGAGGATATTTTGCAGGTCGCCGAACGCCATTTGCACAAACTGAATCAACGGCAGCGAGAAACCTGTCCGGCTTCAGAACTGGTTGTCGGCATGCAGTGCGGCGGTAGCGATGCGTTTTCTGGCGTAACGGCAAACCCGGCGGTTGGGTATGCGTCTGATCTACTGGTGCGCTGCGGCGCAACGGTGATGTTTTCAGAAGTCACGGAAGTGCGTGACGCGATCCATCTGCTGACACCACGCGCAGTGAACGAAGAGGTCGGCAAACGGCTGCTGGAGGAGATGGAGTGGTACGATAACTATCTCAATATGGGAAAAACCGACCGCAGCGCCAACCCTTCGCCGGGCAACAAGAAAGGCGGTCTGGCAAATGTGGTGGAGAAGGCACTCGGCTCCATTGCGAAATCGGGTAAAAGTGCGATTGTTGAAGTGCTGTCACCGGGTCAACGTCCGACCAAACGTGGATTAATTTACGCGGCCACACCTGCCAGCGATTTTGTCTGTGGCACACAACAGGTGGCTTCAGGGATTACCGTGCAAGTGTTTACGACCGGTCGCGGTACGCCGTACGGCCTGATGGCGGTACCCGTCATTAAAATGGCGACCCGCACCGAGCTGGCGAACCGCTGGTTTGATTTAATGGATATTAATGCGGGCACCATCGCTACCGGCGAAGAGAGCATTGAAGAGGTGGGCTGGAAGTTGTTCCACTTTATTCTCGACGTCGCCAGCGGGAAGAAGAAAACCTTCTCAGATCAATGGGGACTGCATAACCAGCTGGCGGTGTTTAACCCGGCACCGGTGACCTGATTTCTTTTGGAACGTCCCTCGCAAAACATGGCCTTAGTGCCATGTTTTTATTGTTTAAAGTCCCCTCGTCCATTAATAATGCATTTGCATTACCTTAGTTCAAGCTTATAATTTGAGCAGAAAACAGGCTGTAAAAGGACAGTGAATCATGCCCGCTAATGCTCGCTCTCACGCTGTACTGACCACTGAATCAAAGGTCACGATACGCGGACAAACAACTATCCCCGCGCCAGTGCGTGAGGCCTTAAAACTGAAGCCAGGCCAGGACAGCATTCATTACGAAATTCTGCCTGGTGGGCAAGTATTTATGTGCCGACTGGGAGATGAACAGGAGGATCATACTATGAATGCATTTTTGCGTTTTCTGGATGCAGATATCCAGAACAACCCGCAAAAAACTCGTCCATTCAACATTCAACAAGGAAAGAAACTTGTCGCTGGCATGGACGTCAACATTGATGATGAGATTGGCGACGACGAATAATGGATTTTCCACAAAGGGTTAATGGTTGGGCGCTATATGCTCATCCCTGTTTTCAGGAAACCTACGACGCTTTAGTTGCCGAAGTCGAGACATTAAAGGGAAAAGATCCTGAAAATTATCAGAGAAAAGCCGCCACAAAGTTATTGGCGGTAGTCCATAAAGTGATTGAGGAGCATATCACGGTCAATCCATCATCACCGGCATTCCGTCATGGCAAGTCGTTAGGCTCTGGGAAAAATAAAGACTGGTCACGGGTAAAATTTGGTGCTGGTCGTTATCGTCTCTTCTTTCGTTATAGTGAAAAAGAGAAAGTCATCATTCTGGGATGGATGAACGATGAAAACACTCTGCGCACCTACGGTAAAAAAACAGATGCCTATACCGTATTCAGCAAAATGTTAAAAAGAGGACATCCTCCTGCCGACTGGGAAACCCTCACCCGAGAGACAGAAGAACCCCATTGATGGTGTTCACAATGCCCGCCGAACGCATTCGTGTTGACCAGCGGGCACCCTTTCTCACTCCCCGACCAGAATCACTTCAACCCCAGCCTTTCGCAGCCCTTCCAGGCTATCCGCAGGAATGCCTTCATCAACAATGATCATGTCGATACGTTGAGTATCAATGATCTTATGTAAACTGGAACGATTGAATTTACTGGAATCGGTGACCACGATGATCCGTTCCGCAACTTCGCACATCCGGCGGTTTAAACGGGCTTCATCTTCATTATGCGTACTGACGCCGCGCTCCAGATCGATCGCATCTACACCAAGAAACAGCATATCGAAGTGGTAATTTTGCAGCGATTGCTCAGCCTGATCGCCGTAAAAAGATTGCGACTGACGGCGCAAATGCCCGCCGGTCATCAGCAGCTCAACGCCTTCCGCTTCCAGCAACGCATTAGCCACGTTCATACCGTTGGTCATCGCAATTACGTCAGTGTGCTTGCGCATCAGACGAGCAATCTCAAAAGTGGTGGTCCCGGAATCGAGGATCACCCGATGACCTGGCTGAATCAACTCAACGGCAGCTTTCGCAACGCTGCGTTTCATCGCGGTGTTCAGCGCGCTTTTATCTTCCACTGATGGCTCGACTGACGGCGTGGTGCTATCGCAGATCAACGCGCCGCCATAGGCACGCACAGCGATCCCCTGCTTTTCCAGAAACGCCAGATCGTTGCGGATCGTCACAGTAGATACGCCATACAATGCCGACAGATCGTTAACCTGCACACTCCCTTGCTGTCGCAGACGCTGAATGATCTGTTCTCGTCGCTCGCTGGTGCCTGTCATTCGCTTCTCACCTGAAGCGTCGGTATTACTCATAGTAAGTCCTTTCGTAAAACTTTCGTTTCATTTCGTTTTGCCTATTAACGCCTTTCTATTAAGCAAATGCAAGCCCACCTTACCCATTGGCGCAAGCTACTCTCGTTTCAGTGGCTTTCATTATGTTTCTTTTGTGAATCAGATCAGAAAACTATTATCTTTCGTTTTATTTTTATCTCACCATGGCGCAGTATCAACTGAAACAAAACGAAAGATTAATATCGCAGTAATCTGAACTGGAGAGGAAAGTGAAACATCTGACAGAAATGGTGAGACAGCACAAAGAGGGCAAAACAAATGGAATTTATGCCGTTTGTTCCGCACATCCGCTGGTGCTGGAAGCTGCAATCCGCTACGCCAGTGCAAACCAAACGCCGTTACTGATTGAAGCAACCTCCAATCAGGTAGACCAGTTCGGCGGTTATACTGGAATGACGCCCGCCGATTTTCGCGGCTTTGTTTGTCAGCTCGCCGACTCGTTGAATTTCCCACAGGATGCGTTGATTTTGGGAGGCGACCATCTGGGGCCAAACCGCTGGCAAAACCTGCCAGCCGCTCAGGCAATGGCCAATGCCGATGATTTGATTAAAAGCTACGTGGCGGCAGGATTCAAAAAAATTCACCTTGATTGCAGCATGTCCTGTCAGGACGATCCAATTCCCTTAACTGATGACATCGTGGCTGAACGCGCCGCACGTCTGGCGAAAGTGGCGGAAGAAACCTGTCTTGAACACTTTGGCGAAGCCGATCTGGAGTATGTCATTGGTACCGAAGTACCGGTACCTGGCGGCGCGCATGAAACCTTAAGCGAGCTGGCGGTCACCACGCCGGATGCCGCCCGCGCCACGCTGGAAGCCCATCGTCACGCCTTTGAAAAGCAGGGTCTGAGTGCCATCTGGCCACGCATCATTGCTCTGGTGGTACAACCCGGCGTCGAATTCGATCACACCAACGTTATTGATTATCAGCCCGTCAAAGCGACCGCCTTAAGCCAGATGGTCGAAAACTACGAAACGCTGATTTTCGAAGCGCACTCTACCGATTACCAAACGCCGCAATCGTTGCGCCAGCTAGTGATTGACCACTTTGCCATCCTGAAAGTTGGCCCGGCGCTGACCTTCGCCCTGCGTGAAGCTCTGTTCTCTCTGGCGGCGATTGAAGAAGAACTGGTACCAGCAAAAGCCTGTTCTGGTCTGCGTCAGGTGCTGGAAAACGTGATGCTCGACCGCCCGGAATACTGGCAAAGCCACTACCACGGTGACGGCAACGCACGTCGCCTGGCGCGTGGTTATAGCTACTCGGATCGCGTGCGCTATTACTGGCCGGACAGCCAGATTGATGACGCTTTCGCTCATCTGGTTCGTAATCTGGCGGATTCACCAATTCCGCTACCGCTCATCAGCCAGTATTTGCCGCTGCAATACGTGAAAGTTCGCTCCGGCGAGCTGCAGCCAACACCACGGGAACTCATTATCAACCATATTCAGGACATCCTGGCGCAGTACCACACAGCCTGTGAAGGCCAATAAGCAAAACAAAGAGGAACACGCTATGCCAAATATTGTTTTAAGCCGGATTGATGAGCGTTTGATTCACGGTCAGGTCGGCGTTCAGTGGGTCGGATTTGCGGGGGCAAATCTGGTGCTGGTAGCCAATGATGAGGTTGCCGAAGATCCGGTACAACAAAACCTGATGGAAATGGTACTGGCAGAAGGGATCGCCGTACGTTTCTGGACGCTGCAAAAAGTCATCGACAACATTCATCGCGCCGCCGATCGACAGAAAATCCTGCTGGTTTGTAAAACACCTGCCGATTTCCTGACGCTGGTGAAAGGTGGCGTTCCGGTGAATCGCATTAACGTTGGCAATATGCACTACGCCAATGGCAAGCAACAAATCGCCAAAACGGTTTCTGTAGATGCGGGCGATATCGCAGCATTTAACGACCTGAAAGCCGCTGGGGTGGAATGCTTCGTTCAGGGCGTCCCGACAGAGCCTGCTGTGGACCTCTTTAAATTACTTTGAGGGATTCATCATGGAAATCAGTCTGTTGCAGGCATTCGCGTTGGGCATTATCGCCTTTATCGCTGGCCTGGATATGTTTAACGGCTTAACCCATATGCACCGCCCGGTGGTCCTCGGCCCGTTGGTCGGGCTGGTACTTGGCGATCTGCATACCGGTATTTTAACCGGCGGTACGCTGGAACTGGTGTGGATGGGGCTGGCCCCGCTGGCGGGTGCACAGCCGCCTAACGTGATTATCGGTACTATCGTCGGCACGGCGTTTGCCATTACTACCGGCGTGAAACCCGATGTCGCGGTCGGTGTCGCCGTACCTTTCGCTGTCGCAGTACAGATGGGGATTACCTTCCTGTTCTCGGTGATGTCTGGCGTGATGTCCCGCTGCGACCGGATGGCGGAGAACGCCGATACACGCGGCATTGAACGCGTGAACTATCTGGCACTGCTGGCACTCGGCACTTTCTATTTTCTCTGCGCTTTCCTGCCTATCTACTTCGGCGCAGAACATGCCAAAACCATCATTGATGTCCTGCCGCAACGATTAATCGACGGCCTCGGCGTCGCGGGCGGCATCATGCCAGCAATCGGTTTTGCCGTGCTGCTGAAAATCATGATGAAAAACGTCTACATCCCCTACTTCATCCTGGGCTTTGTTGCCGCAGCCTGGCTCAAGTTACCGGTGCTGGCTATTGCTGCCGCCGCGCTGGCGATGGCGCTGATCGATCTGCTGCGTAAATCTCCTGAACCGACTCAACCTGCGGCACAGAAAGAGGAATTTGAAGATGGCATCTAATCAAACCACCCTGCCGAACGTCAGTGAAAACGAAGAAACACTGCTGACTGGCGTCAATGAAAACGTGTATGAAGATCAGAGCATTGGCGCAGAGCTGACGAAAAAAGATATCAACCGCGTCGCCTGGCGTTCCATGCTGTTACAAGCGTCTTTTAACTACGAACGTATGCAGGCTTCCGGCTGGTTGTACGGTCTGCTGCCTGCTCTGAAAAAGATCCACACTAATAAACGCGACCTGGCGCGCGCCATGAAGGGGCATATGGGTTTCTTCAATACCCATCCGTTTCTGGTGACGTTTGTTATCGGCATTATCCTTGCGATGGAGCGTTCTAAGCAGGACGTTAACAGTATTCAGAGCACCAAAATTGCCGTCGGTGCGCCGCTCGGCGGGATTGGCGATGCGATGTTCTGGCTAACGCTACTGCCGATTTGTGGCGGGATAGGCGCAAGCCTCGCGCTACAAGGCTCTATTCTTGGCGCAGTCGTCTTTATTGTGCTGTTCAACGTGGTACACCTGGGGCTGCGTTTTGGTCTGGCGCATTATGCTTACCGCATGGGCGTGGCGGCGATTCCACTCATTAAAGCGAATACCAAAAAAGTCGGCCATGCTGCGTCTATCGTTGGGATGACGGTAATCGGCGCGCTGGTGGCAACCTATGTTCGTTTAAGCACCACGCTGGAAATCACAGCGGGCGACGCAGTGGTTAAGTTACAGGCTGATGTTATCGACAAACTGATGCCAGCCTTCTTACCGCTGGTCTACACCCTGACCATGTTCTGGCTGGTACGCCGCGGCTGGAGTCCGCTGCGCCTGATTGCAGTTACCGTGGTACTCGGCATCGTCGGTAAATTCTGTCATTTCCTTTAAATACAATGAGGTATTAGATGTTAAGTATTATTTTGACAGGGCATGGCGGATTTGCCAGCGGCATGGAAAAAGCAATGAAGCAAATCCTCGGCGAGCAATCGCAGTTTATTGCCATCGATTTTCCCGAAACCTCAAGCACCGCGCTGCTTACATCGCAGCTTGAAGAGGCCATCGCCCAACTCGATTGTGAAGACGGCATTGTTTTTCTGACGGATTTGCTGGGCGGCACGCCGTTTCGCGTAGCTTCAACGCTGGCGATGCAAAAACCGGGCTGTGAAGTGATCACCGGCACCAATTTGCAACTGCTACTGGAGATGGTGCTGGAGCGCGAAGGGTTAAGCGGTGAAGAGTTCCGTGTGCAGGCGCTGGAGTGTGGACACCGTGGGCTGACCAGTTTGGTGGACGAGTTAGGCCGCTGCCATGAAGAATGTCCGGTCGAGGAAGGAATATGACACACGTTCTGCGCGCCAGAAGGCTGCTGACTGAAGAGGGATGGCTCGATGACCATCAGTTGCGTATTGCTGACGGTGTAATCGCAGCAATCGAACCGATTCCAGTGGGCGTGACTGAACGCGATGCGGAACTGCTCTGCCCCGCTTACATCGACACCCATGTACACGGTGGTGCGGGCGTTGATGTAATGGATGACGCGCCGGATGTGCTCGACAAGCTGGCAATGCACAAGGCACGCGAAGGTGTCGGCAGTTGGTTACCGACCACCGTAACCGCGCCGCTTAATACCATTCATGCGGCGCTGAAACGTATTGCTCAACGTTGCCAACGCGGCGGACCTGGTGCGCAAGTGCTGGGGAGTTATCTCGAAGGACCATACTTCACGCCGCAGAATAAAGGCGCGCATCCGCCGGAGCTGTTTCGCGAGCTGGAAATTGCCGAGCTGGATCAGTTGATTGCCGTTTCTCAGCACACCTTGCGCGTGGTAGCGCTGGCACCGGAAAAAGAAGGGGCATTGCAGGCCATCCGCCATCTTAAACAGCAAAACGTACGGGTGATGCTGGGGCATAGCGCGGCGACCTGGCAACAAACCCGTGCCGCGTTTGACGCTGGTGCCGACGGCCTGGTGCATTGCTATAACGGGATGACAGGTTTACATCACCGCGAACCGGGAATGGTTGGCGCGGGATTAACGGACAAGCGCGCCTGGCTGGAACTGATAGCCGATGGTCATCATGTGCATCCGGCGGCGATGTCGCTGTGTTGTTGCTGTGCAAAAGAGAGAATCGTGCTCATCACCGACGCGATGCAGGCAGCAGGGATGCCGGATGGTCGCTATACGTTATGTGGTGAAGAAGTGCAGATGCACGGTGGCGTTGTCCGTACCGCGTCCGGTGGGCTGGCGGGCAGTACGCTGTCTGTCGATGCGGCAGTGCGCAACATGGTTGAGTTGGCGGGTGTAACGCCTGCCGAAGCCATCCATATGGCGTCGCTGCATCCGGCGCAAATGCTGGGTGTTGATGATGTTCTGGGATCGCTTAAACCGGGCAAACGCGCCAGCATCGTTGCGCTGGATAGCGGGCTGCATGTGCAACAAATCTGGATTCAGGGTCAATTAGCTTCGTTTTGATGGTTTGCTCCTTTATTGGGCCTTCACTTCCCCCGTAAGGCCTTTCTTTTTCTTTCGTTGTGCTCTGTGCAGGGTATCGGATGCGACGCTGACGCGTCTTCTTTGACCTACGGTACGCCGCATCCGGCAATCGGTGAACATAGCAACGTCATCACGCCATCCTTTAATCTTCCCTTGTCTTTTCTTTCAACGATCACAAATTTCGTTTTATTTCTTTTTTCTCCATTGAACTTTCAGTTTCTTTTCTATAGATTTTAATCAACGAAAGACATCACCAAGTGAAATGAAACGAAAGGTAAGCGAAAGCGACAACGCCCGACGTCAAGTTCATCAGACTAAGGATTGAGTTATGCCAGAAAATTACACCCCTGCTGCTGCCGCAACCGGTACATGGACTGAAGAAGAGATCCGCCATCAGCCTCGCGCATGGATCCGTTCACTCACCAACATCGACGCGCTACGTTCCGCGCTCAATAACTTCCTTGAACCGTTACTGCGCAAAGAGAATCTGCGGGTAATCCTGACCGGAGCCGGAACCTCGGCATTTATCGGTGACATCATCGCGCCGTGGCTCGCCAGCCATACAGGTAAAAACTTCAGCGCCGTACCGACCACCGATCTGGTCACCAATCCGATGGACTACCTGAATCCAGCTCATCCACTGCTGTTGATCTCCTTCGGTCGATCCGGCAACAGCCCGGAAAGCGTCGCCGCCGTGGAACTGGCAAATCAATTTGTACCCGAGTGCTATCACCTGCCGATCACCTGCAACGAAGCGGGCGCTCTTTACCAAAACGCGATCAACAGCGACAACGCGTTTGCCCTGCTGATGCCCGCAGAAACGCACGACCGCGGCTTTGCGATGACCAGCAGCATTACCACCATGATGGTCAGCTGCCTCGCGGTTTTCGCACCTGAGACGATCAACAGCCAGAGCTTCCGCGACGTGGCGGATCGTTGCCAGGCGATCCTGACCTCACTGGGCGATTTCAGCGAAGGTGTGTTTGGTTACGCACCGTGGAAACGGATCGTTTATCTCGGCAGCGGTGGCTTACAGGGCGCAGCACGCGAGTCGGCGCTGAAAGTACTGGAACTGACGGCGGGTAAACTGGCGGCCTTTTATGATTCCCCGACCGGATTCCGTCATGGCCCGAAATCGCTGGTCGATAACGAAACGCTGGTGGTGGTATTTGTCTCCAGCCACCCTTACACCCGTCAGTATGATCTTGATCTACTGGCTGAACTTCGCCGCGATAACCAGGCAATGCGCGTAATCGCCATCGCCGCGGAAAGCACAGACATCGTTGCTGCCGGTCCACATATTATCCTGCCGCCGTCCCGTCACTTTATCGACGTTGAGCAGGCATTTTGCTTCCTGATGTACGCCCAGACGTTTGCACTTATGCAGTCGCTGCACATGGGCAATACGCCGGATACCCCATCAGCCAGCGGCACCGTTAACCGCGTGGTGCAAGGCGTAATCATTCATCCGTGGCAGGCATAAGAGGATCGCATTATGAGCATTATCTCCACCAAATATCTGTTACAGGACGCCCAGGCCAATGGCTACGCGGTGCCTGCTTTTAACATTCATAACGCCGAGACGATCCAGGCGATCCTCGAAGTGTGCAGTGAAATGCGATCGCCGGTGATCCTCGCCGGAACGCCGGGGACCTTTAAACATATCGCGCTGGAAGAGATCTACGCCCTGTGTAGTGCCTATTCCACAACCTACAACATGCCACTGGCGCTGCATCTCGACCACCACGAATCGCTGGATGATATTCGCCGTAAAGTCCACGCAGGCGTGCGCAGTGCGATGATCGACGGCAGCCACTTCCCGTTTGACGAGAACGTGAAGCTGGTGAAATCGGTTGTCGACTTCTGCCACTCACAGGATTGCAGCGTGGAAGCAGAACTGGGTCGCCTGGGCGGTGTTGAAGATGACATGAGCGTTGACGCCGAAAGTGCATTCCTGACCGATCCACAAGAAGCTAAACGCTTTGTCGAACTGACTGGCGTCGACAGCCTGGCGGTAGCGATTGGTACGGCGCACGGCTTATACAGCAAAACGCCGAAGATTGATTTCCAGCGGCTGGCGGAAATTCGTGAAGTGGTGGATGTTCCTCTGGTGCTGCATGGTGCCAGCGATGTTCCGGATGAATTTGTCCGTCGCACTATTGAACTTGGCGTCACAAAAGTGAACGTTGCCACAGAATTAAAAATAGCCTTCGCTGGCGCGGTTAAAGCCTGGTTTGCGGAAAATCCGCAGGGTAATGATCCTCGTTATTATATGCGCGTCGGTATGGATGCGATGAAAGAAGTTGTCAGAAATAAAATTAATGTCTGTGGTTCAGCGAATCGAATTTCAGCATAATCATTAGTTTTTTATGATTTATCCCAATGTACTTCCCGATTAATATCGGGGAGTGCCTTAATGGTAAAGGAGATAACTAAACCTTAATAAATACATCAGTACAATATCGCAACAATAATATATTTAAAAAAATTATATTATTCAACTTTATGGTGAGGATTACACAATGAGCAGTCCAAATATTCTCTTAACCCGTATTGATAACCGTCTGGTTCACGGTCAGGTTGGCGTGACCTGGACATCTACCATCGGTGCAAATCTGCTGGTAGTCGTGGATGATGTTGTCGCTAACGATGATATTCAACAGAAATTAATGGGTATTACCGCGGAAACCTACGGCTTTGGCATTCGTTTCTTTACTATCGAAAAAACCATTAATGTCATCGGCAAAGCTGCACCGCATCAAAAGATCTTCCTGATTTGCCGTACGCCACAAACGGTACGTAAATTGGTAGAAGGTGGCATTGACCTGAAAGATGTCAACGTCGGCAATATGCATTTCTCGGAAGGGAAAAAGCAAATCAGCAGTAAAGTTTATGTCGATGACCAGGATCTCACGGACTTACGTTTTATTAAACAACGTGGCGTGAATGTTTTCATTCAGGACGTCCCTGGCGATCAAAAAGAACAAATCCCTGACTAAATCTAAAATCGCCTTAATATTGGTTTGAGGTAATAAAAATGCATGAAATAACCCTACTCCAGGGATTATCCCTGGCGGCGTTAGTTTTCTTTCTGGGGATTGATTTTTGGCTGGAAGCCTTATTTTTATTCCGCCCGATAATCGTTTGTACCCTAACTGGCGCTATTCTCGGTGATATTCAGACTGGCTTAATTACCGGTGGTCTGACAGAGTTGGCTTTCGCCGGATTAACCCCTGCAGGTGGTGTTCAGCCGCCCAACCCGATTATGGCGGGTCTGATGACCACCGTCATTGCATGGTCTACGGGCGTTGATGCCAAAACGGCAATTGGTCTTGGCCTGCCGTTTAGTTTGTTAATGCAGTACGTCATTCTGTTCTTCTATTCTGCTTTCTCATTATTTATGACCAAAGCCGATAAATGCGCGAAAGAAGCGGATACGGCAGCGTTTTCCCGACTTAACTGGACAACGATGCTCATCGTTGCTTCAGCGTATGCGGTGATTGCTTTCCTCTGTACTTACCTGGCACAAGGGGCGATGCAGGCGCTGGTGAAAGCGATGCCCGCCTGGCTGACCCACGGCTTTGAAGTGGCTGGCGGTATTCTGCCTGCCGTTGGTTTTGGCTTGCTGCTGCGCGTAATGTTCAAAGCGCAATATATCCCTTACCTGATCGCCGGTTTCCTGTTTGTTTGCTACATCCAGGTCAGCAACCTGTTGCCGGTTGCCGTACTGGGCGCAGGCTTTGCGGTGTATGAGTTTTTCAATGCGAAATCCCGGCAGCAAGCGCAACCGCAGCCCGTTGCCAGTAAAAATGAAGAAGAGGACTACAGCAATGGGATCTGAAATCAGTAAAAAAGATATCACCCGTCTGGGCTTTCGTTCGTCACTGCTGCAAGCGAGCTTTAACTACGAAAGGATGCAGGCGGGCGGTTTTACCTGGGCGATGTTGCCGATCCTGAAAAAGATTTATAAGGACGACAAACCGGGCCTAAGCGCGGCGATGAAAGATAACCTCGAATTTATTAATACCCACCCGAATCTGGTCGGATTCCTGATGGGGTTATTAATTTCGATGGAAGAAAAAGGAGAAAACCGCGACACCATTAAAGGCCTCAAAGTGGCACTGTTTGGCCCAATCGCCGGGATTGGCGATGCGATTTTCTGGTTTACCTTATTGCCGATTATGGCGGGAATTTGCTCATCATTTGCCAGCCAGGGAAACTTGCTGGGGCCGATTCTATTTTTCGCCGTTTACCTGCTTATCTTCTTCCTGCGCGTCGGCTGGACCCACGTCGGTTATTCAGTCGGCGTGAAGGCGATCGATAAAGTGCGAGAGAACTCGCAGATGATTGCTCGTTCGGCAACCATCCTCGGGATCACGGTAATCGGCGGGCTGATCGCTTCGTATGTGCATATTAACGTGGTGACATCGTTTGCCATCGACAGTACCCACAGCGTCGCGCTGCAGCAGGATTTCTTCGATAAAGTCTTCCCGAATATTTTACCGATGGCCTACACCCTGCTGATGTATTACTTCCTGCGGGTGAAAAAAGCGCATCCGGTGCTGTTAATCGGCGTGACGTTTGTTCTTTCTATTGTTTGTTCTGCATTCGGCATTTTGTAAATGGAACGAGGCACCGCGTCTGGCGGTGCCTCTTTACTTAAGGAATTTCATCCTGTGCAAACCCTTCAACAAGTTGAAAACTATACGGCGTTAAGTGAACGTGCCAGCGAATATTTATTGGCCGTGATCCGTAGCAAACCGGATGCCGTGATTTGCCTGGCGACCGGAGCCACGCCATTACTGACGTATCATTATCTGGTAGAAAAAATCCACCAGCAGCAGGTTGATGTCAGCCAGCTCACCTTCCTGAAGCTCGACGAATGGGTGGATCTGCCATTAACGATGCCTGGCACCTGCGAAACTTTCCTACAACAGCATATCGTGCAGCCGCTGGGGCTGCGTGAAGACCAGCTCATCAGCTTTCGCTCCGAAGAGATAAATGAGACAGAGTGCGAACGGGTAACGAACCTGATTGCGCGCAAAGGCGGTCTGGATTTATGCGTTCTCGGATTGGGGAAAAACGGTCATCTTGGGCTGAACGAACCGGGAGAAAGCCTGCAACCGGCCTGCCATATCAGTCAACTTGATGCCAGAACACAGCAACATGAGATGTTAAAAGCCGCGGGCCGTCCCGTGACTCGTGGGATCACCTTAGGCCTGAAGGATATTCTCAATGCCCGCGAAGTTTTGTTACTGGTGACTGGCGAAGGAAAGCAGGATGCGACAGAACGTTTTCTCACGGCTAAAGTCTCTACCGCTACCCCGGCTTCATTTTTATGGCTGCATAACTATTTCACATGCATGATTGATGAGATGTGTCGTCGTTAACTCGCCTGGTACAGGCGTTGCAACGCTATTCCTGCTGCAACGCCTGTAATCACTCTCCCTGCTGCTCCAGCGCATACTTATACAGCGCATTTTTCTTCACGCCGTGAATTTCTGCTGCCAGCGCCGCCGCTTTTTTCAGCGGCAGTTCTGCCTGCAACAGCGCCAGTGTGCGCAGTGCATCGGCGGGTAAGTCTTCTTCCTGTGCTTTATGGCCTTCAACAATCAGCACCATTTCGCCTTTACGACGGTTTTCATCTTCTTTGACCCACGCCAGCAGCTCGCCAACGGGCGCGCCGTGAATGGTTTCCCAGGTTTTGGTCAGCTCACGCGCCAGAACCACGTAGCGGGATTCGCCTAATACCGCAACGATATCTTCCAGGCTATCTAACAGACGGTGGGTAGATTCATAAAAAATCAGCGTACGCGGCTCCGCTTCAATGGCTTTTAGCGCATCACGGCGGCCTTTTGATTTGGCAGGTAAAAATCCTTCATAACAAAAACGATCGGATGGTAAACCCGCGGCGCTTAACGCAGTGATAGCAGCACACGGCCCGGGTAGCGGCACCACGCGAATCCCCGCTTCACGGCAGGTACGCACCAGATGGTAGCCAGGATCGTTAATTAGCGGCGTTCCGGCATCGGAAACCAGCGCAATGTTTTGCCCCTCTTGCAGCTTCGCCAGCAGCGTTTCGGCTTTTTGTTGTTCGTTATGGTCGTGCAGCGCAAACAACCGAGCATTAATCCCAAAATGTTGCAGCAATAAACCGGTGTGACGCGTATCCTCGGCGGCAATCAGATCAACGGCCTGTAATACCTCCAACGCACGCTGGGTGATATCCGCCAGATTGCCGATTGGCGTCGGTACAATGTAAAGCTGGCCCTGAGAATTATCCGCCGATTGGTGTTGTTTCATTGTGTCGTCCGTATTGCCGATTTAATATTGAGCATTGCGTAAAAAAAATATCACTGGATACATTATGGTACCCTCAACATTTTCTCGTTTGAAAGCCGCGCGTTGTCTGCCTGTTGTTCTGGCAGCCCTGATTTTCGCCGGTTGTGGCACCCATACTCCCGATCAGTCCACTGCTTATATGCAGGGCACGGCGCAGGCTGATTCTGCCTTTTACCTGCAACAGATGCAGCAAAGTTCTGATGATACCAGGATCAACTGGCAATTACTCGCCATTCGTGCACTGGTGAAAGAAGGTAAAACCGGACAGGCGGTGGAGTTGTTTAACCAACTACCGCAAGAACTGAACGATTCTCAGCGTCGCGAGAAAACACTGCTGGCGGCAGAGATTAAACTGGCGCAGAAAGATTTTGCTGGCGCGCAAAACTTGCTGGCGAAAATCACACCTGCCGATTTAGAACAAAACCAGCAAGCCCGTTACTGGCAGGCAAAAATCGATGCCAGCCAGGGGCGTCCTTCCATTGATTTACTGCGCGCGTTAATTGCTCAGGAACCGCTGCTTGGCGCGAAAGAAAAACAGCAGAATATTGATGCCACCTGGCAGGCGCTCTCCTCCATGACTCAGGAACAGGCGAATACGCTGGTGATCAATGCCGACGAAAATATTCTGCAAGGCTGGCTGGATCTGCAGCGCATCTGGTTTGATAACCGTAACGATCCCGACATGATGAAAGCTGGGATCGCCGACTGGCAGAAACGTTATCCGAACAACCCGGGCGCGAAAATGCTGCCAACGCAGTTGGTTAACGTAAAAGCGTTTAAACCCGCATCGACCAACAAAATCGCCCTGCTGTTGCCACTGAATGGCCAGGCAGCGGTATTTGGTCGCACTATTCAGCAAGGCTTTGAAGCGGCGAAAAATATCGGCACTCAGCCAGTGGCGGCTCAGGTAGCTGCCGCACCTGCCGCAGACGTAGCAGAACAACCTCAGCCGCAAACCGTGGATGGCGTTGCCAGCCCGGCACAAGCCTCGGTTAGCGATCTGACCGGTGAACAACCTGCGGCCCAGCCGGTGCCTGTAAGCGCCCCGGCGGCAACCACCGCAGCGGTAAGCGCACCAGCAAATCCATCCGCAGAGCTGAAAATCTACGATACATCATCACAACCACTTAGCCAGATCTTAAGCCAGGTCCAGCAGGATGGCGCGAGTATTGTGGTCGGCCCGCTACTGAAAAATAACGTTGAAGAGTTGCTGAAGAGCAACACTCCGCTGAACGTGCTGGCACTGAACCAGCCGGAGAATATCGAAAACCGCGTCAATATTTGTTACTTCGCGCTTTCGCCGGAAGACGAAGCGCGCGATGCAGCGCGTCATATTCGTGACCAGGGTAAACAAGCGCCGCTGGTGCTGATCCCGCGCAGTTCATTGGGCGATCGCGTAGCCAATGCGTTTGCGCAAGAGTGGCAGAAACTGGGTGGCGGCACCGTTCTGCAACAAAAATTTGGTTCCACCAGCGAATTACGCGCGGGTGTTAACGGCGGTTCTGGTATTGCTTTAACGGGTAGCCCGATTACTCCCAGAGCGACAACCGACTCCGGCATGACGACCAACAATCCAACGCTGCAAACCACGCCAACCGATGACCAGTTCACCAATAATGGCGGTCGTGTCGATGCGGTGTACATTGTGGCAACGCCGGGCGAAATCGCCTTTATCAAACCGATGATCGCCATGCGTAACGGCAGTCACAGCGGTGCGACGCTGTACGCCAGCTCCCGCAGTGCGCAAGGGACCGCTGGCCCGGATTTCCGCCTGGAGATGGAAGGCTTGCAGTACAGCGAAATCCCGATGCTGGCAGGCGGTAATCTGCCGTTAATGCAGCAGGCGCTCAGCGCGGTGAACAACGATTATTCGCTGGCTCGCATGTATGCGATGGGCGTTGATGCCTGGTCGTTGGCAAATCATTTCTCACAAATGCGCCAGGTTCAGGGTTTTGAAATCAACGGTAATACCGGAAGTCTGACGGCTAACCCGGATTGCGTGATTAACAGGAAGTTATCATGGCTACAGTACCAACAAGGTCAGGTAGTCCCCGCCAGTTAACCACCAAACAGACCGGCGATGCGTGGGAAGTACAAGCGCGTCGCTGGCTGGAAGGCAAAGGACTGCGGTTTATCGCCGCTAACGTGAACGAGCGTGGCGGCGAGATCGATCTGATAATGCGTGAAGGCCGGACCACCGTTTTTGTCGAGGTGCGTTACCGCCGCTCTGCGCTTTATGGCGGCGCGGCAGCCAGTGTGACCCGCAGCAAACAACACAAATTATTACAGACTGCCCGCTTGTGGCTCGCGCGTCATAATGGGAGTTTTGATACTGTGGATTGCCGGTTCGATGTGGTAGCCTTCACCGGGAATGAGGTTGAGTGGATTAAGGATGCCTTTAATGACCACTCATAATTAAGGTTTAAGGATTAGCGTGCAAGAAAGAATTAAAGCTTGCTTCACTGAAAGCATTCAAACTCAAATTGCGGCGGCAGAGGCGCTTCCGGATGCCATCTCCCGTGCAGCCATGACGCTGGTTCAGTCTCTGCTCAATGGCAACAAAATCCTCTGTTGTGGTAATGGAACTTCCGCTGCCAATGCACAGCATTTTGCTGCCAGCATGATCAACCGTTTCGAAACGGAGCGGCCCAGCTTACCTGCCATTGCACTAAATACTGATAATGTTGTCTTAACGGCGATTGCCAACGATCGCTTACATGATGAAGTGTATGCAAAACAGGTGCGGGCGCTGGGTCATGCGGGAGATGTATTGTTAGCCATTTCCACCCGTGGCAACAGCCGCGATATTGTAAAAGCGGTAGAAGCTGCCGTTACGCGTGATATGACCATTGTGGCATTAACCGGCTATGACGGCGGTGAACTTGCAGGTTTGTTAGGGCCACAGGATGTGGAGATCCGCATTCCTTCGCATCGTAGTGCTCGCATTCAGGAGATGCATATGCTGACGGTAAATTGCCTGTGCGATCTGATCGATAACACGCTTTTCCCTCACCAGGATGTTTAAGGAGAATACATGAAGGCATTATCGCCAATCGCAGTCCTTCTTTCCGCGCTGCTGTTGCAAGGTTGTGTTGCCGCTGCCGTAGTGGGTACCGCTGCTGTGGGTACCAAAGCCGCAACTGATCCACGCAGTGTCGGCACCCAGGTGGACGATGGTACCCTGGAAGTGCGCGTAAACAGCGCATTGTCGAAAGACGAACAGATTAAGAAAGAAACCCGTATTAATGTCACGGCTTATCAGGGCAAAGTGCTGCTGGTTGGGCAGTCACCAAACGCTGAACTTTCGGCTCGCGCTAAACAAATTGCGATGGGCGTCGACGGTGCCAACGAAGTGTATAACGAGATTCGTCAGGGCCAGCCGATTGGTCTGGGCGAAGCGTCTAACGATACGTGGATCACCACCAAAGTGCGTTCGCAGCTGTTAACCAGCGACCTGGTGAAATCGTCCAACGTGAAAGTGACCACCGAAAACGGTGAAGTGTTCCTGATGGGGCTAGTGACTGAACGTGAAGCGAAAGCGGCGGCAGATATTGCCAGCCGGGTAAGCGGCGTGAAGCGGGTAACCACGGCGTTTACGTTTATTAAATAGCAGCCCTTGTAATGCCTGATGCGACGCTTGCCGCGTCTTATCAGGCCTACAACGATGCAAACCGTAGGTCGAATAACGCGTTTACGCCGCATCCGACATGTTTTCCCTCAAATCAAACCAACAGCGCCAGCCCGCCGACAATCACACCAGACACTGCCACCATCGCCCCCGTCAGCCATAAGGCTTTCGCCGGGAACGCTTTACGCAGCATAATCAGTGACGGCAAACTCACCGCCGGGAGCGTCATCAACAATGCCAGCGCCGGAGCGGTTCCCATACCTGCCAGCATCATCGTTTGCACAATTGGAATTTCTGCTGCCGTGGGAATGACAAACAAGCATCCTGCTACCGCCATCGCCACCACCCACATAAGGCTGTTATCGACAGCACCATCGGCATGGGGGAATAACCAGACGCGAGCGGCACCCAACACCAGTACTGCAAGGATGTAAACCGGGATCGTACTCCAGAAAAGCGTCCATAGCGCCCTGCCCCAGCGGCTAAAAAATCCGCCCTGCGCTTCCGGTATGTCAATTTCGACCGGTGCCTGCGTTAGCGGTATTTCACGTACCCATTTTTGTACCAGCGTCGCAATCAGCAACACCATCGCAAGGCCTGCAACCAGACGAATCGCGGCAAATTGCCAACCGAGGACAAACCCCATAAACACCAGCGTCGCCGGGTTTAACAACGGATTGCCCATCCAGAATGCCAGCGCCCCGCCCATCGATACCTGTTGGCGACGCATTCCCGCCGCGACCGGAGCCGCACAGCAGGTACACATCATGCCCGGCAGCGAAAACAGCGTTCCCAGCAGCGTGCCGCGAAAGCGCGATTGCCCAAGCGTACGCAGCAACCAGTCACGCGGGATCAGCACCTGTATCAACGAACCGAGGATCACCCCCAGCACCGCCGCTTTCCATACCGCGAGGAAATAGATCATCGCGTAATCCAACGCCGCCTGCCACGGATTAGCATCCGCCTGCGCAAGGATAGATTTACCGATACTGTGGGTTTCGGCAGCAGTAAACGCTTTGCCGTAGTAAGGTTGCCATTTCACATACCAGAGACCGGCAATGACAACCAGAAAGAAAAGCGCGGGTTTCCACCACTGAATGGGCGTTGCCGCCTGAGATGAAGACTGACCAGTCATAGCATTCCCCAGGAATAAGTTATGATAATTGAGCGCGTGAATATTACGCTCACTATCAATTCTTGGGAATAATTATTCAGCTCTTTTGCGTAATTCTGAAGAGCTTAAAATCGTCACACCTTCATGCTCAGGCCGCATCGCCTCTGCCAGCATGACCCGCGCCACGTCTCTCGCATCAATGGATTTCCAGTTACCAGGTAACAAACGGAACAGCGGCGCAAAAAGCGTTTCGTTCATCCGCTGTTTGCTACGATCGCCCAGTAACATCGACGGGCGAGCAATGGTCAATTTCGGCCAGTTCTGGGCAATTAATGCTTCTTCCATCTCCCCTTTGACGCGGTTATAGAAAAACGGCGAGTGGGCCTTGGCACCCATAGCACTGACTACCAGCATATGCTGTGCGCCCAACCGCCGCCCGGTTAATGCGGTATCCACTACCAGCGTGTAATCGGCATGAATAAACGCCTCTTTACTCCCCGCTTCTCGCCGCGTGGTGCCGAGACAACAAAACACAATGTCGATGGGATCGGTGACCTGCGCCAGCGCGTCGGTCAGTTGCGGATCATGGGGATTAAACACCCCGGGCATATCGCCCAACGGACGTCGCGTCGGCGCGGCTATGGCGTTAACTTTCGGTTCGTTAATCAACATCCGCAGCAGGTGACCGCCCACCAGCCCCGTTGCGCCTGTAATCAGTACCTGACTCATCTTCGCTCCTTTACAGAATTGTCTGCCTTGCGCTCCCCGGCTCATGCACCAGGCTTAATAGACCATGAGGTAATTATCCCCGATTGTGGGAAATTCGCCTCATCCAATGCAACAACGCGGAGGAAGCATGAGTAAGAAAATTGCCGTTTTAATCACTGATGAATTTGAGGATTCAGAATTTACGTCACCCGCAGACGAGTTCCGTAAAGCCGGACACGAAGTGATTACCATTGAAAAGCAAGCGGGTAAAACGGTGAAAGGCAAAAAAGGAGAAGCCAGCGTGACCATCGATAAATCCATCGATGAAGTGACGCCAGCGGAGTTTGATGCCCTGTTGCTACCGGGCGGTCATTCACCGGATTATCTGCGTGGCGACAATCGTTTTGTCACTTTCACCCGTGATTTTGTGAATAGCGGCAAACCTGTTTTCGCCATCTGTCACGGTCCGCAGCTGCTGATCAGCGCCGATGTGATTCGGGGGCGCAAACTGACCGCAGTTAAACCGATCATTATTGATGTTAAAAACGCGGGCGCGGAATTTTACGATCAGGAAGTGGTGGTCGATAAAGATCAGCTGGTTACCAGCCGAACGCCGGACGATCTGCCAGCGTTTAACCGTGAGGCGTTACGCCTGCTCGGTGCCTGAGTTACGTAGCCAAATCATTTTTTTACCAAAGCCCAGCGTGTTGTCGGTGAATTTGATTTCATCGAGCCGGATTTCCCATACCGGGGCCGACAGCATTCTGGCAACCGGAAAGCGACGGTTGTACGCCTTGCGTGCGAGGTCGCTTTCCTCACCTTCAAGCCTGCGGATCTCGCCTTTAAATTGCACGCCGCGAATTAACGCTACCGTTTTCGGCTGACCGTTTACAGTTCCGGCAACTGCCGCCTGCGGCCCACTCATCTGCGCGTGGCGCGTTTTTTCTTCCGTCAAAATGTAGAAGGCGACTTTCTGCGCATCAAAAAGATAAAAGGCATTAGCGCACCAGAGTTCCCCTTCCTGCTGCACACACCAGGTGACAACATGTTGTTTTGCCAGCCAACGGCTGATGGCGGTGAGTGTTTCCATTGCTGTTCTCTTTTATACTGTGGGCCTGACCTTAACATGCGACGCAGACGATGACACCCTGGTTTCTTTACTTGATCCGTACCGCCGACAATAAGCTTTATACCGGGATCACCACGGATGTCGAACGCCGCTATCAGCAACATCAAAGCGGCAAAGGCGCAAAAGCACTGCGTGGGAAAGGTGAACTGACGCTGGCATTTTCCGCGCCAGTGGGCGACCGTTCACTGGCACTACGGGCGGAATATCGCGTTAAGCAACTGACCAAACGGCAAAAAGAGCGTCTGGTAGCGGAAGGCACAGGGTTTGCAGAACTGTTGAGCAGCCTGCAAACCCCAAAGATTAAAAGCGATTGAAGTGCTCGTGATACTCAACCAGACCGGTTACGCCTTTCAGCGCGTCATCCGCTAAACGATGTACCTGGAAGGCGCTTTCAGTGCCCGGCCAGCGGCAACGCAGATCGTGATGCGCCGCCAGCTCAAAGCCGAAACGACTGTACAGCGCCGGATCGCCCAGCGTCACCACTGCGGCATAGCCGAACTCATTAAGCGAATCGAGTCCTTCATAGACCAGTTGGCGTGCCAGCCCCTGTCCACGGTATTTTTCATCAACCGCCAACGGTGCCATGCCGACCCATTGCAGGTCTTCGCCCTGCACATCAACCGGACTAAATGCCACATAGCCAATGACCTGACCTTCGTCATCTGTCGCCACCAGCCCCAACGTCAGAAAGCCATCTTCACGCAGATCGTGAACCAGCTTCGCTTCCGCATCACTTTCGAATGAACGACGCAGCAGGGCATCAATACCCGGCGCATCAATGGGAATTTCTACTCGAATTAGCATGGTTCACCTACCGATGTCTGTTTGGTTTCAGGCGCGGTTTTCATTCCCGCCTCAACAAAATCCGCCAGTTGCAGCAGCATCATGCGTAAGGCTTTCGGCATTTGCTCCAGTTCAATGGCGTCCATCAGGTTTTTCACATACAGCCCCAGCTCCGTATCGCCTTCAATCGCCAGCCGACGCTGGAAGAAGAGCGTATCCGGATCTTGTTTACGCGCCGCAATCATCAGCAGATCGCTGGCGTCGGCACTAAAACTCACATCAGCTTGCGCGTTCTGGCTAACGACCAGTTTGCCATTCACCACCGAGGTAAACCATTGCAGGTCAATATCACGCACATGAATACTTAACCAGCGGCCTTCAAGAAACTCCAGCTCGCCATCATCCAGCGCCTGACGGAATTGCCAGCTTAGGACCTGCTCAAGAACCTGGCGTTTTAGCGCAAATGGCGTCAGTTTTACCGGTACACTCAACAGAGATGGCCCCAAATGCACAATACGGGAACGCAGTTTATCCAACACGAGTTTTACTCCCTGTTTCAACAATCATCCTATTTTGCCATATCAGAAAAATAACATAGCGGTATAAATCAACAATTCCATATGAAATTGCTGCTACCACCAATACAACTTTAACTGCCTTAAATCAAAAATTGTCGCAGCAAGGTTAACTAAAATCCCAGTTCGTTAACATTTTTGCGTTTTGATAGCGCAACCTTCAGGAAAAATTATGGAGCTGCTCTGCCCTGCCGGAAATCTCCCGGCGCTTAAGGCGGCCATCGAAAACGGCGCAGATGCTGTTTATATCGGGCTAAAAGATGATACCAATGCCCGTCACTTCGCCGGCCTTAACTTTACCGAGAAAAAATTGCAGGAAGCGGTGAGTTTTGTCCATCAACATCGCCGCAAACTTCACATCGCGATTAACACTTTTGCGCATCCGGACGGTTACGCCCGTTGGCAGCGCGCCGTGGATATGGCGGCGCAGCTGGGTGCCGACGCGCTTATCCTCGCCGACCTCGCCATGCTGGAGTACGCCGCCGAGCGTTACCCGCATATTGAGCGTCATGTGTCAGTGCAGGCTTCGGCGACCAATGAAGAGGCGATTAACTTTTATCATCGCCATTTTGACGTTGCACGCGTGGTGCTGCCGCGCGTGTTGTCGATTCATCAGGTGAAACAACTGGCGCGGGTCACGCCTGTACCACTGGAAGTCTTTGCTTTCGGCAGCCTGTGCATTATGTCGGAAGGCCGTTGCTATCTGTCGTCATATCTGACGGGTGAATCGCCCAACACCGTCGGTGCATGTTCTCCGGCTCGCTTCGTGCGCTGGCAGCAAACGCCGCAGGGGCTGGAATCCCGCCTGAACGAAGTGCTGATCGACCGTTATCAGGACGGCGAAAACGCAGGTTATCCGACGCTGTGTAAAGGGCGTTATCTGGTGGACGGCGAGCGCTATCACGCGCTGGAAGAACCCACCAGTCTCAATACCCTGGAACTGCTGCCGGAGTTAATGGCAGCGAATATTGCTTCGGTGAAAATTGAAGGCCGCCAGCGTAGCCCGGCGTATGTCAGCCAGGTGGCGAAAGTCTGGCGTCAGGCTATCGACCGTTGTAAGGCCGATCCGCAAAACTTCGTACCGCAAAGCGCGTGGATGGAGACGCTCGGGTCGATGTCCGAAGGCACGCAGACCACCCTTGGCGCGTATCACCGTAAATGGCAGTGAGAAAAGCAATGAAATATTCCTTAGGGCCAGTGCTGTGGTACTGGCCAAAAGAGACGCTGGAAGAATTTTATCAGCAGGCCGCCGCCAGCAGCGCCGACGTGATTTATCTTGGTGAAGCGGTATGCAGCAAGCGTCGGGCAACCAAAGTTGGCGACTGGCTGGAGATGGCGAAATCGCTCGCCGGAAGTGGTAAGCAGATTGTGCTCTCCACGCTGGCACTGGTGCAGGCGTCCTCCGAACTGGGCGAACTGAAACGCTATGTTGAGAACGGTGAGTTTCTGATTGAAGCCAGCGATCTCGGCGTGGTGAATATGTGCGCTGAACGCAAACTGCCGTTCGTCGCCGGGCACGCGCTGAACTGCTACAACGCGGTGACACTGAAAATATTGCTCAAACAGGGCATGATGCGCTGGTGTATGCCGGTGGAGCTATCCCGCGACTGGCTGGTGAATCTGCTTAATCAGTGCGATGAGCTGGGCATTCGCAACCAGTTTGAAGTGGAAGTCTTGAGCTACGGTCATCTGCCGCTGGCCTACTCCGCCCGCTGCTTTACCGCGCGTTCGGAAGACCGCCCGAAAGATGAGTGCGAAACCTGCTGCATTAAGTATCCGAACGGGCGCAACGTTCTGTCGCAGGAAAACCAACAAGTGTTTGTACTCAACGGCATTCAGACCATGAGCGGCTACGTTTACAACCTCGGTAACGAGCTGGCATCCATGCAGGGACTGGTTGATGTGGTTCGTCTGTCACCGCAGGGGACTGACACTTTCGCTATGCTCGACGCCTTCCGCGCCAATGAAAATGGCGCTGCGCCACTGCCGTTGACGGCAAACAGCGACTGTAACGGCTACTGGCGGCGGCTGGCTGGGCTGGAGCTGCAAGCCTAAGTAAATAGCTCACTTTGTTAACAACTTTAACTACTCTTTAATGCAGTATTAAAGATTAATCGGTAACAAAGTGAGCTGTTATGACTGATAAAACCATTGCGTTTTCGCTACTCGATCTGGCCCCCATTCCCGAAGGCTCTTCAGCGCGGGAAGCGTTCTCCCACTCTCTCGAGCTCGCCCGTCTGGCTGAAAAGCGCGGCTATCATCGCTACTGGCTGGCAGAACACCACAATATGACCGGCATTGCCAGTGCTGCAACATCAGTTTTGATTGGCTATCTGGCGGCGAATACCACTACGCTGCATCTGGGGTCTGGCGGCGTGATGTTGCCTAATCACTCACCATTGGTGATCGCCGAACAGTTCGGCACGCTTAATACGCTCTATCCGGGGCGAATCGATTTGGGGCTGGGCCGTGCTCCGGGTAGTGACCAGCGAACCATGATGGCTCTACGTCGTCATATGAGCGGCGATATTGATAATTTCCCCCGCGATGTCGCGGAGCTGGTGGACTGGTTTGACGCCCGCGATCCCAATCCGCATGTGCGCCCGGTACCGGGCTATGGCGAGAAAATCCCCGTGTGGTTGTTAGGCTCCAGCCTTTACAGCGCGCAACTGGCGGCGCAGCTTGGTCTGCCGTTTGCGTTTGCCTCACACTTCGCGCCGGATATGTTGTTCCAGGCGCTGCATCTTTATCGCAGTAACTTCAAACCGTCGGCACGGCTGGAAAAACCGTATGCGATGGTGTGCATCAATATTATCGCCGCCGACAGCAACCGCGACGCTGAATTTCTGTTTACCTCAATGCAGCAAGCCTTTGTGAAGCTGCGCCGTGGCGAAACCGGGCAACTGCCGCCGCCGATTCAAAATATGGATCAGTTCTGGTCACCGTCCGAGCAGTATGGCGTGCAGCAGGCGCTGAGTATGTCGCTGGTGGGTGATAAAGCGAAAGTGCGTCACGGCTTGCAGTCGATCCTGCGCGAAACCGACGCCGATGAGATTATGGTTAACGGGCAGATTTTCGATCACCAGGCGCGCCTGCATTCGTTTGAACTGGCGATGGATGTTAAGGAAGAATTGTTGGGCTGATTTTATAACGCCGGTTTTCAACGGTGATGGTTGGCAATCGGCGATTTTTTTCAAAGTAATCATAGCCGGGCTTCAACATACGCCAGAAATTATATTCCGGCCATACCTGCGCCTGGCGCATATTTTCTTCGTTCATCGCAAACGGGAAGATATGCACCGGCACGCTCTTCTGCCCGCTATTCAGCGCCTGCGCCACCAGTTGATAAATCTCTTCAATACCAGCATCGGTCATGGCATAGCAGCCCGCTGAAACGCAGTTCCCGTGAACCATAATGAAATCACCGGTGTAGCCGTTTGCCCGATCGTAAGCATTCGGGTAACCAATATTAAATGCCAGATGATAGCGGCTGTTTGGGTTAAGCAACCCTTTGTTGGTGGCATAAAAACCTTCCGGGCTTTTACCATCCCCCTGTTTGTGTTTTGGCCCTAAGCCACCAGACCACGCGCATATAGTCCAGGTTTTATAGAGTTCGTAAGGCTTGTTGTTGGTGCTTGCCCACAGTTCCAGCTTATCTTCCGCTTTCAGAATGCGGATAAATAACTGGTCACCAGGATGAATGATTTTTAAAGACGGTGCGACAGGTTTTTCAACTGGCAGGAAAACGTGTTCATCGTGTGGGGCAGGCCAGAAAAATTGAAAAATCATGGCGATAAACAGGCTCAACAATACAATAGCAAGTAGTCCTTTACGCCCCATTTCGTATTCCGCTTATTCTGAGCCAGTTCTTGTATATATTTTCTTATGATATGAAATAGATAAAAGGTCCAGTTCTGTACTTTTATAAAATAGTCATCGTTTTATCATCGCCAAACAGAGAAATGAACAAATCGACTTATTACCAGAGAAAATCATTATGAGTGAACCGGCTTCCTTTTTTCTTCATGCACATATTACCGAGAGTAACCTCGAGAAGTTTTTCCATTCACCAGCAACAAATATCAAAGACCATGACGACTGGTTGCCATGGTTTATCGAGAAGCAGCGGTTGTACGGCGATCCTGCAAAAATGCTTAACAATCTTGCAGCTTGTAATTCTGGTGAAAGTGAAAAGAATATTTATGCCGAACATATCAACTTTAATAAAGAAACACAGATAGTCACGATGGATCACATATTTCTCTCAGAGAGCTATGAAATCTTCATGCCACTCATGGCCTGTGTGCGGGGAATCGAGAAGTTTATTACGCCAGGGGAAAATAATTTTGCGCTAATTTATTATTACTGGTGGGGTTCGGAGACCGCTATCGCGCTCGAATTTGATGCCAATGGTAGCAAAATAACGGCAAATCCTAAGGCAGAAAATTTAACTATCGCCGATGCTTTTTTCGATGAGCACGGGGAAGCTCTCGCTGAAGAACTTTATAATAAACAGGGGTTTATTTGATACCATCTCGTGTACTTGTGAATTATTGCCGGATGAAAACTGCTCATCCGGCTCGTTCAATTACTGATACACCGGCAGCAAATTAAAGCTCGATAAAATATGCACCAGTGCGTTGCCAACGCCAAACACCAGAATCAGCGCAATCATCGGCTTGCCGCCCCAGACGCGGAATTTCGGGCTGCCAAAGCGTTTACGCGATGCGCGGGCCAGCAGCGCCGGAACGATTGCCGCCCAGATGGTAGCCGCTAAGCCAGCATAACCAATGGCGTACAGGAATCCATTCGGGAACAGTAAACCACCCACAACAGGCGGTGCAAAGGTCAACAATGCTGTTTTCAAGCGGCCCATAGCCGAGTCATCGAAACCAAACAGATCTGCCAGATAGTCAAACAAACCCAGCGTTACGCCAAGGAACGAACTTGCTACCGCAAAGTTTGAGAACACGACCAGCAGAAGGTCCAGGCTACGGCTGTTCAGCACGCCGCTTAATGCCTGTACCAGCACATCAATGTTACCGCCCTTCTCGGCGATGCCGATAAACTCCGGACGAGGGATGTTGCCCATCGTCGCCAGCAACCAGATGGTATACAGCGCCAGCGCCATCAGCGTACCGTACACCAGGCATTTCACGATGGTTTTCGGATCTTTGCCGTAATACTTCATCAGGCTCGGCACGTTACCGTGATAACCAAACGATGCCAGACAGAATGGCAGTGTCATCAGCAGATACGGCGCATAAGACGCATTGCTTTCGGCGACGTTGAACAATGTCGCAGGCTGTACATGCCCCAGCAGGCTGCCGAAGGTGAGGAAGAAAGTAATGACTTTCGCCCCCAGCACAATTGCTGTCATCCGGCTGACAGCTTTCGTACTCAACCACACCACGAACGCTACCAGCAGTGCAAAACCAAATCCAGCTGCCCGTGCAGGGACGTTCAGCGACATCTCCGCGAAGGTGTGATGCAGAATCGAACCGCTGGCAGAAATATAGGCGTAAGTCAGGATATAGAGCACAAAGGCAATGGAAATGCCGTTGACTACGTTCCAGCCTTTGCCCAGCAAATCTTTGGTGATGGTGTCAAAGCTAGAACCGATTCGATAATTCAGGTTAGCTTCCAGAATCATCAAGCCGGAATGCAGCATACAGAACCAGGTAAAGATCAGCGCCGCCATTGACCAGAAGAACCACGCCCCGGACATGACCACAGGCAGAGAAAACATCCCTGCGCCAATAATGGTGCCGCCGATGATCACCACGCCGCCAAGCAGCGACGGTGACGTTTGGGTGGTGGTTAGTGTTGCCATGAGGGCTTCTCTCCAGTGAAAAATAGTGCGACTGCGTTGTTATGCATTGCACTGTACCAGTACACGAGTACAAAAGACAGAAAAAAAGCCCCGATGGTAAAAATCGGGGCTGTATATATTATTTTACAGATTGTGTTCGCTGTTTAGCGATGATTACGCATCACCACCGAAACGACGACGACCGGTAGAGTCATCACGACGCGGAGCGCGGCCTTCACGACGTTCGCCGCTAAAACGACGACCATCACCACGACCACCTTCACGGCGTTCACCGCTGAAGTTACGACCGCCTTCACGACGTTCGCCACCGAAACCACGACCACCGCCACGACGCTCACCGCCAGTATGCGGCTGTGCATCGCCCAGTAACTGCATGTTCATCGGCTTGTTGAGAATGCGAGTGCGCGTAAAGTGTTGCAGCACTTCACCCGGCATACCTTTCGGCAGTTCGATGGTGGAGTGAGAAGCAAACAGCTTGATGTTACCAATGTAACGGCTGCTGATGTCGCCTTCGTTAGCAATCGCGCCAACGATATGACGAACTTCAACACCATCATCGCGGCCCACTTCAATGCGGTACAGCTGCATATCGCCAACATCACGACGTTCACGACGCGGACGATCTTCACGGTCACCACGCGGGCCACGGTCGTTACGATCGCGCGGACCACGGTCATCACGGTCACGGAATTCACGTTTCGGACGCATCGGCGCATCTGGCGGAACAATCAGAGTACGTTCACCCTGTGCCATTTTCAGCAGTGCGGCGGCCAGAGTTTCGAGATCCAGCTCTTCACCTTCTGCCGTCGGCTGAATTTTGCTCAGCAGTGCACGGTATTGATCCAGATCGCTGCTTTCCAGCTGCTGCTGTACTTTAGCGGCGAATTTTTCCAGACGACGTTTGCCCAGCAGTTCTGCGTTCGGCAGTTCAACTTCCGGAATGGTCAGCTTCATGGTGCGTTCAATGTTACGCAGCAGACGACGCTCACGGTTCTCAACGAACAGCAGCGCACGGCCAGCACGGCCCGCACGACCAGTACGACCGATACGGTGAACGTAAGACTCAGAATCCATCGGGATATCGTAGTTAACTACCAGGCTGATACGCTCAACGTCCAGGCCACGGGCCGCAACGTCGGTCGCAATCAGGATGTCCAGACGACCATCTTTCAGTCGTTCCAGTGTCTGCTCACGCAGCGCCTGGTTCATGTCACCGTTCAGCGCGGCGCTGTTGTAGCCGTTACGCTCAAGAGCTTCTGCCACTTCCAGAGTCGCGTTTTTGGTACGAACGAAGATAATCGCCGCATCAAAATCTTCCGCTTCCAGGAAACGTACCAGTGCTTCGTTTTTACGCATACCCCAAACAGTCCAGTAGCTCTGGCTGATGTCAGGACGGGTAGTCACGCTGGACTGAATGCGCACTTCCTGCGGCTCTTTCATAAAGCGGCGGGTAATGCGACGAATCGCTTCCGGCATGGTTGCAGAGAACAGAGCGGTCTGATGACCTTCCGGGATCTGCGCCATAATAGTTTCAACGTCTTCGATGAAGCCCATGCGCAGCATTTCGTCAGCTTCATCCAGAACCAGACCGCTCAGTTTAGAAAGGTCCAGAGTGCCACGTTTCAGGTGATCCAGCAGACGGCCCGGAGTACCGACAACGATCTGCGGCCCCTGACGCAGGGCGCGTAATTGCACGTCATAACGCTGGCCGCCGTACAGGGCAACCACGTTTACGCCGCGCATGTGTTTAGAGAAATCCGTCATTGCCTCAGCAACCTGTACCGCCAGTTCGCGGGTCGGTGCCAGCACCAGAATCTGTGGTGCTTTCAGCTCAGGATCAAGATTCTGCAGCAGAGGTAAAGAGAATGCTGCAGTTTTTCCGCTCCCCGTCTGGGCCATACCCAGAACGTCGCGGCCATTCAGCAGATGTGGAATACACTCTGCCTGAATTGGAGATGGTTTTTCGTAACCCAGATCGTTAAGGGCTTCAAGGATAGGAGCCTTCAGGCCCAGATCTGCAAAAGTGGTTTCGAATTCAGCCATGTAGTACGTGTGCCTCAAAATTAATGGCGGCCAGTCTACATAACTCATCATGAAATTGATCAGCAATTTTCATTGAAAAGTGTGAACCGGCTCAAAGTAGGTGTATTAACGAACAACAACGCCCTCACCCGTTAAGGTGATGGCAATCAAAAAAGATTACGGGCTGATGTGTACGTCAGCTATTGCTGGTCCGATTCTGCCAGGTCATCTTGGTCCTGGCCCAGGAGCGATAATTCCAACAATGCGTATCGGTGCTCAACAAAGTTATGAACGTTGTTGGCAACCGCCAGTTTGAACAGTGCCGTGGCGCTGTCCAAATCCCCCAGACTTAGGTAGTACTTACCTAAATAGAAGTTGGTTTCACTGAGATGCTCAGCGAGCGAGGTGTTATCCGTTGCGTCCGCCTTGAGCCTTTCCATTAACGTTTGTTCGCTAATGTTGCCCAGGTAGAACTCGACAATGTTCCATCCCCACTGTTCCTTATCCGATTTTTCGAAGTGCTGTTTCAACACTTCTTTAGCCTGCTTCTCATCGAGCTTCTGCTCGGCGAGATAAAGCCACAGACTACGGAAAGGATCATTGGGATCGTCTTGATAAAACGCCAGCAGATCATCTTGCGCTAACTTGTCACGACCGCCGTAATATAATGCGATCCCGCGATTCAAGTGCGCGTAGTTGTAAGTTGGATCAAGCTCAAGTACAGAATCAAACGCTTCATAGGCAGCATCAAAATTGCCTGCCTGCGTTAAATATATGCCTAAGTAATTGAATACTTCAGGCATATCCGGTCGGATTGCCAGCGCTTGCGAAAAATCGTTACGCGCTAATGCCCTCAGACCGAGACTATCATACAACACTCCGCGCTCATATAAAAGCTGTGCGCGTTCGTCATCGGTTAAAGCCCGACTGGCAAGGATTTGTTCCATACGTGCCAGAATCACTTCCTGCTGTAAAGTCGGTTGCAATGGTACCGCGAGGACTTCACTTTTACGCCAGGAAGTATTACTGCATCCTGCAAGCGTAAGTGCTGTCGCAACGAAACACCAGCGCAAAAAAGGCTTCATTTCCCACTCCCGAAGACCACGGTTGAATGAACGTCCTGTTCCCGGTTGCTAACAAGGCGTCCTGCCCGGTTAAAAGCCCCCCGCCGCAGCGGAGGGCAAATGGCAACCTTACTCGCCCTGTTCAGCAGCCGGAGCTTCCGGTGCTGCAGCAGGTTGAGACTGCTCAGTCGCTTCTTTAATGCTCAGACGGATACGGCCCTGGCGATCAACTTCCAGAACTTTCACCGGTACTTCCTGACCCATCTGCAGGTAATCGGTCACTTTCTCAACGCGTTTGTCAGCGATCTGAGAGATGTGTACCAGACCTTCTTTACCGCCGCCGATGGCAACAAATGCGCCAAAGTCAACGATACGGGTCACTTTACCATTGTAGACGCGGCCCACTTCGATTTCTGCAGTGATCTCTTCGATACGACGAATAGCATGTTTCGCTTTCTCGCCGTCGGTCGCTGCGATTTTCACAGTACCGTCATCTTCGATTTCGATGGTGGTGCCAGTTTCTTCGGTCAGAGCACGGATTACAGAACCGCCTTTACCGATAACGTCTTTGATCTTGTCCGGGTTGATCTTGATGGTATGGATACGCGGAGCGAACTCAGAGATATCGCCACGCGGCGCGTTGATCGCCTGTTCCATTACGCCCAGGATATGCAGACGCGCACCTTTAGCCTGGTTCAGCGCAACCTGCATGATCTCTTTGGTGATACCTTCAATTTTGATATCCATCTGCAATGCAGAGATACCGTCGCGGGAACCCGCAACTTTGAAGTCCATATCGCCCAGGTGATCTTCGTCGCCCAAAATGTCAGACAGTACAACGTAGTTGTCGCCTTCTTTCACCAGACCCATTGCGATACCCGCAACAGCAGCTTTGATTGGCACACCTGCGTCCATCAGCGCCAGAGACGCGCCGCACACGGAAGCCATAGAAGAGGAACCGTTGGATTCAGTGATTTCAGACACAACACGTACGGTGTACGGGAATTTGTCCATATCCGGCATGACTGCCAGCACACCGCGCTTCGCCAGACGACCGTGACCAATTTCACGACGCTTCGGAGAACCGACCATGCCGGTTTCGCCTACTGAGTACGGAGGGAAGTTGTAGTGGAACAGGAAGGTGTCAGTACGTTCGCCCATTAGTTCATCAAGAACTTGCGCGTCACGTGCAGTACCCAGCGTTGCGGTAACCAGCGCCTGAGTTTCACCACGGGTGAACAGCGCAGAACCGTGAGTACGCGGCAGCACGCCAGTACGCACATCCAGACCACGAATCATATCTTTTTCACGACCGTCAATACGCGGTTCGCCTGCCAGTACGCGGCTACGAACAACGTTTTTCTCGATAGCGTGCAGAATTTCACCCAGTTCGTTTTCGTCCAGGGTTTCATCTTCAGCAAGCAGCGTCGCGATGGTTTCAGATTTGATGACATCAACCTGCGCATAACGCTCTTGTTTGTCGGTGATGCGGTAAGCATCGCTCAGACGAGCTTCAGCCAGTGCAGCAACGCGCGCGTTCAGCGCTTCGTTTACCGGCTCCGGCTGCCAGTCCCAACGCGGTTTACCGGCTTCTTTCACCAGTTCATTGATGTTCTGAATGACAACCTGCTGTTGTTCATGACCGAACACTACTGCGCCCAACATCTGGTCTTCGCTCAGCAGTTCAGCTTCAGATTCAACCATCAGTACAGCGGCTTCAGTACCGGCAACAACCAGATCCAGTTTGCTCTCTTTCAGCTCGTCCTGAGTCGGGTTCAGTACGTACTGGTCATTGATGTAACCTACGCGGGCAGCACCAATCGGACCATTGAACGGAATACCAGACAGAGACAGTGCTGCGGAAGCGCCAATCATCGCGACGATATCCGGGTTAACCTGCGGGTTAACAGAAACCACGGTGGCGATAACCTGAACTTCGTTGACGAAGCCTTCCGGGAACAGCGGGCGAATCGGGCGGTCAATCAGACGCGCGATCAGGGTTTCGCCTTCGCTTGGACGACCTTCACGACGGAAGAAGCTACCCGGGATACGACCAGCAGCGTAGGTACGCTCCTGATAGTTAACGGTCAGTGGGAAGAAGTCCTGACCTGGTTTGGCTTTTTTCTGGCCAACAACGGTAACGAATACCGCGGTGTCATCCATGCTAACCATAACAGCGGCAGTAGCCTGACGAGCCATCATGCCGGTTTCCAGAGTCACGGTGTGTTGGCCGTACTGGAATTTACGAACGATCGGATTAAGCAATGTAATATCCTTTCTCTTTCTTAGACAGTACCTTACGGCACTGGTGTTAATACCCGATCTTCTGCGCATCCTCGCGACTAATGACAACCCTAACCCAGCCCAATGTGGGTAAAGCCTCTCATTAGCCGCGCGAACCTCTGCAACGGAAGATCATTCATAGCAACAATACATTAGTTTCCAGTGAATTGCTGCCGTCAGCTTGAAAAAAGGGGCCACTCAGGCCCCCTTTTCTGAAACTCGCAAGAATTAGCGACGCAGACCCAGGCGCTCGATGAGCTGGGTGTAACGTGCTACGTCTTTACGTTTCAGGTAGTCGAGCAGTTTACGACGCTGAGAAACCATGCGCAGCAGACCACGACGGCTGTGGTGATCTTTTTTGTGCTCTGCAAAGTGGCCCTGCAGGTGGTTGATCTGTGCAGTCAGCAGTGCTACCTGAACTTCGGTAGAACCGGTGTCGTTTGCGTCACGACCAAACTCAGAAACGATTTTAGCTGTTGCTTCAGTACTTAGAGACATTTTAAAACTCCAAAGTATATAGAATGAAAGGACGCCGATCTCTAATTCAGCGATCCCAGTGTACGTTACGCAAAGTGTTAAACAATTTACGCGACGTTAAGCGGCAGTATTCTACTCGTAGCGACCTGTTATCGCAAGACGGTTAACATTACGCCGGGTATTCAACCACCAGGCGACGAGGCGCGACGCGGCCTTCATCGTCAATTTCGCCCATACCGATAAACTTGCCGTTCTCACCTTCTGTAACGCGAACCAGTCCTTCCAGCGGCGCACCGGATGTACGAACCGGGTTACCATTTTTGAAGTAAACAGAAGACGTTAACGGAAGATTCACCACCGGGTAGTCCGAAGCTGGACTGTCCATTGGCATCAGTAATGGATCAAGTAACTCCGCGGCTGGAATATCCTGCTGTTCGGCTTGTTCAACCAGTTCACGCAGATGTTCCAGGGTCACCATCCGTTCAACCGGATATTTACTTACCGCCAGACGACGCAGGTAAATAACATGCGCGCCACAACCGAGTTTTTCACCCAGGTCATCAATGATGGTGCGGATATAAGTGCCTTTTGAGCAGTGAATTTCCAGCTCCAGCTCATTGCCTTCGTGGCGAATAAACAGCAATTCATAAACGGTAATCGGGCGCGCTTCACGCGGTACTTCAATGCCCTGACGCGCATATTCGTACAGTTTTTTGCCTTGGTATTTCAGTGCTGAATACATCGATGGGATCTGTTCGATATCGCCACGGAAAGTATCCAGTGCCACCGCCAGTTGCTCTGCGCTAAAGGTTACCGGACGTTCTTCAACGATTTGTCCATCGGCGTCAGACGTATCGGTACGCTGTCCAAGACGCGCAATCACCCGATAGCGTTTGTCGGAGTCCAGCAGATACTGGGAAAACTTCGTCGCTTCCCCGAGGCAAATTGGCAACATGCCAGTTGCCAGCGGGTCCAGCGCACCGGTATGCCCGGCACGGTTGGCGTTATAAATCCGTTTCACTTTTTGCAGCGCATCATTGCTGGACATACCCTGCGGTTTATCCAGCAACAAAACACCGTTAATGTCGCGACCGCGACGACGAGGACGACTCATTAGTCCTCCTTGCTGTCGTCCGGGTTAACACGACGTTCTTCGTCATGTTTGACCACGCTGGTCACCAGGTTTGACATGCGCATCCCTTCAACCAGCGAGTTGTCGTAGAAGAAGGTCAGTTCCGGCACGATACGCAGGCGCATCGCTTTCCCCAGCAGGCTGCGGATGAAACCAGAAGCTTCCTGCAACGCTTTGATGCCCGCTTTAACCGCGTCTTCATCTTTGTCGTTGAGGAACGTTACATATACTTTGGCATACGCCAGGTCGCGAGACATTTCGACACCGGAAACGGTGGTCATCATGCCCAGACGAGGATCTTTAATTTCGCGTTGCAGGATGAGAGCGATCTCTTTTTGCATTTCCTGCGCTACGCGCTGCGGGCGACCAAATTCTTTCGCCATAATAAATTCTCCTGACAAAAAAGGGGCCATAGCCCCTTTTTAAAAATTAATTTCAGGTGGAAGGGCTGTGTAGGCCTGATAAGACGCGCGAGCGTCGCATCAGGCAACGGCTGCCGGATACGGCGTAAAAGCCTTATCCAGCCTACAACCCAGACAACCTTAAGCGATGGTACGTTGGATTTCGATGATCTCGAATACTTCGATCACATCGCCAGTGCGGACATCGTTGTAGTTCTTAACGCCGATACCACATTCCATACCGTTACGGACTTCGTTAACGTCATCTTTGAAGCGGCGCAGGGACTCCAGCTCGCCTTCGTAGATAACCACGTTGTCGCGCAGAACGCGGATCGGGTTGTGACGTTTAACCACACCTTCGGTAACCATACAACCTGCGATGGCACCAAATTTCGGCGATTTGAACACGTCACGAACTTCCGCCAGACCGATAATCTGCTGTTTCAGTTCCGGAGACAGCATACCGCTCATTGCCGCTTTCACTTCGTCGATCAGGTTATAGATGACGGAGTAGTAACGCAGATCCAGGCTTTCCGCTTCAATCACTTTACGTGCAGAGGCATCAGCACGTACGTTGAAGCCAACCAGGATGGCGTTGGACGCCGCAGCCAGGGTAGCGTCGGTTTCGGTGATACCACCTACGCCAGAACCGATGATCTTCACTTTAACTTCGTCAGTAGACAGTTTCAGCAAGGAGTCGGAGATAGCTTCCACGGAACCCTGTACGTCTGCCTTCAGGACGATATTCACTTCGTGAACTTCGCCTTCGGTCATGTTGGCGAACATGTTCTCGAGTTTAGATTTCTGCTGACGTGCCAGTTTAACTTCGCGGAATTTACCCTGACGATAGAGTGCAACTTCACGCGCTTTCTTCTCGTCACGTACAACGGTAACTTCATCACCCGCAGCCGGAACGCCAGACAGGCCGAGGATTTCCACCGGAATGGACGGACCCGCTTCCAGCACTTCCTGACCCAGTTCGTTACGCATCGCACGAACACGACCGTATTCGAAGCCACACAGAACGATATCGCCCTTGTGCAGAGTACCTTCACGTACCAGAACGGTAGCAACCGGACCACGACCTTTATCGAGGAAGGATTCGATAACCGCACCGCTCGCCATACCTTTACGTACCGCTTTCAGCTCCAGAACTTCCGCCTGCAGCAGGATAGCGTCCAGCAGCTCATCGATACCAGTACCCGCTTTCGCAGACACATGTACGAACTGGCTTTCACCGCCCCACTCTTCCGGCAGGATGCCGTACTGGGAGAGTTCGTTCTTAACGCGATCCGGATCGGCTTCTGGTTTATCGATCTTGTTCACTGCAACCACCACCGGAACCTGCGCCGCTTTCGCGTGCTGGATTGCTTCGATGGTCTGCGGCATTACGCCGTCGTCGGCAGCAACAACCAGGACTACGATGTCCGTTGCCTGCGCACCACGAGCACGCATTGAAGTAAACGCGGCGTGCCCCGGGGTGTCCAGGAAGGTGATCATGCCGTTTTCAGTTTCAACGTGGTATGCACCAATGTGCTGGGTAATGCCGCCCGCTTCGCCAGAGGCCACTTTCGTTGAACGAATGTAGTCCAGCAGAGAGGTTTTACCGTGGTCAACGTGACCCATGATGGTCACAACCGGTGCGCGCGGTTCAGCCGCTGCACCCGTGTCACGGTCGCTCATTACCGCTTCTTCCAGCTCGTTTTCACGACGCAGGATAACTTTGTGGCCCATCTCTTCAGCAACCAGCTGTGCGGTTTCCTGATCGATAACCTGGTTGATGGTTGCCATTGCGCCCAGTTTCATCATCGCTTTGATGACCTGAGAGCCTTTAACCGCCATCTTGTTCGCCAGTTCGCCAACGGTGATGGTTTCGCCGATCACAACGTCACGGTTAACGGCCTGAGCAGGCTTCTGGAAACCTTGCTGCAGCGAAGAACCTTTACGTTTTCCGCCCTTACCGCCACGTACTGCTGCGCGTGCTTCTTCACGATCAGCTTTTGATTCAGCGTGTTTGTTGCCTTTCTTCGGACGCGCAGCTTTCGCGTTACGACCACGGCCACGGCCGCCTTCGACTTCACGATCGCTTTCGTCTTCTGCCTGGCGAGCATGTTGAGAAGTAGTGACGTGATAATCGCTGGAATCTTCAGTCGGTTCCGCGTTATCAGTCCATTTGTTTTCTTCCGCCATACGACGTGCTTCTTCAGCAACGCGACGTGCTTCTTCTTCGAGTTTACGACGCGCTTCTTCTTCGGCTTTACGCTTGAGCTCTGCAGCTTCCTGCTCACGGCGGGCTTTTTCAGCCTGGGCGTTTTTAGTCATATCGTCTTGTTGATTGCTCACTTTGTCTTTTTCCGCAGCTTCACGTTTCGCTTGTTCAGCAGCTTCACGCTTAGCTTGTTCTGCGGCCTCACGTTCAGCTTTTTGTTGCGCCTCGCGTTTAGCCGATTCTTCTGCCTCACGACGGGCTTGCTCTTCCGCTTCACGCTGCGCTTGCTCTTCCGCAGCAAGGCGTTCAGCCTCTTGCGGATCGCGTTTCACAAAGGTGCGTTTCTTGCGGACTTCGATTTGTACCGATTTGCTTTTTCCACCGGTACCAGGAATGTTAAGGGTGCTGCGTGTTTTACGTTGCAGCGTCAATTTGTCCGGGCCTGAATTTTTCTGATTCAGGTGGTCAATCAAAGTCTGTTTCTCTTGTGCGGACACAGAGTCGTCAGCAGACTTCCGGATACCTGCATCAGCAAATTGCTGTACCAGGCGTTCCACGGAGGTCTGTCGCTCTGCGGCCAGCGTTTTAATCGTTACATCTGTCATGCTGTTCCTTCCTGCTACAGTTTATTACGCTTCGTCACCGAACCAGCAAATATTACGGGCAGCCATAATCAGTGCTCCGGCTTTTTCGTCGGTCAACCCTTCGATATCAGCCAGATCATCAATGCCCTGTTCGGCGAGATCTTCCAGCGTACAAACGCCACGGGCGGCCAGTTTGAATGCCAAATCACGATCTATCCCTTCAAGGTTCAGCAGATCGTCAGCCGGTTTGTTATCACCGAGGCTTTCTTCCTGGGCCTGTGCAATGGTGGCCAGTGCATTTTTAGCACGCTCGCGCAGTGCTTCAACGGTCGGCTCATCAAGGCCTTCGATTTCCAACAGCTCTTTCATCGGCACATAGGCCAGTTCTTCCAGCGTCGAGAAGCCTTCTTCTACCAGAACAGTCGCGAAGTCTTCGTCGATGTCGAGATATTTGGTGAAGGTGTCGATCGCTGCGTGCGCTTCCGCCTGATGCTTAGCCTGCAGGTCGTCAACGGTCATCACGTTGAGTTCCCAACCGCTCAGCTGCGAAGCCAGACGCACGTTCTGACCATTACGGCCAATCGCCTGCGCCAGGTTACCGGCTTCAACGGCGATATCCATGGTGTGTTTATCTTCATCCACCACGATAGAAGCAACGTCTGCCGGTGCCATTGCGTTAATCACGAACTGCGCCGGGTTATCATCCCACAGGACGATATCGATACGCTCGCCGCCCAGTTCAGTAGAAACCGCCTGAACACGCGCGCCACGCATACCTACGCAAGCACCTACCGGATCGATACGTTTATCGTTGGTTTTCACCGCGATTTTCGCACGAGAACCCGGATCGCGAGCCGCTGCTTTAATTTCAATCACTTCTTCGCCGATTTCCGGCACTTCAATACGGAACAGTTCGATCAGCATTTCCGGCTTGGAACGAGTGACGAACAGTTGCGCGCCACGCGCTTCCGGGCGAACGGAATAGAGCACGCCACGAACACGGTCGCCAGGGCGGAAGTTTTCACGCGGCAGCATATCTTCGCGCAGGATCACGGCTTCAGCGTTGTTGCCAAGATCCAGAGAGATGTTGTCGCGGTTTACTTTTTTCACCACGCCGGTGATGATTTCACCTTCGTGTTCACGGAACTGATCAACCACCATCGCACGTTCGGCTTCACGCACTTTCTGCACGATAACCTGTTTTGCCGTCTGGGTGGTGATACGGTCAAAGGTAACAGACTCAATCTGATCTTCAACGTAATCGCCCAGGTTCAGGCTTTCATCTTCATAACGTGCGGCTTCAAGGGTGATTTCCTTGGTCGGCTGGGTGACTTCATCAACAACTAACCAGCGACGGAAGGTGTCAAAATCACCGCTTTTGCGATCGATCTGTACGCGGACGTCGATCTCTTGTTCATATTTTTTCTTTGTTGCTGTCGCCAGCGCGCTTTCCAATGCTTCGAAAATCTTCTCGCGAGGTAGCGCCTTTTCATTGGATACGGCTTCAACTACAGCCAAAATTTCTTTGTTCATCGCGGGCTTTTCACCTCATCCAGACTATTAAAAGTGGGGAACCAGGTTCGCCTTCTGGATATTACTCAGCGCGAACACTTCATCTTTACCTTCGACGGTAACTGTGATCATTTCACCGTCTACCGCTTTGATAACGCCCTGCCATTTACGACGGTTTTGTACCGCCATGCGGAGAACCAGAGTCACCTCTTCTCCGACGAAACGGGCGTAGTGTTCAGCCGTGAACAGTGGGCGATCGAGACCCGGTGAGGAGACTTCCAGGTTATAAGCAACGGTGATGGGATCTTCAACATCCAGCACAGCACTTACCTGGTGGCTCACATCAGCACAATCATCAACATTGATGCCATCTTCACTATCAATATAGATGCGCAGTGTGGATGTGCGACCGCGAATAAATTCGATGCCAACCAGTTCAAAACCCAGGGCCTCAACTGGCGCAGTAATCATCTCTGTTAATTTTTGCTCTAATGTGGACAAGCCCACCCCCAAGACATAAAAAAAGGGCCTAAAGCCCAGTTATTCTGTAGTCAGATAACAAAAAACCCCGATAAATCGGGGCTTTATATAACTGAACCCTATAACCGCAACTGCGGTCTGGAGCACTTTCCAGAAGGATTTTTTCAAATCCCACTACGAAGGCCGAAGTCTTCACAGTATATTTGAAAAAGGACTCTAAGGGAAAGTGGTTGCGGGGGCCGGATTTGAACCGACGACCTTCGGGTTATGAGCCCGACGAGCTACCAGGCTGCTCCACCCCGCGCCTGAAACGTGGCAAATTCTACTCGTTTTGGGTAAAAAATGCAAATACTGCTGGGATTTGGTGTACCGAGACGGGACGTAAAATCTGCAGGCATTATAGTGATCCACGCCACATTTTGTCAACGTTTATTGCTAATCACGTGAATGAATATCCAGTTCACTTTCATTTGTTGAATACTTTTGCCTTCTCCTGCTCTCCCTTAAGCGCATTATTTTACAAAAAACACACTAAACTCTTCCTGTCTCCGATAAAAGATGATTAAATGAAAACTCATTTATTTTGCATAAAAATTCAGTGAGAGCGGAAATCCAGGCTCATCATCAGTTAATTAAGCAGGGTGTTATTTTATGACGACGATTCTCAAGCATCTCCCGGTAGGTCAACGTATTGGTATCGCTTTTTCCGGCGGTCTGGACACCAGTGCCGCACTGCTGTGGATGCGACAAAAGGGAGCTGTTCCTTATGCATATACTGCAAATCTGGGCCAGCCAGACGAAGAGGATTATGATGCGATCCCTCGTCGTGCCATGGAATACGGCGCGGAGAACGCACGTCTGATCGACTGCCGCAAACAACTGGTGGCCGAAGGTATTGCCGCTATTCAGTGTGGCGCATTTCATAACACCACTGGCGGCCTGACCTATTTCAACACGACGCCGCTGGGCCGCGCCGTGACTGGCACCATGCTGGTTGCTGCTATGAAAGAAGATGGCGTGAATATCTGGGGTGACGGCAGCACCTATAAAGGAAACGATATCGAACGTTTCTATCGTTACGGTCTGCTGACCAATGCTGAACTGCAGATTTACAAACCGTGGCTTGATACTGACTTTATTGATGAACTGGGCGGTCGTCATGAAATGTCTGAATTTATGATTGCCTGCGGTTTCGACTACAAAATGTCTGTCGAAAAAGCCTACTCCACGGACTCCAATATGCTTGGTGCAACGCATGAAGCGAAGGATCTGGAATACCTCAACTCCAGCGTCAAAATCGTCAACCCGATTATGGGCGTGAAGTTCTGGGATGAGAGCGTGAAGATCCCGGCAGAAGAAGTCACAGTACGCTTTGAGCAAGGTCATCCGGTGGCGCTGAACGGTAAAACCTTTAGCGACGACGTAGAAATGATGCTGGAAGCTAACCGCATCGGCGGTCGTCACGGCCTGGGCATGAGCGACCAGATTGAAAACCGTATCATCGAAGCGAAAAGCCGTGGTATTTACGAGGCTCCGGGAATGGCGCTGCTGCACATTGCGTATGAACGTCTGCTTACTGGTATTCACAACGAAGACACCATTGAGCAGTATCATGCACATGGTCGTCAGTTGGGCCGTCTGCTGTACCAGGGGCGTTGGTTTGATTCCCAGGCGCTGATGCTGCGTGACTCTCTGCAACGCTGGGTTGCCAGCCAGATCACTGGTGAGGTTACCCTGGAGCTGCGCCGTGGGAACGATTATTCGATCCTGAATACCGTCTCAGAGAACCTGACCTACAAGCCAGAGCGTCTGACGATGGAAAAAGGTGACTCGGTGTTCTCGCCAGATGATCGTATTGGTCAATTGACCATGCGTAACCTGGATATCACCGATACCCGCGAGAAACTTTTCGGTTATGCCAAAACTGGCCTGCTCTCCTCCTCTGCCGCTTCGGGCGTGCCGCAGGTGGAGAATCTGGAAAATAAAGGCCAGTAATTCGACATCAACCCTGCCCTTCAGGGGTGGGGTTACCTTGCTTATCCTCAGTAAACTCCTTTCTTAGCATCACAAAATCGAAAACATCATGGTTTGCATCTACAACCCGTGAGTCTCCTTTATAGTGTGCAATCACTTCCTCCAGCGTTTGCGGCTGTTCCGGCTTTGTTACCCCCATCCACGCATTAATAAGGTAATTATTGTACGCAGTGGAAAAGATATCGTTTTCCGTTGTACGATCAACGCCATCCCCAAGAACGGGGCTATACCAGATAAACATCGGGACATGATATGCCTGCTGGCTGGCCTCCCTGCCTCCATGAAAATAGACGTTCTTCTTCGTAGGGTCGCGTTCCAGGCCGTGATCGGCAAAATACATGACCGAGGCGCGACGATCTTTTAATAATTCAAAAACCTGACCTAGCAAACTATCTGTGTAATGAATGGAGTTGTCATAGCAGGCATCCTGATCGTCCTGCGGTTGAAACACGGCGCTGGATTGCGGATAGGCGCTACAAGCCGGTTCATGGCTTCCATTTAAATGAAGAACAATCAGTTTCTTTTGCTGCGTCTTTTGCTGTAACGCTTGCGATAAATGCGGCAACAACAATTCATCAAATCCTCTGACATAGACTGTTTCCATGGCGCGCATGGCGATACTGGTAACTGCTGTACCATTCTGCCGAAAAGCGGATTGCGAGCTTAGCCAGAAAGTCTGAAATCCTGCTTGATTAGCCATATTAATAATGTTGTCGGGGTAATTATGAATGTCATGACTCAAAACGGAATCAGCAGTTAAAGAAAGGGGAACCGACAGCGCAGTGTAAGGTGCACCGCTTATTGCTTGATTAAACAGTTTGATCTGTTTTCTTTGTGCTTCGACTTGCGGTGTCGTAGAGCGTGTATATCCATACAAAGACATATTGTCGACGCGTACGGACTCCCCCACAATCAACACGTAGGTATCAATACCTGTATCCCTGACTGATAATTGAAAATACGGCACCGTGTTTGCAATTGAGAGTAATCTTTGATGCTCTTTCGCTGCTAAAGCAAAATAATTGAGATTGAAAAACGGTGTATAGGTAGCAAATCGCGACGCTAGTATATATGGACTGAACGCTTTTTTATTTTTTGCATCTTTATAAGCAAATTGACAAGCGGAAAATAAACTGCCCGAAATGACAATCAGCAATAATATTCCTGTCACTTTTTTCGTCGGCAAGGAAACATCATATTTTATTATTACTGCCAAAAAAAGAAGGGATAAAAAGGCAAAAGCACATAGATAAGGGATATACATCCCCAGCATTTTGACAACTTCATCCGGATCACTCTGCAGCACACTAATCGCAAATCCATCATTGAAAGTTGTACCAAAGGTACACCATGAATAGAGGCTAATACTCATGTCTGCCGCAGTCAGTAACACAAATGGTGCGGCAACAAGCAGGCGAAGCGGAAGGGATGATATACGTTTAACAACCAGGATGGTCAGGACGAAGAACAGCAATCGCTGAACCATATGCGCTCCGGAAGAAGCGACTAAGTTCGTAATACCAAAAAGAATAACACAAAGATACAACAACCAATGAGATTTAAAACTTCTAGCAAATTTGTTGAATACTGTCATCCAGAAATCCAAGTTCACAACCAATATAAACAATCATCAACAATGTTCAATTTTATATCAGACATGTTTTTCAACTCTGATCCATATCAGAACGAAACACTGTTAGTTTTTTCTTTTTAAATGATGCGGCCATTGCGTTCTCAGTAATTAAATAACATTATCAATGCGTCTCTAAACATTACGCAGAACGTAGCCATCAGTAGTTATACTGACAGGAGCAGGATGGTTTATCGAGAAGTAAACATATCCGTATTCGTACCGGAACTGGAGTTGACACAATAAAGTGCCAATTATGTCAGCAGAAGGGAAAAGTTTATAACTAAGGCGTACCGGCACCATCGTTTCAAAGTACCAGCTACGAGTAAAGCAACTGGACGAGATACAGATACCTGACAACCATTCCTCAGACCAGGACCAAAACGAAAAAAGACGCTTTTCAGCGTCTCTTTTCTGGAATTTGGTACCGAGGACGGGACTTGAACCCGTAAGCCCTATTGGGCACTACCACCTCAAGGTAGCGTGTCTACCAATTCCACCACCTCGGCACGGATACTACTTTTTAGTTCGGGATATCGCTGGTCGGCTTAGCCGGAGCAGCTGGCTGAGTTTGTTCGGTTTTCGCCGGCGCACTCAGGTTTTCCCATTCGCTACCTTTATTGGTTTTGTTGCTATTGATGTTACCCAACACCAGACTGATGATGAAGAATAACGTTGCCAGCAGCGCCGTCATGCGGGTCATGAAGTTACCAGAACCACTTGAACCAAACAGCGTAGCGGAAGCGCCTGCTCCGAAGGAGGCTCCCATATCAGCGCCTTTACCTTGCTGCAGCATGATCAGACCAACAAGGCCAATTGCCACAATAAGGAAAACTACTAAAAGAGCTTCGTACATAATCAACCTGTTCCTTGCGGAGTTGCCGCGTACCAATGCTTCAACCAATAAAGCGGGAGTTTTTAATCTTTCCCACTGAAGCGGGTGTGAATACTAACCAAAGCGAATGACCTTCGCAAGGGCAATTTTATCGCATTGTATCAACTGCGGAAAAAAACAGCAAAACTGATGTGTTCGCTGAGAAAAAAGGCGACAACCGCCGCCTTTTTAGCCAGTTATCTCACGCTTTAAACGGCTTTTACTGCATCGGCGATGCGGTGTGCAAATTCAGTCACCTGTGCTTCGTCTTCGCCTTCCACCATCACGCGAATTAACGGTTCGGTGCCGGATTTACGCAACAGCACACGTCCACGGCTACCCAGCGCCGCTTCAACTTCTGCGGTCACAGCTTTGACTGATTCATGCTCCAGCGGATCGCCGCTACCTGCGGTGTAACGCACGTTAACCAGAATCTGCGGGAACATTTTCATGCCGCTGCAAAGATCGTGCAGGCTCATATGGTTACGCGCCATCGCCGCCAGCACCTGCAAGCCAGCAACGATACCGTCACCGGTAGTGGTTTTATCCAGCAGGATCACATGACCGGAGTTCTCTGCACCGATACGCCAGCCTTTCTCCTGCATTTTTTCCAGTACGTAGCGGTCACCCACTTTCGCGCGCGCAAATGGAATACCTAACTGTTTCAGCGCCAGTTCCAGCCCCATGTTGCTCATCAATGTGCCCACAGCGCCACCACGCAGCTGGCCCTGACGAAGACCTTCACGCGCGATGATATACATGATCTGATCGCCATCGACTTTATTGCCTTCATGGTCAACCATAATCACGCGATCGCCGTCGCCGTCGAAGGCAATACCGAGATCCGCTTTTTCAGCCAGCACTCGCGCCTGAAGCGCGCGAACGTCGGTAGCCCCCACTTCGGCATTGATGTTCACACCGTTCGGCTCACAACCGATAGCGATAACATTCGCCCCTAGTTCGCGCAGCACGTTCGGCGCGATGTGATAAGTCGCACCATTTGCACAATCCACCACAATCTTCAGTTCACTGAGGCTAAGTTCGTTCGGGAACGTGGCTTTGCAAAACTCGATATAGCGACCCGCAGCATCAACGATACGGCTGGCTTTACCCAGTTCTGCCGAATCAACACAGCTGATCTCTTTTTCCATTTCCGCTTCGATGGCCTCTTCTACTGCATCCGGTAGTTTGGTGCCGTCGATAGAGAAAAATTTAATGCCGTTATCGTAGAACGGGTTATGCGATGCAGATATCACAATTCCGGCCTCTGCGCGGAAGGTACGCGTCAGATAAGCCACGGCCGGTGTTGGCATCGGGCCAGTGAAGAGCGCGGAAAGGCCCGCAGCCGCCAGACCCGCTTCCAGTGCTGACTCCAGCATATAGCCAGAAATACGCGTGTCTTTACCAATAATGATCTTACGGGAGCCGTGGCGCGCCAGCACTTTACCCGCGGCCCAACCCAGCTTAAGCACAAAATCAGGGGTGATCGGCGCATCCCCTACACGACCACGAATCCCATCGGTACCGAAATATTTACGATTACTCATAGCGTTTGTTTTCCTTTGCAGACAGAGTGGCTTCCACCACCCGCATCGCTTCTACGGTTTCTTTGACGTCATGAACACGAATGATATGCGCGCCTTGCATAGCGGCAATGACCGCACAAGCCAGACTACCGCTCAGACGCTCAGATGGCCCCACGTTCAGCAATTGCCCAATCATCGATTTTCGTGACATACCCACCAACAGCGGCAGGTTGAAATGATGAAATTCAGCCAGGCGCGCCAGTAATGAATAGTTATGGGAGAGATTTTTACCGAAACCGAATCCGGGGTCGAGCAACAATTTCTCTTTTGCGATACCCGCCTGCTCGCAACGTGCTATTTGCTCAATAAAATAGCGATTCACTTCCGCAAAGACATCGTCATACTTCGGGGCTTCCTGCATGGTCTTTGGATTTCCCTGCATATGCATCAGGCAAACCGGCAAACCGGTTTCTGCAGCAGCCTCCAGAGCCCCTGGTTCGGAAAGGGAGCGAATATCATTAATAATGTGAGCGCCAACTTTCGCTGACTCACGGATGACTTCTGGTTTGGATGTATCTACCGAGATCCAGACTTCGAAGCGTTGAGCAATTGCCTCAACCACCGGAATAACACGTTGCAACTCTTCTTCAACGCTAACTTCCGCAGCCCCCGGGCGCGTGGACTCGCCACCAACGTCAATGATCGTCGCGCCAGCGTTGATCATCAGATTCGCATGTTTCACCGCATCTATCAGCGAGTTATGCGTGCCGCCATCCGAAAAGGAATCAGGCGTGACGTTGAGGATCCCCATTACGTGAGGATGGCTAAGGTCCAGTGAAGTGCCCTGGGCAAAGAGTTTCATGGTGTTATCCCTGGTATGAATTGATAAGAAAAAACCCCGGAGCACGCCCCGGGGTTTTCGGTACAAATACAGTCATCTGATGCGGGAACTTACTTGTCGCCTAACTGCTCTGACATGGTGTTACCCGGGTTCGGCGTACGCGGTTCATCAACCGGACGTGGAGCCTTTGGACTACCATTGTCGCCAGAATTGTTAGAAGCGCCTGGTTCTTCCCAGCCCGCTGGCGGACGTACATCGCGACGTGCCATCAGGTCATCAATCTGCGGTGCGTCGATAGTCTCATATTTCATGAGAGCATCTTTCATCGCATGCAGAATATCCATATTGTCGGTCAGAAGCTGACGCGCACGATTATAGTTACGCTCAATCAGTGCTTTCACTTCCTGGTCGATGATACGTGCAGTTTCATCAGACATATGTTTCGCTTTCGCTACGCTACGGCCAAGGAACACTTCACCTTCTTCTTCCGCGTACAGCAGTGGACCCAATTTCTCAGAGAAGCCCCACTGAGTCACCATGTTACGTGCCAGGTTGGTCGCAACTTTAATATCGTTGGACGCACCGGTAGAAACATGTTCCGGCCCGTAAATGATCTCTTCTGCCAGACGACCACCGTACAGCGTAGAAATCTGGCTTTCCAGTTTCTGACGGCTGGCGCTGATTGCGTCACCCTCAGGCAAAAAGAAAGTCACACCCAGAGCACGACCGCGTGGGATAATCGTCACTTTGTGCACCGGATCGTGTTCCGGCACCAGGCGACCGATAATCGCATGACCCGCTTCGTGGTAAGCCGTTGATTCTTTCTGCGCTTCCGTCATCACCATGGAGCGACGTTCCGCACCCATCATGATTTTGTCTTTCGCTTTCTCGAACTCAACCATCGACACAACGCGTTTGTTGCCACGAGCAGCGAACAGTGCCGCTTCGTTCACCAGGTTCGCCAGGTCAGCACCGGAGAAACCAGGAGTACCACGGGCAATGATTGCCGCGTCGATATCGGGTGCCAATGGTACGCGACGCATGTGAACTTTCAGGATCTGCTCACGACCGCGAACATCTGGCAAACCAACCACAACCTGACGGTCGAAACGGCCAGGACGCAGCAGCGCCGGGTCGAGAACGTCCGGACGGTTAGTTGCGGCGATAACGATGATACCTTCGTTACCTTCGAAGCCATCCATCTCAACCAGCATCTGGTTCAGAGTCTGTTCACGTTCATCGTGACCACCGCCCAGACCTGCGCCACGCTGGCGGCCTACGGCGTCGATTTCATCGATAAAGATGATACACGGTGCCGCTTTCTTCGCCTGTTCGAACATGTCACGAACACGGGATGCACCCACACCGACGAACATTTCGACGAAGTCAGAACCGGAGATAGTAAAGAACGGAACTTTCGCTTCGCCTGCAATCGCTTTCGCCAGCAGCGTTTTACCGGTACCCGGAGGACCGACCATCAGGACGCCTTTCGGGATCTTACCGCCGAGTTTCTGGAAGCGGCTCGGCTCGCGCAGATACTCAACCAGTTCAGCAACTTCTTCTTTTGCTTCGTCGCAGCCCGCAACGTCAGCAAAGGTCGTTTTGATCTGATCTTCCGTCAGCATGCGCGCTTTGCTCTTACCAAACGACATGGCACCTTTGCCACCGCCGCCCTGCATTTGACGCATGAAGAAGATCCAGACACCAATCAGCAACAGCATCGGGAACCAGGAGATGAAGATAGAAGCCAGCAGGCTTGGTTCTTCAGGCGGTTCACCGACAACCTTGACGTTCTTGGTCAACAGGTTATCCAGTAATTTCGGATCCTGAACCGGAATGTAAGTGGTATAACGGTTACTATCTTTCTTGGTAACGTTGATTTCACGTCCGTTGATACGCGCTTCACGAACCTGGTCGTTATTGACCTCTTGTAGGAAGGTAGAGTAATCCACCTTACGGCCATTAGACTCGCTGGGCCCAAAGCTCTGGAATACTGACATCAGCACAACGGCAATGACCAGCCAGAGTATTAGGTTTTTCGCCATGTCACTCAAGGGATTAACCTCTTATTACAACTGTGTTAAAAACAGCGTCAGGATACTCTATATCCAGCATCTTTCAAACTTTCGTCTGAAATCTCCCGGTTAGGGTTTACGCCCGGTCGCTACAATATACACTTCCCGCGAACGTGCACGAGAAGAGTCCGGCTTACGAACTTTGACCTTCGTAAACAGGGAGCGAATTTCCCTTAGATACTCATCGAAACCTTCGCCCTGGAACACCTTCACTACAAAACTGCCACCTGGCGCTAATACATCACGACACATTTCTAGCGCCAGTTCCACCAGATACATGGCACGGGGGATATCCACCGCCGGTGTTCCGCTCATGTTTGGTGCCATATCGGACATGACAACCTGGACTTTGCTGTCGCCAACGCGCTCCAGCAGTGCTTTCATCACCAGTTCATCACGAAAATCGCCCTGAAGAAAGTCCACACCAACGATAGGATCCATAGGTAAAAGATCGCAAGCGATGATGCGGCCTTTGCCGCCAATTTGGGTGACCACATATTGTGACCAACCACCCGGAGCAGCACCAAGGTCGACAACCGTCATTCCCGGTTTAAAGAGTTTGTCACTTTGCTGTATTTCATCAAGTTTAAACCAGGCACGGGAACGTAACCCCTTTTTCTGTGCCTGTTGAACATATTTATCGCTAAAGTGTTCCTGAAGCCAGCGGCTGGAGCTGGCAGAACGCTTCTTACCTGTCATTTAACTTTCCCATGGGGATAACTCATCGTAACCAATTGCGTAAATTTTTACGCGCCTATTTGGTGATATATGGGAGATGGCGGTAGAATGACCCGTTTTCAATCCCAACGTAAGCAAAAAATACGATGAATCTGAGTACTAAACAAAAACAGCACCTGAAAGGTCTGGCACATCCGCTCAAGCCAGTTGTTCTGCTTGGCAGTAATGGTTTGACCGAAGGGGTGCTGGCCGAGATTGAACAAGCGTTAGAGCACCATGAACTCATCAAGGTGAAAATCGCCACCGAAGATCGCGAAACTAAAACCTTGATCGTGGAAGCTATCGTGCGCGAAACCGGCGCCTGTAATGTACAGGTCATCGGTAAAACGCTGGTGCTTTATCGCCCAACTAAAGAACGTAAAATCTCGCTGCCACGCTAAGATTATCCTAAAGTTACACACATTTGCTGTGTAAAACGAGGGGTTTTCCGCAGGCAGGAGAGCAAAATGCCACGCTCTGTTCGTTGATAAAAGGCCGCATAGCGGCCTTTTTCCTTTCTTTACAATACATCAACATCTTGAGTATTGGGTAATTCTTACAGGTATTCCACCTTAATTACTTCAAATTCTACTTCGCCGCCCGGCGTTTTGATGACCACAACATCATCTTCTTCTTTGCCGATCAGGCCACGAGCAATAGGTGAGTTTACAGAAATCAGGTTTTGTTTAAAGTCAGCTTCGTCATCGCCAACGATGCGATAAGTCTGTTCTTCGTCAGAATCGAGATTCAGCACCGTTACGGTAGCACCAAAAATAACGCGCCCATTGTTGGGCATTTTGGTGACATCAATCACCTGCGCGTTCGACAGCTTGGCTTCGATGTCTTTGATACGGCCTTCGCAGAAGCCTTGCTGTTCACGAGCTGCGTGGTATTCGGCGTTTTCTTTCAGGTCGCCATGCTCACGCGCTTCCGCGATAGCAGCAATGATTTCAGGACGGCGCACAGATTTCAGAAAATCCAGCTCTTCGCGTAATTTTTCAGCGCCGCGTAAGGTCATCGGAATAGCTTGCATTTGTTATACCTCTTGAATATTCCTGATGGGGCAAGTCTTCACCCACCCCGGCTGTTCGGCCTGCCCGGCATAACTCCTCACCGGGACCAGAAGCAAAAAAATACCGACCCGGGTACAAGTCCCAGGTCAGCTACAATTCACATTTTGATAGTCATTTTACCCTGAAGTTCCCGAAGGGTCATCGTTTACTTTATAGGGCGTTGCGCCGTAGTATGACGGCTCGATTCCAGGTTGTTAGCGCGAGATTATGCGATTTTCCAGATTTATCATCGGATTGACCAGCTGTATAGCGTTCAGTGTTCAGGCCGCAAATGTTGATGAGTACATTACTCAACTCCCCGCTGGTGCCAACCTTGCCCTGATGGTGCAAAAAGTCGGCGCGTCGGCCCCCGCTATTGATTACCACAGTCAGCAGATGGCGCTGCCCGCCAGTACGCAGAAAGTGATTACTGCACTGGCGGCGTTGATTCAACTCGGCCCCGATTTTCGTTTTACCACGACGCTTGAAACCAAAGGTAATGTGGAAAACGGCGTACTTAAGGGTGACTTAGTGGCGCGATTTGGTGCCGATCCGACGTTAAAACGTCAGGATATTCGCAATATGGTCGCGACTTTGAAAAAATCTGGCATCAACCAAATCGATGGCAATGTGTTGATAGATACCTCCATTTTCGCCAGCCACGATAAAGCCCCCGGCTGGCCATGGAATGACATGACACAATGCTTTAGCGCTCCGCCTGCCGCCGCCATAGTTGACCGCAACTGTTTCTCCGTCTCGCTCTACAGTGCCCCAAAACCTGGTGATATGGCTTTTATACGCGTGGCATCTTATTACCCCGTTACGATGTTCAGCCAGGTACGCACCCTCCCCCGTGGTTCTGCCGAAGCGCAATATTGCGAGCTGGATGTGGTGCCAGGCGACCTGAACCGCTTTACGCTGACCGGATGCCTGCCACAACGTTCTGAGCCGCTCCCGTTGGCTTTTGCCGTGCAGGATGGTGCCAGCTATGCTGGAGCAATTCTGAAAGATGAGTTAAAACAGGCAGGTATCACCTGGAGCGGAACACTGCTGCGTCAGACGCAGGTTAACGAACCTGGAACGGTAGTTGCCAGTAAACAGTCGGCCCCGTTGCACGATCTGCTTAAGATTATGCTGAAAAAGTCAGACAACATGATCGCCGATACGGTTTTCCGCATGATAGGCCATGCACGCTTCAATGTGCCTGGAACATGGCGGGCCGGGTCAGACGCCGTGCGTCAGATCCTGCGCCAGCAAGCCGGTGTCGATATTGGTAACACCATTATTGCCGATGGTTCAGGGCTTTCGCGGCATAACCTGATTGCCCCCGCCACCATGATGCAGGTGCTGCAATACATTGCCCAACACGACAATGAACTTAACTTTATCTCTATGCTACCGCTGGCGGGCTATGACGGCTCTTTGCAGTACCGTGCAGGTCTGCATCAGGCGGGCGTGGATGGCAAAGTCTCAGCGAAAACCGGCTCGTTGCAGGGGGTATATAACCTGGCGGGATTCATTACCACGGCGAGCGGGCAACGAATGGCGTTTGTACAATATCTTTCCGGCTATGCAGTAGAACCGGCGGATCAGCGTAATCGCCGTATTCCGTTAGTGCGATTTGAAAGCCGTTTGTATAAAGATATTTATCAGAATAATTAGTCTAAAGAGAAACCCCGGCACATGGCCGGGGTTTCAGATTATTGACAAAGTGCACTTTGTTTATGCCGGATGCGGCGTGAACGCCTTATCCGGCCTACAAAGTCGTGCAAATTCAACATTTTGCAATTCTCTTGTAGGCCTGATAAGCGTAGCGCATCAGGCTTATTTGGCGTTTATCATCAGTGATTAACGCTTGTAAATGAACTCAACGCCTTCTTCGTCGTCTTCGTCCCAGTCGTCATCCCAGTCTTCATCATCCTCTTCAGCAATCTCTTCAAGCTGCTGACGGTGATAATCATCCCACATGAATTCGACTTTCTCTGGCTGTTTCGCTTCTTCAGCCTGCACGACCGGGTTTTCAATGATAAAGGTCATCACATCCCAGCAGAGATCTTTCACGCCCAGTCCGCTCGCCGCAGAGATCAGATAATATTTATCTTCCCAGCCCAGCGCCTCAGCGATCGCTTTCGCTTTCTCTTCGGCTTCTGCCTTATCCAGCAGATCGATCTTGTTGAACACTAACCAACGCGGTTTCGCCGCCAGATCCTGGCTGTATTTTTCCAGCTCGCTGATAATAATACGCGCGTTTTCAACCGGATCGGTGCCGTCAATCGGATCGATATCGATGAGGTGCAACAGGACGCGGCAACGTTCCAGGTGCTTCAGGAAGCGAATGCCCAGACCTGCGCCTTCTGCAGCGCCTTCAATCAGTCCTGGAATATCGGCAACAACGAAGCTCTTTTCGTTGTCCATACGCACCACGCCCAGGCTTGGTACCAGAGTGGTAAACGGATAATCCGCCACTTTCGGTTTAGCCGCCGATACCGCACGAATAAAGGTCGATTTACCCGCGTTTGGCATCCCCAACATACCGACGTCAGCCAGCAGCATCAGCTCCAGCAGCAGCTCACGCTTATCGCCCGGCGTACCGTTAGTTTTCTGCCGTGGTGTACGGTTAACTGACGATTTGAAACGGGTATTGCCCAGACCGTGCCAGCCGCCCTTAGCAACCAGCAGACGCTGACCGTGTTTGGTCATATCGCCCATGGTTTCACCGGTACCCTGGTCGATAACACGCGTACCTACCGGCACTTTAATCGTCACGTCTTTACCGCGCTTACCGGTACAGTCGCGGCTTGCGCCGTTCTGACCACGCTCTGCACGGAAAGATTTTTCAAAACGATAATCTATAAGCGTGTTCAGGTTCTCGTCGGCTTCCATCCATACGTCACCACCATCACCGCCATCGCCGCCATCCGGGCCGCCTTTCGGAATATACTTTTCGCGGCGGAAGCTCACGCAACCATTACCGCCATCACCTGCAACGACCAGAATCGATGCTTCATCAACAAACTTCATTTTATTCTCCGTAAATCATTCGCCTGCGCGGGGTTGCGATACCACCGTTGTATGCTTACGTAATCCGCCCCAAATACGATGACCAATGGCGGAATACATCGCGCCCGCAACCACGACAAACGCACCGAGATAACCTAAAAGGTTTAACATCGGTCTGGCGAAGAAATCGGGCCAGGCCAGTGATAAAAGATCTGAAAAAAACAGCGTAAACAGTGGGGTGAGCGTGATGATCGCGCTCACCTGCGCTGCCTGCCAGCGAGCCATCGCTTCCGCCAGGGCGCCATATCCTACCAATGTATTCAGTCCGCAAAAAATTAAACATGCGAGCTGCCAGTGGCTAAGCTGCGCTATCACTCCAGGTTTTGCCAGAGGGAAGAGCGCGATTGTACACAAAGTGTACAGCAAAAACAGGATCTGCGGTGAGGCCAGCCGACGCAATAAAACCTTTTGCGCCACGCCATAACTCACCCAAACCGTCGCCGCACCGACCCCAAAGATAACTCCCCAGGTGTAATCGGTGAGCTTTGTAAATATCTCGACCAGACTGGTGTTAAAAAACATCACCAGGCCGCTCAGGAGCATCAATGCCCCTACAACCTGAGTGCTGCGCATTTTCTCTTTCAGGATAAATACGCTGGCAACCATCATGCCAACTGGCGAGAGTTGCCCAATCACCTGCGAAGCGGTCGGACTCAGGTATTGCAAGGATGAGCTGAACAGGATGAAGTTCCCAAACAGCCCGGCGGTCGCCACTGCCAACAAAATCAACCAGCGTGGCTTACGAAACACGCGTAATGGCGGCAACCTCTTCTTCACCGCAAGAATGGCACCAAGGCCAATACTCGCCATCAAGAAACGGTAAAACACGATTGTCGGAGGTTCCATCACCTCCAGCACCTGCTTCATTGCGATTGGCAACGCCCCCCAGCAAATTGCTGTGGTGAGCGCCAAAAGAATGCCAATGCCTGCCTGCTGCTTCATACCGTATTCCCTGCAAAGCGCATTTGCGAATTAACGTCGCACCATGCGCATTTTTACCGGTTATCGAATGTAAAAAGCCCCGCAACGTGTTGCGGGGCTTTCATCCGTTACCGGGACGCGAAAAACTTATTCAGCTTCGATGCTGATAAATTTACGGTTTTTCGGGCCTTTAACTTCGAATTTCACTTTACCGTCTGCTTTAGCAAACAGAGTGTGGTCACGACCGCAACCTACGTTAGCGCCAGCGTGGAATTTGGTACCACGTTGACGAACGATGATGCTACCCGCCAGAACGGATTCGCCACCGAAACGCTTAACGCCCAGGCGTTTAGCTTCTGAATCGCGACCGTTACGTGTGGAGCCGCCAGCCTTTTTATGTGCCATTTGAAATCTCTCCTCAGGTCTTAGGCGCTGATGCCAGTAATTTTCACATCAGTGAACCACTGACGATGGCCCTGCTGCTTACGATAGTGTTTACGACGACGAAACTTAACGATTTTAACTTTCTCGCCACGACCGTGAGCAACAACTTCAGCTTTGATTACGCCGCCATCAACGAAAGGAACGCCGATTTTGACTTCTTCACCGTTTGCGATCATCAGCACTTCAGCGAACTCAACAGTTTCGCCAGTTGCGATGTCCAGCTTTTCCAGGCGAACGGTCTGACCTTCGCTTACTCGGTGTTGTTTACCACCACTTTGGAAAACCGCGTACATATAAAACTCCGCTTCCGCGCACACCTTTTCAATGATTCAGAGTGCGCTATAAATATTCACAATAGGGCGCGAATATTACGCAAAACGCACGCCTTTGACAAGTGCTACAGTCAATACACGAAGAAAAAAAACACAACTTGTACGGTAACGTTTATCTGTGCCATTTTTTCAGTACAATCACCCTATATTCCTAACCATAAACCCTAACTTGCCTTTGTTCACAGTAAGGTAATCGGGGCGAAAAGCCCGGCTTTTGCGATGAATTTAGAAAAAATCAATGAGTTAACCGCGCAAGATATGGCGGGTGTTAATGCGGCAATCCTTGAGCAGCTTAATTCCGACGTCCAACTGATCAATCAGTTAGGCTATTACATCGTCAGCGGCGGCGGTAAACGTATTCGCCCGATGATTGCTGTACTGGCTGCACGAGCTGTTGGCTATGAGGGAAATGCGCATGTCACCATTGCTGCCCTGATCGAGTTTATCCACACGGCGACTCTGCTGCACGACGACGTTGTGGATGAATCAGATATGCGCAGGGGTAAAGCTACCGCCAACGCCGCATTTGGCAATGCCGCCAGCGTGCTGGTAGGCGATTTTATTTATACCCGCGCGTTCCAGATGATGACCAGCCTCGGCTCGCTCAAAGTGCTGGAAGTCATGTCAGAAGCCGTAAACGTCATCGCAGAAGGTGAAGTTCTGCAACTGATGAACGTTAACGATCCGGACATCACTGAAGAAAACTACATGCGCGTTATCTATAGCAAAACCGCGCGTCTGTTTGAGGCTGCCGCGCAGTGTTCCGGGATTCTGGCTGGCTGTACGCCGGAGGAGGAGAAAGGCCTGCAGGATTATGGGCGCTATCTCGGCACTGCTTTCCAGTTGATCGACGATTTACTCGATTACAATGCCGATGGCGAACAGTTAGGTAAAAACGTCGGCGACGATCTGAACGAAGGTAAACCGACGCTGCCGCTGCTGCATGCAATGCATCATGGCACACCAGAACAGGCACAGATGATTCGTACCGCCATCGAACAGGGTAACGGTCGCCATCTTCTGGAACCGGTTCTGGAAGCAATGAACGCTTGTGGATCTCTTGAATGGACGCGTCAGCGTGCCGAGGAAGAAGCAGACAAAGCCATCGCAGCGTTACAGGTGCTCCCGGACACCCCGTGGCGAGAAGCACTCATCGGCCTCGCGCACATCGCTGTTCAACGCGATCGTTAATCCCCTCCCCTCATCCCGCGCAGCGCGCGGGATGATTCCAGTAAATTCCATAAAAACACTTATTCAGCTCTATAACACCTGAAAATAGGGCTGTACATCTTTATATATTCTGAATATTCACACTCTTTACAGGAACTTTTTAGAGCAATAGGCCATCAGGAGTATAGTGATGCTCGACAGAAGAAGTGTTCTGAATGAAAGCGACTAACTTAAGGAGTGAGGAAAGATGGAAAGTAATTTCATTGACTGGCATCCCGCTGACATCATTGCGGGTTTGCGCAAGAAGGGAACGTCAATGGCGGCGGAATCTCGCAGAAATGGTTTGAGTTCCTCAACGCTGGCGAACGCATTATCGCGCCCCTGGCCGAAAGGAGAGATGATTATTGCGAAAGCCCTGGGAACTGACCCCTGGATTATCTGGCCATCTCGCTACCATGATCCGCTGACCCATGAGTTTATCGACAGAACGCAGTTGATACGTAGCTACACTAAACCGAAAAAATGAGTGGTCTGGCGGTAGCCCCGCGAACGGGGCTGCCAGCTCTCAGACGATTACTCGCCTTTCACACGCTCAATATTTGCACCTAAAGCGCGCAGTTTGTCTTCAATGCGTTCGTAGCCACGATCGATGTGATAAATACGATCAACCACCGTCGTCCCTTCCGCAATACAGCCAGCCAGCACCAGGCTTGCTGATGCACGCAGATCGGTTGCCATAACCTGTGCGCCAGAAAGTTTTTCAACACCGTGACAAATAACGGTATTGCTTTCGATTTCGGCGTGCGCGCCCATACGGCTCAGCTCTGGCACATGCATAAAGCGGTTTTCAAAGACCGTTTCGGTGATGAAGCCGGTCCCTTCTGCCACCAGGTTCAACAGCGTGAACTGGGCCTGCATATCGGTCGGGAATGCCGGATGCGGCGCGGTACGTACGTTAACAGCCTTCGGACGTTTGCCATGCATATCCAGGCTAATCCAGTCTTCGCCGACTTCGATGTCTGCTCCAGCGTCACGCAGCTTCGCCAGCACGGCGTCGAGAGTATCTGGCTGCGCGTTACGGCAGATAATTTTGCCGCGAGAGATCGCCGCCGCCACCAGGAAAGTACCGGTTTCGATACGATCCGGTAGCACACGATAGACACCGCCGCCTAAACGTTCCACACCTTCGATGACGATACGATCGGTGCCCTGACCGCTAATTTTCGCACCCAGCGTAATCAGGAAGTTCGCGGTATCGACGATTTCCGGTTCACGCGCTGCGTTTTCAATAATCGTGGTGCCTTCCGCTAGGGTTGCAGCACACATGATGGTCACCGTTGCGCCAACGCTGACTTTATCCATCACGATATGTGCGCCTTTCAGACGACCATCGACGGAAGCTTTAACGTAACCTTCTTCCAGTTTGATGGTCGCGCCTAATTGTTCGAGACCAGAAATGTGTAGATCAACCGGACGTGCACCAATCGTACAACCGCCAGGCAGTGAAACTTGCCCCTGACCAAAGCGCGCTACCAGCGGCCCCAGCGCCCAGATAGAAGCACGCATGGTTTTAACCAGATCGTAAGGTGCGCAGAATACATTAACGTCGCGGGCATCAATATGCACAGAACCATTACGTTCTACTTTCGCACCCAGCTGGCTTAGCAGCTTCATTGATGTATCGACGTCTTTTAGTTTCGGGACGTTCTGGATCTCTACCGGTTCTTCCGCCAGTAGTGCGGCAAAAAGTATAGGCAGAGCAGCATTTTTAGCGCCGGAAATTGTGACTTCGCCCTGGAGCTTCGTTGGCCCCTGAACACGAAATTTATCCATTTAGTTTGTTCTCAGTTAACAATTCATATCCGCTACCGGCGAATCGCCCATAGCTCAAAAGCCGTTCAGTTTGCGATCGCGCGCCCACTCCGCAGGGGTATACGCTTTGATCGACACAGCATGAATGCGGTTATCCGCAATATATTCCATCAGCGGGCCATAGACCGTCTGCTGTTTTTTAACCCGACTCATGCCGTCAAACAACTCACCCACGGCAATAACCTGAAAGTGGCTGCCATCGCCGGAAACGTGGACTTCCTGGAGGGAGAGAGCGCTCATCAACACGCTCTGAATTTCATTATTTTCCATGGGATCTTCAATCATCAGTTAATAAACCAGCGAAACATCTTAGAGCAAAGTTGCGCTGGCATAAATAAGCAAAAAGCCTCGCTGATAAATCAGACAAGGCTCGACTTGCAGGCAGGTTTGCCGGACAGGCGGTTAACACCATATCCGGCCTGAAAAAATTTAACGAGGCAGAACATCAGCAGGCAAATTATACAATTTCGCGAGGGTATACACTTTGTCGTTTACCCCCTGAAGCGTCACGTTGTTGCCCTGCTTTTTCGCCAGATCGATAAGATGGAGCAGCAGTGCCAGTCCACCCGTATCCACGCGGGACACACGGCTAAGATCGATGCAGGTAATCCCCTTCACCGCTTCCTCACGCATTTCCCAAAGCGGTAGCAGAACGTCCTGATCCAACTCTCCGGATAGCGCCAGCGTGTCACCCGTCTGCATCCAGCTCAGTGACTCGCTCATTATTTTTTCTCTTCCAGAGTGATTTTCTGTTGAGAAATCGATTTCAGTTGTGCAGTCAGGCCGTCGATACCTTTGGTACGCAGCAGCGTTCCCCACTCGTTTTGTTTGGTGGTGATCATACTGACGCCTTCAGCAATCATGTCGTAAGCCTGCCAGTTGCCCGTCTGGGAGTTTTTACGCCACTGGAAGTCCAGACGCACCGGCGGGCGGCCATTCGGGTCAATAATGGTAACGCGAATAGGCACAATGGTTTTATCGCCCAGCGGCTGTTCTGGCGCAATCTGATAGGTTTGACCGTGATACATCGCCAGCGCCTGACCGTAAGCCTGCTTCAGGTACTCACGGAAAGCGGCAAAGTAAGCATCACGTTGAGCAGGGGTCGCACTCTTGTAATACTGGCCCAGCACCAGCGCACCGGCGTATTTCACCTGTACGTATGGCAGCAGTTCCTGATCGACAATGGTACGCAGATAATCCGGGTTGGCCCGAATTTGCGGTTGCTCATTCTTCAGGCGATCGAACGTTTTCTGCGCCGCCTCGTCCATCAGCTTATACGGATTGGTCTGGTCTGCCGCGGTTGCCGCACTCAGCGGTGCAATCACCAGCAAAGCGACCATCATTAAACGTTTAAACATGCGTCGGTTCTCCTGAAATTATTTCGTTGTACCCACAGGTTCAGTGGTTTCATTATTACCTGGCGCAGCAGCTGGCGCATCGCCACTATTCTTATTGTCATCGCCTTTACTACCGTAAAGGAACTGACCAATAAGATCTTCCAGCACCATCGCAGACTTGGTGTCCTGAATTGTATCGCCATCCTTCAGGATAGCAGTCCCCAGTTCCGGGTCTTCAAAACCGACGTTTAATGCCAGATATTGTTCCCCCAGCAGGCCGGAAGTACGAATGCTCAGCGAACTGGTATCAGGAATGTGGTTATAACGTTGTTCAATTTCCAGCGTTACGCGCGGCAGATATGTTTTCGGGTCCAGCGTAATATCCGCCACCCGGCCCACAACAACACCACCAATGCTGACCGGAGAGCGCGCTTTCAGGCCGCCAATGTTATCGAACGTCGCATAAAGCGTGTAGGTCGGTTCAGTACGTATGGACGTCACGTTCGCCGCCTTCAGGCAAACAAACAGCGCCGCCAGTAGTGCTGCTAATAAAAAGATACCCACCCAAATTTCATTTTTTTTCGTTTGCATGAACTCAATTCCCAAACATCAATGCGGTCAGCACAAAATCCAGCCCCAGAACAGCCAGAGACGAGTGGACAACGGTGCGAGTGGTTGCCCGGCTAATCCCGGCAGACGTCGGGATGGCGTCGTAGCCGTTAAACAACGAAATCCACGTCACCGTGATGGCGAACACCACGCTCTTAATCAGACAGTTAACCAGATCCATACGCCAGTCGACGGCATTTTGCATTGCCGACCAGAAGAACCCGCTATCAATGCCTTTCCAACTGACGCCGACCAGAGATCCGCCCCAGATCCCCACGGCGACGAAAATAACCGTCAACAGTGGTAATGAAATAACCCCAGCCCAGAAACGGGGAGAAATAACCCGACGCAGCGGATCCACCGCCATCATCTCCATACTGGAGAGTTGCTCTGTAGCGCGCATCAGGCCGATTTCTGCGGTTAGCGCCGAACCAGCACGCCCGGCAAACAACAACGCGGCAACCACCGGCCCCAGTTCACGCAGTAGCGATAACGCCACCAGCATACCCAGACTGGTTTCCGCACTATAAGTAGTCAGAACCAGATAACCTTGCAGCCCCAACACCATTCCGATGAACACGCCAGAAACTACAATAATCAGCATCGACAGGACGCCGACATTATAGAGCTGGCGCACCAGCAGCGGCGCATGTTTGCGAAATTCCGGTTTGCCGACCAGCGCATTGAATAACATTAACCCGGCCCGCCCGAACGTTCTCAGGGTTTTAATCCCTTTATGTCCGAGCGACGCCAGCGCATTTAACAGCATGAGTGGCTTAACTCCCTGGTAAAAGATCAGCGTGATAATCGCCGGCAGGATAGCGGAACGGAACAGGCCCGTCAGCTATCCCGTCCAGAAACTGACGTACGCGCGGATCAGGATTCGCCTGCAACGCCTGGGCACTGCCATGAGCGACAATTTTTTTGTCCGCCAGGATCCAGGCGTGATCGGCAATACTTAACACTTCCGGCACATCGTGAGAAACCACCACACAAGTCACGCCCAGCGCGCTGTTCAGCTCAGAAATCAGCTTCACCAGTACGCCCATGGTGATGGGATCTTGCCCAACAAAAGGTTCATCAAACATGATGAGATCCGGCTCCAGCGCAATCGCACGCGCCAGCGCTGCACGCCGCGCCATCCCACCGGAAAGTTCAGAAGGCATTAGTTTAGCCGCTCCACGCAGCCCCACGGCCTCCAGCTTCATCATCACCGTACTATGCAACAATGGCGCGGGAAGTTGAGTATGTTCGCGCAGTGGATAGGCGACGTTGTCAAATACGTTCATATCAGTGAACAACGCCCCGGACTGAAATAACATGCTCATCCGTTTGCGCACTGTATACAGGCGCGAACGAGACATCGCCGGAATATTCTCACCATCGAAAAGAATCTCACCATGATCTGGTGCGATTTGCCCGCCAATCAGACGGAGTAGCGTCGTTTTACCGATGCCCGATGGCCCCATGATCGCCGTGATCTTCCCTCGCGGCACGGTCAGGGAAATATTATCGAAGATGCAGCGATTGCCACGCGTAAAACTGACATCGCGCATATCGACTAAATTCGCCACAGACTGCTCCATAATTCACCCTTCGTCTTGCGTTGATTTTCTAAGCATGGCGCTCAATTTAACCTTGAACCCAACATATTTACAGAATATTACCCGCCGTGGTTAGCGAAAGCTGGCATTTGTTTTACTTTTTAGCCGCATAAAGTCAAAATTAAGAATCCGTTACGGCTTTCTGAAAATCTTCAGCGGACCGGCGAGTATACCTGAAGAAAGGACGTTAGATGCTTTTAGCTACGGCACTGTTAATTGTTGGTTTACTTTTGGTCGTTTACAGTGCCGACCGCCTGGTTTTTGCCGCGTCTATTCTTTGCCGAACCTTTGGCATCCCGCCGCTGATCATCGGCATGACGGTGGTCAGTATTGGTACATCGTTACCAGAAATCATCGTCTCGCTTGCCGCGTCTCTGCACGAACAACGCGATTTAGCCGTTGGTACAGCCCTCGGCTCAAACATTATCAATATATTGCTGATCCTCGGTCTGGCTGCGCTGGTTCGTCCTTTTACCGTCCATTCTGATGTTCTACGCCGTGAATTACCCTTAATGTTGTTGGTCAGCGTGGTGGCCGGTTCCGTACTCTATGACGGACAACTTAGTCGAAGCGATGGTATCTTTCTCCTCTTTCTGGCTGTGCTATGGCTGCTGTTCATTGTTAAACTTGCACGTCAGGCTGAACGTCAGGGGACTGACAGCCTGACCAGAGAGCAGCTTGCAGAGCTGCCTCGTGACGGCGGATTGCCCGTCGCGTTTTTATGGCTCGGCATTGCGCTTATCATCATGCCAGTGGCCACGCGGATGGTGGTTGATAACGCCACGGTGCTGGCGAATTACTTTGCCATCAGCGAGTTGACGATGGGGCTGACGGCAATTGCTATCGGAACCAGCTTACCGGAACTGGCAACCGCAATAGCGGGGGTTCGCAAAGGTGAAAACGACATTGCTGTCGGAAATATCATTGGCGCAAACATTTTTAATATTGTCATCGTGTTGGGTTTACCCGCGCTGATAACGCCAGGAGAGATTGATCCACTGGCGTACAGTCGTGACTACAGCGTGATGTTGCTGGTGAGCATTATTTTTGCGTTGCTGTGCTGGCGGCGCTCCCCGCAATCGGGCCGTGGTGTAGGGGTATTATTAACTGGCGGATTTATCGTATGGCTGGCGATGTTGTACTGGTTATCGCCAATACTCGTTGAATAACTGGAAACGCATTATGTCGCACGTAGAGTTACAACCGGGTTTTGACTTTCAGCAAGCAGGTAAAGAAGTCCTGGCGATTGAACGTGAATGCCTGGCGGAGCTTGATCAATACATCAATCAGAATTTCACGCTTGCCTGTGAAAAGATGTTCTGGTGTAAAGGGAAAGTTGTCGTCATGGGGATGGGGAAATCGGGGCATATTGGGCGCAAAATGGCGGCAACGTTTGCCAGCACCGGTACACCTTCATTTTTCGTCCATCCTGGTGAAGCCGCGCATGGTGATTTAGGCATGGTCACCCCACAGGATGTGGTGATTGCTATCTCTAACTCAGGTGAATCCAGCGAAATCACGGCCTTAATTCCAGTGCTTAAGCGTCTTCACGTACCGTTAATCTGCATCACCGGTCGCCCGGAGAGCAGCATGGCGCGCGCCGCAGATGTGCATCTGTGTGTTAAAGTAGCGAAAGAAGCCTGTCCGTTAGGGCTGGCACCGACCAGCAGCACCACCGCCACGCTGGTTATGGGCGATGCCCTCGCTGTCGCGCTGTTAAAAGCACGCGGCTTTACTGCTGAAGATTTTGCGCTCTCACATCCAGGCGGCGCACTGGGTCGTAAACTTCTGCTGCGCGTAAACGATATTATGCATACGGGCGATGAGATCCCGCATGTTAAGAAAACGGCCAGTCTGCGTGACGCATTGCTGGAAGTTACCCGCAAAAATCTTGGTATGACTGTCATTTGCGATGACAATATGATGATTGAAGGCATCTTTACCGACGGTGATTTACGCCGTGTCTTCGATATGGGCGTGGATGTTCGTCAGTTAAGTATTGCCGATGTTATGACGCCGGGGGGAATACGCGTGCGCCCTGGCATTCTGGCCGTTGAGGCACTGAACTTAATGCAGTCCCGCCATATCACCTCCGTGATGGTTGCCGATGGCGACCATTTACTCGGTGTGTTACATATGCATGATTTACTGCGTGCAGGCGTAGTGTAAAGATTCAAGGATAAACAACAATGAGCAAAGCAGGTGCGTCGCTTGCGACCTGTTACGGCCCTGTCAGCGCCGACGTTATAGCAAAAGCAGAGAACATTCGTCTGCTGATCCTCGATGTCGATGGCGTACTGTCAGATGGCCTGATTTATATGGGCAATAATGGCGAAGAGCTGAAAGCGTTCAATGTTCGTGACGGTTATGGCATTCGTTGTGCGCTCACCTCTGATATTGAAGTCGCTATCATTACCGGGCGAAAGGCTAAACTGGTAGAAGATCGTTGTGCCACATTGGGGATCACTCACTTGTATCAGGGGCAGTCAAACAAACTGATCGCCTTTAGCGATTTGCTGGAAAAACTGGCGATTGCCCCGGAAAATGTTGCTTATGTCGGCGATGATCTCATCGACTGGCCGGTAATGGAAAAAGTGGGTTTAAGCGTCGCCGTGGCCGATGCGCATCCACTGTTGCTCCCGCGCGCCGATTACGTGACGCGCATTGCTGGCGGTCGTGGTGCAGTGCGTGAAGTTTGCGACTTATTACTCCTGGCGCAGGGCAAACTGGATGAAGCCAAAGGGCAATCGATATGAGTAAAGCCAGACGTTGGGTTATCATTGTGCTATCACTGGCGGTTCTGGTGATGATCGGCATTAATATGGCCGAAAAAGACGATACCGCCCAGGTGGTCGTCAACAACAATGATCCCACCTATAAAAGCGAGCATACGGACACGCTCGTCTATAACCCAGAAGGGGCACTAAGCTATCGATTGATTGCTCAACATGTTGAATATTATTCCGATCAGGCCGTTTCGTGGTTTACGCAGCCGGTACTTACCACGTTTGATAAGGATAAAATCCCGACATGGTCCGTAAAAGCAGATAAAGCCAAGCTGACCAATGACCGGATGCTCTATTTATATGGACACGTTGAAGTCAACGCACTTGTGCCGGACTCTCAACTTCGCAGAATCACGACGGATAACGCGCAGATCAATCTGGTGACGCAGGATGTTACCTCTGAAGACCTCGTCACGTTATACGGAACAACATTTAACTCCAGCGGTCTGAAAATGCGCGGCAACTTACGCAGCAAGAACGCCGAGCTGATTGAAAAGGTTAGAACATCCTATGAAATTCAAAACAAACAAACTCAGCCTTAATCTTGTGCTTGCCAGCTCACTTCTGGCCGCCAGCATTCCGGCATTTGCCGTAACCGGAGACACTGATCAGCCGATCCACATTGAATCGGACCAGCAATCTCTTGATATGCAAGGCAACGTGGTTACCTTTACCGGTAATGTCATCGTCACCCAGGGCACCATCAAAATTAATGCCGACAAAGTGGTCGTTACCCGTCCGGGCGGCGAACAAGGTAAAGAAGTGATTGACGGCTACGGTAAACCGGCAACGTTCTACCAGATGCAGGACAATGGTAAACCCGTTGAAGGTCACGCTTCCCAGATGCACTACGAACTGGCAAAAGATTTTGTCGTTCTGACGGGTAATGCTTATCTGCAGCAGGTCGATAGCAACATTAAGGGCGATAAGATCACTTACCTGGTGAAAGAGCAGAAAATGCAGGCTTTCAGCGACAAAGGTAAGCGTGTAACCACCGTTCTGGTGCCGTCGCAGCTGCAGGACAAAAACAACAAAGGCCAGACCCCGGCACAGAAGAAGGGTAATTAATTCGTTATGGCAACATTAACTGCAAAGAACCTTGCAAAAGCCTATAAAGGCCGTCGCGTGGTAGAAGACGTCAGCCTGACCGTCAACTCCGGGGAAATTGTCGGTCTGCTGGGGCCAAACGGTGCCGGTAAGACCACCACTTTCTACATGGTTGTAGGCATTGTGCCGCGCGATGCGGGCAACATCATTATTGATGATGACGATATCAGTCTGCTGCCTCTGCATGCACGCGCGCGCCGCGGTATCGGCTATCTGCCACAGGAAGCCTCCATTTTCCGTCGCCTCAGCGTTTACGATAACCTGATGGCGGTACTGCAAATTCGTGACGACTTGTCTGCTGAACAACGTGAAGACCGCGCGAACGAGCTGATGGAAGAGTTTCACATTGAGCACCTGCGTGACAGCATGGGGCAGTCACTCTCCGGGGGTGAACGTCGCCGTGTAGAAATTGCCCGCGCACTGGCTGCGAATCCGAAATTTATTCTGCTCGACGAACCGTTTGCCGGGGTTGACCCGATCTCGGTTATCGACATTAAACGCATCATTGAGCACCTGCGCGACAGCGGCCTGGGCGTACTGATCACTGACCACAACGTGCGTGAAACACTGGCGGTTTGTGAACGCGCTTATATCGTCAGTCAGGGGCATTTGATCGCCCACGGCACGCCTACAGAAATCTTACAAGACGAACACGTTAAGCGTGTATACCTTGGGGAAGACTTCAGACTCTGATAGGGTAGAAGTTTGCGACGTTTTAGCAGGAGAGTACGATTCTGAACATGAAGCAAGGTTTGCAACTCAGGCTTAGCCAACAACTGGCGATGACGCCACAGCTCCAACAGGCAATTCGTCTGTTGCAGTTGTCGACGCTGGAACTTCAGCAGGAGCTACAGCAGGCGCTGGAGAGTAATCCGCTGCTTGAGCAAATCGACACTCATGAAGAAATCGACACCCGCGAAACGCAAGACAGTGAAACACTGGACACCGCCGACGCGCTCGAACAAAAAGAGATGCCGGAAGAGCTGCCGCTCGATGCCAGTTGGGACACCATTTACACCGCTGGTACACCATCCGGCACCAGCGGTGACTACATTGACGACGAGCTGCCGGTCTATCAGGGCGAAACGACGCAGACCTTGCAGGATTACCTGATGTGGCAGGTCGAGCTGACACCGTTTTCCGATACTGACCGCGCCATTGCTACCTCTATCGTCGATGCCGTTGATGACACCGGTTATCTGACTGTCCCGCTGGAAGATATTCTCGAAAGTATGGGCGATGAAGAGATCGACATCGACGAAGTTGAAGCCGTCCTTAAGCGGATCCAACGGTTTGATCCGGTCGGTGTGGCGGCAAAAGATCTGCGTGACTGCCTGTTGATCCAACTCTCCCAATTCGATAAAACCACGCCGTGGCTGGAAGAGGCCAGACTGATTATTAGCGATCATCTCGATCTGTTAGCCAATCACGACTTCCGCACTTTAATGCGCGTCACGCGTCTGAAAGAAGATGTGCTGAAAGAAGCCGTCAATCTGATCCAGTCGCTCGATCCGCGCCCCGGGCAGTCGATCCAGACGGGCGAACCTGAGTATGTCATTCCAGATGTGCTGGTGCGTAAGCATAACGGTCACTGGACGGTAGAACTCAACAGTGACAGCATTCCGCGTCTGCAAATCAACCAGCACTACGCCTCGATGTGCAATAACGCGCGCAACGATGGTGATAGCCAGTTTATCCGCAGCAATCTGCAGGATGCCAAATGGTTGATCAAGAGTCTGGAAAGCCGTAACGATACGCTACTGCGCGTGAGTCGCTGTATCGTTGAACAGCAGCAAGCCTTCTTTGAGCAAGGTGAAGAATATATGAAACCGATGGTACTGGCCGATATCGCCCAGGCTGTCGAAATGCATGAATCGACGATATCTCGCGTGACCACGCAAAAATACCTGCATAGTCCACGAGGCATTTTTGAACTGAAGTATTTCTTTTCCAGTCACGTCAATACCGAGGGCGGCGGCGAAGCTTCCTCCACGGCGATTCGTGCGCTGGTGAAGAAATTAATCGCGGCGGAAAACCCAGCGAAACCATTGAGCGACAGCAAGTTAACCTCTTTGCTGTCGGAACAAGGTATCATGGTGGCACGCCGCACTGTTGCGAAGTACCGAGAGTCTTTATCCATTCCGCCGTCAAACCAGCGTAAACAGCTCGTTTGACCCAACCGATAAGGAAGACACTATGCAGCTCAACATTACCGGAAATAACGTCGAGATCACCGAGGCACTGCGCGAATTTGTTACAGCCAAATTTGCCAAACTTGAGCAATATTTTGACCGAATCAACCAGGTCTATGTTGTTCTGAAAGTGGAGAAAGTCACCCACACCTCAGATGCAACACTGCATGTAAACGGTGGTGAAATTCATGCCAGCGCGGAAGGTCAGGACATGTACGCTGCCATTGATGGCTTAATTGATAAGCTGGCACGCCAGTTGACCAAACATAAAGATAAACTGAAACAACACTAATTGTCCGGGCAATTAGCATGTGCATGGCGGCCTGTTGTGCGGCACAACGGGCCATTTGTACGGTTAATGCTCCGAGCCTGTTCCACTGTTTGAGTGGGCAGGTTCTTAGGTGAAATTATGACAAATAATGATACAACTCTACAGCTTAGCAGTGTTCTTAACAGGGAATGTACGCGAAGCCGCGTCCACTGTCAGAGCAAAAAACGCGCCCTGGAAATCATCAGCGAGCTGGCGGCGAAACAACTTAGTCTGCCGCCTCAGGTGGTTTTTGAAGCTATCCTGACGCGGGAAAAAATGGGCAGTACCGGTATCGGCAATGGTATTGCCATTCCGCATGGCAAACTGGAAGAAGATACTCTGCGCGCCGTTGGCGTTTTCGTTCAGCTCGAAACGCCTATAGCTTTCGATGCCATCGACAACCAACCGGTGGACTTACTTTTTGCCCTGCTGGTGCCGGCAGACCAAACTAAAACGCACCTGCATACTCTGTCACTGGTGGCGAAACGTCTGGCGGACAAAACCATCTGCCGCCGTTTACGCGCAGCCCAGAGCGATGAAGAGCTGTATCAAATCATTACGGATACCGAAGGTACTCCGGATGAAGCGTAGTTATTCGGTAATGTCTCTTTTAGACGTTGTGAGGAGAAACAGTACATGGTACTGATGATCGTCAGCGGACGTTCAGGTTCAGGTAAATCTGTCGCCCTGCGTGCGCTGGAAGATATGGGTTTTTACTGCGTGGATAACCTTCCCGTAGTGTTGTTACCCGATCTGGCTCGAACCCTGGCCGATCGCGAGATTTCTGCCGCCGTCAGCATTGATGTTCGTAATATGCCGGAGTCACCAGAAATATTCGAACAGGCGATGAGTAACCTGCCTGACGCTTTCTCACCGCAACTCCTGTTCCTGGATGCCGACCGTAATACCTTAATTCGTCGTTACAGTGACACGCGCCGACTGCATCCGCTTTCCAGCAAAAACCTGTCGCTGGAAAGTGCTATCGACAAAGAAAGCGATTTGCTGGAGCCTCTGCGTTCGCGAGCGGATCTGATTGTCGATACCTCAGAAATGTCCGTTCACGAGCTGGCTGAAATGCTGCGTACCCGTCTGCTGGGTAAACGTGAACGCGAACTGACAATGGTCTTTGAGTCTTTCGGCTTCAAACACGGTATCCCTATCGATGCAGATTACGTCTTTGACGTGCGCTTCTTGCCGAACCCGCACTGGGATCCGAAACTGCGTCCAATGACAGGTCTTGATAAACCTGTCGCCGCGTTCCTCGACCGCCACACAGAAGTACACAATTTTATCTACCAGACGCGAAGCTATCTTGAGCTATGGTTACCTATGCTGGAAACCAACAACCGTAGCTACCTGACGGTCGCCATTGGTTGTACCGGCGGGAAGCACCGTTCGGTGTATATTGCAGAGCAACTGGCAGACTACTTCCGCTCGCGCGGTAAAAACGTCCAGTCACGCCATCGGACGCTGGAAAAACGTAAACCATGACCGTCAAGCAAACTGTTGAAATCACAAACAAGCTGGGCATGCATGCCCGGCCTGCAATGAAGCTGTTTGAATTAATGCAGGGTTTTGACGCTGAAGTGCTGTTACGTAATGACGAAGGCACCGAGGCTGAAGCCAACAGCGTTATTGCGCTGCTGATGTTGGATTCTGCCAAAGGACGGCAGATTGAAGTTGAAGCGACCGGTCCACAGGAAGAGGAAGCACTGGCCGCCGTTATCGCCCTCTTTAACTCTGGTTTTGATGAAGATTAATCTTCATCACTTTGACATTCAAATCCCTTCAAGCTCCCCCGGCAATAAGAAAAGCGCGTACTGAAATCGTTCTCAATCAACGTCATTTGTACATTTTGTGCGCTTTTCACTTTCAGAAGAACCTTAAGAAAACCTTAAGAGGCATTGTTTAGGTTTTGTTTAAGTTAATCGACCATACTGGAGATCGTCAGAAAATATTTCCAGGAGATGGCATGATTCGCTTATCTGAACAGAGTCCCCTGGGCACCGGAAGACATCGGAAATGTTATGCGCATCCGGAAGATGCCCAACGCTGTATCAAGATTGTCTACCATCGTGGCGATGGTGGCGATAAAGAGATCCGCCGTGAGTTAAAGTACTACGCGCATCTTGGTCGCCGGTTAAAAGACTGGAGTGGAATACCGCGCTATCACGGTACCGTTGAGACGGATTGCGGAACCGGTTATGTCTACGATGTGATTGCAGATTTTGACGGCAAACCCTCCATTACGCTGACCGAATTTGCTGCACAATGCCGTTACGAAGAAGACATTGCACAACTGCGCCAGCTACTGAAACAGCTGAAGCGTTATTTGCAGGATAACCGTATCGTGACGATGTCGCTGAAGCCGCAGAATATCCTCTGTCACCGCATCAGTGAGTCAGAGGTTATCCCCGTCGTCTGCGACAACATTGGTGAAAGCACATTGATTCCACTGGCGACCTGGTCGAAGTGGTGTTGTCTGCGTAAGCAAGAGCGGTTATGGAAACGATTTATCGCCCAACCGGCGCTGACTATTGCCCTGCAGAAAGATCTGCAACCTCGTGAAAGCAAAACGCTGACCCTCACTTCGCGCGAAGCTTAATCCAGCTGGTGTTGTTGCATAAACGACTCACCGCCTAACTGATACATCTGCCGTAAAATCCACGCCTGACGGCTACGCACGTAGCCCGATGGCGCGGAGACTTTGAAACGAAGTGGATTAGGTAATACAGCAGCCAGTAATGCAGCTTCCGAGCGGGTAAGTTTGCTCGCGGGTTTGTGGAAATAACGTTGTGCCGCAGCTTCGACGCCAAACACACCGTCGCCAAATTCGGCGATATTCAGGTAAACCGTCAGGATACGCTTTTTGCTCCAGACAGTTTCTATCCCCAGCGTTAATCCGGCTTCCAGCCCTTTTCGAACCCAGCTGCGCCCATCCCATAAAAAGAGATTTTTGGCTGTCTGCTGAGAAATCGTCGACGCACCGCGAATACGGTTTTCATTGCGTTCGTTGTGCGCCAGGGCTTGCTCAATGGAAGCGACATCAAAGCCCCAGTGCTCAGGAAACTTCTGATCTTCTGCGGCAATCACCGCCAGTCCCATCCACGGCGAGATTTGATCCATGTTGACCCAGTCAGAATGTGCCACGTAACGAAAATTGCCATGCAGCCAGGCGCTGACTTGCCGCTCGACCATTACCGCAGAGAAAGGAACAGGCGCAACGCTAAACAACGCAATGCCCCCGCCCCAGAAAACGGCGAGGACAACCATTAACCGCAGAAGAAAACGGCGAATGAAACTAAACACCGTTAAGCGGCTTTTACTCATTCCGCCAGGACCAGCACGCGGGAAACCAGCTTATCAATGCCGCTCGCCGCTTCTGCAATGTTCTGCGCCAGCATATATGCCGGGGTGGTGACAATCTTATTGTCTTCATCAACCACGATATCATCGACAGGACACGGCACATGCTCCGCGCCCATCTCTTCCAGCACTTCTGCGGTATCGATATCAGTACCGATGGTCAAACGCAGCGGGAAATCGAAAATTTTCGGCAGCATCGCCGGGGCAATACACATAAAACCAAGCGGTTTTCCGGCCTGATGCATCGCTTGTGCCAGCGCCTTTAATTCACGGTCAACGGTGCATTCGCTACCAAGACTGGCAAAATTGCTTAAATTCTTCGCCGCGCCAAAACCCCCCGGCACAATCAACGCATCCAGTTCAGCGGCATCGGCCTGGGCCAGAGGACGGATTTCACCGCGCGTTATTCGTGCCGCTTCAATCAGCACATTGCGCGTTTCCGTCATCGCTTCGCCCGTTAAATGGTTGATAACATCAACCTGCTGCTTATCCGGTGCAAAGCAGACCGCCTGCGCACCGCTGCGTGAAATAGCTAACAACGTCAACACCGCTTCATGAATTTCAGAACCGTCATAGACGCCGCATCCGCTCAGAATTACGCCAATTTTCTTCATTGTGATCATCCTTTCGCAATTGACTGAAACACATTAATTTTTTTAATAAAAATGCTACGCATCACACATTTAACTGATTCATGTAACAAATCATTTAAGTTTTGCTATCTTAACTGCGTGCGGCCTGAAAAACAGTGCTGTGCCCTTGTAACTCATCATAATAATTTACGGCGCAGCCAAGATTTCCCTGGTGTTGGCGCAGTATTCGCGCACCCCGGTCTAGCCGGGGTCATTTTTTAGTGGCTTTTGCCACCCACGCTTTCAGTACTTCTACGTCGTGACGCCACTCTTCTTTCATCTCTTCAATCCATTCACCGACGTTATCTTCCCAGGCGGGAAGGTCAGGAGACTGAATTTGCTGACCCAGCTGTTGCAGATGGCGTAACCCCACTGACCCCGCCGCACCTTTAATTTTATGTCCTTCCTCAACAATGCCTTTTTTATCCTGCGCCGTCAGATTCGACTCCAGCACGCTGACATAGCCCGGCATCATCTTCTCAAACACCGCTAACCCGTCGGTGATCAGCTTCGGTCCTACAAGTTCGAGATACTGTTCCAGCATGGGAATATCGAGCAATGCTTCTGATTTACTGTTCTCTTCTGTCGTCACCGTACTTTCCTCATCATCCTGGGTATCCCAGAATTTCTTGATCATCGCGGTTAGCGCCGGAACAGAAAGCGGCTTACTCAGCACATCATCCATTCCAGCATTGAGGTACTCTTGCTTGTCTTTCAGCACGTTAGCGGTTAAGGCCACCAGCGGCGGTAAATCCTCGCGCGGATAACGCTTCGTCAGTTCACGAGAGATATCCAGCCCGGTCATATCTGGCAACTGAATATCCAGCAATACCAGGTCGTATTCGCCCGGTTTAAACATCTCCAGCGCCGCCTTGCCGGTCATGGCGACATCAACGCTGTTACCTAATTTTTCCAGCACAGAACGCGCGACAATCACGTTCAGTTCAATGTCTTCCACCAGCAGCACATTCAGCGCCGGTAAAGGCATATCGTCTTCATCAAACGCATCATCGACCTCTTCAGCCACCGACGGTGCGTGGATCGTCAACGTAAAGGTAGAACCTTTGCCCTGTTCGCTGGTAACCGTAATATCGCCGCCCATATTTTTCGCCAGACGACGAGAAACGGCCAGACCAATACCGGTGCCGGTGGCAGGTTTACCGCCATGACTGTCTTTCACCTGGTAATACATGGCAAAGATTTTATCCAGCTCATCCTGCGGAATGCCGATACCAGAGTCTTCCACTTCAAAATGCAGCATATCGCCTTCATCGTAGCGCACGCGCACGGTAACCTGGCCTTGCTGGGTGAATTTGACGGCGTTACTGATGAGATTCCACAGGATCTGCCGTAAACGCGTCCCGTCGGTAATGACCTGATGCGGTAATGGCAGCGTAGGCTCCAGGTTAAAGCGCAATCCTTTTTGTTGCGCCTGCAAGGCGGAGAGATTTTCCAGATCGGCAAGGAAGCTGGTGAAATCAACCGGCTGATTATCAAGCTGGACCTTACGCCGTTCCATCTTATCCATGTCGATAATATCGTTGAAGATATTCCCCAGCGTGACGGCCGAAACATGGATGGTTTTGAGATATTTTTCCTGCTCGGCGGTGAGTTCGGTATCCAGCAGAATGCGGCTCAGGCCGACGATACCGTTCAGCGGTGTACGCAATTCGTGACTGATGGTGGAAATAAACGTCGTTTTGTCGCGGCTGGCGCGTTCAAGTGCATCCTGATACCGCTTACGCTCGGTAATGTCGCGACCAAAGCCCATCAAACCGTGACGTTTACCCACGCGGTCGTAGTACGGCACTTTACGGATTTCAAAGCAGGCTTTGCGTCCGTCGGGATAATCCAGCCACTGCTCATAGGTCAGTGACACATTATGACGGAACACTTTTTCATCGGTTTCAATGACTTTCGCAGCGGCTTCCGGTGAGTAAACATCAGCAGGTTTCAGGTGAACCAGTTGTTTTTCGCTTTTTCCGGTCAGCAGCTCCATCGCGCGGTTACAGCCGGAAAACTCTTTATCTTCGTTACGATAAAAAACCAGGTCGGGTGAAGCATCAAGGAAGGAACGTAAGAATGAGGATTGCTGCTCGAGCTGAATTTGTGTCTCTTCGCGCTCTTTGATTTCAATTTTCAGTTGGCCGAAGGTTTCCTGCAGTTCTGCTTCCGCTTTTTCACGAACGGCGATTTCCTGATTTAGCTGGGCAATATTATCTTTTAACTGAACGTTGAGGCTCAAATCGCGCTCGCGCATCTCCTCCAGTTTTTGCACCAGCCGTGACAGACGTTGCCGTGACTCCTCCAGTTGCTCGACGACCACCGATAGAAAGTAGACCGCCCACGGCGTAATCAGCAAACCAAAGAAGATAGAACGAATAACATCAATGCTTTCGACCTGACCATGCAGCACCATGGTTACCGCCATTTGTACCACAATGGCAAGAACGACGAGGGCCAGCGCCAGCAACATTGAGAAGCGCACCAGACCTAACTTCATCATCAGGTCAACATAATACTGCGCCAGCAGACGAATTTGCTTCATTAGGGAATTCCTTCACGACAACCTGCCCCAATAATACCCAATTCTGACAGTTACGTTATAAATTGTGTGAGAAATGCGGAATTCCCCTCAATGGCCTACTCCGTTGGAGGTAGCCACGGACGTCCCAGCGCCGATCCCTGTACGCCATGTTCATTCAGATAACGATCCAGCTCGACCATTCCCGTCCATCGATTTTCGCACCACAGCGGAGCAAGTAACGTCGGGCGACGGGCGCTGGCGGAAATGCGGTGGTAGATCACTTCCGGTGGCGTATGGCGAATCATTTCTCCGGCAGTGAGCGTGTAATCCTCCAGTTCAATACCATTCAAACGCCCCGCTTCCCAGGCTTTCGCCATAATGCTGCCTTTTACTATATGCAGCGGATGCAGCTTTATGCCGTCCACGCCGGTTTCAACCACTCGCTCCAGCGTTTGCAAACATTCAGCCTGCCCTTCGCCAGGCAGGCCGACAATTAAGTGAGAACACACCTTCAGCCCGCGCTCACGCGCCAGCTGCGTCGTGCGCTGATAGCAGGCAAAATCATGACCGCGATTAATGCGATGTAGCGTTTTGTCGTGGGCGGTTTGTAGCCCCAGCTCCAGCCACACTTCGTAGCCCTGGTCTTTATATTCACAAAGCAGATCCAGCACTGCATCCGGCACGCAGTCCGGGCGGGTACCAACACACAAACCGACAATATTGGCCTGGCTCACCGCCTGCTGATACATAGAACGCAGCACCTGAACTTCCGCAAAGGTGCTGGTATACGCCTGAAAGTAGGCCAGATAGCGTTTAGCGCGGTTAACTAAATTCGCCTGGTGCGCCAGTTGTTCGGCAATGGAACGATGTTGCTGCGCTTCATCGGCAAACGAGGCAACATTACAGAATGTGCAGCCACCACGCCCGATGGTACCGTCACGGTTAGGGCAGCTAAAACCGCCGTGCAGCGTCAGCTTATGCACCTTTTGCCCATAACGACGGGTGAGATCACCACCAAACATATTGACTAATTTCTGTAACTGCATAATCTGATAGACCGCGCCTTGAAAAGAGGCCAAAGCCTGCCATTTTTAGCCCAATTCGGCGATGACCTGGATCAATCGTCCCGGCCTGCTTTTATCAACTGCATAATCAATCAAAATTACCGAAATTTCATGCACAATCACATAAATCACTTTTGCTTATCTTGTGTCAGATTTTTTTATCTCCTTATGGATTTTAGGCAAAAACAGTAGCATGAAACGTTATTACCAATTAAGGCAGTATAAAATGCTGGTTTTCTCGTCAGTTCAAGGCAGGATAAGGGTTAACACGCCTTTATGACAGTCAGGAATTGGCTGTTTCTCTAACGACGCCCCTTTTAGCCTTAAATAGAAAATCAACTTTAATTTCAGATAATTAATAAAGAATTTTGCGCTAAAGCACATTTCTGTACCAATAAGCTTGCCATTTGACCTGTATCAGCTTTCCCGATAAGTTGGAAATCCGCTGGAAGCTTTCTGGATGAGCAGCCTGCTCATCATATTTATGCAGTAATTGAGATCCCCTCTTCACCGTATTAACCGATGCGAAAAGGACAACAAGGGGGCGAATGCGAGGCGCGCGTATGACACGCAACCCCCGTCGCCACGCTCTTTCTGTGCCCGTGCGCAGCGGTTCGGAAGTGGGGTTCCCGCAGAGCCTGGGGGAGGTTCACGATATGTTGTACGATAAATCCCTTGAGAGGGATAACTGTGGTTTCGGCCTGATCGCCCACATAGAAGGCGAACCTAGCCACAAGGTAGTGCGTACTGCAATACACGCACTGGCCCGCATGCAGCACCGTGGCGCGATTCTCGCCGATGGTAAAACCGGTGACGGTTGCGGCTTGCTGTTACAAAAACCGGATCGCTTTTTTCGCATCGTTGCGCAGGAGCGCGGCTGGCGTTTAGCAAAAAACTACGCCGTCGGGATGCTATTCCTGAATAAAGATCCTGAACTCGCTGCTGCCGCACGCCGCATCGTTGAAGAAGAGCTGCAACGCGAAACGTTGTCGATTGTGGGCTGGCGTGATGTCCCCACTAACGAAGGCGTGCTGGGTGAAATCGCCCTCTCCTCTCTGCCACGCATTGAGCAAATTTTTGTGAACGCCCCGGCAGGCTGGCGTCCGCGCGATATGGAGCGCCGTCTGTTTATCGCCCGCCGCCGCATTGAAAAGCGTCTCGAAGCCGACAAAGACTTCTACGTCTGTAGCCTGTCGAATCTGGTGAACATCTATAAAGGTCTGTGTATGCCGGCGGATCTGCCGCGCTTCTACCTGGACCTCGCGGACCTGCGTCTGGAATCGGCCATCTGCCTGTTTCACCAGCGCTTTTCCACTAACACCGTACCGCGCTGGCCGCTGGCGCAGCCGTTCCGCTACCTGGCGCATAACGGTGAAATCAACACCATCACCGGCAACCGCCAATGGGCGCGTGCGCGTACCTATAAATTCCAGACGCCGCTGATCCCTGACCTGCACGACGCCGCGCCGTTCGTCAACGAAACCGGCTCTGACTCCAGTTCCATGGATAACATGCTGGAACTGCTGCTGGCAGGTGGGATGGATATCATCCGCGCCATGCGTCTGTTAGTACCACCCGCCTGGCAGAACAATCCGGATATGGACCCGGAACTGCGTGCCTTCTTTGACTTTAACTCCATGCATATGGAGCCGTGGGATGGCCCGGCGGGCATCGTGATGTCTGACGGTCGTTTTGCCGCCTGTAACCTCGACCGTAACGGTCTGCGTCCGGCACGCTATGTCATCACCAAAGATAAGCTCATCACCTGCGCCTCTGAAGTTGGTATCTGGGATTATCAGCCTGACGAAGTGGTCGAAAAAGGCCGCGTCGGGCCAGGCGAACTGATGGTTATCGACACCCGCAGTGGGCGCATTCTGCACTCGGCAGAAACCGATGACGATCTGAAAAGCCGTCATCCATATAAAGAGTGGATGGAGAAAAACGTCCGCCGACTGGTACCGTTTGAAGATCTGCCCGATGAAGAAGTAGGTAGCCGCGAACTGGACGACGACACACTTGCCAGTTACCAGAAACAGTTTAACTACAGCGCGGAAGAGCTGGACTCCGTAATTCGCGTACTGGGCGAAAACGGTCAGGAAGCGGTCGGTTCGATGGGCGACGACACCCCATTCGCCGTGCTCTCCAGTCAGCCGCGCATTATTTACGACTACTTCCGCCAGCAGTTTGCCCAGGTGACTAACCCGCCAATCGACCCGCTGCGTGAAGCGCATGTTATGTCGCTCGCCACCAGCATTGGTCGTGAAATGAACGTCTTCTGTGAAGCAGAGGGCCAGGCGCACCGTTTAAGTTTTAAATCGCCGATTCTGCTCTATTCCGATTTCAAACAGCTCACGACGATGAAAGAGGAGCACTACCGCGCAGATACACTGGATATCACCTTTGACGTCACTAAAACCACGCTCGAAGCGACGGTCAAAGAGCTGTGCGACAAAGCCGAAAAAATGGTACGTAGCGGCACTGTGCTGCTGGTGCTCTCCGACCGGAATATCGCTAAAGATCGCCTGCCGGTTCCGGCTCCGATGGCGGTTGGCGCGATCCAGACCCGTCTGGTCGATCAAAGCTTGCGTTGCGATGCCAACATCATCGTCGAAACCGCCAGCGCCCGCGATCCGCACCATTTCGCCGTGTTGCTGGGCTTCGGTGCGACGGCTATTTATCCGTACCTTGCCTATGAAACGCTGGGCCGCCTGGTAGACACCCACGCGATTGCCAAAGATTATCGTACCGTGATGCTCAACTACCGTAACGGCATCAACAAAGGCTTGTACAAAATCATGTCCAAAATGGGCATCTCCACCATCGCCTCTTACCGCTGCTCGAAACTGTTTGAAGCGGTCGGTCTGCACGATGATGTCGTAGGCCTGTGCTTCCAGGGCGCGGTTAGCCGCATTGGCGGGGCGAGCTTTGAAGACTTCCAGCAGGATCTGCTGAATCTGTCGAAACGTGCCTGGCTGGCGCGCAAGCCCATCAGCCAGGGCGGCCTGCTGAAATACGTGCACGGCGGCGAATACCACGCCTACAACCCGGACGTGGTGCGCACACTGCAGCAGGCGGTACAAAGCGGCGAGTATAGCGACTATCAGGAATACGCGAAGCTGGTTAATGAGCGTCCGGCAACCACGCTACGCGATCTGCTGGCAATTACGCCGGGTGAAAACGCAGTCAACATTGCCGATGTTGAACCGGCAAGCGAACTGTTTAAACGCTTCGATACCGCTGCGATGTCTATCGGCGCGTTAAGCCCGGAAGCCCACGAGGCGCTGGCTGAAGCGATGAACAGCATCGGCGGCAACTCTAACTCCGGTGAAGGTGGTGAAGATCCGGCGCGCTACGGCACTAACAAAGTGTCGCGCATCAAGCAGGTGGCTTCTGGTCGCTTCGGCGTTACTCCGGCGTACCTGGTCAATGCTGACGTCATTCAGATTAAAGTCGCCCAGGGTGCGAAGCCGGGCGAAGGCGGTCAGTTGCCGGGCGACAAAGTCACTCCTTACATCGCCAAACTGCGCTATTCGGTGCCCGGAGTGACGCTGATCTCCCCGCCGCCGCACCACGATATCTACTCTATCGAAGACTTAGCGCAGCTTATTTTCGACCTCAAGCAGGTTAACCCGAAAGCGATGATCTCCGTGAAGCTAGTTTCCGAACCGGGAGTAGGCACCATCGCGACTGGCGTGGCAAAAGCTTATGCCGATTTAATCACCATCGCAGGCTATGATGGCGGCACCGGCGCAAGTCCGCTTTCATCGGTGAAATATGCAGGCTGTCCGTGGGAACTCGGCCTGGTGGAAACCCAACAGGCGCTGGTTGCCAACGGTTTACGTCATAAAATTCGTTTGCAGGTTGATGGCGGCCTGAAAACGGGTGTCGATATCATCAAAGCGGCGATTCTCGGCGCAGAAAGCTTCGGCTTCGGCACTGGCCCGATGGTGGCGCTCGGCTGTAAATATCTGCGTATTTGCCACCTGAACAACTGCGCCACGGGTGTAGCAACTCAGGATGACAAACTGCGTAAGAATCACTATCACGGCCTGCCGTTCAAGGTGACGAATTACTTTGAGTTTATCGCACGTGAAACCCGCGAGCTGATGGCACAGCTGGGGGTAACGCGTCTGGTGGATCTGATTGGTCGCACCGACCTGCTGAAAGAGCTGGACGGTTTCACCGCCAAACAGCAGAAACTGGCGCTGTCGAAGCTGCTGGAAACTGCCGAGCCACATGCAGGTAAGGCACTCTACTGCACCGAAAACAACCCGCCGTTTGATAACGGCCTACTGAACGCGCAGTTGCTGCAACAGGCAAAACCGTTTGTCGATGAACGCCAGAGCAAAACCTTCTGGTTCGATATCCGCAACACCGACCGTTCTGTCGGCGCATCGCTTTCAGGCTATATCGCCCAGACGCACGGCGATCAGGGGCTGGCTGCCGATCCGATCAAGGCGTACTTCAACGGCACCGCAGGCCAGAGCTTCGGCGTGTGGAACGCGGGCGGCGTGGAACTGTACCTGACCGGTGATGCCAACGACTATGTCGGTAAAGGCATGGCGGGCGGCTTAATCGCCATTCGCCCTCCGGTTGGCTCAGCCTTCCGCAGCCATGAAGCAAGCATTATCGGCAACACCTGCCTGTATGGCGCGACCGGAGGTCGTCTGTATGCCGCAGGCCGCGCGGGTGAACGTTTCGGCGTACGTAACTCCGGTGCTATCACCGTGGTAGAAGGCATTGGCGACAATGGCTGTGAATATATGACGGGCGGTATTGTCTGTATTCTGGGTAAAACCGGCGTGAATTTCGGCGCGGGTATGACCGGAGGCTTCGCTTACGTTCTCGATGAAAGCGGCGATTTCCGCAAACGCGTTAACCCGGAACTGGTCGAGGTCTTAAGCGTTGACGATCTGGCGATCCATGAAGAGCATCTGCGTGGTCTTATCACCGAGCATGTTCAGCATACTGGCTCTCAGCGTGGTGAAGAGATTCTGGCGAACTGGTCAACCTTCGCCACTAAATTTGCGCTGGTTAAACCGAAGTCCAGTGATGTAAAAGCACTGCTGGGTCACCGTAGTCGTAGCGCAGCAGAGTTGCGCGTGCAGGCGCAGTAAGGGGTAGCAACAATGAGTCAGAATGTTTATCAATTTATCGACCTGCAGCGCGTTGATCCGCCAAAGAAACCGCTGAAGATCCGCAAAATTGAGTTTGTTGAAATTTACGAGCCGTTTTCCGAAGGCCAGGCCAAAGCGCAGGCTGACCGCTGCCTGTCGTGCGGCAACCCATACTGCGAGTGGAAATGCCCGGTACACAACTACATCCCGAACTGGCTGAAGCTCGCCAACGAGGGGCGTATTTTTGAAGCGGCGGAACTGTCGCATCAGACCAATACCCTGCCGGAAGTGTGCGGACGTGTCTGCCCGCAAGACCGTCTGTGCGAAGGTTCCTGCACCCTGAACGATGAGTTTGGCGCAGTGACCATCGGCAACATTGAGCGTTATATCAATGATAAAGCGTTCGAAATGGGCTGGCGTCCGGATATATCTGGCGTGAAACAGACCGGTAAAAAAGTAGCGATTATCGGTGCAGGCCCGGCGGGTCTGGCGTGTGCGGATGTGCTGACGCGCAACGGCGTAAAAGCGGTTGTCTTCGACCGTCATCCGGAAATTGGCGGATTGCTGACCTTCGGTATTCCGGCTTTCAAGCTGGAAAAAGAGGTAATGACGCGCCGCCGTGAAATCTTCACCGGCATGGGTATTGAATTCAAACTCAATACCGAAGTGGGCCGCGACGTACAGCTGGACGATCTGCTGAGTGATTACGATGCCGTGTTCCTTGGCGTCGGGACTTATCAGTCAATGCGCGGCGGGCTGGAAAACGAAGACGCCGATGGCGTGTACGCAGCGCTGCCGTTCCTTATCGCCAACACCAAACAGTTAATGGGCTTTGGCGAAACCCGCGAAGAACCGTTCGTCAGCATGGAAGGCAAACGCGTGGTGGTACTTGGCGGTGGCGACACTGCGATGGACTGCGTGCGTACGTCTGTACGCCAGGGAGCGAAGCACGTTACCTGTGCCTATCGTCGTGATGAAGAGAACATGCCAGGTTCCCGCCGCGAAGTGAAAAACGCGCGAGAAGAAGGTGTAGAGTTCAAATTCAATGTCCAGCCACTGGGGATTGAAGTGAACGGTAACGGCAAAGTCAGCGGCGTAAAAATGGTACGTACCGAAATGGGCGAACCGGATGCCAAAGGCCGTCGCCGCGCGGAGATCGTGGCAGGTTCCGAACATATCGTTCCGGCAGATGCGGTGATCATGGCGTTTGGTTTCCGCCCACACAGCATGGAATGGCTGGCGAAACACAGCGTCGAGCTGGATTCGCAAGGTCGCATCATCGCCCCAGAAGGCAACGACAATGCCTTCCAGACCAGTAACCCGAAAATCTTTGCTGGCGGCGATATCGTCCGTGGTTCCGATCTGGTCGTTACCGCCATCGCCGAAGGTCGCAAAGCGGCAGACGGCATTATGAACTGGCTGGAAGTTTAAGCTCTGTCCCAGCGCCGCCTCCTCAGAAAAGAGTCGGCGCTGAAATTCTCCTTTCGTTCTGGAAAGCGCCTCGCATAATCTGAAGAAAACCAATGTAATACGCACATCTGGATTGTTACCGGCAGATGCCCGGCGTATAGCTGATTCCATTATTCAACACTGCGCCATATTAAGGGACAGATAATGGAATCGCTCTCAGAAGGAACCACAGCAGGCTACCAGCAAATCCACGACGGCATTATTCATCTGGTCGATAGCGCCCGAACGGAAACGGTACGTAGCGTTAACGCGTTAATGACCGCGACGTACTGGGAAATTGGCCGACGAATTGTCGAATTTGAACAAGGTGGCGAGGCCAGGGCTGCGTATGGTGCGCAGCTAATCAAGCGACTATCAAAGGATTTAAGTCTAAGGTATAAGCGTGGGTTCTCTGCAAAAAACTTACGCCAAATGAGGCTTTTTTACCTCTTTTTTCAACATGTTGAAATTCGCCAGACAGTGTCTGGCGAATTAACACCATTGGGAATGCCGCAGACACCGTCTGCAGAATTCCCATCGGCAAAGATTTGGCAGACGCTGTCTGCCAAATCTTTCCCCCTGCCCTGGTCCACCTACGTCCGTCTACTTTCCGTTAAAAACGCTGACGCCCGCAGCTTTTATGAAAAAGAGACGCTCCGCTGTGGTTGGTCTGTCCGCCAGCTAGAGCGGCAAATTGCGACCCAATTTTATGAGCGAACACTACTGTCACATGATAAATCAGCCATGCTGCAACAACACGCTCCTGCCGAGATGCATATTCTTCCGCAACATGCGATACGCGATCCCTTTGTGCTCGAATTTCTGGAGTTGAAAGATGAATACTCAGAATCTGATTTTGAGGAGGCGCTGATCAACCACCTGATGGATTTCATGCTGGAACTTGGGGATGATTTTGCCTTTGTTGGTCGGCAGCGAAGGTTACGCATTGATGACAACTGGTTTCGGGTCGATCTGCTGTTTTTCCACCGCCGTTTACGCTGCCTGCTAATCGTCGATCTAAAAGTGGGCAAATTTAGCTATAGCGATGCCGGACAGATGAATATGTATCTCAACTACGCCAAAGAGCACTGGACGCTACCGGATGAAAATCCGCCCATCGGTCTGGTTCTCTGTGCAGAGAAAGGAGCCGGAGAAGCACATTATGCTCTGGCAGGTTTGCCTAACACCGTTCTGGCGAGCGAATATAAGATGCAACTACCTGATGAAAAACGACTCGCGGATGAACTCGTTCGAACACAGGCGGTGCTGGAGGAAGGCTATAGACGCCGTTAATTTCAGCGGTTTCGAATTCTGCAGACAGTGTCTGCAGAATCTTTAAAACGAACTAAGTTTTAAGCCATTAAATCAGCCTTAACCTTCACCACAACCTTTTTAATCTCATCAGGTTCGCCGACAACGCATCCTGGTTTATGCGGTTCTCCCGGCATAAACACGGCGAACATTCCCGGTTTTAAGATGATGACTTGCTCGTTCTCAATGGCGCTGCAAAGCTGGTAATCATCCTCATGGTGGAACTCTTCACACTGACGCGCAGTGCCTGCCGTGCCAAACAGAATCCGTTCCTCACCGTTTAATAACAGCTGGATATCAATGTATTGCTCGTGCAGCTCCGCTTTTTTCTCAACGGGCGATTGAGTGTTAAACGTCATGACATTCATAAAGATATTGTCGCCCTGTAATTCGTAACGACCCGGTGCTTTTTCTTGCGGCCTGGCGGCTAAGGCTAGTGTTAACGCGTCCTGTAACGCAGGATGCAATCCGGCAGACGGTAATGACTGTACTTCACCCATCATCATAATTTTTCTCCCTGGGCCAACAGCGCAGCCCCAAGTAAACCTGCATCGTGGCGGTAGTGCGCCGCCAGTAAATCAACATGAAATGCCGCTGGCTCCTGCGCCAGATACGTTTCCACCAGCGCCAGATACCCCTCTGCCAGACCAACGCTGCCACCGACCACCACGCACTGGCAATCAGTTGTGGCTTTAATATCAGCGATCAGCCTTGCAAGCGTACGTGCGGAACGGTGAATCAGTTGCTGCGCCTGCTCATCGCCCTGCCTAGCGTGCGTGAAAATAGTTTTCGCATTCGCACCAGCCAACTCCCCTTGCGCCGCCGCCGCAATGCCGCGACCAGAAGCAATCGCCTCCACGCAACCTGTGCGTCCACAGCCGCAGACTGGACCATGCGGATCGGCAAGCGTATGCCCGATGTGCCCCGCCAGACCTCCAGGGCCGGTAAGCAGTTTGCCGCCGCTCACTACACCGCCGCCGACGCCAGTGGAAACGGTGATAAACACCATCTCGGTTATATCGCCTTCCAGCGCCTGATACTCCGCCCATGCTGCGGCCTGCGCGTCGTTAATGGCAATGGTCGGCAAATCGGTAAGCTGCTCCAGTGTTTTAACTAACGGAAAGTGTAGTAATCCACCGAGATTATGCGGATTTAGCGCCAATAAGCTGCCGTCGCGAATAATTCCGGTTGAAGCGATAGCAACCCGCTGCGCATGAACTTGCAACGGAGAGACTAATGCGGATAAGGCATCACGCAAGGCTTCTGGTGTCTGGCTGGCTGGCGTAGGAAGTTCACGACGATCGCGGATCTGCCCGTCAGCGCCAATCAGCGCGGCGGCAAGTTTAGTACCGCCGATATCTATCGCCAGCGTGGTCATAGCACCGCCTTTTTCATCGCTGTGTTGTACCACTGACAAATGTGTTCAAGACGCGTAATGGCAGAACCGACCGTCACCGCCCACGCGCCGTGGCGCATCGCATCTGCCGCCTGAGCAGGCGTGTTGTAACGCCCTTCGGCAATCACCCGACATCCGGCGTCGCTCAACGTTTTCACCAGCGCCAGATCCGGCTCTTCTGGCGTTTCAGGCGTGGTATAGCCAGAAAGCGTAGTGCCAATAATTTCGGCTCCCAGCTTTTGGCATGCCAGGCCGTCTTCCAGCGTTGAGCAGTCGGTCATCGCCAGTAAACCGTGATGGTGAATACGTGCCAGCAGCGTTTCAACAGGCACCGGACGCGGTCGGTCAGTGCCGTCAATGGCGATAATGTCAGCGCCCGCCTGCGCCAGCGCATCAACATCTTCAATATAGGCCGTGATGCGTACCGGAGAATCCTCCAGATCGCGTTTCACAATCCCGATAATTGGCACGCTCACCACCGCACGCGTGGCTTGCAGATTTGCCACACCTTCAATGCGAATGGCAACCGCGCCCGCCTGTTCTGCCGCTAATGCCATGGCGGCGACGATTTCGGGTTTATCGAGCGGGCTGTCCGGAACCGGCTGGCAGGAGACAATCAGGCCACCGTTAGCAGCGATTTTTTGATCCAGTTGTGCAAGTAACGACATACATCTTCCCTTAGCGAAAGGCCCGGTACAGAGACCGGGCAACAGGATTAACTTTTGGTTTTGACTAAATCGTTTTTGGCGCGGCCAAATGGCACGGCACCGCTAAATGGTTTGCCGTCGATAGCGTCATGAGTACGCAATGCTTCCGGACGCAGCCAACGCTGAACGCGGGAAGGCATATCCAGACCAATCAGCAGGATCACCACAAATGTCAGACTGAACGAGAGCGATGCCAGCGCAGTACCCAGATCCAGACGTTGAGCGATCAACGCGCCGATGATTGGGGCCAGTGCACCGCCCAATGCGCCGACGTTGTAGGTAAAGCCCAGGCCCGCTGCACGCTGGTCGGTATCGAAATAACCGCCAATCAGTTTCGGTAAGATCCCGGCGATCCCTTGTCCAAGCATTTGCTGGAAGAACAGTAACAGACCGAGCACCCAGACGTTTGCGCCGCCAATCGCAAATACCGGAATAATCAGCAGCTGCGAGGCCAGCAGGCTACAAACGTACGCTTTGCGGGTTCCCAGCCAGTCACCGAGGAAGCCACCTACGCAGCATCCCACCGCCGCGCCAAAGCCACTAAAGAACAGCACATTGGCGACAGTATGCGGGTTATAAGCCAGATCGGTTTTCAGATACGTTGGCAGCAGCGCCTGAATCGGCCATGAGTAGAGGAAAGCAAACAACACGACCACCATCAGCATTACGCCCGTTGGCCAGCGTTTGCCCGTACTTTGCACCATAAAGCTGATAAAGATTGCGGCGCATAACAGCCCAAGAACAGCGACGATCGCGGCATTTTGCAGGTTACCGGCGAAGCAAAACCATAGCGCAGTAGCCGCCGCCAGTGTCATTACGATATTGGCAATGCGATGTTCACCACGGTAGAGAATATCTACCATCGTGCGTACTGGTGCTTTACCAGCATGTTTCTCTTTCCAGTCTTCCGCTTCCGGGATGTTTTTACGCAGCCAGAGAGCAAAGATGATTGGCAAAATGCCGATAAAGAACAGCGCACGCCAGCCCCAGACCGGAACCACCAGGCTATAGACCTGAGCGGCAACGACGGCCCCCACAGAGAAGCCGGAAATCAGAAAACCACTGGCTTTATTACGCAGATGTTTTGGCCAGCTTTCAATGACATAGGTGGCGCTGGAACCGTATTCACCCGCCATCCCCATGCCGATGACCAGACGAGCGATAAACATGGTGATGTAGCCTGGCGCAAAGCCGCAGGCCAGCGTCCCGGCCGAGAAGAGAACGATGCTGGTGACCATTGCCAGACGACGCCCGTAGCGGTCACCCATAGCGCCGAGCATCAGGCCGCCGAACCAGCGAGAGATAAAGGCTGCGGAGATCAGACTTGCCGCCTGCACCGTCGTCAGCCCGAATTCACCTTGTACTTCGGTGAGTACCAGGGCGATTAAAACGAAATCAAAACCGTCAAGCAGATATCCCAACCAGGCAGCGGAAAATGCCCGCCATTGTGCGCGGTTGAGATGGCGATACCACGGGATATTCTGGATTGTAGTACTCATTGTGAGTCTCCCGCGGTGGGCGATGCCCACACGCTTTGGTATGAAAATTGTAGGGTACAGATGCGTTTATTTCCCCTCACCCGGTAGGGGCGAGCGAGGGGAAACAACTCACCCGCGCTCTTGCATCAACTGCTGGGCCAGCGCCTTCAGTTCTGGCAGATATTTTTCATCTACCGGTCCAAACGGTTTGCGGCACAGCGGCACAGAAACGACATCCATATAATGGAGGACAGTTTTCAGGCCGCGGAATACGCCCGTTTTGATCAGTAAATCAATGACTTTATTGCACTCAGTTTGCAGTTTCTGCGCGGTCTGGATATCGCCTTCTTTCAGCGCCTTAACAATGCCCTGATAACGCCAGCCCATGATGTTGTAGGTACTACCGATACCACCGTCTGCGCCCGCCAGAAGACCAGAGGCGAAGATTTCGTCGTAACCGTTATAGAGCACCAGATCCGGATGTTCACGACGGATCTGCTCCATCTGATAGAGATCGCCAGAGGTCTGTTTCAGCGCACCTACACCAGGCAGCGTAACCAGGGTGTTGATCTGATCCAGAGTCAGTTTTACCCCGCTCAGGGCTGGAATGTTGTACACCACCATCGGCAAACCATCCGCCGAATCAATAATTGCCCGATAGTGATCGCAGTGTTCTTCAAAGCTGAAAGGATAGTAGAACGGCGTGACGGCGGAGACGGCATCGAAGCCATAACGTTTAGCCGATGCCGCAAGTTGTTGGCTTTCAGCAGTGCTGACGCAACCGACGTGAGCGATGAGTTTAATCTTGCCTTTCGCCTCTTCGGCGACGATTTCCAGTACCTGTTCACGCTCGGAAAGGCTTTGTACAAAGGCTTCGCCGGTAGAACCACCCACGTATAAACCGTCGATGCCCTGCTGAATATTGAACTGAACCAGGCGACGCAGACTCGCTTTATCCAGTGCTTGTTGTTGGTCAAAAGGAGTCAGGAGTGCGGCCATTACGCCACGTAAATTCGTTGCCATAAATACCTCTGAAGTGATGCTTGTCTGATAAACGATATACCTTTATACCTGTTATACCAGATCAATTAAGCAACACCCCATACAGAAAGCTTATAATGCGATCTGCTTCACTAAAGTGGCATTATTTCTTTTTGTTGGTGGTCTGACCGAAGGCGTGCCAGGTAGCAGAGACGCTGTTGAGATGCGATTGCAACGCGCGATCGGCTTCATCGGGATCGTGGCGGCGGATCGCGTCAACGATCGCAATATGCTGTTGATAGCTAACGTTGTTATGCTCGTGCAGAGCCTGATCAGCCACGGTTGGACGTGCGGCGATCAGCCAGTCGAGCAGGGCAACGTGGATCGCCATGAAGATTGGGTTACCGGGGATCTCCGCCAGCACGCGGTGGAAATCAACGTCTGAACGAATGAATGCTGCGTTGTTATCCAGCGACTGACTGTTGATTTCCAGTGCTTTTGCCAGCAAATCGATTTGCTCATCGGTGGCGTGTTCAGCCGCATAGCGCACCAGGCTGGATTCAAAGAACAGACGTAATTGTTCGAAATGGGCAATCCCGCCAGGATGAGAAAGGAAATCTTTCGCCATGCCGGAAAGCTCGCCGATGATGGTGTCCGCAGAAGGACGTGAGACGCGAGCGCGTTCGCCGTTGTTTATCTGCACCAGACCTTTGCGTTTTAACGCTGCCAGCGCTTCACGCACAGAAGGACGCCCGACGTTAAAGAACGCCATCAGTTCGCGTTCAGACGGTAATTGTTCACCTTCGCCAAATTCACGACGGCGGATCATCTGTTCCAGCTCTTCTTCCACCATTTCGGAGAGTTTTTTACGCGCCAGCGGGCGGCTACGCAAGTTGCGACCAATTGCAGGTGAAGAATCTTCGGTTTGCGAATCAAATGCGTTCATAAGGCCCATTCTGTAAGGTCAGTGTGATTAACATCATCAGTGACATCCTATCACAGGATTGAAAGTAGGGGGAAATGGCGGGGTTTTCTCTTTGTGCCTCATCATTACTATAATTAACTGAATAATTAACTATTGCGAAAAATTAATGTAAAGCAGATAAAAACATCCCGATTGAATTATTTATAAGACTATTCACGAGCATTATGAATATTATGAATGTGTTCTTACAAAATAATCATAAGCGCATATTTTTTAATGAAAAATCACCTCACCTACAATTAAAAACACGACATCCGCACCATAAATAGCCTTGCAAAAAATATAACATCATTGTTTTCAATCTGCCGTTTATGGGATTGACCGTTTTCTTTTGACACGGAGTTCAACAATGTTCGGCATAATTATATCTGTCATCGTATTAATTACGATGGGCTATTTGATCCTGAAAAACTACAAACCTCAGGTGGTGCTGGCTGCCGCAGGTATCTTCCTGATGATGTGCGGTGTCTGGTTAGGGTTCGGTGGTGTGCTCGATCCCGCCAAAAGCAGCGGCTACTTGATCGTCGATATTTATAATGAAATCCTGCGCATGCTGTCCAACCGCATTGCCGGATTGGGGCTGTCGATTATGGCAGTGGGCGGTTATGCCCGCTATATGGAGCGCATAGGGGCCAGTCGCGCGATGGTGAGCTTGTTAAGCCGCCCGTTAAAACTCATTCGCTCGCCGTATATTATTCTGTCGGCAACTTAGGTCATCGGCCAAATCATGGCGCAGTTTATTACCAGCGCCTCCGGTCTGGGTATGTTGCTGATGGTCACCTTATTTCCGACGCTGGTGAGTCTGGGAGTAAGTCGCCTCTCTGCGGTGGCGGTTATCGCAACCACCATGTCCATTGAGTGGGGGATTCTGGAAACGAACTCCATTTTTGCTGCCCAGGTCGCAGGAATGAAAATTGCCACTTACTTCTTCCACTACCAGCTTCCGGTCGCCTCTTGCGTCATTATCTCGGTGGCGATCTCCCACTTTTTCGTGCAATGCGCTTTCGACAAAAAAGATAAAAATATCAATCACGAACAGGCCGAGCAAAAAGCTCTCGATAATGTCCCGCCGCTCTATTACGCCATTTTACCGGTGATGCCGTTAATCCTGATGCTCGGCTCGCTGTTCCTTGCCCACGTCGGGCTGATGCAGTCAGAACTGCATCTGGTGGTGGTGATGTTACTGAGTTTGACAGTGACGATGTTTGTTGAGTTCTTCCGCAAGCATAACTTGCGCAAAACAATGGATGATGTGCAGGCGTTTTTTGACGGCATGGGTACGCAGTTTGCCAACGTGGTAACGCTGGTGGTCGCGGGTGAAATATTTGCGAAAGGCTTAACGACGATTGGCACTGTCGATGCGGTTATCAGGGGTGCGGAGCATTCTGGTCTGGGCGGTATTGGCGTGATGATTATTATGGCGCTGGTCATTGCCATTTGTGCCATTGTGATGGGCTCAGGCAATGCGCCGTTTATGTCATTTGCCAGTCTTATTCCGAATATCGCAGCCGGACTACATGTACCAGCGGTTGTAATGATTATGCCGATGCATTTTGCCACGACGCTAGCGCGCGCTGTTTCGCCGATTACTGCGGTGGTGGTCGTTACGTCAGGAATTGCAGGCGTTTCGCCTTTTGCGGTAGTGAAGCGGACAGCGATCCCCATGGCAGTCGGTTTCGTGGTGAATATGATTGCCACTATCACGCTATTTTATTAAGCGATTAAAAAGACAAAACAGGCCACCAGGGCCTGTTTTAGTATTACTTCACAACGCGTAATGCTGGTCGACCACCACGTGGTGGCTGCGGTGGTTCATCGTCAGGATGAGTGTCATCATCGTGATCTGGCTTGTCGCCATCAATAACCGACATAACGGTTTCGTTGTCTGCCGATGCCTCTTCATCATTCATGATGCTGGCATCTTCATCGTAGGCAGCTTCAGGTTCAAACATCGTGCCTGCGCCATTTTCACGGGCGTAGATAGCCAGCACGGCAGCCAGCGGCACAGAAACCTGACGCGGAATGCCACCAAAGCGCGCGTTAAAGCGCACCTCATCATTCGCCAGTTCCAGATTGCCGACAGCACGCGGCGCAATGTTGAGTACGATTTGCCCGTCACGCGCATATTCCATAGGAACCTGCACGCCAAGGAGCGTCACATCCACCACCAGGTGCGGCGTGAGCTGGTTATCCAGCAACCACTCATAGAATGCACGCAGCAGATAGGGACGACGTGGTGTTAGCTGTGACAAATCCATACAGATTAACTCCGGCCCAGACGCATTTCACGTTCAGCTTCAGTTAAAGAAGCAAGGAAAGAGTCACGCTCAAAGACGCGGGTCATATAGCCTTTCAGCTCTTTCGCACCCGGGCCGCTGAACTCGATACCCAGTTGCGGCAGACGCCACAGCAGCGGAGCAAGGTAGCAATCGACCAGGCTGAACTCATCGCTCAGGAAGTACGGCTTCTGACCGAAGACCGGCGCAATCGCCAGCAGTTCTTCGCGCAGTTGCTTACGTGCGGCATCTGCTTCAGAAGCTGAACCGTTGATGATGGTGTTCATCAGCGTGTACCAGTCTTTTTCGATGCGATGCATGTACAGACGGCTTTCACCGCGAGCTACCGGGTAAACAGGCATCAGTGGCGGATGCGGGAAACGCTCATCCAGATATTCCATAATGATGCGAGATTCCCACAGGGTCAGCTCACGATCCACCAGGGTCGGAACGCTCTGATTCGGGTTGAGGTCAATCAGATCCTGAGGCGGATTGTCCTTTTCCACGTGTTCGATCTCGAAACTTACACCTTTCTCAGCCAGCACAATGCGGACCTGATGGCTATAGATGTCAGTAGGACCGGAAAACAGCGTCATTACCGAACGTTTGTTGGCAGCGACAGCCATGAAAACCTCCAGGTATAGTCAGAATTTTTACTGCTACCAGCCACCAGGTGGCCAGTCAGAAGTTGTGTTACCCAGTAAGGAACGACTCTCTTTGTTCGAAAATCAAACAAAAAATGAGCAATACCCGACATTTGGGCAGAAAATTGGATGATAGTTTACCAGATTTTGCGACCTTTGTGGTGAGTCGATGCCGGAAATGGGGAAAAAGAGATGCGCTTTAGTCTGAAATAGTTGACTTAGTCCCTTATTGGCGATGTGGTTTTTGTTTTGCCTGTCTGTCAGACGGCAGCAAAAAGCAACTTTCCATTTTTTACGCTGATTCAGAATTTAGCCATAAAAAAACCCGCCGAAGCGGGTTTTTTCGCAAATTGTTTTCTGCCGGAGCAGAAGCCAATTAACGTTTGGAGAACTGCGGACGACGACGTGCTTTACGCAGACCGACTTTCTTACGTTCAACCTGACGAGCGTCACGAGTAACGAAGCCAGCTTTACGCAGTTCAGAACGCAGGGACTCGTCGTATTCCATCAGAGCGCGGGTGATACCGTGACGGATCGCACCAGCCTGACCAGAGATACCACCACCTTTAACGGTGATGTACAGGTCCAGTTTCTCAACCATGTCGACCAGTTCCAGCGGCTGACGAACTACCATGCGGGCAGTTTCACGACCGAAGTACTGTTCCAGAGAACGTTGGTTGATTACGATTTTACCGTTGCCCGGTTTGATGAAAACGCGAGCTGCGGAACTTTTGCGGCGACCAGTGCCGTAGTATTGATTTTCAGCCATTGCCTATAATCCCGATTAGATGTCAAGAACTTGCGGTTGCTGTGCCGCGTGGTTGTGCTCGTTACCCGCGTAAACTTTCAGTTTACGGAACATAGCACGACCCAGCGGGCCTTTTGGCAACATGCCTTTAACCGCGATTTCAATCACACGCTCAGGACGGCGAGCAATCATCTCTTCAAAGGTCGCTTGTTTGATACCACCGATGTGGCCGGTGTGGTGATAGTACACTTTGTCAGTACGCTTGTTGCCGGTTACAGCAACTTTGTCAGCGTTCAGAACGATGATGTAATCACCGGTATCTACGTGCGGAGTGTATTCCGCTTTGTGCTTACCGCGCAGGCGACGAGCCAGTTCAGTAGCCAGACGGCCCAGAGTTTTACCGGTCGCGTCAACAACATACCAGTCGCGTTTTACGGTTTCTGGTTTAGCTGTAAAAGTTTTCATTAAAAGCTTACCCAATAAATAGTTACACGTTGGTGAACACCCAAACGTCTTCAATTGTTGAGGTTCACACGACAAAGTCCGGCAAACCTACCCCTTCGAATAGCCTATGCCAGCACACAAAAAGTTTTGGGAAAAAAACTTTCTTGTAACGTGGGGTCGCAGGATTATAGAGAAGTCGGGGTCAAAGATCGACCCCTTTTTGTGATTTGTGGCAGGTTTTAACCCGCTAAATGCTCGCGCTTCAGATACTCTTCGCTTTGCATCTCTTGCAGACGTGACAGGCAACGCTGGAACTCAAACTTCAGCCGCTCACCCTGATAAATTTCATACAGCGGCACTTCTGCACTCACCACTAATTTGACATGGCGCTCGTAAAACTCATCCACCAGCGCAATAAAACGTCGCGCTTCGCTCTCCATCAACCGCGTCATAACTGGTACATCAAACAACATGACTGTGTGAAAGAGGCGTGAGAGCGCAATATAGTCATGCTGACTGCGGGCGTCGACGCACAGCGTAGTAAAAGAGACCGCCAGCGTCTGGTTCTCGACGCCCATTGTCGCCAATGGCCGATGGTTGATTTCTAACGTCGGTGAATTTTCTCGTTTCGCCCCCGCCAGAGCCAACCATAGTTTATCCATTTGCGCCCGAATTTCATCGTTGAGTGGCGAAAGCCACAGATGCGCCTGAGTGAGTGTACGCAGTCGATAATCAACACCAGCGTCCACGTTCATTACATCACAATGCTGTTTAATGGCATCGATTGCAGGCAGAAAACGCGCACGTTGCAAGCCATTTCGATAAAGTTCGTCCGGCGGAATATTTGACGTCGCTACCAGCGTTATTCCGCGGGTGAACAGGGCTTTCATCAGACCGCCAAGTAGCATGGCGTCGGTAATATCAGAAACAAAAAATTCGTCAAAACAGAGCACGTCAGTTTCTGCTTTAAAGCGATCGGCAATAATTTCCAGCGGATCGGTCTTCCCCTGTAAGGCAGTTAGCTCTTCATGCACCCGCAGCATAAAACGGTGAAAGTGCAGGCGCTGTTTCCGCTCTCCCGGCAGGCTTTGATAGAAAAGGTCCATCAGCCAGGTTTTCCCGCGTCCTACACCGCCCCACATATATAAGCCACGCACTGGCGTATGCTTTGTGTCTTCGCGTTTACCCCACAGCTTACCGACCCGCGCCATTAGCCCACTCGTCCTGGGGGCTGGAGGCGTGCTATTGATGAGTTCCTGATAAATAATTTCCAGGCGGCTGACGGCCTCTTTTTGAACGTCGTCGGGTTGATGGCTGCCTTCATTGAGCGCCTTCAGGTATTGCGATGTTGGGGTAACGCTTTGCATGATCTTATTGTTATTCCTTGAATAATCGGTGCGCCGTTGTTCACGGTTGACGAAAAAAAGGCCGTTCTACACTACGCGATATGCAGTCGGGATTCCACTTCTGTGGAATTAACGGTTATAGTGGCATAATCAGCCGCAGGCATGGAGCCTGAAGCCAACACCCTACGGAAACAAAAGACAACGGGAGATGTTCATGACCTGGGAATATGCGCTAATTGGGTTAGTCGTCGGCATCATTATTGGTGCTGTGGCCATGCGTTTTGGTAATCGTAAACTACGCCAGCAACAGGCGTTGCAGTACGAACTGGAAAAGAATAAAGCTGAACTGGACGAGTATCGCGAAGAGCTGGTTAGCCACTTTGCCCGCAGCGCGGAATTACTGGATACCATGGCGCACGACTATCGCCAGCTGTATCAACACATGGCGAAAAGCTCCAGCAGCCTGCTGCCGGAACTGTCTGCTGAAGCAAACCCGTTCCGTAATCGTCTGGCAGAGTCTGAAGCCAGCAACGATCAGGCACCGGTGCAGATGCCTCGCGACTATTCTGAAGGCGCATCCGGCCTGCTGCGTACTGGCGCGAAGCGCGACTAATTTATTTTTCGGGCGCAGCCATTGCGCCCTCCTCTTCTTTCCCTCCCCGACTATCATTTAATCTGGTGTCTCATTGTTAGCCGTCTGAAAATTCAATAACATCAAACTGTTTTGAATCTCTTTTCTTATCATTCAGGTACGAGAGCAGGAATAATGAAAAAACAAACCCAGCTGTTGAGTGCATTAGCGTTAAGTGTCGGGTTAACTCTCTCGGCGTCATTTCAGGCCGTTGCGTCGATTCCAGGCCAGGTTGCCGATCAGGCCCCCCTCCCCAGTCTGGCCCCAATGCTGGAAAAAGTGCTTCCGGCAGTGGTGAGCGTACGGGTGGAAGGAACGGCCAGTCAGGGACAGAAAATCCCGGAAGAATTCAAAAAGTTTTTTGGTGATGATTTACCGGATCAACCTGCACAACCCTTCGAAGGTTTAGGCTCCGGTGTCATCATCAACGCCAGTAAAGGCTATGTGCTGACTAACAACCATGTGATTAATCAGGCACAGAAAATCAGTATTCAGCTCAATGATGGGCGCGAGTTTGATGCAAAACTGATTGGTAGCGATGACCAGAGCGATATCGCCCTGTTGCAAATTCAAAACCCGAGCAAATTAACGCAAATCGCTATTGCCGACTCCGATAAATTGCGCGTCGGTGATTTTGCCGTGGCGGTCGGTAACCCATTTGGCCTTGGGCAAACCGCCACCTCTGGCATTGTGTCAGCATTAGGCCGCAGTGGGTTGAATCTTGAAGGTCTTGAAAACTTTATCCAGACAGATGCTTCCATTAACCGCGGTAACTCCGGCGGTGCACTGTTAAACCTTAACGGTGAGTTAATTGGCATCAACACGGCAATCCTTGCGCCTGGCGGCGGGAGCGTCGGGATTGGATTTGCCATCCCCAGTAATATGGCGCGAACACTGGCGCAGCAGCTTATCGACTTTGGTGAAATCAAACGCGGTCTGTTAGGCATCAAAGGCACAGAGATGAGTGCCGATATCGCCAAAGCCTTCAACCTTGACGTGCAGCGTGGCGCGTTTGTCAGCGAAGTGTTGCCAGGTTCTGGCTCGGCAAAAGCGGGCGTCAAAGCGGGCGATATTATTACCAGCCTCAACGGCAAACCGCTGAATAGCTTTGCTGAGTTGCGCTCTCGTATCGCAACCACCGAGCCGGGCACGAAAGTGAAGCTTGGCCTGCTGCGTAACGGCAAACCACTGGAAGTAGAAGTGACGCTCGATACCAGCACCTCTTCGTCGGCCAGCGCTGAAATGATCACGCCAGCGCTTGAAGGTGCAACGTTGAGCGATGGTCAGCTAAAAGATGGCGGCAAAGGTATTAAGATCGATGAGGTTGTCAAAGGAAGCCCAGCTGCTCAGGCAGGCTTGCAAAAAGACGATGTGATCATTGGCGTCAACCGCGATCGGGTGAACTCGATTGCTGAAATGCGTAAAGTGCTGGCGGCAAAACCGGCCATCATCGCCCTGCAAATTGTACGCGGCAATGAAAGCATCTATCTGCTGATGCGTTAATGTCGTAAACCGGGCATCAGGCTGACGTGTGATGTCCGGTTAACTCGTGGTATGCTGCTGCCGTTCCCTTTTTTAATGACGCCTCCATCATGTTTGTGAAGCTCTTACGTTCCGTTGCGATTGGATTAATTGTCGGCGCTATTCTGCTGGTTGCCATGCCTTCGCTGCGCAGCCTTAACCCGCTTTCCACTCCGCAATTTGACAGTACCGATGAGACGCCTGCCAGCTATAATCTGGCGGTTCGCCGCGCCGCACCAGCGGTGGTTAACGTTTACAACCGTGGTTTGAACACCAACTCTCACAACCAGCTTGAGATCCGCACCCTGGGATCCGGTGTAATCATGGATCAACGCGGTTATATCATCACCAATAAACACGTCATCAACGACGCCGATCAGATCATCGTCGCCTTACAGGATGGGCGTGTATTTGAAGCATTGCTGGTGGGATCTGACTCTCTAACCGATCTGGCGGTACTTAAAATTAATGCCACTGGCGGTTTACCTACCATTCCAATCAATGCACGTCGCGTACCGCACATTGGCGACGTGGTACTAGCGATCGGTAACCCGTACAACCTCGGGCAGACCATTACCCAGGGGATTATTAGTGCCACGGGTCGAATCGGTCTGAACCCGACCGGGCGGCAAAACTTCCTGCAAACCGATGCTTCCATTAACCACGGTAACTCTGGCGGCGCGCTGGTGAACTCGCTGGGCGAACTGATGGGCATTAACACGCTGTCGTTTGATAAGAGTAACGATGGCGAAACGCCGGAAGGTATCGGCTTTGCGATTCCTTTCCAGTTAGCAACCAAAATTATGGATAAACTGATCCGCGATGGTCGCGTGATCCGCGGCTACATTGGTATAGGCGGACGTGAGATCGCACCACTGCACGCGCAGGGCGGTGGTATAGATCAACTGCAAGGGATCGTGGTTAATGAAGTGTCACCTGACGGCCCGGCGGCGAATGCGGGTATTCAGGTCAATGATTTGATTATTTCGGTGGATAACAAACCGGCCATCTCTGCTCTGGAGACGATGGATCAGGTGGCGGAAATTCGCCCTGGTTCGGTGATCCCGGTTGTAGTGATGCGTGATGATAAGCAGTTAACGCTGCAGGTCACCATTCAGGAATATCCGGCAACCAATTAAGTCGTGCGCTCAAAACAAAAAACCGGAGTCTGCGCTCCGGTTTTTTATTATCCGCTAATCAATTACTTATTAACGAACTCTTCGCCCAGAGCGATATCTTTCTTCAGCGTATCCAGCATACCTTCCAGCGCGTTCTTTTCAAATGCGCTCAGAGTGCCGATAGATTTACGCTCTTCCACGCCGTTTTTACCCAGCAGCAGCGGTTGAGAGAAGAAACGGGCGTACTGACCGTCGCCTTCAACGTAGGCACATTCGACAACGCCTTGTTCGCCCTGCAGTGCGCGTACCAGAGACAGACCAAAACGTGCAGCTGCCTGGCCCATAGACAGGGTTGCAGACCCGCCACCGGCTTTCGCTTCAACCACCTCAGTACCCGCGTTCTGGATACGTTTGGTCAGATCAGCCACTTCCTGCTCGGTAAAGCTAACGCCAGGAACCTGTGACAGCAGCGGCAGAATGGTAACACCAGAGTGACCGCCAATAACCGGCACTTCAACTTCGCCTGGCTGTTTGCCTTTCAGTTCCGCAACAAAGGTGTTGGAACGAATGATATCCAGCGTGGTAACGCCGAACAGTTTGTTTTTGTCATAAACACCGGCTTTTTTCAGCACTTCAGCAGCAATCGCAACTGTGGTGTTAACCGGGTTAGTGATAATACCAATGCACGCTTTCGGGCAGGTTTTCGCAACTTGCTGTACCAGGTTTTTCACGATGCCGGCGTTAACGTTAAACAGGTCGGAACGATCCATACCCGGTTTACGCGCTACACCTGCAGAGATAAGAACGACATCTGCGCCTTCCAGCGCCGGAGTCGCATCTTCACCAGAAAAACCTTTGATTTTCACAGCAGTAGGGATATGGCTCAGATCGACAGCCACACCGGGAGTCACTGGAGCGATATCATACAGAGAGAGTTCTGAACCTGAAGGCAGTTGGGTTTTTAACAGTAGTGCAAGCGCCTGGCCAATACCGCCAGCAGCGCCGAGGACTGCGACTTTCATCCTAAACTCCTTATTATATTGATAAACTAAGATATGTTGCTCCGCTGCCGCGACCTTAATCCACAAAATTGCCGTTTACAATGACCACATCTCAAGAATGTGTAGTCACGCAAGTTTAGCGTTTATGCATTTAATTGCCGTAATCAGGAACCTAACTTACGTAATTAACAGTCGCTTATGCATTAGCGCAACATTCCAACAGGTGGTGACAATATACCCTACCGTTCAGCCAAAACAACATCAATTTGATAACAATTAATTTACTTTTAAGCAGAATTTGCATGCCGTGACGCAGGCATGTTTCTCAATAACGAAATTTGATAAAATCCCGCTCTTTCATAACATTATTTCAGCCTTCTTCAGGGCTGACTGTTTGCATAAAAATTCATCTGTATGCACAATAATGTTGTATCAACCACCATATCGGGTGACTTATGCGAAGCTCGGCTAAGCAAGAAGAACTAGTTAAAGCATTTAAAGCATTACTTAAAGAAGAGAAATTTAGCTCCCAGGGCGAAATCGTCGCCGCGTTGCAGGAGCAAGGCTTTGACAATATTAATCAGTCTAAAGTCTCGCGGATGTTGACCAAGTTTGGTGCTGTACGTACACGCAATGCCAAAATGGAAATGGTTTACTGCCTGCCAGCTGAACTGGGTGTACCAACCACCTCCAGTCCATTGAAAAATCTGGTGCTGGATATCGACTACAACGATGCAGTTGTCGTGATTCATACCAGCCCTGGCGCGGCGCAGTTAATTGCTCGCCTGCTGGACTCACTGGGCAAAGCAGAAGGTATTCTGGGCACCATCGCTGGCGATGACACCATCTTTACTACCCCTGCTAACGGTTTCACCGTCAAAGACCTGTACGAAGCGATTTTAGAGCTGTTCGACCAGGAGCTTTAATCTCTGCCCCGTCGCTTCTGGCGGCGGGGAAAATGTTGCTTATCCCTCTCAACCCCCTGCTTTCCTCTGCGATTAATTTAACGAATAGTGCGTTTTACTGCGACATGTCATTCACACAATGAATACATACGGTAAAAAAAGCACATTATGCAAAATTCATTATCTAATTGAAAACAATAGAATTAATAATAAATAACCGTGTTTTTAATTCTTTTTTGTTATTAAAACTCACATTTTTAACACTTAGTATCAACTGAAACAGTTAGCGTGGTATTAATTAGTTCAATAATTAGTGTATACTTGATTTTGTGATATGGGTCACGAAACAAAGGCCCAGCTAAAAGATTATGTCGAGGTAAAAATCATGAAAATCAAAACCACTGTTGCTGCATTAAGCGTACTTTCTGTTCTATCTTTCGGTGCATTCGCTGCCGACTCCATTGATGCTGCACAAGCACAAAATCGTGAAGCAATCGGGACCGTATCCGTAAGTGGTGTGGCGTCTTCGCCAATGGATATGCGTGAAATGCTGAACAAAAAAGCAGAAGAGAAAGGCGCAACGGCCTACCAGATTACGGAAGCTCGTAGCGGTGACACCTGGCACGCTACGGCTGAACTGTACAAATAAACCCTCATCGTCTTGTCCGACGATATTGCCCCCGGTTCGGGGGCTTTTTTTGCGCTAATGACGAACATTAAAACGCAAATGCCCTTCCAACTCTTCCTCTGCCTCATCAAACAGCAATATTAACGCGCCAAAACGGCGACGCGTTTTCTCTCCCAGATGAACAAATTCAATCTCAAGTGGTAGCGGCAGGACATCGTTCATTAACACATCCCATAGAGAGTCGAGATCGCGTACCTTATCTTTCGCCAGACCAAAGGCTTGGCTGAAGTCGCGATAAAAATCCTCCTGACTCTCAATCTCATCAAAATCAAAGGTATAAATATTCATCTGTTGCCACCGTCACGTTTCGCGGCGAGTTCTGCCGTTCATCGCTAAGTATAGCCATGAAAAAACCGACGCTTTTGGCGTCGGTTTTGACTTAACTATCGGTCAACGCATGTTGATACTTATGGAGCATCCCCGCCAGCCGATGAACCGGTTCCGTCACCTGCGGTGGCGCTTGCCAGATGCGTAGCTTTTCCTGGTAGATTTCAAGTTCTTCCAGCAACTGGCCAAAGTACCGACGACGTTTATCATCGCTACGGGCAGATATCACATGGTCTGCTGTGCGGCGCATTTGTCGGTGAAACGCCGATAAATCCTCGTTAACCGGGATCGGCGCATCACGCAGGCGCTGGTGCGCGATAATCATCGTCAGCGCCAGGCGAAATTTCGGCAAATCCCCTGGGAACTTATTCATCAGCAAAAACAGCTGCTGATAAAGTGCCGGGAGGTGGTTCTCTTTACGGCGTGCCACATTGGTAGTCATCGCGGAAACAGCAGCAGAAACAAACTGATTAAGCAGTACACGTCCAGTCCTGTCGCGCGATTTATCCCGCACCAGCAAAATAACGGTGAACGCGAGCACACAGCCGACGATTTGCCCTAATGCGCTGTCGAGAAACTGACTGAAATGGAAAGTCATCGGATTATCCAGCACGATAATATTTATGGTGCTGGCCAGCGCCCCCATCGAGCCCAGTCGCCGTTTCTGTACTTCTATACCGAGGAAAAATCCCAGCACTGCCAGGCTAATACACAGCAATAACATGCTTTGTTGGGTATTAGGGATAATCACCAAAAAGTAGAGCAGCCCTAACGGCAGCGCCGCCAGCGTCCCATAGATAAAGTCGATCGCCACCATGCGTGGATTCGGCAAACGCATTGCCAGTGACGTCACTACCGCAATCATCACCATTGCACCACTGCCGGAAGTCCAGCCCGTCCACAGCCAGAAAAGCGTCCCCAGAATGCAGGAAAGTGTGGTTCGCCAGAAGTTAACCATCGCATGATGACGTTCGGCTGACTCTACTTTGACTTCCGGTTCGCCTTGCAGGATCTCTTCTTCGGTGGCGTTGATTTTTGTGTTACTGATAACGCCGCGCTTGAGAAGCTGATAACGCGTTGCCGCCGCAACCCAGCTATAAATGGTGACAGGCGTTTCCCGTTCCCCGGTCCAGGCGATAACTCTCCGCAGGCGTTTGAGCTGCTTGTGGACGTCCTGCGCGGTTTCTACCGGCGTGTCAAAAAATTCGCGGAAAGTATCAGTGATCAATTCCGGGCGCGTATTCTGAATAAGATAAGTTTCGCAGGATTGGGTAATCAGCGTCAGCGATAGCGTATTGATCGCTTTTAAACGTCGATTGGCCCGCGCCCAGCGGGAAGATTCCATATTCAGGTTGCTGCGCATACCTTGTAACGCCGTGGTGCGTCGCACCAGATCGCCCCAGGCTTTATCGACAACTTCACCATCGCCATGCTTGATACAGAGTTGCATTAATTGATATTGCGCGACCAGCAAACTTTCCAGCTCTCGATCCACTTCTTGTTTGATCGATCGCGGAGAAAAGAGCAAATCCGCCATAATCGCACACACAATACCGATAACGATCTCGCTACAACGTTCGACGGCAAACTGCGGCGTAAGCAATGGTTCCGGCTGAATGGTGATCACAATGATCAGCGCGGTATAACCGGCCAGCCCCCACGCATACGAGTTTTCTATTCGTACCAGCGAGGATATCCAGGTACAAAAACCGGCCCAGATACAGCACACCAGAATCATCAATAATGGTGCGCGGATCATCGCAATGATGATCACCAGTCCGGCAATACAGCCAATAAATGTGCCGATGATGCGCAAAAAGCCACGATAGCGAATAGCGCCAGAATACGGTTCACCTCCCGCAGCAAAGGCCGGACCGGCGGCAACAATCGCCGCTGTCAGTACTGCCCAGCGTGGCGTTTCCAGCTGGAAGTGAAAGCCAACAAACAGCGCCAGTACAATGGCGGTCGCCAGTTTTACCGCAAAGCGAATATGTTGGTTAGCAATGGAGAAAATACCCATCGTGATTAACCAAACTCACGCAGGCGATGGGCCATTTTACGGAAGAACGAATCCTGGCTTTCGTCGCGATCTTGTTTGCCAGTGACCACCACTGTAGCAGTGGTGCCCGCAGGCCAGATGTTCTCTTGCTGGTTGTCGAGACGAATACGAACCGGAACACGTTGCGCCAAACGCACCCATTCAAGGTTAGAGTCGATGGTCGCCATCCCTTTGTCGTCACGCGTGCTGCTGGCGTTGGTGACCCCAGCGGCAACACTATCAACAGTCCCTTTCAGCACTTTGTTACTGCCAAGCGGCGTGATCTCTGCACGATACCCAGGGCGCACCCCTTCCAGCTTAGTTTCTTCCATATAGGCCAGTACATAGAAGGAGTTCTGTTTCACCAGCGCAACCGCCGTTGATCCACGGGTAATAAACTCACCGGTATAGACGTTGAGGTTGGTCACCCAGCCATCTGCTGGCGCGCGGATCACCGTGCGTTCAAGATCCAGTTTTGCCAGATCGCGGGTCGCCTGCGCTTTCGCTAACTGATGCAGAACTGTTTGTAGTACGTTGTTGGCCTGGTCGATCTCTTCGCGAGACATCGCCTGCACACCGAGACGGTTACGACGTCCTGCCTCCTGGCGTTTCTCCTGTGCCAGTACCTGATAATAAGCAACATCGGCTTGCGCTTCCTCAAGCGCCTTTTGATAGCGCGGCTGGTCGATGGTGAACAGTACCTGTCCTTTTTTCACCAGCTGGTTATCATGAACATTCACCTGGGTGATAAGTCCAGAAACGTCCGGCGCGATCGCAACGACGTCAGCGCTAAAGCGCGCGTCACGCGTCCACGGGGATTCGGTGTAATAGACCCAGGCATTAAAAATTGCGATGAAGGCCAGAATGACTAATACGACCGTGATGGCCGTACGGGAGAATTTTCTTATTAGTGTTTTCACTTCAACCTCAAACGAACAGTCGCGATATCAAATAAAACAAGCAGCAATAGAGCGCGGTGTTGAACAACGCCGGATGCCAGACAAAGTCGTAGATACCTGTTGGCACAAGTACCCGGCGCACCAGCCAGAAAATCGCCAGTGATAAAAGCAATTCAAAAAATATCGGTGGGAAGGACAGCCCAAACACCACGATAACGGGAAACAGACTCATGTTGACCTTGGTTGTATAGAGAGAGCAGGCGTTATTATTTTCAGCATCTGTCGCCGCAGAGAAGGGCATGGAAAGCCGGGCGAGAGCAACATTGCTGTAGATTGATATTTAATATATTAGCGTAACTGTTATGCTGTTATCTATATTATGTGATCTAAATCACTTTTAAGTCAGAGTGAATAATGGAACGACTAAAACGCATGTCGGTGTTTGCCAAAGTAGTTGAATTTGGCTCTTTTACCGCCGCCGCCAGACAGCTACAGATGAGCGTTTCGTCCATCAGTCAGACGGTGTCAAAACTGGAAGATGAGTTGCAGGTAAAGCTGTTAAACCGTAGCACACGCAGCATTGGCCTGACCGAAGCCGGTAGAATTTACTACCAGGGCTGCCGTCGGATGCTCCATGAAGTGCAGGATGTTCATGAGCAACTGTATGCCTTCAATAACACCCCCATCGGGACGCTGCGCATTGGCTGTTCTTCAACTATGGCACAAAATGTTCTCGCCGGGCTGACAGCAAAAATGCTGAAAGAATACCCAGGTTTGAGCGTCAATCTGGTTACCGGAATTCCTGCCCCCGACCTGATTGCCGATGGTCTGGATGTGGTGATCCGCGTCGGCGCGTTGCAGGATTCCAGCCTGTTTTCCCGCCGTCTGGGCGCGATGCCGATGGTGGTGTGCGCCGCGAAAAGCTATCTCACACAATACGGCATACCGGAAAAACCCGCCGATTTGAGTAGTCATTCATGGCTTGAATACAGCGTGCGGCCCGACAATGAATTTGAACTGATCGCACCGGAAGGGATCTCGACTCGCCTGATCCCACAAGGAAGATTTGTGACTAATGATCCGATGACGCTGGTGCGCTGGCTGACGGCGGGTGCCGGGATCGCCTACGTGCCGCTGATGTGGGTGATCAACGAGATCAATCGTGGGGAGCTGGAGATCCTGCTGCCGCGTTATCAGTCAGATCCACGCCCGGTTTATGCGTTATATACCGAAAAAGATAAGCTGCCGCTGAAGGTACAGGTCGTGATCAACTCGCTGACGGATTATTTTGTTGAGGTCGGTAAATTGTTTCAGGAGATGCACGGGCGCGGGAAAGAGAAGTAATTAATATTATACTGTTACGTTGTACAAACCTGTGCCAACGGGTTCCCCTCACCCTAACCCCAGAGGGGCGAGGGGACCGTTCGTGCACGTAGAAGGATTAATTATCCTTCTGAAAATAGTGAAATTATTACGCGGTACCGCCAACAGTCAGGTTATCAACTTTCAGCGTTGGCTGGCCCACGCCAACCGGCAAACTTTGCCCTTCTTTACCGCAGACACCCACGCCGTTATCCAGTTTCAGGTCGTTGCCCACCATCGAAATCTGCTGCATGGTTTCGATACCGGAACCAATCAACGTCGCGCCTTTCACCGGCTTCGTTACTTTACCGTTTTCAATCAGATACGCTTCTGAAGTGGAGAAAACGAATTTGCCGGATGTAATATCCACCTGACCGCCACCAAAGTTCGGTGCATAGATACCGTACTCAACAGATTCAATAATTTCTTGCGGGGTCGATTTACCCGGCAGCATATAGGTGTTGGTCATACGCGGCATCGGCAGATGAGCGTAGGATTCACGGCGACCGTTGCCAGTCGGCGTCATCCCCATCAAACGCGCGTTGAGTTTATCCTGCATGTAGCCTTTCAGGATGCCATTCTCAATCAGCACGTTGTACTGGCCTGGCGTACCTTCGTCATCAATCGCCACCGAACCACGGCGATCGACCATCGTGCCGTCATCAACCACGGTACACAGTTCAGAAGCCACCAGCTCCCCGACCTGTCCACTAAATACTGAAGTGCCACGGCGGTTGAAGTCGCCTTCCAGACCGTGCCCCACCGCTTCATGCAACAGCACGCCCGGCCAACCTGCGCCAAGTACTACCGGCATGGTGCCCGCTGGTGCAGCAACGGCAGAAAGATTGACCAGCGCCATACGCACTGCTTCTTTTGCCCATGCATCCGCACGGACTTCGCCGTCGAGATCGGCAAGGAAGAACTCATAACCAAAACGACCGCCGCCGCCACTGGCACCGCGTTCGCGTTTGCCATCTTCTTCGACCAGAACGCTCACGGAAAGACGCACCAGCGGACGGACATCCGCCGCTAGCGTGCCGTCGGTGGCCGCAACCAGAATTAATTCATAGACACCACTGAGGCTGGCAGTCACTTCCTGTACGCGCTTGTCCGCTTCGCGGGCAACCTTATCGACGCGACGCAGGATATCCAGCTTCTCTTCACGGCTCATGCTTTGCAGCGGATCTACCGAGGTATACAACGGGCTATGCTCTACCGCGCCCAGCGTCTGTACTTTGCCATCACCACTATCACGGACGATGGTGCGCGCCGCTTGCGCACTCTGTTCCAGCGCCAGCAGGCTGATTTGGTCTGCGTAAGCAAATCCGGTTTTTTCACCGCTGATTGCACGCACACCAACGCCCTGATCGATGTTGTAAGAACCATCTTTAATAATGCGGTCTTCTAAAACCCAGGATTCGTGATAGCTCGACTGAAAATAGAGATCGCCATAATCAAGGCGACGTTCGGCCAGTTGACCGAGGATCGCGAACAAGTCCTGATGTTTCAGGCCGTTCGCCGCTAGCAATTGTTCACTTACCAGGTTAAGACTCATCGTTTTTGCTACTCGTTAGTTACTGCAGTAGAGGATTTTTTACGGCTGCCGGATGCGGCGTGAACGCCCTATCCGGCCTACGGTTATGTTCTGGCTCGTTGGCCTTTGGCAACGATTATCCTATGAGATTGGGGCAATTACGCGCCCTCGTCAAATCATTGCGCTTTTTCTTTACGCGGTTGGCGCAACACTTCGTTGATTTGCGGATCGTCCAGCGGACCCGAAATGTGATAGCGCAAAATGGAGACTTTGCTCCACAGCGGCCCCAGCACTTTACTGGCGGCAAACACTGCCGCGCCAACAATGGGGTTAACTGCAAAAGCCGCAGCCACACCCACCGTCGCAGAAATCTCTGGTGCGACAACCGCTTCCATATTCAGGTCGCGACGTACCAGATTTACCGACCCTTTCATGGCGATGTCCGCTTCCAGGCCATCCACCAGCGTGTCGTCGGTGTGCATAACGCCGTCTTTAATCCACGCGGTGCTGCGAATGGAGTCAAAATAGAACCCTTCGCCAAAAGTGTCTCTGAAATCAAAACGCAGCTTACGCATCAGGGCATCTACGCTCAATAAGCGCAGCAATTGCCCGGCGTGTCCGGTATTGATTTCGGTAATTTCGCCTTTACCCAGTTGAGTATGAATGATGCCATTCAACGTCGCCTCATCTGGTTGCCAGGGTGCTTTGCGCCAGTGTAAATCGTAATCCACATTAAATGACGACTGGCGTATGGGCGTCGTGACACCAAAAAATTCTGCGGCGGCATCAATTTTCTGCCCACGCAGTTTTCCTTTCAGCGAGGTGCGTTCATTCCCCGGATTGTTAACCCATTCCCCATCGGCAGTGAGCCGCGAAAAACCAGTATCAATCAGTCCATTAGTCAGCGTTAATGTATTGCCAGAAATAGTGATATCACTGTCAATGCGCCCGAATTTTTGCCCCCAGAACCAGCACTCTGCGCATCGTATTTGTGCGTCCGGCCAGCCACGGAAGCTAATGCGCTCCGTTGTCGGGAAAGGTGATGAATTCGTTGAGTCACCATGAGTTTTCGGCACGCTTGGGTTGTAATAAAGATATTTGATATTCGCCAGCCACGGCGCGTTATTACGCATCGCCAGCGTGGCGTTGATTTCACGCCCTTGCGCCTCAACCTGGGTGCCATTTGCCGTCGGTTGCGAAACAATGCTCAGGTTATTCCATTGCTGATTTCCCAGCGACAACATAGGCGTACGTAACGTTATGTGTTGTGGGAAACTCGCTGCACCACCGACACTCTCCGCCGCGCCTTTCTGGAACAGGGCCAGCCACTCGGCACCATTCATCGGCGGCATATTGAGTTCAACGCCACTTTGTTCCGGCAACGGCGGGAGCGTTTTACTGTCTGCCGCCCAAATAGCACGATCGAGCGTCAGCTTTTGACCGAGCAACCAGCGGCTATTGAAATGGTTATCCGCACCTGCCTGTCCGGTTAATTCAAAGCTGTTGAGATTGCCATCAACCTTAACGTTTACCGGTAGTGGTTCACCCGCAGGTTTGGCTAACGGTGAAGGTAAGTGACTGCTCACATTCTTCAAATCGCCGTTTAGCTCTACGTTATAGGTCGCGCCAGCATGATAAGGCAGATCAATGCCCACTTTACCATCCCACGCCACGCTGCCACTTAATGCTTCGTTCACCGCTGCAGGCAGAACGCCGGTTTTCGCTGGTTGCCAGTTACCGTTGAGATTCACCGCAACCTGGTAGGCTTTTGCCCCTTCTTTGGTGGAAAAATCCACGTTCAACGGCTGATTAAACCAGCTTGCTGTCAGTGGTTCACTTTGCAAATCGCCATTGATAAAGCTGAATTTACCGCTCAAATTTTTCAGGGTGCTGTCGAGTGGTTTGATAAACAGACTGTTATTACGCAGCGTCACTTCACCTTTCGCGGTTACCAGTTCGCCGTTCAGCGGAATATCGAGATGTAAGCGAGCATTCACATCGCCGTCGAGCTGGAGTTCTTGCAGGGTTGCACCCAGAGAATCTTTCAGCGGTGTCTCATCAAAGTAAGGGCCGACGGCTTTACCCGGACCTTTAATGTCAGCGTCAATCAGCAGTTTTTCTTTCGAGTAGTCAGGGATCACTGCGGTGAGATTACTCGCGCGCACGCCGCCCAGATTAACGCCATCGGTTTTCATCCATAAACCGTCGTTGATAAAGTCCAGTTCAATATCAAGGTTAGTTAATGCAGGCCAGTCCGGCTGGAAGGCAAACTTCGCGTTGCGCAGCGGCACCAGCACTTCAAACTGACCTTCATTGTGTTTATAGGGGAAGAGTTGCGGATTGCCACCATAAACCAGCGTCGCGTTATCCGCTTCACCGCCCTGAATCGCGCCACTTAAGTAATCAACCAGGTCTTTACCCATCAAGTTTTCCGGGAAATAGCGCCAGGCTTGTGAACCATCGTCGGTACTGATGCCAGCAAGAATCCCCAGCCAGGGTTCATCGTTAGCAGGTTGCAGGTAACGAAAACCGCCGCGCGCATGGACGGCTTTGGCTTTAACGTCAATATTACGCCCATCCAGCTGGAAACCTTTGTCATTGTTCAGCCAGCTTATCGTTGCCTGGCCGTCGGCGATTTCCAGTGGCGCACGGAATACCGTTTCGTAAGGCATCTTTGCCTGTTTCATCGACGCGGTAAGCAAACCATTTTCTACGCTGCCGGAAAGCGTCCCGGAGAAGTGTTCCGCACCCGGTAATAATTTCCATTGATTCCAGGCCAGATCGCTCCACGATGCCTGAAAACGGGTCTTGTCTGCCGCCTGAAGCGGGATATCCAGCGCCAGCGTGTTAATCTTGCCGCTCGGTTGTGTGGAGCGCCAAACATCACCCAGTGCAGGTGAAAGTTTCGCGGCCAGCGGGCGTATGCCCTCCAGGCCTGCCAGCTCCAGATTACTGGCGCGAATCCGGAGTTCGTCACTGCGTTTATTGTCTTTACCGCCAACGTCCTGTTCCGGTATCCAGGCCAGCGTCAATGCTCCGCTCGGCCAGGGTTTGCCGTCCATCGTGATCCGTGTATCGGGAATAGAGAACTGCCAGCCCGGATTTTCACGCGTAATATGCGCGGTCAGATTATCCACCGACAGCGTATGCGTTTGCTTCTCGCCCAACCAGCTGGCACCGCCCTGTTTCAGCCAGACGTCACCGCCGGTTACATCGCCTTTGTCGATCGTCATCCAGCCTTCAAGGGAGAACTGTGCCGTTTCCAGCGCAATATTGTCCTGCATCCATTTACCGAGCCACGGCTTCAGGTCGATGTCATCCGCCTGGAGCCAGACGCGACCATTGCTTAACAACCCCTCATCATCGCGCAAATCCATGCGCACCTGCATCACGCCGTGCTGTCCGGTAAGGCTGGAGAGGCTTACCAAGCCTTCTGCACGGTGTCGACGTGGATCGTTCAGCCAGGTGAGCTGTGGGATCGCCAGCTCGGCGCGCTGACCGGATGGCGTCAGGAAACTGACTTCACTGTCGCGGAGATCGAAATGGTCGAACTGACGAAGAAACAGATCGCTGATGTGACTGGCTTCCAGGCTATCATTACCACCGCCGCTGGTGATAGGAGTGTTGGTGCGAAAGCGCAGCTGCCAGAAAGTGAGGTCGCGAAACTGCCAGCGCATATGTAACAGGCTCTGCCAGACATCCAGCGCCAGAGTAACGCGTTTAACCGAAAATTCGCCGCCATCTTTTAGTTCTGCACGGATGTCGTGCGCTTCAAGCGTCGGACCAAAATTCTGCCAGCTGGCTGAGAGCTGACTGGCTTCTACCGGCATGCCAGTCGCGGATTCTATTTTGTTGAGGATTTCCGGACGCCAGGCGTCAAGATGCGGTAAAGCAATACGCAGGCCGCTAACCAGCAGGGCAGCGATCACAACGAGCGCGGCTCCAGTAAGCAGTAAAATCCCCGGCAATCGCCTCACCCGTCACTCCTTGTCTGCTAAAAATGTGACTCAAAAACCCTTTGCCGGATGGCGGCCCAGCATCTGTTTACATCATTACGACGTCAAACTGCTCCTGGTTATAGAGCGGTTCAATTTGTACTTTAACCTGTTTGCCAACGAAAATTTCCACTTCCGCCAGCGAGTGTGACTCTTCGCCTTTCAAGGCTTCGGCTACTGCCGGAGAAGCATAGACCAGGAAACGGTCGGAATCGTAAGCATGGTGGACACGAACAATCTCGCGCATGATTTCATAGCATACCGTTTCCACGGTTTTCACCGTTCCGCGACCGTGGCAGGTTGGGCATTCGTTACATAGTACGTGCTCAATGCTTTCGCGGGTGCGTTTACGCGTCATCTCCACCAGCCCCAGCGCCGAAAAACCATTAACGCTGGTTTTCACCCGGTCTTTGCTCAACGCCTGTTCCAGCGAGTGCAGCACGCGGCGGCGGTGATCTTCATTATTCATATCGATGAAATCAATAATGATAATCCCGCCCAGATTACGCAACCGTAACTGGCGAGCGATAGCCTGCGTCGCTTCAATATTGGTATTGAAAATGGTGTCGTCCAGATTGCGATGACCGACAAACGCCCCGGTATTGATGTCCACGGTGGTCATCGCTTCGGTCTGGTCGATAATCAGATAACCACCGGATTTCAGTTCAACTTTGCGTTCCAGCGCTCGCTGGATTTCGTTTTCGACATCAAAGAGATCGAAAATCGGTTGGCGTCCGGTGTAATGCTCCAGCTTGCTGGTCATCTCGGGAATGTACTCCGAGGTGAACTCAAGTAATGCTTCGTAAGTCAGGCGTGAGTCAACGCGAATGCGGTCCAGTTCAGCGTCGGCAAAATCACGCAGAACACGCTGCGCCAGCGCCAGTTCGCCGTACAGCTGATAACGAGTCTGCGGGCGCTTTTTACGCTCCATCACTTTGGTCCAGACGCGTTTCAGATAAGCGGCATCGGAGGCCAGTTCAGCCTCGCCAACCCCTTCCGCTGCGGTACGGATGATAAACCCGCCCTGCTCGTCGCAATACTCTGCGACCACTTTTTTCAGGCGTTCACGTTCTGATTCGCTTTCAATACGTTGGGAAACCCCAACGTGAGAAGCCCCTGGCATAAACACCAGATAGCGAGAAGGCAGCGTGATATCGGTAGTCAGGCGCGCACCTTTAGTGCCAAGCGGATCTTTCACCACCTGCACCATCAGATCTTGCCCCTGACGGACCAGTTCCGAGATGTCGCGCACCGTGAATTGCTTTTGTTCTTCACCCGCCACACATTCAGTGTGCGGCATGATATCGGATGCATGAAGAAACGCGGCTTTATCCAGCCCAATATCTACAAAAGCCGCCTGCATACCCGGAAGTACACGACTTACACGACCCTTGTAGATATTGCCTACTATTCCGCGTCGCGCCTCACGTTCAATATGAATTTCCTGCAGAATACCGCCATCAATATACGCCACTCGCGTTTCCGAAGGCGTTACGTTTACCAACAATTCAGCCGTCATGTTTATCCCTTTTCTCACGCAGTGCGTTAAAATTACTTAATAATTCATACGTTTCAACCAGCGGTAAGCCGACTACGGCGTGATAGCTGCCATTTATCTTCCTGACAAAACAGCCACCCAGCCCCTGAATACCGTATGCACCTGCTTTATCTAACGGTTCACCGCTGGCGACATAGCCCGCGATGTCTTCGTCTGTTAACGTTCTGAAAGTCACATCGGTGACCACCAGGCAATCAAGAATGTGCTGACTGTCGGCCAACGCCACTGCCGTCATCACCTGATGGGTCTGGCCCGATAATTTGCGCAACATCTGCGCCGCATGTTCTGCGTCGCGCGGTTTCTCCAGCACTTCTCCATTCAGGATAACGATAGTATCCGCACCCAGCACCGGGAGATCCTGCGCCGTGTGCGTGACACCCGCCTGTGCTTTCTCGCGCGCCAGACGCACAACATACTGCTGCGCGCTCTCCTGCGGCTGACGCTGCTCCTCAATGCCCGTAACAATACGTTCAAAGGTCACGCCAAGTTGCGCAAGTAACTCCTGACGACGCGGAGAACCGGAAGCTAAATACAGAGAAGTCATAGAAACCTTTATTGCACTGCAAACTGCTGACGGACTTTACGCATCAGCAAGAAAATCCACGGCCAGAGAACGCCATTGACTACACTACTCCAGAACACTTCCGGTCTGAAAGAGACGTTAATCACTAAAAACTCTGCCCAGAAAACAATAATATCCACCACCAGCGAAAGCAACATGACGACCAGCGCCTGCTGCCATAATGCGAGGTTGCGGAAAAGCTGGTATTTCAGCGCCACCAGGTAAGCAATGATGCTCATCGCCAATACGCGTACGCCAAGTGTCGAGCCGCTGATCAGATCCAGTATGGCACCCATCACAAAACCTGTGCCCACATTTACGCGATGGGGCAAGGCCAGGATCCAATACAACAAGATGAGTAACACCCAGTTTGGCCGGAAAACAATCAGGTTATCCGGCCAGGGCATGATTTGCAGCAACAGCGCAATGAGGAAAGAGAGCCAGATTACCCAGCGTCCCTGGCTACGATAGCTCGCCACTATTGCCCTCCCGGCGCACGCGCAGGCGGTTGAGCACCACTTTGCGGCGGCGTAGCCCTTTGTGGAGAGCGATTAGCAGCAGGCTGTGTCGGCGCAGCAGGCGCAGCAGGCGCAGTTGCTGCATTTCCTGTCGCCGGTTGCTGCGGAGTCGGCTGAGCGATCCCCGTTGCCGGTTCGGGTAACTTTGGCCCCATCGCGTCTGGCGAAGGCAATACCTGCGGCATCATCTGCATCAGACGTTCATTAGCAACACGATGCACCTCTTCCGGCGTCATCGGGTTAGCGCCGTTACGATCCGCGCCCCACAGCAGCAGCAGATAACGCAAACGTTGCAGTCCCGCAGTCGGACGCGCCTGAATCACAGTATAAGCGCGCTGAGTATCAAGTTTTACGGAAGAGACAACCGCGACCGGATAGCCTTCCGGGAAACGACCGCCCAGACCGGAAGTCACCAGCACATCACCAACACGAATATCCGTATTCGCTGGCAGATGCTCAAGCTGCAAATCATCCGTACAACCGTTACCGGCTGCAATCACGCGGATATCGTTGCGCAGCACCTGGATTGGCAGCGCGTGGGTCGCATCACAAATCAGCAGCACGCGACTGGTCAGTTTAGCGACGGCCACCACCTGACCAACAACACCTTTGTCGCTGATGACCGGCTGGCCTTCATAAACGCCATTAACGCTACCTTTATCGATAACAACTTGATCGCTATAAGGATCGTTAACCGTGGAGATAACCTGAGTCACCATTTTCTGCTCATCCTGACGCAGCGGGGAACCCAGCAGTTCGCGCAGACGCGCATTCTCCTGTTTGTATTGTCCAAGCATCAGCAGTTCACTGTTTTTCAGCAACAGTTCCTGACGTAACGCCCGGTTTTCAAGTTCTAGTTGGTCACGCGAGGCCAGCGTCTGCGATACGCCATCCAGCAATTCACGAGGAGCATTGGAAACAAAGTAGAAAGGACTGACGGCGGTATCCATATAAGTACGGATTTGACTGAATGTCCCCAGGCGGCTATCGGCAATAATAATGCCGAGCGCCACCAGCACCGCCAGAATAAGGCGAATCTGTAGCGACGGGCCACGGCTAAAAATTGGCTTCATAAGTTATGCGTATTCTCGTATCAGACCAGGCAGGGTAAACAGACGCTTCCCCTGCCTGCATCCGATTACTCTTCGCTGAACAGGTCGCCGCCGTGCATGTCGATCATTTCCAGCGCTTTGCCGCCACCGCGCGCCACACAGGTCAGCGGGTCTTCAGCAACAACGACTGGAATGCCGGTTTCTTCCATTAACAAACGGTCAAGGTTACGCAGCAGTGCGCCACCACCGGTGAGCACCATGCCGCGCTCGGAGATGTCGGAAGCCAGTTCCGGCGGACATTGTTCCAGTGCAACCATTACTGCGCTCACAATACCGGTCAGCGGTTCCTGCAGTGCTTCGAGGATTTCGTTGGAGTTCAGGGTAAAACCGCGTGGAACACCTTCTGCCAGGTTACGGCCACGAACTTCGATTTCACGGACTTCATCGCCCGGGTAAGCCGAACCGATTTCGTGCTTGATACGTTCTGCGGTGGCTTCACCGATCAGAGAACCGTAATTACGACGCACATAGTTGATGATAGCTTCGTCAAAACGGTCACCACCAATGCGCACGGAAGAGGAGTAAACCACGCCGTTCAAGGAGATAACAGCAACTTCAGTGGTACCACCACCGATATCAACCACCATAGAACCGGTCGCTTCAGAAACCGGCAGGCCAGCACCAATTGCGGCAGCCATCGGTTCTTCAATCAGGAAGACTTCACGGGCACCAGCGCCCTGCGCGGATTCACGAATTGCGCGGCGTTCAACCTGAGTCGCGCCAACCGGTACACAAACCAGAACGCGCGGGCTTGGACGCATAAAGCTGTTGCTGTGCACTTGTTTGATGAAGTGCTGGAGCATTTTTTCAGTCACGAAGAAGTCGGCGATAACGCCGTCTTTCATTGGGCGAATGGCAGCAATATTGCCCGGCGTACGGCCCAGCATCTGCTTCGCGTCATGACCTACTGCAGCTACGCTTTTCGGTGAACCGGCACGATCCTGACGAATGGCCACCACGGAAGGCTCATTCAATACGATGCCTTGTCCTTTTACATAAATGAGGGTATTCGCAGTACCCAGGTCAATGGACAAGTCATTGGAAAACATGCCACGAAATTTTTTCAACATACTAAGGGATAATCCTGAAAGCTGGGGCGGAAAAGAAAATCCGCTTACTTTACCAACCACACGCAGCAGCGACAAGGCGCAAAAATCATCTGCTACGGTGAAAATTAGTGCAGTTCGTTTCCTTTGTTACAAATCTCTGCCTGAGTCCAGAAAGGCTTAATGCATCAGCAGCATTCCTCGCCTGTTTGCAACCGCGTAAGGTCATTCATCTGCATATGTGCTGCAACAATCTGGCGAGCAGACAAGCACACTCCCATGAGACGCAGCGCGCGTTATTCTACGTGAAAACGGATTAAACGGCAGGTTAAACCGAGTATCTTTGTGAATATTTTTTCACGTTAGTATCAAGTGGCTGTGAGGACGCGAAAAAATCCCCTTGTCCACCTGTAACACCGCGCTGAATCAGGGTCTGCCACTCGCTTCGCGAACGCACGCCGGTGGCGTAAACCTGGGTGCTGGTCCCGGAGCAGGCTTCCACCAGGCTTTGAACCAGCAGCTGGTTCTCCGTTCGCTTCTCAATGTTTCTGACCAGCCCCGGATGGAGCTTGAGTAACTCAACATTAAGTTCTTTGATCCAACTGGTGCTTACCAGCGTCAAACCAGCCTGGTTGACGGCTACCCGTACCCCTAAAGCATTCACTAAACGAATAACAGGTTGTAAGCGACTGATATGTTGACCTACATCGGCCTCTGCAAGTTCAATAATTATGCGTTTTCGTTGCGATCTTTCACATTGCATTAACGTATCTCGCAGCCAACGCTGAAAACGCGGGCGAATCAGCGACTCAACGGTAACCTGAATCGCCAGATTTTCCTCCGGCCAGTAACGCAATAGTGGAATCAGACGGCTGATTTGCAGGCGGTCATACTCTTCCGATAAGCCAAACTGCAAGACCATCGGCATATACTCCGCCGAGCTAACCTCTTCGTTACCATCGAAGATGCGGCACATGAGTTCGCGATGATGAACCTGACCTTCGCGAGTAACCGCCGGTTTTTGATAAAGGCGCGGGCCGCCGCGACTCAGCATTTGCTCGATAAGCGTACGCCAGCGAACATTACCGCGTCCTTTTTCAGGCAACGAGTCATCGTAAATAGCCCAGCTATTGCCGCCCTGCAATCCCGCATTACGCGTGGCAGACTCTGCATGTTCCATTACCTGCTCGGTATCCTGACCACTACGCCAGGCACAGATACCAATGTGGATCATATCGTCGCGATCGAGCATTTTATTGTTCGGCAAGGTATCGACGGCTTTGATTAACTGACTGGCTATGCTCTCAGCCTCTTTTAACGTCCGGTGGGGCAACAGCGCAGCAAAATCACTGCGGTGGTAACGCGCCAGCAGTGCGCCAGGGTAGCGCATCATAAATGTCGACAGCAGATTCGTCAGAGTGAAGAACTGTTCTTCAACCTGGCTGTGCCCCCAGGTATCGCTCAACATATTGAAATCCGGTAGACGAATCATCATCACGATCCCGTGGGTACCTACTTTCTCCTGATCTTCCAGTAACGTTGCTAACTGATTATCGAAGAAGAGTCGGTTATTGAGGCCGGTTTTCATGTCCTGGGCGGCATAAGAGCGGATCAGCGTATCAAGACGGCTGTGTTGTTCGCGTGCGTTCTGAATTTCACGAAGCAGCGTATCCAGCGCACTGCTGGTTCTGGGCGGCCATTCATAGATGGTTCCCAACACATTAGAGCCACGCTCACCGTTTAAGATACGAGTAGCCCGGGTTTCCAGCAATTCTTGCCCGGCAAGTTGCCGTTGTAACCAGCGTACCGCCAGGAAGAGCATAAGAATGATAAAGCCAATCGCCCCCGTGAGCGGCGCGGTGGTCATCAACGAATGGAAATAGTTGCCCATCGGATCCTGATAAACCAGACGCAGCGACATCCCCGGATGCTTTATCAACGGAACGCTCAGTTCGCGAAACAGATCGCTGGTGCCAACCGGACGATAACTTCCATTTCTGGCCAGGGTATATACCTGTTTATCACCATGCAGCAGGTCTACACGAACGATATCTGCTGACATCATTAATTCGGTAATTTGTGGCCTTAATGCGCTGAAGTCATTCGACACAAGGTGGGTATCAATCGCCGTCGCCACCGCCTGAACGCGATGACTAAACTTATACTGAATGGCATTGTAGAAACTTAGCGAACAGCCCAGCAAAGTCACAAAAATTGTTAACCCGGTGAGCAGCGTAACAAAGGCCGAAAATTTCGTCGTTAATCTCATCCTTGTGTTAACTCCGATAGTGAGGAAGCGGGCATACTAGCAAATCAGATTTATCTCGCAATTTATTGCGCTTCATCGGCTTTGCTTTTCCATTAGCGAGTATAGTCTTCAGAAATTATTTTCCAATCCATCATGCACATGAGGACCACTTATGCAGGCGTTACTTTTAGAACAGCAGGACGGCAAAACTCTCGCATCGGTACAGACTCTGGACGAAAGTCGCCTGCCGGAGGGCGATGTCACGGTTGATGTTCACTGGTCGAGCCTGAACTACAAAGATGCGCTGGCAATTACCGGTAAGGGAAAAATCATCCGTAATTTTCCGATGATTCCTGGGATCGATTTTGCCGGAACTGTACGCACCAGCGAAGATCCGCGTTTTCATGCCGGTCAGGAGGTGTTACTCACTGGCTGGGGCGTTGGTGAAAACCACTGGGGTGGGCTGGCGGAGCAGGCGCGAGTGAAAGGTGACTGGCTGGTTGCCATGCCGCAAGGGCTGGACGCGCGTAAAGCAATGATTATCGGTACTGCCGGTTTTACCGCCATGCTGTGTGTGATGGCGTTGGAAGATGCCGGTGTTCGCCCGCAGGACGGCGAGATTGTCGTAACGGGTGCCAGTGGTGGCGTCGGCAGTACCGCCGTGGCGCTGCTGCATAAATTGGGTTATCAGGTCGTTGCCGTTTCCGGTCGCGAAAGTACCCATGAATATCTGAAAAGTTTAGGTGCCAGCCGTATTCTCCCTCGCGATGAGTTTGCCGAATCCCGTCCTCTGGAAAAACAACTCTGGGCTGGGGCAATTGACACCGTTGGCGACAAAGTGCTGGCGAAAGTGCTGGCGCAAATGAATTACGGCGGCTGCGTGGCGGCCTGTGGTCTGGCGGGTGGTTTTACTCTGCCAACCACGGTCATGCCATTTATTCTGCGTAATGTCCGTTTACAGGGGGTGGATTCAGTGATGACGCCACCAGCACGCCGCGCACAAGCCTGGCAGCGACTGGTCGCCGATTTACCGGAATCATTCTATACCCAGGCGGCAAAAGAAATATCTCTGGCAGAGGCACCGAAATTTGCCGAGGCCATCATTAATAACCAGATCCAGGGTCGCACGCTGGTGAAGGTTAACTAACCATTTAGCAGGGAATAATAAGAGAGGGAACTCATTTTGAAATCATTATTCAATCGGTTAACGGGAAAAGCGGTTAGCCGGACAGCTTTCGTCGAACATCTTGGTCATGAAGTTGTACAACATCATCCAAACTGGAAAGTCATGATTTCGACTGACCATAAATTGATGCGCACTGTTACTCCACTAAACAGCCATTATTGATACGCCTCCGTCGCCTGTTAGGTTTATGGTGCTTTGCCTGGACGACGCTACGCTTAACCTGTTACAGATTTCTGGTACCATGGGGTGAATAATCTGATTTTATTTGCCTACAAATTAACCACTCGAACGTATTTGATGCTGAGCATTGTCAGACGGTTGATTTTGCGTGCTTTAGCATTCACATCTATCCAGACGATGAAGTGAAAATTGCGTAATCCCCAGCAACCGCTGCGTAATGTCGTCTATCTTGTCGCGATCCTGGCATCCCTACATTATTTGTGGTCTGTGAAGATTATCTCATTGCAGCCCCTCATCTTCGCAGGGCTGGCTTTACAGCTTTTAGCCTTACGTTATAAGAAGTTCCGTCGATGATGGCGCTAATTTCGTGAATTGTGCGGCTTGTTGCAAATTACACGGTGTTGAAGGTTATTTACATGTTAGCTGTTGATTATCTTCCCTGATAAGACCAGTATTTAGCTGCCAATTGCTACGAAATCGTTATAATGTGCGACCTCGTCCTCCCTGACGCAGTTTTTGCGCTGTGGAAAAGGTGACATTGGCGCAACGAAGGTATATTTTGTTTTTTGCCGGAGGATAGCAGCAGATCGCTGCACAATGTCCGTCAAGTCTAACATTGACACTCTGGGGCAAAATAGACCGGCGTCCCGGCCTGCTGGAATTTATCGCTATGCATACAGCTGTCGGGGCATACGCTTTACAGACGGCGGTGAAACGCCTGTCACAATCACACTAAACAAAGAGTACGGAACCCACTCATGGATATTCGTAAGATTAAAAAACTGATCGAGCTGGTTGAAGAATCAGGCATCTCCGAACTGGAAATTTCTGAAGGCGAAGAGTCAGTACGCATTAGCCGTGCAGCTCCTGCCGCAAGTTTCCCTGTGATGCAACAAGCTTACGCTGCACCAATGATGCAGCAGCCAGCTCAATCTAACGCAGCCGCTCCGGCGACCGTTCCTTCAATGGAAGCGCCAGCAGCAGCGGAAATCAGTGGTCACATCGTACGTTCCCCGATGGTTGGTACTTTCTACCGCACCCCAAGCCCGGACGCGAAAGCGTTCATCGAAGTGGGTCAGAAAGTCAACGTGGGCGATACCCTGTGCATCGTTGAAGCCATGAAAATGATGAACCAGATCGAAGCGGACAAATCCGGTACCGTGAAAGCAATTCTGGTCGAAAGTGGACAACCGGTAGAATTTGACGAGCCGCTGGTCGTCATCGAGTAACGAGGCGAACATGCTGGATAAAATTGTTATTGCCAACCGCGGCGAGATCGCATTGCGTATTCTTCGTGCCTGTAAAGAACTGGGCATCAAGACTGTCGCTGTGCACTCCAGCGCGGATCGCGATCTAAAACACGTATTACTGGCAGATGAAACGGTCTGTATCGGCCCTGCTCCGTCAGTAAAAAGTTATCTGAACATCCCGGCAATCATCAGCGCCGCTGAAATCACCGGCGCAGTAGCAATCCATCCGGGTTACGGCTTCCTCTCCGAGAACGCCAATTTTGCCGAGCAGGTTGAACGCTCCGGCTTTATCTTCATCGGCCCGAAAGCAGAAACCATTCGCCTGATGGGCGACAAAGTATCCGCAATCGCGGCGATGAAAAAAGCGGGCGTTCCTTGCGTACCGGGTTCTGACGGCCCGCTGGGCGACGATATGGATAAAAACCGCGCTATTGCTAAACGCATTGGTTATCCGGTGATTATCAAAGCCTCCGGCGGCGGCGGTGGTCGCGGTATGCGCGTAGTGCGCGGCGACGCTGAACTGGCACAATCCATCTCCATGACCCGTGCGGAAGCGAAAGCTGCTTTCAGCAACGATATGGTTTACATGGAGAAATACCTGGAAAATCCTCGCCACGTCGAGATTCAGGTACTGGCTGACGGTCAGGGCAACGCAATCTATCTGGCGGAACGTGACTGCTCCATGCAGCGCCGCCACCAGAAAGTGGTCGAAGAAGCACCGGCACCGGGCATTACCCCGGAACTGCGTCGCTACATCGGCGAACGTTGCGCTAAAGCGTGTGTTGATATCGGCTATCGCGGTGCAGGTACTTTCGAGTTCCTGTTCGAAAACGGCGAGTTCTATTTCATCGAAATGAACACCCGTATTCAGGTAGAACACCCGGTTACTGAAATGATCACCGGCGTTGACCTGATCAAAGAACAGCTGCGTATCGCTGCCGGTCAACCGCTGTCGATCAAGCAAGAAGAAGTTCACGTTCGCGGCCATGCGGTGGAATGCCGTATCAACGCCGAAGATCCGAACACCTTCCTGCCAAGCCCGGGCAAAATCACCCGTTTCCACGCACCTGGCGGTTTTGGCGTACGTTGGGAGTCTCATATCTACGCGGGCTACACCGTACCGCCGTACTATGACTCAATGATCGGTAAGCTGATTTGCTACGGTGAAAACCGTGACGTGGCGATTGCCCGCATGAAGAATGCGCTGCAGGAGCTGATCATCGACGGTATCAAAACCAACGTTGATCTGCAGATCCGCATCATGAATGACGAGAACTTCCAGCATGGTGGCACTAACATCCACTATCTGGAGAAAAAACTCGGTCTTCAGGAAAAATAAGACTGCAAAAGCGTCAAAAGGCCGGATTTTCCGGCCTTTTTTATTACTGGGGATCGACAACCCCCATAAGGTACAATCCCCGCTTTCTTCACCCATCAGGGACAAAAAATGGACACTCGTTTTGTTCAGGCCCATAAAGAGGCGCGCTGGGCGCTGGGGCTGACCCTTTTGTATTTGGCGGTATGGTTAGTAGCCGCTTACTTACCTGGCGTTGCCCCCGGTTTTACCGGCTTTCCGCGCTGGTTTGAGATGGCCTGCATCCTGACGCCGCTGCTATTTATTGGACTGTGCTGGGCGATGGTGAAATTTATCTATCGCGATATCCCACTGGAGGATGACGATGCAGCTTGAAGTGATTCTACCGCTGGTCGCCTATCTGGTGGTGGTGTTCGGTATCTCTGTTTATGCGATGCGTAAACGGAGCACCGGCACCTTCCTTAATGAGTATTTCCTCGGCAGCCGCTCTATGGGCGGTATTGTGCTGGCGATGACGCTCACCGCGACCTATATCAGTGCCAGTTCGTTTATCGGCGGGCCTGGAGCTGCTTATAAATACGGCCTGGGTTGGGTATTACTGGCGATGATTCAGCTTCCTGCGGTCTGGCTTTCGCTTGGTATTCTCGGCAAGAAGTTCGCGATTCTTGCGCGCCGCTACAATGCGGTGACACTGAACGACATGCTGTTTGCCCGCTACCAGAGTCGTCTTTTGGTGTGGCTGGCGAGTTTGAGTTTGCTGGTCGCGTTTATTGGCGCGATGACCGTGCAGTTTATCGGCGGCGCGCGCCTGCTGGAAACCGCGGCGGGTATTCCTTATGAAACCGGGCTGCTGATTTTCGGTATCAGCATTGCGTTGTATACCGCCTTTGGTGGCTTTCGCGCCAGCGTGCTGAACGACACTATGCAAGGGCTGGTGATGCTGATTGGCACCATTGTGCTGCTTATTGGCGTGGTACATGCCGCAGGTGGCTTAAGCAACGCAGTAGAGACGTTGCAAACCATCGATCCGCAACTGGTTACGCCACAAGGCGCTGACGATATTCTGTCGCCTGCCTTTATGACGTCGTTCTGGGTACTGGTGTGCTTTGGCGTGATTGGCCTGCCGCATACTGCGGTGCGCTGTATCTCTTATAAAGACAGCAAAGCCGTACATCGGGGGATCATCATCGGTACGATTGTGGTCGCAATCCTGATGTTCGGTATGCACCTGGCCGGAGCGTTAGGTCGGGCGGTGATCCCCGATCTCACCGTACCGGACCTGGTGATCCCGACGTTAATGGTAAAAGTGTTGCCACCGTTTGCTGCCGGGATCTTCCTGGCTGCACCTATGGCTGCGATCATGTCGACGATCAATGCCCAGTTGCTGCAAAGTTCCGCTACGATCATTAAAGATCTCTATCTGAATATCCGTCCGGATCAAATGCAAAATGAGACGCGTCTGAAGCGGATGTCGGCGGTAATTACGTTAGTTCTCGGTGCGTTGCTGCTGCTTGCCGCCTGGAAGCCGCCAGAAATGATCATCTGGCTGAATTTGCTGGCCTTCGGTGGGCTGGAAGCCGTTTTCCTGTGGCCGCTGGTGCTGGGTCTTTACTGGGAACGCGCCAACGCCAAAGGCGCGCTAAGTGCGATGATCGTTGGCGGCGTACTGTATGCCGTACTCGCGACGCTGAATATTCAGTACCTGGGCTTCCACCCTATCGTGCCCTCGTTACTACTAAGTTTGCTGGCTTTCCTGGTCGGAAACCGTTTCGGTACACCCGTCCCGCAAGCTACCGTTTTGACTACTGATAAATAAAGAGTTTTGCCATGCCTTGGATCCAACTGAAACTGAACACTACCGGCGCGAACGCGGAAGATCTTAGCGATGCGCTGATGGAAGCGGGTGCCGTTTCTATCACTTTTCAGGATACCCACGATACGCCTGTATTTGAGCCGCTGCCGGGCGAAACGCGCCTGTGGGGCGACACCGATGTGATTGGTCTGTTCGACGCTGAAACCGATATGAACGACGTGGTGGCGATTCTGGAAAACCATCCGCTGCTCGGCGCGGGCTTCGCGCATAAAATCGAACAACTGGAAGATAAAGACTGGGAGCGCGAATGGATGGATAATTTCCACCCGATGCGCTTTGGTGAACGACTGTGGATCTGCCCAAGCTGGCGTGATGTGCCGGACGAAAACGCCGTCAACGTGATGTTAGACCCAGGGCTGGCGTTTGGTACGGGTACCCATCCAACTACCTCTCTGTGCCTGCAATGGCTCGACAGCCTCGATTTAACCGGTAAAACAGTCATCGACTTTGGCTGCGGTTCCGGCATTCTGGCTATCGCGGCGCTGAAACTGGGTGCAGCAAAAGCCATTGGTATTGATATTGATCCGCAGGCGATTCAGGCCAGCCGCGACAACGCGGAACGTAATGGCGTCTCTGACCGTCTGGAACTCTACTTACCGAAAGATCAGCCAGAAGAAATGAAAGCCGACGTGGTGGTCGCTAACATCCTTGCAGGCCCATTACGTGAACTGGCACCGTTAATCAGCGTCCTGCCAGTTTCAGGCGGTTTGCTGGGCCTTTCCGGTATTCTGGCAAGCCAGGCAGAGAGCGTTTGCGAAGCTTATGCCGACAGCTTCGCTCTGGACCCGGTCGTGGAAAAAGAAGAGTGGTGCCGCATTACCGGTCGTAAGAATTAACCTTCGCATCGCCGTAGGGTGACGCAGAGCGAAGTGCGAGCGATGTCACAAAAGGCACGTTAATTTGCCGATTATTTACGCAAATTTGCGTGCCAAAATTTTCATTCATAAAGAAAAATTGAGAACTTACTCAAATTTCTTTGAGTGTAAATTTTAGTCACTATTTTCTAATATGATGATTTTTATGAGTAATTATCGCGCTACGCTCATTTTAAATGCAATTCTTTGATCCATCTCAGAGGATTGGTCAAAGTTTGGCCTTTCATCTCGTGCAAAAAATGCGTAATATACGCCGCCTTGCAGTCACAGTATGGTCATTTCTTAACTCATGCGCATCGGACAATATCAGCTCAGAAATCGCCTGATCGCAGCGCCCATGGCTGGCATTACAGACAGACCTTTTCGGACGTTGTGCTACGAGATGGGAGCCGGATTGACAGTATCCGAGATGATGTCTTCTAACCCTCAGGTTTGGGAAAGCGACAAATCTCGTTTACGGATGGTGCACATTGATGAACCCGGTATTCGCACCGTGCAAATTGCTGGTAGCGATCCGAAAGAAATGGCAGATGCAGCACGTATTAACGTGGAAAGCGGTGCCCAGATTATTGATATCAATATGGGTTGCCCGGCTAAAAAAGTGAATCGCAAGCTCGCAGGTTCAGCCCTCTTGCAGTACCCGGATGTCGTTAAATCGATCCTTACCGAGGTCGTCAATGCAGTGGACGTTCCTGTTACCCTGAAAATTCGCACTGGCTGGGCACCGGAACACCGTAACTGCGAAGAGATTGCCCAACTGGCTGAAGACTGTGGCATTCAGGCTCTGACCATTCATGGCCGTACACGCGCCTGTTTGTTCAATGGAGAAGCTGAGTACGACAGTATTCGGGCAGTTAAGCAGAAAGTTTCCATTCCGGTTATCGCGAATGGCGACATTACTGACCCGCTTAAAGCCAGAGCTGTGCTCGACTATACAGGGGCGGATGCCCTGATGATAGGCCGCGCAGCTCAGGGAAGACCCTGGATCTTTCGGGAAATCCAGCATTATCTGGACACTGGGGAGTTGCTGCCCCCGCTGCCTTTGGCAGAGGTTAAGCGCTTGCTTTGCGCGCACGTTCGGGAACTGCATGACTTTTATGGTCCGGCAAAAGGGTACCGAATTGCACGTAAACACGTTTCCTGGTATCTCCAGGAACACGCTCCAAATGACCAGTTTCGGCGCACATTCAACGCCATTGAGGATGCCAGCGAACAGCTGGAGGCGTTGGAGGCATACTTCGAAAATTTTGCGTAAACAGAAATAAAGAGCTGACAGAACTATGTTCGAACAACGCGTAAATTCTGACGTACTGACCGTTTCTACCGTTAACTCTCAGGATCAGGTAACCCAAAAACCCCTGCGTGACTCGGTTAAACAGGCACTGAAGAACTATTTTGCTCAACTGAACGGTCAGGATGTGAATGACCTCTATGAGCTGGTACTGGCTGAAGTAGAACAGCCCCTGTTGGACATGGTGATGCAATACACCCGTGGTAACCAGACCCGTGCTGCGCTGATGATGGGCATCAACCGTGGTACGCTGCGTAAAAAATTGAAAAAATACGGCATGAACTAAAGTCAAGCTGTAACGGCATGAAATTAAAGGGGCTATTTCAGCCCCTTTAATTTTTGTTGCAACCGTACTGACAACCCTTATGGTGTTTGCGCGCCATCTATCATCATGCTTCGCTGCCTTACTGCTTGTTGCTGTCGTAGTTGCTGTATCACCTTCCGGGCTAATGCATCTTCATTCATACCAGGTTCTGCCTTCACGCTGATGTGGTACTGGTCGTTGCTATGCACCGTAGTGCCACCAGAGCGGTTGGCCAGTGCAGGTGACGGCAGGGCAGCACCAGAGGCAGTGGTTGCTGCTGGCTGCTGTACATCGTCGCGGAATGGTGCGGTAAAGAAATCTTTGGTTTTCTGCCACGCACCACCAGCAACATCAGACACGGCGTTTTTAAACTCCAGTGCCTTGTTGGTCAGGTTGCCAATGTTGTCAGAAACCCAAATGATCTTATCAATCAGGAACTGAATCGGCCCCAGCACAAAATCAATGCCTGCGGCCAGCGCCTTGCCGAACTGCTGGCCAGCGTCACCGGCCTTTTTCAGTTCTTCGCCGCTGTAGCTCACCGGTTCGGCCAGTTTGGTGAACCAATCCCACGCCTTGCCAGCAGCGTCAGCAACCCACTGGAAAGCGGTTTTGACTGGTCCTAACTTATCCCACAGCGCCTGGAATTTCTCCGTTACTGGCTGCAATCCTTGCTGGATGCCCTGCAACGTGCCGGTCATGAACGCTTTGACGCCAGCCCAATTGCGGTAAATCCACAGGCCGCCAAGCGCCAGGCCGGTAATCAGGGCACCAATGCCGGTGGAAATGAACGCCGCACCGATGGCGCGCACGCCGGTAGCCACCGCAGGCAGGCCACGAGTGCTGGCCAGAACGGCGGATGCGTTCATGCGGGCAAACAGGCTGGACACGTTCAGCAATCCGCCTTTCAGGAACGTGAACGCAAAGCCAGCGGCGAACGTCGCCACACGCAGTGCCACCAGTGCACTGGAACCAATAACCACTGCTTTGGTCACGGTAGGGTATTCGCGCGCCAGTTCGGCAACCTTGCCGATAACCGGGCCAACGGTAGCCAGAACGCCGTTGAATGCTGGCAGCAGCACTGTGCCGATCGTGACGCCCAGGTTAGACACACGGTTGTTGAAAATCTTAAGCTGCGCCGACGTTTTGGCGGTGGCTGCCTCATATTCAGCCTGCATAGAACCGGCATATTTGGTCTTGTCTTTGACCATATCCAGATTCTTTTGGTACGTATCAAGCTGTGTCAGCATTGGTGCGATAGCGCCAATCGATTCCTTACCAAACAGTTGCGAAAGCGTTGCCGCCTGCATGTGTTTTGGCAGCTTGCTGATCTTGGACAGGATGACGCGGATTGTTTCATCGGCGTTCAGTTGCATTGATTTTGCAACCTGCTTGGATGTGAAGCCAAGCTGTTTAAACGCTTCACGCTGTGACTTCGTGGCGGATGCGCCAGCGGTCAGGGATAGCAGCAGGTTTTTAATACCGGTGGCCGCAATCTCATTCTGCACGCCCATACCGCGCAGCGTTGCACCCATCGCAGCGATAGAACCGGAAGCTGCACCAGCGACGCTGCCAAGTGGCCCGATGCGCTGCGTGATTTCCAGGATGTCTTTGGCTGATGCGGCGGTGTTGTTGCCCAGGTAGTTGATCTTGTCGGCCAGAACGTTCATCTGGTCCTGCGTCATCCCGAAGGCGGCGCGCATCTCTGCCATTGCCTGGCCTGCCTGGTCGGCGCTGACGTCAAAAGCCACACCCATTTTGATGGCCGATTCAGCAAACTTGGTTAGTTCGCTGGTGGCGATGCCTGATTGAGCACCAGCGGCAACAATCTTGCCGATTTCGTTGGCTGCCATCGGCATTTTGGTTGACATATCCTGGATAGCCTGGCCCATCTTAACCAGGCCGTCAGGGGTTTCGAAGTTGGCAACCTTGCGGATATCTGCCAGCGTATCTTCAAAATCCATAGCCTGTTTGATCGGTACAGCTACCGTTGCGCCAAGTGCGACAGTCCCCAGGATTCCTTCTTTGTAGCCTTGACGCTTCGCCAGGTTGCGTTCGCGGGCATCCTCCACGCGTTTCAGGCGTTCGGTGGCAGAACGAAGGCGTTCAACCTGCCCGACAACCGTTTGATAGCGGTCCTTCATGCGGGAGAATATCGCGCTATCCTGGCCATAACGCTTCATTGCTTCATTTAACTGGCGCTGTTCGCGCGACAGCTTAGAGATTGCGCTACCAATCTCGACGGTATTTTTCTTTACAGTTCCAAATGCACCACGAAGGCTGCCGGAAACGGCCCCACCAATCGTGATTGTTGCATTTAACTTCTTGTTGGCCATAATAATTGTGCTCTCAAGGAATTAATTAAGTAAATTTTCTGCAAGGGTGTGTTCACCGATTGCCCGCAAGGCGGCAGCGGCCAGTTGCAGGGCGCATTCGGTGCGGTAGTCTCGCTGTTTCTGCATTTCCTCCGCTGTGTTGCACGCCAGAACTTTTGGCAGGACCATATCCACCAGTTCAGGCCAGGGGTTTGTTCCTTCCGGTTTTGTGTGAATACGGTCCAGCATGGTGCCCCCTTATGCACTCCGTACCAGGATAGCGCCGCGCTTCACCGCCTGGCGTTTGGCCCGTTCACCGGAACTGATGCGGCTGGATGGTTGCCACTTCGTGCGTCCCAGGACGGATGCGTGGCTTTCCGCTTCGTCACGCATGATGCGGCCCGCTTCATCGGTCATGTGTTCGAATGCGTTTAAACGGTTGCGAAGGCTTGCCAGCAGGTCGGCTGCTTCGTAGCTGATAGGGTTTTTCTCTGAAATGGTTTGGAAACGCTTTGTTTCGCTAAGGATCAAACGCGCTTCTTCTTTCATTGATTCGTACAGGTCATGTTTTTTCATAGTATTGGCCGCTAACAATAGTTGTTGATGATTAAGTGAGTGCGCGCTTTTAGGTGACAGGTGCGGCGCAACCGGTGTGGAATTAGTGGTGGTTTTGACCGTCCAGGATGACCACCAACCTGGTTCCAGCATCCATCGTCTGAGGAACGATGAAGGTTAAATTTGGCCGGTTATTTGGGGCACAGGGAACCGGTGAAACCTGTATTCTTGGCCATTATTTGCCGTTCAGCCCGCTACTCAGAAACTTTTCAATCACCTGGCTGCGTGAAGGGCGGATGCCTGTTCTGCGTTCCAGTTTGGCTTGCTCTCTTTCGACCTGGCGCACCAGGTCAGGGGCGAGGCGTACCGTTACGTGCTGGCGTGTTTCTTGTCGTTTCATGGCTTAGTACCTGTTCATCCAGCTTTCGCGCTTCTGTTTCGGGCGCTGCTCGCGGTAGTGACTGCGCACCAGGGAAGCGAGGTAATTCACGGCGCGTTCAATCTGGTACTGCTTAAGCTCCGGGTAAGCCTTGCGAATCCATTTTTCAGCAGCGTCATCGCTGTAGATGAATCCTGACCAGCCAACCGGCTGCACTACGATGCGCGGTGTGTTTTCATCACCGTGGCGCACATACATGGCCACACCTTCGATAGCTGCCAGGATTTCACCCGGCAGGGCAGCGCGCTCCGCTGCCGCTTTTTTGCTGCCCCACCACATGATCAAGCCTTCCAGAACATAGTTGAGTCAGGCACCAGTGCGGATGCGTTCACCCACACAACGATTTCAACGGCACCATTCAGCACGCGGCGGGCGGTGACGCGGATTTCATCATCCAGGGCAACGGCTGCATTGCCGAAAGCGCCAATGATTGTGCTGGAAGTCTGGCCGCTGATTTCAGCGCGTACACCGTAGGCACGCAGAACGCCGTCTTGCAGTTCCAGGCCGGTGCAATCACCGCCAACAATGGCTTTAACTTCATCAAAGCGCAGGTTTTTGGCTGCAATCTTCTGCGCCACTGCGGTGAATGACGGGCTGGCCAGCGTTTCCGCTGCGGTTTCCAGGTGGTTCAGCAGTACGAAATCAGCCAGGTCAGCAATTCCGCGTTCAATGGCGGTGTTGACCACTTCCAGCGTGGTATCGTCTGCGAAGTCGTGTTTCATCTGCTTGCGGCTAAGGGTGTAGCCCACGCCGTAAGCCGGTGCGTTGTTGTGGTTGAACGCTGATACCAGGTAAGGCAGGCCGCTCATGGTGATTTCTTCGCCGTCAGCCACTTTGGCGAACGCACCAGGGCGAACGACAACGAAGCGGTCAGCCACTTCGCGGCCAGTCGTTGCGCCGGTGTTGCCAGTCGGAGGCGTGGTCATCGGGCCAGGGATGCGGATGATTTCAGCGCCTGCCTGTGCCACCAGTGAACGTTCAGCCAGAACAGCGTTGAAGGTGGTCTGCTTGCCGCCTTTCGGGGTCAGCACGTCATTCATGGACAGGTAGCGAACTGCTGCAGGTTCCACAGGGATGAATTGAGTAATGTCACCGTTGCCATCAGTGCGAATGTGGCCGCCCTGGTGGTTCAACGCGTCGTTGATAAGTTGAGATAAAACGTTCATTAAAAATGCTCCGGTTGTTGTGCAATAAATCGTCTGGAATGACTTAAAGATATACAGTAACCAGGCCGAACACAATAGCCACAATGTGAGCTTTTTAATGTAAAATCAGTAACTTATAACCATGAATACTTGCAAATAACCAGGCATAATCCGGCGTAATCGATATTTACACATCTTTACAATTCAGCGTGTGTAAAACGTGTTCGCTTTATTTTGCAATCTCGCAAGTATGGTTCCAGTGCTTTGATAGGATTCACATAAATGATTGATTTACTTGACGTAATCATAAAGTGAGTTTTGTAGGGGCACGCACAACGCGAATTACGCGGGACCAATGCCCCCGCAGGCCGTACCCCCCTCGGAAGTACCTTGACTTTTTTGGCAGCAGATGGCGATGACACCTAATGTCACCATGACGGCGTTATGTTGGAAAGGTGTCATTAGGTGTCATAGCGGGAAACACGCTGATTATTAAAGAAAAATACAAACAAGATACTGTAATGAATGACACCTGTGACACCATGACACCCATTTCTATAAAGTATAACGACCACTGTTACATTATTACAGTGGTCGTTATTTTCTTTAAAAATGCTGTCATAGGTGTCATAGGTGTCATTAGTAATGTCGCAACCCTTGCGGGTTATGGCTTGAGAACAATGACACCTACCATGACACCTTATAAATTAATGACACCTAGGCGTCACTTTGAAAATAAAAAAAGCCCCGGCATTCGCCAGGGCAATGGGTAACAACCGTTGTGATATTATGAGCGGAGAAACGGCAAGATTTCAGCGGAATCCACTACCCTTATGCGGTAGCTGCATAGCAGGTTTTCACCCAACTTGGCCAGTTCCTGCTGCACCTCTGGCAGCCTATTGCGAGCATGGTCTACCGCTTCCTGTTCAGTGGCGAAACCTTCCATGATTTCGGTTTCGGTGTAGGTGCCGTGTTCCGGGTCAAAAGCAATGATATATACGCGATAACTCATAGTATCACCTCAAAACTGGCGGTTAGGCCCATCAAAATAGCTATGGTCTTGCTGTCCAAAAACTTTCGGTGGCATTAGGTAAAAACGCCCTTTACTTGTTCTACGTGCATCCCTTCCAGTCAGTTTTCGCAGAATGTTACCGCACTGCGTTGCCTGGGATTTTGTTGGCCGATCCTGCCCAATAGACAACAGAACATCCGTTGCAGTCATTTCTATATATGCAGCCAGGCGATCACTGTTCCAATCAAAACGCGCCAATATCATTTCTTCAATCGGGTCAGTTTGCCCGTGCTGTTCGTTCACTACTTCCAGCATGGCTTCTTCATCACGATCCAGCCACCAGCGTTCACCTGCTTCAAACCAGGAAAGAACTTCGGCCCATAATTGTTGTGTGTCTATGCCATGCTCGTAGTTAACGGCAGTTACAGGAATGGTCCACCAGCGCACGTTCCCGGTGTCATCAGCCAGGAAGTGTTTCGGGTTCACTGACGCAAAAAACACGGTGCGGCGCTGGTACTTCGATTCAAGCCGGTCATAAGGGCGGCGCAGGTCATCACGGTCCTGGCTGATAAATGCTTTGAGCTTGGCAATATCCGCCTTGCGAAACGTCGCATCCAATTCGCCTAGCTCAACAAGCCAGTGACTAATTGCGCTGGCCACGCTGTCTTTATTGCCGGGGTCAATAGTTGCTCCCACCTTAACCAGGTTGCGATTGTCAGGGGGCAGAAGCGCTTTAAACCATGCTGTTTTACCCAGTGACTGCTCGCCCTGGAAAACCAGCACGCCTTTGGACCAGAAACCCGCTTCTAAGTAAGCAGCCGCCACGGCAGACAGCAACCAACGACGCACCAGCATGGCCAGCAGATCGCGACTGTAGTCATCTGGCGTGCTGATAGTATTCAGCAGGTCTGCAAATCGGCTTCGTCCATCCCATTCACGTTGATTGATGAAATCCCTGACAGGATTATAAGTATTGCGCACAGCGATAGTTTTGATATGACCTTCAATATTACTCATTGGTAACCGGTTCAGTGCGGCGAGGCTTAAAATTTCACTCACAGCGCAGTTATCGCGAGCATCTGAACCGCCACTAACGCCAGGTACTAAAACCTCAACGTCCTTGCTAATCTCATTATATTTTGCAGAAATGCTGTAGTTATCTAATAGACGTTCAACATTAGGGCGTGTGTTTAAAGGCTGGCCATTGCTTCCAATATTTGGCCAGGTTGTCATTAATACAGGAGCCATATCGTGAATGTCTTTTACAGTTGCTGCGGCGGTTGCTCGTTCTTCTTTGCGCAGCATGCCCACCAGGCTTTCACCGCGTAGGGCGGCGTCTCTAAGCCTGTCCATGTTCCATTTTTCCGGTTCACGGTCAGTAATGCCTTTAAATAAACGGGCTTCCTTAACTCCAGCCACTGCCAGCTTGTCAGCAATAGTGCTGATTTGAAGTTGCTTAATATCACCAGCCAGATATACCCGCGCAGACCGGCGACCATCGTCGATAATTCGTAGATTATCTAAATCATCCAGTTGTCTTGGCCCAAGATAGACAGGAGGAGTAGTGTCACCGGCAACTTGTTTACCCATTCCTTCTTCCCAGCCCTTGGCATGGCTCCAAGCGTCAGAACCGGCAAAAATAATTGCTTCCGTAAAAGGGTCTTTAGGTAATAGCTTAACGTTAGGCGCGTTTCTCATATCGCACCCCGCGTTTTAACTCCAGATACATCGCCCATGATTCAGAATCGCTGATGCGAAACGGCACCAGGCTATCAGCCATAGCGGCGTGACGTGAAACAATAGTCCACGGGCGGTTTACACCTTCGCGAATGCATGCTTGCAACAATAATTGTGCTGCCGCCATACGCTGGGCGGTAAGTTCGCCAACGGTTAACTGGCGCTGTGGGTTACGCAACAGGCTGTTATAGCGACTGATAGCCTGATTTACGGTTGTTTTCTTCATAAGCCACCTCAGCGCTGTACTGGCTGGCGGCTTTCAAGCCACGCCATAACATCTTTGCGCCGCCAGGCCACGCGTTTTGGCCCTAATTTTATGCAATTAGGAAACGTGCCAGCCTGGATATAGCGCCAGATAGTCATGCGGGATAATGTTGTTAGTGTTGTGACTTGCTTAGCAGTCAGTAATTCCATCTTACGGCCCTCAAAACATGGCCGGTGGATATGTGGTCTGTAATGATTTATGATTATGTTGCGTTAACAAAGAACGCGACCATTACAGCCTTCACCGGCTTTTTGGTATTAAGGGGTTCGGTTTTCTGTTTGGCGACGTGAACCGATCCCCGCCTTATTCAAGCCCTCAGTTCTGCTGGGGGCTTTTTATTACTACATGACAATAATACTCAAATTGTATCAGCAGTAAATACCCTTTAAATTCATAAACTTAACTGCAAATAACGCTACATAACTCTATATAATCATCAATTTTTAATTATCTGATTTTAAAAGGTTTATTTTTTCTAAATATTTTATCCATTTGTCCAAGGCTAACCGTTTTTCCGGGATGTACTGGCTACGGTTGTACACCGCCATCACTCCTGGCATTGAGTGGCCCAGCAACTGTTCAACCACATGCGGGGCTATCCCCAAGTTATTTAGACTGGTGGCAAAAGTGCGGCGCAGGTCATGCAACGTCCACGGCGTTGAATGCTCTAATCGTCTGTATAAGATACGCCCCCACTGGCTGACAGCTTCGGGTTTCTTCATTTCACCAAGCAGCATTCCGCTATCAAGATGATTTTGGCGTAGCTGTAAAATAAATGGCTGTATAGATTCAGGCACGGGTCTGATGATTTTCTCCCCACCCTTGCTATGTTCTCGCGGAACTGTCCAAATCCATTCTTTCACGTTCCATTCCGACCATGTCGAAAGACGAATTTCTTGTGTTCTTGCACCAAACACTATTAGCAATTTTAAAAGCGCGGTGTAGTAAGGTAGAAACGCATATTCGCTTTTTAGCGCATTCCAAAGGCCACTAAGTTCTTCAGAAGTTAAAACACGATCACGTTTTGCCTGCTTTCTTCCAACATCAGTAACTTTGATATCCTCCAGCGCATCACTGTAAACATCGTGCAGCCTGCGGTTGTGAATCAACGCCTGCTTGCAGTTACCTAATATGTAGCCGCTTGCTACCGGCGCGACTTTTTTGATTCTGCTAAATGTCTCCATCCATCTTGCTTTAGAGCACTGTTCAAGTGGCAATTCGCCGATGAAAGGATAAATATGTCTTTCGAATTGGCGTCTATGCCTTTCAAAGTTGACCCGGTTTTCCGCCGCGTACTCATTAATCCAGCGTTCCAATGCTTCCCTGATAGTGACAGGTTTCATGGTTTTTGCTGACTCTTGGTCAAACTGGTCTTTAGGATCTAGATTATGAGCAAGCCACCGTTTGCATTGGTCGCGTTTCACCCTCGCCTCAGCAAGAGATAAGGCAGGATACTTGCCCAGCACTAGCGTCAAAGTATTGGCGCTTTTATGCTTATTCTTATAACGGAACAACCATTGGATGTTATTGGCCGGTCTCTTCTCGCCATCAAGGATTTTGCGCCTTGATGGTGTAACGCGAACAGAAAGGCTGCCACCGTCAGCAACATCAAAAGGTTTTTCGATGACTTTGCGGGTTAACGCACGCAATTGAACATCTGAGAGTTTATTTTCGGCCATAGAGTTAATGACAACCTTTTTGACAACTGTATGCAGGGAGTAACTGATAACTGATGATACAATGCGAGCCAATAAAAAATAAATATCTCGTTCTGCATCAATTATTTATGATGAATACAAATTATCTAGAGTGATAATAAATTACGTATAATGACTCTGTATTTTACAATACGGCATGAACTAATTCAGGTTAGCTAAATGCTTGATTAAAAAGGCGCTACTCGGCATGGGGAAGCGCCTTTTTTATAGGTGTCACAAAGGGAGTGACCATGAGAACAGGATGTGAACCGACCCGATTTGGTAATGAAGCAAAGACCATCATCCAGGGTGATGCATTAACCGAACTTAAAAAGATCCCCGCCGAAAGTGTCGATCTGATCTTTGCCGACCCACCGTATAACATCGGTAAAAATTTTGATGGTCTGATCGAAGCCTGGAAAGAAGATCTGTTTATCGACTGGCTGTTTGAAGTGATTGCAGAGTGCCATCGCGTTCTGAAAAAGCAGGGCAGCATGTACATCATGAACAGCACGGAAAACATGCCCTTTATCGATCTCCAGTGCCGCAAGCTTTTTACCATCAAAAGTCGCATCGTCTGGTCATATGACAGTTCTGGAGTGCAGGCGAAAAAACACTACGGCTCCATGTACGAACCCATTCTGATGATGGTGAAAGACGCAAAGAACTACACATTCAACGGTGATGCTATTCTGGTAGAAGCCAAAACCGGATCGCAGCGCGCGTTGATCGATTATCGCAAAAACCCTCCACAGCCTTACAATCATCAAAAAGTACCGGGTAACGTCTGGGATTTTCCGCGCGTGCGTTATTTAATGGATGAATATGAGAATCACCCGACGCAAAAACCGGAAGCCTTACTGAAACGCATTATTCTCGCCTCTTCCAACCCAGGCGATATCGTTCTCGACCCGTTTGCCGGTAGCTTTACTACCGGTGCCGTAGCCGTCGCCAGCGGGCGAAAATTCATTGGTATTGAGATCAACAGCGAGTACATCAAAATGGGGCTTCGACGGCTGGATGTCACGTCGCATTACTCTGCGGAAGAACTGGCGAAAGTGAAAAAAAGAAAGACGGGTAACCGGTCAAAACGATGCCGGGTTAGCTAAGTTGACCCCGATCTCATTGCAAAGTAAAGGAAGTGTAAGCCTGGTTTTCAGATTATTCATTTCGTGTATATTTCCTGCCAGACTTGGTTAAACATACACAGGCTCAGGTAATGATTCGCAAGTATTGGTGGCTCGTCGTTTTCGCTGTCTTCGTTTTTCTGTTTGATACTTTACTGATGCAGTGGATTGAACTGCTGGCAACAGAAACAGACAAATGCCGCAATATGAACTCAGTTAATCCACTAAAACTGGTTAACTGTGACGAACTGAATTTTCAGGACAGAATGTGAATTTATATGACACTTAATTCATTCGTTTGATGAATTAATTTCGTTATGTTTTCATCTGGCATGAACATTCTTAATACGTTATCGACCAGTGCGGGTGCTTGTTTATAAAGATCATAACCCGCCATATTCATTAACCAGTTTTGAACAATTCCGCTGAAGGCACCATCAATAATAATCATCACAACATCTAAATCGAGATTATTTGCTATACAACCTTGTTGCTGACATGCCTGCAATACTTCGCGGAGAGTCTGCGGATTAAAGCCCATCTTTTCGCGTATCACTCCCTCTGCCAGCATCTCATCATTAAATTCACATTTGTGATATAAGATTTTCAGCAACGCCTGCTGGCGGGGAATTTTGGCAATATATTGCAAGCCAACAATCAATTTTTCACGCAATTGCTGAAACGGGTCATGCTCTAACCCAGCAGTCAAGTGATCCTGGATTAACTCCCGCAATGAAGGCTGTTGCAACCACATCTCATTAAACAGTTGGGTCTTGTTCTCGAAGTGCCAGTAGATAGCGCCACGCGTAACGTTAGCGGCGTCGGCAATGTCGTTGAGCGTCGTCTTGCTTACGCCACGCTGCGCAAACTGGGCGATGGCAGTTTCAATCAGTTCTTGCCGGGTCTTCAGGGCTTCAGCTTTGGTTCTTTTTGCCATGATTAATTATTCAGGAAATAAATATATTCGATACAGGATGAGAAAATAGCGAAGGTTAATCTATCACCTAATGTATATTTATACGAGAGGATAATATTGAGTTGCTATAAATCGTCAAATAAATAACACTTATTATTCACCTAAAATACATTCACTCTATCAATATATATTTCAATTTACGAGGTTTTAATTCTGCCTCTTTCAACCCGCGTCAAAATAAAACAGTAGAATATTAATCTTTTTTTGTGTTTATGTGCCTTGAGACGCCTGTATTCATAACTATTCCTTACATCGACGAATGATAATTTGTAGGATAGCGAACTGTATTTTTCTTTCTGCGAGTTAACGCGTTGCCTTTTTGGGTAAATAACGCGCTTTTGGTTTTTTGAGGAATAGTAATGACGAAACATGCCAGGTTTTTCCTCCTGCCCTCATTTATTCTGATCTCCGCGGCTTTAATCGCCGGTTGTAACGATAAGGGAGAAGAGAAAGCTCACGTCGGTGAACCGCAGGTTACCGTTCATATTGTGAAAACGGCCCCGTTAGAAGTTAAGACTGAATTACCAGGCCGCACCAATGCTTACCGTATAGCCGAAGTTCGCCCACAGGTTAGCGGGATCGTACTGAATCGCAATTTCACTGAAGGCAGCGATGTGCAAGCAGGCCAGTCCCTGTACCAGATCGATCCCGCGACCTATCAGGCAAGTTATGACAGTGCGAAAGGCGAACTGGCGAAAAGTGAAGCCGCCGCCGCCATCGCGCATTTGACGGTAAAACGTTACGTTCCGCTCGTGGGTACGAAATACATCAGTCAGCAGGAGTACGACCAGGCCATTGCTGATGCTCGCCAGGCCGATGCCGCCGTGATTGCCGCAAAAGCCACGGTCGAAAGCGCTCGCATCAATCTCGCTTATACCAAAGTGACTGCGCCAATTAGCGGACGTATCGGCAAATCGACCGTGACCGAAGGCGCTCTTGTCACTAATGGGCAAACGACTGAACTGGCGACTGTCCAGCAGCTCGATCCTATCTACGTTGATGTGACCCAATCCAGCAACGATTTTATGAGGCTGAAGCAATCCGTAGAGCAAGGAAATTTGCATAAGGAAAACGCCACCAGCAACGTAGAGTTGGTCATGGAAAACGGTCAAACCTATCCCCTGAAAGGTACGCTGCAATTCTCTGATGTGACCGTTGATGAAAGCACCGGCTCCATAACCCTACGTGCTGTCTTCCCTAACCCGCAACATACGCTTTTACCTGGTATGTTTGTGCGCGCACGGATTGATGAAGGCGTCCAACCTGATGCCATTCTTATCCCGCAACAAGGCGTTAGCCGCACACCGCGTGGTGATGCAACCGTGCTGATTGTTAACGATAAAAGTCAGGTTGAAGCGCGCCCTGTCGTTGCCAGCCAGGCGATTGGCGATAAATGGTTGATTAGCGAAGGGCTGAAATCTGGCGATCAAGTCATTGTCAGCGGCCTGCAAAAAGCGCGTCCGGGAGAGCAGGTTAAAGCCACTACCGATACCCCCGCAGATTCTGCATCGAAGTAAGGCAATCTGACATGGCAAACTTTTTTATTCGACGACCGATATTTGCATGGGTGCTGGCCATTATTCTGATGATGGCGGGTGTACTGGCGATCCTACAATTGCCCGTCGCCCAATACCCAACCATTGCGCCGCCTGCAGTTTCTGTTTCGGCAAACTATCCGGGCGCTGATGCGCAGACTGTGCAGGATACGGTGACGCAGGTTATCGAACAGAATATGAATGGTATCGATAACCTGATGTATATGTCCTCCACCAGCGATTCCGCCGGTAGCGTGACAATTACCCTTACCTTCCAGTCCGGGACCGATCCAGATATCGCGCAAGTGCAGGTGCAGAACAAACTCCAGCTCGCCACGCCGTTGCTGCCGCAGGAGGTACAGCAGCAGGGGATCAGTGTTGAAAAGTCCAGTAGCAGCTATTTGATGGTGGCGGGCTTTGTCTCTGATAACCCAGGCACCACACAGGACGATATCTCGGACTATGTGGCCTCTAACGTTAAAGATACGCTTAGCCGTCTGAATGGCGTCGGTGACGTACAACTTTTCGGCGCACAGTATGCGATGCGTATCTGGTTGGACGCCGATCTGCTAAACAAATACAAACTGACGCCGGTTGATGTGATTAACCAGTTGAAGGTACAGAACGATCAGATCGCTGCCGGACAGTTGGGCGGAACGCCAGCGTTACCAGGGCAACAGTTGAACGCCTCGATTATTGCTCAGACGCGGTTAAAAAATCCGGAAGAATTCGGCAAAGTGACCCTGCGCGTAAACAGTGACGGCTCGGTGGTACGCCTGAAAGATGTCGCACGGGTTGAACTTGGCGGTGAAAACTATAACGTTATCGCTCGCATCAACGGTAAACCGGCGGCGGGCCTGGGTATTAAGCTGGCAACCGGCGCGAATGCTCTCGATACCGCGAAAGCCATTAAGGCAAAACTGGCGGAATTACAGCCATTCTTCCCGCAGGGAATGAAGGTTCTCTACCCTTATGACACCACACCATTCGTCCAGCTTTCTATTCACGAAGTGGTAAAAACGCTGTTCGAAGCCATTATGCTGGTGTTCCTGGTGATGTATCTGTTCTTGCAGAATATGCGAGCAACGCTGATCCCCACCATTGCGGTACCCGTAGTGCTGTTAGGGACGTTTGCCATCCTCGCCGCTTTTGGTTACTCCATCAATACACTAACGATGTTCGGGATGGTGCTTGCCATCGGGCTGCTCGTCGATGATGCGATAGTGGTGGTGGAGAACGTCGAGCGCGTGATGATGGAGGATAAGCTCCCGCCAAAAGAAGCGACGGAAAAATCAATGTCGCAAATCCAGGGCGCACTGGTAGGTATCGCGATGGTGCTGTCAGCGGTATTTATTCCAATGGCATTCTTCGGCGGTTCTACTGGGGCAATTTACCGCCAGTTCTCTATCACCATCGTTTCGGCAATGGCGCTTTCTGTTCTGGTGGCATTGATTCTTACCCCAGCGTTATGTGCAACACTGCTCAAACCCGTCTCTGCTGAGCATCACGAAAATAAGGGCGGTTTCTTCGGCTGGTTTAATACCACCTTCGATCATAGCGTTAACCACTACACCAACAGCGTCGGCAAAATCCTCGGTTCCACAGGACGATATTTACTGATCTATGCACTAATTGTTGCAGGAATGGTGGTGTTGTTTTTACGTCTTCCGTCTTCCTTCTTACCTGAAGAGGATCAGGGTGTCTTTCTGACTATGATTCAGTTACCCGCTGGCGCGACGCAAGAGCGGACGCAAAAAGTGTTGGATCAAGTGACGGATTACTATCTGAAGAACGAAAAAGCGAACGTTGAAAGTGTCTTTACGGTTAACGGTTTTAGCTTCAGCGGCCAGGCACAAAACGCCGGTATGGCCTTCGTCAGTCTGAAACCGTGGGAAAAGCGTAATGGTGACAAAAACAGTGCGGAAGCGGTAATCCATCGTGCCAAAATGGAATTGGGCAAGATCCGCGACGGTTTTGTCATTCCATTCAATATGCCAGCCATTGTTGAACTGGGCACGGCAACGGGTTTCGATTTTGAGTTAATTGATCAGGCTGGGCTGGGTCACGATGCCCTAACCCAGGCCCGTAACCAGTTGCTTGGTATGGCTGCGCAACATCCTGCCAGCCTAGTCAGCGTGCGTCCTAATGGACTGGAAGACACCGCGCAGTTTAAACTGGAAGTTGACCAGGAAAAGGCGCAAGCATTAGGTGTTTCACTTTCTGACATCAATCAGACCATTTCAACGGCGTTGGGTGGGACTTACGTTAACGACTTCATTGACCGTGGTCGCGTAAAAAAGGTGTATGTTCAGGCGGATGCCAAATTTCGTATGCTGCCAGAAGATGTCGATAAACTTTATGTCCGTAGCGCCAATGGCGAAATGGTGCCATTCTCTGCCTTTACCACTGCACATTGGGTGTATGGCTCTCCGCGACTGGAGCGCTACAACGGTCTGCCGTCAATGGAGATTCAGGGGGAAGCCGCGCCAGGAACCAGTTCCGGCGATGCCATGGCGTTGATGGAAAACCTTGCATCACAATTACCAGCTGGCATTGGTTATGACTGGACGGGTATGTCATATCAGGAACGCTTATCGGGAAACCAGGCTCCCGCTCTGGTAGCAATTTCCTTTGTGGTTGTTTTCCTGTGCCTTGCTGCACTCTATGAAAGCTGGTCAATTCCTGTCTCGGTTATGTTGGTCGTGCCGTTAGGGATTGTCGGCGTGCTACTGGCGGCGACACTCTTTAATCAAAAAAATGACGTCTACTTTATGGTGGGCTTGCTAACGACAATTGGCTTGTCGGCTAAAAACGCTATCTTGATTGTTGAGTTCGCTAAAGATCTCATGGAGAAAGAGGGTAAAGGTGTTGTTGAAGCGACACTAATGGCAGTACGTATGCGTCTGCGTCCTATCCTGATGACCTCTCTCGCCTTTATTCTCGGCGTATTACCGCTAGCTATCAGTAACGGTGCCGGCAGTGGCGCGCAGAACGCAGTGGGTATCGGGGTAATGGGCGGGATGGTTTCTGCAACGTTGCTGGCAATCTTCTTCGTGCCGGTGTTCTTTGTGGTGATCCGCCGTTGCTTTAAAGGATAAATCAGAAACATAAAGGCACTTTCGGGTGCCTTTATTATTTCCAGTGAAACCCATAAAAATTAATAAGATATTCCTCTACTCACTCTTTAAAAACTTTCTATAGTTCCCGCTCCCTTCACTATTTTTACAATTCACATAATTTGTCATTATTCATTCCGCAAGATTTATAACCTCCAGTGATAAAATGGCATTCAGCTCGTTAATAAGAGAGTTAACTTATTAAGCGTTAGCGTTTATTACTGAGGTAACACCATGAAAAGATTAATTCCTGTGGCATTGCTCACCGCATTGCTGGCGGGCTGTGCTCACGATTCGCCCTGCGTTCCGGTTTATGACGATCAGGGCCGACTGGTTCACACTAATACCTGTATGAAAGGCACGACTCAGGATAACTGGGAAACGGCTGGGGCTATTGCTGGCGGGGCTGCAGCTGTTGCTGGCCTGACGATGGGGATCATCGCTCTGTCGAAATAACTGCACAGGGCGCGGAGTACCGCGCTCTGTTTAACGATACAGTATCTCTCCATAAGATAAAATATTGCTATATTCTGCTGGGTAATTCCCTGCTGATTTAGCATGTTATATCGCGTTATTTCGCTGCTTTCGAAATAACGCATCAATTTAATTTTCACACTTCCTACCAGAAATATACTCACGCTAACAATCATTATTCTGCTTAGTAAAAATGCGTAAATATTTTGCGCCAAAATGTGGCGCATGTTTCATTTTCGCACCATTGCGGGGCGCTGTTTTTATTATTTCCTGTCTACACTCAGCTTATTGCGACGCGAAATCGTGCGCAAAAGCTGGCACTACTTTTGCTTATAAGAGGATGGCCACAGACAGGTAAAAGACGTTTCCCAAACGTCCTATAACGATAATTTTCGCCTCACAGGAAGCATTATGAAAAAGATGATGATAGCCACACTGGCTGCCGCCAGCGTGCTGCTTGCCGTTGCAAATCAGGCGCATGCTGGCGCGACGCTTGATGCCGTTCAGAAAAAAGGGTTTGTGCAATGCGGGATCAGTGATGGATTACCTGGGTTCTCTTATGCCGATGCTGACGGTAAGTTTTCAGGTATTGATGTAGATGTTTGTCGTGGTGTTGCGGCAGCTGTATTTGGTGACGACACGAAAGTGAAATATACCCCGCTCACTGCAAAAGAACGCTTCACGGCTTTACAGTCAGGGGAGGTGGATTTGCTCTCCCGTAATACGACCTGGACTTCATCACGCGACGCAGGAATGGGAATGGCATTTACTGGCGTCACTTATTACGACGGCATTGGCTTCCTGACGCACGATAAAGCGGGGCTAAAAAGCGCAAAAGAACTGGATGGTGCAACAGTCTGCATTCAGGCGGGTACTGATACCGAACTCAATGTTGCTGATTACTTCAAGGCAAACAATATGAAGTACACACCAGTGACTTTCGATCGCTCTGACGAATCATCGAAGGCACTGGAATCTGGTCGCTGCGATACGTTGGCCTCGGATCAATCACAACTGTATGCCCTGCGCATCAAATTAAGCAACCCAGCTGAATGGATTGTCTTACCGGAAGTTATCTCTAAAGAACCGCTTGGGCCGGTAGTTCGTCGTGGCGATGATGAATGGTTCTCGATTGTACGCTGGACGCTTTTCGCCATGCTGAATGCTGAAGAGATGGGCGTTAACTCGCAAAACGTCGATGAAAAAGCGGCTAATCCAGCAACGCCTGATATGGCACATCTGCTGGGTAAAGAGGGCGATTACGGCAAGGATCTGAAGCTGGATAATAAATGGGCTTACAACATCATCAAACAGGTGGGTAACTACTCGGAAATTTTTGAGCGTAACGTAGGTTCAGAAAGCCCGCTGAAAATTAAACGTGGGCAAAATAATCTCTGGAATAACGGCGGTATTCAGTACGCGCCGCCCGTGCGTTAAGTCGGTGTGAGGTAACGAGCGTCGCTACGGCGGCGCTCTCTTCAGCGTTATGCTTTCCGAGGTTTCTATGTCTCATCGCCGCTCAACCGTTAAAGGCTCACTCTCCTTTGCCAACCCTACGGTTCGCGCCTGGTTATTCCAGATCCTTGCCGTTGTTGCTGTTGTCGGCATTGTTGGTTGGCTATTTCACAACACTGTGACGAATCTCAGTAATCGTGGCATTACTTCAGGTTTTGCCTTTCTGGATCGCGGCGCTGGCTTCGGTATTGTCCAGCATTTGATCGATTACCAGCAGGGTGATACCTACGGACGCGTTTTCATTGTTGGCTTACTCAATACGCTACTGGTTTCTGCATTGTGTATTATATTCGCTTCTGTTCTGGGCTTCTTTATCGGTCTGGCGCGACTTTCGGATAACTGGCTGCTACGAAAGCTTTCCACAATTTATATTGAGATCTTCCGTAATATTCCGCCGCTGCTGCAAATATTCTTCTGGTACTTTGCCGTGTTGCGCAATTTGCCCGGACCACGCCAGGCTGTGAGCGCGTTTGATCTGGCCTTTTTGAGCAATCGTGGGCTTTATATTCCGTCACCGCAGCTGGGAGACGGATTTATTGCGTTTATCCTGGCTGTTGTTATGGCTATAGTCCTTTCTGTTGGGCTATTCCGCTTTAATAAAACATACCAGATAAAGACCGGACAGCTGCGCCGCACCTGGCCGATCGCCGCAGTGTTGATCATTGGTTTGCCTTTACTGGCGCAATGGCTTTTTGGCGCAGCACTACACTGGGATGTTCCAGCCCTACGAGGCTTTAACTTCCGTGGCGGGATGGTTTTAATTCCTGAACTGGCAGCCTTAACGCTGGCGCTTTCGGTTTATACCTCTGCATTTATCGCCGAGATTATCCGCGCTGGGATCCAGGCAGTGCCTTATGGTCAACATGAAGCGGCACGGTCACTGGGATTACCCAACCCGGTTACGCTACGCCAGGTCATTATTCCCCAGGCACTGCGAGTGATTATTCCGCCGTTAACCAGCCAGTATCTCAACATCGTCAAAAACTCCTCTCTTGCCGCCGCTATTGGCTATCCGGATATGGTTTCGCTGTTTGCTGGCACCGTGCTAAACCAGACTGGGCAAGCCATCGAGACGATAGCCATGACCATGTCGGTCTATCTGATTATCAGCCTGACTATCTCGCTGCTGATGAATATCTATAACCGCCGCATCGCGATCGTTGAACGCTAAGGAGTCATGATGACAAAAGTATTGCTGTCTCATCCCCCGCGCCCGGCGAGCCATAACTCAAGCCGCGCGATGGTGTGGGTGCGAAAAAATCTGTTCTCCAGCTGGAGCAATAGCCTGCTGACTATTGGCTGCATATGGTTGATGTGGGAACTGATCCCACCGTTGCTGAACTGGGCATTTTTGCAGGCTAACTGGGTTGGCTCAACGCGTGCCGACTGCACAAAAGCCGGTGCCTGTTGGGTCTTCATCCACGAACGATTTGGTCAGTTTATGTATGGGCTTTACCCACACGACCAACGCTGGCGAATTAACCTGGCATTACTGATTGGGCTTGTGTCGATCGCACCAATGTTCTGGAAAATACTCCCGCATCGCGGTCGCTATATTGCGGTCTGGGCGGTGATGTACCCACTGATTGTCTGGTGGCTGATGTATGGCGGTTTTTTTGGTCTTGAGCGGGTTGAAACCCGGCAATGGGGCGGGCTGACGCTAACTTTAATTATTGCATCAGTTGGGATTGCGGGGGCGCTGCCGTGGGGGATCTTACTGGCGTTAGGTCGCCGCTCCCATATGCCGATTGTGCGTATCTTATCGGTCATTTTTATCGAGTTCTGGCGCGGTGTACCGCTGATTACCGTTCTGTTTATGTCTTCGGTCATGCTGCCGTTGTTTATGGCAGAAGGCACCAGTATCGACAAACTGATCCGCGCGCTGGTTGGCGTGATCCTGTTTCAGTCAGCATATGTTGCGGAAGTCGTGCGAGGCGGATTACAGGCGCTGCCTAAAGGGCAATATGAAGCGGCAGAGTCGCTGGCGTTGGGTTACTGGAAAACTCAGGGGCTGGTTATTCTGCCACAGGCGTTGAAGCTGGTAATTCCTGGGCTGGTAAATACCATCATCGCACTCTTCAAAGATACCAGCCTGGTGATCATCATCGGGTTGTTCGATCTTTTCAGTAGCGTTCAGCAGGCAACCGTTGATCCCGCCTGGTTGGGTATGTCGACGGAAGGGTATGTTTTCGCCGCACTGATCTACTGGATCTTCTGTTTCAGCATGTCACGTTATAGCCAACATCTGGAAAAACGTTTTAACACCGGGCGTACACCGCATTGAGGACACTATGAGCCAAATTTTACTGCAACCTGCTAACGCGATGATTACGCTGGAAAACGTCAATAAATGGTATGGGCAATTCCATGTTTTGAAAAATATAAATTTAACCGTGCAACCGGGAGAACGGATCGTTCTGTGTGGCCCTTCTGGTTCCGGTAAATCGACAACCATTCGTTGTATTAATCATCTGGAAGAACATCAACAGGGACGGATCGTGGTGGATGGCATCGAACTTAATGAAGATATCCGCAATATTGAGCGCGTCAGGCAGGAAGTGGGAATGGTCTTTCAGCATTTCAATCTCTTCCCTCATCTGACCGTTCTACAGAACTGTACCCTGGCACCGATTTGGGTACGCAAGATGCCTAAGAAAGAGGCTGAAGATCTGGCGTTGCATTACCTTGAGCGGGTGAGAATTGCCGAACATGCCCAGAAGTTTCCCGGACAGATTTCTGGTGGTCAGCAGCAACGCGTTGCCATAGCACGTTCACTTTGTATGAAACCAAAGATCATGCTATTTGATGAACCTACGTCAGCGCTCGATCCGGAGATGGTGAAAGAAGTGCTGGATACGATGATTGGGCTGGCGCAGTCGGGTATGACAATGTTGTGTGTAACACATGAGATGGGGTTTGCACGAACCGTCGCTGACAGGGTGATTTTTATGGATCGTGGGGAAATAGTGGAGCAAGCTGCACCTGATGAATTTTTTGCGCATCCTAAATCAGAGCGTACGAGGGCATTTTTATCGCAGGTAATCCATTAATTGAATGTTAGTTCGAAAAGCAAAAAGGCCATCCTTTCGGATGGCCTTTCGCTTGATTTGATGTCTGGCAGTTCCCTACTCTCGCATGGGGAGACCCCACACTACCATCGGCGCTACGGCGTTTCACTTCTGAGTTCGGCATGGGGTCAGGTGGGACCACCGCGCTACTGCCGCCAGACAAATTCTTTTCTAATCTGCCGAACTTTAACCTAAAGAGTGGTGCTGATACCCAGAGTCGAACTGGGGACCTCACCCTTACCAAGGGTGCGCTCTACCAACTGAGCCATATCAGCACGCTAAATTTGATGCCTGGCAGTTCCCTACTCTCGCATGGGGAGACCCCACACTACCATCGGCGCTACGGCGTTTCACTTCTGAGTTCGGCATGGGGTCAGGTGGGACCACCGCGCTACTGCCGCCAGACAAATTCTTTTCTAATCTGCCGAACTTTAACCTAAAGAGTGGTGCTGATACCCAGAGTCGAACTGGGGACCTCACCCTTACCAAGGGTGCGCTCTACCAACTGAGCCATATCAGCACGCTAAATTTGATGCCTGGCAGTTCCCTACTCTCGCATGGGGAGACCCCACACTACCATCGGCGCTACGGCGTTTCACTTCTGAG